>Ga0247841_10000014_pt1 | contig 503301 bp, 518 predicted proteins | sample LaCruzMarch2015__2_FD_192410 | JGI IMG/M metagenome (GOLD analysis project Ga0247841, IMG submission 192410) | Freshwater microbial communities from meromictic Lake La Cruz, Castile-La Mancha, Spain - LaCruzMarch2015_18m | ecosystem: Environmental > Aquatic > Freshwater > Lake | place: Spain... | reverse complement strand
CTTTCTGACTTAGGAGCTGATGGAGCAAAGACTATCTACATTGCTTGCGAAGACAACACTGATGCTTCGCCTACCCAGGACACTGCTGGAACAAACACTGAGATTACATATACGCTGGATGATACTGTCCCAACTGTCTTTACGTGTGGAACAGGTACGATTCGGGATGGAGACGGAGAAACATATGCTACTGTTTCAATCGGAACTCAATGCTGGATGGCAACCAATCTTGATTATGATGGAAATTCTAGTACTAATGGTTGTAAAGATGTGGCCTGGGTAAATAGTACTGATGTTGGCTGGTGCGGTTATTATACCGGAGGACCATTTACAGATGAAGGATTACTTTATCAGTGGTCAGCAGCAACAGCAGCTAATCTTTGTCCGACTGGCTGGCATCTTCCAAGCGATACTGAGTTTATGACATTAGAAGAATCTTTAGGTATGTGTTCGGGTGAAGGTACTGGTTGTTCAGGCGCCACGGGTAATCGTGGCACTACTGAAGGAGATGAAATGAAAAAATCCGGACTTAGCCCTGATATATGTTATGGAGCTACTCCTCCATGCGGTACGTCAGGTTTTAATAGTCTTTTGGTCGGCTACCGGGATTACAATATCGGCGCTTTCGGTAATCGTAGTTTTTACGACCAATTCTGGTCTTCTACTCAGTACTCTTCCACTAATGCTTGGACCCGACGCCTGTTTTCTAATCTCACCACGGTCTACCGGAATGGCTACATTAAGGCCTACGGCTTTTCGGTTCGCTGTCTTAAAGATTCAGCCACTCCTGGCGTCACTTCCTCCCTTGCTAACGGTAGCTATACAACAGGCCAGGAAGTTCCCATCACAATAACCTTTAGCGAAAATGTCACTGTTACTGGAACACCTCAATTAACCCTTTCAACTGGAACACCATCAACCACAGCAATAGACTATGCAACTGGTTCAGACACCTCCATTCTTACCTTCACTTACACAGTAGCTGCTGGAAACATCTCTGCTGACCTTGATTACTCTGGTACTGATGCCCTTGCTTTAAATGGTGGCACTATCAAAGATGCGGCAGGGAATAACGCTACTCTGACCTTAGCTTCTCCTGGAGAGGCTGGTTCCCTTGGTGCTAACAAAGCATTGGTTATTGATACTACGGCATCGACTGTTACTGACGTCACCTCCTCTCTCACTAACGGTAGCTATACAACAGGCCAGGAAGTTCCCATCACAATAACCTTTAGCGAAAATGTCACTGTTACTGGAACACCTCAATTAACCCTTTCAACTGGAACACCATCAACCACAGCAATAGACTATGCAACTGGTTCAGACACCTCCATCCTTACCTTCACCTACACAGTAACTGCTGGCAATACCTCTGCTGATCTTGATTATGCTACAACGGGAGCGTTAGCTTTAAACAGCGGTACTATCAGAGATGCGGCAGGGAATAACGCTACTCTGACCTTAGCTTCTCCTGGAGAGGCTGGTTCTTTGGGTGCTAACAAAGCAATTGTTATTGATACTACTGCGCCAACTATTACTGGCGTCACTTCTTCCCTCGCTGATGGTAGTTATACAACAGGCCAAGTAGTTCCTATCACAGTGACTTTTAGCGAGGATGTTTTTGGTCTTACGGTAATAGGTGATCCCTATGAATTAACCTTATCAACCGGAACTCCATCAACCACAGCAGTAGATACATCTGGTTCAACCACTAACACCGTCAGTTTTAATTACACAGTAGCTGCTGGCAATACCTCTAGCGATCTTGATTATGCTTCAACAGGAGCCATAGATCTTAATGGAGGTTCTATCAAAGATTCAGCAGGCAACGATGCCGTATTAACCTTACCTTCTCCTGGAGCTGCTGGTTCCTTAGGTGCTAACAAAGCAATTGTTATTGATACTACTGCGCCAACTGTTTCTGGCGTTACCTCCTCTCTTGATAATGGAAGTTATACAACAGGCCAGGTAGTTCCTATTCAAGTGAGCTTTAGCGAAGATGTTATTGCACTAGCATTGTTTTCTGAAAATCCTATAACCCATGTGATTACCTTTATAAATGGTCCTCAATTAACTCTTTCAACTGGAACACCATCAACCACAGCAGTAAACTATACATCTGGTTCTGGCACTTCCACCTTAGCCTTCAACTATACAGTAGCTGCTGGTAACAACTCTGCTGACCTTGATTATGCTTCGACAGGAGCATTAGCCACTACTGGTTCTCCTATTGAAGATGCAGCAGGCAATGACGCTGTATTAACCCTAGCTTCTCCTGGAGCTGCTGGTTCCTTAGGTGCCAACAAAGCAATTGTTATTGATACCACTGCGCCGAATAATGCTACCAGTTTAACTTGGGTAGAGACATCTCCGCATAATTCTACATCAGTCAATGCTTTATGGACCAAGTCTAGTTCATCTGACTTAGCTAACCAAAAAATACAATTTTATTCTGATGCTACTTGTACAGTTACCTCAGGCAGTTTGATTGACCTTTCATCAAGCACTTTGCAGACCAGGGCTTTTGTCGGAGTTGATGCTATTACTTATTCATACAAGATTACCAGCATAGATAATGCCGCTAATGAAACTATCTCTGATTGCTCTCCTTCAGTTATGATTATTGATACTACTCTTCCGATCCAGTCAGCTTGGAACCCTGCAACTGGTTCAATGATTACCACGGCTACCCAAGCTATTACTCTTATCTTGAATGAGATAGGTGATTGCAAATCATCAACTACTGACCAGGCCTATTCTTCTATGTCGACTGACTGCACAGGCGATGGGACAACTTCTATCAGCTGTACAACAAGCAATCTTGGTTCAGACGGAGCCAAGGATGTATATATAGCTTGTAGAGATACAGCGGAAAATGAAGATACGGTTTTGACCAATGTTAAGCTTTCATATACTTTAGACACTACACCGCCAACTACTTCCGATTATAGTCCTTCTGATGGCTCAACTATTGTCGATACAACACCTGAAATCACTTTCAACACTAACGAACAAGGCGATTGCTATATCTCCCAAACGAATTATTCCTATGCTGATATGGTTACCAATACCCAGGTTGATTGCCAAGAAATCGGTTTAACCCACACATGCAATATGACTGATTTAGGCGCAGATGGCTTGAAGACAATATATATAGCTTGTGAAGATTATCCTGGATACAACAAAGACACAACAGGAACTACTGATGATATATCATATACATTAGACACATCGCCATCTACTGTTGTTTTCTCCAATGATGTAGCGGTAGGACCGGTAGTTTTAGATACTATTACAGGTTATTGGGGCGATGCTACAATTAAGAAATGGGATTACGATGCTGATGGAGTCTGCTCTACTACTTCAGGAGACTATACCAAGGTTGATACTGATTCAATGGATCAAGCCACCGAAGCCAATAACGGCAAATATATCTGTCTATATGGAGAGGATGGGATAGGGAATAAGACAACTAAAGCTTCAGCTAATGTTATCAACATTGATGTTACTCCATCGACTGTTTCTGGCGTCACTTCCTCCCTTGCTAATGGTAATTATACGACAAGCCAGATAGTTCCTATCCAAATAACTTTGACTGAAGCTGTCACTGTTGTTGGAACTCCTCAATTAACTCTATCAACTGGAACACCATCAACCACAGCAGTGAATTATTCATCCGGTTCCGGCACTTCCACCTTAACCTTTAATTACACAGTAGTTGCTGGAAACACTTCTAGTGATCTTGATTATGCTACAACAGGAGCCTTAGGTCTTAATAGCGGTACCATTAAAGATTCAGCAGGAAACAACGCCACTTTAACCCTAGCTTCTCCTGGAGCTGCTGGTTCCTTAGGTGCTAACAAAGCAATTGTTATTGATACCACCGCTCCAGCTTCTGTCAGCCTTTCTATTTCAGCTGATTCACCCACTCAGTTGACAGCAACAGCAACAGCTGTTGATTCTGGAGTAGGATTACATGCCACCACTCCTTACAGCTTTAAAGGAACAGGCGTTAGCATTTATGCCTGGCAGTCAGCTACCTACACCAGCACAGGACTGACTCCTAACACATCATATACTTTCCAAGTGAAAGCCAGAGATATCTTAGTGAATGAATCTGCCTATTCAGATGCTTCTTCAAAATATACCTTAGCTAGTGTTCCTTCCACGCTTGCTTTAACGGTTGATTCCACTGTCCAGATTACAGCGACTTGGCTGGCTAATTCCAATCCTTCCGGCACCGAGTACTACATTGAAAACACAACTGGCTCTACTAACTCCGGCTGGATAACAGCTCTCTTCTGGGCATCATCCGGTCTGACTTGCAATACAACATATTCTTTCAAAGTTAAAGCCAGGAATGCGGATAGTACAGAAACAAGCTATACAAGTGCAGTTACTGCTACTACTAGCGCTTGTTCTGATACTGGAGGCGGGGGCGGCGGTGGAGGCGGTTTGCCGCCAGAAGCATATCTCTTACCCTTCCCTCCGCTTAGCGTTTTGATAAACAACGATGATTCAAGCACAGACAGCCGGGAAGTCTTCCTGCTTCTTAAAGCTGGCTCAAATACTGCTAGGGTAGCAATATCCAACAATCCTGATTTTACAAACGCAGTCCAGGAAACCTACACAGAGATAAAACAATGGACTCTCTTAGACGGCGATGGAAACAAGACAGTCTATGTCAAATTCTTCACTTCTTGGGGCCAGTCTTCAGAATCTGTTTCAGATACGATTTATCTGGGAAAGAAGACAATTGTCCAGCAAGTGGAAGAAACACCAGTTAAGATAAATGAAGGAATAACTAAGATTATTGATATTGTAAAGAAAATAGCCAGAATTCCGCAGACAGTAGTTAATTTGATTAAACCGAGAAAAACAGTTGAACCGATTTTTCCTCCGATAGCTGAAGTAGTTAAGGAGGAGGCGCCATTGGCGATGAGAAGCCGATGGGAAATTATGCCTGTTGGGCCTTTAGAGAAATTCATTTTAGGTCCGATGCCGAAAGATTTAAACATTCTTGCTCAAAAATTACCGCAACTAGGGCGAACGCTTAAAAATATCGGTATTTCCAGAGCAACGGATATTAATAAATTAGTGGGAATTAATTTAATTTTGCCCGGGTTGACCGAAATCACCAGTTTGTTCTCCATCGATTTAGAAGCAGGAGGCTTTCTTCCTGAGGGAACTCTTTTAACAGAATTAACCCAAAAGGCAAAGATGAAAATACCTTCTGAAATCGTCTTTACCAGGACTGGTGGCGGTCTGATCGACCAGAATATGAGCCTATATATCGACCAGAAAGGCGAGCCGAGAGAAAGAATAGAAGTGATTTCTAATAAACCGCTCCAATTTATAGTCAAGCCGGATAATCCAGCCAGGGCGATAAGAGGTTATCTGCTTTTCAAACAGAAGAATCCGGCATTTTCAATTAAGAATGCTCTAGGGTTAGCCACTGCTTCATTAATTCAGGTGAATATCAAAGAACAGCCAATCAGCGCTGAGGAACAGCTAGTCGTTCAGGAGTTTGACTATTTTGATATTGATAAAGATGGCATTTGGACAGCAGACATAGTTTCTCCGGCTGTTGACGGGGAATACGAACTTTTAACAGTTACTGATTATCTTGACCAGAGATTGAAGCCAACCCAGATGAGATTGACTGTTGTTGTCGATCCGGAAGGATATATTTATTACCAGAGGCCGGAAGGAGAGATAAGGGTTAGCAATGCTGAAGCCACTCTCTATTGGTTGAATCCGGAGACAAAATTATATGAAATTTGGTCGGCAAAAAAATATCAGCAGACAAACCCTCAGATAACTGACGTTACAGGCAGATACTCTTTCCTGGTGCCTGAGGGGAATTATTACTTGAAAGTTGAAGCCCGCGGATACGCCACTTATTATGGCAAGGAATTTGAAGTTAAAAACGGAGTCGGCGTCCACGAGAACATCGAACTTAAGAGCAATAATTGGCTGGCTAGATATTTTGATTGGAAAATCATGATTATCTTGCTAATGTTTGTTTTTCTGGTTTATAACTTCTATCGCGACAGGATTAGAGACAGAAAAATCGCATTGGCAAAAAATAATTAATTAATTAGCTTCTATGATGAAAATAAATCAACGCACAACTGTTTTAATCATTACTACTGCTCTTGTCGCGGCTGTCATCATTCTTGCCGGCCAGTGCTATATCTTCTGCAAGAACCTTCAGGCCCAGAGAGATCTTAACCAGGCCTACCAATACAATGAGAAGATATTGGATTTCACCAAGCTGTTCATCACTAAAGTTATCAGAGCTAAGGCCGATGTTTCGTTTGAAGATCGCCTCCAGCTTGAAAATGCTGTCAGAGATATCAATGATGAAGAAATTTTTGACCAATGGCAGAAATTCACTGAAGATAAGGTGGAAGCCCAGGCCCAGGAAGACGTAAAGATTCTCTTAGACTTATTGGTCAGCAAGATCGCTTACTAAAACCAGCGGATATCAGACATCCGCTGGTTTATTAGGTCGATTTAAATGATCGGCTTTTTGATTACAACTCTTGAATTTTCTTTATATCTTGAGTATAATAGATTACTTTTATGAACGATAACTTTATCAAAATCAGGGGAGCCAGAGTCCATAATCTTAAGAATATAGATATCGATATACCTAAGAATAAGCTGGTGGTTATCACTGGCCTTTCCGGTTCTGGGAAATCTTCTTTAGCTTTTGATACTTTGTATGCCGAGGGCCAGAGAAGATATGTTGAAAGCTTATCAGCTTATGCCAGGCAGTTTCTGGGAGTAATGGATAAGCCCGATGTAGATAAGATTGAAGGGATAAGCCCGGCTATTTCCATTGACCAGAGAAAAGGGGCCCACAATCCTCGTTCCACTGTTGGAACGATTACGGAGATATATGATTATCTCCGGCTTTTGTTTGCCAGAGTCGGCAAATCTCATTGTCCGAAATGCGGGAAACTGGTTTCTCGCCAGACAGTTGACCAGATAATAAAACAGATTCTTTCTCTTAAGAAAAATGAAATTACTATTTTAGGACCGGTTGTTTCTGACAAAAAAGGCGAACATCGAGGGGTTTTAGAAGAACTGAAAAGAGGAGGATTTCTCAGAATCAGATTCGACGGAATAATTTATCAGACCGGAGAGATACTGGAAAAGACAATAGACAAGAATAAAAAACATAATATTGAGGCGGTAATTGACTCTCTTGTTTTAGATAAAGATTTGAATAAGTCCAGGCTGATTGATTCAGTTGAAACTGGTTTAAGAATCGGCAAAGGCTTTGTGATAATAAACAGAAACAACAAGGATCAGGTTTTCAGCAAGCTCTTTTCCTGCCAGGAATGCGGAATTTCTCTGCCAGATCTGGAACCCAGACTTTTTTCTTTTAATAATCCCCTTGGAGCTTGTTCTGGATGCACTGGCTTGGGCGAGAAGTTGGAAGTTGACCCTGCATTGGTTATTCCTAATAAAAACCTGACGATTAGCGAGGGGGCGATCTGGCCATGGATGAGGGCTTCTCATAAGGTTGAAAAACAAGGACATCTTTGGGAAAAGCTTTCCGGACTGGCTAAAAAATACAGATTTTCTCTAGATGAGCCAGTCAAGGATTTACCCAAGAAGATTATAGACATTATTCTTTATGGCGACCAGTCGTTTGAAGGCGTTATTCCGAATCTGGAAGAGAAATATCATAAAATTGATTCTGATTGGGCGCGCCAGGAGATTGAACAGTATATGGTGGTAAAGAAATGCCCTAAATGCCTGGGCAAGAGGCTGAAGCCGGAAGTTTTAGCTGTAAAGGTAGCGGGAAAATCAATCGACCAGATTGTTGAAATGCCGATAGAAAAGACAAAAGAGTTTTTTGAATCAAATCTTGTCAACGAGACAAAAATCACTCAGCCGATAATTAAAGAAATCACCAATCGCATCCAGTTTTTAATTGATGTGGGGTTGAGCTATCTGACTTTAGACAGAAAGGCTCTGACTTTAGCCGGCGGAGAAGAACAGAGGATAAGGCTGGCTACTCAAATCAGTTCAAAACTATCCGGCGTCCTATATATCTTAGATGAGCCTTCAATCGGGCTCCATCCTAGAGATCAACATAAATTAATTGAAACTCTGAAGAAACTAAAGGATTTGGGTAATACAGTGATTTTATGCGAACACGATCCCCAGACAATTATGGCTGCTGATTGGGTTATTGATGTCGGACCAGGAGCTGGCAATCATGGCGGAAAGATAATGTTTGAAGGAAAGCCGGAACAGCTATTAAAATCAGATACTTTGACAGGAGAATATCTGTCTGGAAGAAAAAAAGTAGAGACAAAAATCAAGAGCCAGGTTATAGAAAAACAGAAATATTTGACTATCAATGGCGCTCAGGAACATAATCTTAAAAATATTAATGTTAAAATTCCTCTTGGCAGGCTAGTCTGTCTGACCGGAGTTTCCGGATCCGGAAAAAGTTCTCTGGTCAATGATATCTTGGCTAAAGCCCTGCTTAAAAAGTTTTACCATGCTAAAGATGAACCGGGAAAGTTCAAAGAGATTTTAGGAATAGAGAATCTAAACAAAGTCGTTCTAGTCGACCAGTCGCCGATAGGAAAAACGCCAAGGTCTGATCCGGCAACATATACTGGTGCTTTTGGAAATATCAGAGATATTTTTGCAGAAACCAAAGAAGCAAGAATCAAAGGATACGGGTCCGGCCATTTCAGTTTTAATGTTAATGGCGGAAGATGCGAGGTCTGCGAAGGCCAGGGCCAGATTAAGGTGGAAATGTATTTCTTGCCGGATATATATGTCGAATGCCAGGAGTGCAAGGGACAGAGATATAACAAAGAGATCCTTTCGATTGAATATAAGGGAAAGAATATTGCCGAGGTATTATCTATGACTGTTGAAGAAGCAATGGAATTCTTCAAGAATATTCCAGGGCTTTTTGTAAAATTAAAAACCTTGAAAGAAGTGGGCCTTTCATATATTGAGTTAGGCCAGCCAGCTCCTTCGCTTTCAGGCGGGGAAGCCCAGAGAATAAAACTGGCTACCGAACTATCTCGTAAAACAACAGGTAAATCATTATATATCTTAGATGAGCCGACAACCGGCTTGCATCCGGACGATATTAAAAAATTGTTATTTGTTTTGAAAGAGCTAGTAGTTAAAGGAAATACGGTTCTAGTCGTTGAACATAATATAGACCTTATCAAAAACTCTGATTGGATTATAGACCTAGGGCCGGAGGGCGGGGACAAAGGCGGTTCCATTGTTGTTGAAGGAGAACCGAAAGAAATCTCTAGAAACAAAAAAAGCCATACTGGAAAATATTTATCTTGACAATTATTATATAACCCCTAGAATAGGGTATTAGCAGTTAATTAATATAAGTGATAAAAAATATATGGATATCAAACCTTTATCAGACCATGTTCTGATAGAAACAATCAAAGGAGAGGAAAAAACAAAGAGCGGGATTTTGCTTCCCGATACAATTGAAAAAGAAAAGCCGGAGCAAGGCAAGATAATTGCTGTCGGCAAAGGAAGAAAATTAGCTTCTGGAAAAGTCGTCCCTCTTGAAGTAAAAGTCGGAGACAGAGTTATCTTTACCAAATATGGCCCTAACGAAATAAAAGTTGAGGGAAAAGAATACTTAATCGCCAAAGAAGAAGACATCTTGGCAATAATCGAATAAAAAATATGGCTAAACAAATTAAATATAAAGAAGAAGCTCGCAAAGCTCTAAAAAACGGCATTGATAAGGTAGCTAATGCTGTAAAAGTAACTTTAGGCCCTAAAGGCAGGAATGTGGTTTTAGACACAGGTTTCGGCGCACCGACAATTACTAATGACGGAGTGACCATTGCCAAAGAGATTGAGTTAGAAGATAGAATCGAAAACTTAGGGGCTGAGATCGTAAAAGAAGTAGCGACTAAGGCAAATGATGTGGCTGGCGATGGAACAACCACTGCTGTTGTTTTAACGCAAGCAATAGCGACAGAAGGGCTTAAGAACGTTGCTGCCGGGGCAAATCCCCTAGCCTTGAGAAGAGGAATTATGAAGGGGAAAGAGGCTATCATTTCTGCTTTGAAAAGCATGTCAAAAGCAATCAGCACCCGCCAGGAAGTTGCCCAGGTTGCCACTATTTCTGCTCAAGACACTGAAATAGGAAACTTGATTGCTGAAATTATGGAAGAAGTTGGCAAAGACGGCGCAATCACAGTTGAAGATTCAAAAACATTCGGTTTGAGCAAGGAAATAGTAAAAGGATTGCAGTTTGACCGCGGTTACGTTTCTTCCTACATGATTACCAATGCTGAAAAGATGGAAGCAGCTTTTGAAGACCCATATATTTTAATAACTGACAAAAAGATTTCTTCTCTGCAGGAGATACTGCCAATTTTAGAAAAAATCATTAAGACTGGGAAAAAAGAATTAGTAATCATCGCTGATGATGTAGATGGCGATGCTTTAGCAACATTAGTGGTTAATAAGCTCCGCGGAATATTCAACACTTTGGCTATTAAAGCACCGGGTTTCGGCGATAGGAAAAAAGAAATGCTGGAAGATATTGCCTGCATCACTGGAGGCGAAGTAATTTCTGAAGAGAAAGGAATCAAACTGGAAAGCATCGAGATAAATATGCTTGGCCGCAGCAGAAGGGTGATATCGACGAAAGAAAACACTACTATTGTCGAAGGGAAAGGAGATAAGTCCGTCATTGAGGACCGGGTCGCTCAGATTAAAAAAGAAATTAAAATAGCTACTTCCGATTTTGATAAAGAAAAGTTCCAGGAAAGAGTAGCTAAGCTTGCCGGCGGAGTAGGAGTTATAAAAGTCGGCGCTGCTACCGAGGTAGAACAAAAAGGCAAACAGCATAAGACTGAAGATGCTCTGCACGCCACACGGGCAGCAGTAGAAGAAGGGATTGTCCCCGGCGGAGGAGTAGCTTTATTAAGGGCAATAAGCGCATTAGACGGAGTTGATGTCAAAGACGAAGAGAAGATCGGTATAAATATATTAAGGAGGGCTTTAGAAGAGCCGATTCGCCAGATCAGCCAGAATGCAGGAGTTGACGGCGCTGTAGTGGTGGATGCTGTCAGGAAGCAAAAAGGCAGTTTCGGTTTCAATGCCGAAACATTGCAATATGAAGATTTAATGAGCGCTGGAATCGTCGACCCGACTAAGGTTGTCAGGTCTGCTTTGGAAAACGCTGTCTCAGCTGCCGCCACTCTTCTTACTACTGAAGTGGTAGTTGCAGAATTGCCTAAAAAAGAAGACAAGGGTCCTGCTATGCCGATGATGCCGGAGGAATACTAGACAAGAAGGAACCTCCCTTGATTGAGGGAGGTTTTTTGTTTAAAATAGGGTATAATAAATAAATACTTATGTTCTGCCCAAATTGCAAAGAAAAAACATTAGAAAAAGTGATTCTGTTAAATGTGGAAATAGAATATTGCACAAAGTGTTTCGGTCTTTGGTTTGATAATGATGAATTAAGGCTGGCCAAAGATAAAGAAGACGAGAATCTGAACTGGATTGATGTTGATTTATGGCGGGATAAGAAAAAGTTTGAAATTTCCAAAGGAGGAAGATTATGCCCCCATTGCCGAATGCCGCTTTATGAGGTTCAATACGATAATTCAAAAGTAAAGGTCGATCTTTGCAGTTTGTGCAAAGGAATCTGGCTGGATAAGAAAGAATTCAAGAAAATAGTAAACTATCTTAAAGACAAAGCAGATTACGAGGTTCTGCATGATTTTTCAAGAAACCTAATGGAAGAGTTCTGGGAGATTTTCACCGGGCCGGAAAAAATGAGAGGAGAGATTTTAGATTTTTTAACTTTTACAAAGTTGCTCCGATACAAGTTCATGATTCAGCATCCTCATCTTGATTTTTTAATTTATAATATAATACCTAAGCCATAAATATTAATTTAAAAAACTTATGAATATAATGTATATCGTTTTAGCAATCATAGTAATTATTTTTCTCTGGGTAATTTCGGTCTATAACGGATTAATAAAGACACGCAACAGGACAAAAGAAGCTTGGTCCGATATCGATGTCCAACTGAAAAGAAGGTACGACTTGATTCCTAATTTAGTAGAAACAGTCAAAGGATACGCTACTCACGAGCGAGAGCTGTTTGAGAAAGTAACGCAGGCAAGAGCCAATGCAATCGGCGCCCAGGGAATGAAAGAAAAGGTTGTGGCTGAAAATGCTCTTTCTAATACTTTAAAGAGCTTGTTCGCGGTAGCAGAAAGCTATCCAGACTTGAAAGCTTCAGTTAATTTCTTAGAGCTTCAAAGGGAGCTTACTGATACTGAAGATAAGGTTCAGGCAGCAAGAAGATTCTACAACACGAATGTTATGGAATTGAATACTCAAATTGAAAGCTTTCCAGCGAATACTATTGCTTCTATCCTCGGTTTCAAACAGATGGAATTGTTTGAAATAGCAGAGGCTCAAAAAGAGCCAGTTTCAGTAAAGTTCTAAATTTATGAGTCTTTACACTCAGGCAGACTCAAATACAAGAAAAACTTGGATTTTGATTTTTGGCTTTTTGATTTTTATTATCATAATCGGCTGGCTATTCAGTTACTTGCTTGATAACCAGGCAATCTTGGTTTTTGCTGTATCTATCAGCCTTTTTACGAGCCTTGGAAGCTATTGGTATTCGGATAAAATAGTTCTTTCAATGATGAGGGCTAAACTGATTGAAGAAAAGGATAACCGGGAGCTTTATCATAATGTTGAAAATCTTTGTATCACGGCCGGCCTTCCTCTGCCGAAGATATATATTATTGAAGAAAGACAGCCTAATGCTTTTGCAACCGGCCGGGACGCAAAACACGCTGTTATCGTTGTTTCCCGCGGCCTTTTGGAAAAACTGGATAAAGTAGAATTGGAAGGAGTAGTTGCCCACGAGCTGTCTCATATCGGAAACAAGGATATGCTTTTAGGCACAGTGATAGTGGTTCTGGTCGGGATTGTGGCAATGATTTCTGATTTCTTTTTAAGGATCAGTTTCTATCGGGGCAGAAGTAACAGGGATTCTGAAGATAGAGGAGGAGGAATTCTGTTAGTTTTAGGGTTGGTAGCTGCGATTTTAGCTCCGATTGCGGCAACCTTGGTCCAATTGGCTATTTCCAGAAAAAGAGAATTCTTGGCTGATGCTTCTGGGGCGCTTTTAACAAGATATCCTGAAGGATTGGCTCGCGCTTTAGAAAAGATCAGCGCAGATTCTACGCCGATGAGAGCGGTCAACAACGCGACTAGCCATCTTTTTATTTCTTCTCCGATTAAAGGAGAAAAAAACAACTGGCTTTCTAAATTATTCTTAACCCATCCTCCCGTTAAAGACAGGATTACTGCCTTAAGGGGGATGAAGATATAAAATATGGCTGGAAGAATCTATCGTTACGAATTTAATGAGATTTTGAAAAAGATTCCTGATATTTCAACAGAAGAAAGAGCATACCTGAATCAGGTGTTTCAAAAAGATTTAATAGACGGGTTGACAGAATTCGATTTAAGACAGAAGATAAATAGCCTTAGCTATAATCAAGAAGACCAATTAGACAGGTGGGAATTAGAGTCAGTAAAGAAAAAGATATTAGAAAGGTTGGCATAGAAAGGAGGAGTCACATAGTGGCCATTGTAACGGCTTGGAAAGCCGTGCCCCGAAAGGGGCCCGTGGGTCCGAGTCCCACCTCCTCCGCTGAGATAATATTCCGGGTACTAGTCAAACATCATGAAAAATTGGAAAAAGAAAAAATCGGAACTAGTTCTTGATACGAAGTTTTTTAAAGTAAGGAAAGATATAGTAGAGTTACCGACCAAAGAAATCAAAGAATGGATTTATTGGGACAGCCAAGATTCTGCTATGGTTTTGGGGATGACTAGAGATAAAAAATTAGTTATGATTAAACAGTATCGATATCTTGTTGATGACGAAGTTATCGAATTTCCATCGGGAGGGCTTCATGATGGGGAAAATGCAGAAGCTGGAGCAGAGCGAGAATTTGAAGAAGAAAGCGGATTCCAATGTAAATCATTGCAAAAGCTAGGCTCATTTTATGAAACCTACGGATGCCTGAATCGGCAGATTCATATATTTTTTGCAAAAAACGTATTTAAATCCCGACAAAAACTTGACCAGGGAGAAAATGGGTTTGAAGATATAAAAGTGAAACTTATTGATTTCGAAAAGGCAATAAAACTAGCACTTGAAAATAAAATTGTTGCGATGGGTTCTTCGTTAGCAATCCTATTATTAAAAGAAAAAATTGAAAGAGGAAAAATAAAACTTTAGTTCATTTCGTAAAAGGAGGCCTATAGATCTTATTGCTGATTATTAAAAGGTCGAGGAATAATTAACTTAATTTATATAACAATATGGCAGAAACAAAACAAATAGAACTATCAAATCGTTTATTTATTCTAGCAATAGTTTTAATTAGCGCTATCGCTATCTCTTATGTCGTTGGAGTTGTCTTAAATATCATCAGTTTGCCTGTTTTCCAGCCTCGGGAGATAACAATCACTGGCACAGGCAAGATTTATGTTGTTCCCGACATAGCAACTGTGGATATAAGCATGGTTAACACAGGGAATGAGAAATCAGATATACCCTTAATGATTCAGAAAAATGCAGATGATATGAATGCCCTTATCGATCATTTAAAAGACCTAGCAGGTATTGAAGAAAAAGACATTAAAACAACTCAGTATAGTTTAGAGCCCCAATATAACTGGACAGAGGATGAAGGTCGGTTTTTTACCGGTTATGAAGTAACCAATACTATATTGGTGACGATAAGAGACTTCACAAAGATAGGAGATGTTTTAAGTATGGCTACTACCGACAGGCATCCTGATTCAATCGGCAATATCAGTTTTGGCATTGAATATCCGGAGAAAGCAAAGCAGGAAGCAAGAGAGAAAGCAATCGAGCAGGCAAAAGCTAAGGCTGAATCAATAGCTAAATCAGCAGGATTGAGGCTGGGCAGAGTTTTAAACGTCTACGATAGTAATTCTTATTACTATGATGCGGCATATGAAAAGAGCAGCGGTGGCGGTTCTTCGGTTCCATCACCAGAAATCCAGCCTGGCCAATCAGAAATTACCGCTAACGTAAGCGTTGTTTATCGCATTCGTTAAATATGGACTGTATTTTCTGTAAAATTGCAAAAGGGGAAATCCCAAGCTATAAGGTTTATGAAGATGCAGATCTATTAGCTTTCTTGGATATCAATCCTTTTTCTTTAGGTCATACCTTGATTATTCCCAAGAAGCACTTCAAATGGGTTTGGGATATGGAACAGGAAGACTATCTGAGACTAATGGCTAAGGTCAAATATCTGGCAGAAGCGCTGAAAAAAACATTTAAGACAGACTGGGTGGTAGAAGGCATTGCAGGAATAGACGTTCCTCATGCCCATATCCATATCATTCCAAGGCAGATAGGAGATGGGTTAGGAGCTTTTCCGAACAAAGTATTAGACCCGAAACCCTCAGGACAGGAAATGGAGGACACTGCGAAAAGAATAAAAGAAAACTGCAGATAAAAAAAGCCCCGGTGTAATGCCGGGGCTTTTTGCTAATGCTTAATCAATTTTTGATAAACCTTTTCATAATCCTTAACCATTCTTTCTGCCGTAAAGTTTTCTTCTATCCATTTCCGGCATTCTTTTCTTTTTATAGTACTTATTTTTTTTACAGCTGTTATCATTTCATCAATCGTTTCAACTACAAATCCAGTTTTCCCGTGTTTTATCACTTCAGGAGCTGCTCCTCGTTTTAATGCTATGACTGGCGTACCACAGGCCTGCGGTTCTATAAGAAAAAGTCCGAAAGGCTCTTCCCATTGGAGGGGAGCAAGAAGGGCAATCGCATTCCCCAGAAAACCATCTCTTTCTTCCGGTCCTATTTCGCCGATAAACTCTACTTGTTTTCCGTTAATCAATGGCTTTACCTCCTTTTCAAAATATTCTTTATCAACGGTGTCTATCTTCCCCGCCATTTTTAACTTAATTCCGGATTTCTTGGCAACTTCAATTGCCTGTTTCGGCCCTTTTTCCGGCGACATCCTGCCTAAGAAAGCAAGATAATCTCCTTTTGGTTTTTCATTGAATTTAAATTGGTTGAGATCTATTCCGTTATAGACCGTTCCTGCATAGTTTAATTTCTGGAAAGGTTTCCTCTGGGAGTTGCTGATGCTTACAAAAAGAAGCTCTTTAAATTGTCCATAAATGAATTGCTGATAGGGTATATCAAGGGGTCCGTGAAGAGTGGTTACTGTCGGACATTCAAATAAAGAGGCGAACGGCAAGAATCTCCAGCCGATATGATTGTGGATGATATCTATTTTTCTTTTCTTGAGCTCTTCCACTACTTTTGCTACGCCTATATATTTTAAGGAGTCTCTTGTTTTTATATCTTCTGCTATTTTCTCTTTTCTAATGGCGCGCGGGAATATTGGTATTAATTCTGAATCAGTTTTTGAATCAGCTGTAGCAAAGAGATAAGTTTCGTGCCCCATTTTTGGCAGAAGCTGGGCTAAATGATAAACAATCAGCTCTGTTCCGCCGTATTTTTCAGGCGGTACGCTTTCTTCAAATGGAGCTAAAAGAGCTATTTTCATATTGTTTTATCTATTAAAGATTGATAAACGTTTTCAATCTGGCTTGCTATATTTTTCCAGGAGTAGTTTTCCTTGATTTTGTCATAAGCATTTTTTGTCAATTTTTCAGACAGTTCTTTTGATTTGTAGATAAGAAGTATCTTTTCCTTTAGGTCCAGTGAATTTCTCGGTTGAAATAGAAGGCCGGTAACTTGGTCTTCAACGGTTGTTTTCAATCCTCCTACGCTTGAAGCTACAACCGGAACGCCGCAAGACATTCCCTCCAGGGCCACCAGGCCGAAAGGTTCATAATAGGAGGGTATTACAAAAACATCTGCAGCAGAATAAAAGATGTGAATCCTGTCGTGTTCTATTCTTCCTATAAAATTAACGATATCTTTTATCCCTTCCTGCTCCGCTTTTTCCGAAAGCCTCTGGTATTCTTTGAAGTCTTTATCGTTTTTCTGCCGGCCATATATTTTACCGCCTACAATAATTGTTTTTAAATTGGGAATTTCGTTTCTTAAAAGCTTTGTAGCTCCGAGAAGAGTACCTACTCCTTTTCTCCATTCTAACCGGCCGACGAAGGCTACTATAAAAGAATCTTTCGGCAAATTTAATATTTCTCTTGCTTTTTCTTTTGAGATTTTATGGCATTGTTTGATATTAACGCCGCCCGGTATCACTGTAACTTTTTCGGGATCTGCTCCATATAATAGATGCATATCGTTCTTTTCCGATTCCGATAAGCTGATGATCGTCGATGCCCCGTCCATTATTTCTTTCTCTAAAGCAAATCTTTTATCAAAAACCTCGGCATGCTTGCCGTTTATATTGAACTGCTCTTTTGTCTGGAATCTTACCTGGCCGAGAGAATGGAAGTTCTCAATTAATGGTTTCCCAAATTCCTTATGGGCTTTTAATGCCATCCATCCGCCGTCCCAATAGTGGCCGTGGAAAAGAGAATAAGGATTCTGGTTGTTTATGAACTTTAGAAAATTATTATAAAGCTCTTCAAAATGGTCGAAAAGCTGGTTTTTAGGGACATATCTTGCCGGACCTCCTTTCAAACGGATTACTCGGGATCTTTTCCCCAGCAAAGAAATGATTTTTTTATGAGCTTCATCCTGTCTTGTAAAAATATCAATACTCCATCCCTTTTTATCAAGCTCCATTGCCAAAGATCTTATATAAATATTCTGGCCTCCGCTTTCTTGGCTTCCTAAATGCGCCAAAGGGTCAGAGTGGGGAGTGAACATCGCTATTCTTTTATTGCTGATGTTGTTTTCCATTAGTAATACAAAACCCGCTTCATCAGCGGGAGATTAAAAGTTTTTTTATCTGTTGTTAGGGAATAGACTTTTTACGTTCAATTCCATAATGTTATTTTATTCCTTTCAAGGCGGTTGGTCAAGGGGTTTAGGTTGTTTTTTTAAGGTTTTGTGATATAATTCGGATATAATCATGTTAAACTCTCAGGTTGAGGAAATTAAAAACAGGATTGATATCATAGAGGTCCTCAGTGGCTATATCAAGCTGAAAAAGGCAGGGGCGAATTATAGGGGGGTTTGTCCATTTCATTCAGAAAAGACGCCTTCTTTTTTTGTTTCGCCAGCCCGTCAGATTTGGCACTGTTTCGGGTGTTTTTTACCTGGTTCTTTAATTATAACCGATAGGGGATTTCACAAAATAGAAGAAATTGAAGTGGGACAAATGGTTTTAACCCATAAGGGTAGATATATGCCAGTGGTAAGGAGTTTATGGCGCCCTTACGAGGGGGAAATATTAGATATTAAAGTGGAAAGGTTAAATGATTTTGTTTCTTTAACTTCCGATCACAATGTTTTTGTTATTAAAACGAAGAACTGTAAACTTAATAATCAAAGAAAAATTTGCAAAGATCACTGTGTGAAAAGTTGTTCTTCAAAATTCTTTTCGGATTATAAAATAGAAAAATTACCAGCCAATAATATTTCAGTTAATGACTATCTGCTTTATCCTGTTAACCGAAAGATTAGAGACATAGATTCTATAAATTTAAATAAATATTACAATAGACGAATAAGTAATTTTGGTCCCGATATTGGTAAAATTCCAGATAATATAAAAGTTGATGAAAATTTTTTAAAGCTGATTGGTTATTATATTGCTGAGGGTAGTAATCATAGGGCATATATTAGATTTAGTTTAGGAAATCACGAAGAATTATTTGCCCGAGAAATAAAAGAATTAGTCGAAGATATATTTAAAGTAAAAACAACGATTTATAGGAGAAAGAAAATAGGGAAGACTGGTTTAGAGATAACTGCGTGTAATTCTAAACTATCGAATATATTTGAAAACCTTTGTGGCAAAGGTTCTGATAATAAACACATTCCTTTCGGTTTCCAATGTTTGTCCACAGATAAACAGAGAGTATTATTAGAATCAATATTTAGGGGAGACGGTTACTTTGGAAAGGTTAACGGGTGTGTGAAAGACAGAAAATTTAGAAGCATCACTACGGTTTCTTTGATTTTGTCTGAACAGCTGAGGGATGTCTTGTTAAGATTAGGAATTACTCCGGCAATTAATAGTGAAAAAGAAAAAATTGACAAAAAGAACACTCACCACAAGAAAAGCTTTAGAATTAAGTGGCAAGAAGATTATTCGGTTCATTTTTCTAATTTTTATAAAGATCCCAAAACAGGAATTTTATATTGGGCCCTACCGGTAAAAGAAATCAAAAAAAGGCAATATAAAGGAGATACTTACGATTTGACTGTTGCAGGGGACCACTCTTATGTGGCTACGAATTTTGCAGTTTCTAATTGCGGGGCCGGTTCTTCAATTTTTGATTTCATAATGAAGATCGAGGGAATTGAATTCGGCGATGCTCTTCGGATTCTAGCTCAGAAAGCCGGAATAGAACTTAAAAAGCAAGATCCTCAACTAAGAACAGCAAGGCAGCGCCTTTATGAGATTTGCGAACTGGCTTCGCTTTTCTTCGAGAAACAGCTTGAGGCAAGCGTTACCGGTCAAGAAGCAAGGAGATATCTTCTAGGCAGGGGCATTAATGAAGAAAGCATTAAAAAATGGCGGTTAGGATACAGTCCTGAAGTCTGGCAGGGGCTTTCCGATTTCTTGGTTTCAAAGGGATATACCCGGGAAGAAACTGAAAAAGCCGGATTAGTGATAAAATCTGAAAAATCGCAGGGTTTCTATGACAGATTCAGAGGCAGGATTATGTTTCCTGTTTTTGACTTGAATTCCCAGGTGATTGGTTTCGGGGGAAGGGTCTTTAAAAAAGTTGAGGGAGGGGAGGAAGAAGTTGCTAAATATATCAATACTCCTCAAACTTCTCTTTACGATAAGAGCCAGACTCTTTATGGCCTGAACAAGGCTAAGATTTCAATCCACAAAGAAAGCCGTTGCGTCGTCACAGAAGGCTATACTGATGTAATCATGGCCCACCAGGCTGGTTTTGAAAACACAGTAGCAGTTTCTGGGACTGCTCTTACTCCATTTCACTTGAACATCCTTAAAAGATATACGGGAGACCTTGTCTTAGCTTTTGATATGGATATTGCCGGCAATACCGCTACAAAAAGAGGGATTGATTTAGCCCAAGAACAGGGATTCAGTATCAAAATTATCAAGCAATCGGCAGCAGATTCTGACCCAGCCGATGTAATCTTGGAAAATCCGGCTAATTGGGAAAAGGCAGTCAACGAGGCTCGTTCGATCCTTGATTTCTACTTCGATTCAGCTCTTTCTGGCTATGATAAAAACACGCCTGATGGAAAAAAAACAATCGGTAAAATAATATTACCGGTTATTAAAAGAATACCGAATAAAATCGAGCAATCTTTCTGGGTCCAGAAGCTGGCTTCAACACTGTCGGTTGGAGAAGATGTTATCTTAGAAGAATTAAAGAAAGCAAAAGTTGAATCTAATTCCGCTTCCAATTACGGCCTTAAAGAAGATGCTGAACTGCCAAAAGCTGCTGCCGGATTTATTGAATCAGAGGGAAGAAAGAAAATGCTTGAAGAAAAGATTGTCTCCCTTATTCTTAAAGATGTTAACAGTTTGAATCTGATCGATATCCAGAATCTTCCCTTCTTTTCCGAGAAAGTTAAAAAGTTTTTAGAAGATTTCAAAAAGTTCATTCTCGAAAAAAAGACAACGGAAGAGGAAAGCCAAGATTTTAAGAAGGTTTTTAATGATTTTCTAACAGGATATGGAACCAAAGAATCCGATGAAGAATTAAATAATTTCGTGTCAGCCCTTTCCTTAAGAGCAGAAGTTGAATATGATGAAGATGCTGAAGAGGAAATCCAGCTTTGTCTTACGGAATTGAAATCAATTGAAATCAAAAACAAACTGAAAGAGGTTTCAGAAGAGATTAAAAAAGCTGAAAAAGATAAAGACTCGGAAAAACTCAATGTTTTAATGGAGCAGTTTAATAAATTAACCAAAGAATTGTAATTATGAAAAAGAAAAAAATCAATAAGAAAAGAAAGATTTTGAAAAGAAAGAAAAATACCAAGAAAACCCGTGTTAAAATCCATCCGAAAAAACAGAAAAAAGCAAAGATAAGGAGAAAAGCGAAGATCGATCCGGAACAGATGGCTGCTCTTTTAAGAAAGGGGCAGGAGCGCGGTTTTGTGACAACCTCTGAAATAATATATAACTTTCCTCATATAGAGAAGAATATCGAGCAATTGGAGGATATCTACGAAAACTTGCAGGAAAAAGGGATTGAGATCAAAGAAGCTATAGAATACTTAGAATTGAAAGAAGATAAAAAAACTAAAAAAGAGAAAAAGAAAAAACTGCTGATCGGCGGAAAGATTGACCCGATCCAGATGTATCTTAAAGAAATAGGCAAAGTAAGCTTCTTAACTGCGAAAGAAGAGAAGGAACTAGCTAAAAGGATTGAGAAGGGAAACGAGGAGGCAAAAAACAGACTGGCCTTGGCTAATTTGAGGTTAGTAGTTTCTATCGCTAAAAAGTATGTGGGAAGGTCTCCTAATTTAACCATGCTTGATTTAATCCAAGAAGGAAACCTAGGGCTGTTTAAAGCGGTTAAGAAATTTGATTGGAGGAGAGGATATAAGTTTTCTACTTATGCTACTTGGTGGATAAGGCAGTCAATCACCAGAGCCCTTGCTGACCAGGCAAGAACCATCAGGATTCCTGTCCACATGATTGAAACCATTTCAAAATATACCAAGGTCAGAAAGAATCTTTTGCAGGAACTGGGAAGAGAGCCGTTATCGGAAGAAATCGCAGCTGAAATGGGGTTGGACGTTGAGAAGGTGTATCATATAAGAAAGATAGCCCAGAAAGCAGTTTCTCTGGAAACTCCGGTTGGCGAAGACAAAGACAAGCAGGAAAGCGTTCTAGCCGAGTTTATAAAAGACGAGAAGAGTATTGCTCCAAATACAGAATCAGCTAGAAAACTTTTAAAAAGAAGATTAAAAGAAATCTCAAATGAATTAACTGCCAGAGAGGTGAAGATTCTGGCGATGAGGTTCGGCTTAGAAGACGGCGTAATGCATACTCTTGAAGAGACAGGAGCAGAGTTCGGGGTAACTCGTGAGAGGATCCGCCAGATTCAGGCCAAAGCGCTTGAGAAGCTCAGAAAGCACAAAGACCTGGTAAAAGTAAAAGATTATTACTAGTTTTATAAAGGTCGCATCTTAATAAATAAAAATATTATTATGAACGATGATTTTGATGTTTCAAGTCAAGAGCCCAAAAAAAAGACTAATCTTACAGTATTTATAATAATCGCAGTTGTAGCGGTGATAGCAATAGTAGTTATGTTCCAACTGTTATAGTATATTTCTTGATTTATCGTTATTTAGTGCTATATTAAAGAGCATAAAACCATTCCGGTGTAGCTCAATGGTAGAGCAACTCGCTGTTAACGAGAAGGTTCTTGGTTCGAGTCCAGGCACCGGAGCCAGATAGGATGAACATCAGCGAAAGCTGGTGTTTTTCCTTTATTGACGGGCTCTTTTGGTGGTTCGAAAGTGTTTTTATCGGTCGATTGCTCGGATATCGCTTCACTTACGGCATTTAGGATCATTTGAAAGGGTTTCTGGTATGAAATCTCGACATTTTTGCCATTTATCTTTGGGTTCGAAAATAAAAACGAGAATAGCATTCTTTTTTGCTCAACTGTTCGGAGAGGGTTCAAATAAATCTCCCTTGCTCGCTTGGCTACTTCCAAAATCGTTACTCCCATTTCAAAATACTTGAGTCCTACGTTACGGTGTCGGTTTAAGCTATCGAGTACATTGTCCTGTTCCTGTTTGTATTGCTCGAGTTTCTTGTCATAAAACTCTCGACTAATCCTGTTATCGATCTTATCGTCATATAGCTTGTCTATGCGTTGGGTCGCGATCTGGTATTGTCGCTCGAGCTCGGACGAGGATTTCTCTCTGAAGGCTATTTCATCTGCATGGCCGTCTTTTAGGGCTTCCTGAATCCACGAGAGCATTCGTTCTACTCGCTCGTCTTTGTGGGTTACGGCGATTATCGAGTCCGCTATCTGAATATCAATGTTTTCTTGTTTGACCCAATCTCTTTGCGAGCAATTTTTATAATGGTTGCAGTGTCCGTACCAGTGGCCTTTCTGTATCTCCCACGTTATCGTTCCTCTGCATTCGCTACAGTGGAACACGCTCTTGAAAAGCGAGTTATGCTTGCGTGTTCTCGGCGCACCATAGCTATGCAGTCTGTCCTGAACCCTCTGAAAGAGCTCTTTGCTTATCAGTGGTTCGTGATTGCCCTTGGTGATCTGATTTTTCCACCGGTTCATGCCGTAGTAAAACGGATCGCCGATGAGCTGATGGATTCTGGCATGACTTACCATGTGTCCGGTTCGGGACCGGAGGCCTTGCTCGTACATAACGTTGCAGAGTTTCTTGGTGGAGTATTGTCCGGAGGCATACAGATCAAACATCTTTTTTATAAGCGGTGACTTTTCCTCATCCGGTACATGGATTTTATGTCCCTTCTCTCCGATTGTTTTATATCCGAGTGGCGGTTTGGTTGGAAGCCAGCCTTGTGATAACTTTTCCTTTTGGCCTTTCTTTACGTTTTCAGAAAGTAGACGAATGTAATACTCGGCTGTCGCTACTTTTACTCGCCACATAAACCATTCGTGCGACTTGGAGTCTTTGTGCAGAATGCAATTTTCTTTTACCAGATGGATTTTGTGATTCTCATCGGCCAATATCCAGTTGTCGATCACCGGCACATCCGCAAAGTTGCGAGTGAGACGGTCGGTCGTTTCCACAAACACCGTGTCAATCTTGATCTTGGTCACATGCGCCATCATTTCGTGAAATATCTTGCGCTGGATTTTTCCGGCCGCTGATTCTTGAATGGCAAAAACTTTCACCAGCTCATAGCCGTTGCGGTCGGCGTAGTCATGCAAAAGTTTCTCTTGAGCCGGTAAGGAGTAGCCGGTATCCTCTTGGTCTTTGGAGGACACACGAGCATACCCTACGGCCTTGGGTAATTCTTGATTGTTTATCATGGTCATATTTCTTGGTTTTTTAGGTTCGAATTCGACTTTTGGTACCAGCCACACCCTATACTAATTTTTCGAACAAGCTAAGCTCGAGTTGCCCACAATCGCAACATACACCGCCCCAGTCATAAATTTTTCCGCAAATTGCTGTTTTATGGCTATTTTGTTGGGTTTTACAGGGTTTTATCGGGTTTATCTTTTCCGTTTTTGGTGTCATTTAGTGTCAGTTAGTGTGAGTTGGTGTATGTTGTTTTTTGCTCAAAACCTTGCTGTTTACTGCCGAATCTTTCCAAAAAACGGTCAGTTAAGATCAGTTACGGTTAATTGATTACCGATCTCTCATGGTCATCTTGGCTACCAGTCCGGCTTTCATTTCTTGCATTTTCTTTACGTTCTCGGACCGGCCGTTAATTTCTTTATAATTTTCTTTAATTTCTTTTAATCCCTTAGCTTCTATATCTTCGCCGTCGGACGCAGTCTGCACGCCATGCCGTCCGGTTTTATATGCAGATTGGTTACCGTTCTGCGTCAGATGTAGGACGGAGAGCAATGTGATGCTTCGGGGTTTGAACTTGGCATCCTCGCCTCGGCTTTTGGTGATCGCAACAAAAGCCCACTCCTCGAGCTTGTCCAGACATTTTTTGATCGTCCTCCAGTCTTTGAGTCCGGAGTAAATCCGAAGTGTCTTGTTGGATGCTTCTATGGTTTGACTGGCTTTGTTGGAAGCAATCTCGGTAAGTGCGCAGTAGACGTTCCGTAAGTTGCGATAAGCATCATCGCCGACACGCTTATCGAGCCACTCTTGGCGCATGTATCGCAAAGCTGGCTTATCCTGATAAGCGAATGGTGCCTCCCGATAATCTCGGACCTTATGCTTTTTGTCGTTCTGGTTCATTGTCATATTGCGCTGGCTCTTTGGCATTTTCGTCCTCGCAGTAACACTGCATGAGCGTGTCGAAGTAGCCGAGGAGATTAAAAGCCATGTCATGCAATTCTTGATCGCTGACTTCCTGGCCCCAGTCCTCTTTGAGAAGTACACGGAGTTTCTCCAGTGTTTCCGGTTTTAATTTCACAGGTCTTAGTCCTCGGCATAAATCCGCACTTTGACCTGTTTGAGCTCGTTGAAGAACGCCTGAGGCTCGACTTGAAGCTCTCGGCTCCAATATCGCTTCACCAGAGAATCCAAGTCCGGGCTCTTTCCGAAGCAGAAGAGCACCTTATGCGGATTTCCCCGATCCACGACCTCAAGAGAATCAGGAATAAATAATAAAAGCACCGCGACCAATGCCAGGTCGGCGGTTTTGTAGTAATTGTTTTCCATATGTTGGCATTTTCATTGTCATTAACTTCCTCTCACACATATTCATTGTGGCAAGTCGACATAGGCTTTTGGAATATAGTGCTGGTAAAGTTGGCAAACAAAAAAGCGGCCATTTCAGCCACTCATTTTGAGACTTATTAACTACACCAGAGCTACACCTGCTTTATTTTGTGTTCCGGATTGATTTTGTAACCGCTTACGGACCGGCCGGTTATTAAATTACTGATGCCAACACGGTACTCGGCTTTGCGATTAATCATAAGCTTGGCATTGTGCAGTGCCTTTCTGTTTTTGCTTCCGGTAAGCATTACCAACTCATCGGTCGGCACAAATGTTTTCCGCTCAAGGAGAATTCGCACAATCTTTTGCCTTTGTTTTTCTTTGCCCATAGCATAGCAATGCTTGGTTTTCGGCTCTCGGTATAGGTCGCCGTCGCTTGAGAAATATATGACTTTCTTTTTGTCTACCGGTTTGGTTTTCTTGGCGGCCAGTGCATAAGCCGCGCCTTCGGCCGTCATGTGAGCAATGCTCTTTTCTAAATCAACGATTTTGCTTATGGCTGTTTGGTACGCTCGGGTCATTGCTTCCACGCTTCCCGTGTTGCGGTTTATGGCTTGAGCCAAAGCTATGATTGCCGGGTCGCCAGCTTTCACAACTTCAGCTGGATTTTTTACGTCCGCAAAGTCCTTCAGAGCGAACCGTAACTCTCTAACGACAGCAGAAATAGTAAAAGGATAGGTGCTCGTCTTACTGACGGACCGGAGTATTGAAAATTTGTACTTTTTGGCCAATACGGCCTTTTTCATTTTCATAATCATCTTTTTATTATTATGACAAAAGACGGCGATTTTGACAATGAATTTAAGAAGGGGTAAAATGGTATCAACGCCTAAAGCAATTTTATGAACGACATCGAAAAACTTTTTACGATAGAAGAAGTCGCCGAAATTTTAAGGGTACATACGCGCACAGCTACCCGGTATATTGAATCTGGTCGATTAAAGGCATCCAAGCTGGGAGTCTGGCGGATCAAGCAATCTGATCTCAATGCTTTCTTGGATGAGACCAGCAATGTAAAGAAAAAGAAGAAATAAAATTTATGTCAAAGGAAATCGCTAAAAATGGAAAAGACTACTCACAGCTCAGTAAGGATGATCTGATTAAGATCGTTGAGAAGTTGGAAACTCGTAAAAGGTACGGGCTTATTTGGGACGAAGAGAAAGTCAAAGAGCAGTTTGAAAAAGATGCCGAGAACGCCTTACCGGTATTGAAAGAAATCAACACAAAAGGAATCACCGATAAGGACTCATCGAAGCCGGTCAATATTCTTATCGAAGGTGATAACTATCACGCTCTCTCAGTTTTAAATTTTACGCATCAGGGCAAGATAGATGTGATCTACATCGATCCTCCATATAACACCGGTAAAGAAGATTTTAAATACAATGACAAATGGGTTAACGAGGATGATGCATACAGACACAGTAAGTGGCTTTCGTTTATGAGTAAAAGATTGAAGTTGGCAAATACCCTTTTAAAGGATGACGGGGTTATTTTTATATCGATTGATGACAACGAGTCTGCACAGCTTAGGATGTTATGCGATGAAATTTTTGGTGAAAGCAACCTGCTTTCTATTCACCATATTCAAGTTAGGTATGGGGGCAAGAATTTAAATGAGAGGAAAGATTTTCAAGAACTCATAGAATACACTTTTGTCTACGCAAAAAATAAGTATCTTTTTCAGGCGAATAAGCCGAAAGAAGAATATGACATCGAGAAGTTTAACCTAGAAATAAAAGAGTTGAAAAAGCCAGATAAAAGTTTGGTGATTAATGGAAGAAAAGTCGATATATTTTTAGCTGGCTCGTATTCCGTAACAAAAAAAGAAAAAGGTGGCCTCGACCTTTTTAAAGAGACTTGGATATCAGGATCAATTTATTCTGGCACTGGCCACGGTACTATGTATCAAAAAATAGTAGAGAAAAGGGTTGAAACAGACGGACTGTCTACCCTATATAAAATTGACGGGTTGGGCGAAGATGGTCTTGGCTTTAGATACATGATTAACCCTCAACGAGAATCCTCATCAAGAGGAAAGATGTTCACTAAAATACCCGTAGAGAAAAAAGAGGCTCTAGAAAATGGAGGTCTGGATATCGATCGTCCTATTATAAATTACTACGATTTTAGTGCAGATTTCGGAAACATTCGTCATGAAGGCGGAGTGGCTTTTAATGCCGGTAAAAAACCGGTAAAAATGCTGAAGCAGTTTATAAACTATCACAAAGATAAAAAAGCCATTGTGCTGGACTTTTTCGCAGGTTCCGGTTCTACGGCACATGCCGTTCTTGATCTGAACAATGAAGATGAGGGAAATCGTAGCTTTATTGTTTGCACAAACAATGAAAATGATATTTGTGAAAAGGTTTGTTATCCAAGAATAAAAAATGTCATCAAAGGATATAACCATTGCGAAGCCACCGGTGGTTCGCTCAAATACTTCAAGACCAAATTTGTAAAAAAGAATGCCAATGGTGATGACTTCAAAACACGCATTACAAACGAGTGCACGGAAATGTTGTGTCTGCGTGAGGGCGTGTTTGATGAAGTAAAAAAGACCGACCAGTATAAGATTTTCCAGCAAGGCAATAAGACGCTGGCAGTTTATTATTCTTTGGACCGTAAAACTTTACCGACTCTCAAGAAAGAGCTGGAAAAAATGGAGGGTGAAAAAATCCTTTACTGCTTCACGCTGGATATTACCGGCCTTTCCAAGACGGAATTTTCCAATTGGCGCGATGTAAGGCTCGAGCCGATTCCGCAAAAGATATTAGATGTCTACAAACAAATTTATGAATATTGATCTTAAGCCCTATCAAGAAAAAGCAGTCAATCAGCTTATCGAAACAACGGTCAAGCTTTTGGGTTATGACGGACCCGGTGAAGTCTGCGTCTTTCAAGCCCCTACCGGCTCGGGCAAGACAATCATGATGGCCAAGTATATTGAGTCCCTTATCAAAGAGCTTCCCAAGGACGATTTTTGCTTTGTTTGGATGAGTATCGGCAAAGGAGAACTTCATTTACAGAGTAAGCATTCCCTCGAGAAAGTTTTCGCCGGTTTTCCACGAGTGACTTCTGTTGAGGATGCATTTAGCGGTGGCCGAGAACGGATTGTGCAAAACGAAGTGGTGGTCGCTAACTGGGAGAAGCTTCGTAGTAAAGAGCAGAAGTCCGGTGATTGGAAGAACTTGATCATGAAAGATGGTGAGAAGTTGAATTTCCGAGATGTTCTTGAGAAGACCAGAGAGCAACGCAAAATCATTCTCATCATTGACGAGAGTCATGTAAGTGCCGATACCAAACGTGCCAACGAACTTAGGAACCTTATTGGTGCCGATATTGTGATTGAAATGTCTGCTACTCCCCGTCGGCCACAGCAAGAGCTTGGTTTTACCCAAGAGCTCGCGCGAGGTGGTGCCGGGTATGTCATCGTTGAACCGAAAGACGTGATTGACGAAGGCATGATCAAAAAAGAGATCATCATCAACGAAGATATTGAGAAAATCGCCGCTTCAGAAGACGACTCCCAGTCAGCAGTGCTCGAGGCCGCTTATCGCAAACGTTTGGAACTTAAAAAAGCATTTGAGAAAGAAGGCTCGGATATCAATCCTTTAGTTTTAATACAAATTCCTACAGCTGAAGCAGGTGATCAAAAAATTGAAGCGGTGAAAAAGTTTCTTGCTGGTAAGAATATCGTCGAACGCAAAGACGGACATGGCAACGGCAAACTTGCTATTTGGCTGGCTGAACAAAAGTCAGAGCTGATTGACTGGATCGCTGAGCCAGATAACGAGATTGAATTCCTTATTTTCAAACAGGCTATTGATACCGGCTGGGACTGCCCTCGAGCGCATATCCTTGTGAAGTTTCGGGAGACACACAACATCGTCTTTGAAATCCAAACAGTTGGACGTATTTTGCGTATGCCGGAACAACGGCACTATGGCAACGAAATGCTCAATAAGGGTTATATCTATACCAATCTCAAATCAATTGAAGTCAAAAAGGAAGAATACAATCCGAACATTATTAAGCATTTGCGAGCTGGGCGCATAAAGGAATACAAGCCAATTAAGATTGAGTCTTACTACAAAGCCCGAGCGGATTATGGCGATGTTACATCCAGTTTCCACGATGTCTTTGAGGAAACGGCGGATAAATATTTCGGTACGTCACGAAAAAATAAACCGGTAGAAAATGCCAAGAAAGTTGAGAGCAAGGGCGTTGATCTGAATATCAAAAAATACCAGCAAGAGCTTATTGCTGATACTCATCTGGACGTAAAGAGTTTTGACGAGCTTGAGGGCAAGCTTGGTGCCGAGGGTTTTGCCAAGCTTCAGGTAGCGGCCGACGAGCTTATGGTCTTTTTTGAACAGACAATCAAAAACAATCTTGGACCTTTCAAAAATGTGAAGCGCTCTGTCCCGTCGGTTAAGGCCGCTATTTATCTATGGTTTCAAGCAGTGCTCGGATCAAAGAGTTGGGGCGAGGAAAATATGCTTATGACGCAAAAAGTATTTTTGCACGATAAAAATCGTGGCTACTTTGAGCATATCCTTGCTACAGCGATTGATAATTACAAAGCGGTCAAAGAGCAGGAAGTTCGGGACCGCATTGAGGAGAGCGAGCAACGCTATCCTTTTGAGCTTAAGCCCGAGCAGTTTTATAACGAGTACACCGATGAAATCGTAAAGGCCAAAAAATATGCATATGATCCCTGTTATCTCAATGTAGACCGTTCCAAGCCGGAACAGGAGTTTGAATCTTTCTTAAACGATAATGCTTCCAAGATTGATTGGTGGTGGAAGAACGGCGAGAACAAGCAGGACTACTTTGGCATCAAGTACGAATATGCTGGTGGCATCTACACGTTCTATCCGGATTATCTCGTAAAACTTGCCGATGGCCGGATCGGACTATTTGAAGTTAAAGACTCCGGTGATCGGGACGGCACAACCTACACCAAAGCTAAGGCCGAAGCTTTGCAGGAGTACATCGCTGATCAGAAAAACAAAAAGCTTTTCGGTGGCATTGTTATTGAACGCAATCGTGCTTGGCACATCAATAGCAAGACCGCTTATGACTGGGAGAAATGTGAGCGTGATGACTGGAGTGAGTGGAATACCCTTAATTTTTGAGACTTGAAGATGAGTAAGTTCAATAAGCAAAATCGATTAGATGAAAAAGCTATCTCAATAGTGAGTGATTATTTCATGAATAAACATGGAGATAAATTTGATTTACAATTTCACGGCATAAAAGACAATACACCGGACACCGACGGTTTTTTAAGGCTCAGGGAGCCAGAAGATGGGACACCATTGGCTGGTAAATATTTAAATCATGTAGTTTTCTTTCAATTAAAAGGGTTTGAAGACAAAATTGACAATACATCTTATATAAGCTCGCGAAAACTTATTGATTTTTGCAAAGATATTAACTTGCCGACCATTCTTTTCGTAGTTTCAAACATCAGTAGCAACTCAGAAAAACAAGGCGATGCTCAAATATATTGGTATCACTTTAGCAATATCAATATTGAAATATTAAATAAAACTAATAAGAAGGCTGATAGTATCAAAGTAAAAATTCCCAACTTACAACCCCTAAAAGTGGGTAAGAGTGACTTTGCTGACGAGTTCTATATTCACATCAGGAATTTAGCTAAGAAAAATGAATTCCTTGATTTACCGAAAGAAGTTTTGGACATTGCTATCGGTTTGAAAAACAAAATACTTTTGGTGGCCGGTGTTATATACCTAGTTGGAAAGGTAACAAAGGCAGAGCGAAAGGCGTTAGCTGATTTATTGAAAATGAATGAGAGACAAATGGACGATGTTGTTATGGATTTGCACCAGCAGGATTTAATTTATAAAGATAAAGATCTTTATATCTTTAAATTAACTACGGATGATATGAAGCGAAATGTAGGACTACAGCTCTTGTACGAGTCAATAAGTAAAATTGATCTAGACAAATTGCTTGACCTATTTCCTGATCATAAACAAAGACTTCAGATTTATTCAAATCTTGCCCAGGTGAGGCATCCTATAGTTTTTGAGTTTCTTAACAAACAAGCCGATCAGGCACTTGCATATGTCAAAAAGAAATAATAATGATATTTTCAATAGTCTGGAAATTCTAGACGAGTATGCCCATATGGCTCCTCGTAAGGCACTTCATATTGTTAAGGCCGTAGTGGATAAAAAACCAATGAAGCCAAGTGCCACGCGATTAAAAGGATTTGGAAAGATATACGGGAAAACCCATGACGATCTTCTTGTTGAGTGTTCAAAAGTCTTAGGTAAGATTCGATATCTCGAAACAAGAGGAGTGATGAGACTACTCGAGAAGCTAGTGGCTCACAAAAACAAACAGGTTATGGCTGATGCTTTAAAGGGATTTGAGAATTTAGCGCAATATAATCTATTTGTCCTTCAGCAAATTGAGTATAAAACACAAGAACAGATCCTGAATGAAGTTGAGGGTTGGAGCAATAGACGTTTGTTAAAAAATTCAGATATTGTAATCACTATTGCTAAGGAGTTACTGACTCCCACTTTTGAAGGACACTCGATGCCAGACTATAAAACTTTTACCCTTCACTCTGGCCCGTTAGTTGTTACTCCTGCACTCAAAACGATACGCAAACGAGCAATATCTTTACTGAAAAGACTTTATGATATTCCTAATGGCTTAGCTTCACGAACTAAGATTTTGCAGGCTTTTCAAGGCGCAACACAAACTCCTCATAGTCATTTGTACGGCGACGACTTGGAACAAATGGTCTGGGAGGATACTAATAGCGTCATAGATATTTATTTGGAAATTTTGCCACAAGCTGAGAACGAGATAATCCAAGACATTGAGGAACAAAAGATTTGGTTTATAAGAAGATTTGAGAAGAAACCCCCAACGAAACTGAGCGAGTTGGATGAAGCTATTAAATCCAATTCTTCTTATGGGATGTTTAGGGTTTTTGTCGGATATGACGGACGCCTCGATCCAGAATTTGATTACAACAGGGACCGTGAGACACGTTCACAAAAAGTGAATGAATTTGTTACCGATCTCACAGACAGTAACTTTGACGACTGGAGAAAAAGAATACTGTCTGTTATGAAAAATCATGCAGTCTCTGAGCAAGGCAGTTATGGGTACTTTGAAATGTTTTTAACTCAGCTCGCCGAAAAAAAGCCAAATCTTGCTATCCGGTTAATTGAAGAAAATGAGAAAGAAATAGCTCCATTCCTCATAAGCTTGCTTTCAGGTTTATGGAAAAGCGATATTAAAAAGGCCAAAGAGATGATTGCGTATTGGGTTGATGAGGGAAAATATTTGTATACTTGGGCATTTATATTTGTTGTGGTAAATGATTTTGACGAACCGCTTTTCAAGCGAATTATTGGCCGAGCGAAAGATCTAAAAGATGTCCGTGCGCTCAACAATGCACTTCGTTCCTTGCTACACCACTATCCTAATAATAAACATTTAAAATCAATATTTATTCATCTGATCAATGTATTGAACAGCCAAAAGAATACTTGGTGGGTAGATAACCTATGGTTTAAGGGTGATTCCATTTTGAATGATCTAACAGAGGATGATTGGGAGACTATTTTTGACGGATTGTTATTACTCCCGAATATCGATTATCAGGCAGAAGAGATTCTAAAATTTGTTGCAGTTAAACATCCAGAAAAAGTAATTGCCTTTTTTCATAAAAGGGTTGATATTAAATCAAAAAAGAGAAGAGGCATCGATGACCGGTATGACGGAGTACCATTCAATTTCCATAAATTGGGTGAGGCTTTGAGACCTCATGCAGTAGTGATTGTTCCTATTTTGCTTAGCTGGTATGGCGATGGTGGCAATAAGCATAATTGGTTATTTAGATGGGAAGCCAGTCACCTTTTTGAGGAGATATTTCCTGGCTTAAACCCTGTAGTTGAGCAGGCATTAATAGCTCAAGTTAAAACGGAGACAAAAAATAGCAGGGATATTGTTTTTTCAGTGCTCAGTAAATATAAAGGTGGCTCTCATTTATGGGGCGTTGTAAAAGCTCTAATTAAGCAATATTCGAAATCAAAAGAATATAAAGAAGTTCGAGATCATCTTTTTGGTTACTTAACACAAACTGGTGTTGTAACAGGCGAGGACGGCTTTGTTAGGGCTTACGAGGCAAAAAAGGCTGAAATTCAGGATTTAAAAAACGACTCTGATAAAAGCATACGGAAATTCGCAACAGAGTACGAAGCCTATCTAAATGATCGGATCACATTTGAGCAAAAAAGAACGAATGAGCAAATTGAATTAATGAAACGTGGCTTGAATTAAAATTATGGAAATAGAATCAAAACAACAAATTTTGGAACGACGAAAAGAGATCGAGCAAGAGCTCGTGGATATGCTCAAAGAAACCGAGAGTGATTTTACTTTGGATCATGTCCGAGATGTTATTTTCCACGAGAAGGACAACGACGACATGATGAAAGTCGTGGCCATGTTTGATCGGGGTGGAGACGCTTCAGAGTTGAGCAACGTCCTCGAGCTAGTAACTGATGCATGGAATTACTTTCCACACAAAGTTCTCGGTGGAATCTCCCCAGCCGAGAAATTATTAGAACACCATAATAAAACTAAAAAAATAAATCTATGAAAACAATCCACAAAAAAGTTTGGAGCGAATATTTTGAGAAGATCATCTCCGGTAAGAAAAAGTTGGAATTACGTCTTGCTGATTTTGAAATAAACGAAGGCGACACTTTGGTTTTAGAAGAATGGGACAAAGACAAAAAAGATTACACTGGACGAAAAATTGAAGTTGTTGCTACCTATATTCTCAAAACCAAAGGCCAAACTTTTTGGCCTCAAGAAGAAGTTGATAAATATGGTTTCCAGATTATCCAATTTGAGTCAAAGAAATAAATATATGAAATACAAAGGCATAATTATTGAAGAAAGTTTGGCAAATACCGACGTGCTCAAGGATGTAGCGATTATTGATACCAAGATTGAGCCCGTGACGGAAGAGCATAAGACACCTTGGATCAAACAGTGGACTCTGCATACTGTTGAAATTCCTGAAGAGAAAGCGGATGATGTGACAGATCGATTAAGTGTCGATTTGGACAAAGAACACAATTGGTATGCTGACTTCAAAAACGATAAGTATCATTACATCATCTATCGGGGCAAAGTATTCAAAGTGGATTTAAAGAATCCGGTGCTTTATAAAGACGCAAAACAGTATGGTATTTCACTCGGCATCCCAGAATATCAAGTAGACTTCGCTCCGGAGGATAAAATTTGGGATCGGTAAGGTGGGCATATTTTGCTTAACTTTTCGGAAATTAAGCAAATCGTTTTAGAGGCAAAATTTCGGTCAAACCGGTGGGTAGTGGTGGCAATTGGTGACAAGCGTGGGTTCGTGGGACAAAGCTCGCCACAAGGGCAAACAGCTGGCAAATCGGGGTTACCCTTCCTGATGTTCGGCCAGTAACTGCTTCATTTGGGAGAGGATAACGGTCGGATATTTATACTCCTCTGCCCAGTCTAAAGTTCGAAAGTCCCTGAGTAGGGCGAGCAAAATAAAAAGTCGCCATTTCGGCGATTTTTTGGTAGAATATAATAAAGGTATTTAATAATTAAGAATAAATAATCTTTATGAATGGCTCACAAATCTATATTTTAATATCCATCGTTGTTTTAGCTGTAATTATGATTGTTCTGGCTTTAACAAGGAAAAAGATGCAAAAACCGCTTTCTAAATTGGCTGCTTTTGCGTTTTCGTTTGTCATTGCGGGGATTGTTTTTGGAGATGATAGATTAATAAGTTATAGCTTAATGGGTATTGGCGTAGTTCTTGCTGTTATCGATATCGTTAAAAAGCTTAAGAAAGAAGCCAAATAAACAATATGATCTCAGCTGTTATTATTTTAGGTATTATCATCTTTATAGTTGTCTTAGTGAGTGGGATAATCTGGGCAGTCAGAGAAGATGAAAAAGAAGAAAAAGATAAAGAACATGGACAAAAAAATCAATAAATTCATATACTGGACGCCGAGAGTTGCATCGATTTTATTCATACTCTTTTTGGCGATGTTCTCGTTGGATATTTTTGATGCAAATTATGGATTTTGGGAAACAGTCGTCGGATTGTTCATGCATAATATTCCAGTATTTATTTTGCTGATTGTTCTATTAATATCCTGGAAGCATGAAATAGTCGGAGGGGTCGCTTTTATTTTGGCTGGAATGTTATATGTTGTGATGATTTTAATGAATATGTTGAGAAATTCATTTGAATGGTATATGGTAACTTGGATTCTAATAATTGCTGGACCGTTATTTCTTGTAGGAATCTTATTCATTATTAATTGGCTGAGAAAACGCAGTCATAAAGATAATTTATAAAAGAGGATTTAACTTTCACGATGCAGAACCGATAGAAGCCGCTTTTAGTTGAAGCGGTTTTTTAGTAAGATAAACCAATGTTTCGCCATTTTAGAATATTTATTTTTTTATTCCTTATTGTTGTTGCTTTTGCGGCAGTCTTTTATTATTTCTATACCCTTAAAGAAGACAGAGAATTGAAAGATAAAATTGGGCAGATGCTAATGGTGGGTTTCCGTGGGACTGAAATATCGGCTGATTCTTATATCGCGGGCGTTATCAAAGATTTAAAAGTGGGAGGGATAATTTTATTTGATTACGATGTTTCAACCAAAGGTTTTCCCCGAAATATTATTAATCCGGATCAGGTAAAAAAGCTTATTTTAGACTTGCAATCTTATGCCAGGACCCTCTTATTGGTTGCAGTTGATGCGGAAGGAGGGAACGTTAATCGCTTAAAACCAGATTATGGGTTTTTAAATATTCTTTCTGCAAAAGAAATGGGAAAGAGCATGGAGATAACGATTGAAGAGTCTGAAAAGCTGGCTGCAGAACTTAAAGAATTGGGGTTTAATATGAATCTTGCGCCTGTTGTCGATGTTGATATAAACCCCGATAATCCGATAATCGGCAAATTAGGCCGTTCTTTTTCCTCTGACCCGGATAAAGTCGCAATATACGCGGCAGCTTTTATAGAATCACATAATAAACAAAACATAATCACCGTAGAAAAGCATTTTCCCGGGCATGGTAGCTCAATGGGTGATAGTCATTTGGGCATGGTTGATGTTACGGATACTTATCAGGAAAGAGAGTTGGCACCATATATAGAACTTCAGAAAGAAGGATTGCTTGACGTTGTAATGACCGCCCATATTATCAATCGAAACATAGATGAAAATTATCCTGCAACGCTTTCTTCGAATTTTCTTCAAAAAATATTACGCCAGCAAATAGGGTTTGAGGGTGTTATTATCTCAGACGACTTGAATATGAATGCCATTGCTGATAATTATGGGTTTGAAGAGGCGATAATCAAAGCTATTAATGCTGGTTGCGATATCCTTTTAATCTCTAATAACGGCACTTCAAAGTATGATGAGCAGTTGCCGTACAAAACTTGGGATATTATTTATAAGGCAGTGAAAAATGGCAAGATTTCGTTAGAAACGATAACTGAATCCTATAATCGTATCAATAGCCTGAAGAAAAAGTTTGGAATGATTTAAAAGCTTATAAAACTGCCTTTTAATCGAGGTGGTTTTTTGATATTATAAAAACATGAAGAAAGCATATCTCTTTTTATCTTTAATAATCAGCGTTTTGTTTTTTTATGCTGTTCCAGCAAGCGCCTTTAGAGATTCTTCGCTGATTAGCGATTGGTATATAGACAGTTTCCAGTCTACCATACAGGTTAACAAAGATTCCTCTTTTTTGATTACGGAAATAATTACCGCAGATTGCGGTAATCTGCCGGATAAGCACGGGATATTCAGGATTTTGCCTACGCAGATAAATACCGACAAAGGGGCCTATAAGACTCCGATTGAACTGGTGAGTATTACCGATCTTGAAGATATTCCATATAGGTACCAAACGATAAAAAATAGTCTGAAACATACAGTTACCTGGAAGATCGGGGATCCTGGTGCAATCGTAAATGGTCCGAATATCTATAAAATAATCTATAAAGTAAAGAACGCTATAAAATTTGACAATAGCGAAAACTTTGATGAATTCTATTGGAATCTATCGGGCAACTATTGGCAGATCGATATAGATAATTTTTCTGCCGTGATATTATTTCCATCGGAAATCAATAGTCAAAACACAGAAACATATTTTTATACAGGACACTTGGGAGAAAAAAATCAGGATGCAGTTTATTCATGGTCTGATGGTGGAAGCGCCTTAAGTTTCCAATCGATAAAACAATTGCTACCAGGGCAAGGGATTACTGTTTCAGTCACCTTTCCAAAGAAAATCTTTACTCCATATCAACCGGCATTCTTTGAAAAATACGGCGATTATTTTGATTACTTATCATTTTTAATACCGATATTCGTCTTTATATATGCATTCAGGGTATGGAAGAAGTATGGGAAAGATCCAGCTTTAAAATGGCCTATCCCGCCAGAGTTCGAAGTTCCAGAGGATATTACTCCGATCCAAATGGGAATGATGATCAATTCCGGCCGCTGGCTGGATGATTTTATCACTGCCACGTTGATTGATCTGGCAGTGAAAAAGCTTATAACTATCAAACAGATTGAAAAAAAGATACTGTTGTTTAATGTTAAAGATTTTGAGCTGGTAAAGAACAAAGAATATTATGATGAAGATAGATTAGGAGAGACGGAAAGAGTTCTTCTAAAAAAGCTTTTTAGCGGGAATGACTCTGTAAAACTTTCCAGCTTGAAGAAAAAGTTCTATAAAAAACTGCCAGTGATAAAAAAAGCGGCAAAGGATGATTTCATAAGTAGAGGTTGGATGGAAGAAAAAGGAAAATCGCTTCTTCTAAAATTTATAATAGCTGGCTTTACATTGACCTTTTTCTCATTCTTTCTTTTTACTGCTTTTATTTGGTTGGCTATTAGCCTTATAATCTCGGGCATAATTTTAGTTGTTTTCGGATTTGTTATGCCTAAAAGAACGCAGAAAGGAACAGACTTGCTGTTTAGGATCAATGGCCTGAAAAGGTATATGAAGATGGCCGAACAATACCGTCAGCAGTTTTATGAAAAAGAAAATATTTTTGACAAGCTTCTGCCATATGCTATAATTTTCGGTATAGCAAAACTTTGGGCGAAAAAGATGGAGCAAATATACGGTAAAGAATATTTTTCTACCTATCATCCGGTTTGGTTCGTAGGGGGTAATATGGGAAGCTTTAACGCTAATATTTTTATATCCCAATTAAATAACATAACAAACAGCATTTCCTCAAATACATCTAGCTCTTCCGGCGCCCATGGCGGAGGCGGATCAGGCGGTGGAGGAGGAGGTGGAGGAGGAGGCGGCTGGTGATAAAATAACGTTATAATTTTAAAATATGAAAAAAAGTTTAATACTTACTCTTATAATAATAGTTTTTCTTGCGGGTGCAGGAATATGGTATGCCGATAATAGAAGCATTTCTTTCTCGCCATCTCCCATAGCTCAAGCCACTTATATCTGTAACGGCGATAAAACAATAGACGCAGCCTTCTATAGAGGAGAGCCCAAGCCGGTAGAGCCGGGCGAACCGCCAATTCCTTCGGGAAGCGTAAAAATTATTTTAAGCGATGGACGGAGCTTTGATTTGCCTCAAACTATCTCCGCTGATGGATCACGCTATGCTAATAGCAATGAATCGTTCATTTTTTGGAGCAAGGGGAGCAGGGCTCTTGTATTGGAAGATAACGTTGAAAAAAACTACATAGGATGTATTGTGATTGCCAAAGATCCCGGAGGATTGCCGAAAACTTATTCAGACGGTGCAATAGGTTTTTCAATCCGTTATCCAGCTGATTATTCAATAGATACTTCCTATAAATATCAGGCGCTTGGGCCAGGAAAAGACATCAACGGTGTAAAATTTACTATTCCGTACAGTCTTGCCGTTGGCACTAACTTATCAAGTTTTGATACTGGTATTTCGATAGAAACTATTCCTGCGGCTCAAGACTGTAGTGCTGGCCTTTTTTTGGACGGTAATACTGATGTTCAGACCGTAACCGACAACGGCATTGATTATTCTTTTGCAACAACTATCCAGGGCGCTGCCGGTAACCGTTACGAAGAAGAAGTTTGGGCGATTCCGGAAACCAACCCCTGTCTTGCCATACGTTATTTTATACATTCTACGAATATCGAAAATTATCCCGAAGATCCCGAAGGAGTTATTCTAGAATTTGATCGGCCCGCCCTCATAAATCAATTTGAGAAGATTCGTCATACTTTGACTACACCGTAATAGATTTTTTGCTTTTTCTTTTTTAAAAAGTTAAACTAAACATAGAAAGGTTAAAATTAATATTAAAAACTATGAATAAAAATATAACTTTATACGGCGTTATTGCTCTTGTTGTTGTTATTTTGATCGGCGGTGGGATATATTACTACTTTACAAAGGAAGAAGTCCCTGTTAATGGGGAATTATATAAGAATGAGCAATATGGTTTTAAGATGACTTTTCCTGATTCTTGGAAAGGATTTACAATAACAGAAGATATCTGGAAAGGATGGCCCACCACAACAGAGTCAGGGTTCGAAGACGAATATGAGGGAGTAAAGATTACTTTCGGAAATCCTAAATGGACTCTTCGGGAAAACTGGCAAAATATTCCGATAATGGTTTTCACGCCCGATGTTTGGAAACTGGTTGTTGATGGAAAATTAAGGGTAAGTTCCGTACTCGTTCTTCCGGAAAAAATCGGAGAAAACAAAAACTTTGTTTTTGCCACTTCGCCCCGTTGGACCTTTGATAATGATTTAGGCGTGGAAGAGGCAATTGCAATCGTTAAGACGTTTAAAGGCTTCAAAGTTACTTTAGAAGAATAAAACTACCAATAATTTTAAGAAACATGACTGAAGAAAATATTAAAAAAGAAGAATTTAAAGTATCTGGCGATGATGTTGTCGAAAAACTGAAGAAACTAGTAAAAGAGGGGAACGTTAGAAGGATTATTATTAAAAACGAAGAAGACAAGACTTTAGTTGAATTTCCTCTTACTATAGGAGTAGTTGGCGCTGCTTTTCTGCCAGTATTGGCGGCAATCGGTACTATTGTAGCGTTAGTAACAAAATGCACGATAATAGTCGAGAAGAAGGAAAGTTAAGATTATTGCTAATTCTAGCTCTGTTAAATTCCCGAGATTAATCTCGGGTTTTTGATTTGATAAAACAATGGGCCTTTTTTATATCTGTTGTACAAGCTAACAAAAATCGCCCCAAGCATATAGGGCGATTTTCTGTAATAAGTATTATCACAATTAGCAATTACCTTATCTTAAAAAGATCCAAATAACTTTTTGATTCGGAATCTTGGAACTTTTTATCTTGTTCTTCCCATATTTTTACAAGGTCATTATAGGCTTTGTCATCGATGATAATTCGTTCTTGTTCGGTTTCTAATATTACTCCCTGGTTTGAAATATAATATTTATAGAATAAAATATTCGCTAAAAAAATAACGGAAAAAATGACCATAAAAAGGGAAAAAAGAAAATGTTCTGCTACAAAAACAAAGATTTTACCCAGATGGCTCAAAATATTTTTAGTTTTGTCATTTATCATGATTAGTATATATTTTTAGTAGTATAGTAGTTATCGTTTCATCTAACTTTTGATTTGTTGGATTCTTTTTAACAACCAAGTTATTAATTTCAAAAAGATTTTTACTGTTTTCTATTCTTTCAATAAACCTTTGGGTGTTAGTAAAATGCCCCGAGAGAGTTATTTCAAACCCTAGAAATTTCCAAAGGTCATATTTATATTTTTCAATAGTAGTTGGAGAAATTTTCATAACAAGATCTTCTTCCCCTGCAATTTTTTCCAAAAATCCGATTGTTTTTAAAGGAGTAACAGAATTTGCGAAAAGATTTCCAGCTTTTTGATAATCCTGTTCCATTTTTTTATAGGTGTTTTCAATTTGTTCTGACTGTTCGTCATTGGTCAGCAACAAGCTTAGTTCTGCCAAGGTCAGTTCTCTGGACGTTTCTCTCATAGCGGGGAAGAGATAGAAAAACGTAAAAAACAAAGTAACGATGTTTGCTATCCCAAAGATTCCAGAAATTAGAAATAGTTCTTTTTTCAGATTCATGGTTTTACAATTTTGAAGCTTAAAGAAAAACTAACATCCGTTGATTTCACCCAATTACTTAAAGGAAAAAAAACTTCTTTAAAACTTTTTTCTTTCTCCATGTTTTCCTTAAGCTGGATTACTTCTTCCCTTGTTGGCGAGAATCCGGCAATAGAAATTTTAAAACCGATTAGTCGTTTTAATCCATCCCCTTCATCTTCAAGGACCGCGTCTGGAGAAATAGAAAGGTTTGTTAGGTAAACATTATCAGGAAAAACTTGTGAAATTTTTTCTAAAATTTCAGAAATGTATATTCTTTGCCCATAAAAAGCGTTCAATTTTTCAAAGGAAAGATTGAATAAATCAATTTTATCGAGGATCTCTTTATTTTCGCTTCTTTCTAGAGTTTGTTCGTTATTTGCCAGTTGTGTTTTTAGGCGATTCGTCTGTATCTGCAGATAAAAATTTATTGAAAACACCGTGGAAAGCAAAAGCACAGAAAATAATAGAAATAGAATCAAGTTTGCTGAAACTATCGTTTTTCTTTTTTCTAGCAAATTTTTTCTTTTTATCTCTGGTGGTAGAAGATTAATCATAATAATTTTTTTCCACTGCTCTTATAGCTAGCCCTAAGGCGTTGATATATCCTAATAACGGTAGGTCAGCGGTTTCCTTTTCAAGAACATTTAACCAGGGGCTTGCTAATTTTACTGATATTTCCAGCTTCGAGGAAAGAAAATCGGGCAGTCCTTTCAAATTCGCTCCATTTCCACAAAGAACTATTTCTTCTATTTTTTCACCTTTTGTATTTTTATCGGTATTCGGATATTCAGGACAGCCATAAGTCTGATAATAGCAGACATATTTTTTTATTTGCTCGCACAAATCATTTAAAATCGGTTCTATCGCTTTGGAAACTTCTTTGTCTTTTTTAGAATCCTTTAAATCGTATTTTAATTTTATTTTTTCCGCTTTTTCTGTATCGACCTTAAGCGATTGAGAGATGGCTTTTGTCAAATCTTGTGAAGAAATTGGTATTGATGCGCTAAGGCGCAACGAATGTTCTGAAAATATTGTAAAAATCGTGTTGCTTTTTCCGAAGTTAATCGCAAAAAAGGGAAACTTTTCTGCGTTATTTTTCGATAAAACGCGAGACATTGTTTGAGATTCGGTTTCAATCGCCATGGGAGAAATGTCAATCTTTTTTAAAGCTGTCAGGTATTGGTCTATGATTTTTTTAGGGAAGACAACCAACAAAACATCGCAGTGGTCTTTAATTTTTGGATCGAGCGGAATAACTTGGAAATCAAAGTATACTTCATTTATGGGCAGAGGAATATAATTTTCCGCTTGGAATATAATAGCGGACCGCATTTCTTCCTTCGTCATTATCGGCAGCTGAATTATTCTTAAAAATGTTTTTTTCTCCAATAAAGAAATAACGGCATTTTTCGTTTTTATTTTTTCCCCTTTGATGTTTTTTATAGTTTGCTTTAAAAGTTCGAGAAATTTATCCTCATTTCTTATTTCTCCGTTTTCAATCACCCCCGGCTCTATTTGCGTTTCCCCCCAGGAAACTAATTTAAAAAGCTTCCTGTTTTTTTTAAGTTGGATAATTTTGATAGACGAATCGGAGATGTCCAGGCCAAATGCCGGTGAATTTATATTTGAAGAGTCAAACATAATTTAATTGTATCATTTTGTTTCTTTCCATGAAATAGTTATATACTTTTCAGAGGTTAGAGGAAAACTTGGTGGCGGGCTGTAAAGAAAATTTGCATCATAAACGATGTTTCGTATCTGATAGCCGTTGCCATCGGTGTAAGCAAAACCATATCGCTGATTAGTTGCAATCATCCCATAAGCGGTAATTATCTGGCGGATGTTATAAGGAGAGCAATCTGACGGATAATAATATCTGCCTGCTCGTCCATTCTGAGCGACAAGCGCTGCGTCAATCCGCAGATCGTCTTCGCTGACCATTCCTATATTTATATTCCCTTGGGCAATCAGTCCGATAGCATCCTCTCCGTCATAGGTTGTATATAATAGGTCGTTGTTAATAATGATGTTTTTTAGACTATCAGAAAAATCAGCCGCAACAATAGTAAGAAAAGCAGTGCTAATCTGGCCATCGACAAAAACGTTATCTTCCAGGAAAATTATGCCATTTACCGGAAATGGAAAGTTATTAATAAGGCTTTGATTACTTATGCTCCACGTGCCCCAGCCGGATTGACTTTGGTTTTCGCATCCTGATGGCGCCCTTACAAATTTTGTAATGCGATAAAGGTCAAATGTGTCGTTTGTTTTCAGAACAACATGGTAGCCGAGATCTCCAGAGCTTGTTCGGTGGAAGCCGTTTGCCACAGCATCGATTCTCATTTCGGCGAGATCCGTTGTAATACCGGTGAAATCTATTGCTGGCACAGGAAATTGTCTTCCGGTTTCAAATACATCCGGCCTTGAAGGCACAGGGGCGGGCGGTAACGGATCTACCGGGGATATGTGGGTATGGACGCCGAATTCTTTCAAGCCAGTATGATCCGGGTCATCGTAGTCGGCAACTGCGCTCGAAACAATATTATGGGCGATTCCATCAAAACGTATCCCTTTATTAGAGCGGACAGGGCCGAACACTTCAGTACCTACGCCGAATCTCATTATGTCATTAGCGGCAACTGCATATGTCGCAATAGACGGTTTAACCAGCTCTGTTGTAATGGATCTTGAAATATTTGCATCAGCGATTATTTTTCCTGTTGATTCGACAGTAATCAGGCTTGAGCCCAAAGGCGGAGGAGTAATATTAAGAATAAATTGCCCGATGATATCTCCGTTTTTATCGCGGAAATCATGGATATAGGGTCCTGCTTCACCGGTGCCGTCTTGATAATCATGAGGCGCATGCGCTAAGTGCCAGCGGTAATAATCAATTCCTGCTTCTGCAATCTGTATCGCTTGTTCGCGATTAATCGTCTGGCGCGAGGATTTAATACCGATAGTAATCCAGGGAACCAGTCCTGATATGAAAATAACTGCAATTACCCCGAAAACAAGCGCCTGGACAAGAATTTGACCTTGATTGTATATTTTTTTCATTGATTATCTTTTAAGTTTCTCATAGAGACTTGAGTGGTTAAAATTATCGGTCCTGGAGATCTATTAGGGTCTTTGTCAATTATAACGGTGATTTTTATCAGCCTCACCGCAGGTATATCTACCGGCTGGATAAGCGAAGATGTCGTGCCGTCGTAATTCTTATCATAATATTCAAAGATTACATTCGTATTGATTTTAACATCGTGGATCATTTCACTTATGGACTCATTCGCTGGGTTATAAGCAAGCGGAGCTCCTGACGGTTTGATGACTCCTTTTTTAAGAGTAGTTCCGCTGAGGAAATATCTGATTCGTTCTTTAAGCTGGTCGCTATCAATGTCGCTGTAAAAAATAAATGAAGTCGGACTAGCTTCTGCAATCGGATAAGCGCCAGCGCTCGAAGGCGATAGGGGACGTACTTCCGCTGTTATATTTTTCAACATTTTTCTGGCTTCGTCTTGCGCTGCTAAATTACCGGAAAGAAGCGTATTCAAAGAAAAAACATCCATTTGAAACGTAACAACTACTAATCCAACTAAAGAAATAATGAAGATAACCACAAGGGCCTCGATAATAGAAAATCCAGATTTAAGTTTTTTTTGATTCATGGATTTATGGTACAAGCAATACTTCACGCTGTTGCCATAGAGCGGAAATAGTTATAGTTTCGTCAAATGTTTGATAGCCGCTTTTTGATACCGTTAATTCATAGCTTCCATAATTCAGCCCGGTGAAGAATACTTGCCCCGGCGGTAAGCACGGAGAAGTGAAGGTAATGGCAATTTCTCCTATATTAGGGGTATAGGCAGTATCGATGGTTTGAAGAAATACTTTGTAGCGGAAATATTGATTGTTATTGTGGAGGGGATTGATAATAGAATTAGAAAGCGTATAGAAGGTATCTGACGTGCCGTCCGGGCCAAGGAAATCCCAGGTAGCGTTATCATTATTGGTTGCGATTTGGAATCTTACATTGTCAGAACCAGTTTCTGGCGGCTGACTCTGGGGTTGCCAGATAATTTGATGGAAATTCGATGAAGAACCCATATCAAAAGTAGAAGAAACAAGGTATCCTGATGGTTCGTATTGGTCTGATATCTTTTTAAGGTGCAATTTACCCACAGGATCTGATATTTCTATGCCTGAATCAGAATCAAAGTATTGCGCCGGGTTGATAAAGTTTTCCTGTCCCGGACCTCCTGACCAATCAGATTGGCGGAGAGATCCATATCCTGTGGCAAGCGAAAAATCATAATCAGCGCCCTGGAGATTCACGCTGGCATTGGAAAGAGGAAGTTTAGTTTCATTATCTCTGACAGTGATAAGAAGCGCTCGAGGGTTTTTAATTTCTAAAATAAATTTAACATTCTGGCTGGTATTCGGATCGAGGGCAAGGGGGAATAGCGGAGCGTTGCCAGCGAGATTATAAACAGCGTCAGTAAGGGAAAAATTATAAGTATCCCATTCAAGATTTGAAATCGTTTTTTGCCCTGATCCATCGGTTGTATGCAAGACATCATATTTTAACACATCCGGGCTAGTGCCGATAATTTTTGAACCGCGGAGGTAAAAATCAATATTGCCGATTGGAACACAGGTCTGGGTTGCGCTTAAAACATCTAAGGTGCTTGCGCGATCAATTACGAAGCTGATTTGGGTTACCTCCTGGAGAGCTACTGTCGCGTGAGGTTTTACTGGATTAGGATTTTCAATGGCGCCAGTCGGATAAGTACGGTCTTCAGAATATCCAGATTTAGATACTGTGATTTCATACGCTTCTGTTCCTGGCGGGGCATCAACAATCTGAAGCATCCCGTTGTTATTGGTGATATCGTCGATAATAATAGGGGGATTAACTTGATTGTTTTCAATATGGACGTCTGCGTTTTCAATCGGTAGTCCCACTTTATCAAATACCAAAACAAAAAGCGCGCCGTTTTGCGATGCGGTTTCCAGCCCAGCCGGCGCTATCTGGGTGGTGAAATGAAGAGGCTGGAAGTTTTTACAAAGTTGGCAGGAGATTTCAAGTTCAGCAAGCCTATAGTCAGCAGGAGAAAGATCATTTGGCGCGCCTCCGATAGTTCCATCAAACGGGTCGTCGATGTTTCTGACGGTTGCCTTGACGGTAAACGAAGTGCTGTCGCGGATAAGGGTTTGAATGGGAGGAATTTTGCCTGAAGGGATTCCTCCTTCTACGCCCACATCGGCATAGGGAAGGTTGCGCGCAATTTCAAATTGTTCATTGGCGAGAGCGGTGGCAGTAACTTTAAGGCGCGAGATACGAACGACATCTACCATCATTGTATAGGCCTGATAAACGCTTAATGCAATAATAGTAAACACAGCAACTCCAACCAGTGCTTCTATAAGAGAAAATCCTTTTTGTGAATTAAATCCAAAAGGCATAAGCTTTTGCTAATGTTATATTGATCCAAGCATGCCATAGAGAGGTTGGATTATGGATAAAGCGAAAAATCCAACAGCAAGGCCGATAAAGACGATTAAAAATGGTTCTATAATAGAAGAGAAATTCTTAGTGATGTTGTCGATATCTTTTTCAAAAAATTCAGCTATTTTTTCCAAAACAACTGATGTTTTGCCCGTTTCTTCCCCAATCTCAGTTATTTGAATAATCAGCTTAGAATAAAGGCTTTCGTATTGCTGAAGAGCCGCAGCCAGACTGGAACCCTTTTTTACCTTTTCCCCAGCTTCAGCAATAGCTTTCCTATAATAGACATTTCCTAGGGTTTTTGAAACGATTTCCAAAGATCTGACAATAGGTATCCCTGAAGAGACAAGCGAGCCCAGAGTTCTTACTGTCCGGGTGATGTTGGTTTTTTTAATAAGTCCTCCTATAATAGGGATTTTTAGCGACCATTTATCCCATAACAATCTGCCTATCTTTGTTTTCAGTATAAAACGGAAAGATACGAACAAGAAGCCGATAATTACTGGAAGCATGTACCAATAATTTGCTAATAAGTTTCCGGTGAAGATGAGTATCCGCGTAGTAATAGGAAGGACAATCCCAAGGCTGTTGAACATTTCTGAAAACTTCGGCACGACCATAATCAGCATTACAATGCCGATAAGGAACATAAAAGAAAACAATACGGCAGGATAGATCATAGCGCCCTTTACTCTAGATCTCAGCTCATGGTCTTTTTTCATTTGTTTTGCCAGAACATCCAGGACACTTTCCAATGTTCCTGATTCTTCGCCTATCTCTATCATACGGCAGAATATCTCAGAAAAGACACCAGGGTAATCCAACAAAGATTCGGAAAGATTTTTTCCTTTAGTGATTTTTTCTGAAATTTCTCTGAGAATTTTCTTGAATTTCTTGTTCTTGGCATTTTCCGATAAAATATGGATGGCGCGGGTTAAAGATACTCCGGCGCTGACCATCAGCTGGAGATTATCGGTAAACATTAATTTCTCAACCAAAGAAATCCGATTTAAAAACGGCAGATTAATTTCAAATCCTTTCTTAATTTCAGAATCCGCTTTAACTAAAAAGCATCCTTTTTCTTTAAGGGTTTGGGCAAGGGTTGATTCGCTTTCGGCTTCCATAATTCCTGACTCTATCTCCCCTTTAAGATCTTTTGCGACATAAGAATAGCGTGGCATAATATTTATTCTTTAATCCATAATGACCCTCAGTACTTCCTCAATAGTGGTGATTCCTCGGGCAGCTTTGACGAACCCGTCTTCAATCATTGTTTTCATTCCTTCTTTTTGGGCTTGAGCCTGGATTTCATCCGAGCTTTTGCGCTTAACAATCATCTCCTTTATTGTTTCTGTAACGTTCAAAACCTCATAAATGCCGACTCTCCCGCTGTATCCGTCAGGCGATTCCGGCGAAGGCTGAGGATGATAAAAAACAACATCTTTTATAGTATCTTTATCTTTTATCACTTTTTCTTCTCTTAAAACCTGCAAGACTCTGTCTAGATCGCAATACTTGGACAGATTTTTCAAGGTTTCGCTTTTCAAGGTATATTTTTCTTTTTTAGAGGAAAGTTTTCTTACCAATCTTTGAGCGATAATAATATTCAGGGTTGAAGAGAGTAAAAAAGGCTCAACCTCCATATCGATCAAGCGGGGGATAGCTCCTGCAGCGCTGATTGTGTGGAGAGTGGATAAAACCAAGTGGCCCGTCAAACTGGCATTAATCGCCAATGAAGCAGTTTCGTTGTCGCGTATTTCCCCGACCATGATGACATTCGGGTCCTGCCTGACTAGCGATCTGAGGCCCGAGGCAAAGGTAAGGCCTATCTTAGAATTGACTTGCGTTTGATTGATCCTGGGTATCCTGTATTCAACTGGGTCTTCAATAGTGGAAATATTCACTTGAGACGTATTCAAGATTTCGAGTATCGAATAAAGAGTGGTTGTTTTCCCTGATCCGGTTGGACCGGTGACCAGAGTCATTCCGATTGGTTTCTTTAACTTTCCCTCAACTATTTCCAAGGTTGTACCGCTCAAGCCCAGTTGTTCCAGGGAAATTGCTTTTGTGTTTTCTGATAAAAGGCGCATTACAATTTTCTCGCCATCGAAAATCGGCAGAATAGAAACACGGACAGAATAATTATATTCTTCGCTTTCGAATTTAAACCTTCCGTCTTGAGGGAGGCGGTGTTCATCTAGTTTTAAATTAGATAATACTTTAATCCTTGCTACAATTCCGGAGTTGATAAGCACCGACAAAACCAGAACGTCCCGCAAGATGCCGTCAATTCTGTAGCGGACTATCATTTCTTTTTCAGACGGTTCGATATGAATATCTGAAGCCTTTTGCAGTATGGCGTGTTTAAGCAGAACATCCACTATCCTGATTATCGGCAATTCTTCGGCTATTTTTTTCAATTCCTCTTCTCCCTCTTTTTTTTCGTTCGTTTTAACCAACATATCGTTGGTTTCTTTTTTGATGATATTGCCGAATTCTTTTTCAAGAATTTTCTGATATTGCTCCATAGCGTTTTTAATGCTATCGGGCGTGGTAAGGCGGGGCAATATTCTTAAGTTCGCTTTTTTTCCGATAAAGTCGATTGTCGCCAGATCTTCCGGATTGATCATCGCTACCTCCAGGCTGTTGTTGTCTTTTCTGAAAGCAATAATATTATGGTTCCTAGCTATCGGTTCAGGAATAATTTTCAAAATTTCTGAAGGAATGATTATCCCTTCTAGATTTACAAACGGCACTCCTAGAATAAACGCCTTCAAACTTGAAAGTTTATTTTGTGAAACCAGGCCTTCAATAATAAGCAGGTCTTCAAAATCTTGATGATTTTTTTCCGCTTTTTTAGAAATGTCATCGCACTGCTTTTTATCAAGCAGTCCCATCTCTATTATTGACAATTGCAACTGTTTTTGGTCAACTTTCATATGTTAATATATTTTAACACTGTTCTTGCAAAGGCACAAATGGTAGCATTATATTATTGGTGCATAAATAATAATAAATTTAAAAAAATGCCAAAAACAATATTTTTAGTTGAAGATGATGCGCTTGTAATCGAAGTTTACAAAACTGCCCTAGAAAACTCCGACTTTAAAGTTGAAGTTTTTGCGCTTGGGCAGGATATGTTGAAGTATATCGAAAAAATAGAAGGTGAAAGCGCGAAAATACCCGATCTTATTCTATTAGATATCATTTTGCCGGATATCGACGGTACTCAGGTTTTAGAAAAGATCAGGCAGAATGCAAAAATAAAAGGGGTGCCGGTTTTTGTCTTTACGAATTATACTAGCTCCGAACTGGAAAAAAAGTGCAATGAGCTTAATATTAAAAAATATATTATTAAAACCAATTGTGTTCCTTCGGTTTTAGTCGAATTAGTTAAAGAAGAATTAAAATAATAATAGAATGCCAACTTTTAATCCTAAAAAAATAAGAAAGTTTTTTCCATCAATAAGGGCAGGCAGAGTCGTTTCAAATAATGCGGCAAGCACGCAAGTTCCGGTTCAACTATTAGACTTGCTGAAAAAACTTGTCATCCAATACGACAATGTCCATAGGGGGCAGTCGCATTCTTCAAGGTTGACTACTGAAAGGTTTGAATCTTCTTATGATACTATTGCTCAGTTTATAGGCGCTCCGTCAAGGAAAAATGTTATCTTATACAGGAATGCCACCGAGGCGATTAATTCGGTTATGTATCCATTGATGACCGAATTCAAGGATGGAGACAATGTAGTTGCAACATTCATGGAGCATAATTCAAATTATGTTCCTTGGTACGGATTGTGCAGGGAAATACTGCCGAAATTTGGAATCAATGTCCAGTGCCGGCTTGCGAAGTTCGACAAAGAAACGGGAGAACTTGATCTTGATCATCTGAAATCGCTGGTAGACGAGAGAACTAAATTAGTATGTTGTACCGGTGCGTCGAACTTCTTAGGAACGAAAAACCCGATAAAAAAAATAAGAGAGATTGCCAATTCAAGCGGATATGTCCAGCCGGACGGCGAGAAGAAATCTTATCTCCTGATCGACGGCGCCCAGATGGTACCGAATACTTTTGTTGATGTCAAAGAATTAGATGTAGATTTTCTTGTCTGGTCTTTCCATAAAATGCTTTCTCCATTCGGCGTCGGCGCTTTATATTCGAGGCAGGAACTGCTCGAAAGAATGAGGCCGTTTCTTTATGGCGGAGATATGATTGCAGAAGGGAAGGTCAGCCCGGAAAAAGTGGAATATAATTCGCTCCCTTGGAAATTCACAGCAGGAACTCCCAATATTTTAGGGACAATTCTTTCTGCCCAGGCCATAAGGCTATTAATGGATTTCTCTTTAAATCCCGGACGATATAATTATTTCATGACCGATAAAAAATTAGAAAGATCGGATGTAGAAAAAGCGATGAATAGCATAAGGGAACACGAAGAAACATTGGTAGGCGAAGCGCTAAAAATGCTGGGGGAGATACCATCACTAAAAATTTATGGGCCTAAGGATCCAAAGAATAGAACCTCTTTGGTTGCGTTTACATATAAGGATAAAAATCCTCTCAAGATTGCTGAAGAACTAAGTAAACTGGGATTAGAATCGCGAGCAGGTTGCCACTGCGCTACTTTGGCCCATCATTATTACGAGTTGAATCCTCCGGCCAGTTGCAGAATAAGCTTCTATATATATAACGACCTTAAAGATGTCAGGAGAGTATGCTTGGCTATTAAAAAAATATGTAATGAGGTATAATAATTACTTGTTGCGTTTTAAAAATTAATTTTAATATTTTTTATGGGACAATGTTCAATCTATGATAATCGTTCTTTGAATTTTTTCAGAGCCACTTGCGGATTTTTAGCATTGATTGCTTTTTTAATTCAAAATATCTGGCTGGTTCTGATTACCGGTCTTTTGGTATTCTTCGGGGTTTTCTCTATGAGGTTTAATTTTCTTTATCAGTTTTTCCTTTTCTTTTTTAAAAAGCTGTTGAAAGAGAAATCAAAACCAATCCAGAAAGATTCAGGAGAGTTGAAGTTTGTTTATGGTTTTACAGGAACTCTTTTTCTAATTTCTTTCTTGCTTCTTTATTTCGAAAAGTTTGTCAACTTTGCCTGGGGCTTGGATTTATTAGTGTCTTTCTTAACGCTTTTAGCCTGCTTCGCTAATGTTTGCTTAGCTTCTATAATGTACGTTATGTTTAAAAAGATTACAAAAAGGTAAAAGATGGAAAAAATAGGAGATCCTGAATATGTTAATAAAAATTGCTGGCTGACTAAAAACCTTAATTATCCTCCGGTTGAGCGTTGCCAGTATTGCGAAGCGAGATTTCGCAACTGCCTGTTTTTTCAGTATCTGATAACCAGCTTTATTCTAATCTCTTTTCTTTTCACCCTTTCTTTCCTGATTGAAGGGGAGATTTCAAAACCATTGATTATCTCTACTTTTGTCTTGGTCATCGTCTATGGCCGTTTTTTCAGCAAGAGCACGGAGAGGATCGTCAAATCTAATTTTGCCCAGAGAAAAGCCAAAGAAGATTTGGAAAAACTGGCCGAAGGGCTTGAGGATCAAGTTGAGCAAAGAACCGGGGAATTGAAAGAAGCCTATAGAAAACTAGAAAAGCTGGATGAAGCAAAGAATCAATTCCTTATGGCAACCCAGCATCACTTGAGAACCCCCCTTACTTCGATGATAGGATATTTAGATTTGATTTCTAGCGGAAATTACGGAAAAGTTTCTTCTGAAGTTGAAGGAGTTTTTCAGAAAATACAGACTTCAACTGGCAGGCTGATCAAAATAGTCAACGAGTTCCTGGATATTTCCCAATTCCAACTGGGTAAAAAAGTAATATCTTTAAAGCCGAACATTGAAATAGAGCCTATTTTGAAAGAGACGATAGAGGAGTTGCAGTTTACAGCCCAGACTAAAGGTATTTATTTAAAATTGGAGAAGCCTAAGGAAAAATTGCCTACCATTGAAGCTGACCCGGAAAAACTTAAAGTAGCGCTGGCTAACATTTTTGATAATGGCATAAAATACACTGCCAAAGGAGGAATAACTATAAAAATCCAAGTTTCAGACAAAAAACTGCAGATAGTAAGTCGGGATACCGGGATGGGGATATCGAAAGAAGATATGAAAGATTTATTCTCTGGAGTTTTTGAGAGAGGAGTGGAAGCTAAAAAGGTTTTTACAACTGGAAGAGGAATAGGGCTTTATATTGCTTCTCAAATCATTCAGGCGCATAATGGAAGAATCTGGGCAGAATCCGAAGGTTCTAACAAAGGCAGTACTTTTTTTATAGAATTACCTATTAAATAAAAATTAATAATTAAAATAAAAAAACATTATGTCAAAATATATATTTCTATTAACAGTTCTTATCGCCTTCAGCCTATTATCCATTGCACCAGTTGCAGTTGCAGAAGACAATGGAGATGTGCTGGTTACAGATATAGAAGATAATATCACCACAGACCAGGTTCTGGCAGAAAGCGCTGATTTAGCTGATGAGCCGGAAGTCTTAGAAGGAGTGCAGGTTGAAGAGCCGAAATCTATTCCTTCCGGGTTCGGCTTCTGGTGGCTTAATTTGAGAGAGAAGGTTTCTCTAGGATTAACTTTTAATTCTGTTAAAAAAGCTGAAAAGCAGTTAAGGTTTGCAGAAGAAAGAATGAAATTAGCCGAGTATATGATTCAAAATAGCACCGATGAAAAAGTCCAGGAAAAAGCCCAGCAAATGATAGAAAGGGCTGAAGAATATATTAAAAAGATTGAAGAGAAAAAGAGCGACCTTGTTTTTAATTCAGACCAGAAGGCTAAGACTTTATTAGACAACGTAGCTAAACACTATTTAAATAAGGAAAGAGTCTTGGAAATGATTGAGGATAAAATTCCTCCGGAGAAATTAGAACAATTTCAGCAGCTGAGGCAGACAATCGGAGAAAAAAGAGAAACCTTTTTAGAATATTTGGAAAACAGCCCGAATGCTCCTCAAGAAGTAAAAGATAAGGTGCTTGAAATATCTCAAAAGATAGAAGATATCAAAGAAGAGAGAGAGGCGTTCAGAGAAGAACAGAAAGATCTGTTAGAACAGATTAAAGCCGGCAACCAAGAAGCGAAAGAAGCGTTTCAACAGATGAGAGAAGAGAGGAAGCAGGCAATGGAGCAAAATCGTCAGCAGTTTAAAGAAGAAAGAGCAGAGATCGTTAATAGGATTAATGAAGGGGATGATACGGCTGTTGAAGAGTTGAAACAGCTTAATCAGGAGCAAAAACAGAATATCCAGCAGATTATCCAGGATGTAAAAGAAAAAGCAAGAGAGATAAAAAACGGATTCAATGGGAACAGCGGAGCCAGTCAATAAACGCATCCATATATATGATAGGAGGAGAACCACAAGTTAGTTCTGAGCGCGAATTTGATAAAGAAAGGGAGCAAACGGCGGAAGAAGTCCGGTCTGCCTTAGAATTTGCAGCGGAAAACGGGTTAGAGGCAAAATTAACAGTTCTTAGTCTGGATGGTGAATCATCTTCGTCGGCAAAAGTCTTTCCAGCGTTATTAGAAGATGTTTTGTGGGTTACAACTGAAGGAGGCGAAGGAATGCCAGTAGAATACGCTCGTGTTAAAAAAGTAGAATTGCCAAGCGGACCGGAAAGAGAAAAATGGAGAAAACTTTTTGCAGCAAGCAAGATATAATATAAAAAGTCGCCTTTTAGGCGATTTTTTAGTATAATCAAAAAAAATGATTAAGGTTAAAAACTTAACTAAGAAATTCAGCGATTTCATAGCGGTTGATAACATCTCTTTCTCTGTTAAAAAGGGGGAGATTTTTGCTTTCCTTGGGCCTAATGGCGCGGGCAAGACGACTACGATAAAAATACTGACAACGCTTCTAAAACCGACAAGCGGTGAAGCGGAACTAAACGGATTTGATGTCTTTAAAAAACAGGACGATGTAAGGCATTCTTTTGGAATTGTTTTTCAAGACCCGAGCCTGGACGAGGACCTTACTGCTTTTGAAAATATGGAATTCCACGGTATTCTCTACAGCGTTCCAAAGGAGATCAGGAGAAAGAGAATTGAAGAACTGCTGAAGTTTGTTGAGTTATGGGATAGGAAAAAAGATCTGGTGAAGAATTTTTCCGGGGGGATGAAAAGAAGATTGGAGATTGCCAGGGGGCTTTTACATCATCCTAAGATTCTTTTTCTCGATGAGCCGACCTTGGGCCTTGATCCCCAGACAAGAAACCATATTTGGAACTATATCAAGAACTTGAATGAAAAAGAAAAAATAACCGTGTTCTTCACTACCCACTATATAGAAGAGGCAGATAAAGTTGCCAGCAAGGTTGCAATTATCGACGGAGGAAAGATTGTTGGAGAAGGAACTCCTTCAGAGTTAAAAAAGAAAACCGGAACGGATTCCTTGGAAAAAGCATTCTTATTATTAACAGGCCACGAAATCCGCAATGAAAGCGCCAGTCCAACGGACCATATGAGGACGCATCGTAAAATGGTAAGGCACTAAAAATATGATGAAAGTTATATACATTCTCTGGCTGAGACAATTAAAAAAGTATTTCAGATCTAAATCAAGGATAATCGGCTCTTTGGGCCAGCCTTTGCTCTTTTTGGTTGCGATGAGCTTCGGTTTCGGGCCGATATATCAAAAAGCAGGAGGAGGCAACTATATGGAATTCCTTGTTCCGGGAATAGTTTCAATGAGCATCCTGTTTACAGCTATCTTCGCCGGAATAGAAATCATCTGGGATAGGCAGTTCGGGTTTTTGAAAGAGACGCTTGTAGCGCCGGTATCCCGTTTTGAAATTATGATAGGCAGAACCTTAGGAGGAGCAACCGTTGCCACGATCCAGGGGGCTATAGTCTTGGCTATATCATTTTTTATCGGATTCCATTTTAAGCTGATAATATTGCCTATAGTCTTGTTTTCTATGTTTTTGATTGCTTTTCTATTCACCGCTTTCGGAACAGCAATCGCTTCAACGCTCCAAGACATGCAGGGTTTCCAGCTTATCATGAACTTTTTAATAATGCCTATCTTTCTTTTTTCCGGGGCATTATTCCCTTTAAACGGCTTGCCGAAAGTTATTGAAATTGTTTCCAGTATTAATCCGCTTTCCTATGGCGTGGACGTCTTACGCTGGATTCTTACCGGCATTTCTCATTTCGGCCCCACAATTGATTTCCTAGTTTTAGGCGGCGTTATTATTCTTTTTGTATCAATCGGCAGCTATCTTTTTTCAAAAATACAAGTTTAGTATTGACAAGCTTGCTGGAAGGTATAGTGTGAAAAAAGAAACACTTGATAAGCCTGAAAATAGCTTGACAAGGAAACTGGCGTTGTATAGTATAATTTATAAATTAAGAGTTTATAATCTTTCCTTTTTCAAAGGAAATATTGAAAGGTCGAAAACAAAAGTTTGTGTTATAATAAGTAAAATTAATAATTAAAAATTAAAAAATGAACAAAAAAATTATATTAAGTTTAGTTACTATCATTGCAGTTTCCGCCATCGCAATTGGTGGAACAGTTGCTTATTTCAGCGACACTGAAACTTCAACGGGTAACACTTTTACCGCTGGAACAATTGATCTTGCGGTTGAGAGTGAAAATCCATGGGAGGCAACCGGCCAGTATGTGTTTAGTAATTTAGAGCCATCCGATTCCAGAGATATTAATGTCACACTTAATAATGTAGGTTCAAATGATATGGTAATCTGGAAGAAGGTTAAAGTTACCTCAGAATTAGATAACCTACAGAGTGAGCCAGAATGTAATGATGAAGGTGGAGTTTGGTCGGGTAGTGCGTGTTCTTTAAGCGCAATAAACGATCTTTCAACTCAACTTGTTTATAGTATGAAAATTGGAGGAAACGATAACATAAAGAAGGATTGGAATGTAACAGTTTCTGATGTCAATGATCTTTGGATTCCAATTGGAAGATTGAATGCTAATGAGTCTATAACTGTTGCCCAGAATTATTATTTTTCTGAGCTAGCAGGGAATGCCTACCAGGGAGACCAGATCGTTATCGACATTACTTTCTATGCCGAACAACTTAATGCTCCGGGACCAAGTCATACAACTCGAGGAGTAGTTCTTGAGAATAAAGACGCTGCCGGCGATTGGGCACCAGTTGTTGGAGACGGCACTTGGGGAATTCTAACCTGGGATGAATCAGGGGTTTACACGGGTAAAGCCTGGGGGATGAACAGCGATACATATAAATTAGTTTATTGGAATGAGGCAACAGCTGGCCCCGAAGTTTCTATTGGTTCAACTCAAACAGGAACTAATTTAACCTTTGCTGGGACATATGCTGGATTTAACTCAAATGTAGACGCAAAGTATTGGGTTAGACCTAATACTTGGACTTCTTCAAGCGATGTTAACTCACTATTCGAAGCTAACTTAGTTAACTAGTTTTTTGTCTCTTATCTCTCCTGTTCTTGGAACGGGGGAGAGATAGAGACTGAAATCAAATATTGTTTTTGATGATAGAAAAATGGCCTTGTTCCGTAAATTAAGATATGAAAATACTCAAAATAGCCTATTATATAGTGTTAGTGGTAATAACATTTTTTGCTTTACTGCTGATAATTTCTATTTTCCCTATTACCGGTAATATAAAGATACTGTCTGTTCTGTCAGGATCAATGGAGCCGACTCTTCATACTGGTAGCGTGATAATAGTTAAACCAATTTCAAATTACAAAATAGGGGATGTTATAACTTTCGGGCCGAATACGAAAACACAGACACCGGTTACGCACAGAATTAGCGATATGAGGGTAGTTGATGGTAATATAATATATATTACAAAGGGAGACGCTAACGATTCGCCAGATATCAGAGAAATCCAGAAGAAAGATATTATAGGAAAAGTTTTATTCAGTGTTCCTTTTGCCGGTTATGCAGTTGATTATGCAAAGAAACCGTTCGGATTCGTCCTTATCATCGCCATCCCTGCTATTTTAATAGTCTATGATGAGATAAGAAAGATCTGGAAGGAGATTATGAAATTGAAAAGCAAGAAAAAAGACAGCGAGCAAGACGAGGAAATCAGCAGATTAAAAGAAGAAGTGGATAAGTTTAAAAAGAACAAGCAATAATGAAAAGATTCCTTCAAATAGCTATCATAGTGTCTATTCTAGGACTGATAATGCCGTCAGCTTCTTTTGCTGTTCCGGTGCCAATCAGCGGCGGATATAAAGATACTGAAACATCCGATGTTAATACCTTTTCTGCCGGGACTTTAGATTTCTCATTACCGGAAGCTTTTTCTTTTGGCGTATTAAGTCCAGGCGGATCAGCAACGAGAAATATTTTAATTCAAAATGATGGAAGCTTGAATTTTCAGTATGAAATCAGCTATCAATTTATCTTCGGTTCAAGCGATCTCTGCAATGTTTTAAATCTGACAGTTGATGGATACAGCGGGCCATTAAGCGGTTTAAGCAATTACGGAGCGCCATTTGATTTTTCCAGCACCAGTAATTTGGACTTTGTTGTATCTCTGCCATCTGGTGCTCCAGATGCCTTAAAAGGTACAAGCTGCCAATTTAAGTTTATTTTCGATGGCTGGCAGGATGGAATTTGGGGCCAAGGGTTTAACGACACAGAAGAAACTGCAAATACTGTTTCAGCCAGTTATTGGAATCCGCCAGTCGTATTAAATGAATTCTTGCCGAATGCTGGAGAATATCCAGAGTTTATCGAAATATATAACAAAACAGGTGATGCGATTGATTTAAGCGGATTCTACATAAAAGCAGATAGCAATATTATTCCAATCGACACTGTAACAACTAATTTATATTCAGGCAGTTCGACAGTTATACCAGCGAATGGCTGGCTGGTTGTCACAACTGGTGATGATTTAATGAATAATACTGCTGGAACAATTACCCTATATAATCCAATTGATATTGTTGTTGATACATATACCTATACAGCTTCATCGAACAACGTAAATAATACTCCAGATTGGACGAATAATCTAACTGCCTATCTGCCATTTGATGGAAATCTCTTAGATAAGAGCGGAAATGTAAACAACGGGACAAGCTATGGAGCTATTTCTGCGACCGGTAGAATTAACCAGGGTATGAGCTTTGACGGAATCAACGACTATATAAGGGTTGCAGATTCGGCTAGCTTGGATATTACTGGCAATATAACAATAGAATCTTGGATAAGACCAGCCGTAATAATCAATTCAGCAAACTCTAATGCAAGAATAGTTGATAAGCAGAATGCTTATTATCTCCTCTTCGATTATCCGAGCGCTGATGGAAGATTAAGATTAACTTTAAGAATCGGCGGTAATTACGTTAATGTTTCTTCAATAAAAAATAGCTGGAATGCTGACCAGTGGTACCACATTGTCGGAACTTATGATGGTTCAGAGATGAAAGTTTATGTTGATGGAGTACTTGAGAATTCAACACCAATGACAGGAAGCATAGAGGCCAGCGATTATGAGCTTTTCTTTGGAACTAGAGCCGTGAGCAATGTTCCTACAAATATGTTCTTCAATGGATTAATTGATGAAGTCAAGATATATAGCCGTGCATTAGATAGCATAGAAATTACCGAACACTATAACGCAGCTAGTTTTGATGGTTCTGTGCCTGTAGATAAATCATATGCTAGAATTCCTGATGGGGATCCTAACTGGGTTGATCCAGTTCCAACCCCTGGCGGAGCAAATATTGAGACAATAGAAGTAGAAGATCCTATTGATGAATTGATCGAAGAAATAGTTGAAGAAAACACAGAAGATCAGGAAGATGAGAATAATGAAGAGGAAGAAGATAACGGAGGAATAATTGAGGAAATAATTGAAAACATTACAGATTATTTATTAGACGACCAGAATAATGATGAGGATTCCGATTCAGAAGATGTTCCTCAAGATACAGAAATCTTAGTAGACAGTGATGAAACAATCAGTGAATCAGATACTTCTACTGAAACAGATGAAGATACAACTGCAGAGTCGGATATAGAAGATCCTGTTATAACTCCAGAAGATGTTGTCATAATTCCAGAAGATCCTATCGTGATTCCAGAAGGTGAAACTGATTCAAATGATGATCCGCAACCGGAAAATTCAGATAGCGGTTCGGCCGAAACCGAAGTTCAAATAGATAATATAACTGCATAGTAAATATGAATAAATATATTCTTACAATATCTGCAATATTTTTAGGACTGATGGTTCTTCCAATCCAGTCGGCTTTAGCTGCTGGCTTAACTGTGGAATTCAGCTGCGGAAACTCAACCTGTCCGATATTCGGCGTGGTTAATTTTGCGCCAGGAGGGACTGCAACCGGTTGGGCGAAAGTTACAAACGGCAGCGATGTTACTAAAAAAGTAGTTATAAAAGCGATAAACGAGACAGATTCAGGCAACCTTTCTTCGAAAATAAACTTAGTCATAAAAGAAGGAGATGAAATCAGATATAGTGATACATTTACTAATTTTTTTGCTGATGAGGAAATTTTTCTTTCTAGCTTAGCAAGTGGAATCCAAACACAGTACGACCTGACAGCTACTTTTAATTTCGAAGCCGGAGACGATTTCCAGGGAAAAAGCTTGGGTTTTGATATTTCAATAGGATTCCAAGGCGAAGAGGGAACTGGCGGCGGAGTGACGCTGGCGGCAATTGGTGGAGGCGGAGGTGGCGGAACAATTCCGTTTTCTATTTCCGAAGAATCTATTCGTGCTACAGTTGACGAACTTACAGTTACAATAAACTGGACTACCACTGATTTCAGTACCAGCCAAGTGATTTATAGCGCTGAAGGCCAATCTCATACTTTGGATTTGAACGATAATACGGGTGTTCCGCCAAAATACGGCTATGCTAATACTACGCCTGAAACTGATATAGTATTAAAAGCTACTTATCACACAGTTGTCATAACCGGTTTAGATCCAAGCACAACTTATTATTTTCGAACTGTATCTCGTGGTTCTTTTGCTGTTAGCGGGGAACACACCTTCGGCACTTCGTTTGTAGAAGTTGTCCAGCAGCCAGCTGGAGAAGAAGAAACAGGAGGGGAGGAAACAACCGGGGGCGAAACTGCATTTCTTGAAGAGAATGCTGGAAATCCTGGTGCAGAAGGAGGAGCGCCGATAAACCCGGAAGGAGGAGCTTTAAATCAGTTAGCAGCAGTTTCCGGTACTAACTCTTTTCTAGCATCATTAGCTTCTATTGTTCAAAAAATATTTGGTTCAAAGATTATAACTGTTATACTAATACTGATATTTATCATCTTAATTGTGATTATTATCTTGAAGGTTTATAAAAAGATTAGAAAGCGAAAAGAAAATTAGTTATTGAAAAGAGGGTCTCTTCTGAGACTCTCTTTTATTTTATTTTGATCTAAGTTATTATAAACAATATGAAAGGATTTCTTAAATTTATCCGCGAACAAGGTGTTGTCGGGCTAGCAGTCGGTTTTATCCTTGGCGGTGCAGTTTCTAAAGTAGTTACTGCATTAGTCACCGATATTATCAACCCAATCGTTGGATTCGCCCTTGGGGCTGCAGGAGGCCTTAAGAGCGCTTCAATCGGCATTGGCAAGACAAAGATCCTCTACGGAGATCTTATCAGCGTTATTATCGATTTTATCATCGTTGCTTTAGTAGTCTATTATGGGGTAAAACTGCTTAAGCTCGATAAAATAGATAAAAAGAAATAATTAATAAACAAAAATATGAAAGGATTTAACTCAAATATCGAAAAAGATACTTTAGAAAACAATAACTTCCGCAAGGTGCTCTATACCGGAAAATACAGCCAGTTAGTTTTGATGTCCCTTCAGCCGAAAGAAGAAATCGGAATGGAAGTTCATCAAGACAATGATCAATTCTTCCGTTTTGAAAAGGGAGAAGGCAAGTGTATTATTGATGGAAACGAATATAGTCTTAGCAATGGAACAGCAATCGTGGTTCCTGCCAGGGCAGAGCATAACATTATCAATGTTTCTGAGACAGAAGAATTGAAGCTTTATACGATTTATTCTCCAGCCCATCATAAAGACGGGATCGTCCGCAAGACTAAAAAAGAGGCTGAAGATAACGGGGCAGAGTTCGATAACGTTACTACTGAATAAGTTATTAATAATTAATCAAATATGAATATCCCCGGTAAGGGCTTAACAGCGAACCTTAATTTAGCCGATCTATCGGCAATCAGCTCAAGATGGTTTGGTTGTTTCTTGATAGCTTTTGTTGTCGTTGTCGCCGTTTACGCTATCTACTATTTTATAAAAGGAAAAAAGAAAGTATAAGACAATGATTCTAAGCTATATTTCAATGCTTTTTATCGGGTATGCGATTGGAAGGATAGGGCATATATACGGGGGGAGTTTTAACGGATTGCATCATTGGGTACTTGGCTTGATTCTATTCTTCCCGGGTGTTTTCTCTAATAGTTTCGAAGCTTATCTTATCTTTTTCTTCGGTTTGGGCGTTTTTATAGGAGACCTTAAAGATTTCGCTAATTTCAAGGTTTGGGGCAGAGACGATGCCAAAGCTTTAAGATTTTGGGGAATTGATTAGATTATAATTAACATTTATTTTTATGGAAGAGGTAAAACAAGATATTAAGAAAGTGGATAATAAGAAGATTATGGCGGCAATAGCCTATATTCTCTTTTTTATTCCCTTGCTGACTGAAGATAAAAATGACCCGTTTGTAAAGTATCACGTAAAACAGGGTCTATTGATATTCATCGGCTGGGCGATTATTATGCTTATCGGGCCGTTGTCATATGGGATAATAAAACTGCTTAACCTCTGTCTGATTATTCTTATAGTTATCGGGATTATAAACGCAGTAAATGGGAAAGAAACTCCCCTTCCTATTGTTGGAAAGTTTGCTGAGTATTTCAAATTTTAAGAAATAACCTCTTTAGTTTTATTCTCTGCATGAGCAAACAGAGTGATTTTAGTTGACCTTTTCCAAAAATTGTTGTAATATAAGTTATGATCAATAAGGCTCAGTTTCTAATAGAACATAACAAACTGTCTCCTTCGAACCTACAGGTTACCTGTCCTTTACTTAACCGTTTTAAGAAAGAGAAAAGGCCTCTTCTAAAAGATAATAATTGGTCTGTAGATAAGCTTAGAATACCGCTTATCACCTGGCTTATTGCTTTGCCCGCAGAAAGAAAGAGAAGCGTAAAAAAACAAAAAGGCAAGCAGGTGTTTAAAAATTATCCTCAAACTAAGTTCTAATTTTCAATGAGTCTTGTCCTAAACGACGAAAACTTTGGAAAAGAAATCCAAAACACAGATAAACTTGTTCTGGTTGATTTTTTTGCTGTCTGGTGCGGTCCTTGTTCTACTCTTGCTCCGATTCTAGAAAAAGTAGCAGATGACTTAAAGAACAGTGTTGTCCTGGTAAAAGCTGACATTGATAAAATTCCTCTAACTGCTCAAAAGTTTGGAATTGACAGAATTCCAGCTGTTTTTGTTTTTAAGGCCGGAAAACCAATAGATAGTTTTGTCGGGGTAAGGGCAGAGGACGATATTAAAAAGTGGATAGAGAAGATAGAGATCGAAGAACTGAATAAATGGTCTGCCGATTATGCAAAAAAGAATGGGTTTAAATTAAATCCAGATAAGGAAGTCGTCCAGAGATTAATGAAGGGTCTATTGGAAAATGAGAAGAAACACGGACAAAAGTATTGTCCCTGCAGAAGAGTTACAGGGAATAAAGAAGTGGACTCAAAAAGCGTTTGCCCATGCTATTATCATCTTGATGAAATCAAAAAAGACGGGCATTGCCTCTGCGGATTATTTGTAAAATAGAGAGAGGCGATTTTATTAGTAAAATTCACTCTGATTATATTTTTGACTTGGACAAATAGGTTTTACGGTAGGTAGAATTGTTTTTTTCATTTCTTGCTTTTAGTGATATAATAGTACTAATTATCGTTATAGTTTGCCTATGCCAAAAGTTGTTTCTATCATAATACCTGTTCATAATGAAGAAAAGAATATCCCCCTTATTAAGGCGGAAATTTCTGATATTTTTCTATCTTTATCTTATGATTACGAGATTATTTTTGTGAATGACGGATCAGACGATAACTCGCAGATAGCTATAGAAGATCTGATCAAAACAGACAAAAGAATAAAAAATATCGAATTTTCTAGAAATTTTGGTAAAGAAATGGCAATGACCGCCGGCCTTAATCATTCACGAGGAGATTGCGCTATTATAATCGATGCCGATTTGCAACACCCAACGGAGATGATACCAGTATTTATCGCTGATTGGGAAAAAGGGAATGAAGTAGTAGTCGGGATAAGAAAATCTAGCAAAAGCGATACCCTGATAAAAACCTTCGGTTCAAATCTGTTTTATAAGATAATGGCAACGATTTCTGAAGTGGAAATGATTCCCAACTCGACTGATTTCCGCCTGATTGATCGAAAGGTGATAAACGTCTTTAATCAGTGTACGGAAAGAACTAGGATTACGAGGAGTCTTATTTCCTGGCTCGGCTTCAAAACCAGTTTTATTGAATTTGAAGCTAGAGAAAGAGCCAATGGAAAAGCTTCATATTCTACTTTAAAGCTTATCAAGCTGGCCTTGTCTAGCTTTGTGGCAATGAGTCTTTTTCCTCTTAAAATTGCCGGTTATCTGGGTATTTTCATTACCTCAACTTCCGGGTTGCTGTTGTTGTTTATTTTATTGGAAAAGTTAATTTTTAATGACCCCTGGCATTTTACTTGGTTGGCTTTTCTTGTTGTGTCTATTCTATTTTTAGCTGGTATTATTTTATCTTGCCTTGGCCTTATTGCCCTCTATATTGGAGCGATTTTGCAAGATGTCTCCGGCAGACCGCTGTATGTGGTAAGGAGCAAAAATATTTAGCATGAAAATCGTCCATATTTCGATATATCCTCCGAAAGGTAAAAAACACTCTTTCACGGGCGGTGTCGCCAGCTATACTAAGAATCTAGTTACTAATATTCCGTATCAGAGAACTGATACTGTTTTTGTCTTATGCGACAAAGTAAACGATTTTGAGGAGTATACGGAAGATGGCATCAAGATAATTCGCTGCTTTGAAAGGAATATTAAATTTTTCTTCCAGGTTTTTAAAAATATTAAAAAAATTAAACCAGATGTCATCCATTTTCAGCAAGAGCTGTCATTATATGGAAATATGGTGAATGCTTACCTGCTTCAGTGGTTGATTTTTTTATTTAAGGCGCAAAATGTAATCGTCACTTTGCATGGAGTGGTTTCGCTTAAAAAGATCGATAAAAGATTTGTTACAGAAAATAATTCGCAAATTCCCGTTGTGATAGTCAAGCAAGCTTTCAAAATATTTTTTAAGCCGATCTGCTTATGGGCAACAAAGATTGTTGTCCACGAAGAGTGTTTCAAAAATGTTTTAATAGAGGAATATGGGGTTAAAAGCAGTAAAATAGAGGTAATAGCGCATGGCGTAGAAGATTTCAAAACCATCAGAAAAATAGAAGCTTGTGCTAGCCTGGATCTTGATTGCAAGAAGGATATTGTCCTTTTTATGGGCTATCTTACTGGTTATAAGGGTTTGGATCTTCTAATAGAAGGATTTTCTGTTTATTCTAAAGTAAATCCAAATTCCTTTTTAATAATTGGAGCCGGCAAACATCCTAAATTATTTAATGATAAACGATATTTATCAGGATATAATAGGATAAAAACCAAAGCTGGAGAAATAATAGCGAATAATCAATACCGATGGGTTGGTTTTATTGATGAGAAAGATATTACGAATTATTATAGTGCAAGCGATTTATCTGTTTTTCCCTACACCATCCAAATGTCTAGCTCCGGACCGATGATGATTGCTATCGGGCAGGAAAAACCATTTCTCGCTAGCGATGTATTCAGAGAAGTTTTAAAAAATGACCGGGTTATTTTTGAGAAGAAAAAGGAAAGTCTGGCACTTAGATTAGAAAACTTTTTTAGTAATCAAGATTCTTTTTATGATTATGTAAAAAAAATCAAGAGTAAAAGACGGTGGAGTAGTATTGGTAAAATCACTTTGAATTTATATCACGAAATAACATGCGTAGAATAATACTGTCTTATCTCAAAAAATTAGCAAATATTAAGAATCTAAGCAGACTACTTATCTTTTTTTTCATAATCAATGAAAAGAAGAGATTGTTTAGTCTTATTTTTTTTAAAAAAAGCCAGATTATTAGTTTTAAGTACAATGGGAAAATAGTAAGACTTTCTGTCAGAGATATAGTTGATCTAGCTATAATTTTTGAAATATTTGTCTCAAAGATTTATCCGATGGAAGAGTCAAATAGCGAGGAGGTAATATTTGATGTCGGGGCCCATTCCGGTTTTTTTACCATCTATGCGAAAACCTTCATGCCGAACGCCATTGTATATCTGTTTGAACCCGAGCCCAGTAGTTTTAAAAATCTAGAGAAAAATCTAGCCTTAAATAATTTAGACCACGATTTAAAAACGAAGATTTATAATTTTGGTCTATCTGATATAAACCAGGAGGCTACTTTTTATCGAAACAAATCATCGGCCTATAGTTCTCTTTTTAAAAGAAATGATTCCTCGATTTCTATCAAGGTTCATTTGAAAAGTCTCGTTAATTTTCTAGATGAAAATAAGATTAAGTCTATAGATTTGTTAAAGATAGATATCGAAGGCGGAGAATATGACTTATTGTTAAGATTAGATCATAAGCGATTTAAAGATATAGGCAAATTATTTGTTGAAATCCATAAAATTGAGGACAAAAACAGGGTTGGACTAGTTGATTTATTAAAAAATAATTTTAAGATGTTTCGACAGCGAGGGATAGTTTTTTATTTTTATCAATAATCTGTATTTATTATCATGAAAATACTATTAGTTGTTCCAGAATATCCACCCTATCATGTTGGCGGTGGAGGAGAAGTCTTTAAAAACCTAGCTGAAAATTATAGGAGATTAGGCCACGAAGTCACGGTTATATATGGGTATTATCCTACTAAAACTTGGTCCGATGAAATTATTGAATATCAGGATAAAAATGGCATAAAATTTATCCAGATTCCTGAGCTGCCGTATTTAAAATCAATGTCGTTTCTTAAGACGGCAATGCCTCCAAACTTTGGATCATTATTAAAACTTAAAAATATTATCAAAAAGGAAAATCCAGATTTTGTCCATCTTCATGGTTATGGCCTTATTTTTATCAATATCATAGCCATAATTTTACAAAGACTAAACATCGAATATATTTTTACTATTCATGGATATCCTGAGAAACCAAATAAAAGCAACATATTTGTTCGTCTGATCTGGAATATATATATCAAAGTAATTATGAATAAGACTTTAAGGGGAGCTAAGAAGATAACCTGTGTCAGTAATTATGTTAAAGAGGACAAACGCAATATCTTTCCCGAAAAATCTATCGTTATTTTTAATGGGCTGAATTTTTCGGATTTTGATGAAAGCAAAGAGGATATCGATATAAGAGAAAGACATGATATCTCAGCGAAAACCAAAATTATTTTTTCGCTCGGCCGGATCACCGAAATGAAAGGATTTCAAAATGTCATTAAATTGATTCCGAGACTTTTAGAACAAGGTGTTGATGTAAGATATCTAATTGCGGGGAATGACGATGGATATAAAAAGACCCTAGACACGCTTGCTAAAAAAGTCGGAGTGGAAAACAACATCCTCTTTGTCGGCTTCTTAAATCTTGAAGAAAAGAAACAATATCTTAAACAGTGTGATATCTTTGCCGTACCATCTCTGCAGGAACCTTTCGGGTTAATCTGTTTAGAAGGAATGGTATATAATAAAATTATTCTGACCAGTAATACTGGCGGTCTTAGGGAGGTCTTTGAGAATTATAAAAATACAATCATGATTGACGACGCAGATATTGTTGGGAAAATTATGACTTATAAAGTTAAACCGGCTGACCAAGGCCTCTTTAGAAGATTTGATTACGATTTGATTACAAAATTATATCTTGACGTATTAAAATGATTAAAAAAATATTAAAAAACCAATTTTTAAAGGCCATAAATTTAAATTTTAAAAACATTATTAATCTATTAGAAGTAGATAATAATGCAAAATTTTTAGATCTTGGCTGTTTTGATGGTTTTTTAACAAAAAAAATTTCTGAGAAGATAAATACCAAAAAAGTTTATGGAGCAGATATCTTAGACGAAATGGGACAGAAGGCAATGAAAAAGGGAATTTTAGTGAAAAACTTTAATTTGAACGCTAAATTTGATTTTAAAGATGGTTTTTTCGATGTTATTAACGCGAATCAAGTTGTTGAACATTTATATAATTCTGACAATTTCTTTTCAGAAATATTTAGAGTTTTAAAACCGGGTGGCTATGCTATAATTAGTACAGAAAATGGAAGCAGTTGGTGTAATGTGTTTGCTGCAATATTTGGATGGCAAATATTTTCATTGACCAATATATCATCTAAAAGGGCCGGATTAGGTAATCCGTTTTCTTTGCACAGAAACGAAAAGATAGCTTCTGACTATTATAATCACGTCAGAATCTATAATTTTAGAGGGTTGAAAGAATATCTTGAGATATTTGGGTTTAAGATTGAGAAGATAAAAGGGGCTGGGTATTTTCCTCTGCCAGCATTTTTTGGCAATTTCGATAAAATCCACAGCCACTTTATGACTTTTAAGGTTAGAAAAATGTAGTTTTTTGATGAGCAACCTCTGTTTTACGTTAATTTTTTTACTTTTAATCTTATGTTAAAAACCAGGTTGATTGGGATAAAATGGTTGTGTTTAAACATCGGACTGTTTAAAGCCAGTCGGATTGCTCTTGATGTTTTTTTAAAAAATAAAAAGGAATATCTAATCGAATTCAAATTTAAAACCAGGAGAGTAAAAATGTTTATTAATAGTGAAAGGACCGATCTGGCGACACTTACTGAGGTTTTTTGTTTTGAAGCATATGAAATAAAAAATGATATTAATCCAGGTTTAATCATAGATGGGGGAGCCAATAATGGATGCACGGCTATTTATTTTGGATTAAAATATCCGATGGCCCAAATCCATTGTTACGAGCCCAATGCCAATTTGATTTCGGTTTTAAAAAGAAACATAGAATTGAATGGCATAAACGCCCTGGTTTTTTGCGAAGCCATATCTGATATTGATGGCGATTTATCTTTTGAGACAGATAAGAATCATCAATACTCTCGATTATCAGATAAAGAAACTGGTTTCAAGGTGAAGGCAATTTCTTTAGGTAAGAGATATTCTGGGCAAAAAATTGATATTTTAAAACTTGATATAGAAGGGGAGGAAGAAAAAGTAATTTCGTCAATCAATTTTAGCCAGCTTTTTATCGGTATAATAGTCCAAGAAATTCACCATAGTATGGTTGATTTAGAAAAAATAAAGAGAACACTATTAAGCAATGATTATTTAGTAGAAAAACCTTATCCCCAATATAGACTATTAAATCCAACCGAATTCCACCCTATTTTATTGGTTGTAAAGTCAGCCTTATTTGATTCGGCTCCGATATATAAAAATATCATCCCCGGTTTGGTTTCAATCGATACCAGTAGAAATCATTTTCCAGGATTTTCTTTTTCTGAAAATCTTAATTTTTATCCTTTGACAGTAAGACAAAAAAAACATTACAAGGTAATAGTTGAAGATATAAAAATCCCTAGAACCTTTGAATTCAGAAACGCCTACTATTTCAAACATGATGGTTGTTGGTACTACGAAAGAAAAGTTATCGGGGTTTTTTCTCTGAAGTTTAAATATGATCCATTGGAAAAAGTTTTTACCGTCAATCGGTGGTATTTGAAAATTCCTTTCCCTCTAGGTGGAATTATCCCGTTTGGGAAACACCTTGCTGATTTTATCAGTCTAGATCTTTTTCTGTCTGGTTTTGTCATTTTTCAAGGATCGGCGGTTTCGTATCGTGGAAAAAATATTTGTATAGTTGGGCCAAGTTTCAGTGGAAAGACCTTTGCTATAACGAAAACCATAGAAAGTTGTCAAGGAAAAATAATTGCTGACGACCTCTTAGCGATCAATTTTGCAAATAATCTTATTTATCCCATGGCTTTCAAACATAAAATGATCGGTACCCGTAAAATTCAAAAAAAGATTTCTAAACTTATTAAACCTAGCGATATTATCGACCGGCCAGTAGAAATCACCAGCATTTTTTTTATTAAAAGCTCTGTCGGAAGAAGATCTGAAGCAAAAGACCTTAATAATTTTTCAGAATTTTTGTACTTATGCTCAGGTTTCTTTTTACATAATCGGTTTATTAATTCCTATATTTTTGAGGAAAAGTTGTTTGATGAGATATTAACAATCCAGAATAAATTGAGAGAAGCTAAACCAGATAATTATAAATTTATATCTGTTTGTGATTATAATTTTGACTTTTTAAAGTGATTTATGGCCAAAGAACCGAATCCTAGAGAACAATGGAATAATTGTAACTTTAAATATGCTTATATTTGGACCAAAAAAGCACGTATTCCAATGTTAAAAAAAGAAATGAATTTTGTAATGAAATTCATTACTTCGAATACTAAAAAAGTCTTAGATGTCGGTTGTGGAACAGGGAGGGTATTAGACGAATACTGCAACCAAGGAAAAGATTTTGAAATTTATGGGATTGATATTGCTGAAAAGATGGTTGAAATTTGCAATAAAAAAAGGCGGGAATGTTCAAATATAAAAGATATCAGAGTGTGTGATATTTCCAAAGAGATTGTACCGTATGATATTAATTTCGATATGATTTCTGCAATCCGCATGTTTAAATATAATAAAAACTGGAGGCAAATACTTGAAAAATTAATTGCCCGCTGCTCAAGGGGAGGCATTGTTGTTTTTACTATTCCTAACCGTCGATCAATAAACCGATTGGCTGGTCTCGCTAATATAATTTTAAGAAAAGATAACAATTATTATATTTATCGAAGCAGTTATACGGAATTAAAAAAAGTATGCGATAATTTAAACTATCAGGTAACAGAAATTTCAAGTTTCTCTAAAATTCCTGATTTTTTCTATGATTTTTCAGAAAACAAAGTTTTTAGTAGTGCCATTTTATGCTGCGAGCGCTTATTAGAATTTTTATTTGGAAAAATAATGTTTGGTAAAGAATTATTCATCGCCGTTAAAAAAAGATGATTTCTAAACTTTTAAAGGGAAAAAAGTTGTTTGGGAGGGGATATTTTATACATCTGATTTTTTTTCTTGTTGCTATTCTTCTTATTGGCCGAGGAATCGATTTTCATTTTTTAACTCACTTGATAAATGGAGGGGATACCTTTCAGTGGTTAAACTTTAAAGTTTTTTTAGAAAAGGGGATATATCTTTGGGAAAATAGCGGATCCGGCTTGTTGGCGCCGATGACTTTTTGGACAGTACCCTATAATATAATGTTATTTTTACTGAACATTATTATTCCAAACGAAATCTTTATTGTTAATATCTTTTGGGTGGGACTACTTTATTTTCTTCAGCTTTCTTTCTTTCTTTTTTACCAGCTTTTTATCAATCGTAAGCTTGCACTTTTTGGGGCGTTGTTTACTATTTTCAATGTTGATTTTTTTATTCTTTTTCATACACCGATTGCTCTTAATATGTTGGCCTACTTTGCTTTCCCTCTAATGTATTTTTTGTTTCATTCATATTTGATTAAAAAAAGATTCCTGTTTGCCTTTTTTTACATATTATTTCAAATCGTTCTCTTCAGGACGATAAATATACTTATTATTGCAAATCTTCTCGCTCCGTTATTATTTTTTATTTTTAACCTAAGGGATATTAAATTATCTCTTTTTTTTAAAAAGACAATCATTATTTGGTTTCTCAGTTTATTAATTGTGCTTCCGTTTCTGGTTAATACATTTTTTTATTACAAAAATATTGATAATGAATTTTTGCAACAATATAATGCCTCGTCCTTTAAATATCAGGAACGATTTAATCTGCTTAATATATTTAGGCTTATACCTCACTACAGTTTTAGCGACGAAGTGCCTGAAAAGCCGGGTCTATATTATTTCAATTTTTCTCCAACTTTTCTCAAATCCCCATATTATATCTTTATTTCAATAATTCCTTTTTTGCTTTTGGCTGCTCTTTTCACCACCACCCGTAAAACTAGCAAGGGCCTTATTCTGGTCTTCTTCCTGCTCATTTTTGTCTTTTTGATGAAAGGGGTTAATGCTCCTTTTGGAATCCTATACGGGTTACTGCTTAAAAATCAAATATTTTTAACTTTTTTCCGTTCCGGAGCAAAATACTTTCTGTATTTTTCAATGCCCCTCCTGATATTATCAATATTTTATTATTTACAACTGAAGAAAAGAAAGATTTATTTTGTGGTTCCCTTGATTATCTATATGGTTTCAATTGGGGTACTCTGTTTGTTTATAAACAAGCCGATTCATAAGTATTGGGATACCACCTTGCCCCCCTCTTATGTTGAATTTGTTTCGGTTTTAGAGGACATCGCCGGACAAGGAAAATATTTAGTCCTACCAATTGCCGAGCATCTAGTCGGATATATTGATTATAAAGATGGCTATTCCGGCCCCGATCGTTTATATACCCTGTCTGATAAACCGATTTTAACAAAAATGTTCACTTTGATTATTTCGCCAGTATATACCAGGTTTATGGAAGATATCAGAAATAATTATCAACTAGTAAATAGTTATCCAAATATATTGGGATACAATTATATTATTTTGGAAAAAGATACAATCTATTCTTCCGATCATAAAGTGGATGACTACCTGAAAATCCAAAATGCTCTCAATCTTGATTTATGGATAAAATCTTATGAAAATGATGATTTTATTTTATATAAATTAAAAGATGGGTTTTTTGATGGCTTGATCTATTCTTTGAAATCAAAGGTTATGTTTGAAAAAGTCAATAATACAAAATATAATATTGGACTTAATGTTAAGATTAGTGACACCTTGAATTTTCAAGATTCGTTTGATTCCGGCTGGAAGTTGTCACTGCAACCGATTACCGATAACGAGTGGTGTCATCCTCTTTCCTACTATAGTAAGACGGGGACAACTGAGTGTAAATCCAAATTGGGCTCGCTTCATCAGTGGTTCTCTTCTTTCTCAATTGATAAGCCTATTTTTGATGAAAATTATCAGAAAAAAGACGAACTTGGTAACAGTTGGAACATTGATGCTGAATATATCAAAAGAAATTATTCGAGCAAATATTACAGAGAGAATTCTGACGGTTCGATAGATATTAAAGCTGTGCTTTATTTTGAGCCTCAATTATATTTTAATTTAGGTTTGTTGATATCAAGCACAACGGCACTACTTTGTATAATTTATTTATTTTTCAACCGTAAGAAAAGAATTACTTTATTAAAAAATGAAGATACCTAGAATAAAAAATAAATTACTTTTTGTCATATTCTTTTTGGTAATATTTATTGGTATTGTCGCGGTTTTGATTAAAAACTTTGAAATCAATGATGGAATATATGGTATCAACGCGGTTGACGGAATAATATTCGGTGATCTGAGCAACAGTGGTTTGTCAGTAATAGGGGATAAAAGCTTTTTTATTACGGAAAAAAGTGATGAGGACAAGAATTATAAAAAGGTTTTTCAACAGATTAAAGACTTTTATTTATTATTAGTCGCTGATCAAGAAAAAAGATTCGTTCTAGACAGCCGGGTTAATTTTGGATTAGATTTTAGCCTTAAAAGAATATTGGATGACGAAACATATTTACAGGCGATATATGATACAGACAAAGAACAAATAGATTTTGTAATTCCGGAGCAGAGGTTTTTATTAAACGATTATTTTATTGCTGATAAAGTTATATTTTATAGCCTTAAGAATATAAAAAATGATTCTGTTCTCAAAATAAATAATACTGTTATTGATATTAAAAAATTTGAGAATGACTTTTTTATTGAGAAAAAAGAGCTGGGCTTTAGCAAAATAGAATTATTTAGTCAAAGCAATATAAATCTGCTGGATAAAAAATCCATCAATTTTGATAACGGCTTGTGGACCGATAAAGTTTATGATTGTAGTTTTAGCCTAGACGGAGAGCCTGAAATCTTTATGACCTTGAATGAGAATGAAAACAATTCTCTTGAGCTTACTTCAAAAAATCATTATGCCTGTACCAGTAAAAGTCTTCCAGTTAAGATTGAAAAAGATAAACTATATAAGTTTTCTTTTGACTATAAGAATGTCAAGGGAAATAAGGTTCAATATTATTGTCTAATAAGTGACGGTGAAAAAAGTTTCTACCGAACAGAAATAATCACAAGCAACAATAACACCTGGAATACTTATTCTGATTTTATAAAACCGGCATTTGATTCTAACAATATCAAAATTTTTCTCTATGCTCCATCAGATGGTACGCAGGAAATTATAAATCTATATAATAATCTTAATCTTGAAGAATATAAGCTAGAGAGAAAAGTCGAATTAATAAAGAATATAGCGATAGAAGGAGATATAACAATTTCTAATAATGTTAAGCTGATGGAAGGCAGAAATGAATTGAAATATATTTCCGAAGGCAAGAATCTCTTAGATAATCAAAATTCATCTTTTGAAGACGGCTTCTGGACAAAAGGGGTAGAAGATTGTTGTAATTCCAAAAAAGGAGAGGCGCAAATAACAATGGATTTAAATAGTGATGCTTCAGACGGAAGGAGTTCTTTGCTGTTGTCTTCCAGGAATCACTGCGCCTGTAGCTATAAGACGTTTCCAATTTCATTATCAAGCGGTAAGCTTTATCGGTTTTCTTTCGATTATAAAAATTTAAAAGGAGGGGAAATACAGTATTATTATGCCTTAAGAAATAAAGATAATTTAATCGAACGAAACTCTAGCATAATCGAGGTGGATAACTCTAATTGGAATCATTTTGAGAAAATCATAGACACTAGGCTGACGGACGTTAAGTTTTTTAATGTGTACTTTTATGCTTCATCAGACGGAAAGCAAGAGGTTGAAAATTTATATGACAATGTAAAATTGGAGGAGTATTTGCCTAAGAATATGGATTCATATTATTTGTTTGCTAGCCAAACAGTAGATAGTTCACCAAAGTTAAATGCCGTTGAATATAAGTCAATTAATCTTTTTAAGAGTTTAGTTATTTTACATGGTGTAAATAAATCTTTTCTGTTATCGTTTCCCGCCAAATACACTGAAACTTTGAAAATTTATCCGTATAAAGATAAAGGATATTCGTCCTTGGATATCGCTAGTTTAAAAGTGCCGGCTGATTATTTTGTTCCGGATCTAGAAGCTAATCGGCAGGCCAATAAGGAGGAACTTGATGAATATATTGCCAATAGCAGTATTTCGGCAACAGGGCATGAATTTATTTCAAAAAAATTTGATGGTTCAATTAAAAATAATAACCTAAAAAACCCACCAGTCTTTGCTACCTATCTGAATCAAGCCCTAGACGATAGTATCCATTATCAGATAAATAATTATGGCAATGCCTGGTGGATTAATCTTTATGATATTTGCGTGTTTAAAGATTTATGCTACAAAAATTCAGACGGAACTTATGATATTTCTCTAATCATAGAACATGACTTTAACAAGTTGTTAAATATGTTATTGGTTTTTTTGGGAATAATTTCTTTTTGCTGCTTGGTATATTGGGGAAATTTGAGCATGAAAAATAACCTAAAATTAAACAAAAAAAAGTTATGAAGACCCTGCATAGAAAAAAAGAGATAAGACCTTATTTTTTTGTTCTAGCTTTGCCTGCGTTGATCCTTTTAGTTGGCATTTATTTCCTCTGGGGAATTTTCAGCGCTTTATTGTGGTTGTTGTTTATCTTATTTTTAATCTATGGTTGGGATAGTCGGATTGTGGCGGTGTTCGCTTTTGTTTCTTTGATATTTTGTCTTATTCTAATCTTGTTTGGAAAGAACCGCTGGGCGGAGATTCTAGCTGTTTATGTTTATTATTTCATGGTGCAAGCGGTAGTATTGCAAATTATTGAATTCTGGAGACATCCAAAACCATACAATGAATCTAAAAATAAACAAAAATAATTTATATCTGATTTTTAGCCTCTTGGGAGTGATAATAGTCTTAAGACAGCTTTTAACCAGTGGTTATGTTCTTACTCTGGATATGGTGTTTGGTCCGCGGGTTGCGGTAGCCGAAAGTGTCGGAAATTTACTTAATACTTTACCCATCTGGTATTTATTGCATTTTTTGACGCTGGTTTTAGGCGGTTGGCTTACTCAGAAGTTATTGTTAATTCTAATTTTCTTTTTACTCTTTTATCTTCCACTTCGATTTTTTAAAAAGATTTTTATGCTGGAAGATACCCATGGTGAGGAATTTGTAGCAGCACTTATTTTTGCTATTAATCCTTTTGTTTACGAAAGATTTTTGGCTGGGCAATGGATGATTATTTTAAGCTATTCTTTATTTGTCCCGTTAATGGCTTATTTGATTGAATTTTGCCATAAAGAAAATATTAGAAACAGCTTAAAACTTTTTGGTGTTATTATCCTTTTGGAGATTATTTCTATTCATCTCTTTATTATCGCACTTATAATCATTGCCTTTGTTTGGGTTATAATCTTTTTTAGCCACCGGCTTAAAACGGACTTTTTAAAAAGAAGCTTGATTCTGGGTCTGTTTATTTTGTTATTTAGTGGTTATTGGCTCATGCCGGTTGTTTTAAGCAAGACTGCGCCGTTAGATATTTTGGGCTCAGAACATTGGACGGCGTTTAAAACGGCCGGTCAAGGCAATTTTGGGGTTCTCGCAAACGTTTTAACTCTTCATGGTTTCTGGGAGGAGCATGAATCATGGATTAAAAAATTTATTTTACCAAAAGAAGGGGGCTTTATTTTTGGTGTTTCTTTTGCTTTTCTGTTTTTTCTCGTTCTGCTCGGGATATCGGTAGGTCTTAAAGACAAACAATTACGGCCGAGAATACTTTTAATGATTAGTGTTTTATGTTTTTCGGTGATATTTTCTTGTGGAGTAGGGGAAGGAGTTTTTAAAAACTTTAACCTGTGGTTGTTTGAAAATGTTTATTTCTGGCGTGGTTTTAGAGATACCGAAAAGTGGTCAGCTGTCCTGGCTCTCTTGTATGCTTTGTTTGCCGGTCTGGGGTCTAGGAGGATTATTTTATGGTTTCAAAAACCGGAATATAGAAAAATTGTCCTATATGTCTTGCTATTAATTCCGCTTATCTATACACCGGTGATGTTATGGGGATTTGCTTCGCAATTGAGAACGGTACAATATCCTGAGTCGTGGGCAAAGATAAACAATATTTTGAAACTGGATAAAAATTGTCGGGCGCTTTTCTTGCCCTGGCAACAATATTATTATCTGCGTTTTAATAATAGCATGCTGACAGTAAATTTATCGGGAAATTATTTTGATTGTGATATTGTCCACGGGAAAAATATGGAGCTCGGAATTATTAGAAGCCAGGGTGGTAATGGAGAAGAGTATGACGCGATTGAAAGGGTCGTAATAAATAACTGGGCTAATCCAGATGATACAATAGCGTTTTTAAAGCAAAAAGGCATAAAATATATCATATTTACTACTGATATAGTGCCGAATGATTATTATAAATATCCTTTTATCAACTCAAAATATATTCATAAAATAACAGACGAAGGCGACATTTACTTGTATCGGGTGCTTTGATATAATAATATCAAAGCATTTTTTAAATGAAAATATTAGTTTTTCGGTTTTTTTATGAATAAAATATTAGTTTTGTCGTTTTTTATTATAATAGCGGTCTTTGTCGGCTGGCGAATAGTTTTTGCCGGTTATGGCGGTTGTCCAGGCGGGGAACCAGAACCTTGTGATGATTGTGAAATAGGAAGCCCAGGTTGTGGTTGTAGACATGATCCAGGTACCCCGGAGTATGATAATGATCCAGCTTGCTGGGAAGGCGTAAATTATTTGATTCTTACTCTTAATAATACAGATGTTTGCGGTGGAAAAGTTCTTTTAAAGTGGAACAAATATTTAGGAGCAATTACATATGTAGTTTATAAAGTAACAGATGAAAATCAAGAACCAATAATGCTAGCGGAGGTAGTCGAACTTAGTTATATAACAACGGCTACTTATGGTGATTCCTTTTATGTAGTGGCATTTGGCCCCGAGGGATCAGAGATGGGAGAAACATCAATTTCAAACTATGTTATGGTCAAGCTTAGTCCAAGGGATTGGGGTGTTGATCCTTCGCCTATTTGTTCTGACAATTTTCTTTTAACTGCTATTACCACATCGTCTTGTGGTTCAAAAGTGGATCTGACTTTTCCCGCTGTGGCGGGAACTGCCAAATATGCAATCTATAAAAATGGCCAATATCTTGGATATATTGATGGGGATGGTATGGACGAACACGTGTCAGAAGTTCCTGCCGGTAAATATTATACGGTTACCGTTAATGCTGCGAGTTCCCCCGCAGATGTTTTTAAAGTCTATGCTTTTTCCGCCAGTGATGCTTGGGATCCATATGGGGTTATTCCTTCCTCAGTTAAGTCTTCTAATGAGGCTTCCGCTTGTCCTTCTGTTATTTGTTCGATTCCCGCTCCAGTCCTGATGGCCGCTACTTCAGATTCTTGTGGCGGAAAAGTTGAACTAAGTTGGTCTGTTACCTTTGGGTCCTTAAAACTTATTAGACATGTTTTCCTTTCCACTTTTTATGATCTTTCAAACGATCTGTTTCCTACTTTACTCGGATTTAAGATATTTAAGAATGGCGAGTTATTGACCACTACGGCGGCAACTGCTTATTCTTTTACTACAAGGGCCGTTCTTTCTGACGTCTTTACGGTCGTTGGTTTTTGATACGTTATTACCATTCTTTCGTTTTATGTTGAATAAATACGATTATAAAGAAATTGAAAAAGAGTGGAAAAAATCTTGGCCAGACGCTCAAGCCGTTAAAGCTGAGGATTTTAGCCAAAAAATGAAAGTTAAGCAAAGAAAGGCCAAGGTTTTTTTTATGGCCATATTAGGCATTGCCATTTTCGCCACGGTTGTTATTGGTTTATTATCTTCCTCTATTTTTTATCAGGACTTATCGATTTCGGCCATTTTTAATAAGACCTTAGCGGCTTTGGTCGATCCTCAAACTAAACTTTTATACTGGGATCATTGCAGCAAGAACTTCTATTTAGATGATACTCCAATTACGGGTTCTGGCGTATTTGGTGGCTTGGATGTTACTGTAGTCACAAACTCGAGTATAGACAAGAGTGTTAGAGTAAATAACGCCAAACAAACAAATACTTTGCGCGCGACTTGGACGATCGATAGTATAACTGGTATTGTTTCGTCATTGCGTGGATATAGCACGATTGATGGTTACACTAAAACGGTAACCTATGAGAGAGGTCAATCATGGTTAGGTTCTTCTCCTTGGTTGCCGGGCCTTTATGTTATAAAACATAAGATAAGCGGTTCGGCGCCGTTTGATGTCACTTATTCAACCTCCACTACTGCTGAGGCAACATGCCCTGCAGTTTGCGGCAACGATTTCTGTGAGGATGGTGAAACTGTCAGTTGTCTACTTGATTGCTGTTTAAAGCCAACGGATCCTTGGCCGAGTTTGCCTCTGAACACTTGGCCAAAAAATATTAATCTATGCCAGGGTCAAATTTATTCTCTTTCGGGTATTAATATTAGCGGAGGTTGGGCTTCCGGTGAACAGATGACTGTATATTGTAATGGCGCTATAATTAATATCAGTGGTACTGGTTTTTCTGTTAGTTCAAACGGAACGTTAAAGGATTGTAAAATAAGCGGCGGAAAAATTGGTGTATCTGTCAACGGAGGAACTATTATCGGTAATACTATTACTGGTGCGACTCAATATGGTGTAAAGGTGGAATCTCGAGGGATTGACTCTTCTTCGAGCTCGAACGTTGTTTGCGGTAATGCTGTTGATGTTGGTCCAGCCGAATTAACTACTGGTTTTAAGGATAAAAATACTTGTGGAACATGTAGAACAAAGTGTCCTGTTATTAATATTTGCGGCAATGGTATTTGTGAAACAGGTGAAAATATCAGTTGCACTAAAGATTGTACCTGTGTTGCTCAACTCGCTGGTCAAATTTGTTCAACTGGCAAAATTTGTAGTACGGGGACCATGGTTCAATCCAAAGATTCTGCCGCTTCTTGTTGCAAGGGCGGTACCTGTCAGACGCCCATGGTTTGCGGTAATAGTATTTGTGAAACGGGTGAAACAACTATAAACTGTCCTGTTGATTGCCCTCCAGCTTGTGTAGTCCCTACTAATGGAATGTATATCAGAAAGGATACTAAATTATGTAAAGGAACTTATAATCTTTCTTCTGGTTTGGATTTATACGCTTCTGGTTCTGGTTCTGGTGTAACGACCTTAGATTGTGATGGTGCTATTTTAGTTGGTTCTGGGAGCGGAAATGGTATTATTTTATCTGGTGATACTGGTGGTAGACCGACAGTTAAAAATTGCATTTTAAAAAATTGGGGTAGTGGTTTAAATGTTAACCAATCTGGAACGGTTAATATTTTAGGCTGTACTGTCATCAACAACAACATTGGCATAGATATTCGTAGAACTTTGTATACCAGCGTTGAGGTTTTAGACACGGCAATTAAAGATAATGGTTTGTTTTCTAAGGTTACAACCACTTGGCCCGGAACTAAAGGTGCTTTTAAACTCCAAAACAGTGATACTTGTAATTCGAGCGGATCATCACCGAATATAGTCAGCTTTTTGCAATCAGATTTCAATCTCTCGATTGCAAATAGTCTTTGCAATGGCTCGTCCTTATGTATTCCATGTCCTCAGCAAACTTGTGCCCAAAAGGGCGGTCAAATTTGTTCAACTGGCAAAACCTGTTCCACGGCTGTTGTTGAAGCCAGTGATACGACTCAATGTTGCATTGGTACTTGTCAAGATTGTGTTACGCCAACCGCTGGTATGACTGTTAACAAAGATACTAAATTATGTAAAGGAACTTATAATCTAACTAATGGGATAACTATTTCTGGGGGGATCGTTACTCTTGATTGCGACGGCGCTGAGTTGATTGGCCCTGGAACTGGGCGATATCTCCAAGGTGTTTTAATTAATGGATCTAAAAATTCTAATATTGGGTTAAAAAATTGTGTTTTAAAAAATTGGGGAAGAGCAATATTTATTCAGAAAGAAGGGACATTCCAAACTTCTGACCGATTTACTGTCTCTATTGATAATATTAAAGCAAACGAGAACTATACTGGATTGTATAATTTGGAGGGGTCTATTATTAAGCAAACTCTTTTAGTTAATAATAGCCAGTTTTTGAATAATAAAGATATCGGTATCTCTGTCGATGCCGTCGGTCTATTTAAATCAGGTCAGGACCTGTCGATCAAATTTAGGGGGAATACTTCAATAAATAACACTAATTATGACTTTTTTATCACTGACCCATTTGGCGACAGTTTACTTACTGATTTTATAACCAGCGATAATATTTGTAATAGAGCCAGGGCAACGCTTGGTATCAATACCCTTGGTCCATTGAAATCCTGTTCTTCCGAAATTGTTTGTGGCAATGGCATTTGTGAAACTGGAGAGACAACCACGAGCTGTCCTGCTGATTGTGGTTCAGCTTGTGTCATTCCGCTTAATGGAATGGATATTAATCAGGACACAAAGCTTTGTCCTGGGACGTATAATATTCCGCTGGGGCTTAATGTGAAGCCGAATTACACCCTTGATTGTGACGGCGCTGTTTTGGTCACTAGTGAACATGGAACCCAAGGAATTAAGGCTGGATATGGTAGTACGATTAAAAATTGTAAAATAGAGGGCTTCGATACAGGTATTCTTGCCAACGATAGAAAGATTTCTTTGCTGAATAACACTATTGTTGGGAAAGATGTTTATAACCGTGTTGGTACTGGCATTTTGCTTAACATGTATGATATTTGGAATACGACTATCAGCGGTAATAATATTAAGGGTATGCAAATTGGGCTTCGTCTGTCCATGATTACCGTTTCGGATAAGCTAACCATTAGTAATAATGCTATCTGTGATAATAATACAGATATTACTTCTGATTCGAATGTTGTTGGTTCAAATAATACTTGTGATAAGACATCTAATTTCGTTGATTCTGGTTATTCCGGTTGCGCCACAAAGTGTTCTACCTCGGTTTGTGGCAATGGCATTTGTGAAACTGGAGAGACAACCACGAGCTGTCCTGCTGATTGTGGTTCAGCTTGTGTCATTCCGCTTAATGGAATGGATATTAATCAGGACACAAAGCTTTGTCCTGGGACGTATAATATTCCGCTGGGGCTTAATGTGAAATCGCAGATCACCCTTGATTGTGACGGCGCTGTTTTATTCACTAATGATAATAACCAAACCACAGGAATTCGCGCTGGATATGGTAGTAAGATTAAAAATTGTAAAATAGAGGGCTTTGGCATAGGGATTGAGGCCAGATCAAAAAATATTTCCTTGTTAAATAATACTGTCACTGGGACTGACGATACAGAGATTGGCATTTTGTTCAATACACTGGATCCCGGAGATTCAACTATCAGTGGCAGTAGTATTAATGGCACCGGCATCGGAATTTATTTAATTGGTATAAAAAGTGATGTAGGTAATTTAACTATTAGTAATAATACCGTCTGTAATTCGGATAACAATCCAGACATCTTTTCTTATTCTTTTCCTTTTGTTGGTTCAAATAACACTTGTGATAAGACATCTAAGTTTGTTGATTCTGGCTATGCCGGTTGTTCCAAAAAGTGTTCTGACATAATTTGTGGCAACGGTACTTGCGACTCCGGAGAGACAGCCATAAACTGTCCTGCTGATTGTACTGAGACCTGTGCCCAAAAAGGCGGTAATGTTTGTGCTGCTGGCCAAACCTGTTCGACGGCTGTTGTGACAGCTAGTGATACTAACCAGTGTTGTACTGGAACTTGTGTCAACCAAATAATCTGCTCACAGGAGGTAGGCGACACTGAATCACTACCTTCAAATCCTGTTTCGGCTATACCTTCTTCTCCTTGTCCTTTTGGCGCTCCTGTTCTTTCCGCAACGACTGCTTCTTTTTGCGGCGGTAAAATTAGTTTATCCTGGACAACGGTTGCTGATATAACCGGATATAAGGTCTTTAAAAATAGTGTGCAAATAGCAACAACCACTGATACTTTTCTTGATATTGTTGCAAATTCCGACGATATTTTCACAGTAAGGGCTGTCTCTACTTCCCAGGATTCAGATGATTCAAATTCTGTTTCGGCTACTCCATCAGTTATTTGTAGTAGTTGCGCTGGTCCGATTCCGGCAAATGGTCTTGAAATATGTCCAGGGACTATAATTGACCTTGAAGCTAATTGGACGTCGGTCTTTATTTGTCCAACCACTCCGGGAATTTGTCAGTATCGAGTTGAAAGGCCACTGAATAGTAATTGTGCTGGTCCGATTCCAGCAGATGGGATTGAAATATGCCCTGAAACTATAATTGACCTTGAAGCTAATTGGACGCCGGTCTTTGTTTGTCCGACCACTCCGGGAGTTTGCCAATATCGGGTTGAGGAAATAATTGAACCGCCACCGGGTAGCAGCTGTGCTGGTCCGATTCCGGCAGATGGCCTTGAAATATGTTTAGGAACTATAATTGACCTTGAAGCTAATTGGACGCCGGTCTTTGTTTGTCCGACCACTCCGGGAGTTTGCCAATATCGGGTTGAAGAGACAATAGAACCGCCAATCGAAAAAATTATTATTGTTGTGGAGGAAATCGTTTCAGAAGTAAAAAAGATTTTAGAAAGTGAAATTGGAGCGGCAGTTACTAAAGTGATTACTGTGGCGGGAGTGATAAGCGGCGGGTTGGGTATTAATTTATTTAGCTTATGGGGATTATTACTGAGTATTTTCGGTTTCTCGAAGAAGAAAAAGCATCCTTGGGGGACAGTCTATGACAGCGTGACTAAACAACCGCTGGATCCGGCTTACGTTATCCTCAAAAATATCAATGATAAAAAAGAAATCACCTCCATTACTGATCTTGATGGACGTTATGGTTTTTTTGCTCCTCCCGGAAAATATGTTATTAAGGCTAATAAAACAAATTATCTTTTTCCGTCTAAAAAAATGCTTGGTCGAACAAAAGATATTCTATACAGCAATTTATATTTTGGTGAGGAAATAGATATTAAAGAAAATAACGCCGTTGTAGACAGAGACATTCCACTTGACCCAATCAAATTTGACTGGAATGAATTTGTCAAAGGCAAGAAAAAGCTGATGAAATTTTATTCTCGGCGAGAAAAGATTGTCAGAACTATAAATAATTGGCTATTCAGGATCGGTTTTGTTATTTCGGTCATAGCATTATTCTTGGTCCCGGTTCCTTATAATTTTATTATCTTTCTTTTATATATCCTTCTTGTCATTTTCAGAAGATTTAGCTTAAAACAAAAAACCACTGGTTCGCTGTTAAAAAAAGATGGTAGCCCTTTTTCTTTTGCCATTATCAGAGTCTTCAGTTCAAAAATGAATGTGGAAATTACAAATAAGGTGGCGGATAAAATCGGTCGGTATTACTGTTTGGTTCCCAAAGGAAAATATTATGTTAAGATTGAAAAGAAAAATGACGATGAAAGTTATTCTGTTGTTTACACTTCCGGAGTTATTGACGCTAAAAAGGGAATTATAAACAGCAACTTTGTTATTTAAGTTACGCTTATAAATAAAAATTAACTATATATGAATAAAATTATTTTTACCCAATTTATAGTTTTGCTAGCCGGTACTGTTTTTGCTTGGTATAACTTTTTTGTTGAACTTATTGCCTGGCTGGGAAAGAAAGCCTGCCAATTAAGCTGTATACCGGGAGTAAATCCGTTTTTAACTCCATGTTTTTATGGAGCAGTATTTTTTACAATAGCCTTTGTTTTAAGCGCTATCATCCTCAAAAAAAATGGCCACTCTTAATATCGTTGCCACCCCAATAGGCAATCTCAAAGATATCAGCCTTCGAGCCTTAGAAGTCTTAAAAGGAGTGGATTTGATTTTATGCGAGGATACAAGAGAAACAATCAAGCTGTTAAACTACTACCAGATAAGCACTCCTCTTGTCAGTTATCATCAGCATAGCAAAATCAGAAAAGTAGACTACATCCTGAACTTTTTAGAGCAGGACAAGAATATAGCTTTAGTTTCTGATGCTGGTACTCCCGGGATTTCTGATCCGGGGAACAAATTGGTTGAAGAGATTCTTCTCAAAGTGCCTAAAGCGAAGATTGTCTCTATTCCAGGGCCTTCAGCTGTTGTTGCTGCGGCAAGCGTTTCTGGCCTGCCGACTGATAGGTTCTTGTTTATGGGCTTTCCGCCATTGAAGAATAAAAGAAAGAAATTCTTCGAATCAGTTGTTAATTCGCAATACCAGGTTATTTTTTATGAATCTCCTCATCGTGTTATCAAAGCTTTGAAAGAATTAAAGGAGCTGTCTCCGGAATTGAAAATATTTGTCTGTCGAGAATTGACCAAAAAGTTTGAAACAACTTATCGCGGTACGGTTTCTGAAGTATTGGAAACATTAGAAAAGGAGGGGCCGAGAGGGGAGTTTGTCCTGATTGTCGATAATAGAAAAGTTTAAAAATATAATCAAAAAACCCCGCCTAAGCGGGGCTTTTTGTTGATTCAATTTATCGGCTGAATTTATTGTCTCTTTCTGCTCTTTTCTTCATCCAGCATTCTTTGCAATAAATTGGTCTGTCTGGAGCTGGCTCAAAAGGAAGTTCGGTTATCGCGGTTTGGCATTCACTGCATTTCCAATCTCCTTTAATCATTGGACGAGGTACGAAATCTCCTTTTGGGCTGTCGTCTTTTTTGAACATCGTAGCTTATTTTTTTTATTAAATAAAAAGCGACCTTTTTATGACTTTTACAAGTCTGATTATTATAATACTTCTTATTTTATATAAGTCAAGCAGGGTCAATCCCTGAAACTATTGTATAATAGAGATATGGATCTAACTAAGCTAAAAGATGTTTTAAAGAAAGAGCCATCCTATCGTTTTAAACAGGCGGAAAAGCTTGTTTTTCAGGATCTGATTGATAACTGGTCCCAAGCAAAGACCCTACCCTTGGAACTGAGAGAAGAGTTGAATAAAGAGTGCCCTCTAAAAATAGATATTCAAGCTTCTGTTTCTAAAGACGAGAAATCAATCAAAGCTCTGGTTTTTCTTTCAGACGGCTTGAGAGTTGAAACAGTTTTGATGAGGCATAAGGATAATCGTAATACGGTCTGCGTTTCTTCGCAGGTCGGCTGTCCGCTCGGATGCTCCTTCTGCGCAACCGGGAGAATCGGCTTTAAGAGGAATCTCCTGGTTTTTGAAATCATCGAGCAGGTTTTGTTCTTCAGCCGTTATTTGAAAAGCAAAGGAGAAAAAGTTACTAATGTCGTTTTTATGGGAATGGGTGAACCGTTTTTGAATTATGATAATGTTCTGGAGGCAATTAAGATTTTGAATAATAAAGAAGGATTCGGATTAGGAGCAAGGCATTTTTCCATTTCTACTGTTGGAATATCAGAAGGGATCAAGAGGCTGTCGGAAGAGAAGATCCAAATCAATCTGGCCATTTCTTTGCATGCGCCAAAAGATGATTTAAGGTCAAGCATCATGCCGGTAAATAAAAAGTATCCTATTTCTAAAGTTTTAGAGGCAGTTGATGGATATGTTAAAGAAACAAAAAGAAGAGTAATGTTTGAGTATGTGATGATTAAAGATGTAAATGACTCTGACGAAGAGGCAGGGGAATTGGTTAAACTGATGAAAGGATCGCTTTACTTCGTTAATCTCATTTCTTACAACCCAACCGGTGTTTTCAGACCGTCATCGCCCGACAGAATCAAAAGATTTAAAGAAATTTTGGAAAGAAAAGGAATAAGCGTGACCCAGCGGTATCGTTTTGGTTCAGAATTAAAAGCCGCCTGCGGCCAATTGGCAGGAAAAAGCAATGGATAAGGATATAGTCATTTCAGATCCAGGCAGGCTGGAAGAAATTAAAAAATCAATTGCTGGGGCTGGGCTTCATATTTTGTCTGATTTTGACAGGACCCTGATTAAAGCTTTTGTTAATGGAGAAAGCGTATCTTCTTTAATCTCTGTTTTATACAATCAGAATTATTTAACTCCAGAATACGGCCCTAAGGCGCAGGAGCTCCATAAAAAATACTACGCGATTGAATTGGATTCAAAAATACCCAGGGAAGAAAAGAAAAAAGCAATGCTAGAATGGTGGACTCTGCATTTTGATTTATTGATTAAATCCGGCTTGAATAAAAAAGACTTGGAAAAAGTGGTCAATTCAGGAAAGGTTCAGTTTAGGGAAGGAATCAATGAATTCGTTGATCTTTTAAGAGATAAAGATATTCCTTTAGTGATAATGTCTTCTAACGGTTTAGGAGGGGATTCAATTAAAATGTGCTTTGAAAGGGAAAAAAGGTTGTATAATAATATTCATATCATCTCTAACGTTTTTGAGTGGGATTCAGAGGGCAGGGCAGTCAGCGTAAAACAGCCCATCATTTATGGGATGAATAAAGACGAAACAATAATCAATAACTATCCAGATATTTTTGACAAAGTAAAGGATAGGAAAAATGTCATATTGTTAGGCGATAGCCTGGACGACGTGGGCATGGTTGAAGGTTTCGATTATGAAAATATAATTAAGATTGGATTTTTGAACGAAAAAGTCGAAGAAAATTTAGATAACTATAAGAAAACCTTTGATGTTGTCATTTTAAATGATGGCTCATTAAACTTCGTAAATAAATTATTAAAATAATTAATCAAATGAACAAATTAATATTAGTTATTTCGATAGTAATAGTGATTGTTCTTCTGGGAATTGGAGGTTATTTATATATCCAAAAAGAAGAGCTGGTTTCAGAACCAGGAGTGTTCTTTGATTCTTTAAAAAAGAATCAAGAAATTTCATCGCCTTTTGAAATTACCGGTTACGTTAACGGCAACGGCTGGATTGGATTTGAAGGCCAGGTTGGCATAGTAGAGCTGTTAGACAGCAATAACCAAGAGTTAGCGTTAGCTTTACTTTTAGCTACTGATGACTGGATGACAAGTTCTCCGATTAATTTCACAGCTTCTCTAGAGTTTGTTTCGGAAAACGATCAGAATGGAACTCTTGTTTTTTCAAATGAAAATCCAAGCGATCTTCCTGAAAATAGCAGGACATTCAGCGTGCCGGTGAAAATTAAAGCAACGGGGGAAACTCAGACAGTAATGGCCTATTTCGGCTATGAAGGAATGGGCGATACCGGGTCATGCAATGATGTTATTGCTTTAGAAAGGATTATCCCTAAAACCCAGGCGGTAGCAAGGGCAGCAATAGAAGAGCTGTTAAAAGGTCCGACTGAACAAGAAAAGATATTAGGCTGGTATTCCAGCATAAACTCAGGGGTTAAAATCCAATCACTAAGTATTGATGCCGATGGCCTGGCAAGGATTGATTTTGACGAGCAACTGGAGTATCAGATGGGTGGTTCTTGCCGGGTTGCAGCCATAAGGGCTCAAATCACTCAGACTCTGAAACAGTTTTCATCCGTTAAAAATGTTATCATTTCAATAGACGGTCGAACCGAGGACATCTTACAGCCATAAAATTAAAATTTAATAAAAAAATTATGTGCGGAATAATTGGTTATATCGGAAACAAAAATACAGTTCCTTTATTAATCGAAGGATTGAAAAAACTTGAATACCGGGGATATGACAGCGCGGGTATTTGCGTTAAAGGCGATGATTGTCTGCAGGTTGTAAAAAGAAAAGGAAGGATTTCTGAACTAGAAAAATATACCGGGTTTAAGGAAATAATAGGAAATGTCGGTATTGCCCATACTCGCTGGGCCACTCACGGCGAACCGTCTGAAATAAATGCCCATCCCCATCTGGATTGCAAAAAAGAAATTGCGGTTGTCCATAATGGAATAATTGAAAATTATTATTCTTTGAAAAAGATACTAGAAAAAGAGGGCCACAAGTTTTTATCAGAAACAGATACAGAAGTAGTCGCCCATCTGATAGAGAAATTTTATACCGGAAACTTAGAAGAAGCGGTTTCAAAGTCATTAAAACTCATTGAGGGCACTTTCGGGCTGGTAATAATCCATAAAAACGAAGATAAAATTGTAGCCGCGAAAAGGGGTTCTCCGATGATTATCGGTATCGGAAAGAATGAAAAAATTATCGCCTCTGATTCTGTGGCAATTTTGAGCCATACGAAGAAGATTGTTTATTTAAACGATGACGAGATTGCGGTGATCAAAAGGAATAGCTTATCTATCAAAAACCTAGACGGTAAAACCATAGATAAAAAGATTTGTGAAATAAAATGGACGATAGACCAGATAGAGAAACGCGGTTTCAAACATTTCACCTTGAAAGAAATCTTTGAACAGCCGGAAGCGATCAAAAATACTTTAAGAGGAAGAGTAAAAAATGGAAAGATAAAGTTGAGCGTTAATTTGGATATAAATTGTTTTAAAAGAATCATTATTGCCGCTTGCGGAACGAGCTGGCATTCAGCTCTTATTGGAAAAGATCTTATTGAAAAACTTGTTGGAATTCCAGTTGAAGTCTATTATGCTTCTGAATTCAGATATAGAAACCCGATAATAGGGAAAGATGATCTTTTGATAGCAGTTTCCCAGTCAGGAGAAACAGCTGATACGATCGGCGCCATAAAAGAAGCAAAGCTGAAGGGAGCGAAAACTCTCGGGATTGTTAATGTTGTCGGTTCAACAATTACCAGAGAAGTTGATTCAGGAATCTATTTGCACGCAGGCCACGAGATAGGGGTGGCTGCTACTAAAGCTTTTACTTGCCAGGTTATATCGTTTTTATTATTAGCTTTATTCTGGCAGCAGCAAAAAGGGATGAAGCTGGATAAAACGATTATAAAAGAATTAGAAATCCTTCCCGGAAAAATCGAAAAGATTCTGAAGAAATCAGAAGAGATAAAGAAGCTAGCAAAAAGATTTATTGATAGTAAAGACTTTTTCTACTTAGGAAGAGGGATCAGTTTCCCGGTTGCTCTGGAAGGTGCTTTAAAACTTAAAGAAACTTCTTACATTCATGCTGAAGGCTATCCTGCAGGCGAAATGAAACACGGCCCGATTGCTTTAATCGAGGAGAATACGCCCGTAGTTTTTGTCTGTCCTCAAAGCCAGACCTATCAGAAAACTATCAGCAATATGCAGGAAATAAAAGCCAGGGGAGGCAGCATTATCGCAATAATCAACAAAGAAGACGAGAAGATAAAAAAGTTGACGAAAAATATTATAAAAGTACCTGAATGCTGTGATGAGTTGACTCCTATATTAAACTCTATTCCTTTACAGCTTTTTGCTTACCATGTTGCCAATTTGAAAGGGATTGATGTTGATAAGCCGAAAAACCTGGCAAAATCAGTGACAGTGGAATAACTATGGCGATAGAATTCAAAATCCAGAAGAAATCAAAAAAAAGCAGAGCGAGGTTTGGTTTTTTAAAAACCAAATACGGCGTTATTGAAACGCCGTGTTTAGTTCCGGTAGCGACTCAAGCAGTAGTAAAAACTTTAACCAGCGAAGAAGCAAAAGATGCCAAATGCCAGATTTTAATCTGCAATACTTTTCATCTGCATCTGAAGCCCGGTGAGGACATTGTAAAATCGGCAGGCGGTTTGCATAAATTTATGAATTGGTCTGGGCCGTTGATGACTGATTCCGGCGGTTTTCAAGTTTTTTCTTTAGGATTTGGAAAAGATACTAATGTCGGGAAGATTTTAAAACATTCCCAGGATAATGAAATTATCCAAAAAGGAAGGCAGCCGAAGTCTTTAAAGATTAATCAAGACGGCGTTTATTTCCAATCGCCTATAGACGGAAAGCATTTATTTCTAGGGCCGAAAGAGTCAATCAAGATACAAGAGAAATTAGGTGCTGACATTATTTTTACTTTTGATGAATGCACTTCGCCATTGGCAGACAGGGAATACGTTGAAAAGTCTTTAGAAAAAACCCATAGATGGGCAGAGGTTTGTTTAAAAGCCAAAAAAAGCAATCAAGCTCTTTTCGGCATTGTCCAAGGGGGAAGATTTAAGGATTTAAGGATAAAAAGCGCTAATTTCATGGCCAATATTGATTTTGACGGATTTGGCATAGGCGGGGAGTTTGGCAACGATAAAGAAATAATGTTTCAAATGATAGGCTGGGTGATGAAAGAATTGCCAGAAGAGAAGCCAAGGCATCTTCTAGGTATCGGCTACCTTGAGGATATGGAGAAGGTCATGAAGTCAGGAGTTGATTTATTTGATTGTACAGTTCCAACTCATTATGCCAGACGCGGTATTGCTTTCACTAGCACAGGAAGGATGAATTTAAAACAATCGAAGTTTTTGAAAGATAAAAACCCGTTGGATAAAAAGTGTTCTTGTTTTGTCTGTCAGAACTACAAAATAAACTACATCTCCCATCTTTTGAAAGCAGGGGAGATTACTGCTTTGAAACTGCTTACTTTTCATAATCTTTACTATTTTAATAGTTTTGTTGAAAAGATCAGGGAAAGAATCAAGAACGGAGAACTTTGAGCATTATTGACACGATAATTTGCTGTTGGTATTATAGATATCGTTCCAAAGGTCGGGAATTAAAATAATACAAAAATAAAATGTCTAAAACTTGCGGTTGTCCAAACGAAAAAGAGGGAACTTGCTCCGGATGCGGAGAACCAACAGATGATTGCACTTGCGAAGGAGACAAAGAAGAATAATATTGTCTAAAGAAGAGAGAGAACCCATTTAAGGGTTCTCTTTTCGCTTGTTTTTTGTTAGAATAACTATAATATAAACAATTAACAAAATTATGTTTGATCTATCTCAAGTTAAAAAGAATCCTCAGGTTCTAGAATTTATCCGGCAAACAGAAAATACCTTGGCTGCCCTTTCTTTTACAGACCATGGTTTAAGGCATGCTAATTTAGTTGCTGATCGAGCAAGGAATATTGCTAGAGAGATTGGTTTAAGCAAAAACGATCAAGAATTGGCAGCGATTGCCAGTTTTTGCCACGATATGGGAAATTTTATCAGCCGTAGTCATCATAACTATTTTGCTTCCTTGCTTTTTTATCAAGTTTTTAATAAAGATTTTTCTGCTCAAGACTTGGTAATCGTTATGCAGGCGATCGCTAATCACGATAAACAGCAAGAGGACATGAGTTTTGCCGGTCCGATTTCCGCTATCGTTGTTTTAGCTGATAAATCAGATGTCCATCGTTCAAGGGTAATTGGTCGGAAGATAGAGGATATAAAAAAAGATATTCATGACAGAGTCAATTATTCTACAAAAGAGTGCCGATTAAAGGTTGATAAGGTTAAAAAGAGAATTACTTTGACTTTAAAAATTGATACCAATTTTGTTCCAATTATGGAATACTTCGAGATTTTTACTGATAGAATGGTTTTTTGCAGATTAGCCGCTAAATATCTAGGCTATAACTTTGGTTTGGTTATTAATAATTTTAGGCTTCTCTAATATGGACTTTAATGATTTTCGTTCAAACTTAGAACGGCCACAATCGATGCCGCAGCCATCTCGTCCCCCTGATCCGCCAGTCAAGGCTGAACCTGTTGTATTAAATATTAAAAGAGTAAATAAGCCAGTTGTAAAATCTCAATCACCGGATAAAAAAGATTTGTTTGGCGGAAAAACAGAGATATCTAGAGAAGAAATGAGAAAAGTTTTAAAAAGCGATGAAGGCTATGATGCTCAACGATCGGCTGGCTTAAACTTAAGCGAAGAAGATCGAGAAAAAATGGAGAAAAGTTTTTTCCCCAACATTTATGGACGGAATATTTCTAAAACTGATTTTAAAGATGCGGTGCACAAATTAGAGCTTGAAAGAAGGTCTTCAATGGATAATAAATCCAAGGAGACATTAAGAAGAAAAATAAGTTTCTTTAAAAAAATAGGAAAAGTATAAATTATTAATAAAATACAAAAAATATGTATTATCAAATGACGCCAGAGCAGTTTATAAAATTAATGGAAGATCTGGTATTTGTCACCGGGATGATTATTTTGGCAATTTGGAGCCTTATCTGGAAGGGTTTTGCTTTGTGGCGAGCCAGTCGCAACTATCAGAAAATTTGGTTTGTCGTTCTTTTGGGGGTTAATACGGTCGGAATCTTAGAAATTCTGTATCTTTTTTACTTTAATAAAAAAAGAGACAAACAGTTGCCGATGAATCCTGTTTAAAATGAAAGACGCGACGCTTTGCTTAATTATTGAAAATAACGAGATACTTTTAGCGATGAAAAAGAGGGGATTTGGCATGGGTAAATGGAATGGGGTTGGCGGCAAGGTTGATAAAGAAGATAGTTCTATAATCCAGGCTGCAATCCGGGAAACAAAGGAAGAGATTGGAATAGATGCAAATGAACTAGAAAAAGTAGCGCTTTTGCGTTTTCGTTTTCCATATAAAGAGGATTGGAATCAGAATGTCCATGTTTTTCTAATAAAAAAATGGCAGGGTCAGCCCCAAGAATCAGAGGAGATGTTTCCAAAATGGTTTAAGATCAGCGATATTCCTTATCAAAAAATGTGGGATGACGATAAATTCTGGCTGCCCTCAATTTTAGAGGGTAAGAAAGTAGATGCTGATTTTATTTTTAAGGAAGGTGAAATTATTGAAAAGAAAACCATAAGAACGTACAGGCAAAAAACACGGCAACAATGCTGAAAGTGAGGCCTATTTTTACAAACTCCATAAATTTGACAGTATAACCTTTCTTTTTCATTATGCCCATGGCTACTATGTTGGCGCTGGCTCCTATTGGCGTAATATTCCCTCCGACGCTTGCTCCTATAAGCAGGGCAAAATAGAAAAGATATGGGTTCGCCCCAATGGTGGAAGTGACAGTTTGAACGACGGGCAACATAGCAAGCAAGAACGGGACATTGTCTACGAAGGCGCTAAGTATCATGGAGACAAGAGTAATTATTAAAAATATTGTAAAAACATCTCCACTGCCTATTGATAAGACAAAATCTGAAACATAGTTGAGAATTCCGTTTGCCGAAATGCTTTCCACGAGAATAAAAATACCCATTAAAAATATTCCAGTATCCCAGTCCATTTTTTTAAAGAAATCTTTCATTTTTTCTTTTCTTTTCCGGTGGAATATATACCAGACGCAAGCAAGCAGTCCTAGAACAAAACAAATCAGGCCATTCATGTAGCTTATATCTGATTCTATAGAAGATGAGATAACAAGTAGTCCGATAAGAAGAATTATCAGAATAGAAGGTATCATCGTTATATGTTTTTCTTTTGTAAGTTCCGGCATTTTTTCCTTATTTTTTCTAAAAAAGAAAAATAGAACAACAAGGGAAGCTATGAAAGCGATTTGGACGGCGAAGAATATTCCCGGCTTTCCGCCTATAATAAAGAAGTCATTAAAACTCATTTTAGCAAAACCGGCAAGAAGCATGCTCGGCGGATCGCCTATGAGAGTAGCGGCACCTTGAAGGTTAGAGCTCAGGGCCATGCCTATAAAAAGCGGAACCGGGTTTATTTTACATTTCATAGCGACGCTTAGGGCGATAGGGGCCATAAGGAGAACCACTGCTACATTTTCAAGGAATATGGACAAGACTCCGGTGATACCGCAGATAATAATCATTGCTCCCCAGACTTTCGTTGCCTTCGAAGCAAAAACTCCAGCTAAGAAATCCGGCATTTTCGAATATAAGAAAAGCTCGCTGATAAAAAGCATCCCGAAATAAAGGAGGATAACATTGAGATTTATAGACATTAAGGATTGTTTGAGGCCAAGAACCCCAGATATGAGTATTAAAAAAACAGAACTCCAGACAATAATAGATTTCTTATTATAAAAAAGGATTAATAAAATGTAGGTGATGACGAAGATTGCGAGAGCTAAAAATTTAGTTTCAATCATATAAATTATTATACTGTTTGCTCAAAAATATACAATTTTAAAAGAATATTGACAGTCCTCTTTCGCTTTGCTATACTTAAAGCCGATGAAATTAGTCGGCTTTAGTTTATAACACTTATGAAAATATCAAAAAAGGTAGAATACGGCTTGAGGGCTATGCTCTATTTAGCCAAGAACCAGCTTGCTTCTGCTAAAAAAGATATCAAGGCAGTTTCTTTAAGAGAAATCTCTGAAAAAGAAGAAATGCCTTTTGATTTTCTAGAAAAGATTTTTTCCCAGCTGGAAAAAGCAGGATTAGTCAAATCAAAAAAAGGTTCCCAGGGTGGGTACTTTTTAGCTAGGCCAGCTGATAAAATAACCCCTGGAGATGTAGTTGTGGTTCTAGAAGAAAGCATTGCCCAGGCTAACTGTTCCGGCTGTCCTATGGCCGGCGGATGTACTAGCGAAGATGTCTGGAGCGAAGCTCAGCAATCATTGGATAGCTCTCTAAGCGCAGTTACCTTAGCCGAACTTATTAAAAAAAATAAATGAAAAGAATATATTTAGATTACGCAGCAACAACTCCAGTCGATCCTCGAGTAAAAAAAGCGATGGAGCCTTATCTTATAAAAAGATTCGGGAACACAATGTCGCTTCATAGTTTCGGCCAGGAAGCAAAAGTAGCTTTAGAAGAAAGCAGGGAAGCAGTTGCAGATTTAATTGGAGCCAAGCCGAATGAAATAGTCTTTACCGGTTCAGCGACCGAAAGCAATAATCTGGCCTTGAAAGGAATAGCCTTTGCAAGCAAAAGAAAACATATCATTGTTTCAGCAATTGAGCATCCCTGTATTCTGGAATCTGCTAAATGGCTTCAAAAACAAGGTTTTGATATTACTAAAGTCGGGGTTGATAAATACGGGCTGGTCAATCCGGAAGATGTTAAAAAGGCGATCAGGAAAGATACAATTTTAGTTTCAATAATCCATGCTTCAAACGAGATAGGGACGATCCAGCTGATTGAAAAAATCGGCAAGATTTGCAAAGAGAAAGGAGTTCTATTCCACACTGATGCCAGTCAGAGCTTCGGCAAGATATCTATTGATGTGGATAAAATGAATATTGATTTGCTGACTGCCAGTTCTCATAAAATGTACGGTCCGAAAGGAGTTGCCTGCTTATTCATCCGCGATGGGGTGGAAATTGAACCGATTTTGCATGGCGGCGGACAGGAAAACGGATTAAGAAGCTCTACGGTAAATGTCCCAGCCATTGTTGGTTTTGCCAAGGCTTGCCAGATCTGCAAAAAAGAAATGGCAGAAGAATCTGGAAGATTGACCGGATTAAGAGATAAACTGATTAAAGGAGTCTTGAAAATTGAAGATAGCCGTTTGAACGGCCATCCTAAGAATAGATTGCCGAATAATGCTAACTTTTCTTTTTCTTTCATCGAGGGCGAATCTTTGATAATCCAATTGGATTTAAAAGGCATTGCTGTTTCAACCGGTTCCGCCTGTTCTTCAATAAAATTAGAACCAAGCCATGTTTTATTAGCCATCGGTTTAAGACCAGAGGAAGCCCACGGTTCTCTAAGGGTTTCTTTGGGCAGATGGACGACAGAAAAAGACATAGAATATCTATTAAAAGCTTTACCGAAGATAATTAAACAATTAAGGAGCATATCTCCATTTAAGAAATAACATGAATGGGCCATATACAAAAAAGGTTTTAGATTTATTCAAAAAGCCCCATAATTATGGAAAGATAAAAAACCCGGATGGGGAAGGCAGAGTTGGAAATATAAACTGCGGAGACGTAATGCAGCTCTATATCAAAGTTAAAGGGGAGATCATAAAAGAGATAAAGTTTGAAACGTTCGGTTGCGTGGCTGCCATCAGTACAAGCAGTATAATCACCGATTTAGCGAAAGGTAAAACGATAAAAGAAGCGTTAAAAATTACCAAAGATAATGTTGTCGATTCTTTAGGCGGATTGCCCGCTATTAAATACCATTGTTCGGTTTTAGCAGTCGATGCCTTGGTAGAGGCGATTTATGATTATCTGACGAAGAATAAAAAGGAGATATCCGATGATCTGGAGAAAAGACACGAGAGAATCCAGAAAGAAAAGAAAATAATAGACAAAAGATATAAGAAGTGGACGAAATAAAATGAATAAAAAAGTAATAATCGCTATGTCGGGCGGAGTTGATTCTTCTGTTGCTGCAGCCTTGTTAAAAAAGGCTGGTTTTGATGTTATCGGGGTTTTTATGAAGTTCTGGCATCCGGAAAGCAAAAACAGGTGCTGTTCAGCAGAATCAGAAAAAAGGGCAAGATCAGTTGCCAAGAAGATTAATATTCCTTTTTATATATTTAATTTCGAGAAAGATTTTAAAAAGAAAATAGTAGATTCTTTTTTGAAAATAAACAAAGAGGGCAGGACTCCGAATCCCTGCGTTGTCTGCAATAAAGAAATTAAGTTCGGTTTGCTTTTAGAAAAAGCCTTAAAACTTGGTGCGGAGTATATCGCCACCGGCCATTACGCGAGAAAATCAGATTGTAAATTATTAAAGGGAAAAGACAAGAATAAAGACCAGTCGTATTTCTTATGGAAACTAAATCAAAAACAGCTAGAACGTGTTTTATTTCCAGTCGGCAGTTATACGAAGCCAGAGGTTCGGGTTTTGGCGAGAAAATTCAACCTATCAGTTGCTGAAACTCCGGAATCGCAGGAAATATGTTTTGTCCAGACAACTGTTAACGAATTCCTTCGAAAATATATTAAAACAAAGCCAGGAAAGATAGTTGATATTAATGGAAAAATAATCGGCGAACACCAGGGTTTATGGTTCTATACCATTGGCCAGCGCAAGGGATTGAAGATTTCTAGCGACAAGCCATATTATGTTTTAAATAAAAATATAAAGAATAATACTTTAATTGTTACTCAGGAAGAAAAAGATCTGCTGGGAAAAGAATTAACTATAACTGGCGTTAATTGGATTTCCGGTAAAGAGCCTAAATTTCCAATAAGTGTTATAGCTAAGGTAAGATATAGGAACAAGGGGACAGGAGCAGTGGTTAAAAAGGAAAAAGGAAAGATAAAGGTCATCTTTAAAAAATCCCAAAGAGCCATAACTCCGGGCCAGTCAGCTGTATTTTATAAAGGCCAGGAATTATTAGGTGGAGGAATAATAGAATGAAAAAAGGAATTTTAATTGCTTTTGGAGAATTATTTTTAAAGTCAGAAGGGGTAAAAAAGCTTTTCAAAAAAAAGCTTATTTACGATTTAGATTTTTTTCTTAAAAAATTCGATTCTAAAATCTATCAGTTTCACGAAAGAATATTTATTGAAACAGAATCGCTTTCAGCAGTTGCGGAGAAAGCAAAGAATATCCCCGGGATTTCCTGGGTTGGAGAATGTTTTCTTTTTCCAGAAACTAATTTAAAAGAATTCGGCCGGTTCGTGGATAAAAGTTATAAAGATTGGATTAAGAAAGGAGAAAGCTTTGCAATTAGACTAAGGGTTGATAGAGGATTGGTAAAAGAAAGCCAGGAGAAAATTATTGAAAGAATCGCTCATAACATAGAGAGAAAGGTTGATTTAGACAATCCTAAAAAAGAATTGTTTATTGAAATTAGAAAAAATGGCTGGTTTCTGTACTTTAAAAAAGAATCAGGTCTTGGCGGACTTCCTTCGGGATCGAGCGGAAAGGTTTTAGTTTTGATGTCCGGGGGCATTGATTCACCGGTAGCGGGGTATCTGATTTCAAAAAGAGGCGCTGAAAATATCTGGCTGCATTTTCATAGCTTTCCTCTGGTTTCCAATAAAAGCATTGAAAAAACAAAGGAATTGGCAGAAATATTTTTAAACCAGCAGAGAAATCTGAAAGTCTATTATCTACCCTTTTCTAAAATCCAGCTTGAGATAAAAGCAAGAATACCAGAAGGGTATAGGATTTTATTTTATCGGAGATTAATGCTGAAGATTGCCGAAATTATTGCTAAAAAGGAAAAGTGCGGGGCTTTAGTCACAGGCGAGAGCTTAGGCCAGGTAAGCTCCCAGACTCTTTCTAACTTGAATATCATCGAAGAAGGGACAAAGAGTCCCATCTTAAGGCCGCTTATTGCCATGGATAAAGAAGAAATAATACAGTTAGCTAAGAAGATAGGAACCTATCAAGTTTCTATAAAACCTCAGGAAGATTGCTGCACCTTGTTCACGCCGAAGCATTCAACCGCTGAAGGGAAATCAGAAATTGTAAAAAAACTGGAAAAGAAGTTAAATATCAAGAAACTTGTCAGCGATATTATTAAAGAGGCTAAAGTTGTGGTAAAATAGAAAAAATGAAAAAAATTCTTTTAATTTCGCTTCTATTTCTATGCTTTATAATCAAAGCTGATTTTGTTTCTGCCCAGAATAATCCTGTGATTACTATCTTTTACAGTTATACCTGCACCCATTGCGCAGATGAAAGAGATTTCTTAAAGGAACTGAAGACCAAATACCCGGAAATAGAAATAAAGGAATACGAAGTGATGAAAAGCCCTGAAAACCAAGAACTTTTAAAAAAGTTCTATCAGGATTACAGTGTTTTGAAAGGGGAACAGGGCTATGTGCCAGCGACATTTACCGAAAGCAAGTACTTTGTCGGATTCAATGACCAAGTGGCTCAGGAAATCGAAAGCTGTTTGAGAGAGTGCTTGGGCCAGGGGACTGTTGTTTCTCAAAAGGTTAAATTTCCTTTCTTAGGAGAAATCGATATCCAAAAACTATCCTTGCCGGTTTTAACTGTTGTTTTAGGAACTCTTGATGGTTTTAATCCTTGTGCGATGTGGGTCTTGGTTATTCTGGTTTCTCTTTTAGTTTCTTTAAAGTCACGGAAGAAAATACTCTTAGTCGGAGGAACCTTTATTTTTGCAGAAGGGCTTTTGTACTTTATTATCATGGCTGCCTGGTTGAATGTTTTCTTAGTTCTTACTTATATCCAATCAATCAGAATCTTAATCGGCCTATTCGGCATTGCTTTCGGTATTTGGCGGATTAAGGATTTTATCAATTGGAAGCCTGGAGTTTGCAAGGTGGTAAAAAGCACCGGAGCCCAAGAAAGGACAATAGATAAGATAAAGAATGTTTTAAAGCCTTCAGCAGTGCCAGCTACGATTTTAGGGGTAATCGGCTTGGCATTCGGAGTAAACTTGGTTGAGTTCTTCTGTTCGGCCGGATTCCCGACAATGTATACTCGCATCTTATCTCTTCAAGACCTTAGCACGCTTAAATATTATCTTTATCTGATTTTCTATAACATATTTTATATGTTGGACGACTTTATCGTTTTCGGAGTGGCTTTCTTCACTTTGGACCGCTTCGGCTTTTCCGAAAAATATAATCGCTGGTCTACTTTAGTCGCTGGCATCCTGATATTGGTTCTTGGCGCTTTGCTTATTTTCAAGCCGGAGCTTTTAATGTTTACCTAAACCGTGGTAAAATATATTAATAATTATTAAATAAAAAATATGTTCAGAAAAAAAGACAAGCCATTTTGCGATTTAACCGACAAAGTAGCCATTATCACCGGTGCAAGAAGGGGAATGGGCAGAACTCATGCTTTAGTTTTAGCAGGAGCCGGAGCAAAAGTAGTTGTTTCTGATATCTCCCAAGAAGAATGCGAAAAGGTAGTCGAAGAAATTAAGAAAGATGGCGGAGAGGCAATTGCAGTAAAATGCGATGTCAGCAATAAGATAGAGGTGGAAGGATTAATTAAAAAAACAGTTGAGAAGTTCGGCAAGCTGGATATTTTAGTGAATAACGCCGGCATCTGCCAATTCAAGCCATTTTTAGATCTGACTGAAGAGGAATGGAGTAAGACTATAAATATTAATTTAAAAGGATATTTTCTCTGCGCCCAAGCAGCAGCAAAGGAAATGGCAAAGCAGAAAAAAGGCGCGATTGTAAACATTGCTTCAATCGCTATGGGCCAGGTAGGAGTTGGATTTTTCGGCCTTACCCATTATTGCGCTTCCAAAGGCGGTATCGTGGCAATGGCCGAGGCAATGTCTTTAGAGCTGGCTCCGCTTGGTATTAGAGTCAACACGATAGCTCCGGGAGCGATTGATACTCCGATGGCGGCTGGAGTGAAGCAGGATATGAAGACTTTAGAGGCAAGTTTAGCCCAGATACCATTGCATAGGATGGGCAATCCGGAAGAAATTTCCAAAGCAGTTCTATTTTTAGCCTCAGACGGATCTTCATATATGACCGGCTCGGTAGTAGTAGTTGACGGAGGCTGGGTGGCAGGATAATTTGACTACCAAGGCTATAAGGGGTAGAATGAGCCTATAATACAATTTTAGATATATTCAAGGTCGAATTTAATAAAACTTAGAAAAAAGAAAATATGACACAAGCTTATTGCGTAAAGTGTAAAGCCAAGAAAGATATGAAGAGCGAGAAGGAAGTTACCTTCAAAGGCAAAGGAGGCAACAAGAGAAATGCTATGAGTGGTATTTGCCCAACTTGCGGAACTAAAATGTTTAGAATTTTAGGCAAGAAATAAGATTCGACAAGTTCTCTACAACCGCCCTATCCCTAATAAGGATGGGGCGATTGCGTTTTTATTAAAAGAAAATCCCCCAGTAGAGACTCTCTCGTGAGAATCCCTAAAGGGGGTATTGGCGGAAGCTAATCCGCCTTTGTGCCGTTATGGCGGATGTTAAATGACCTACCGTCTTTGCTGACTAGGGCTAGTCCTCCAGTGAAAGCAATGACTGCGTCAAATCTCTGCCCATAAGCAGGAACACCGTCGAAACGGATGTGGAACCACCCACTGTTATCGCAGGCTCGGGCCAGTCCTTCAGAGAAGGAACCGGCATAGTCGAACCTCTGCTCGTAAGCAGGATTACCGTCGGGACGGATATGGAACCACTTATCGCCTTGATGGACCTTAGCCAGTCCTTCAAGGAAGAAACCAATCTCGTTAAACCTCTGCTCGTAGGCAGGGGAACCATCATGGCGGATGTGGAAACACCCGCTGTTATCCATGGCTTGAGCCAGTCCTTCGGAAAAGGGACCAACCTGGTCGTACTTCTGTCCGTAGGCAGGAGTGCCGTTAGGACATATGTGAAACCATTTATCGCCTTTGCGGACTCGGGCCAATCCTTCAGAGAAAGGATCGACTTCATCGTACATTTTCAGTAATTCTGCTCTTGTTTTTGTTTCCATTGCCTTCTCCTTTCAGGAGTTAAGGTTGAACCTACTTTTGTTCCATCAGGGCGGATCTTAAACCAATGATTGCCCTTCGCAACCATAGCCTTTCCTTCGACGAAGGAATCAACCCAGTCATACCTCTCCTTATAGGCAGGGGTACCATTGGGGTGGATATGGAACCATTCGTTGTTATGGCAGACTTCAGCCAATCCTTCAAAAAAGAGGCCAACAAGATCATACATTGCTTCCAGCTCTGCTCTTGTCTTTTCCCCTGTTGTTTTCGGTTCTGCCGTTGCTTCTTTCTCCATCATTACTCCTTCCTAGGGGTTAATTAGCCAACCACTCTTGTGCCATCGAGACGAATAAAAAATCGTTTGCCGTCCTTTTGAACTTCAGCCAGTCCTTTAAAAAAGGAAGTAATCCATTCGTACCTTTTCTTGTAGGCAGGCGTGCCGTTAGGACAGATGTGAAACCACTTTTCATTTTTGAGAACCCAGGCCCTTTCTCCAGAGAAGGAGCCGACATGGTCATACCTCTGCTTATAGGCAGGGCTACCGTTAGGACAGATGTGAAACCACCCGCTGTCATTATGAGCCCGAGCCAGTCCTCCAAGGAAGAGACCGACATCGTCAAACCTTTCTTCGTAGGCAGGGGTGCCATCAGGGTGGATATGAAACCATTTGCCGTTATGGCAAACCCGAGCCAGTCCCTTAGTGAAGAAACCGACATAATCATACATTATTTCCAACTCTGTTCTTGTTTTTATTTTATCTTTTTTCTTTGTCATTGCTATTTCCTTCTTTCTGGTTGTATTTCAGGGTATTAAAATTGCAATGAACCGCCTAGACTATAGCATATAACTTTTTTTATTTAAAGAACTTTTACCCTAATAAGGAGTATAATAGAAAAAGACATGAACTACTCCAGAACCAAGATTACTTTTATCTTTATCGGTCTGTTATTTTTTTCTAATGTTTTTGCCTGGCAAGTAGTTTTCGGTTTATCCGGCCAGCAATATTCAGAGGTTAATTTCTTTAATGTTGGCCAGGGCGATGCTGTGTTTATTGAAACCCCGTCTAGAAAACAGATACTGATTGACGGAGGGCCGGATTCTCAGATTTTAGAGAAGCTGGGAAAAGAAATGTCTTTTTACGATAGGACGATAGACTTGGTAATTTTAACTCATCCTGAGAAAGATCATCTTTTCGGCTTGATTGAAGTCTTAAAAAGGTATAAGATTAAAAATATTTTATGGACTGGCGTTGTGAAAGATATGGCTGAGTGGGAAGAATGGAGTAAGCTGACTGAAGAAGAAGATGCTAATATTAAAATAGCTGAAGCGGGGGATAGGATTATTTTAGGAAACCCATTCATATTCTTTGATGTTTTAAATCCGACTGAAAGTGAAGATGGGAATGAATTGGAAGATAGTAACAATACTTCGATTGTCCTTTCTTTAACAATAGGAAAGAATAAGTTCCTATTTACCGGAGATGCGAGTTTCAAGACGGAGAAACAGCTGATTGAAAAAGATATTGATTCAGATGTTTTAAAAGTTGCTCATCACGGAAGCAAGACATCGACTAGCGAGCAGTTTTTAGAAAAGGTTTCTCCATTGATTGCTGTGATTTCAGTAGGGAAGAATAATTACGGCCATCCTACAGAGGAACTTTTGGCAAGGCTTGATAATTTTAATATAGAAGTCCTAAGGACAGATGAAGACGGAGATGTTAAAATCATTTCTAACGGAGAAAATTTAAAATTAATAACTAAATAAATATGGCAAACTTTCCAATATTCAAAACTAAAACCAATTCTTCAAAGAAATTTGATCTGACTGACTTTAATCAGCGCCAGGCCTACTTTGAATACAAAGCGGGGCCGGAGATTAAAAAAATCAGAGAGTATTTGAAGAAGAATACTTTTATAGCTCATTTAATGGGCAAGAAAAGCTCTGGCAAAGGAACCTATTCAAAAATGCTGAAAGAAGTAATTTCTCCCGATAAAATAGAGCATTTTTCCATTGGAGATATGATAAGGTCTTTTGACGAAGTTCTAAAAAATAAAAGCAAAAAGAAAGAGCTGGTTTCCTTTTTGGAAAAAAACTACAGAGGGTTTATCCCATTGAAGGATGTAATCAAATCTTTGGAAAATAGGAGTACAAAGACTCTCTTGCCCACTGAATTGATTCTAGCCTTGGTGAAAAGGGAGATTGAAAAACTCGGAAGAAAGGCTATTTTTATTGATGGTTTTCCCAGAGACCTGGACCAGATTTCCTATTCTCTGTTTTTTAGAGAGTTGATTAATTACAGGCAGGATCCGGATTTTTTCGTTTTGATTGATGTACCGACTCCAGTCATTGATGAAAGAATAAAGTTCAGGGTGATTTGCCCTCTTTGCCAGACTTCAAGAAACTTGAAGCTTCTGCCGACAAAAAATATCGAGTACGATAAGAAAAATAAAAAGTTCCATCTTCTTTGTGATAACCCAAGCTGCAAGGGAGCAAGAATGGTCACGAAAGAAGGGGATGAGTTCGGCATAAAGCCGATTAAAGAAAGATTAGATAAAGACGGACTTTTGATAAAGCAGGCTATTTCATTGCAGGGAATACCGAAGATTCTTTTAAGAAACTCCATTCCGGTTGATAAAGTAAAAGATTCTGTAGACGATTACGAGATTACTCCGGAGTTCCAATACCAATACAATAAGAAGGAGGACAAAGTAGAAGTTACACAAAAGCCCTGGCAGATTTTAGATGATGAAGGCGTTCCTTCAAACAGCCTTATGCCTCCACCAGTTGTGGTTTCTCTGATAAAACAGCTGGCAGAAGTTCTTGGCTTGACTTAAACTTTCCAGGGATTAAAATTAAGGTAGTCCTGCTATTTCTAGTCAATAATTCTAGAACAAAACTTTTTATAGGGAGTTCAATTATTTGTTCAGGCCTCGGTCTGAGCGTGAGAACACCCACTTGAATTATTTTCTGGAAATTCTAGATATGGCAGGACGACAAAAACCTCAGTATCCACTGGGTTTTTTGTTTCCTGTTTATCCACAGGGGGAATAATTAAGGAATCCATGGTAAAATAAAAGAATAAAAAATAAATAAAAAATATGATTTTCAATCAGCGCATCATCGTTTCTATCGTTATCGTTATTCTTTTCGCTGGCAATGTTCTGCTTGCCAGCCAGTATTATGTTTCCTTGAGAGACATTCAAAATAAGGAATCCTTGCTCCAGACCTATCAATATAATGAGAAGGTGCTCAATTTCACTAAGTTATTCATCGGAAGGGTTTTAAAGGCAGAGTCCGAGATATCATTCGAAGACCGCCTCGAATTGGAGAATGCTGTCAGAGATATCAACGATAAGGATTTTTTTAACCAGTGGAACACTTTTACCAGTTCTAAAACTGAGGCTCAAGCTCAGGAAGAGGTAAAGAACTTCTTGGAGCTATTGCTTAGTAAAATTATTTACTAAAAAGAGACACCAGGTGTCTCCTAAAGAGTCGGGGTATCGAGATTCGAACTCGAATTAAATCCACCCCATGGACTCGTGCTGCCATTACACTATACCCCGCGCTTATTTGTTTTTTGCTGTTGCCTTAATGCACTTAGTGCACGCTTTCACTCTTTTTCCGGATGGCAAACGAACCCACTGGATATTGGGATATCTTCTATATTTTTTTGTCGGGTTATATTTACCCCTTAATTTTATCAGCGACCAAGCCATTGATGACTTCTTGCCGCAAATTGTACAGACTCTTGCCATAAGATTTAAAGTTTAGAATTAATGATTATCATTCTACCCTAAGTTTCTTTTTCTTTCAAGGTGTGCTATTATTGTTGATATACCAAAGATGATCACTTTAACCATTTTTTCTTTAATTATCTTGCTTTTTTCGGTTATTATCCACGAAATTGCCCATGGCAGTGTCGCTCTTTTTTTAGGGGATACCACTGCGAAGAGAGAAGGGAGATTAACTTTAAATCCTATTAAACACATAGATCCTTTCGGGACGATAATCCTTCCCTTATTATTAATGATATCAGGGTCTGGATTTATTTTCGGCTGGGCAAAACCGGTTCCGGTCAATCCATACAATTTTAAAGACCAGAAGTGGGGGATGCTTAAAGTTTCTTTGGCCGGTCCCTTATCAAATCTTTCAATGGCGGTGATTTTCGGCTTTATAATCAGGTTTATAAATCTGCCAGCATCTCTTCTTGTCCCTTTTTCTATAATTGTTTATTATAATTTTTTATTAGCAATATTCAATTTATTTCCTATTCCGCCTTTAGACGGTTCCCACATTCTTTTTTCCTTTTTCCCGGAAAAATGGAATAATGTCAGAAATTTTATCTTCCAATACGGAATAATTATTTTGATTTTCTTCTTATTCCTTGGGCCCAGTTTTCTATATAGAATAGTTGATTCTTTTTATTATCTTGTTACCGGAATGAGCTTAATTATCTGATAAACATTGACACTTCTTTAAATATTTGTTAAATTATCTTCTATTCGTATCAAAATCAATAATTCATGTGTCCAACTATTCATCAACTTATTAAAAAGGGAAGAACCAAAGCAAAAAATCGCACAAAAATGCCTGCGCTTGGATTTGGTTTCAATGTCCTGAAAAACAGACCAACATATTATTCAGCTCCTTTTAAGAGAGGAGTTTGCGTTAAAGTTTTTACAACTACTCCTAAAAAACCAAACTCTGCTTTAAGAAAAGTCGCTAGAGTCAAACTATCAAACGGAATGGAAGTTACTGCCTATATCCCGGGCGAAGGCCATAATTTGCAGGAGCACTCAGTGGTTATGATCCGCGGGGGAAGAGTTAAAGACTTGGCAGGAGTAAGATACCATATTGTCAGAGGAATTTTGGATACAGCCGGAGTAGATGGAAGAAAGCAGGAAAGAAGCAAATACGGAGTTAAAAAAGCAAAATAAACATGCATAAATTTAAAAAACACATAGTTGCTCCAGATAGATTATATAACGATGTGGTAGTCGGCCAGTTTGTAAACAAAGTAATGAAAAAAGGCAAGAAGCTGCTTGCCCAGAAATTAGTTTACGAAGCCTTTAATATAATAAAAGAAAAAACTAAAAAAGAGCCTTTAGAAATTTTTAGGCAGGCTATCAGTAATGCTTCGCCATTTATAGCAGTAAGGCCTAAAAGAATAGGTGGCGCTACTTATCAGGTGCCCGTTGAAATAAAAGGAGAGAGGCAATTAACTTTGTCTATAAGATGGATACTTGAGGGAGCCAGATCTAAAAAAGGCAAGCCGATGTCGGAAAAACTAAGCCAGGAGATAATTGATGCAGCCAATAATACAGGCGGAGCAATTAAAAAGAAAAACGATATGCACAAGATGGCAGAAGCTAATAAAGCATTTGCTCATTTTGCTCGTTAATAACCTATGCCAAGAATTTGTCCGATAGAAAAAAATAGAAATATAGGGATAATTGCCCACATTGATGCCGGTAAAACAACTGTAAGCGAGCGGTTGCTTTTTTATACAGGAACTTCCCATAAAATCGGCAATATCGATGATGGCGATACGGTTTTGGATTGGATGGTTCAAGAAAGAGAAAGAGGTATTACTATTACCGCTGCGGCAACAACTATTTTCTGGAAAGGCCATCAGATAAACCTTATTGATACTCCGGGCCATATTGATTTTACTGCCGAAGTCCAGAGATCTTTACGTGTTTTGGACGGAGCAGTTGTTGTTTTTGACGGGGTGGCTGGAGTAGAGCCCCAATCAGAAACAGTCTGGCGCCAGGCAGATAGATATAAAACTCCAAGAGTCTGTTTTATAAACAAGCTTGATAGAATGGGAGCTTCTTTTGAAAGAAGCCTCCAGTCGATTTACGATAAGCTTACTACTGATGCTGTCCCTGTCCAGATATCAATGGGAGAAGAAGAAAGATTCCAGGGGGTAATCGATCTTTTTGAAATGAAGGCGATATATTTTGAAGGAGAAAAAGGAGAAAAGGTTGTTTTAAAAGAAATACCGGAGGAGTTCAAGGAAAGAGCAGAATCTTATCGCCAGAAAATGGTAGAAAAGATTGCTGCCGAGGATCACGTTTTAGTAGAAAAGTTCTTAGAGAAAAAAGAAATAAGCATTCCGGAATTAAAAGAAGTCTTGAGAAAGTCCTGCCTTGCCTATAAGCTTATTCCGGTTTTTTGCGGTTCCGCTTTAAAAAATAAAGGAGTTCAGCCGGTTCTTGACGCAATTGTCGATTACCTGCCTTCACCAATGGATTTGCCTCCAGTCGAAGGGATTGATTCTCAAACCGGCAAAGCTATTACTAGAAAAGCAGACGACTCAGAACCGTTCTCGGCCTTGGTTTTTAAAATTGCTACCGACCCTTTTGTCGGAACTTTGACTTACTTCAGAGTTTATTCCGGTACCTTAAACAAAGGTTCTTACATTTTAAACGCCAACAAAGGAGAACAGGAAAGAATCAGCCGGATTTTAAGAATGCACGCAGATTCCCGGCAGGAATTAGATACTTTGTATACCGGGGAGATCGGAGCGACAGTCGGTTTGAAAGTTACAGGCACCGGTAATACTCTTTGCGATAAAGATAATCCTATTATTCTGGAGAAAATAGTCTTTCCAGAGCCGGTAATTGCAATCAGAGTCGAGCCGAAAACAAAAGCAGACCAGGAGAAATTAACTGTTTCTTTAAGGAAATTAGCTGATGAAGACCCGACCTTCAGGATAAAAGAAGATCAGGAAACCGCAGAAACGATTATTTCCGGCATGGGAGAATTGCATCTTGATATTATCGCTGACAGGCTTAAAAGAGAATTCGGGATCGATGCAAATTACGGTCGGCCGCAAGTTGCCTATAAAGAAACCGTTTTGAATGAAGCAGAAGCAGAAGGGAAATATGTAAGGCAGTCAGGCGGAAAAGGCCAATACGGCCATGTCTGGCTTAGAATCAAGCCGAAAGAGAGAGGAGCTGGCTTTGAATTCATTGATGAAATAAAAGGCGGAGTAATTCCTAAGGAGTTTATTTCAGCAGTTCAAAAAGGTGTTAAAGAAGCATTGGATAGAGGTGTTTTAGCCGGTTATCCTTTTGTCGATGTCGAAGTTACTCTTTATGACGGCAGTTTCCACGAAGTTGATTCTTCAGAGTTTGCCTTTAAGATTGCCGGTTCAATGGCTTTCCAAGCAGCCGCTAAAAGAGGAAAGACGGTTCTGCTTGAACCGGTAATGAAAACAGAAGTTGTTACTCCTGGCGATTTCTTCGGCCAGGTAATTTCTGATTTAAGTTCAAGAAGAGGAAAAGTTGAAAATACAAAAGAAAGGGGAGGATTGAGAGTAATTGATGCTTTGGTCCCATTAGCAGAAATGTTCGGTTATGTGACCAGTCTCCGCTCTCTGACTGAGGGAAGAGCGACATCTACTATGGAATTCGACCATTACGAGAAGGTGTCTGACAACATAGCTATGGAGATTGTCGAGGGAAAAAGGAAATAAATCCTTGACCTTGACATTAAAGTATAGTATTATCAATTTTAGTTTTATAAACATTAAAAAAGTAAATTAATTAAAATATGGCAGAAAAATTTGAGAGGTCAAAACCTCATATTAATATTGGTACCATCGGCCACGTTGACCATGGAAAAACCACTTTATCCGCTGCAATTCTTAAAGTTTCAAAGTTGCGCGGTTTTAAGTCGTCTGATAAAGGTGTTGATCAGATTGATTCAGCCCCGGAAGAAAAGGCAAGAGGAGTAACGATTTCTATTTCACACTTAGAGTTTGAAAGTCCGAAACGCCACTATGCTTTGATTGATTGCCCCGGTCACGCCGACTATATTAAAAACATGGTTACTGGCGCTGCTCAGATGGATGGCGCTATCTTATTGGTTTCTGCCCCAGATGGTCCGATGCCTCAAACAAAAGAGCACATTCTATTAGCTCGTCAGGTCGGATTGCCATCTTTAGTTGTCTTTTTGAACAAAGTAGACCAAGTGGATGATCCTGAAATATTAGAATTGGTAGAATCAGAGGTTAGAGAGCTTTTGAAAAAATACAAATACCCAGGAGATGAAACTCCTATTATCAGAGGCTCAGCTTTGAAAGCTTTAGAAGCCACCTCAGTAGATGATCCTAATGCTAAATGCATTGTGGAATTGCTTGATGCAGTAGACAACTATATTCCAGAGCCATCTCGTGAATTAGATAAGCCATTCGTAATGGCGATTGAAGATGTCTTCTCAATTGAAGGAAGAGGAACAGTTGCTACTGGCAGGATTGAAAGGGGAATAATCAAGTCTAACGAAGAAATTGAAATAATCGGTTTGAAGCCAACCCAGAAAACAGTTGTCGTCAGCGTTGAAATGTTCAATAAATCCTTAGATGAAGGAAGAGCAGGCGATAATGTAGGAATTTTATTGAGAGGAACAAAGAAAGAGGACATTGAAAGAGGCCAAGTTTTGGCAAAACCAGGATCTATTACTCCTCATACCGAATTTGACAGCGAAGTCTATGTTTTAACAAAAGAAGAAGGCGGACGCCATACTCCTTTCTTTGCAGGTTACAAACCCCAGCTTTATATCAGAACAACTGATATTACTGGAGAAGTAACTTTGCCCGAAGGAACAGAAATGGTTATGCCTGGAGATACTGCTAACTTAAAAGTTAAGTTGATTGCCCCAGTTGCACTTGAAGAAAGATCAAGATTTGCAATTAGAGAAGGGGGTAAGACTGTTGGAGCAGGGGTAGTGACTAAAATCATTAAATAGTTAAAGCAAAAGTTTAAAATGCCAGTAAAGAAAGCAGTAAAGAAAATCCCGACGGCTAAGCCATCGAGGACCCTCGATAAAACCGAGGCCAAAAAAACAGAAGAGAAAACAGGGGAGGCTTTAAAGCCTCGCTTGCGTATAAAGCTTCGAGCTTACGATCATAAGATCATTGATAACAGCGCTCGGCAGATTATTGATATTGCGACACGTTATGGCGCTGAGATAGTTGGTCCTATACCATTGCCGACAGAAACATTGAAATATACCGTCAATAGATCAAGCTTTATCCATAAAGACGCAAGAGAGCAGTTCGAAATGAGAGTCCATAAGAGGATAATTGACATTTTAAATCCTAATCCTGATATCCTTGAAGCTTTGAGAGATATGAATCTGCCTTCAGGGGTTGACATTAACTTGAAGATTTAGTATATTACCTATATTCTAAAGTTTAATTTTAGGATACTGTTATGGTGATTCCGCCAAGGCGGAATCAACCGTTATAAGTCCAATATTTTTTTAAAAAAATGCCGGGCTTAATGCCCGGTATTTAGTTAGATAATTATGAATTTTATTCTAGGAAAAAAAATTGGAATGACGCAGCTGTTTACTAAAGAAGGTCAATTCGTACCGGTGACTTTGATTGAGTGCGGTCCTTGTTATGTTTTACAGAAAAAAAGTAAAGAAATCAGAACTAAGACTAATGTTGGTGGAACAATAGAGAATAAAAAAGACGGCTATGAAGCAATCCAGATTGGGTTTGGAAAATTAAAAGAAAGCAAGATAAAGAAGACACAAAAGCAAAAACCCTATGGAAGCATCAAAGAATTCAAGGGAGAGATAGATATTTCAAAATACAAAGAAGGAGATGAGATCAATGCTTCTATTTTTAAAGAAGGGGATATTATTAATATTTCCGGTATTTCAAAAGGAAAAGGATTTCAAGGCGCAGTAAAGATGTGGGGATTTGCGGGAAAGTTTGCTACCCATGGCGTAAAGCACGAACACAGGGTTATCGGTTCTGTCGGCTGCCGTTTTCCTCAAAGAGTAATATTAGGAAAGAAAATGCCGGGCAGAATGGGCGGAGAGAGGACAACAGTTAAAAATTTAAAGATAATGAAGGTTGAATTGGAGAATAATTTGATAGCAGTCAGAGGAGCTGTTCCAGGTATTAAAGGAACATTATTAGAAATTAAAGGATAAAGATTAAAATGAAAGTTCCACTTTACAACATAGAAGGGAAAGAAACGGGAACTGCCTTATTGCCGAAGGAAATTTTTGATGTAAAGATGAATCTTGATTTAGTCCACCAGGTTATAGTTTCCCAGATGTCAAATCGAAGGCAGATAACTGCTCATACAAAAGATAGATCGGAAGTAAGGGGTGGAGGAAGAAAGCCATGGAGGCAGAAAGGAACGGGCAGGGCTAGAGCTGGTTCGAGCAGATCTCCTATTTGGAAAGGAGGCGGAGTAACTTTCGGACCGAGAAAAGACAAAATATTTAAAAAAGAAATTCCGAGTAAAATAAGAAGAAAAGCTTTGTTTATGGTTTTATCAGAAAAGGTCAGAAAAAATCTTTTGATTCTTTTGGACGAATTAAAAGTCAGCAAGCCGAAGACAAAGGAAATAGTTACGATTTTAGAGAAGCTTCCTTGCAATAAAAACTGTTTGATAATTTCTCCCAATTATGACAAAAGCCTATTTTTGTCAGGAAGAAACATTCCTAAGGTTGCCACAATTGAAGCTAGGAATTTAAATGCTTTAGATGTGCTTTCTTTCAAATATTTATTAATATCCAAAGACGCAGTGAAGACGATAAAAGAAACTTTCCTTGCCGGTAAAAAGACTGAGGAAGAAAGTGAAAAATAATTATGATCAATATTTTTAAAAATAAAAAAACGGAAGTTAAGGAAGAGAAACCGGTAGAAAAAAAAGAATCAGTAAATCCTAAAAAAAGAACAGGTCTTCTTTACGGCGTTGTCAGAGAACCCCATATTTCTGAAAAAGCGACAAATTTAGGGATGATTGACCAATATGTTTTCAAAGTTTTTCCCAGAACTAACAAAAACGAGATAAGAAAGACAATTGAAGCTATATACAACGTTGATGTTTTGGAAATTAAAATAATCAATATTCCGGCAAAAAAGAAAAGATTGGGCAGATCGGTCGGTTTGAGAGGAGGATATAAAAAAGCAATAGTTAAAATAAAAGAAGGCCAGAAGATTGAAATAATATAATCATGAAAATATTTAAACCAACCACATCAGGACGAAGAGGGATGACAGGAATAGACTATTCAGTTCTTACTAAGAAAGAGCCGGAAAAGGCCCTTCTGGTTTGGTCAAAGAAAAGAATGGGCAGAGCTCAAAACGGCCGGATTACGGTACGTCATAAGGGCGGAGGCGCCAAAAGGCTCTATAGAATAATTGAATTCGGCCAGTTGAAATTAGATGCAGTTGCTAAGGTGATAGCTTTAGAATATGATCCAAACAGGACATCATTTATTGCTCTTGTCCAATATCAAGACAAAACAAAGCACTATATCTTAGCTCCTCAGGGCTTGAAAGTCGGAGAAGAAGTGGTTTGTTCAGAAAAAGTTTTATTCAACCCCGGCAACAGAACAAGATTAAAAAACCTGCCGGTTGGAACAATGGTCCATAACCTTGAAATAGAGCCGGGCAGAGGGGGAATTATGGTTCGCGGAGCAGGAACAGGAGCTCAGGTTTTAGCCCAAGAGGAAGGATATACCCAACTGAAAATGCCTTCAACTGAAGTAAGAAAGATCAAAAGCGAATGTTTTGCCTCAATCGGCGCAGTTTCAAATCCAGAGCACCGTTTTGTTAATATAGGAAAAGCCGGAAGATCCCGCTTAATGGGAATAAGGCCAGCCGTCAGAGGTTCTGCTATGAATCCAGTTGACCATCCTCATGGAGGCGGTGAAGGAAGACAGCCGATTGGTTTGAAATATCCGAAAACTCCTTGGGGCAAGCCAGCTTTAGGGGTTAAGACCAGATGGAGAAAGAGAGCTTCAAATAAATTTATTATTCAAAGAAGAAGTAAAAACAAATAATTATGGCAAGAAGTCTTAAAAAAGGTCCCTATGTCGACCAAAGATTATTGGATAAGGTAGTGAAGATAAGAAAAGACGAGAAGGTTATTATTAAAACATGGTCAAGAGCTTGTACTATTACGCCTGAAATGCTCGGTTTTACTTTTGGCGTTCATAATGGCAGAGAGCATGTTCCCGTTTATGTTACTGAAGATATGGTTGGCCATAAGCTAGGGGAGTTTTCCCATTCCACTAAATTCCAAAGACACGGAGGCAGAATACAAAGAGAAATAGAACAGGGGGAAGCTGAAAAAGAAACAGCGAAAGTTGCTGCCACTAAAGAAACCAAACCAGCTAAATAATCATTTATGGAAATCACAGTTAAATTAAGCCACTTAAAAATAACACCAAGGAAGGTCAGGCAGATTGCTAACCTGATTCGGGATAAAAAAGCCGTTGAAGCCGAGGCGATACTTGAGTTTTTGCCTAATAAACCAGGCAAATCAGTTTTGAAGCTTTTGAAAAGCGCTATTGCTTCTGCAAAAAACAACTTTCAGCTGGATCCGTCTAATCTATATATTTCAGAGGTTTTTGGAGATGAAGGTCCGAAATTAAAAAGATCCAGACCGGTTTCCCGCGGTTCTGCTCATCCAGTTTGGAAAAGAACTTCCCATATTACTTTAACTTTGAATGAATTGAAGCCAACAGCTAAAAAGAAATTGAAAAAAGCAGTCCAAGAAGTACCGGCAGAAACAATTAAAGAAGAACCTGCTAAAGAAATCGATTCATCTAAAAAACAGGATAAGCCAAGATTTGAAATGAAAGAAACAAAGTCGCAAAGAAACCAAGGAAAGCTTAATAGAATATTTAGAAGAAAATCTTTTTAAACAACATGGCACATAAAGTCCACCCAAAATCATATAGAATAAGAGGAATAGACGATTGGAGCATCCGCGGTTTCTATGGAAAAAACATATCCAAAGGTTTTAAGGAAGACTTTTTGATTAGAGAATATTTGAAAAAGACACTGACTGAAGCCTCGGTTTCCGAAGTTGAGATTGAGCGTTCAGTGAATAAAATGAGCGTTATCATCTATACTGCCAGGCCAGGCCTTATTATCGGCAGAGGAGGAGAGGGGGTGGAAAAGATAAAAGCAATGATTCAAAAAAAGATGGGCCTTAAGACGGAAATGAAAATAGAGATTAGAGAAGTAAAAAATCCCTGGATTTCCAGCGCCCTTGTCAGCCAGTGGATGATCCAACAGATTGAAAAAAGAGTTCCTTTCCGACAGGTTTTGAAAAGAGCTATCGAAAGAGTCGTATTTAATAAAGAGGTTAAAGGAGTCAGAGTAGAAGTTTCCGGCAGATTAAACGGTGTTGAAATTGCTAGAAGGGAATGGCTAGGTCAAGGTCGCCTTCCCCGCCAAACATTAAGAGCTGACATTGATTATGCGGAAAATCAAGCTCATTGTACTTATGGAGTTGTCGGTATCAAAGTTTGGATTTATAAAGGAGATAAATTTGAATAATTATGGGAATATTAATGCCGAAAAAAGTAAAACACAGAAAATGGCATAAAGCTAGATCAAAAGGCGTTGAAAATCGCGCCACTGAGCTTAGTTTTGGCAGTTTCGGATTGAAATCCATGAGTACAAAATGGATTACATCCCGTCAGCTTGAATCAGCAAGACGTGTTGTTATCCGCTATCTTAAAAAAGGAGGAAAACTTTGGATTCGTATTTTTCCTGACAGACCAGTGACATTTAAAGGTACTGAAGTGCCAATGGGTGGTGGAAAAGGCGGAGTTGATCATTATGTTTATGCTATCAGACCAGGCAGAATAATCTTTGAGCTTGATGGTGTTAAAGAAGAATTAGCAAGAGAGGCTTTTAAAATGGTTGGAATCAAATTACCGATTAAAACAAAATTTATTAAAAAATAGAATATGAAAGCAGTTGATATCAGAAAAAAAAATGAAGATGAGCTTAAAAAAAATCTCCAAGATTTGCGGGAGGATTTAGGCAAGCTTCGTTTCAAGGTTGTCGCAAATAAATTGAAAAATGTCAGAGAGATAAGGAATAGAAAAAAAGAAATTGCGAGAATTATTACAATAATGAATGAAAAAGTATGCCAAAAAGAAAAATAATAGGTATCGTAATATCGAACAAAATGCAGAAGACGATAGTGGTTGAAGTAGAAAGAATAAAGGAAGATCCTAAATACGGAAGGAGATATAAGCTGCATAAGAAATACAAAGTTCATGATGAAAAGGGAGAATATAAGGTTGGAGACAAAGTTGTGATTGAGGGATGCAGGCCGATAAGCAAAGATAAAAAATGGAAGGTAATAAGTAAAATCTAATACTATGATTCAGCCAAGATCAATATTAAAAATTGCCGATAATACAGGAGCAAAAATAGTCCAATGTATCAACGTCTTAGGGGGAACCCGCCGGCGTTATGCTCAGTTGGGTGATATTATTGTTGGAGCGGTAAAGAAAGCTGAACCGAGAAAACTGATAAAAAAGCACGAAGTAGTCAGAGCAGTAATTATTCGACAAAGGAAAGAATATAAAAGGATTGACGGTTCCTATGTCCGTTTTGATGATAATGCAGCAGTGATTATAGATGCTGATAAAAACCCTAAAGGCGGAAGAATCTTCGGTCCTGTGGCGAGAGAAATAAAAGAAAAGGGTTTTGAAAGCGTAGCAATTTTAGCGCCAGAGCTTGTATAACAAAAACATGAAAATATATAAAAACGACCAAGTTCTTATAATTTCAGGAAAAGACCGTCTAAAGACCGGAAAGGTTTTGAATGTTTTTCCAGAAAAAGAAACTGTTTTAGTCGAGGGAGCTAATTTAAGAAAAAAACATGTTAAGCCGAAAAGATCAGGCGAAAAGGGCCAGATTGTCCAAGTTCCAGCTCCTCTTCATATTTCAAACATTAAATTGATTTGTAAAAACTGCGGGAAAGCTGTAAGGGTGGGATACAAGAAAGAGGGAGAGAAAAAGTATCGATTCTGCAAAAAATGTAAGAAAGAAACATAATTTTAAAATATCTATGTCAAAAATACAGGACAAATATAATAAAGAGGTGATTCCTCAAATGATGGAAAAATTCGGATACAAAAGCGTGATGGCAGTGCCTAAGATTAAAAAGGTTGTTTTGAATTCCTGTTTTGGTAAAGACGTTGCAAGTAAAACCGGCCAGGAGAGAGATAAGGTCGTCCAGAACGTTGTCCATGATTTAACTGCTATTTCAGGCCAGAAGCCGAAAGTCATCAAGGCGAAAAAATCGATTTCTGGTTTTAAATTAAGAGGCGGTATTGAAATTGCGGCAGCAGTGACTTTAAGAAAAAACAAAATGTACGATTTTTTAGAAAGATTCATTTGCCTGACACTGCCTCGTTCAAGAGACTTTAAAGGACTTCAATCAAAATCAATCGATAAGAAAGGCAACCTGACAGTTGGTTTTAAAGAAGATATTGCCTTTTCCGAAATTACCACAGAAAGAGAAAAAACTATTTTCGGCCTAGAAGTTACTTTCGTGACCAATGCCAGAAATAAAGAGGAAGGATTAGAATTGTTTAAATTATTAGGTTTTCCTATTAAAAAATAACATTCGACTATGACTACAACTGCCCAAATGGCAAAATCAAAAAAGAAACCGAAATATAGCTCAAGGATTATCAGACGCTGTTTTAGATGCGGTCGAAGAAGAGGATTTATAAGAAAATTCGGTCTTTGCAGAATTTGCTTCAGAGAATTAGCCAACAGGGGAGAAATACCGGGTATTACAAAATCTAGCTGGTAATTTATTAAAACCATTCAATTATGATAGATCCAATCATAGACATGCTAAATCAAATAAGGAATGCCCAGGCGATAGCGAAAACAGAGATATCTATACCTTTTTCGCAGATTAAGCAAGAAATTGCCAAGATTTTAGTTAACGAAGGGTTCCTTACTGATGCTAAAAAAGCTCCTAAAAAAGATGACCAAACTTTAAAAATCACCTTAAAATATGATCAGAATGTCCCTAAGATATTAGGATTGAAAAGAGTGTCAAAATCAGGACAGCGAGTTTATATCAAGGCATCTGAAATCAGGCTGGTTAAGGGCGGAAGAGGAATAACGATAATTTCAACATCAAAGGGATTGATGACAAATGGAAAAGCAAGAAAAGAAAAATTAGGGGGAGAGGTAATTTGCGAAGTATGGTAGTTTTAAAATTAAAAGCTTATAAAACATTATGTCACGCGTAGGCAAAAAAATAATTGAAATACCGGCTAACGTTAAGGTTGAAATAAACAACCAAGATGTTAAAGTATCAGGGCCGATAGGAGAATTAAAGATGAAAATTGATCCATCAGTAAACATAGAGATGAAAGATGGGAAGATTTTGCTTTCCGTGAAGGAAAAAGAGTATTCAAGAAAAACAGGAGCAGTCTGGGGATTGTCCCGAGCAATTTTGGCAAATATGATTAATGGCGTGACAAAAGATTTTGAGAAAAAATTGCAGATAGACGGCGTAGGATATAGAGCAGCGCTTGAGGGAGCAGATCTCACTTTAAATGTCGGCTTTACTCTTCCTGTTAAAGTAAAATGCCCCGAAGGTATAAAATTTTTGGTAACAAAGAATATCATTACCGTTTCAGGTTCCGACAAAGAGATGGTTGGCCAGGTGGCGGCAATAATCAAGAAAGCCAAAGTAGCAGAACCATATCAGGGGAAAGGCATAAAATACTTTGGAGAAAAGATAATAAGAAAAGAGGGTAAAAAAGTTGTTGCAGCTAAAAAGTAAAAAACATGAAACCAGAAATTAAAAATCAAAAAAGAATAAGGCTCCATAAAAGAATCAGATCAAAAATCCAAGGAAGTAAAGATCGTCCCAGATTGTCTGTTTTCAGATCGTCAAGCCATATCTATGCCCAGCTGATTGATGATGATAAAAACAAGGTTTTAGCATCTGCCAGCGATTTAGATAACGGCAAAAAAAAGGTAAAGAAAGGAGGAAAAGTCGCTGCTGCATATGAGGTTGGCCAATTGATAGCCGAAAAAGCAAAAAAGATAAAAATAGAAAAAGTAGTTTTTGATCGAGGAGGTTTTGTCTTTCATGGAAAAATTAAATCTTTAGCTCAAGGAGCAAGAGATGGAGGACTTAAATTTTAAAACTTATTTATATGTTTAATTCAGATAATAAAAGAAGAGGAGGGGGAAGAGACTTTAAACCAAAAGATGAATTTGATTCAAAGCTTTTAGATTTAGCCAGAGTTACCAGGGTTACTGGCGGAGGAAAACGATTGCGTTTCCGCGCTGTTGTTGTTGTCGGAGACAGGAAGGGACGGATAGGATTAGGCCTTGATAAAGGAAAGGACGTTTCTCAATCAATAGAAAAAGCGACAAGAAGAGCTAAGAAAAACCTGATTACGGTAATAATGAAAGATAATACAATACCTCATCAGGTCCAGGCTAAATTCGGTCCGTCAGAAATTTTATTAAAACCTCAAATGAAAGGCCGAGGCTTGGTGGCCGGCGGCGTAGTGAGAGTTATCTGCGATTTAGCTGGTATCAAAGATATTTCTTCCAAAATTATTTCAAGGACTAAGAATAAACTGAATAATGCCAGAGCGACGATTGAAGCATTTAAAAAATTAAAAGATTAATATGCAATTAAACGAATTAAAACCAATCCATAAGTCGAAGAAGGGAAAAAGGGTAGGTCGTGGCGGAAAAAGAGGGACATATTCCGGCCGTGGAGTTAAGGGGCAGAAATCAAGAGCTGGAAGAAAAATGGCGCCAGTTATCCGCGAGATAATCAAAAGATATCCGAAATTGAGAGGTTTTAGGTATAAAGGATTGCCTAAAAAAACAGTTTGTTTAAATCTTGAAATTTTAGATAAAAAGTTTGAAGCGGGAGAAATCGTCAGCCCTCAGAGTTTGCTTAAAAAAGAAATTATTTGTAATATAAAAGGGAAGATGCCTAAGGTGAAGATTTTAAGCGATGGAGAATTGAAAAAATCGTTAGTTATAGAAAACTGCCGGGTTTCCAAAGAAGCGAAGGTCAAAATTGAAAAAGCAGGCGGAAAGATAAAGGCATAAAATAACTATGTGGTACCAGAAACTAATTTTTCTATTTAAAAACAAAGAGCTTCGGAACAAAGTTATCTTTGTTTTATCTCTTTTTGTCGTTTTTAGGCTAGCAGCAAACGTTCCTATCCCTGGTGTCGGTCTTGAAAACTTGCGCCAGTTTTTTAATACCAACCAAGTTTTCGGGCTGATGAATATTTTTACAGGAGGCGCCATGAGCAACTTTTCGATCGTAATGCTCGGCCTGGGGCCATATATTACTGCGACAATTATTTTACAGCTTTTAACAATGATCTTTCCGGCCCTTGAAAAGATGTATAAAGAGGAAGGCGAGGCTGGCCATCAGAAATTCAATCAATACGGAAGATTATTAACGATTCCTTTGGCTGCCTTTGAAGGATACGGAATGATAACTATATTTCAGCGCCAGAATCTTTTAGGTGATCTTTCACCTCTTGTTCTTTTAAGTTCAATCTTGACTATTACAGCCGGAGCAATGCTTTTGATGTGGATAGGCGAGTTGATCTCAGAAAAGGGTCTTGGAAACGGCATATCGCTTTTAATCTTTGCCGGTATCGTTGCCCGTTTGCCAATGTCTATTTATGAAACTTTCGTCACTTGGGATCCGTCAAAGATTCCATCTTATCTTTTGTTTTTCGCTTTAGCAGTGATTATAATCGCTGGAGTAGTTTTAATTACCGAGGCAAGAAGGAATATTCCGGTTTCTTATGCGAAAAGGGTAAGAGGAAATAAAATGTATGGCGGAACTTCAACTTATCTGCCGTTAAATATCAATCCAGCCGGTGTTATTCCTATTATCTTTGCTCTTTCTATTCTGTTATTTCCGGGAATGATAGCAAACTTCTTTGGAACAGCGGGCGGACTGGTAGGGACTATAGCTAGGAACATGGGCACCTTCTTTTCAAATACTTGGATCTATGGAGCCTTTTATTTCTTATTGGTTATTCTTTTCACTTATTTTTATACAATGGTCACTTTTGACCCGAAAAACATTTCTTCTAATCTTCAAAAGATGGGAGGATTCATTCCGGGAGTAAGGCCGGGCGAATCAACCGCTGCCTTTATCCGTTTTATTCTAAATAGAGTTTTGTTTACTGGTGCGATATTCTTAGGACTGATTGCCGTGTTGCCGTCAATTATCAGCGGTCTGACCGATGTTCAGGGTTTTACCTTTTTGATCGGTGGAACAAGCTTGCTGATCGTGGTTAGCGTAGTCCTGGACACTTTACGGCAGATCAATGCCCAGCTTGAAATGAGGGAGTACGATACTTTTTAAGTAATTATGTTTAAACAAATTGTTATTTTAATCGGCAAATCCGGTTCCGGCAAGGGAACACAAGCCGAGTTTCTTCAAAAAAAGTTCTCTTTTGATTATATAAGCAGTGGAGATCTCCTTAGGGAGAGAGCAAAGAAAAATGATTTTACAGGGAAAAAGCTGAATAATGTTTTAGTAAAAGGTTTTTTAGCCCCTGCTACTGTAGTTTCAAAAATATGGTTAGATAAAGTTGAAGAGCTGAAAAACAAAGAAGATTTAAAAGGCATCATAATGGATGGAAATCCACGCAGGATTGTTGAAGCTTACCTTATTGATGAAGCATTTACTTGGTATGATTGGAACAAAAAAGTTAAAGCAATTTACATCGATATTTCTGACAAAGAAGCGATATGGCGATTAACAAAAAGAAGAATCTGCAAAGATAAGAAATGTGGCGAGATTATCCCTTATATCGGAGAATTTAGAAAAATGAAGAAATGTCCTAAATGCGGAGGAGAACTTATCCAAAGAAGCGACGATACAGTTAAATCAGTAAAAGAGCGTCTTTCCTGGTTCAAAAAAGAAGTTTATCCAATAGTTGAATATTACAAAAAGACAGGGAGATTAATTAGAGTTGATGGTGAACAGCCGATGGAAAATGTTTTTGCCGACATCTTAAAATCTCTTAAATAATTGTTCATGTCTTCTAGTAACAAAATTATCTTTATCGTAGGAATGGCTGGTTCTGGTAAAAGTATAGTTTCTGATGAATTAGTGAAAAAAGGATTTTCCTTTTTAAGATTCGGTCAGATTACCCTTGATAAGATCAAGGAAGACGGATTGGAGCTTAACGAAGCAAGCGAAAAAAAAATAAGAGAGGGTTTCAGAAAAGAATATGGAATGGGGGCCTTTGCAACTTTGAATATTCCAAAGTTCGATTCTTTGTTAAAAGAAGGCAATGTTGTTGGCGATGGACTGTACAGCTGGTCAGAATACAAAATTCTTAAAGAAAAATACGGTAGTTCAATGTATGTTATTGCAGTTTATGCTCCGCCTAAATTAAGATATGAAAGATTAGAAAACAGAAAAGTTGGAAACGATAGTCGCCAGCGCTTTAGGTCTTTTACGAAAGAAGAAGCGAAGGCGCGTGACTATGCAGAGATTGAGAATATAGAAAAAGGCGGTCCTATTGCAATGGCAGATTTCACAATTATAAATATTAAGACGACTGACGATCTTAAAAAAGATATCAACGAAATATTATCTCAGATTATAAACTCCTAATGATCACAATCAAGTCGAAAGAAGAAATCCAAATAATGAAAGAGGGCGGTAAGATTTTAGCCAATGTTTTAAAAGAAGTTTCAAAATTGGCTAAACCAGGAGTTACCACTAAAGAATTAGATAGAGCCGCTGAGGCTCTTATTTTGAAATACGGGAAACCTTCCTTTAAAGGTTACGAGGGCTTTCCGGCTTGTTTATGCACTTCAATCAACGAAGAAATAGTCCATGTCATACCCTCTGATAGAGTTTTAAAAGAAGGGGATATAGTTTCCTTGGATTCGGGTGTTTTTTACAAAGGCTTTCATACTGATATGGCGATTACAGTCCCAGTAGGGAAAATCTCGTTAGAAGCTCAGCGCTTGATTAGAGATACTAAAAAAGCATTGAAGAGAGGGATTAAAAAAATAAGGCCGGGTAATACAATTGGCGATGTTTCTAATACTATCCAGCGCTATATAGAAAGCCAGGGCTTTGGCTTGGTCCGCGAACTTTGCGGCCATGGGATCGGTAAAAACGTCCATGAAGAACCCCAAATTCCTAATTATGGTAAAAGAGGAACTGGTCCTAAACTTGCTGAAGGAATGGTTATTTGTTTAGAGCCGATGCTGACAGCAGGGGATTGGAAAATAAAAAAAGCAAAAGATGGTTATGGATTCCAGACAAAAGACGGCTCTTTATCAGCTCATTTTGAGCAGACAATCGCAGTAAAAAAAGATGGTTGTGAAGTTTTAACTGAATTTGAGCTATAATATATATATGGAAAAGAAAAAAGAAATAAAGTTTCCTTCGGAGCTGAGAATGGATGTGGTGAATAATGACTGGGTTGTCATTGCTACCGGCCGGGCGAGAAAGCCGGAAAGCTTTAAGAAAGAGAAAAGGACAAGAAAAGAGGCATCTAAAAAAGAATGTCCGTTTTGCAATATTGAAACGCAAGAAAAGCCAACCTTGGTTATGGTCAAAGGGAAAAAAGCTGATTTGACTAAAAAGATTCCGAAGAACTGGACAACTGCTGTCATTCCGAACAAATACCCTGCTTTTACGAAATCCGAAGTCTTAAACGAAAGATTTGAAGGGCCTCTATATAAAGCGATGAACGCAGTCGGGTTCCACGAAATAGTTGTCACGAAAGATCATAAGAAGCAAATAGCTAATTTGAAAATAGAAGAAGTCAAAGAAATCTTTGATGCTTATCAAGAAAGATATCTGGATTTGATGAATGAAAAGTTTGTCAGCCACGTTTCCATTTTTCATAATTACGGGCCAGGAGCCGGAGCTTCAATTTTCCATCCTCATTCCCAGATAATTACAATTCCTTTTCTAGACACTGATTTAAAAGGCGCTCTCCTGAAATCTAAAAAATATTTCGATGATAAAAAATCTTGCTCTTATTGCGAAATGATTGAGTGGGAGAAGAAAATAAACAAAAGGATTGTTTTAGAGAACAATGATTTTATAGCCATCTGTCCCTTTGCTTCAAAGACCGCCTTCGAAGTAATTATCAGCCCCAAGAAGCATTCTTCCTACTTTGAAAGAATTGTTGAAGAAGAAAAATCAAGCTTGGCAGACATCTTCCAAAAAGTAATGAAGAAGCTCTATAAAGGTCTTAAAGATCCTGAATATAACTTCTATCTGCATACAGCTCCTTGTGATAGCCAGAACCACGATTATTACCACTGGCATTGGACGATTCTTCCTAAGACTTCTATCTGGGCAGGATTTGAGATTGGGACGAAAATGGAAATTTCTACTGTCGAACCGGAAAAAGCAGCAGAATATTTAAAAAAACAATAAAATATGAAACCACTAATTGTTGCCAATTGGAAAATGAATCCTCAAACCGAAAAAGAAGCAAAACAGCTTTTTGATTCGATTAAAAAGGGAGTAAAAGATATAAAAACAGCAGAGGTTGTAATTTGTCCGCCTTCTGTCTATCTAGCCTCTGATAAGGGGGGAATCAGCCTGGGGGGACAGAACTGTCACTGGGAGGAGAAAGGCGCCTATACAGGCGAGATTTCGGCTCTAATGCTAAAGGATTTAGGCGCTGACTACGTCATTCTGGGCCATTCAGAGAGAAGGAAGTATTTCAAGGAAACAGATGAAGAGATAAATAAAAAAATAAAAAAAGCAGTCGAAGTCGGCTTGAAAGTAATCTTATGTATTGGTGAGAGCGCAGAGGAATGGAAGCAGGATAAAAAAAGCCAAGTTTTAAAATCTCAGCTGGAAAATGGTTTGGATAAAGTTACTAAAGATGGGATGAAAAATATCAGCATTGCTTATGAGCCGATCTGGGCGATCGGCACAGGAGACAGCTGTTCGGTTGACGAAACAATGAAATCAGTGCTCTTTATCAGACAGACTTTAACTAATATATATAACCGGGAAATTGCCGACAAAACAAGAATTCTTTATGGCGGCAGCGTCAATGGCGAGAACTCCGGTCCGTATATCAAGGAAGCGCTCGCTAATGGCTTGTTAGTCGGTGGTGCTTCTCTTAAGGCAGACGAGTTTATTAAGATAGTTAAATCTGCAACCTAGTATGGATTCTTCTGAACTTAGAAAAACATTTTTAGACTTTTTTAAGAAGAATGGTCATTCAATAATTCCTAGTTCTTCTTTGATTCCGGAAAATGATCCTACAGTTTTATTTACAACTGCGGGAATGCACCCCTTGGTGCCTTTTTTATTGGGGGAGAAACATCCTGAAGGAAAGAGATTAACTAATGTTCAAAAATGTATAAGAACTGGAGACATTGATGATGTTGGCGATGATACTCATAATACATTTTTTGAAATGCTTGGGAATTGGTCTCTGGGTGACTACTGGAAAGAAGAAGCTATAAAATGGAGTTTTGAATTTTTAACAAAGGAATTAAAAATTCCGCTAGAAAGATTGGCAGTTTCTTGCTTTATCGGAGATAAAGACGCACCAAAAGATGAGGAATCAGCAAAAGTCTGGAGGTCTCTTGGTATAAAAGAAGAGAGAATTGCTTTCTTGCCGAAAGAGGATAATTGGTGGGGCCCAGCAGGCAAAACCGGACCTTGTGGGCCGGATACTGAAATGTTTTATTGGAAACTAAATAACACGCCAGCTCCAGAAATCTTTGACGCAAAAGATAAAAACTGGGTTGAGATTTGGAATGATGTTTTCATGCAATACGTAAAAGACGAAAACGGAAACTATCTACCAGCGAAGCAGAAAAATGTTGACACTGGAATGGGATTGGAAAGGACATTAGCTGTTTTAAACGGGAAGGAAGCTATTTATCAAACGGATTTGTTTGAGCCGATTATTTTGAAAATTAAGGAGCTTGCTGGGAAGGTTTGCCAAAAAGATAAGCCGTGCAGTATTGAAGACAAAAAAGCTATAAGAATTATTACAGATCATTTAAGGGCGGTAACATTCATAATTGGAGAAAACAAAGGTGTTGTCCCTAGTAATGTTGGGCAAGGTTATATTGTACGACGTTTGATTCGGCGGGCTATAAGATTTGGAACAAAGATTGGAATAAAAAAGGTGAACTGGACAGCGGACATTGCAGAAGTGGTTGTTGAAAAATATAAAGACATTTATCCGGAGTTAGAAAAAAACAAAAACTTTATAATTGCCGAACTAAATAAGGAAGAAGAAAAATTTAAACAAACCATGGAAAGAGGGTTGAAGGAATTCGAGAAGTTGGACTCTGTTTCGGGCAAAGATGCTTTCGATTTATATCAGACCTACGGATTTCCTATTGAGATAACTGAAGAATTAGCAAAAGAAAAAGGAATTAAAGTAGACATTGATGAGTTTAAAAAAGAATTAGAAAAGCATCAAGATCTTTCAAGGACTGCCTCTGCCGGGATGTTTAAGGGGGGATTGGCTGATGCGAGCTTAGAAACCACTAGGCTTCATACGACTGCTCATTTGATGCTGGCAGGATTGAGAAAAGTATTAGGCGATCATGTTTCGCAAAAAGGAAGCAATATTACAGCCGAAAGGTTGCGTTTTGATTTTTCCCATAAAGAAAAAATGACTCCGGAACAAATTAAAGAAGTGGAAGATTTCGTCAATGAAGCAATTAAAAAAAGCTTGCCTGTAAAGTTTGAAGAGATGGCTTTAGAAAAAGCCAAAGAGACTGGAGCAACCGGTGTTTTTGAATCAAAGTACGGAGAAAAAGTCAAAGTTTATACGATTGGCGATGTAAGCAAAGAAATCTGCGGAGGACCGCATGTTAATAACACTTCTGAATTGGGAAGATTCAAGATTATAAAAGAAGAATCTTCCAGCGCCGGAGTTAGAAGGATTAAAGCAACTTTAGAATAGGCTTCTTGTTAAAAATAAGATATAATAATATTATGCCTAAAAAATTCTTTGATATTATTCCTCCCCACTTGGTATCCGAAATGGAAACGAAAGTTAAAGATTTCATGAGTGGAAAAAAAGATAAAAAACATGACCATCGGGGTCATAAAGACGGAAAAAGAAAAATATCTCTCCGCTGGAAAAGGATCTTTATTTTATCCGGAAGCTTTTTTATCTTGTTAGTTGGTTATTTGTATTTCAGCTTGGCGTCTTTGGACGTTGAGATCTGGCCGAAAACTGAACTAGTAACCTTTGAACAGAAAGTAACAGCTCAAAACCTATTAGGCGAGGTTGATTTAGAAAATAAGATGATCCCAGCTCAGTTTATTGAAGAAGAAAAAGAGCTTTGGCAGGAATTTTCAGCTACAGGTTCCAGCTCGAATAAAGGAACGGCAGAGGGAATCATCCGGGTTTATAACAAATATAATCCTCCTAAATCTTTTTCTTTTGTCGCTAAGACGCGTTTCTTGTCTGATTCTGGGAAGCTTTTTCGCTCAGTATCAAAAATCAGTCTTCCTGCTGCCAAGTTGGAGGGCGGTAAAATCGTTCCAAGCTGGGTTGATGTCAGAGTGATAGCAGCTGGATCAGGCGAATCATACAATATTGGTCCGGCTAAATTTTCACTTCCTGGGCTAGCCGGCACTTCTTCCTATTACGCTATTTATGGCGAATCAAGCGAAGAGATGGCTGGAGGTTATGAATCAGAATCAAAAATAGTAACATCAGACGATATTGAAAACGCGAAAGAGAGCTTGGAAGAAAAACTTTTTAATGATACAGAGGAAATATTGAAAAACAGGGCATTATCTTCAAACTTGGAGCTGCTTAATAATGTCATTGCAAAAAATGTTATTGAAAGCTCTTGCTCGGTTAAGGTTGGAGCAGAGGTTGAAAAGTTTAGTTGCAGCACAAAAGTAAAAGTTACCGCTCTGGTCTTTAAAGAAGCAGATTTGAGGGAACTGGCTGAAGAATATATCATTTCTCAATCTACTGGCTTGAGAGAAGTTCTAACAGGCAGTTTAACTTTAGAATACGTTCCGGAAACAATAGATTTGAAGCTGGGAGAAATAACCCTTAATCTGGTGATGTCAGCTGAAACCTATCTCGCAATTGATTTGCAGGAAATGTCACTGTCTTTCAGGGGAAACGACTCCAGTCGCATCAGCGATATCATTTACAGCAAGGTTGGCCAGGAACTTTCCCAAATTAAGATAAACTTCTGGCCATTTTGGGTGAAAAAGGCGCCTAATGACCAAGACAAGATTAAAGTCAGATTAAACTTTGAATAAGGCGGGTATCCTCTTGACCTTTTTTTGAAGGTCTGCTATTATCAACTTTATACTAAATGAACGTTAATCCAGCAAAAAAAATCTTTAGAAAAGAGGGGCAAGTTACTGAGGCATTGCCAAGTACTTTTTTTAAGGTAAAATTGGATGATGGTAAGGAAATCTTAGCTGTTCTTTCTGGAAAAATGAGGCTTCATAGGATTACTATTCTGCCGGGAGACAGGGTTACAGTAGAAATGACTCCTTATGACGAAGAAAAGGGAAGAATCGTTTACCGGCTTAAATAAGATTTTAAAATCAAACAGAAAATGTTTTCTGTTATTTATTTTTAGCATTTATGAAAGTAAGACCATCAGTTAAAAAAATTTGCAGCAAGTGTAAAATCGTTAGAAGAAAAGGATACGTTTATGTTATCTGCGAGAATCCTAAACACAAACAAAGACAAGGATAATTTTTAAATATGCCAAGAATAGCTGGGGTTAATATCCCTGATAACAAAAAAATAGAAATAGCTTTAACCTATATATACGGAATAGGCAATTCTTTAAGTAAGAAGGTTTTAGCCGAAACAAAGATTGATTTGTCAAAAAAAGCAAAAGATTTAACTGCTCAAGAAATTAACCAGCTTAGAGAAACTATAGAGAAGAACTATAAGATTGAAGGAGATCTCCGCCGGCAGACAATGGTTAATATCAAAAGATTGAAAGATATCAGTTGCTGGAGAGGATATCGCCATGTAAAAGGATTACCGGTAAGGGGACAGAGGACAAGAACCAATACAAGAACTATCCGGGGAAACGTAAGAAAGACTGTTGGCTCCGGCAGAAAGCCACCGACAACACCAACATAAAAAAGCCATGGGAAAAAAACATATCATTCAAAAATCACAAGAAGAAACGATAAAAGAAACGGACAAGATAGAAGCAGGGATGAAGAAAGATTCGAAAGCAAAAGAAACAGTTCAGAGATTTTCAGAAGCGAAAGTCTATATATCTTCTTCTTACAATAATACAATAATCACCCTGACAGATTTATCAGGCAAGGCTTTAGCTTGGAAAAGCGCCGGTTCAGTTGGGTTCAAAGGAGCCAAGAAAGGAACTGCTTTTGCTTCTTCAAAAGTTGGAGAAACTATTGCCGGCTCTGCTATTAAATTCGGAATTGAAAAAGTTCATGTTTTTGTAAAAGGAATAGGTCCTGGTCGCGATTCAGCAGTGAGATCATTAATAACTCATGGTTTGAATATCGTTGCGATTAAGGACATGACGCCGATTCCTCATAACGGTTGCCGACAAAGAAAAGTAAGAAGAGTATAAATATGAATAATAATAAATGTAAAATTTGCAGAAGGACCGGCCAGAAACTATTTTTAAAGGGCGAAAAATGCTTATCTCCTAAGTGTATTATGATTAAAAGGGCATATCCGCCTGGACCTGAAAGAAAAAGAAAAACAAGCGCTCCTTCTGCCTATAAAAGAGCTTTAAACGAGAAGCAGAAGCTAAGAAACTATTATGGCTTGTCAGAGCATCAGTTGAAGAAATATGTTCTTGGAATTTTAGCAAAACAGAAGAAAGTCCAGGATATTGCCGAAGAGCTTATCAAAAGATTGGAAAAAAGATTAGACAGCGTTGTTTTTTCCTTAGGCCTAGCTAAATCAAGAACTCAGGCGAGACAGCTTGTCTCTCATGGATATTTTTCAGTGAATAATAAGCCAGTTAATGTCCCTTCGTTTGGAACAAAGAAAGGAGACATTGTTGCATTAAAAGAAGGGAAAAAGAAGAAGAATATATTTCAGAGTATGATTGTTGAACTTAAAAAGAAAGAAACACCAATTTGGCTAGAGATTGATAAAAACACATTAGTCGGCAAAATTAAAGGAGAGCCGTCTCTAAAAGAGATTATCCCTCCAGCTGAGATTTCAATAATCTTTGAGTTTTATTCACGCTAACTATTAACTAATAATATGATTTCTCTTCCTCTTTCTCCAAAAGTAATCCAGAAAAAAAAGAACCAAGCTGTTTTTCAGATTGAAGCCCTGCATCCGGGTTATGGGGTAACAATTGCTAATCCTTTAAGAAGAGTATTGCTTGCATCGTTGAATGGAGCTGCAGTGACAGAAGTAAAGATAAAAGGCGTCCAGCATGAGTTTTCTACAATTTCAGGGGTTTTAGAGGATGTGATTATGATAACTCAGAACTTGAAGAATCTTCGTTTCAAAATATTTGAAGGAGATGTCCAGAAAGCCCAATTAAAAGTAAAAGGAGAAAAAGAAGTGAAGGGTTCTGATTTCGAATTGCCAAGCCAAGTCAAGCTTGCTAATCCTGATTGTCATATTGCTACTTTAACTAGCAGCAAAGCTGAAATAGAAATAGAAATCCAAATTGAAAAGGGGATGGGTTATGAACCGAAAGACGAGAGAAAAAAAAAGAAGTCAGAGATAGGGACGATTTCATTGGATGCTATTTTCAGCCCGATTAAAAATGTCAGTTTCCAGATAGAAAATATGCGGGTAGGAGACAGAACTGATTATGATAAATTAAGCCTTGATGTTGAAACCGATGGAACGATAACTCCAGAAGAAGCATTCTTAGAGGCTTGCCAGATTCTTATCAAACATTTTTCCTTATTAGTAGAAACACCAGCTATCCAGCCGAAGGAAGCCAGTGAAAAAACGAAAGTTAAAAAAGAGAAGAAACCGGTTAAAGTCAAAAAAGCAAAGAAACATGAGAAAAAGAAATAAAGGCAGAAAATTTGGAAGAGAGAAAGCTCAGCGCAAGGCTTTATTAAGATCAGTAGCCAGAGCTCTTTTTCTGCACGGAAAAATTAAAACAACTGAAGCTAAAGCAAAAGAAGTGAAGATGGTTATTGAAAAAATGATAACCAAAGCTAAAGAAGGCGGTTTGGCCAGCACCCGATTATTGGCGATAGACTTAGGTCCAGAAATAGTTAAAAAACTAGTAAATGAAATTGCGCCTCAATACAAGGAAAGAAAAGGAGGCTATACTAGGATTGTTAAATTGGGCCAGCGGAGAACAGATAGCGCCCAGATGGCAATTCTTGAACTGGTAAAATAAACATATGGAACAAATAAAAAGAGAAAAACATGAAATTGACGCTCAGGGCAAAATCTTAGGTAGGCTAGCTACCGAGATTGCAGTTTTGTTAAGAGGCAAAGAAAACCCGAACTTTTTGCTTAACAAAGATACTGGCGGTTTCGTGACTGTAAAAAATGTTGATAAAATCAAAGTTACAGGAAAAAAAATGGAACAGAAGCTATATCGCCATCACACAGGATACTTAGGCGGATTGAAGGCAGAACTCCTTAAAGACCTTTTTGAGAGAAACCCGGGAGAAGTTTTAAGAAGAGCGGTTATGGGCATGCTTCCTAAGAATAGGCTGAGATCTAAACAAATAAGAAGATTAAAGTTTGAATAATAGCTATGCAAAAGAAAATAATCAAAGAAAAAGTGGAAAAAGTGGTGAAACCGGCAGAACCTGTTCAGATCGTTCCTAAAAACGAACCTGTTATGATCAGAGCAGTTGTCCCGGAAAATATTGAAGAAGAGGGAATTACCGCTGAAGATTTTATTTTTCCAATTAATAAAGATTCAAAATCAGAAAGATTTTACGAAGCTATAGGCAGAAGAAAAACATCTGTAGCTAGAGTAAGATTCTATACTCACGGAGATAAGCAGTTTTTAATTAATAATAAACCGTATCAAGAGTATTTTCCTCATCTTGAATTTCAAGAAGTTGCTATCGCTTCTTTGAGGAAAATGAAATGTCTTGGAAAGTTTAGAATATCAGCAAAGGTAACCGGAGGAGGTCCTCATTCCCAAGCTGAGGCCATAAGGCATGGTATTGCTAGGGTTATTGTCGGATTTAATTCTGATTTCAAAAAGAGGCTTAGAAAAGCAGGCTACTTAACCCGCGATCCAAGAATGAGAGAAAGAAAGAAATTCGGTTTGAAGAGAGCGAGAAGAGCGCCTCAGTGGGCAAAAAGATAATCATTACAAAAAGTCGCCTTCCGGGCGATTTTTTGGTAGAATAGATTAGAAGTTTAATTCAATAAAATAAAAATATGGACAAACAATTCGAAACAGGATGCTGTTCTAGATTTAATCCTGAACCATGGCAGGACAAAGAGATCACGTGGAGAGATAAGATATTCGTAAAAGACCATGTTACCAGCTTTTTGCATATTCCTCTTAATATGGGGAAAAAGATAGTTAAGAATCTGGAGTTAATTGAAAAAGCAAATGCCAAGGCGCCATACCAGCTGATGCTGACCGATGAGAAATCTGTCTGGGGTTCAGATATCTATATCGATGTTTCTAAAGATGTTCCGGGTGCTCAAATGGCAACGCTTTCAGGAATATTTCTTACTAAAGTATTTGAAGGGCCGTACCAGAATGCCGGCAAGTGGGCGCAGGAGATGGAGCAGTATGTTGAGAAGAAAGGTAAAAAATTAAAAAAGATATATTTTTCGTACACTACCTGTCCGAAATGTTCTAAGGCATACGGCAAGAATTATGTGGTGCTTTTTGCACAAATAAATTAAAGTGGTAGAATAAAGCAACTTAAAATTAAATAAAAAACATGAGTATAGAATCAAGCAGGGTTGAAAGAGATCCACAAGACACACAAAATAGAGCGGAGTATCCTGTTGCCATATTCGGTGCGAGCGGAGAAAAAAGCCCAAACGAAAAAGATGCGGTTAAGTTAGCGGGTCAATTAGGCGATATGCTAGTTAGGGAGGGCGGACACCCGGTTTTAACTGGCGGATATGGCGTTGGCGTCATGGAAAGCGCATCCCGGGCCGCTATGGAAGCTTCTAGAGAAATCGGTCGCCCTGATTTGAGGCCAAGGGCGATTACATTAGGGCCGGTTTTGGGAAAGGAAACAGAATCAGCTGTTGTGCGCCGGAAAGAAAATTTAACAGAGAGGCTGGGGACGCTTATTGAAGAGTCAGAAGCAATTGTTGTTTTACATGGAGGAGTTGGTACAACCGTTGAATTGATTGCTTCGCTTTTAAGTAAAACAATATCAGAGGCAAAAAAAGCCAAAGAAAATTTACCCGTTAAAGAGAAACCTATAGTTATCTGCGATTCCTCATTGCGGCACGCAGATCTTTTAAGTTTTTTAGGTAAGCAAGATCCAAAACTATCCAGGTTTCTTGGTAATGTTTTCATTATTAGCGGTCAAGCTGAAAACGGGGCGGTAGACGTAGGTCGTGTTATTGAAGATTATTATCAAAGATCAACTGGCCAAGGCTTACCTGATGATGAAAATAGATGGTTAGAAGAGAGAAGCGTTAAAAGATTTATGGAAGATAAAGAAAGTTTTAAAGAGGGTGGAGGGATTTAATGATTAAATCACATGGATAAAAGATCAGTTACAATCAAAGATATCTCAGTCAAAAGAAAAATCGTAGAAGAAATTTTTAGGCAAAAGAGTGCTCCGATTGGTTGTTTTCATAAGCCAAAAGTTCCAGGAATTATAATACCCAACTGGACCGTAGCTTCTGTTTCTAATCCAGTTTTTCTAAAATTTATAGGCAAGGAAATGTCAAAAATTATAAGAGAGATAGGCGGAGCAGATATTCTCTGTGGGATTGAAACAGCCGGTATTGGAATTGTCGCCGCGGTTTCCATGGTTTCTGGTATCCCATGGATTTACGCTAGGAAAGAGAGAAAAACATACGGAAGTATGGAAGCCTTTGAGGGAACATACCATAGAGGAGCAAAAGTCATTTTTATAGATAATTTTACAGCCAAGGGAAAGGGTATGCCTGAAATTTTAAAAAACGCAGAAGAAGAAGGATTTATTTTCCACCACCAGATTTCTATTATCGATGGTGAGTGGCAAAAAGTCGATGAATATGAAAAATATGACATCACTGTTCATAGCTTGATTACACAAACAGAAGTAATAGAAGGATTAGGAAAACTTAATTATTTTCCTGGTAAATTATATGACCTTACTATGTCATATACAAAAAATCCTGCTGAATGGACGCAAGATTCGAAAATTGTTAAAGACTTTATCGAAGAATTAAATAAAGCACCAAATTTGGATTACATAAACAAAAAATCTTGCGAAAACATATGAAATTACCAAATTATTTGCCGAAATCATATTATTTTACAGATGACGACATGCCGCTATTTGAATCAACGGCTGCTTTTGCTTTTTGCAACGTCTTATATAAAAAAGGTAAGAACAAAGAGATAGCGACCTTTGATTTAGTTGTTAGAGATATGCCTAACAACAGAAACTTTATGCTTTTTGGCGGCTTGGAAGAAATTATTGTCTATATATTGAATCTAAGATTTAAAAATAAGCATATTAAATCTCTATTGAAGGCTGGACTGATCGGAAAAGAATTTGCATCATATTTAAAAAAGTTTAAATTCTCCGGATCTGTTCATGCTATGAAAGAGGGGACTCCATTTTTTCCAGGAGAGCCAGTCTTAAGGATCATAGCCCCAGTAATAGAGGCCAACTTATTTTACATCGCCCTGACAAACATTACTTCTTCCAATACTATTTTTCTGACCAAAAGCATAAGAGCTCGTTTATCTGCCGGTGATAAAACTCTTTTGACAAACGCAGGAAGGGCTCAGGGGCTTGAAGCCGGTTCGAAGTATCTGCGGGCCGCGTTTTTAACCGGATTCACAACAAATCTTCAACTTTCCGGGGTAGAAAAATTTAAAATACCTCTTCCAGCTAAGCTTTATAAAGCTACTTTCCATGCATATATAAAATCTTTTCCAACAGAATTTGAGGCAATGATGGTTTTTGCAGAAGAATATCCTGACAATGAAGCAACTTTTATGGTGGATACTTACGGATTAAAAAATGGAATGGAATCGGTTATAAAGGTATGCCATAAATTAAAAGAAAAAGGCAAGTCGATATTTTCAGTTTTTGTCGATAGCGGTGATTTATATGAAGGCGCCGTTTACGCTCGTAAAGAGTTAGATGAGGCAGGGTTTCCAGACGTTAAGATTATATTGGCGAGCAATTTGAACGAATGGAAGATAAAAGAGCTAATGGATAAGAATGTGCCAGCTGATTCGTTTATGGCAATTACTGAGCTAGGCACTTCTTATGATGATCCAAAATTAGAAGTCGTATACAAAATGGCAGAATTGGACGATGGTAAAATTGTTAGACAGACAATGAAGTTTTCGCCCGGAAAGAAAAGTCTGCCCGGTAGGAAACAAGTATTTCGTGCCGAAGAAAATAATAGATTTATTAAAGATGTCATTGGCATAGAGAATGAAAACGTTGCTGGAGAGAAGTTGTTAATTCCAATGATAGAAAAAGGGAAGTTAGTGTATCAGCTTCCTCGATTAGAAGAGATTAAAGAGTATATAAAAAAAGAGGTTGGAAAATTACCGGAGAAGTATAAACAACTTGAAGTACAAGCTCTGGTTTATCCAGTTGAAATAAGCCCTAAAATGCAGGGGCTTATCGAAGAAGTAGAAAAACAGCATAAGATATAAAAATAAAAAATATATGAAGCTTCCAAATTACTTGCCAAAAGAATATTATCTCACAAGCGACGATATGCCACTTTATGAAGGAACGGCTACTTTTGCTTTTTGCAATGTTCTATTTAAGAAAGGCATGGGAAACTCCATAGCAACGTTCGATCTGCTAGTTAGAGATATGCCTAATAACAGAAACTTTATGCTTTTTGGCGGCTTGGAAGAAATGATTGTCCATATATTAAAATTGCGATTTAAAGATAAACATATTAAGTCTTTGCTAAAAGCTGGGTTGATAGACAAAGAATTTTCCGCATACTTAAAAAAGTTTAAATTCTCTGGGTCTGTCTATGCAATGCCAGAGGGAACTCCATTTTTTCCAGGAGAGCCAGTTTTAAGGGTCATAGCTCCTGTGATAGAAGCCCATCTTTTCTATCTTTCGTTTTTGACTATTCTTATCTCTAACACTGTTTTTCTGACTAAAGCTATCAGGGTTTCATTAGCAGCCGGAGAGAAAAGTCTTTTGACTGCCGCAGCCCGAGCTCACGGATTCGAAGCCGGTTACAAGCTTGTCCGTTCAGCATATTTAACCGGATTTTCAACATCCATTCAGCTTTCGCCTGGTGAAAAATTAAAAATACCCATTCCAGTAAAAATATATAAATCTACTTTTCACTCATATATAAAATCTTTTCCAACAGAATTTGAAGCCATGATGTCTTTTGCGGAAAGGTTTTCAGACGGTGAGGCGACTTTAATGGTAGATACTTATGGGTTAGAAAATGGGATGGAGTCTGCAATAAAGGTTTGCCAGAAATTAAAAGAAAAAGGCAAATCGATAAACGCAGTTTTTGTTGATAGCGGAGATTTATATGAGGGTGCTGTCTATGCGCGAAAGAAATTAGATGAAGCAGGGCTTCCTAACGTAAAAATTGTTCTAGCAAGTAATATGGATGAATGGAAGATAAAGAAAGTGCTAGACAAAGGTGCGCCGGTTGATTCTTTTATGGTAGTCAGCGACTTGTCTGTTTCGCTAGATGATCCGAAGTTGGAAGTAGTATACAAGATGGCAGAACTTGACGACGGAAAAACCGTTAGGCAAACCATGAAACTTTCTGTCGGGAAGAAAAGTTTTCCAGGCAGAAAACAGGTTTTTAGAATTGAAAAAGACGGAAAATTTGTAAAAGATACTATTGGTATAGAAAATGAGAATGTTACGGGAGAAAAGCTATTAATTCCGATGATAAAAAAAGGGAAATTAGCGTATAAACTTCCTCGGTTAGAAGAGATTAAAGAGTATATAAAAAAAGAGGTGAAGAAGCTGCCGGAGCAATATAAGCAACTAGAGGTTCAAAGTCCGGTTTATCCTGTTGCAATAAGTCTTAAAATGCAGGAACTTATTGAAGAAGTGGAGAAACAGCATAAGATATAACACAGGTATGCTAAAAGAAATTATCGATAAATTTTATTTGGATAAAGAGAAGTATAAGAAGGAACAAACCAGTTTCTATATCTCCGAGGCGGGGAAATGTCCACGCCAGGTATTTTTCAAATTCAAAAACGCTCCTCGGAAAGAACTGGAAGCGAATATCTTAAGACTATTCGACCATGGAGAACATATGCACCGTTTGATAATGAAACCTTTGCTTTCTACCCGCGATATCCACGTCGTTGCTTCTGAAGTTGATATTCCGCCCCAAGAAATAGTCAGGGGCAGGTCAGATGCTATTTTGAGCGACGGAAAAGAGCTGTATGTCTTGGATATCAAAAGCATGAACAGCATGATTTTCAGGGGCTTGAACGAACCGAAAGAAGAGAATATTCTACAGCTTCAGCTGTATCTTCACTTTTTCAAGATTCCTAAAGGATTGCTTCTATATGTAGACAAGGACAGATTAGAATTAAAAGAGTTCTTGATAAGCTATAACCCAGCAATAGCTGAGTCGCTTTTATCCGACCTTACTGCTTTGAAAGATTTAATAAACAAAGATATCCTGCCGGCTAGGGCTTTAACTTTTCCTTCTTCGTGGCAGTGCCAGTATTGCCAGTATAAAGAAATTTGCAAGATAGGGGAGCCAGGAGAGATGAGCTGGCTGGAGCTAAAAGAGAAAATTGAGAACTTAAACCACAAAGAGAGCTAATTTTCAGTTATTTGATTTGTCTGTTATCGGTTCTGAAACAAAGAGAATAGATTGGTCTAAAATATACAGCTTTTTATTAGTTTCATCCCAGAAAATCTTGGGATTTTTTAATTCAAAAGAAGTATCATCGGTTAAAAATATCTGCTGAGGAAATTCCACTGTATTGATCTTGTCGCGGGTATCGATTTCAGATATTTTTATCCGGTTGCCGATATTGAAAATTAAATAATTATTATTCAGCCAGAAACAGTCATTAATCTTTTCCGAGAATCTATACAAGAATATTTTTTCTACTGGATTTTTTGTTTCAGCAAAAGATATCTCATGATCATTGAAAAACAGGAGTTTTGATTTATCTGGAGAAAAGACGGTCAGCTCTTCATTATTTTCAAAAAGCGTTGTTTTCGGTTCGATAATCCCTGATTTGTTATAGTCAACTGAAAAGTAATCATCTTCTGTTCTTAATATGATTGTTTTTGAATTTTCATCCCAGGAAGCAACGCTAAGGTTACCTTCAGTATTCTCGGGTAAACTTAAAGAGTTCTTTTCTGCTTTTGTCTTGCTGTCAATTATAGAAAGGCTATATTCCAGGGAATCAAGCATCAGGATTAAATCTCCATTAGGAGAAATGTATAGGTTTTTAACATTATCTCTCAGTTTTTCAAAGATTATCTTTTCTTTTATTAAAGTAATGTTTTCTACTCTTGTCACCTCTTTTCTTTTTACTCCCAAGGTTTTTTGCCAAGAAAAGTACCCCTCTTTTTCAACTAAAATAGTGTGCTCTTCATTAAAAAGACCCTGGATTAGTATCTGGTCGGAAAAAAGGCTCATTTTTTTGTTAATTTTGTTATCGATTAATATGTTAGCTCCCTGGGGCCAAACCTTTAAATAAAGGCCGCCAGTGCCCACTAATCTTTTGCTTTCAAAATCAATTCTATATCCCAAGGAGTAAAAAATCATAACAGGAGCGACAACTAGGTACAAAAAAACAAACGAAGAGAATAAAATGATTCGAATTTTTCTAGTCATGAATATGTATTGTATTTTATACCATTTTTTGGCTTTTGGACAGAGCCTTGAAAAATTTCTGAAACCAGATTATTATGAAATAAAATTCAATCTAAACATCAAATGGATAAATTCATAATCCACGGTCAAAAAAATCTCAAAGGAGAAATAGAAGTGAGGGGGTGTAAAAATGCTGCAGGCCCGATTCTTGCCGCCACTTTGCTCACTGATCAGGAATGTATTATCGACAATCTGCCTTTGGTAGAAGACGTCTCTAATATGCTGGGAGTTTTAAAAAGCCTGGGAGTCAAGATTGAGAATATATCCGAAAGAAAGATAAGGATAAAAGCCGATTCCTTAAATCCCAAGGAAATGGATTTTGAAAAGGTTTCCAAAACAAGGATTTCAGTCCTTTTATTCGGTTCTCTTCTTCCTCGGGTAAAACACTTCAGGATTCCTCCGCCTGGCGGAGATAAAATAGGGGTTAGGCCGATTTCCGTCCATCTGAAAGCTCTTGAAAAAATGGGAGCTAAAATCTGGCGCTCAGGTGATTTTTATCAGGTGGATTGCGATAATCTCGAGGGTAAAGAAATAGTTCTTGAAGAGTTCAGCGTTACTGCTACTGAAACCTTGATGCTAGCTGCTGTTCTAGCAAAGGGGAAGACAGTGATTAAAGGGGCTGCCTGTGAACCGCATGTCCAAGACTTAGGAAAGATGCTTCTGAATATGGGGGCAAAAATAAAAGGAGTTGGAACTCATGTTCTTGAAATAGAAGGAGTCAAGAAGTTGAAAGGAGTTTCTCATTCTGTTATTTTCGATCCTGTCGAAGCAGGAACTTTTATCATAGCCGCTGCAGTAAGCGGTGATAGGGTTTTAGTAAAAAATGTAGACTGCGATTATCTAGACATATTTCTGGCAAAGCTTGAAGAAATCGGTGTTAACTTTGAAAAAGGGAAGAATTGTGTTACTGTTTTTAAGTCGCCTAAATTAACGGCAACTAAGATCCAAGCCCTTCCTTATCCCGGTTTTCCAACCGATCTTCTACCGATAGCGATTCCTCTTTTAATCAAGGCTGAAGGGAAGAGTCTGGTCCACGACCCTTTGTATGAAAACAGATTTAACTATGTTCAGGAATTGAGGAAAATGGGGGCAGACATTGAAATGGTTGATCCGCACAGAACATTTGTTTTCGGTCCCAAGCAGTTAAAAGGCTTGACGATTGAGTCTTGGGATATCAGAGCAGGCGCTTGCTTAGTAATTGCCGGCCTGATGGCTAAAGGAAAAACCACAATTGAAAACATCTTCCAAATTGATAGAGGATATGAGAAGATAGAGGAGCGGCTTTCGAAGATAGGAGCAGACATTAAGCGGGTAAGCGATTAATTTAAAATTATTATGTTTCGACCAAAAATTGCAATTGATCTTGGTACTTGCAACTCCCTTGTCTATGTTTTAGGAAAGGGGATAGTTTTGAACGAGCCATCAGTGGTTGCTATCTCTATTTCTGATAATAAAATATTGGCTGTCGGGGAAGAAGCAAAAGAAATGATCGGCAGGACGCCGGATGATATAAAGGTATATAGGCCGTTGAAAGATGGCGTTATTGCTGACTATAAAGTGACGCAGGCGATGATAAAATATTTTATCCGCAAGACTACCAAGTATTTGAGATTTTTAAGACCGGAGCTGGTGATCTCTATTCCAGCCTGCATTACCAGCACTGAAAGAAGGGCAGTAATTGAAGCTGCTTTAGGGGCAGGGGCAAAACAAGCCTTTGTTGCTAAAGAGCCGATTTTGGCTGCAATCGGAGCCGGTATCCCTATTAACTCCTGTTCTGGGCACATGATTATTGATATCGGCGGAGGGACATCAGAAGTAGCAGTGATTTCTCTTGGCGGTATTGTCACTACTCATTCAATAAGAGTGGCTGGAGACAGGATCGATACGGCGATTGCCGAATATATCAAAAAGAAATACAACTTGGCAATAGGCAGTCAATCAGCTGAAGAGATAAAGATAAAAGTTGCGACTGCTTTGCCTCAAAGAGAACAGAGGTTTTTGGAAATTCAGGGCAGGGATTTAATCTTAGGCTTGCCTAGGAATATAAAGGTATCAAATAATGAAATTTGCGGAGCGATTTCAGATGTTTTAGAAGAAATCGTCCAGGTTATAAAAAGCGTCCTTAGCGAAACACCGCCTGAACTCTCAGCCGATATTATGAATAAAGGAATGGTTATAGCCGGAGGAGGGGCTTTGCTTCCAAAGCTTAATGAACTGATAGCTCAAAGCACCGGCGTTCCTTGTTTTGTCGCTGAAGAGCCTTTGTTCTGCGTGGTTAAAGGAACCGGCTTGGTTCTTGAACATTTAGAAGAATACAAGAAGGTTATAATGAGCAAAAAGTAAATTTATGCTGATCGGCCATAAAAAACAATGGGATTTTCTTAAAAAAAAGATTCAATCAGATCAGCTTTCCCATGCCTATTTATTCAAAGGGCCTGATGGAGTGGGGAAGAAGAGATTCGCCTTGGATTTTGTAAAATCAATCAATTGCATTGATGAAAAGGAATGCAAATTAATAGAAGAAGGCAAGCACCCAGATGTTTTGATAATAAAACCGAAAGAAGATAAATCAGAGATTGAGATTTCGCAAGTAAGAGAGGTCCAGCAGTTCTTGGCCTTGAAACCATATTACGGTTCTTTTAAAGCAGTGATAATCGACGAAGCGGAGAAGATGAATCAGCAGGCCCAGAGCTGTTTTTTAAAAACACTTGAAGAGCCGAAAGGAAAGACTATTTTGATTCTGATATCCTCCAGGCCAGAAATGCTTCTATCGACGATCTTGTCCCGCTGTCAGACAGTCAACTTTTTTATTGTCGCTTTGAAAGAGATAAAAAATTATCTTATGGAAAATGGGGTCCAAGAGAAAAGGGCAGAAATGATAGCCAATATGTCAGACAATAGGCCGGGAAGAGCGATAGATTTTCTCCTTCAACCCGATAAGATAGAAAAGGAGAATAAAAGCTTAAAGGAAGTTCTAGAGATTTGCAATTCAGATTTTGCCTTGAAGTTCAAATATGTTAAAAACCTTCAAGAAAACAGTTTTGGAGAAACGATAGATATAATCAAAAAATACTTCAGGCAGCTTCTGTTTTTTAAAATGGGGGTTAATAATTTTATGGATCTTGGTTATTTCCCTTTGCCTCCCGAGAAATTAAAATCTTATTCTTTCGCAAAGTTAAAAGAGATTATAAGACTGGCAGAAACTATTGATTTCCGTCTTTTAACCTCAAATATCAATTCTAAGCTAGCTTTAGAAATATTATTAATAGAGATTTAAAATATGACCTATAAAGAAATCATTGAAAAAATTGACCCAGAGCTTGAAAAAGTTATCCAATTTTTTGAAGGAGAATTGCAGAAGCTCAGGACATCAAGGACCTCTCCTACCTTGGTTGAAGATATACAAGTTAATTGTTTTGGAAGTATTTTTCCCTTAAAGCAATTAGGGGCGATTTCCTGCCCCCAATCCAACCAGATAGTCATCCAGCCTTGGGACAAATCCTATATCGAGCCGATAGAAAAGGCGATTGCCCAATCAGGATTAGGAATGTCGGCAGTGCTTGATAAAAACATCATCCGGCTCAGTTTGCCATTGCTGACTGAAGAATATCGGCAGAGTCTGGTAAAGAATCTTAATGATAAAGCAGAACAGACAAGGCAGACAATAAGACATTGGCGGGAGACTGCTTGGAATGAGCTTCAGGACTCATTCAAAGAGAAGAAAATCACAGAAGACGATAAGTTCCGGGGGAAAGATGAATTGCAAAAGTCAATCGATAAGTATGGAGAAAAGATAAAAGAAATGGTTGAAAAAAAGAAACAAGAAATAACTTAAATAAATGATTTTAGCTATTGTCATCGCATTTTTCAGTGTTATTCTTTTAATGGTTGTCCATGAATTTGGGCATTTTGTTGCAGCTAAGAAAAGCGGTATTAACGTTGATGAATTCGGTATCGGCTATCCTCCGCGTATTTTCAGCAAAAAGTTCGGCAAGACTGTTTATTCTTTGAATCTTCTGCCCTTTGGAGCTTTTGTTAAAATACCCGGCGAAGAAGGGGGAATAGAAGATTATCAAAGCTTTGTCGGTCTTCCGATGTGGAAGAGAGTTTTCATTGTTTTAGGCGGAGTGATCAGCTTCTGGGTTACTGCCGCTATTATTTTTATCATTGTTTTCAGCATGGGGGTGGCAATGCCGATTACTGATGAAGGGGATTTAGCCGGAGCAAGGGTTCAAATTTTGAAAGTTTATCAGGGTTCTCCTGCTGATGCAGCTGGAATAAAAAGCGGTGATTTTATCAAAGAATTATGGGTTCAAGAATCAGACAAGAAGACAATCAGTAAAGTAAAAGACTTTCAGGATTTCATCAGCGCCAACAAGGGAGAGCAAATTGCTATCGTTATCCAAAGAGGAGATCAGGTTTTAGAAATTTCTCTGGTCCCACGGATTTCACCACCCCAGGATGAAGGCTCAATAGGCGTCCAGATAGAGAGAACGGTTTCTGTTATTGATAAATATCCTTGGTACCAGGCTCCGATAAAAGGAATAGCTTACTGTGGAGAGTTAACCTATAGGGCGACAGGAAGCTTGCTTGGTCTTTTAAAAGATCTTATTCTCGGCAGAGGAGTTCCGGCAGGAACTGAACTTACCGGTCCGATAGGAATTACTGTTTTTCTGGCAAGAGCAGCTGAGCTCGGAGTAGGGTTCTTTCTGTATTTTATTGGATCCATTTCAGTTCTATTGGCTATCTGCAATCTCTTGCCGATTCCAGCTTTGGATGGAGGAAAATTGGTGTTCTTAGCAATTGAGAAGATAAGGTCGAAAGCCGTTTCTTCAAAGATTGAACAAAGGATTACTGTTGTCTGTTTCTTTCTGTTAATTACTTTGTCAATTTTTATTACAATTAAGTTTGATATACCGAATCTTTTCAAATTCATTAAAGGTTTTTAAAATTATGAAACAATCACAGCTTTTTTATAAGACAACAAAAGAAATAGACAAAGACGCCCAGGCCCTTTCCCACAAGCTTCTTTTGAGAGCAGGATTCATCGATCAGCTGATGGCCGGAGTTTATACTTTTTTGCCGTTAGGGTTTAAGGTTTTTAAAAAGATAGAAGATATTATCAGAAAGAATATGACGGACAGCCCCGTTTTTGGCCAGGAAGTTTTAATGCCGGCTTTAACTCCAAAAGAGAATTGGCAGAAAACTGGCCGTTGGGATAATTTTGATGCATTATTCAAATTAAAAGGAACGGGGGATAAAGATTATGCCTTAGCTGCTACTCATGAAGAGATAGTAGTTCCTCTGGCGAAAAAAATAGTTTTATCTTACAAAGATCTGCCTCTTTATCTTTTTCAGATTCAGACAAAGTTTAGAAACGAGGCTCGGGCCAAATCAGGGATTTTGAGGACAAGAGAATTTATGATGAAAGACCTTTATTCTTTCCACGCCAGCCAGGAAGATTTAGATGATTATTACCAGAAAGTAAGTTCTGCCTACATTAATATCTTTAAGGAGTGCGGAATATATGGTTCCGATAAAAAAAGAATAACTTATCAAACCTGGGCTTCAGGAGGAAGCTTTTCCAAATACTCCCATGAATATCAGACAGAGACAGATTCAGGAGAGGATATAATATATGTCTGCAAGAAATGTTCTGCTGCTATCAACAAGGAAATTAAAGACCAGATGAGCGTCTGCCCGAACGGCTCCTGCGGTTCCACGGAATTCGAAGAGAAAAAAGCAGTTGAAGTCGGAAACATCTTTAAACTAGGGACGAAGTATTCTCTACCGTTTGATTTAATGTTCAAAGATAAAGACGGCAAGGAAAATCCGGTTATTATGGGATGCTATGGATTAGGCCTAAGCAGAATAATGGGAGCGGTAGTGGAAGTAAACAACGATGAAAAAGGGATTATCTGGCCGGAAAAAATAGCTCCATTTCTAGTCCATTTGATACAGATTGAAAATACTAGTAAAGTAAAATCAGCAGCGGACAAGGTTTACCAAAATTTACAAAGGGAGAATATTGAAGTATTATATGACGATAGGGAAACAAAGTCGGTTGGCGAGAAATTCATCGAGTCAGACTTGATCGGTATTCCTTATAGGATTGTTGTAAGCGAAAAAACATTAGGAAAGGATTCAGTTGAACTGAAAAGACGCGATGAGAACGGGTTTAAGCTGATAAAAATTAATCAGGTAACTAAATTTTTTGAGAAACATGACGCGTAAAAATATTTTTAAAAGTCTTCTTTCTTTTCTATCAATAGATATGGCTATTGATTTGGGAACGGCCAATTCTTTGGTTTACATTAAAGATAGGGGAATTGTTATTAATGAGCCGTCAGTGGTAGCGGTAAATAACAAAACTGGCCAGATTCTTGCCATTGGAGAGGAGGCAAAAAAGATGGTTGGCCGCACTCCTTCATATATCGTTGCTACAAGACCCCTTGTTAATGGTGTCATTTCTGACTTTGAGGTAACTGAACAGATGCTGAGGTATTTTATTGAAAAAGCAGCCACTCTCAGCAAGAAGAGATTTGGATTGGCCTATCTGCCCCGGGTAATTGTTGGAATTCCTTGCGGTGTTACCGAGGTTGAAAGAAAGGCAGTCCGTGATGCCACAAAAAATGCCGGCGCTCGAACTGTTTTCTTGATTGAAGAACCTCTTGCAGCGGCAATCGGAGCCAGGCTTCCAATCCAGGACGCTGGCGGAAACTTTGTTGTTGATATCGGAGGGGGAACGACAGAAGTGGCAGTGATTTCATTGGGCGGTATAGTTACTTTTCGCAGTTTAAGAATTGCCGGAGACAAGCTTAATGACGATATCATCCAGTTTGCTCAAAGAGAATACAAACTTCTGATCGGGGAAAGAACGGCAGAGAATATTAAAATAACAATAGGATCAGCCATGCCTATGAAAGAAAAAAAGGACATGTCTATGCGTGGCAGGAACATAGTAACCGGCCTTCCCGAAGAAGTAGTTGTTTTCAGCGATGATATTCAAAAGGCTCTGGAAAAATCAGTCGGGCAGATAATTTCTGCTATAAAAACAACCGTTGAAGAAACTCCGCCAGAATTGCTAGCGGATGTTATGACAAACGGCATTTATCTTACTGGTGGCGGTTCCTTGCTCAAAGGATTCAGTACTCTAATTGCTAATGAGACAAAGATTCCTTGCCAGATTGTTGAAGACCCGCTTACTGCTGTGGTTCGCGGAGCAGGAGTGGTTTTAGAAAATGTTGAGATTCTTGCCGAGGTTATGGCAAGAGAAGAAGAAAGGGGAGTATCAGAATAAAAAATTATATATGATTGGAAAAGAAGAGGTAGTAAAAATAGCAAAACTATCCAGGCTTGAATTAACTGAAGAAGAGATAAAAAATATGCAAAAAGACCTCTCGGGGGTTTTAGATTACTTCAATACATTAAAAAAAGTAAAAGGTAAAGTAAAAACCTCTGATTTGATAAAAAAAGAAGAATCTCTTAGAAAAGATCAAGCCAAGCCCCAATTAGATTCGGTAGTCAAAAAACTGATTGAGGCGGCTCCGGATAAAAAAGAAAATCATCTTAAAGTAAAAGCGGTTTTCTAATGGAAATCAACAAACTAACAATCAGCAAAATTCATCAAGGCCTTTTAGAAAAGGATTTCTCAGCATTAGAAATTGCTAAGGAATATTTAGAGCAGATAGATAAGAAAGATAAATCTATATCTGCTTTTTTAACTGTTGCTGGAGATTCAGCAATTTTCCAGGCAAAACAGGTTGATAAGCTGATTTCAGAAGGAAAAAGCATCCCAGCTTTAGCCGGCGTACCCTGTGCGATAAAAGATAATATCTTGGTCGAGGGAATCAAATGCACTGCCGGTTCGAAAATTTTAGAAAGTTATTCGGCTCCCTATGACGCTACAGTAATCAGAAAGCTTAAAGATGAAGGCGTTGTAATTTTAGGAAAAACAAACCTAGATGAGTTCGCAATGGGAGGTTCGACTGAAAACTCAGCTTTCAAATTAACTCGCAATCCAGCTGATTTTAATAGGGTTCCTGGCGGCAGTTCAGGAGGATCAGCAGCTGCCGTGGCAGCCAATGAATGCTGTTATGCCTTAGGATCTGATACTGGCGGTTCGATCAGACAGCCGGCTTCTTTTTGCGGAATAGTGGGATTAAAACCAACCTATGGCGCTGTTTCCCGCTATGGCTTGATTGCTTTTGCTTCTTCTTTGGATCAAATAGGGCCAATGGCGAAAACAGTTCAAGACGTGGAAACAGTTTTTAATGCTATATCAGGAAAGGATGAGCTGGATTCAACATCGGCTGATTATAGGTATCAGAATATCGGCTCTGATGTTAAAGGATTGAAAATAGGCATTCCAAAAGAGTATTTCGTAAAAGGGATTGATAAAGAAGTTGAGAAGGTTATAAAAGAAACAATCAAGAAGATTGAAAAACAAGGCTTGAAGATAGAAGAAATAAGCCTGCCCCATACAGAGTATGCTTTAGCAGCTTACTATATCTTAGCTACCTCAGAAGCCAGCGCTAATCTGGCAAGATATGATGGAATAAAATACGGCTTGTCTAAAAGCAAGAAAGATAATATTTTAGATGTTTACCTTGAAAGCCGGGGAAGGGGATTCGGACCTGAAGTAAAACGGAGGATTATGCTGGGAACTTATAGCTTATCTTCCGGTTATTACGATGCCTACTATTTGAAGGCTCAAGAAGTAAGGAGCTTGATAAAAGATGATTTTGAAAAAGCATTTAAAAAAGTTGATTTGATTTTTACTCCGGTTTCTCCGACAACTGCTTTTAAAATAGGAGAAAAGACAAAAGATCCGCTTTCAATGTACTTGAGTGACATATATACAGTTTCAGTAAACTTAGCTGGTCTGCCGGCAATTTCTTTGCCTTGCGGAAAAATCAACGAACTTTCTGTCGGCCTCCAGATAATCGGCAAGCCGTTTGAGGAAAATACGGTTTTAAAAACAGCTTCTTTTATTGAAAATTTAGTTATATAATAAAGGCGTGATTGATTATTCTATTCTTAACGAAATAGTTGATTTGATAAAGTCTCCCGAACTGCAGAGAGAGCTTTTACCGGCAAAGCTTGTTTTTATGTTTTTTTCAGTTCTTTTCTTTGCAGAAGTTGTTTATCTTCTTTTTACAAGCAGTTATCTTAAATATCAGTTTGCTACTGATTTTAAATTCTTTTTAAATTGGCAATCAGCAACTCTTCAAAGAATTGCTAAGCGCTGGAAGAAGATTCAAAAAAGAATGGGAACTCGCAATGAATACGAATACAAGTTAGCTGTAATCGAGGCAGACGATTTATTCAGGGATATTTTAGAAGAAAAAGGCTTTAAAGGAAAAACCTTTGAAGAAAAAGTGAAACAGATAGAAGAGGCAGATTTCCCAAATCTGGAAGAAGTTTTAGAGGTGCATAAAATCAGAAACTCTGTTGTCTACGATCCGAACTATAAACTAGATTTTGACCAGACTAAGCAAGCTTTAGGGGTTTATGAGAAAGCAATTAAAAATATGGAATCAGCTTAGGTTATATATTTTAAAAGCCGTCGCATCTAATGCGGCGGTTTTTAATTATACAGGTTGAAAATATCCTAAAAATTGATAGAATACAGACAAAAGCAAGAAATTATCTCCAGGCAGCTGGAAACATCCAAAGTATCATACTCAGAGTGACTATTGAAATCAGGATGATCCAAACTATTCTAAAAATTGTTTTTGATTTTAACTTTTTCATATAATAATGATATCACAGTTTAAAAAAAGAAAAAATAGGACATTTTTAGCAAACTTCTTTTTGAGCATATCAGCCTCTATTTTAATTTTAACAATAATCGGATTTCTGATTTTCTATAACTTAAGGATAAAACATAAGAGGGATGAGCTTAATGCTCAAATTGCAGTGATTGAGCAGGCGATAGAAGATCTCCAAAATAAAAACGAAGGATTGATAGAGAAAATCTCTCACGTTGGAGATGAAGAATATATTGAAAAAGTCGCTCGGGAAGAATTGGGCCTCCAGAAAGAAGGGGAGAGGGTTCTGGATTTTATTCTGCCTGCAGATCAGTTAGAAGAGGAACAAGGAAGGAGTTTCTGGCAGCCCAATAGTTGGTGGCTTTGGTTGAAAAACAAATTTTAATTTTTAGTGCGGGATTAGTACAGTGGTAGTATGCGACCTTCCCAAGGTCGAGGCGCCGGTCCGATTCCGGTATCCCGCTCCCCAGTTAAGCCGATATAGTTCAGTGGTAGAACACTACTTTCGTAAAGTAGAGACGTGGGTTCGATTCCCACCTTCGGCTCTTTTTTTTATTGTTCTTTTGCTGAAATATGATATTATTGAAGTAAACATATGGATAATATTGGAACAAAAAAAGAGAATATTAAAAAATCCCTCCTGCATTTGAGGGACTGTCTTTGACATTAAAGGGAAGAAAGAAAATCTTGAAAAATTAGAGGAAAAAATACAAAAACCGGACTTTTGGGAAGATGCCGGAAGAGCAGCGGAAATCCAGCAAGAAACAGCTAGTTTAAGGGGGGAGATAGAAGGGGTTGAAAAGATGGAAAAAGAATTGAACGAATTGATAGAATTAGAAAAGATAGCGGTTGATGACGAGAAGATCAAAGAAGAAATAGCAGAAAGGCTCCAGAGACTGGAGGATGAGGTAAAAAAAGAAGAAATAAAAACCTTTCTTTCAAGCAGATACGATAGGAACAATGCTATTTTACAAATATTTTCCGGCGCTGGCGGCCAAGATGCCCAAGATTGGGCGACAATGCTTTTAAGAATGTTCGAAAGATATTGCGCAACAAAAGGTTTCCCAACTAAAGTTTTGCATCAATCTTTCGGTGAGGGAGGCGGACCGGAAGGCAGAATCGGCCTTAAAGCTGCAGTAATGGAAATAAAGGGAACTTATGCTTATGGTTTTTTGAAAAAAGAAACAGGCGTTCATCGCTTGGTCCGCATTTCGCCTTTTTCAGCCCAGAAGCTCCGCCATACTTCTTTCGTTCTGATAGAAGTTCTGCCAGAGCTTGAAGAAAAAGATGAAAAAGAAATCGAAATAAGGCCGGAAGACTTGAAGATAGAAACTTTTAAATCGTCAGGGGCTGGAGGACAATATGTCAATAAAACAGAAAGCGCCATAAGAATCACTCATTTGCCGACAGGGGTTACGGTTTCTTCCCAATCGGAAAGACTGCAGGGTGCAAATCGTAATAATGCGATGAAAATCCTATATGCCCGGGTCTATCAGATAAAACAAGAAAAGCACCAGCAAGAAGTCAGTAAAATAAAAGGGGATAGAATATCGGCTAGCTGGGGCAACCAGATCAGATCATATGTTCTTCATCCATACAAGCTAGTTAAAGATCTCCGGACAGGCATAGAAACATCTGATACCGATAAAGTATTAAACGGGGGATTAGACGAATTTATAGAAGCGGAAATAAAAATAATATAATGATAAAATTTCAAAACGTTACTAAAACTTATCCTCCGAATACCACTGTTTTAGATAATGTTTCTTTTGAAATAAAACTTGGAGAATTTGTTTCAATAGTCGGCAAATCAGGAGCCGGCAAAACAACATTGATTCGTTTGCTTTTAGGTTTGGAAAAACCAACTTCAGGACAGATTTTTTTTAATGAAACAGATCTTCTTCACAGAAAGCACTTACAGATTCAAGAATTAAGGCAGAAGATAGGAGTAATATATCAGGACTATAAACTATTGAGCCATAAGACTGTTTATGAAAATATCGCTTATGTCATGGCGGTGAAAGGGGAAAAAGACGAGAAGATTATTAAAGAGGTGGCAAGCGTTCTTGAAATCACAGGACTTTCTCCAAAAGCAAACAACTTTCCTGATGAGCTTTCCGGCGGTGAAAAGCAAAGATTAGCAGTGGCTAGGGCCATAGTTAATCAGCCGGATGTCATTGTTGCCGATGAACCGACTGGCAATCTCGACCCATATAATAGCTACGAGGTAGTTTCTATCTTGAACAAGTTTCATGGGATGGGCAAAACCATCATCTTAGCCAGCCATGACAAGGAAATAATAAACAAGCTTGGCAAAAGAGTGATTACTTTAGAGGATGGAAAGATAATTAGAGACGATAAAGAGGGAAGATTTGTTTTATAATTAACATCTAAAATATGCTGTCTAACTTTAAAAGAATCTTAAAATTTTCTGGAAATGATTTTTCAAGAAACCGCGGAAATAACATTGCTGCAATTTTTGTTTTAGTCATCCCAATTCTCTTGGCAACTTCTTTATTTGTTTTTCATGGCTTGTCTCAATCTATTATCTCCCAGGTTCAGGTAAAAATGGATATTACGGCGACCTTTAAAGGAGACGTATCTGAAGAAGATATTTTAAAGGTAAAAAGCGAGCTTTTAAAACTTTCTTCAGAGATAAAAGATGTCCAGTATGTTTCGAAAGAAGAAGCGCTCCAGATTTTTATTGAACGCCATAAAGACAACCCTGATTTTATGGAAGCGTTAGAAGAAGTGGGGGTTAATCCTTTCCCGGCATCATTGGATATTACTACCGATCAGCCTTATCAGTATGAGATGGTTTCCAATTTTTTAGAAGAGGGACCGTTTAGCCAGCTTATTGAAGAGGTTGATTATTTCCAGAGAAAAGATATAATTGAAAAAGTTTTCAGCATAAGTTCCAGCGTTAATAGATTCGGCCTTATCCTTGGAGCAGTCCTGTTCTTGATCGCTATCCTGGTGGTTCTTAATACTATAAAATTGTCCATTGACAGTTCGAAAGAGGAAATAACAACAATGAAGCTGGTTGGCGCTTCTGATTGGTTTATCCGGGGCCCATTCATTATCCAGGGAATGATCTGCGGTTTTATTGCATTCTTAATTTGTTTGATTGTTTCAGGAACAGTAGTTTATTTCCTGTCCCCAAAAATAGAGGTTCTTGTTCCCGGATTCAGCATCTTCGGTTATTTCTTAAGCAATATCGGTATTATCTTATTAATCCAGTTTGGTTTCGGAATAGGCTTCGGGATATTAGCGAGTTTTATTCTTGTCAGAAGCTATTTAAGAGTGTAGATTAAAGGACTATTGCGGGATCGTCTAATGGTAGGACACATCCCTCTGGAGGATGGTATCTTGGTTCGAGTCCAAGTCCCGCAACAATAATGTGGGAAGTAACAAAATATGGGCGACTAGTTCAGTGGTAGAACGCTGTCCTGATAAGACAGAGGTCGAAGGTCCGATTCCTTCGTCGCCCACCAAAATTGTATTGGAGAATAACTAACTTAAAAATTATCATTGTATGCCTAAAAAGGGATTTTTAATCATCATATTAATCATATTAGCTATAATTGTTGGCGGATATTTTGTTTTAGTAAATAAACAAAACAAAACAACAAGTAATCCGCAGGAATTAGCGCCTTTTGACTTTGGAATTGCGGATCTTCTGATTGTCTCAGTATCAAGAGGCGACTATTGCCGTATTGAAACAGCGTCAGGGTCAGAAGGAGAGGATGGAGTGCCTGCTGAACCATTGGCTCCGTCTCAAGACGAAGAATGTCTTTTCATAAACCGCATACCCAGCGATAGCGAGATAGTTAAAATAGAGAGTATTACTAGTTACAATCGGAATCCGAAAGCTTACTACGAACCGTTGCAGGAAGGAAGCACATATAACAGCAGTTTCATTTCGAGGCCAGCGAAATTCAAATATATTACAGTGCCAGGGACATCGGCAGGATCGGACACTGAAGCTTCTGTAGAAAATTTGCAAGAATCCGGTTTCCAGGGGATAGAAAATGATTTGTATGTCTATGCGTTTTATTCAGATGGTTCCTTAACCGAAGCACATGAAGTTATAATGCCCGGTTTTAAAACAGGTGACAGAATTCGAGCGCAAATCCGCTTCTCAGATGGAAATTTATCTATTATGGGATACGAGTTGTTACAATAGAATCAATTTTGAAAATAGCTTATTAATTAAACCACCTTATCGGTGGTTTTTTTGAATTGACTTTTGAATCAGATTTTGCGAATATGACACCAACGTATCGGCACCTTTACATTTGAGAAAGGAAAGCAGAAACTATGGATCTCTCAGTAAATGTAGCTGGAATCAGAATGAAGAATCCGGTTATGCCGGCTTCCGGCTGTTTCGGCTGCGGAGAAGAATACTTGGGTTTAGTCGATCCCTCTTCTTTGGGGGCGATCGTGATGAAAGGAGTAACGCTTTTACCGCGGGCAGGGAATGAACAGCCGCGCCTGGTTGAAGTCTTTGGAGGAATTATCAATTTCATCGGGTTGCAAAATCCCGGTGTTGAAGTAATAATCCGGGATAAGATCCCGATTGCGAGAAGATTCAATGTTCCGGTTATCGTTAATATCTCCGGCAACACAGCCGAGGAATATGAACAGATGGCTCAAAGGCTCGATGGAGTGGAAGGAGTGGCTGCTTTGGAAGTGAATATTTCCTGTCCTAATATAAAGCATGGAGGAGTAGCTTTCGGTCAAGATCCGGAAATAGCTTTTTCCATCACTCAATCGGTAAGAGGGAGAACCTCTCTGCCGGTTATAGTAAAGCTGACTCCGAATGTGACAAATATCGTTTCTATCGCAAAGGCTGTTGCTAGTGCTGGCGCTAATGCAATTTCTTTGATCAATACCCTTAAGGCCAGAGCGAGAATAAAGAACTATCCAAGCAAAGGCAGATGGAGATGGGTTGAAGGCGGACTTTCAGGTCCGTGCATCAAACCAATCGCTTTGAGGATGGTTTCTGATTTGGCTAAGGCTAATCTGGGAATACCAATCATCGGCATGGGCGGTATTTCCAATTTTGACGATGCTTTGGATTTCTTTGAAAGCGGAGCTGATGCTATCGCTATCGGCACTGCTGTTTTTGTCAATCCGAATGTCTTTAGGGAAGTGATCGAAGGATTGAAAAAATACTTGGCAGAGAACGGCTTTGCCAGCTTTGAAGAGTGGAAACAGAAAACCAGAAAACCCAGCTGAAAAGGAGAAACGATGACAACAAGGGTGACTAAGATTAAACCAAAAGACAGGATTATCCTGCCCTTGGACGTATCGGAAATCGATAAGGCGATAAGCCTCGTAACAACTCTACGGGACCATGTCGGCCTTTTCAAGATTGGCCTTAATCTCATTTACTCCACGCTTGCCAATCTGATTCTCCTGTCGAATGAAGAGGCAATTGACTATCTGGCGAAGGTTCGTGCTCTGGCATCGATGATCGATGGTGGGCGCGTTTTTTTGGACGTTAAGCTCTGCGATATTCCCAACACCGTCAAAGGTGCTTCTAAAGCAATCTCCAATTTCGGTGTTAGGTTCTTCAATGTCCATGCTTCGTCCGGCAGCAATGCAGTCAAAGAGGCGGTTGTCAATAGGGGCAGTTCGCTGGTTTTAGGAGTAACGGTCCTGACCTCTATCGATACAGTGGAATGCCATTCGATTTTCGGAAACTCTCCTAATGATCAGGTTTTGAGATTTGCCCACATGCTGAAAAGAGCAGGAGCTCACGGCGTCATTTGTTCGCCTCAGGAAATCAGGGTTATCCGCGAATTACCCGATTTCAATGACTTTACCATTGTCACGCCTGGCGTCAGACCCAATTGGGCCAGTGTCGGCGACCAAAAGAGAATAATGACTCCGGCTGAAGCAGTCAAGGCCGGCGCCGATTACCTGGTCATTGGCAGGCCGATTATCGATCCGCCTCCGGAAATTGGCGGACCGGTTGAAGCGGCAAAACTCATTGTGAATGAGATTGAAGAAGCTCTTGGCTGAAAAGGAGAAATCATGGCAGAACTGACAAAGGAAGACCTTTTGAGGTTAAGACTGGAAGATTTCAGATTCAGTTGTCTGACAGGGGTAATGGTCCTCGAATGGTTCAAAACCCTTGATGCAGGCTGGATTTATCAGGGTGATCCTGATCCTGCGAAACCGCATGCTGAGCTGACTTCCGGAAAATGCAGCAATGGCTTTTTCGACTGTCGCAGGGTGCTGTGCTACCCTAATCTGGCTGAAATCATGGCAGTCCAGCTTATCAGGAACTTTTTACTTCCTGCTCCAAAAGTCAGTGCTGTCATCGGTTCCCCTTATTCAGCAATTACCTTTTCTTACGAAGTAGCAAGATACCTTGGCGTTCCGCATTTCTTTGTCGAAAAGGATCCGGCTGATCCGAAAGGCAAGGCAATGGTCTGGAAGGGAGAGCTTCCCGGCGGTTCCATTGTCCTTCAGATCGAAGAACTCATTACAACCCTCGGTACGGCCCTGGCAGTACGCAAAGCCGTCAAGGAAAATAACCCCGAGCCGGTTGTCTTTTCCAACTACATCGGAACCTGCATTCACCGTCCAGATAAGCTACCGGCTGATTTGGTTGGATGCGCGGTTGTCTCTTTGGTTGAAAGGCAGGTTTCTGCTTGGAGTCCTGAAGACTGTCCCTACTGCAAAGTAGGCTCCCGTCGAGTCAGGCCCAGAGGCAATTGGGCCAAGCTTGTCGGGAAAGAATAGCCTCTAATACAGGCTTTTGACATAGCAAGACCGCGAGGAATGCCACTCGCGGTATTTTTTTACATCAATATACTTGCTTTTTTTTGTTTGAGGGGTAAACTGAAGCTAATGATAAAGAAGAAAACTAAGAAAAACAAGAAAGCTCCTCGAGCCAAGCTTCATCGGTCCTTGAAGAAAGTTAAGAGAGTAAAACATAATAAAAAAACTCATTCTGTTAAAAACAGCAAGAAAACTTCGTTAAAGAAGGAAGACTTTTCTTTTTCAACTAATGCAATATTCAGGCCGAAGATAAGGGTTATCGGTATTGGCGGAGGAGGCAGTTCGATTGTTTCTGAAATTGGAAGGACATTAAAGAAAGCTAATTTTGTTATTGTTGACACTGATATCCGGACAATGAAAAAGAAGCCCGGAATCAAATATTTCTATTTCGGCCAGGCAATAACTCATGGCCTGGGGACAGGAATGAATCCTTTATTGGCGAGAGAAGCGGCTGAAAAAGAAAAAGACAGAATAACCAAGCTTTTAGAAGGGCAGGATATTGTTATTCTGGTGGCGTCTCTGGGCGGAGGACTGGGTTCCGGCGTTGCCCCGTTTTTTGCAGAAATCAGCCGTAATTTGAATAATGTTACTCTTGGAATTTTTACCCTTCCTTTCAAGTTCGAAGGCAAGAAAAAAGCAAAGATCAGTTCTCAAGTTCTTCAAAGCTTGAAAAAGCATTTAAATGCTTTGATTACGATTTCTAATGAAAAGATTTTTAAAATCATTGATGAAAAAACCTCCATTACTGAAGCATTCTCCTTGGTTAATAAAAACTTGATTGAATCTTTGGAGAGTTTAATTGATTTAATCTATAACCCGGGATTGATAAATATCGATTTCGCCGATGTTAGAACTATTTTGAAAGGGCGGGGAATGGCGGCTTTCTTAAACAGCGCTGAGGCATCAGGAAATGATAGGGCAGAAAAAGTAGTTGAGAAAGTTCTCAGCAATCCTTTGTTCGACAGCAACATTAAAGCTGAAAAAGTTCTTTTCAATATTACTGGAGGAAACAATTTAAGCATGATTGAAGTGGATAAAGTAAGCAAAAAAATAGCAGAGTTGAATCCGAAAGCAAAGATAATCTTCGGGATATCAAAAAATCCAGGTTCTAAGAATAAAATTAAAACCACGCTTTTAATTACCGGACCGTCTTCTGTCGCAGAACCAAAGCAGAAAATAGAAAAAGTTATCGAACCTGTAAAAAAAGAAAAGGTTTTAACAAAAAGTTTGAAGAAGTTAAAAATCATCAAAACCAAGCCGGTGAAATTGACTAAGGTTCCTATAGCTGTTGAAATAAAATCAAATGATAATAGAGAAATGATAAGAAGAAGCGCTTTAGAGATAAAAAAAGCTCAAGAGGTAGAAGAAAGTAAGAAGTTAAATCAAGAGTCTGAATGGGAGGTTCCGGCATTTTTAAGAAGAATAAGATTTAAAGCATAAAAACATGGCAAATGAAATTAAAAAAGCAATTATTCCTGTAGCTGGATTAGGAACTAGGTTCTTGCCTCTTTCTAAGGTTCTGCCAAAAGAGTTTTTTCCTTTGGTTGATAAGCCGGTAATCCAATATATTATTGAGGAAGCGAAGAATTCAGGAATCTCTGAGATAATTTTTGTCATCAGTCCGGCCCAGAAAATGATTTTGAACTATTTCAAGAAAGATTCCGCTTTAGAAAAGATTTTAATAAAAAGGAAAAAAGAGAATTTGCTAAAAGAGCTTAAAGATTTTGAATCATCTTTCGATGGTCTTTCTTTCAGTTTCGTTGTTCAAAGAAATCCTCTTGGCGATGGGCACGCAGTTTTACAGGCAGCAAAGCTGATTGGAGATGAACCAGTGGCTGTTTTGTTCGCCGATGATGTTGTTTATGGGGATGAACCGGCTTTGTCCCAATTGATGGGTATTTACAAAACATGCAATTGCCCGGTTATCGCTCTGAAAAAGATGCCGTTGGAAAAATTGCCTGCCTATGGAGTGCCTTTAATCGAGAAGATTGCCAGCCGTCTCCATAAAATTAAAAAGCTGGTAGAAAAGCCGGAAATATCCAAGGCTCCTTCTGATTTGGTTGTTGTTGGAAAGTATATTTTAAATCCGGAAGTATTCAGCTATTTAAAAAAAGCAACTCCTTCTAAAAGGGGAGAAATAATCCTGGCTGATGTTTTTGACAAAATGATGATGGATGGTAAGATAATCTATGGATATGAGTTCAAAGGCGAATGGCTTGAATGCGGAGACAAAGAAAAGTGGCTGCATTCTTTCCTGTTCCTCTCTTTAAAAAATCCTAAGTACGGGCAAGGGCTTAAAAACTATTTAAAGCAAATTAAATAAAATGGAAAAAACTTCTCCTCAAATATTACAAGAGGTATATAAGCCGAGACCTCCAGAAGTCCATAAATATGATTATGGCTTGCTTTTGATTATCGGCGGTTCAGAATTTTATTCTGGTTCTCCGGCTCTTTCTGCTTTTGCAGCATTTAAATCAGGCGTTGATATGATCCAAATCATAGCTCCGAAAAGGGCAGCTGATATCATTGCCTCTTTTTCTCCGGTTCTCTCAGCTTATCCATTGAATAACGAAAGGTTGACGAAAAAAGACTTGCCGACAATTCTGGCAATGACAAAATCAGCTCAAGCTGTAGCCAAAAACAAGGTGGCAGTTTTAATCGGTGGCGGATTAGGAAGATCCGAAGAAACCCAGCAGACTATTTTAGAATATCTTTCCCAAGTTTCCGTTCCGTTGATTATTGATGCTGATGCTATCCATGCTGTAGCTAAAGATCCAAAGGTGATAGCCGGTAAAAATGTTTTAATTACCCCTCATCTTTACGAGTTCTTTGTTTTAACCGGCAAAGAGGTCCGTGATGCAAATCAAAACACCAGAGAAAAGCTCGTTTTAGAAGAAGCCAAGAAACTTGGAGCGACAATTTTGCTTAAAGGGGGAATAGATACGATTTCAGACGGATACAAAGTTGTTTTAAATGAAACCGGCAGTCCCTATATGAGCGTTGGCGGAACAGGCGATACTCTGGCTGGTATTTGCGGAAGCTTAGTCGCTCAAGGTATAGAGCCGTTTTTAGCAGCTCAAGCCGCAGCCTATATCAACGGCAAAGCCGGAGAAATTGCTGCCAATGATTTGAAAATGTCTTTGACTGCTACTGATGTCATTAATGCTATTTCAAAAGTTATAAACTAGATTTTTTTTATAAACAGATCAAACCCGTTTTTATACGGGTTTTTTCTGTAAATGAAAAGGCCCCATCGAGAACCTTTTCGGGGTCCTCAATGGGGCACATGACCTTTCGGTCTTCCAGGTGGCTGCATCACTTCACGTGGTGCTGGTGTCGGCGGTGTTCTCGTCGTGAGAGCTGGCCGTGGTCGTCGTGGACGTCGCGGTGGTGATGGACGTCGTGGTCGTAACTGCCTTCTGGGCGTGGTTGGACCGTAGTACATTCATAGTGCCGGTTTCCTCTTGCTGGGTTCTTGCCTCGTTCGTCGTCGTCGTCGAGTCCGTTTAGTTGGTTGTGCACCTCCTTTTGCCTTGTTTTGAACACCATTTGGTGCCAATCACCGAATGGTGTTCTTGTCTGCCGGAATGGCGAAGTATTGTTGAAAACCACATGGGTTTTAAGATGTAAAAGAGCTGTTGAGAGTAGAATAGAGACAATCCCTGGGTTTTGAGTAAGGACAATTCCTATTCTCAATTTAATTCTATGATAACTTAAAAATAGTGTCAATGTTATTCGACTATTGAAACCAGCTTCCTAAAAGCAGTAAAATAAAAGTATGAAAAAAGAATTTCAAAAACAATCGCAAAATAATAAAAAAGGATATAAATATAACCGGCCGAAAACTGTTAACAGATTCTGGGGCTTAGCGACAAGAATGGAGCACCGCAATGTCGGGGGAAAAAAATCAAAGTAAAATATGGAAATATTTGTAAAAGCAAAAACAAGGGCGAAAGAAGAGAAGATAGAAAAGATTGATGGAAATCATTTCAAGATATCAGTTGTAGAACCGCCCGAAAACGGAAAAGCGAACGAAGCGATTATGAAAGTTATCGCTGAATACTTTGATATCAGCTTGTCGGAGATTGTTCTTGTCTCCGGTTTTTCTTCAAAACAGAAGAAATTTAAAATTGATTAGCATGAACTCCGAAGAAATCATAAAAGAGCTTAGGAAGAAAACCAATCCGAAGAATATTGAAGGAATGGCGAGATTCGGCATTAATCCTAAAAACACTTTGGGCGTGCCTATTCCGGAAACAAGGAAAATTGCCAAAAAGATCGGCAAGAATCATAAATTAGCAAGAGAACTCTGGAAGTCTGGAATTCACGAAGCCAGGATTTTAGCTGGATTTATTGGTGAGCCGGAGTTGATGACTGAAAAAGAAATGGGGGAGTGGGTTCTGGGTTTTGATTCTTGGGATGTCTGCGACCAAGTTTGCGGAAGCCTGTTTGATAAGACGGAATTCGCATATAAAAAAGTATTCGAGTGGAGCAAGAGAAAAGAAGAATTCGTTAAAAGAGCCGGTTTTGTTTTAATGGCCTGCTTGAGCGTTCATGATAAAAAAGCAGAAGACAAACAGTTCTTATCTTTTCTCCCTATAATTAAAAGGTCGGCGACTGACGAAAGAAATTTTGTCAGAAAAGCAGTAAATTGGGCTTTGCGGCAGATAGGAAAAAGGAATATGTTTTTGAATAAAGAAGCGATAAGAGCGGCAGAAGAAATTCATAAAATTAATTCTAAATCTGCTAAGTGGATTGCTAACGATGCCTTGAGAGAATTGCAAAGCGAGATGGTTAAAAAAAAGGTTGAGAAGTAAATTGACAAAGAAAATCAGCAAGATAAAATGAAAATAGCTGTTTAACAAGGAGAAATAGAATGATCAAGCTAGAGGAAAAAGGTAATTGGCCACTAATTCGTTTTATCATTCCTGGTTTTCCCGAAGTCAACGTTTTCAGCTACTATGCTCAGAAGACGACTTCATTAGGCCCTATCATGGTAGCAACTGCTGCCAATAAGGTCTGGGGCTGGAGAGTAGAAGTAATTGATGAAAACAACTATAAAGGACCCTGTGATAAAGACGGTTTGCCTGATCACGAAAGGCTGCAAAGAGAAAACCCCGCCTCGGTTGTCGGTTTCTACTGCGGGCTTACTTCAACAATAGATCGCGTTTTTGAACTTTCTGTTTTCTATCACAGCCAGGGCGTTATCAACATTGCCGGCGGCTGGCATGCTCACTATTGTCCTGAAGAAGTGCTGAGAAATAACATCGACATCGTTGTCCACGGTGACGGTGAAATTGCTATCCAGCAGATTCTCAATGTCTTTAGAAGCGGGGATTCGATTCTAGAAATCCCCGGTATTTCTTTCTGGGAAGAAGGCCAGATCCGAACAAATGAACCAGCAATGCTGGAAATTCCTTGTTTGAGCAATCTTCCATATCCTGACTTCGGTCTTTTGAGATATGGGAGGAAGATCAAATGCTATTCCATCAGCCGTATACGCGGTTGCAGAATGAACTGCGAGTTTTGCAGCGTAAAAGGTGAACCTCGCTGGGCTGATGCTGAATATCTTTTCAGAACAGTTAACTGGCTGGTTGAGACAAGAAATGCTCGCAATTTCTTTGTCGTTGATGACCGTACGGAAGGGGATCTTGAAGGCACTCTTGAGTTTTTCAGGATGATTGCAGCAAGATATGGCAGCCGGCTCAACTTTACCGTTCAAATACGGCTGGAAGCTGCGAAGAACATAGAGCTTCTAGAAACATTGAAAGCGGCAGGGGTAAGCATCGTTTTCGTCGGCTATGAATCGCCAATTGATGAAGACCTTAAAGCGATGCGCAAAGGATATCTGTCTTCCAATATGATTGAATGGACAATGATCTTGCGCCGCTATTTCTGGGTCCACGGAATGTTCATCTTCGGCTACCCTCCAAAGGAGAGAAAAGAAGGGCTTGCCGTTGATGTTATGGTAAAGCGTTTCAAAATCTTCATCCGGAGATCCAAACTGGACAGCATCCAGATATTGCATCCGGTTCCTATTGTCGGAACCGAACTTCGCTCGCGCTTGGAAAGAGAGGGAAGGATTCTAGGAAAAGATCTGGTGCCTTGGAGCAAATACGATGGGAGCTACGCTTGTTTTCTTCCAGATAATATGACTTTGATTGAGTTACAGGAAGCACCGCTTGAGATTATGAAATGGTTTTACAATCCTTTCAGTTTCTTTAGAATTACTTTAAGGACAATCGCTTTTCCCCTTGACTATCTGGTCAGGGGATGGGGAAAATGGCATAAGGGCTGGGTGAGAGACATTGTGAGATACAGCGGCCATATTCTTGTCCAGCGTTGGCAGAGAAAACAGGGAAACAGTCTTTTTCTAGCAAGACTGAAAGAACACGAAAAAATCGTGGGTTAGTTAAAATGAATCGCTCTTGTACGCTGCTGCGTCGGGCGATTTTTCATTTAGGATAAATTGAGGTAGAATATATTAATTAACCTTAATTAAATTTTATATGTACGATTTGATAATTATTGGCGGCGGGGCAGGCGGTATTACTGCCGCTATCTATGCCGGCAGGCAGAGAATGAAAACTTTGCTTATTACCAAAGAGTTCGGCGGACAAATGGCTAAAAAAGCCACTGAGGTTTGTAATTATCCCGGTTTCCCAAGGATTGAAGGTCCGGAATTAATTAAAAAATTCGTGGATCATTTAAAAACCCAGGAATCTGTTGAGATAAAGTTCGGCGAGATTGGAAAGATAAAAAAAGAGAATAATAGTTTCGTTGTTGTCACAGCTGAAAAAGAAAAGATACTAGGATCTTCAGTTATCATTGCGACAGGAGCTGACCCCAGACCCTTAAAAGTGCCTGGAGAAAAAGAGTTTATCGGTCGTGGAATAAGTTATTGCGTTACTTGCGACGGGCCGATATTTAAAAACAAAACAATAGCAATTATTGGTGGAGGAAACGCTGGTTTTGAAGCAGCGATTTTTATGACCAACTATGCAAAGAAAATCTATATCCTAGAATATGGGACAGAAGCCAAAGCAGACGCGGAAAATCAGAAAGAAGCAAAAAAATCAAAGATGATTGAATTGATCACCAATATTGCGATAAAAGAAATAAAAGGAGAGAAAATGGTAAACTCTCTAGTTTGCGAAGATTTGCTGACAAAAAAAATAAAAACACTTGAAGTGGAAGGAGTATTTGTAGAGATTGGACATCAGCCGGCGACTTCTTTAGCAAAAGGTTTAGTCGACTTTAACGAAAGAGACGAGATAAAAGTGGAATTTGAAACTTTCCAGACAAAAACACCAGGTCTTTTTGCTGTTGGCGATATTAATATCGGAAAATACAAGCAGATTGTGACGGCAGCTGGCGAAGGCTGCAAAGCCGCTCTAGCCGCTTACGAATATGTTAAAAAACAAAGTAGATGATAATTAAAGGAATAAAAGTAAAAAAGATTCTTGATTCTCGGGGCAATCCGACAGTTGAAGTTGAATTAAAAACCAATAAAGGGGAATTCTCCGCTTCAGTTCCTTCCGGCGCCTCAAAAGGAAGGTATGAAGCGCTGGAATTAAGAGATAAAGACGGAAAGGGGGTAAAAAAGGCGATTGCGAATATTAAAAAGATTATCAGCCCGGCTTTGGAAGGCAAAGATTTTGCGGACCAGAAAGAAATCGATGAAATCCTGATTAAACTGGATGGGACAGAAAATAAGTCTAAATTAGGAGTGAACGCAGTTTTGCCGATTTCAATTGCAGCATGCAGAGCATTGGCTGCTGATCAAAAAACACCACTCTATAGATATATTGCTCAGTTGATGGGGAATGGTTCTTTTCTAACTTTGCCCTTTCCTTGTTTTAATATCATCGAAGGAGGGGCACACGCTGACAACGATTTGGATATCCAGGAATTTATGATAATTCCCCAGAAAAAATACTTTAGAGAAAATTTAAAAGCGGCAAGTGATATTTATCAATCATTGAAAAATATTCTCGGCAAAGATTCTGTCCAATCCGGTGATGAAGGAGGTTTTGCTCCAAAGATATCGAGCGTTGAAGAAGCGCTTTATGCCTTGAATAATTCCATAAAAATACATCCTGAAACAAAAATTGGATTAGATGCTGCCGCCTCCCAATTTTACAAAGAAGACAAATATATTTTAGAGAACCAAAGCTTAACGAGGAACGGACTTTTGGATTTCTACAAAGATTTAATTAGTAAGTTTCCGATTATTTTTATTGAAGATCCTTTTTCAGAAGACGACTGGCAGGGTTTTGAAGAAATTACCAAACAATTTTCCGGCAGAATAAATATCTTGGGCGATGACCTCTTAACGACCAATATCAAAAGAATAAAAGAAGCTGGAAACAAGATGGCTTGCAACGGTTTGATTTTAAAGCCGAACCAGATAGGGACAGTTACCGAAACAATAGAAGCGGCAAAACTGGCAAAATCTTACGGATGGAAGGTTTTAGTTTCCCATAGGTCGGGGGAGACTGATGACGATTTTATTGCTGATTTAGCGGTCGGGGTTTCTGCTGATTTTATCAAAGCCGGCGCGCCCGTGACACCGGAGCGGATGGTGAAGTATAATAAGTTATTAGCGATCGAAGAAGAAATATATTCTAAAAGATAATTTATGGCAAAACTTTTTTTATTAAGGCACATAAAATCGCAATGGAATGAAGAAAACAGGTTTACCGGCTGGATGGATGTTCCATTGGACGAGAATGATATTTATGACGCAAAATCCTTAGCTGACAAGACGATTAATAGATTTATGATTGATAAAATCTATTCTTCCTCTCTTTTCCGGAATATGGATACAATAGCGAGAATATTCGAATACGGAAACAAAAAGTATCCTGTTTTCTTGCATCTTGACGGAGGAAGAACTAAAAAATGGGGTCATTACATAGATATAAGCGAGAATGATGTTCCTGTTTATGTATCAGAAAAACTGAATGAAAGATATTATGGCAAGCTTCAGGGAATGAACAAAGAAGATGCTGAAAGAGTTTACGGAAAGGAAAAGCTGAGACTTTTCCGAAGGAGCTATAAGATAGCGCCACCCGGAGGAGAAAGCTTGAAAGCGGTTTTTAAAAGAGTAATCCCTTTTTTTAAAAAATATATAGAAAGAGATTTGAGAAAAGGTGAGAACGTCTTGATAATAGCAAGCCATAATTCCTTAAGAGCAATTTCAAAATATATTGAGAAAATACCGGACGACAAAATAATTGATTTAGAAATCCCTTACAGCGGGTTGATTCAGTATGAACTTGACCAAAAGATGAACATAAAATGGAAAGAAGGTATTTAGAAATTGCTATATTTTTTTTGCCATAGTATAATTGTTTTATAATTAATAAATTAATCTTAAATAAAAAATATGATTAAAGATGTTTTCAAAAATATTTGGTCAAAGATGGAAGAAATAATCGAAAAGAACGCTATTATTTCGGTAATTATCGTTCTTATTGTTGTCATTGCTCTTGCTACATCAATCTATGCTAAAGGGGATATGACATTGTTGGGAAATATTTTTTCATTTCAAGCAAAAGGCCTTACAGCTCAAGTAGCCGGCCAGAAAGCGATAGATTTTATAAACAATAATATTTTAAAGGGTACCGGAACTGTTTCCTTGAAAGAAACTCAGGAAGTCAGCGGTATGTATAAATTTAAAATAACCTTTGTAGAGCAGAATCAGGATACCGATATTTATCTGACAAGAGACGGAAGATATTTGTTTCCAGTAATGGAGGGTATTCCTATAGATTTGGACGAAAAGATAGATGGTGGCACTGATACTTCTAAAATTACATCCTGCGAACAGATAGAAAAGGCGGATGCGCCAGTATTGCAAGCTTTTGTGGTCAGCCAGTGTCCTTTCGGTCTTCAAATGCAGAGGATTTTAGCAAAGGCCATCGAACAAGGAGTTTCCGCAGATAATATTATAATCAGATATATTGGTTCTGTCGCGGATGGCAAGATTACCTCGATGCATGGCGATGCAGAAGCCCAGGAGAACTTGAAGCAGATATGTATCAGAGAAGAACAGGCAAGTAAATATTGGAGCTATGTTTCTTGCTATATGAAGAAAGGGGAGACAGACAGCTGTTTAACTTCAACTGGAGTTAATAAAACCTCTCTTAACGCTTGCGTTTCCGACAGTTCAAAGGGTTTAGTATATGCCCAGGAAGATTTTAGCATTTCCGATCAATATGGAGTGGGTGGTTCGCCAACATTAATAATCAATGGTTTACTCATCGAAGAATTTGATGCCAGCACAAATGAATGCTTATGGACAACTGGATGCAGAACTGCAGATGCTGAAAAATCAATAATCTGCTGTGCTTCTAATAACGAAGCAGGCGTTTGCTCTCAAACGTTATCTAAAGATCCAGCTGCTTCTGGATTTTCTGAAACATATACTTCTGGTTCTGATTCGGATGGAGGCGCTAGCTGCGGAACATAATTTAATTTATCATGAACAAAGTTAGAATATTTTCTACTCCCACCTGCGTTTATTGTATTACCTTAAAAGGATATCTGGAAAAAAACAATATTAGTTTTGAAGATATTGATGTTTCGAAAAACGATAAGGCTTTAGACGAAATGGTGGAAAAATCAGGCCAGATGACTGTGCCGGTTATTGATATTAATGGAAAGTATATAGTTGGATTTGATAAAAAGAAAGTTGACGAGCTGTTAAAAATTAAATAATAACCACTATGATCAAAATTGCAATTAATGGTTTTGGCCGCATTGGCAGATCAACCCTTAGAAGAATCTTAAAAAACCACAGAAACTTGGAGGTTGTTGCAATTAATGATTTGACGGATACAAAAACTCTGGCCCATCTTTTGAAATACGACTCTATCTATGGCTGTTACGATGGAGAAATCAGTTTTACGGAGAACAGCTTGATTGTTAATAAGAAAGAAATCAAGATATTTGCAGAAAAAGAACCGGAGAGGTTACCCTGGGGAAAGCTGGGAATAGACGTTGTCTTGGAATGCACCGGTCAGTTTACAGACGCTGATGGCGCAGGAAAACATTTAAAAGCAGGAGCAAAGCAAGTTATAATCTCAGCCCCGGCAAAGGACGTAAATATCCCGAGTTATGTTTTAGGCGTTAACGCTGATAAGTTTGATTCTGGAAAAGACAAGATTGTCGATATGGGTTCCTGTACAACGAATTGCATCGCTCCGATAGCTAAAGTTTTAAACGATAATTTCAAAATCGTGAAAGGGTTTATGACAACCGTTCATAGCTATACTAATGACCAGAAGATTCTTGATCTGCCCCATAAGGATTTACGGAGAGCGAGAGCAGCAGGCTTGAATATCATTCCTACTTCTACTGGCGCTGCCAAGGCTTTGGGAAAAGTAATTCCGGAATTAAAAGGCAAGATAGACGGTATTGCTATGCGCGTTCCGACTCCGACTGTTTCCACTTTGGATTTAATTGTTGAGGTGGAAAAGGAGACTGACACCGAAGAAGTGAACAATGTCTTTAAAAAAGCGGCGGACAATAAAGAATTGAAAGGAATCTTAGCGGCAACTAGCGAAGAGTTAGTTTCTTCTGATTTTATCGGCAATACTTATTCAGCTACTGTTGATCTGCCTTTGACAATGGCAAATGGGAATATGATTAAAGTTGTTGGTTGGTATGATAATGAATGGGGCTATTCCTGTCGATTGGCAGAGTTTGCAGAGTATATCGGGAAAAAGATATAAAAAAATTCTTAAAGCCCCTTGTCGGGGCTTTTTTGTTTTCATAAAAAAGAGGTATAATAAATAAACATGAAAAAAATCCCTGTTGAAATATCAGCCAGGCATATCCATCTGTCTCAAAAAGATTTGGAAATGCTTTTTGGCTTAGGTCATCAATTGAAAAAAGCAAGGCAGCTGACCCAGCTTTGTGATTTTGCTTCTGAAGAAACTTTGGATATCAGGGTAGGTGAAAAAATGATTTCCGATGTAAGAATCATAGGACCGACTAGAGAAGCAACGCAAGTTGAGGTTTCTTTGACCGATGCGATCTTTTTAGGCGTTAAACCAATAATAAGATTATCCGGAGATCTGGCAGGAAGCGGAAGCGTTCTTTTAATTGGGCCGAAAGGGGAAGTTGAATTGAAAGAAGGGATGATAGTTGTCCAGCGCCATATTCATTGCGGTACAGATGAAGCAAAGAAAATAGGATTAAAGAACGGAAAAGCAGTTTCTGTTCTGGTTAAGGGGAAAAGAGAAATAACATTCCATAATGTGGCGGTAAGAATAAAAGATAATTATAATCTTTGTCTACATTTAGACACAGATGAAGGAAATGCAGCGGGGATTAATAAAGTTGGCGAAGGCTATTTAATTTCTTAATTTTATGATTTTAGTATTAAACTGCGGAAGCCAGTCAATCAAATGGAAATTGTTTGATGGGGGATTAAAAATAAAAAGAGAGGGGAGCATTACTATTCTTGAAAGAAAAGATTATGAAAAAGTCTTGATAAGCGAATTAGGCAAGATAAAAAAAGATCAAGGGAATATAGCGATAGTCGGGCACAGGGTTGTCCATGCTGGAGGAAAATTCAGATCTCCGCTTACTATAAACAGCAGGAACCTTAAGGGTTTGGAGAAATTAAACGAATTAGCTCCGCTTCATAATCCTTTTAATGTTCTGGGAATTAAGTTTTCTCAGAGCGTTTTTCCAGAAGCCAGACAGATTGCAGTTTTTGACACAGACTTTTTTTCCTCTCTTTCTGAAAAAGTTTGCACCTATCCTTTGCCGGAAGGAATAATAAAAAAGTATAGAATTAGAAGATTCGGTTTTCACGGCATTTCTCATGAATATGCTGCCCAAGAAGCGGTAAAAATAATAGGGAAGCCGTTAAAGGTTTTAAAAATCATAACTTGCCATTTAGGGGGAGGAGCAAGTATTACCGCAATAGGAAATGGGAAAGCAATCGATACCTCGATGGGTTTTACGCCGATGGAAGGACTGGTGATGATGACAAGAAGCGGAAACTTAGACCCGGGAATTATCCTATACTTGAATCGAAAAGTGAAGAACTTAGACTATATCCTGAATAACGAAAGCGGTATCAAAGGAATTTGCGGGTTATCTGATATGAGAGATGTTCTAAAAGCGGTGAAAAAGGGAAATAAAAAAGCAAAGCTGGCATTGGATATTTTTGTTTATTCCATCCAGAAATATATAGGCGCCTATTTTGCAATTCTGGGGGGTTGTGATGTGGTAGTTTTCACCGGTTCAATCGGATCAGGTTCAGCCAGGATTACAAACATGATTTGCAAGAATCTTTCTATTTTAAAAAATACAAAAGTTTTAAGCGTAAAAGCTGACGAAGAGTTGGCAATTGCTAAAAAAATATCAAAATAATATGGAGAAAAAACAAAAAGATATTCTGTGGCTTAACGAGATTGGCATTGAGGATGTGCCTTTAGTCGGCGGTAAAAACGCTTCTCTAGGAGAAATGTATGTCAATCTTGTTCCTAAGGGAGTGAATCTGCCGGAAGGATTTGCCCTTACCACGAATTTTTATTGGAAATTTTTGAAAGCAAACGGACTGGATCTCGTTTTAGAAGAAGCCTTTAAGGGTTTCGATCCTAAAAGCATAAAAAGCATCCAAGAGACCGGAAAGATATGCCGGGATGCGATCTCTAAAGGAGAATTTCCAAACGAGCTTAAAGAAGAGGCCTTATCTGCTTATGGAAAATTAGCTGAAAAGTTCGGACCTGATCCAGACGTGGCGGTTAGAACTTCTGCTGTTTGCGAAGATATGCCCAATGCTTCTTTTGCCGGCCAGTTTGAAACTTATCTTAATGTAAGGGGAGGGGATGAGTTGCTGAAAGCAGTCAGAAAAAGTATTGTTTCAACTTTCACTGACAGGGCTATTGCCTATCGGGAAGAGAAAAAAGTAAATCAGCTGGAGTTTGGGTTGTCAGTTGGAGTTTTAAAAATGATCAGATCGGACCTGGCGTCTTCCGGGATAATGTTTACCTTGGATACTGAAACTGGTTTCCCTAATGTCGTATTAATAAACTCGATCTGGGGAATCGGGGAACTAATTGTAAAAGGCAGGATCACTCCGGATGAGTTTTATGTTTTCAAACCTACTTTAAAAAAGGGATATAAGTCCATTATTGTAAAGAATCTAGGCAGAAAAACAATAAAATATATTTATTCTTTAAAAGGAGGGCTGAAAGAGATAGCGGTTAAAAAAAGCGAACAGCTTAAGTTTTCATTAAATGAAGAAGAAATTTTAACTTTAGCCAAATGGGCGGTTATTATTGAAGAACACTATTCAGCAAAGTTTAATAAATGGATGCCTCAAGACATTGAATGGGCGAAAGACGGAAAAACAGGCCAGCTTTATATCGTCCAATCAAGGCCGGAAACAGTTCATATGCCGAAGGCTGAAAATGTAATAGAAGAATACCAAGTTGAAACCGATAAAGCTCCTATTTTATCCGGTATCGCAATTGGCGAAAAGATCGGAACAGGGAATGTCCGGATAATATCCGATGTTAAAAAGATTAACCAGTTCAAGCCCGGTGAAATATTGGTAACCAAAATGACAGACCCTGATTGGGTGCCGGTAATGAGGATTGCTTCAGCGATTATCACCGACGAAGGTTCGAAAACCTGCCATGCCGCGATTGTCAGCAGAGAATTAGGAGTTCCGGCTATTGTCGGAAGCCAGAAAGCGACCAAAGTTTTAAAAACAGGGCAAACTGTAACAGTTGATTGCACTCAGGGAATGAAAGGAAGAGTATTTTTAGGAAAAATAAATTTTCAGGTGAAAAAGCAGAACTTATCAGAAGTTCCTAAGATAAAAACTAAAATTACAATGAATATCGGCGACCCCCAGACAGCTTTTAAGGCTTCATTTCTGCCCAATAGCGGTGTGGGATTAGCCAGAGAGGAGTTTATCATTGCCGAAAAGATCAGGGTCCATCCGATGGCGCTTTACAACTTCGAAAAGATAAAAGACCAGAAGCTGAAGAGGAAGATCGCAGAAATCACCGTCGAACATAAGGACAAAAAGGAGTTTTTTGTAAAAGAATTAGCCGAAGGCATCGCCCAGATAGCAGCTGCGGTTTATCCTAATGAGACTATTGTCAGGTTTTCTGACTTTAAGACAAACGAATATAAAAACTTAGTAGGGGGTTCGCTTTATGAAAGCGAGGAATCAAATCCGATGATGGGATTCAGAGGGGCTTCAAGATATATTTCTGATAAATATCAGCCGGCGTTCTTGATGGAATGCGAGGCGATAAAAAGAGTGAGGGATGTTTTCGGTTTGAAGAATGTCAATGTGATGATTCCTTTCTGCAGGACGCTAGAAGAAGGACGGAAATCTGTTGATTTAACAAGGCAGGCGGGTTTGTCGAAATCAGAAGTGAAAATCTATGTTATGTGCGAGATTCCCGCCAATGTAATTCTAGCAGAAGAGTTTCTGGAAATCTTTGACGGGTTCAGTATCGGCAGCAATGATTTGACCCAGCTGACTTTAGGATTAGACAGGGACAACGGATCAATCTCATATATCGGAGACGAAAGGAATGAAGCGGTTCTGGATATGCTTTATGAAGCAATCAGAGTTTGTAAAAAGAAAAAGAAATATATCGGGATATGCGGCGAAGCGCCGTCCAACTATCCAGACTTTGCTAAATTCTTAGTAGGAGAGGGTATTGAAAGCATGTCCTTAAATCCTAATGTAGTTTTAAAAACATATCTGATAGTGGCGGAAAAGGAGAAGCAATTAAATAAATAATAAACTATGTACGATATAATAACTTTCGGCTCGGCGACAAAAGATATATTTGTAAAACCCTCTAAGATAAAAGTGCTCAAGGATAAAAGTTTTGTTACCGGGAAGGGTATTTGTTTTAATCTCGGTTCTAAAGTCGATATTGATGAAATGGTTCTAACTTCCGGCGGCGGTGGGACGAATACTGCAGCCACTTTCGCCAACCAAGGGTTCCAAACAGCCTATTGTGGGGCAGTAGGAGACGATCTGGCCGGGCAGGAAATAATTGACGAATTGAAGTCTTTTAATATCAATACAGGCCTGATTATCAAGTCAAAAGAAAAAATCACAAATCACTCCATAGTAATTTCCGGAGCTAATGACGACCGGACAATCCTTGTTTATCGTGGCGCTTCCGAAGAACTGAAAAAAGAAAATATCCCTTGGGATAATCTTTCTGCAAAATGGTTTTTTATCTCTCCCTTATCCGGCCAGCTTCGCGAGGTTTTCGAAGACTTGATTGATTTTGCCATTAAAAATGGAATAAAAGTGGCTTTAAATCCTGGTAACTGCCAGCTTTCTCTGCCGGCTGATGTTTTGAAGAGAATTTTAGGTAAGGTTGATATTTTGATTTTAAACCAGGAAGAAGCTTCTTTGCTGACCAAAATCCCTTATTTAAAAGAAAAGCAGATTTTCAAAAAGATTGATGAATTCTGTCCTGGTATCGTCATTATGACAAAAGGGGAAAAAGGAGCGGTAATTTCTGACGGAAAGTATCTTTATCGAGCTGCTTCTCAGAAATCAAAGGTTGCTGATAAAACCGGAGCAGGAGATTCATTAGGGGCTGGTTTTGTTTCCGGGTTTTTGCAATCAAATGGAGACATAGTATTCGCGACCCAATTAGGGACTGCAAATGCTACAGCTTGTCTTAAGGAAATAGGGGCTAAGAGCGGCCTATTGAAAAAAGGCGATAATTTCTATAAAGTAGATGTTAAAAAAGAAGAATGCAAAACAAAATGAAGCCGTTAGAATACTATTTTAAAAAAGCAAAAAAAGAAAAATGGGCGATAGGCCAGTTTAATTTTTCCGATGCTTCTCAATTAGAGGGGATAGTTAAAGCAGCCAAAGCTTTAGAGTCTCCCATAATCCTAGGAACTTCAGAAGGCGAAAGCGAATTTTTAGGCTTGGAGCAAGCAGTTGCTTTGAAAAAAACCTATCAAAAAGAAACAGGCCTTCCTATTTTTTTGAATCTGGACCACGGCAAGTCGTTTGAATATATTAAAAAAGCCATTGAAATGGGTTACGATATGGTCCATTTTGACGGTTCAAAGCTACCCCTTAAAGAGAATATAGTGATAACAAAGGAAGTAGTGAAATACGCTAAGAAATTTGAAGTTTTAGTAGAAGGGGAGGTTGGAGTTATCGGCACTGACGCTTCAAAGTTCTATGAAGAGGAATTTGTCATAAGGCCTGAAGATTTAACCAACCCAAAAGAGGCCGCTCAATATGTAAAAGAAACAGGAGTAGGCTATCTGGCAGTAAGCATCGGAAATTTTCATGGTGTCAGCGTTAAAGGTAACCCCGAACTCGATCTCAAACAGCTGAAAGAAATAAAAAATCTGGTCAAAGATATTTTTCTAGTTTTACATGGCGGTTCCGGTATTCTTGACAGGGATATAGAAAATGTGATTAAATTAGGCATTGTAAAAATTAACATCAATACAGAGCTGAGATTGGCCTATACCAAAACCCTGAAGGAATCATTAGAAAAGAATCCGAAAGAGATTACCCCTTACAAATATTTGCCAGAAGCGATTAAGGCAGTTCAAAAGGTCGTCGAAGAAAAAATACGCTTATTCGGAAGTAATAAAAAAATATAAAATGTCAAAAATTATTATTGAACGCGAAAAGTGTATCGGTTGCGGATCGTGCGTAGCTCTTTGCCCAAAAAGCTTTGAAATAGCTGACGATGGGAAAGCTTTTATTAAAGACGGAAAAAAAGATTCAAAAAATAATGTTGAGTTAGAAACAGAAAAAATTGGATGCGCTCAAGAAGCCGCTGATAGCTGTCCGGTTCAGTGTATCCATATCGTTATATAAATATATGATTAAATTATCTGCGAAAATAAGAAAGGAACTTGGGAAGAAAACAAGATCTCTTAGAAAAAAAGAGAAGATTCCAGCGGTGGTTTATGGTTCTGGCGTAAAGAATGTATCAATCGAGATTGACTATAAAGAGTTTAAAAAAGTTTTTGACCAGGTTGGTGAAAGTTCGCTTGTTTCATTAGAAATTGAGGGCGAGAAGAAAGACAGGCCGGTTTTAATTTATGAGACCCAGAAAGACCATATTTCCGGAAACTTTACCCACGTTGACTTTTATCAAGCCTCGCTTGAACAAGAAGTTGAGGTTATGATTCCTTTGGTTTTTGAAGGGATGGCTCCTGTTATAAAAGAATTGGGAGGAACCCTAGTTAAAGAGATGCAAGAAATCAAGGTTAAAGCTTTGCCTCAAAATCTGCCTCATGATATAAAAGTTGATATAAGCGTCCTTAAGACCTTTGAAGATGAAATTTTTGTTAAAGATTTGAAATTACCTGCTAATATCAAGGTTTTGAGAGGACTTGATGAAATTGTCGTTCTTGCCGTTCCTATAGCAAAGGTTGAAGAGGAACTGGCCAAGCCGATTGAAGAGAAGGTGGAAGACGTAGAAAAAGTAGAGAAGGAGAAGAAAGAGGAAGATGAAGTTGCAGAAGAAAAACCGAAAGCTTCCGAAAAGAAAGAAGAAAAAAAACCTGAAAAGAAATAACAGTTAGAAATCAGCCCCTATTTCATGGGGCTGGTTTTTTTTGCAAAAAGAGGGGATAATAAAGGTATGAATTCTAGAACATTTCTTTATTCTTTCCTTATCTCGGCTTTATTCTTGCCTGTTTTTGTTTTTGCTGAAAGCGACTTAGAACAGACCTGTTCGCAGATTATTGAAAAGAGCGATCCATGCCAGGGGATGACTTCTTCTAATTGCCAGACGATGCTCAAAAATTGTGCTGCATTCTATGAACAGGAGAGTGATAAGATTGCCGAAGATATAACCAAGACCGAGGCGGAAAAAAAGACGCTTCAAAACAAAATCACTACGCTGAAAAAAAAGGTCCAGAACTTGGACTATCAGATAAAACAGGGCAAAGTGGTGATTAAAGATTTGATCCTGCAAATTGAAGATACTCAATCTTCAATTAACAAAATTACTTTGCAGATAGAAGAGTCTAAAGACCAGATTATCAATGTTTTAAGAACGATTGACGAAGAATACCAAAAATCGTCAGTTGAAATTTTATTTGAAGGAGACCTTTCTGATTTCTTTAATAACTTGGCGTATTTGGACAGTTTAAACACAAAATTGAGAAACCTTCTGGAGAGCACTAAAGATTTGAAATCATATTTAGAAGGCCAGAAAACAAATATGGATAGTGAAAAGACAGGAGTGGAAAAAACAGTTAAGCTCCAAGCATTGCAGAAACAAGAAAGCGAATCGACAAAAAAAGAGCAAGAGAGCCTTTTAAAACTAACCGAAGCGCAGTATCAAGAACAACTTCAAGCGAAACAGGATGCAGATAAAAAGGTAGCCGCTATTAATGCAAGAATTTTTGAATTGATCGGCGTTTCTAAAGCTCCGACTTTTGGAGAAGCATATGCGATTGCAAAATATGTTTCAGATATTACCGGGGTAAGAACAGCTTTTCTGCTGGCTGTCCTGACCCAAGAATCGAATATCGGCAAGAACGTCGGGCAATGCTATGTTACAAATTTAAGCACTGGCGCCGGCACCGACTTAAAAGGCAATCCGAAATCAAGAGTGATGAATCCAAAATATATTTCTTCTTTTACTAATCTAACAACTTTATTAGGCATGGATCCTGTTAAGACATCTGTCTCTTGCTGGATACCTTTATATACAAGAGGCGTACCCTATGGCTGGGGAGGGGCAATGGGTCCTGCTCAGTTCACTGCTTCAACCTGGAATCTTTACAAAGATAAGGTGGCCCAGATAACAGGTAAAACAGCCAATCCTTGGAATATTAAAGATGCGTTTTTAGCAGCAGGCCTTTTATTAAAAGATGATGGAGCCCTTAAAAACGAGTTTACTGCAGCAATGAGATATTTTTCCGGAGGCTCTTGGACGAGAAGCGAAGAATTCTATGGGAGATCGGTTTTGGCCATAGCCAAAGGTTATGCAGACGATATCGCTGCTATTGAGGGGCAGTAGACGATTCTTGTTCTGCTTTTTTAAAAGATTTTACAATTCCTTCCATCTTTCCGTCCATTATGCTTTCTATATCGTGCCATGATTTGCCGATTCTATGGTCAGTAATCCTATCTTGGGGAAAGTTATAGGTTCTCATTTTCTCAGCTCTTTTTGCCCAGCCGATCTGTTCTTTTCTTTCGCCTGTCAGCTGAGAATGCGCTTCCTGCTCTTTTTTTTCTAATAAACGGGCAGCTAGAACAGAAAGAGCGTTTTCTCTATTCTGCATCTGGTTTCTTTCGGTTTGAGAAGTAACAACCATCCCTGACGGGATATGGACGATTCTTATAGCGCTTTCTGTTTTATTGACGTATTGTCCTCCAGCTCCGGAAGATTTGTATGTGGTAATTATTAATTCTGACGGGCTGATATTTATTTCTGTTTTTTTAGGTTTTTTTAAAATTGCAACAGTAACCGTTGAAGTATGGACTCTGCCTTGTTTTTCAGTTTTTGGTATTCTTTGGACTCGATGGACCCCGCCTTCATTTTTCATACTTTCAAAAGCTCCCGGGCCGGATAATTCAAAGAATATTTCTTTATATCCTCCGCTTTCGTTCTGATTGGAATCTAAAATCTTCTGGCCCCAGCCTTGTACCTGGCCGAACCTTGTATACATCCGGAAAAGGTCGCGGACAAACAAGCTGGCTTCGTCTCCGCCAGTTCCTGCCCGTATTTCAATGATTACAGATGTTGGTTCTTGCTTTGTAGTTTCTTCATTCATATTTTTATTCAATATAACACAGAGACTTGATTTTGAGAAGAATGTTTGTTATTATATCTTATACATAGTAAAATTAACCATATGAAAAAAGACATCCATCCAAAGTATTATTCTAAAGCAAAGGTCACTTGCGCCTGTGGCAATACTTTTTTTATTGGTTCAACTAAAGAATTTATTGATACAGAAATCTGTTTCAAGTGCCATCCTTTCTATACCGGTAAAGAGAAAATGATCGATACTTTAGGACAAGTCCAGAAGTTTAGAGACAGATTATCTAAAAAAGGAGTTAAAAAAGGTAAGAAATAAAATATGAATAAAGATACAGCCAATCTTAATATTGAAGAAATGACCCAGGCCGTTGTCTATTCCGGACATCGTGTTTCCAAGCTTCATCCTAGAATGAAGCCTTATGTGTCAGGGGTGAAGAATACTGTCCACACTATAAATTTAGAAAAAACAGTTGAGAAGTTCAATGAAGCTTTAACCTTTATTAAGACCCTTATCTCTGAAGGAAAAAACTTGCTTATTGTCGGAACAAAGGTTCCCTCTAAAGATCTAGTCAAGAAAAATGCAGAAGAGGCAGGCTTGCCGTATGTTAATACAAGATGGCTGGGAGGAACTTTTACAAACTTCGAAACCATTCTGAAAAGAGTGAACTATTTCAAAGATTTGGTCAGCCAGAAGGAAAAAGGCGCTTTGGAAAAATACACCAAAAAAGAAAGAATGGATATTGATAAAGAGATTGAAGCTCTCCGTACTAAGTTTGAGGGGATCCAGGATATGAAGAAGCTTCCTGAAGCAGTTTTAGTCCTTGATATGATGAAAGACGGAACGGCTGCTAAAGAAGCAAGAAAAAAAGGAATAAAAATTATTGCCGTCTGCGATACTAATATCGATCCTAACTTGGCGGATTATCCGATTCCAGCCAATGACGATGCTATGAGTTCTATCAAATATATTTTAGAAAAAGTCAAAGAAGCTGTCTTAAAAGCAAAACCACAAAAGAATGATTAATATCGATCAAATAAAACAACTAAGAGAAGAATCGGGCGTTTCTCCCGTAGAGTGTAAAAAAGCTTTAGAAGAGGCAAAAGGGGATACAGAAAAGGCAAAAGAACTTTTAAGAATCTGGGGGAAGTCTGTTGTTATTAAAAAGGTAACCAGAGAAGTAAAAAAAGGATTGATTGATGTTTATCTCCATCCCACATCAAGAGCCGGAGTTTTATTGGATATCCGCTGTGAATCAGATTTTGTTGCAAAATCAGAAGAATTTAAAAAATTAGCTCACGAGATCTGTCTGCAGATTGCAGCAATGAAACCCTTGTTCATAAATGAAAATGATATTCCTGAAGAGTTTGTGGACGGTGAAACAAAGATATATAAAGAGCAGGTTAAAGATTCAGGCAAACCGCAGAAAATAGCAGATCAGATTGTTGAGGGCAAATTAAAAAAATACAAAGAAGGGGTTTCTTTATTATCTCAGCCTTGGATAAAAGACGATTCTAAAATAGTAAAAGATTTGGTTGATGAGGTAATCGCCAAAATAGGCGAGAACATTGAGATAAAGAGATTTACGAGATACGAGATATGATAGAGCTTATTTCTTTAATTATTTTAATTTTAAGTTTAGGCGGTATAGGGTTAATTTTGGCAAAAAAGGTTCCGATTTTGATTCAATTGCCGGAAATCAGCGAGGGCGTCCAAAAAGATAATATTTTAACCGTTCTAGAAAAAAGAATTAAAAATACTTCTTTTGATAAAATTATCTTTTTAAAGACGCTTTCCAAAGTCAGAATATATATTTTGAAGATAGAAAAATACATTGATAATCGTTTGCAAGGAATGAGGAAGAAAATAGTCAAAAAGCAGGAAGAAGCAAAAGAGAATAGTTTGCCAACCCCACCGACTACGCCGAGATAGCTCAGCGGTAGAGCAGCTGTTTTGTAAACAGCAGGTCGGAGGTTCGAATCCTCTTCTCGGCTCTGTGATAAAAAATATGAACTCTAAAACCTTAACCCTGCCCCTTAATCTGACGACCTTATCTCAGGTTTCTTTTTTTATTATTTTATCGATTTTTTCTTTCTTCATTCCGTTCTCTTTCGGCCATCCGCAATGGCTGATTGGAACAATAGTTAATGCCTGCTTATTTTCAGCAGCTGTTTTTTTACCGGCAAGATTATTATTGCCTTTAATCGTTTTTCCAAGTCTTGGGGTTTTAGCTCGAGGAATAATTTTTGGGCCGTTTACCTTCTTTTTAATTTACTTTCTGCCTTTTATTTGGTTGGGTAATTTGATTTTATTTTTAGCCTTTAAGAAATCGTTCCCTGTTTTAAAATATATTCCTTCTCTGATTCTCGCTTCCGCAGTTAAGTTTTTGTTTTTATTAATAGCGGCCAATATCTGTTTTAATCTTTCGCTGGTTCCAAAAATGTTTTTACAAACAATGGGGATATTCCAGCTATTAACTGCTTTGGGGGGTGGGATGGTTTCTCTCTTTGTATTTAAAATATATGGACAATATAACGCCAGAAGCAAAAGAGTTACTTAGTCTTTTAAAGGAAAAAAGAAAATTGGTGGCGATGTTGGCCCCATCTTTTGTCATTGATTTTTCTTACCCTGAAATTATTGGAATGCTAAAAAGATTAAGTTTTGAATATGTTGTTGAAGTATCAGCGGGTGCTGTCGAGACCAATAAACAATTGCTTGCTTTATTAAAGCTTCATCCGGACAGAAGATACATAACAAGTCCTTGTCCGACCGTTGTCAAAACGATTAGAAATAAATATCCTGATCTTATCCAATTTCTAGCCCCGATCGACTCGCCTATGTCGGCTATTGCAAAAATTGTTTCAAAGAAATACCCGGGTTGTAAAAAAGTATATATCGGTCCGTGTTTTCTTAAAAAAATGGAAGCAAAAGAAGACTATCCGGAGTTAGATATATTAGTTTTAACCTATCAAGATCTCAAAAAAATATTTGAAATCAAGAAAATTTCTTCCAAGAAAAGTGATAAGTCTCAGTCGTTTGATATTAATGGAGCGGATACAAGATTGTATCCAATTTCAGGAGGGTTGGCTCAATCATCAGGCATAACAAAAAAGTTCACAGATTCGGAATATGATATTATTTCAGGACCCAGCTTAGTCGAAAAGGTTCTTAATGAGTTTTCCAATAAAATTGAATTAAAAGTAATAGATATTCTCAATTGCGATGGAGGATGTATCAACGGACCGGGAATAGCAAGCAAGATTTCTTTAGATGAGCGGAGGAAAAAAGTAACAGAATATTGGGAAAAGGGCTTGACAAAGGATTTTAAAACGCTAAGATAAGAGTTGTTAATAATTAAACAACTTAAAACAAAAATAACTAGATATTAATTACAAATCAAGTAAGGAATATCCACGAAGGTGTCTTGATTATCAGGATATCTTCGTGGGTATTTTTTTCAGATTTAGTTGGAGGGAAAGTACGTTGAAAAGAACAATATCGAAGTCTGGTTTAATAAGTCAGTTTAAACCGGACACAATTATTAGTTTTTTAAAGTTGTTTCGAATAAAGCTACTATTTTATTTGAGAGTTTGATCCTAGCTCAGGGTGAACGCTGGTAATGTGGATAAGGCATGCAAGTCGTGCGGGTTCCGCAGCAATGCGGAATCAGCGGCGAACGGGTTAGTAACACGTAGGTACCAACCCCAAAGACGGACATAACCAGTCGAAAGATTGGCTAATTTCCGATAGTCCCGCAAGGGTAAAGCCGAAAGGCGCTTTGGGATGGGCCTGCGTCCTATCAGCTAGTTGGTGAGGTAATGGCTCACCAAGGCTATGACAGGTAGGGGACGTGAGAGCGTGTTCCCCAACAATGGCACTGCGACACGGGCCATACTCCTACGGGAGGCTGCAGTCGAGAATCTTCCACAATGGGCGAAAGCCTGATGGAGCGACATTACGTGAATGATGAAGCTCTTCGGAGTGTAAAGTTCTTTTATAGGGGAAGAAGTCGTCTTCGGACGACTGACAGTACCCTAAGAATAAGGGGGTCCTAATTCTGTGCCAGCAGGAGCGGTAAGACAGAACCCCCGAGCGTTACCCGGAATTATTGGGCGTAAAGGGTCTGTAGGTGGTAAAATAAGTCTTTGGTTAAAGCTCATTGGCTCAACCTTTGAGATTTCAAAGATACTGTTTTACTTGAGGGCGTTAGAGGCTGACGGAACCGACGGTGTAGGGGTGAAATCCGTTGATATCGTCGGGAACACCAAAGGCGAAGGCAGTCAGCTAGGACGACCCTGACACTGAGGGACGAAAGCGTGGGGATCAAAAAGGATTAGATACCCTTGTAGTCCACGCTGTAAACGTTGATCACTGGCTATCGGCAGTGTCGACCCTGTCGGTGGCGAAGCTAACGCGTTAAGTGATCCGCCTGGGAAGTACGGCCGCAAGGCTAAAACTCAAAGGAATAGACGGGGACTCACACAAGCGGTGGACCATGTGGCTTAATTCGACAACAAACGAAGAACCTTACCAGGGCTTGAAATTTCGTTGAAATTCCGCAGAAACGCGGAACCCCCACAAGGCAACGGAACAGGTGCTGCATGGTTGTCGTCAGCTCGTGTCTTGAGACGTACCGTTAATTCGGGTAACGAGCGTAACCCTTGCTTTATGTTTTAAATGTCATAAAGGACTGCCCGGGATAACCGGGAGGAAGATGAGGACGACGTCAAATCAGCATGGCCCTTTGATGCCCTGGGCTGCACACGTGGTACAATGGCCGGTACAATGGGATGCAAAACCGAGAGGTGAAGCTAATCCCACCAAAACCGGTCTCAGTTCGGATTGAGGTCTGCAATTCGACCTCATGAAGCTGGAATCGCTAGTAATCGCCAATCAGCTACGTGGCGATGAATATGTTCCTGAGTCTTGTACTCGGAATGTCTGGCAGTTTCGAAAAAAAACAAGTGAAAGTCTTGTTATATTAATCTCAAATAGTATAAAGCTGAACCGCAGGTTTGAACCGCGAGGTTTAAACTGGAGGGTGGAGAAGCATTTTCTAGCTTGAGTTCTTCATTAAAAGGCTACAAATCTGGTGACCTATCGAGTACACAGGGAAGCCATTTGAGAAAAATAGATTTGTAGTAATCGGAAGGCCGAGATGGGAAAACATGTTTTTCGAGATGACCCAGAGAGATCTTGTATTTGTTTCTAGGGCCTGATAAAATCAAATAAATGATGTTTATCTGGCCTCAGGATAACGGATAAAAGCAATTTTATTTTTATGCAATTACAAGAAGTCAGCAGAGCTCGTAGTACCAATAGACGTCCCTTTCAAAGAAATGAAAGGCTAAAAGCGCCGATTGGGAAGGAGCAAATCCGTCGAAATAAACTAAACCCACATTATGTCGCAGGTTTTATTGATGGGGAAGGTTCGTTTTCAGTAAGCATCGGCAAGAACTTAGAATATAAAAGAGGTGTTCAAGTTCGTGTCGAATTTGAAATCGAACTCCGCGCTGATGATCGAAAAATACTCGAAAGAGTATTGATTACAATCGGTTGTGGAAAAATATATGATTGTTCATACGACCGTTATGGTTGGTATCCGCACGTAAAATACAAAATTACAGGCGCGGAAGATATGATAAATTATTTATTTCCTTTTCTAGACAAACATCAATTACAAGCGAAAAAATGTGAAGTTTATAAGCTATTCAAAAAAATAGTTCTAATGTATCGTAGAAAGGAGCATTTAACCGATAATGGTTATGCTAAGATAGTGAGATTACGAGATAAAATACGTACATTGGGTAAAAAACATAATTCGATGGAAACCGCCAGGATACGGGAAAACCGTTCGTCCGGTGGTGTGGGATAATGTAACTATTAATCCCGATACCGCCCGTCACGCCAAGCGAGCTGGGAATAGCCGAAGTTCTCCGCAAGGAGGCCTAAGCTAGGCTCAGTGAGAGGGGCGAAGTCGTAACAAGGCACGGGTAGGGGAACCTGCTCGTGGATCAATTTTTTTAAATATTTTTGTCGACTCAGGTTGAAGTCTTAAATTTGGATTTTAACCTAAGGTGATTGTTGGTCGCACTTTAAATTGGTTACCTAACGCAGATAACCAGCCTGCGATTTATCGCAGGGACCAGCTATTCGAAGCAGCTTTAAAAAACTAAACCTCGAAAGACTTGACAAAGCCTTTCGATTGATTAAGATGAAATTAGCGCATCAACTGTCCAGCGAAATGTTCGTCAAAGTGGTGAATATTTCGTTGGGCAGTGGCAGCGTCGTGTTGTCTGACAGAGTTCCGTGGTTCCCGACGTAGGTACTGACGATCCGTGTTCGTGATTCACCGGTCTGGACGCTGCCCTGCCCTCTGTTCTTTCTCAAGTCGGATTTCCGACATTCAAGGCCTTTGGCCACACACATGAGCGGTCTAGCGTTACCTAGAGAAGCACTGGTTCCTATGGGACCTTTTGCAAGAACTCTGGAGAACGCGCTGACCGCTTTCTTTTTTTATATAATTGATTTTAGCTTAGTTATTTGATAAGATATATTCATATTCGGGCCCTTAGTTCAGTGGTAGAACGCCTCATTTGCAATGAGGAGATCACCGGTTCGAGTCCGGTAGGGTCCACTCGAGAAACCTTGACGTTGTTTCTTTATAAAAAGCCTGTTTTGGGATCTTTTGACAAGATTCCAATATCGTGCTATGATTAAAAATAGTATGATGGAGAATGTTTCTTCATCATTTTACAATATCAAACTTCTATCAGTGGAGGAGAACATGAAGATCGCGGTTGTAGTGGTTTTGGCCGTTACTTTGGTCTCAATTGTCATCGGCGTACTCTTGGGCATTTTGAGGAGCCAAGGGAACAGTGCCAGATTGGCAGCGGGAAAACACCACCTTCCTGTGGTGAGAAAGATCTGAAAAAGAGAGAGCAACCTCTATAGGTTTTCGTTTCGACGAGAACAACGAGTTCTTGGCACAACTGTGTCGAGGACTTTTCATTTTAATCTCCCTTTCCATTTATAAAGAAATGTTTTGCTGATTTTTACTTTAAAATTAGAATATGCTAATGTTCAAACATTATCAGTTCCTATCACGAGAGTCTCGTGGTAGATGCACGTTGACAAAAGGAGGGCTGACATCATGCCGGAAAGAGCGGTTTTCAAAGAAGAGAACTTTGAGACTCTGGAAAGAACGTTTCAGGAAATGGGTTTCCGCCGTATTACAGACGTGGAGTTTCAAACAAACTTCAGACGGTTTGGTCTTGTAGCGCCGACATCGAGATTTGGCAGGGAAGTAGGTTTCATTTTCACGGCAAACGATCTTACTGTCCATGTCTGGACTACATGGCTTGGTCGTGAAAGCAGAACCAGGAGAGCCGATGAGGCTTGGGTCCTGATCGAATGTGAAGACAAAGCAGTCTATTTCAGCCATCCGCTTCATCGGACAAAGAACTTCATGCTGAATCTGCTGCGTCAAGCCTGGATCGCTAGATGGAGAGTACTCAACCGGCCGCTTTGCCCGAAGTGCAGGAACTTCATGGACATTGTCCACGGACGCGGGTTGAAATCCAGATACTGGAGCTGTATAAGGACAGCGGCGCACGCTGACCAAAAACCCGCTTTCCTTGATTGGGATTATGGGTTGCCACCGAAGGCTAAATACTATGTCAGGACTTTGAGAAGAAAGCGGCATTTGTACGAAAAACAACGCAGGGCTGAAGGCAAGCCGCTTCATGTTGCGCTTCTTACGCGCAAACCATGGCAAGGAGTTTTCCAGCCAGAGGACTGACAGACCAGCTGTCATATGCCCGTTATTGTCGTAAGACTTAGCGGGTTTTTGATTGATGTATTGACAATAATCTGATTTTGTTATATTATCTTTACTAGTACACTGGCTAATCTGAAGTCTGCATGTCGCAGACAAAGAAAAGCCAAGACAAGGAGGGTGCATTATGCACTTCTTAACGGAGCTGGTGCAGAAGATCTGCCTCGCCGAGCCGAAGGATGAGATGCTCGACGGGTGCGAAGTGGAACCCGAAGATCGAGTCGTGGGCAAGTTGCCCAAAGAGCTCCGGCAGCTCTTCACCGTCTACTGGGAAGCCCACAACAGGCTGAATGACTTGACCGAGAAGCTCCAGGGTTCGAGAAGGATCACCAAGGCACAGCGCCAAGAACACAGCGTCGAGTGCAGCCGCGTCGAAGTCGTCAAGATCGCCTTCTGGACGGCAGTCCGCCGGACCTTCGTCGAGATCATCGACGACGAAAACATCGGTATCAGACAGGGCTGGCAGGTCGTCACCAAGAAGCACGTCTACAAGTGCCAAGGCTGTGAAAGCCGCGCTGCCTGCGTGGTGTTGTCCCTCTTGGGTGACTTGCCTGACGTTAGCTGACGGTCCGTAACCCTCCTTTTCATCGCTTAAGGCGGTTTGGAAATCTCTAAGAGATGACCTTACCGCCATTTTGTTTGCATTAAGCTATTTATTCGTGTTAGAAATAAGTTAGGATAACTATATGAAAACGACTCAATATTTTACTGCTGAGGGTATAAAAAAACTCAGAGAGGAACTTCATCATTTAAAAACAGTTGAGGTTAAAGAAATAGCGGCCCTTCTCAAATATGCCGCTTCTTTTGGCGACCTTAAAGAAAATGCAGGCTATGACGATGCAAAAGAAAGGCAAGCCGCTTTATTTGAAAGAATCTCGGAATTGGAAGGCGTAGTCAATACTGCGATGGTTTATGAAAGGAAAGAAACAGATAAGATTCAAATTGGTTCTTCTATTTCGGTTTTGCTAGCTGGAGAAAAGCAGGAATTCCAAATTGTAGCTCCGGCCGAATCAGATGTTTTAAATAACAGAATATCTTATCAATCTCCGCTGGGCCAGAAATTGATCGGCAAGAAGATTAATGATGAGTTCTTTTTCGGGGATGAAAAGATTAAAGTCAAGATTTTAAAAATATCTTAATGGAAATTAAAATAAAAGACAGGGGAGAGACTATTTCCAATATTTCAAAGAAAATAGGGTATAGGGTTCAGGGTTCTTCCGAAGATAATAAATACAGTATTGTTAAAAGGTTAAGTGAGCGCGATTATCCGCGTTTCCATATCTATATTAAAAAGGATAAAGAGAATAAAAGAATTCTTTTAGATCTTCATCTAGACCAAAAGCTTCCTTCATATAAAAACAGCGGAGCTCATGACCATAGCGGAGAATATAACGGCGAAGTTGTTGAAAAAGAGGCGGAAAGAATTAAGAATATTCTCCAAGACGGAAAGCCCGACGATCTGCCGGAAATTTATGTTTTTAATTAATTTGATATTTCAAACATACGTATTTTGGTATTTACTGTAGTAAACGAAAGTGTGTTATTATATATAAAATTATGTCAAAACAAAAAATATTTTTCATCATAATCTTCACGTTTTTAAGTCTGATCGCTTTCCAGCTGCCGATTTCAAAAATAATTGGTTCTAGTCAGTCGTTTACTTTGTTTGAGTTAATGGCCCCTATAGGAGGAATGTTTCTAGGTCCTTTATTCGGGGCCGTGTCTGCTTTTTTCGTTAGATTAATAAATATTGTTTTATTTAAGCAAGACATAGATCTATTGACCGTAATACGTTTTTTACCTGCGATGATAGCCGCGATATATTTCGGGCTTAAAAGTAAAAAAACAGCTTTTATATTCCCGATTTGTATTATCTTATTCTTATCAAACCCAATTGGTAGACAGGCCTGGCTTTATCCTTTAATTTGGTTGATTCCATTCGTTGCAACGCTTGGAAAAAAGAGGCTTATACTTAATAGTCTAGGAGCGACATTCACAAGCCATGCGGTTGGTTCGACTATATTCCTTTATACCTTTGGGTTGACTCCTCAGATTTGGCTTTCTCTAATTCCAATCGTATTTATTGAAAGAGGAATTTTTACTGTAGGGATTTGGGGTAGTTGTTTGGCGATGAACACCATATTGGCCAAAATTTCAAAAATTAAATACGCTAGAATATTAGAACAGTTTGTAAACAAGGATTACATTTTGTCTCAGAAGTTTTTTAAATCACACGCGTAATATGGAAGTTAAGGCAATTAAAACCAGCATTTTTAAAGAGAAGGAAAGCCTTGTTGACTTTATTGTGCGATACATTCCTAAAATAAAAGAGAGCACGGTATTAGTTATTACCTCAAAGATAGTCGCCCTATCAGAAGGTAGAACCGCTACAATAAAAAATAAAGGTACAAAGGAACACCTAATTCTAGAAGAAAGTGAATTTGCCATGCCGACAAAATATGCGTGGCTGACGATAAAGGACGGCGTGTTCATGGCTTCGGCGGGAATTGACGAATCAAACGCTAACGGGAAGCTGATACTTTTACCAAAAGACAGTTATAAATCGGCTGATTTTTTACGGAGGTGTTTGCAAAAAAGATATAAAGTAAAAAATCTCGGAATTTTAATAACCGACAGTCGGACTGTTCCCCTGAGAGCTGGGATTATCGGAATGGCGGTGGGTTACGCCGGGCTTTCTGGAATTAAAGATTATCGGGGGGAAAAAGATATATTTGGTAGAAAATTTAAATTTTCTCGTGTAGATATTGTAGATAGTTTAGCTGCAACTGCTGTGCTTTTGATGGGTGAGGGGAAGGAGCAAAAACCATTGGCAATCATTGAAAAACCGCCTGTTAAGTTTTGCGGAAAAGTTTCTAAAAAGGAACTATATATTAATCCGAAAGAAGATATGTACGGACCACTATTTTTTAAAATTTATAAAAGTAATCTTAAATTAAAAAATGGCACTTAGTATCGGAATTGTCGGTTTGCCAAACGTTGGCAAATCCACATTATTTAAAACATTAACGAAAAAGGAAGTAGATATCGCTAATTATCCTTTCTGCACGATTGACCCGAATGTTGGGGTTGTTTTGGTTCCAGACGAAAGAGTTGATAAATTAGCTGATTTAACTGAATCCCTTAAAAAGATATATACAACTATCGAGTTCGTTGATATCGCCGGATTGGTAAAAGGAGCTAGCGAAGGGGAGGGGCTGGGGAATAAATTCTTAGCCCATATCAGGGAAACAGATGCAATCATATATATTCTTAGAGCTTTTTTAAATCCTGATATTATCAATACTCAGACAGCAGTAAGTCCGCTGAAAGAAAAGGGGATTCTGGATGTGGAGCTGATTCTAAAAGATTTAGATACGGTTTCAAAAAGGATTGAAGGATTAGAAGGGGATGTCCGAGCTGGGAAAAAAGAATCGATAAAAGAATTCCAAGTTCTGGGAAAAGCTAAAGAATATTTATCGCAGGAAAAAATCTTAGCCGAGCAAGCTTTTACAGACGAAGAAAAGGATATTTTGAAGGGTTACCAATTGCTGACCTTAAAACCAAGGCTGTACTTGCTGAACGGAAAAGATGAAGAAGTTGATAAAGGAACCTTGGAGATTTTTAATAAAAACAAATGGTCCTATCTAATAGTAGATATAGCAACTGAATTCGAGGCAGCCGGATTCTCCAGGGAAGAAAGGGTCTCATTGGGGTTCCCGCCAGAATCAGAACTGGATATCTTGATTAACAAATCATACGAATTGTTAAGCTTGATTACTTTTCTGACAACCGGGCCGGATGAAACCCGCGCCTGGACGATAAAGAAAGGGGCAAAAGCGCCCCAGGCAGGAGGAGTCATCCATAGCGACTTTGAAAAGAATTTTGTCAAAGCAGAAGCTATCAATTGGAAAAGTCTTTTAGAAGCAGGCGGATACGCTAAGGCCAGAGAAAGGGGATTGATAAGAACTGAAGGGAAGGAATATGTCATTGAGGATGGAGATGTTATTGAGATAAAGCACGGATAAGTTATCCACAGGGTAGCTTTGACTTTTTCTACTGCCTTTAATGATATAATAAATTAATAAAAGCAATTAGACTTTGTTGCAAAAAGCCTAATTGAAAAGGTCGACTATCTATTCAATTAAATGTTTTGTAATAAATAAATTTATGATGGCACAAGAATTATATCTATCGATTATTCAACCGTTTTTAAGACAATTGGTTGAATTCCTTCCGCGGCTTGTTTTGGCGATAATTGTTTTCGTCATCGCTTATATCATTTCCGTGGGTATCGGCAGATTGATAACTGAAATATTAAAAAGCTTGAAGTTCAACAGCCTTTTCGCAAAAGAGGGCTGGCAGAAAGCTTTAGAAAAAGCAGAAATCAAAATAGATCCTTCTGCTTTTATCGGCGTAATCTTCAAATGGATCTTCGTAATAGTTTCCGTTCTGTTGACCGTCGACATTCTGCAACTTAATAGTTTTGCTCTTCTTATAAAAGACATTTTGAACTATATTCCTAATGTCATTGTTGCTGTTTTGATATTTGTAGTTGCAGTAGTTATTGCCGATATTGTTGAAAAGTTAGTTCGAGTTACTGTCGAGAAGATGAAAATCAGTTATGCAAGCTTAGCAGCGGCTATCGTCAAATGGACGATTTGGGTCTTTGTCATTTTCATGATTTTAGACCAGCTATTACCAGCATCTGGATTAGTCCAGGTTCTATACAAGGGTATAGTTTATGGAATAGTCAGCGCTGTTGCCGGTGCAGCCGCTTTGGCTTTCGGCCTTGGTGGAAAAGAAGCTGCATCCCAATCGATTGAAGGCATAAGAAGGAAATTTAAAGACAAATAATTGTCTTTAAAACAGATCGAATTACTACCCCCCGTCCCTCAAAAGGCGGGGGGTTTGTATAACTATTGACAAAGGTATTCTAATCAGATAAAATACAGCCACATGATAAATATTAATAAAACCAATTTTAAAAAACGAAGCGGTTAAGCGCCTTAATGTTTGTATATGTCTGATGGACCGCTTCTAAAAGCGGTTTTTAATTTATTATCAAGCTCCTTGAAAATCCAACCCTAGTTAAAATCTTGCTTTTTTAAAAGATTTTAATTAGGCCACTCTGTTAAATTCTCTTGTTTAGACAGGGGGTCTTTTTTAACAGAGTTAGTGCAATTTGCATTTTTATTTTCGTTTTGAAGAAACGAAAAAAATATTTAAAACCTGTATCTATCACTTACGCAAAGAAGATAATTTTACAGGCAGATGGTGGATGCCTTGGGATATCGAGGCGATGAAGGACGTGGCGTGTCTGCGATAAGCTTCGGGGAGGTGACTAGCAACCTTTGATCCGGAGATTTCCGAATGGGGTAACCTGGTCTTGCTAAAAACGAGATCGTCTAGCCCGCAAGGGTTAGAAGTAAACCTGGGGAAGCGAAACATCATAGTACCCAGAGGAAAAGAGAACAATGTTTATTCCCTTAGTAGTGGCGAGCGAAAAGGGAAGAGCCTAAACCAATTTTAGTTTCGCAAGAAATTACAGTTGGGGTTGTAAGGGAGTAGCGTCGATTTAATTCGAGGGAGAATATTTTGGTATTTTCGTTAGTTGAATGACCCTGGAAAGGGCAATCGTAGAGGGTAATAATCCCGTAAACGAAAACGATTTTACGCTCCTTGCTATTCTTCTTAAGTACTGTCGGGTATGATAACCTGGCAGGAAGCAGGCCGAACTATACGGCCAAGGCTAAATACTCGATATCACCGATAGTGAACTAGTACCGTGAGGGAAAGGTGAAAAGTAGCCCGGTGAGGGCGGTGAAATAGAACCTGAAACCATTTGCTTACAAAGAGTCAGAGCTTGATCCGCAAGGATCGAGTGATGGCGTGCTTTTTGCAGAACGAGCCAACGAGTTCAAGCACTCAGCTTGTCTAAGCCCTTATGGGGCGGAGGCATAGCGAAAGCGAGTGTTAATAGCGCAACTTTTGCTGCGTGCTTGAGACCCGAAGCCAGGCGAGCTTTCCTTGAACAGGGTGAATTCCGACGAAAGTCGGGAGGAGGCCCGAACCCGTGAGCCGTGCAATACTCTGGGATGATTTGTGGAAAGAAGTGAAAAGCTAATCGAGCCTGGTAATAGCTGGTTCTCTCCGAAATAGCTTTCGGGCTAGCGTCTTTTGTTTGACATTGGGGGTAGAGCACTAGATAGAGTTTCTTGGGCTTCGCCCAGATACTCTAACTAAACTCCGAATACCAATGTTTTTAGAAAGGCAGTCAGACTGTGGGGGCTAAGCTTCATAGTCGCGAGGAGAACAATCCAGACCATCATCTAAGGTCCCTAAATTGAACTAAGTGTAAAACAAGGAAGTATTTTGCCCTTTACAGGCAGGAAGTTAGCTTAGAGGTAGCTATCTTTTAAAGAGTGTGTAACAACTCACTGTCCTATATAGGCGAAGTGCGCCAAAGATTACCGGGACTAAAGTTCAATACCGAAGATATGGTTCTTCATCTTCTTCGGAAGGTGAAGGAGGTAGGAGAGCGTCCTTATCGCAGTGAAGCCCAAGCGTGAGCAAGGGTGGAGCGTTAAGGAGTGAGAATGTTGGCATGAGTAACCACAATTCCGATGAAATGTCGGAACACCGAAAACCCAAGGTTTCCTTGGCAATGAAAATCAGCCAAGGATTAGGCGATCCTAAGGAGAAGCCGAAAGGTGAATCTAATGGACAGCCGGTTAATATTCCGGCCCATCGGCACTTTTTCTTGAAGGTGACGGAAGTTAGTAATTTGGGTGTATTATTGGATTTACATTTATACCTTAAAGAGAAATCTAATAGGATTATAAAGTTGGAACTTCGGTTTCAGCGATCCAAACGAGCAACTTTCCCAGAAAAATTTTCAAGAGCTAAAGGTGCCGGTATCGTACCAAAAACCGACACAGGTGGGTTGGCGTAAGTGTGCCAAGGTGAACGGGTGAATCTTCGTTAAGGAACTCGGCAAAAAAGCGGCCGTAAGTTCGCAATATGGCCTGCCTCGCTTCGGCGGGGCCGCAGCAAACGTACCCCTAGCGACTGTTTATCAAAAACACAGCTCCCTGCTAACTCGTAAGAGGATGTATAGGGGGTGAAGCCTGACCAGTGCTGGAATGTTAAGTCTGAGGGTGTGCGCCGCAAGGTGTATGCTCATTAGATGAAGCACCAGTGAACGTCGGCGATAACTATAATCGTCCAAAGGTAGCGTAATCCCTTGCCAGGTAAGTTCTGGCCCGCATGAATGGCTTAACGACTGGGGGACTGTCTCAACGAAGAGCCCGGTGAAAATGCAATACCGGTGAAGATGCCGGTTACTTGCGGCTAGACGGAAAGACCCCGGAAGCTTTACTATAGTTAGATATTGAGTTTTGATTTTTGATGCGTAGCGTAGATGGTAGACTTTGAAACCTCGTTCTCGGATGGGGTGGAGTCGCCGATGAAACACCATTCTTTAAAAATCATAATTCTAACCTTCCTTTATGGAAGAGACAGTTTTTAATGGGTAGTTTAAGTGGGGCACTTGCCTCCTAAAGAGTAATGGAGGCGTTTATAAGGTCAGCTAGCTCCGGATGGAAATCGGAGTGATAGGGCAAAGCCATATGCTGGCTTTACTGCAAGACGGATAAGTCGCGCAGTTGCGAAAGCAGAACTTAGTGAACCGACAGTGGTTATTAGAATCGCTGAAGATCATCAACCAAAAGCTACTCCGGGGATAACAGGCTGGTAGAGCCCGAGAGTCCATATCGACGGCTCTGTTCGGCACCTTAACAAATCGGGGCGCCATAGCAGTAATGCTATAATCCTTACAGCTTGTCTCAGAATTTCTGAGCTTATTAAAGGATAAAATTTGGCTTATAACGGTGGACTCCATATGGTATAATTAAACCAATATGGACAATACCGTGGGAAGTTTAACTCAATTTCAGAAATCATTAATTATTGGAACAATTTTAGGAGATGGATATTTGCGTATGATTCCCGGGAGGAAAAATGCCTTCTTGGAATTAAATCATTCCTTTTCTCAAAAACAATATGTTGATTGGAAGTTTGAAAAGTTGCAAAATATTTGCGTTTCAAAACCGAAAACAAGAAAAGGGAATGGAAATAGGATCGCCTATAGATTCTACACAAAGCAACATCCAGAATTAACTAAAATTTTCAGAACCTTTTATAAAAAAGGTAAAAAAATTGTTCCTGATGATTTAGAGCTTGATGCTGTTGCATTAAGCGTATGGTTTATGGACGATGGAAGCAGATGCGGAAATTCAAGTTTTTATCTCAATACACAACAATTTAGCAAAGATAATCAAATAAAATTGTTAAATTGTTTAGAAAAGTTTGATTTAAAAGCGAAATTAAACCGAGATAAAATCTACTATCGCATAAGATTTCTTTGTTCATCAATACCAACATTTAAGGAATTAATAAAAAGTAATTTAATCCCTTCAATGTATTATAAAATTGGGTTATAACCCCGTAGAGACTTGACCTAAATAGGTCGGAGTTCTCCAAATAATTGGAGAGCTAATACGCCAGCCCCTTTCTTGATTAAGAAAGGGTGAAGATATAGTCCGATCCTCCTTGTAAAAGGAGAAAAATTAATGACAGCGATGTCGGCTCAACACATCCTGGGGGTGGAGAAGCTCCCAAGGGTTTGGCTGTTCGCCAATTAAAGTGTTACGTGAGCTGGGTTCAAACCGTCGTAAGACAGGTTGGTCCTTATCTACCGCAAGCGTAGAGTTTTGAGAGGCTTTGACCCTAGTACGAGAGGACCGGGTTGAACGAACCTCTGGTGTACCAGTTGTTCCGCCAGGAGCATTGCTGGGTAGCTAAGTTCGGATGGGATAAGCGCTGAAAGCATCTAAGCGCGAAACCCACCTCAAGATTAGAACTCCTAGATTCCTTGAAGATGACAAGGTTGATAGGCTCCAGGTGTAAGTGAGGCAACTCATTCAGCCGAGGAGTACTAATAAATCGTTGTTATTTTCTTTGCTTACCCTCTTAAATTTTGAAACTCAAAGTTTAGGAGGATATTGATAGATACAGATTTTAGATATTTTTAAAACAGAGATCGCGCCCAGTTAATGGGGGTCATACTGGCATTGCTCCACCTGTTCCCATTCCGAACACAGAAGTGAAATATGCCAAGGCCGATGATAGTGGCTTTTGCCGCGAAAGTAGGTAACCCTCGCTAATTGGGCGCGATTTTTATTTACATTCAAAAGGGCTTTTTATTTAATCGAAATTGAGTTAGAATAATCAAAAGTCCATGATGATAAATAACTCACAAAAAAGAAGGACCCCTAGAATTATTGTTATAGCCATAGTGGTGGTTTTAACGATTCTTCTCTCAAGTATTTTTAAATCAAACGTTAAGAACTTTTTTTATCTGACATCAAGTTCTCTCCAGAAATCTTTCTGGCAGATAGGAGGCAATACCTCTGATTTTTTGTATTCTTTTCTAAGAGTAAAAGATCTGAAAAATGATAACGAACAACTTATTCTGGATAATCAGAAATTATTATTGCAAGTTTCTGCCTTAGAAGATCTTGAAAAAGAAAATCAGACCTTGAGAGAAGCTTTGGAAATCAATCTTCAGAAAGACTTTGAAATGGTTTTTTCTCAGATTATCAGCAAAGATATATCAGAAGACTTTATATTAATAGACAAGGGTTCGGAAGATAATATTTTGAAAGATATGCCTGTAATCAACCAGGAAATGGTTCTTTTTGGGAAGATCAGCGAGGTTTACGGCAGTTTTTCCAGGGTGGCTTTAATTACTAACGAAAATTGTGTTTTTGATGCCAAAACCATTGGGAAAGAAATCTACGGTATTGTTAAAGGAAAAGGGAATTCCAACCTTTATTTCGATCTTATTTCCAGGGAGGTGGAGTTGAAAGAAAAAGATGTTTTAGTGACCACAGCTTTGGGAGGGAAGTTTCCTCAAAATCTTTTGATAGGCGAGGTTGAAAAAGTTATAAAAGAGGATACCAAGCCGTTTCAATCAGCTGATATCAAGCCATTTTTCGACCTTGAAAAAACAGATAATTTGTTTATCATTACTAACTTTTAGCTGATGCAGTATAAGTTTTTAGCCATAATCCTGTTTTTTTATTTTCTTACCTTGTTTCAAAACAGCTTTGTAAGCCATTTTGCCATATTTGGAGTATTTCCTAATCTTGTTTTAATTTTATTCTGCCTTCTTAGTTTCTTTGAAAATTCTCACAGATACTTCAATATATTTCTGGCTCTTACCGCTGGTTTTTTTCTTGATATTTTCTCGAATTCTTTTTTTGGGGTTTCGATTTTTTCTTTTATTATTATTTATTTTTTTATAAAAGAAACAATCCATTTTTTAAGAGATATTTCCCAGGAATATTCAGTTATTTATTTTATTTTGACTTTTATTTTCTCTATAATCCTATATGGCTTCTTTTTCGGGCTATTCTCCCGTTTTTTAAATCATTCTTCATTATCTCTTTTTGGCGGTTATGCCTTAGTTGCAAAAATAGCCTATAACCTTCCTTTTGCTGTTGCTGGTTTTTATCTTCTTAAAAGATATCCGATATTTAAAAATGAAATTCGATAAATACAAAATAAACAACTTTAAGTCTGATATTGAACTTCATGAGGTTTTTTTGGATAAGCTTGCGAAAAATAGGGAAGAAGACTGGGGTATTACCCAGAAAAAGTTTGAAGTGCCTCTTCAGGAAAAATTAGCTTATGTTATTTTTTGTATTTTTGCAGTTTTAGCATTTTCGCTCTTTTCAAAGGTTTTTTATCTGCAAGTTGTCCAAGGAGATAATTTAGCGGCTCTAAGCGAGAACAACCGTATCAGAGTTCAGTATGTCCAGGCGGAAAGGGGAGTGATTTATGATAATAATTTAAAACAATTAGTTTTTAACCTGCCGGCTTTTGATCTGATTTGCGATAAGAGAGACTTATTAGCCTTATCTCCTGATAGCGAGAAAGAGATTGAAGAAGTGGCTATTATCATCGGTAAGGACCCTGAAGCTTTGAAAAAAGAAATTAAAGAATCGGATAATTCTCAGGTTCTGGTATATGAAAATTTGCCTCAGCAGACGATTGTTCTTTTAGAAAACAGAATTGAAGATTTTCTTGGTTTTGAAATAGTGGATAATACCGTAAGAAACTATATCCAGGGATCGTTTTTTTCCCACTTGATCGGATATATAAGTAAAATAAACAAGAAAGAAACTGAGTTATATAAAAATTATTCTGTCAGCGACTATATCGGGAAAACCGGTGTTGAAAAGTTTTATGAAGAAATTCTAAGAGGAAATCCTGGGGTGATTAAAACAGAAAAAGATGCCCTCGGGAGGAAGAAAAACGAAAAGGTTGAATCTCTTCCGGAATCGGGCAAGAGCTTGGTATTGTATCTAGATTCCGCCCTTCAAAAAAAGCTTACTGAGGTGCTAGAAGAACGGCTTGAAACAACCGGAGTTAAAAAAGCAGCGGCAGTAGCCATTGATCCTAGAACAGGCGGAATTTTAGCTCTGGTTTCTATCCCGTATTTTGATAATAATATTTTCAGCCAAGGGGCTTCATCCGATGAATGGCAGAAAATTCAAAGTAATCCTCTTAATCCGCTTTTTAACAGAGTAATCTCCGGTCAGTATCCAATCGGTTCAACAATAAAGCCGTTGATTGCTTCAGGGGCTCTCCAGGAAAAAATAATCTCTCCTAATAAGCAGATTTACGACTTGGGATATATAGAAGTTAAAAGCCAATACGATCCGGATGTCGTCTATAGATATTCCGGCTTAGAAGATCCCGGTTACTATGACATGAGAAAGGCAATTTCCGAATCAAGTAATGTCTATTTCTATACCGTGGGCGGGGGATACAAAGATCAGCCGGGATTAGGGCCAACAAGAATCAAACAATATCTGGAACTTTTCGGGCTGGGGAATAAAACCCAAATTGATTTGCCCGGCGAATCTCAAGGATTTGTTCCTTCGCCTGAATGGAAAAAACAGGTGAAAGGAGAAAATTGGTGGGATGGAGATACCTATCATCTGGCTATCGGCCAAGGAGATCTTCTGACAACTCCGCTCCAGCTTGCTTCGGCTTACGCTGCTATTGCCAATGGCGGAACTCTATACCAGCCGGAAGTTGTTAAAGAAATCGTAAGTACTTCTTCAGGTTCGATTAAAACAGTTGAAGAAATTGAGCCGAAGATTATCCGTCAGGATTTTATTGATCCAGAAAATCTTCAAGTGGTCAGAGAGGGAATGAGGCAGGGTGCCATTGATGGAACAGGCCAGGTCTTGCAATCTTTGCCGGTTAAAGCTGCTTCGAAAACAGGAACAGCTCAGACTTCAAGAGACAATTATTATGATATTTGGGCAAGCGTCTTTGCCCCCTATGATAATCCTCAAATTGTTTTAGTGATAATCACCGAAGATGTGGAGGGCTTGCATGTACCTTCTTTAATGGTGGCAAGGGATGTTTTAGAATGGTATTTTTCTAAATAATCAGCTCTTATCCGTTGACAGGTTTTTTAAATATGATATAGTCTATGCAGAACATTGCAATATTAACCCTCTAGAAAGGAACAAACAGCAATGGATGCAAAGACAATGGCAGAATTTGACTATGTCGGTCCTTTTGTTGAAGGATTGGCTTTGGTCCACAAGAATGGCAACTGGTTTCACGTCCGTTCCGACGGTACCCCTGCCTACGAGCAGAGGTATGACTATGTCGGTTCTTTCTCTGAAGGACTGGCTCAAGCCTGCTTAGCCGGCCAATACTTTCACATTCTTCTTAATGGTGCCCCTGCCTACGAGGAGAGGTACAGTTTTGTCGGTCGCTTCTTCAGAGGAGTGGCCCATGTTTGCAAGGACGGTAAGTGGTTTTCCATCCATCCTGACGGAACAAGGGTGGTGTATATTTTCTGTGTAATGTTGGTTTCCTAGAAAGGAGTGAGTATGGAAAAAACAAGAGCAGAACTGCTGGAAATGTATGATTTTGTCGGTGACTTCCACGAAGGAGTGGCCTGTGCCCGCGACAAGGCCGGCAACTGTTTCCACATTAAGCCTGACGGCAGTCTCGTCTACAAGGGGAAGTACGACTGGGTCGGTTCTTTCGTAAAAGGGCTGGCTTGGGCCCACTGGGGCGAGGAGGAATTCCAAATCCGTCTCGATGGGACAAGGGTGGAGGAATAGCTTCCACACGCACAAAACCCCCTGTATGGGAAATCTCGCAAGAGAAATCTCGTACAAAGGGGTTCTTTTTTTTATTGACAAAGTTGCAATTAGCACTAAAATAGGAATAGTCTAAGGTTCCGCTCTTTGACATGGAAGGAAAGGGAAACTGATGAAGAATCTTCTTCGAAAGATGACAGAATGGTTTCGCAACAAGTGCGAAGAGTTCAGAGAACAGCAGAGAACACGGGTTGGTCGGTGTCCGAATCACGGACCAGACTATGTATGCGTGGATTGCATCCACCTTGAGGAGAATCGAAGAAGCTTCGTTCCGTATCGGTGAACTTGATCAGTTCATGCCCTCAATGCCCCGAGATAACGTCAAAGGGCTCTTTGTTTTGACGGCAATTTTAAAATAATGTAATATGAATAAACATGTCAACAATAGATGAAATTAGAAAAGAAAGAATCAATAAAATAGAAGCCATTAAGAAGGCCGGCTATTTAGCTTATCCTAGTCAGACAAAAAGAACCCACGCGGTTTCTCAGGCTTTAGAAGTTTTCTCAAAGTTATCGAAAAAAAAGGAGGAAGTGTTTTTGGCTGGCAGAGTAATGGCCAGAAGAGAACATGGAAAAGCGATCTTTATTGATATAGTAGACGGAACAGGAAAGATACAGGCTCATCTCAGGGAAGATAAATTAGGTGAAAAAGGTTTTAAGTTTTTCCAGGATAATTTCGATCTGGGAGATATTGTTGAAATAAAAGGCATTTTATTCATTACTAAAGGAGGGGAGAAGACGATAGAAGCAACTGATTTCAAAATGCTGGCAAAATCTTTGAGGCCTCTGCCTGAAAAATGGCACGGACTTCAGGATGTGGAAGAAAGGCTCAGAAAAAGATATCTTGATATCCTGTTCAACCCGGAAGTCAAAGAAATGGTTGAAAAAAGAGCTGTTTTTTGGAATTCAATAAGAGAGTTTTTAATTGAGAAAGGTTTTCTAGAAGTAGAGACGCCAGTTTTGGAAACCACTCCCGGCGGAGCTGACGCCAGGCCTTTTGAAACTCATCATAATGCTTTGGATATGGATGTTTTCCTGCGTATTTCCATGGGCGAGTTATGGCAGAAAAAGCTTATGGTAGCCGGATTTGAAAAAACATTTGAAATAGGCAGGCAATTCAGGAACGAAGGAATGGATGCAGAACATTTACAGGACTATACCCAGATGGAATTTTATTGGGCATATGCCGATTATGAGCAGGGGATGAAAATGGTTGAAGAGATGTATAAATATGTAGCTAAAAAGACTTTCGGGACATTGAAGTTTAAAATTAAAGAATTTGAGGTTGATTTGGGAAAGAAATGGGAGAAGTATGATTACCAATCGGTAATCGCAAAATATACTGGCGTAAATATTGAGGAAGCTAGCTTGCCAGAAATAGAAAAAGCTTTGATTAAATTAAAGATTGACTATGATAGGAAAGGATTTAACATAACAAGAGCAATTGATAACCTTTGGAAGTATTGCAGAAAGAATATAGGGGGTCCGGGATTCTTGATTAATGTTCCTGTTATCATGGAACCATTGGCAAAAAGAATGGAAAAGAATCCGAAATTAGTCCAAAGATTCCAGGTAATTATAGCCGGCTCTGAAAACGGCAAAGGTTATTCTGAATTGAATGATCCGATCGACCAGGCGGAAAGATTCGCCCAACAGCAGAAATTGAGAGATGCCGGTGACCAAGAAGCCCAGATGTTTGACTATGATTTCGTAGAAGCTTTAGAATATGGCATGCCTCCGACTTGCGGTTTCGGTCTGTCTGAACGTTTATTTAGCTTCTTAACGGATAAGCCGTCCCGCGAATGCCAGATATTTCCGTTAATGAGGCCGAAATGAAAAAAGTAATGGTTTTTGGAACTTTTGACGGAATCCATGAAGGTCATTTAAATTTATTCAAACAGGCAAAGGAATACGGAGATTATTTAATAGCGGTTGTCGGCAGAGACGAAGTGGTGAAGAAAATAAAAGGAAAATATCCTGAAAGAACCGAAGAAGAAAGATTTAAAGATCTTGAAAAACAAGATATAGTCGATGAAGTCAGATTAGGAGACTTAGTTGACCCATATAGAATTATCAATGAAATAAAGCCGGATGCAATCTGCCTGGGATATGACCAGAGTTCATTTACTGAAAACCTTAAAGAAAAAACTAAAATAGAAACTCATAGGTTAAAAGCATATAAACCAGATAAATATCATTCATCAATTTTAAAAAAAACATGCTTGACATAAACAAAATCAGAACAAATAAGGAAGAAATAAAAAAGAATCTTCTCAAAAGGATAGAAGAGAAGGATTTTAATTTAGATGAAATCATCGCTATAGACGATAAAAGGAAGAAATTGTTGGCAGAAGTTGAAATACTTAAGGCAGAAAGGAACAGAAATTCACATCAAAAACCTGACCCGGAAACAATAATAAAAATGAAGGCAATCGGAGACAAGATTACGGAAGCAGATAACCAGATCAGAAACGTTGAGGAAGAGTTGAAAGATAAGGTTTCCGCGCTTCCAAATATCGTAGCTGATGATGTTATCGCCGGTGGGAAAGAGAATAACAAGGTTATCAAAACATTCGGCAAGAAACCTGTTTTTAAGTTTATCCCGAAAGACCATGTCCAGCTAGCGACTGAACTGGGATTAATTGATTATGAAAGAGCGGCTAAAATGTCAGGGACTGGTTTCTGGATATATAAAGGAAACGGGGCTGTTCTAGAATGGGCTTTATTAAACTATTTTATTGCTTTCCATAGGAAGAACAAATACACATTTTTAATTCCTCCATTTTTATTGACTGAAAAATCCGCCTATACATCCGGCCATCTTCCGAAGTTCAGAGACGACTTGTTCTGGACCCAGGACAAGCTTTGTTTAGACGCTACCAGCGAAATGATGATCGGCAATTATCATAGAGATGAAGTATTGGAAGAAAAAATGCTTCCTTTAAAATATTTTGCTTATTCAGCTTGTTTTAGAAGAGAAGGCGGGGGATATAGGAAAGAGGAAAGAGGGATGATAAGGGGTCATCAATTTAATAAAATAGAAATGTTCCATTTCACAAGACCAGAAAAATCCTGGGAAGCCTTTGAAGAATTGCGTGAAAACGCTGAGAAGCTTGTTTCCGGCCTTGGTCTGCATTTCCAGTCTGTCCAGCTGGCTGCCCAAGACGTTTCAGCCGCAATGGCTAAAACGATAGACGTTGAAGTGTTTATTCCAAGCATGAATATATATAAGGAGGCTAGCAGTGTATCGAATGCTTTAGATTATCAGGCAAGGCGGGGGAACGTGAAATACAAAGATAAAAAAACAGGGAAGAATGAATTTGTCCATACTCTTAACGCTTCTGGATTAGCGACAAGCCGTTTAGTTCCTGCAATTTTAGAACAATTCCAGCAGAAAGACGGCAGCGTAAAAGTGCCGAAAGCATTACAAAAATACACTGGGTTTAAAGTAATTAAGATTAAATGAAAACCTTAGTTATCTTGCATGGCTGGAAAAGTTCAAAAGAAAGATGGCAAAAAGTAAAAGAAGAAATTGAAAAATCTGGAATCAGGGTAATAATTCCGGATATTCCAGGATTTAAACCGGAGACTGAACTTAAAGAACCATGGGATTTAGGAAATTATTTAGATTGGCTCAATGGTTTTATTTCCTCGGAAAACATAGCCGAAGGATTTTTTTTATTAGGTCATTCCTTCGGCGGCGCTTTAGCAGCAAAGTTCAGCTTGAAGTATCCAGAGAAAATAGAAGGATTGTTTTTAGTTGCTAGCGCCTGTATTAGGAAAAAGACAGTTAAAAAGATGTTTCTTTCTAGGATTTCGAAGGTTTTAAAAGTTTTTTCTTTTATCCCTTTTTATTCTACTGCCAGAAAAGCTTTTTATAGGTTCGTAGTAGGGAAGAGCGATTATCTTTCTGTTGAAGGCGTCTTGAAAGAAACTTATTTGAAGGTTATCAGCGAAGACCTTTCTCAATCCTTGTCTTCAATCGCCGTTCCTACAACTATTATCTGGGGAGATAAAGACGAGGCTACTCCGATAGAAGACGCATATTTGATAAATAAGAAGATAAGTAATTCAAAGCTTGTTATTATTCCTGGCGGCTCTCATAGCTTGGAAATAAAAATGCCAGAGGTCTTAGCCCAAAAAATCTTAGATAACATATGAAAAACATTCTTATACTATTCCTATTGCTTTTTTGGTTTTTCAGATCTATAAGATATATTCTCTTCTGGATTTATTTATGGCAGTTGAAACAATATCACAGAGGCCGTTTTTCAAGCCATTTTAGGACAGAGAAAGGAAAAGAGCTGCTCTTGCAGCCGGCTCAAATATTAAAGATCGGATTAATAGCTGTTTCTATTATCAGTTTATTTTTTCTTTCATCTGATTATTTGCTGTTCTTTCCTTTAATTCTATTATTAATTTACTTTTTAGAGTCAGTTCTTTATTTCAAAAGACTTTCTGATAAAAAGGTTAAGAATCCTATCTTAACCAAGAAAACTCTTTTTTTATCTACGGTTGTCGTTCTAATTTCTTTTTTCTATCCGTTTCTATTCATCAAGAACATATTCTGGCTTAGCTTTGCTATCTTAGCCTTTGATATTCTCCTGCCTTTGGTAGTTTCTATCGTTGTTCTTCTGTTCCAGCCATTAGCTGATTATTACCGGTTATCGCTTCAGAGGAAAGCAAAACAAAAAATATCCGTTTTCAGTAAAAACAATCTTACTGTTATTGCTGTTACCGGCAGTTATGGAAAAACCTCGACTAAAGAATATTTAACAAAGATTCTATCTGATAAGTTCAATGTTTTAAGCACAAAAGAGCACCGGAACACAGAAGTCGGCATTCCTCTGTCTATTTTAAATGATTTGAAGCCGAATCACGAAGTTTTTATCGTTGAAATGGGAGCATATGATAAAGGAACCATTAAAAGAATCTGTAATTTCGTCAAACCAGAAATCGGCATAGTCACCGGAGTAAACGAACAGCACTTGGCGCTTTTTAAATCAATGGATAATCTTCTTTCCGCTGAAGGCGGAAAAGAACTGTTAGAATGCTTGCCGAAAGACGGGTTGATTGTTGCGAATGGAGAAAACAAATACTGCCAGGATCTATATAAATCAGCGAAAATCAGAAAACTTATCTATTCCTATTCATCGGTCAAGGATGTGGACGTAAAAAAGGAAAGCGTTTCTTTCAGTATTGATAATCAAGGTTTTCAGGCTAACGTCTTTGGAAAGCATAATATATTGAACCTTTTAGCAGGGATATTTGTTGCTAAAGAATTAGGGATGAATTTAAAGGAAATCTCAAAAGCAATCAGTAAAATTAATTCTGAACAAGCGTCATTCAAAGTGTTTAAGAGTAAAGAAGGGATAAATATCATAGATTCGACTTATTCCGCTAATCCCAACGGCGTAATAGCGGACTTAGATTATTTGGAAATATATTCTGGAAAAAAAGTCATAGTCATGCCCTGTCTGATCGAATTGGGCCAGGCAGCTAAAGAGGTCCATCAAAAAATCGGAAAAAAGATTGCCGAGGTCTGCGATCTGGCGATTATCACCACCAGCGAGCACTTTGAAGACATTAAAAAATCTGCTATAAAAAATGGGATGAAAGAAGATGATATTAAACAGCTGTCAGATACGAACTTGATTATCGGAAATCTTAAGTCTTTTTGCCAGAAGGACGATTCCATCTTATTAGAAGGAAGGCTGGCGAAAAATATTTCAGAAAAATTAATCCAATGAAACCGATTTCAATATCTTTGACTCCGAATACTGAGAAAGACGATGTCCGCTTGGCCCTAGGGCTGATTTTCCAACCATGGAAATGGAAAAATGGCAGGGCAATAGGACAGATCGAAGAAAAATTAGAACAGTATCTGGGGGTGAAACACGCAATATCTTTTAACAGCGGAAGGACTTCTTTGATGGCGATTTTAAGTTCTTTGGGATTAGAAAAAAACAGCGAAGTGCTTTTACAGGCCTTTACTTGCAATGCTGCTGCTAATCCGATGATCTGGTCTGGTTTCAAGCCGGTCTATATAGATTGCGATGAAAATACGTTTGATATAAATATTGATGATTTAAAGGCTAAAATAAGCCCTCAGGCTAGGGTTTTAATGGTTCAGCATACATTTGGTCTGCCAGCTGATATGGACGAAATTAGGGCTATTTGCGAGCAGTATAAGTTGATTCTAATAGAAGATTGCGCCCACTCTTTAGGGGCAGAATTCAAGGGGAAGAAAACAGGCACATTCGGGAAGGCTTCTTTCTTCAGTTTCGGCAGGGATAAGATCATTTCTTCTGTCTGGGGAGGAGTTGCAGTCACGAATGATGATGATTTAGCTAGAAGAATAAAAGAGTTCCAGAATAAGATACAGAATCCCAGTTCCTTCTGGATATTCCAGCAATTATTACACCCGGTCTTGATGAGTTATATTATTCTGCCATTGTATAATGTTATAGATTTGGGGAAGATCTTTTTAGTTTTATCCCAATGGCTGGGAGTTTTATCAAAAGCAGTTTCCTGGAAAGAAAAAAGAGGGGAAAAGCCATCGCATTTTCCAGTCCGTCTGCCGAATGCTTTAGCGATCTTAGCTTTGAAGCAGTTTGATAAGCTGGACAGATTCTATAGCCACAGAAAAAGCATTTCGGATTTTTATTATCAGCAGCTTAAAAATACATCATTCATCCTGCCGAAAGAATTTGCGGATAGAAAAAACGCTCTTCTACGTTTTACAGTAAAGCATTCGAAAGCTCATGAAATAATCTATGAAGCATGGCACAAGCAGAATATATTAGTAGGGGATTGGTACGTAACTCCGATCATTCCTCATGATACTGATTTAAAAAGCATCGGGTATATAATGGGTATGTGTCCTGTTGCGGAAAGACTTTCTAAAGTAACACTCAATTTGCCGACGCATATAAACATCTCTCAAAAAGATGCGGAGAAAATAGTTGGCTTTCTTAAAAAGTTTGATAAATAAAATATGATTATAACAATAATGGGCAGTTCTACTTTCGCACCGCAGATGGTTGAATACCGGGATAAATTAGTTAAACTGGGGCACAAAGTTAATTTGCACGAGCATTATGTCGCTTTTGCAAACGGAGAAGGCAAGGACCTACTTGATCGTATGACGAAAGAGCATGCCGCAGTTAAAAAGGAATATAATTACATCAAATATCATTATAATGAGATAATCAACAGCGATGCCATTTTGGTTTTAAACTTCGATAAAAACCAAATTAAAAACTATATCGGCGGTAATACATTAATAGAGATCGGCCAGGCATATGTTAATAACAAGAAGATTTTTTTGTTGAATCCAGTTCCGGATATGAATTACAGGGATGAAATTGAAGCTATGGAGCCAATAGTGATCAACAATGATTTATCTAAGATAAATTAAATGGAAATAAAAGAAATAAAAGATAAGAATACCTGGGAGAACTTTTTGGAACAGTGCAAAGAAAAAACATTTCTCCAATCCTGGAATTGGGGAGAATTCCAAAAACTTGACGGAAACAGATTCTGGCGTTTTGGAGTCTATAGCAATAACAATCTTGTCAGCGTTGCTTTAGTCACTAAGATTAAAGCAAAAAGAGGAACCTTCTTATTCATCCCTCATGGACCCATATCAAAGGACAAAACAGAGGTTAGTAATTTCCAGGTATTGGATGCACTATTGAAAGAACTTAAGGGGCTGGCTAAAAGTGAATCTGCAAGCTTTATCAGGGTTTCACCAATCTGGGAAGGAAACGAGATTGATAGCAAAACATTTCTTGGTCTGGGATTCAGGGAAGCACCGATTCATATGCATGCCGAGGTAACCTGGGAGCTGGATATCCAGCCGTCAGAAGAAGAGCTTTTAAAGGGTATGCGGAAAACCACCCGTTATCTAATCCGCCAGGCAGAAAAAAACAAAGATATCCAAATTGTTAAAAGCCATAGGATTGAAGATCTGGAAAAATTCAACGAGGTATATGTCGAAACGGCAAAACGCCATAACTTTGTCATTTTTCCAATGAGATACTTGAAGAATGAATTTTCAGCTTTTTCCGAAGACAATCAGATTTTGATTTTTCTTGGAAAGTATAAAAATGAAGTTGTTTCTTCAGCTATTTTTGTTTTCTGGCAGAATATAGCTTTTTATCATCATTCCGGTTCTCTTTCAAAATATGCAAAGATTCCGGTTTCTTACCTTCTGCAATGGGAAGCGATAAAAGAAGCGAAGAAAAGAGGCTGCGCTTTATATAACTTCTGGGGGATTGCCGAAGACGATTGGAAGATAGAAATTGGAAGCTTGAAGATCGGCAAGCATCCCTGGGCTGGGCTGACTCATTTTAAAATGGGTTTTGGTGGTTATCGCAGAAAGCTGGTTAAAACCCAGGATTTTGTCCTCTCTTTAAAATACTGGCCTAATTATATAATCGAAAAGATAAGAAAAATTAAACGAGGGCTTTAAAATGAAGAGAACCCGTCCCCATCGAATAAAACGGAAGAAGCCGATTTTTAAAAGACCAGTTTTCTGGCTGGTGTTTTTTTCTTTGTTGCTGATAATAACGGCCACATATTTTCTTGTTTTCTTTGGAAAAATCCAGATTAAAGAAGTCAATATTTATGGAAACGAAAAGGTTCCAACAGAAGAATTAAAGGAATTGGTTTCAGAAAAGATCAAACAAAAGTTTTTGTTTCTGGATTCTCAGAGTATATTTTTAGTTAATTTAGCCAGAATAAAAGAGTCTATCTTAGGGCAATATCCTGATGTTGATTCCGTGGAAATGAAAAGGATACTGCCGAGCACTTTGATTGTTGATGTAAAAGAAAGGGAGCCTCTTGCGATTTTTTGCAATAAAACAGAGTGTTTTTTCATTGATAAAAAAGGAGTAGCTTTTGAAAAAATAGCTGGTACTGTTGATGGATTTTCTATTGTGCGACAATTTGAAGAAAAAGAAATAATACTGGGAGAAGAAGTTGTTAAAAAAGAAACTATGGAATCTATTTCTAAGATTTTGGAGAACTTCCAGGAGAAATTAGAAATAGGCGTTGAAGAGTTTAATATTTCTTCTTTGACGAGATTAAATGTAAAAACAGATGAAAACTGGCAGGTCTATTTCGATATTAATTCTGATATAGATCTGCAGATAACAAAGCTTGATCTGCTTTTAGAGAAGGAGATCTCTCAATCGGATAGGGAAGACCTGGAATACATCGATTTGAGATTCAAACGAGTCTATTATAAGTAACTCTTTACTTATTGATAGTTTCTCACAGATGTATTATAGTCTAAGCAGAACATTACAATATTAACCCCTTGAAAAGGAGTAAGTATGGAAGTAAAAACAACAGCGGAACTGCAGGCAATGTATGATTTTGTCGGTCCCTTTTTCGAAGGACTGGCTTGGGTCAGAAAGGACGGCAGATGGTTTCAGATCCATCTTGACGGCACCCCTGCCTGCGAGCAGAGGCACAATTGCTTTGTTGATGAAGTGGCTTTGGTTCGTAGGAACGGCAGGTATTTTCGTATTCGTCCCGATGAAATAAGAGCAACTGACTTCCACGTAATATCAACCCCCTAAAAAGGAGCAAGCGATGGAAGCAAAAATAATGGAAGAATTGGAAGCGATGTATGACTTGGTTGGTTCCTTCTCTGAGGAAGGACTGGCTCAAGTCAGCAAAGACGACACATGTTTCCATATTCGTCTCGACGGCACTCCCGCCTACGAAGAGAGGTTTGACGATGCCGGTTTCTTCTCCGGAGGACTGGCTTGGGTCAGAAAGGGAAACGAGAGTTTCCATATCCTTCCCAATGGCGCTCCTGCCTATAATGAGAGATATGACGAGGTCGGTTCCTTCCTCGAAGGACTGGCTCGAGTCTGCAAAAACCATCAATGGTTTCACATCCTTCCTAACGGCACTCCTGCCTATAAAGAGAGGTATGAGAAAGTCGGTCCCTTCTCTGAAGGACTGGCTTGGGTCAAGAAGGATGGCAAAGAGTTTCACATCCTTCCCGATGGCACCCCTGCCTACGTGGAGAGGTTTGACGTAGTCAGTTCTTTCTCTGAAGGACTGGCTCGAGTCAGCAAAGACGGCATGGAATTCCACATCCGTCCTAATGGCACTCCTGCCTACAGACAAAGGTATAACAGCGTCGGCTCATTCTCCAAAGGAAGGGCTGAGGTTTGCAAGGACGGCGATTGGTTCAAAATCCGTCCTGATGGGACAAGGGCGAGATAGTTTTCACGCACGCAAAACCCCCTGTATGGGAAATCTCGCAAGAGAAATCTCGTACATGGGGTTCTTTTTTTAATTTCTTCTTTCAAACGCATTCTCTAGGGTTTCTTCATCGGCATATTCAAGTTCACCGCCGACAGGAAGACCTAGTCCAAGATGAGTAATCTTGGGGAGATTGTCTTTGAGAGTTTTTTTAATTGTTTTTTCAATTAAGATTGAAGTTGCTTTTCCTTCCGGTGTCGGATTGATGGCAATAATGATCTCCTTGAAAATCGTTATTATCCCGAAACCCTGCGGGCTTCTCAAGCGATCTCCTAATTCTTCTACCCTTAACTTTTCTATATCATTCTTTTTTAATGTCGCTACTGTTCCGCCGAAGATGAAATAAAGGCCGCGGTATTTCTTTGTTTTTTCGATTGAAATCAAATCAGTCTCTTTTTCAACAACGCAGAGCGAGCTTCTGTCCCGGCTGTTATTCTCGCAAATCTCACAGAGAGTTTTTTCAGAATCGCTTGTTTCAAACGGATTAAAGCAGAAAGAGCAGAACCTTATCTTGCTTTTGAGTTCTTGGATAGAAGCGACCAGTTCCTCTACTTTTTCCTTCGGCAGCTGGATTAAATAAAAAACAAACCGGCTGGCGGTTCTTGGTCCGATAGTAGGGAATTCGGAAAACAAATTAACAAGTTTCTGTACGGATTTTGAAAACATTACTCTGTTGCGTAATCTTCTTTTTCTAAGTCTCTGAAGGTTGTTCTATTTTCGTCAAAGTATAGATCTACTTCTCCGACCGGCCCGTTTCTATGCTTTGCGATTATGATCTTAGCAATATTTTTGTTCTCTGTATTATCCATATACTTATCCTCCCTGTAGATAAACAAAACAACATCCGCATCCTGCTCGATTGAACCAGATTCGCGAAGGTCAGATAATCGCGGTATCTGGGGAGTCCGGCTTTCAACCGCCCTTGATAATTGTGAAACCGCTAGAATTGGTATATTTAATTCCTTAGCTAAGGCTTTAAGCGCTCTTGAAATTTCAGTTACTTGCTGGACTGCGCTGTAGTTTCTGCTTGTCGAATCCATTAATTGCAGATAGTCGACAATTAGCAATCCTAGGCCTCTTTCTGCCTGTAATCGCCTTGCCATGGTTCTCATTTGAAGTATATTTACCATGCCTGCGTCGTCAATATATATGGGTGCCTCTGAAAGATGGCCCATTGCTTCCTGGAGAAGAGTAAAGTCGTTTTGCGCACCTTCAGCTGATAAGTTGCCAGATCTAAGCTTCCATGAATCAACGCCAGACTGGGCGGAAAGAACTCTATCTACGAGCTGATCCTTCGACATTTCTAGACTGAATATGCCGACGGGGATATTTTGATTAACGGCAATCTGCCTAGCAATATCTAATGCTAATGACGTTTTACCCATTGCCGGCCGGGCAGCTAGGATGATAAGATCTGATTTCTGCAAGCCTGATAATTTTTTATCCAGATCCCTGAAACCGGTGGGAACGCCTCTTAAAGCGCCTTTATGTTTTGAAAGTTCGTCTAATCTGTTGAAAACTTCCGGTAAGACGTCTTTAATTGAAACAAAGTTCTGGGTCAGAGAATTTTGGCCGATATTGAGAATTGCTTTTTCAGCTTTATCCAGTAAAACATCAACGTCTTCTGATTCATCAAAAGCCGCCAATCCTATTTCATCAGAAGTTTCGATTAAATCTCTCAAGACTTTTTTAGCTCTGACTATTTTTGCATAGTTTAAAACGTGAGTGGCAGTCGGGACAGTATTAATAAGAGATGTCAGATAGCTTGAACCGCCGATTTCTTCTATTTTGTTTTTTTCTTTCAAACGGCTGGTCATAGAAAGAATATCAATCGGTTCCATTTTCTGATAAAGCTCAGTCATCACCTGGTATATTTCTTTATGGATATTTTTGTAGAAATCATCAGCTTTAACAAAATCAGCCACTTTAATAATGGCGTTTTTATCTAGCATCAAGCATCCGAGCAGGCTCTGTTCTGCTTCAACGTTTTGAGGAGGAAGTTTTTCTGGCGAATCTTTTGGCATATGTAACTCCTATATATCAAAAATATAAAGTTCTAGCAAGTTCTGAGGTACTTGACAATATTCCAACATCTGGTATACTGTATTTTATACAGTTCTTTGAGAAAATGATAGGTCATAGCTTATAGGAAATCTAAATGGTTTTCTGCAAGCTGTGATCTATCCGAATGGTTCGGATGAACAGAAACAAACAACGAGCAAAGGAGGATTCATCGTGGCTAACGGGATTCGTGCAGCACGTCACTTCAAGGAGCTCTCGGGCCCCCTGGAGAACGGAGGAAGCCTCTGGGCTTTCTCCAACATGTTCACGCGACGGCTAGCGCACCACATCGATCGGCGGTTTGCCCACCACCAACTGGCGAGCCTGTCTCTCGACGACACCGTCAAGGATGACGGTCGCACCAAGGTCAGACAACCCACGCCCAGTCGGCCAGTCTTCGACTGGATGTCCGCGAAGGCTCGCGGATGCGGCTGCGTCCAAGCGACCGTCAACCATCTCTACTTCATGTAGAGCCTCTCCGAACCAAATGCCGTCTTCGCACCTGCGGGGAAGGCTTTTGTGTTATAGTTTTTTGATTATAGAACCTTCTTGAGTGTCTTCAACTGTGTACCCGTCATTTTCTATTTTCTTTCTCAATTCATCAGCTTTCTGCCAATCTTTGATTTTTCTTGCTTGCTCTCTTTCTTCGGCAAGTTTTTTTATTCCAGCCGGAATGGCTTGTTTTTTTGTTTCTTTCAGTTTAAATCCGAAAACTTTATCGAAATCCAATAAAAGAGTGTATTTCTCTTTTCCTGAAATCTTCTGGTCTTTTATCATCTGCCAGGCTAGAGCAATGGCCTGAGGAAAGTTTAGATCATTTCCTATCAGTTCAGCAAATTCTTTTTTGTATTTATCAATGTTCTTCTTTTTAATCTTTCCTTTATCTGCTTTGAATTCTAAAAGCTTTTCTCTCAAGTTATTCAAAGCATTCTGGCTGGCTTCCAAGCCCTGCCAGGAGAAATTCAATCCCTGCCTGTAATGAGACGTCAAAGCCAGATATCTGAAAGCCAGGGGATCAAAACCCTTTTCAACTAAATCCTGGGTTAAGATAATATTCCCCAAGCTTTTGCTGACTTTTATATTATCTATCAGAAGCCATTCGTTGTGAAGCCAATAATTCGCTGTCTGTTTGCCAAAAGCTCCGAAAGCCTGAGCGATTTCATTCGTATGATGAACTGGAACGTGTTCTATACCGCCGGTATGGATATCAAAACGGTTTCCAAGATATTTTGTCGACATAGCTGTGCATTCAATATGCCAGCCAGGAAAGCCTGAGCCCCAAGGCGATTCCCATTTCATAATGTGTTCGGGCTGGTTTGTCACCCAGAGAAGGAAATCCCAAGGTTTCTTTTTTTCTTGGTCGATATCGACTCTTGCTCCGGCATTCTGCTTTTCAAGGTTTAATCTGGAGAACTTAGAATAATCAGGAAACTTTGATGTGTCAAAGACAAGACCAGTTTTTGTTTTATAGGTAAATCCGTTCTTTTCTATTTTCTTTATCAATTCAATCTGTTCTTTTACATGTTCAGTCGCCCGGCAAAGGACATCAGGCCTCTGAATATTCAGCAGATCCAGGCTTTCAATAAACTGATTCATATATTTCTGAGCAATATCCCAGACTGATTTGCCTTCTCTTTTCGCCCCTTTTTCCATTTTATCCTCGCCAGAATCTTCATCAGAGGTCATGTGGCCGACATCAGTGATATTCATTACCCATTTGACCTTGAAGCCGGAGTATTTCAAGAAATTGATCATCGTGCTCCATTGGACATAGGCGTACATATTCCCAATGTGTTGATTCCAATAAACTGTCGGACCGCAGCTGTAAATGCCGACTTTATTCTTTTTTATCGGTTTGAATTCTTCTTTTTTCCTTGTGAGAGTGTTATATATCTTAATCATTGCGAATTTTTGGCGACGGACTTATAAAGTTTAAAATTAAGTTTAGAAAAGCGAAAAGAACGCCGAAGTATAAGAGAATGATAGAAAACTGGGAAGGAGAATCTGGAAAATTGAATAGGATTATTAATGCGAAAGCAACGCATTCAATAACCATTTTCGTCTTGCCGAAGATATTCGCCTGGATGACTCTTTTCGCTGCTTTATAGTAGATCAGGACTAGGCCGGAAAGTAGCTCCGGCAATATCAAATAGAATAACAGCCAGAAATGGCTTTCTATCAAGATAAAGATTGCAACAGGAAGAATCAATATTTTATCTGCAAGTATATCCAGGAATGCTCCCAGATGGGTTTTTTCATTTAAAGCCCTGGCTACTGAACCGTCGAAAAGATCTAGTAGAGATGCAACAAGGAAGATTATAATAAGCCAGAGCCTGCTTTGGAAATCATTTAGAAATAGATAGATGAGCAATATGGCCAGGATAATTCTGAGAATAGTCAGGTGGTTGGGCAGAATCCATCTCGGCCAGTATTTTTTTATAAAAGGAAAAAGCATCTTATCGCGAAGACCATCTATTTTTTCCAGGAATGATTTTAGTTCGAAAAACATATGTTTAATAATATGTTAACACAGAATTGTTTCTTTCCAAAACAATTTATGATAAGCTGATTGAATAAAGTATGAAACTAACGGATATATTAATAACAATTGTCTGCGGGGAAGCCCTGGCTTTGCTGGCGGCAGATTTCTTAAAAGAATACGAAGGGGTTTTCGAAATCGCAAAATGGACCTTCTTATTTCTGTTTCCGGTTCTATCAATAATAGTTTTCTGGTTTGTTGATTTGATAAGCAAGAAATTACCCTTTCTTTTACAGCTGGCTAAATATTTTCTGGTTGGAGTGATTGCAACGTTGATAGATTTGAAAGTTTATGGCTTGCTGACTTGGTTTTTCGGATTGGAATTAGCTATGATTATCGGCGTTTCTAAAGGAATATCTTTTTTAGTTTCTGTTCTTGTTAAGTTTATAGGGAATAAATACTGGGCTTTTGAAGAAACGAAGAAAGAGGGGATTAAAGAAGAGTTTTCAAAATTCTTAATTGTTACCTTTATCGGATTACTGATTGATTTGGGCTTTTTCTTTTACTTTTCAAAGATATTAGGACCGCAGTTTGGGATATCTTCTGAGGTCTGGGTTAAAATCAGCGTAATTCTGGCTGCAGTTGTCGCTGCTGCCTGGAACTTTCTAAGTTATAAATTTATAGTTTTTAAAAAACAAGATGCCAGCCCTATATCGTAAATACAGACCGCAGAACTTCGAAGAAATAATCGGCCAATCCCATGTTGTCCAGACTCTGACTAATGCGATTATTTCAAGCTCTGTCTCCCATGCTTATCTTTTTTCCGGTCCGAAAGGTTCGGGGAAGACTACTGCTGCCAGAGTTCTGGCAAAAGCCATTAATTGCGAGAACAGAAAAGAGAATCAATTCGAGCCTTGCGGAAAATGCCCTTCCTGCCTTGAAATAGTGGGAGGCAATGCCATGGATCTGATTGAAATCGATGCTGCTTCTCATCGCGGAATAGACGATATCAGAGAATTAAGGGATGGCATCCGCTTTGCCCCGGTAAAATCAAAGTATAAAGTCTTTATCATTGATGAATGCCATCAATTGAGCAAAGATGCGGTTAACGCCCTTCTTAAAACATTAGAAGAACCGCCTGCCCATGCTGTTTTCATCCTGGCAACCACTGAGATTCATAAAATGATTCCGACAATCATCTCCCGCTGTCAGAGGTTTGATTTCAAGCGCCTCCAGACTTCGGATATTATCAAGAAGCTGGAATATATTTCAGAGAAAGAGGGGATAAAGTTCGATAAATCAGCCCTTTCCTTAATTGCTTTGAATGCCAGAGGCTCTTTTAGAGATGCTGAAAGCCTGCTGGACGAATGCTTGAGTTTCTCCGGCAAGACTGCTTTGATCAAGACAGAGGATATAGAAGAACTGCTGGGAGTTGTAGAAATCAGCCATATATCGAAATTCATAGATTTTCTTCTTGCCAAAGACGCTAAAAACTCAATTCTATTCCTGAATAATATAGTGGAAGAGGGGATTGATCTGTCAGAATTCACTAAAACTTTGATATATTATCTAAGGCAGATATTACTGCTTAAGATAAATCAGGAATTTCTAAGTCCGGAAACTTCAGGATTCAGTCTTGAAGAGATTGAGAAGATGAAAACCCAGGCTATCAGTTTGAAAGAAAAAGAAATCCAGACCATGCTCGAGTTGTTTATTGATGCGGAAAGCAAGATGAAATATACTTCGATCCTCCAGCTGCCGATAGAACTGGCGATAGTGGATATTACAAACCCTCAATAAAAAAACACCCTTTCGGGTGCTTTTTAATTACTTATCTTTATTCAAGGCCCAGCTTCTTTTTGGCTTCGGCAATAATTTTGTCGAAAGACGTGTTAGATTTGACAATATAGCTGGACGGGGCTATTTCTATTGCCTTGCTCATACAATTAAAACTGCTTACATTCGTTAAGAATATTATTGGAATATTTGCGTTTTTTTCTTTTATTTTCTTAGCCATCTCTATGCCATCCATCCTCGGCATCAAGATATCTGAAAGGATTAAATCTGGTTTTTCTTTTTCTGCTAAAATCAGCCCTTCTTCACCGTCTCTAGCAGTAATGATAGAGAGTCCATTGTTTTTAAAGTTTATTTCAAGAATTTCAAGAAAATCTTTATCGTCCTCTACAACAAGAATTTTCTTATTAGTCTTTACCATATTTTATATCTTTTATTTATTATATAACCTTAATATTTAATTATCTTCTTCTCTTGATAAGGAGTCAAGCAGTTTTCACCAGAAAAAGCAAATTGAGATTTTTCTTGAAAATATTGATAAAAAAGGATAGGATAAATTAACATTCCGGGATCGTCTAATGGTAGGACACGGCCCTTTGAAGGCCGGTATCTTGGTTCGAATCCAAGTCCCGGAACATACTCTAAACAAAAGTCCCCTTTTCGGGGATTTTTGTTTAGTTCTGTTATTAGAAAATATTAATGAAAAAATTAATAATTGATTGAAGAAGTGAGCCTGGAGCGGGCGATGCAGGAGGCGGTGTCTGCTGTTCAATTGGCTGAACCGGAGGAACGAATTCTCCAGGCGTTAAATTACCGCCTGAACCCGGGTCACTTGATGGAGGAGAAGGTTGCTGTCCAGGTTGCCCAGATTGATCTCCTGGGGGAGGACAATTTTCTCCTTGGCAAGATTGAGGCGATATCTGCTGTCCGGGTTGGCCAGGTTGCGTTCCTGGGGCATATTGGCAATTTTCACCTTCACATGGTTGTCCGGGTTGCATTTGTCCTTCTGGCTGGTTTCCCGAAGAAGGGCCATTTTGGCAATTTTCTCCTTGGCAAGGTTGGCCTGGCTGCATCTGCTGTCCTGGGTTCTGATTTGCGGGTGATTGGAAATTCTGGCATTCTTGAGAATTGGATTCGCAGTACGCTTTGCATTCCTCGGCAGTCTTACATCCGCCTGGACCTGTCTGGCCTGCGGGCGGAATCATGCCGCCTTCACCTGGTCCGCCACCCTCTGAACCAGGAGGAGGTCCCATTTTCTGAAAACATGTTTGCATTTTATCGCCTGATTCCCTTGGGGGCATAAATCCATTCATCATTTTTTCAACCATATCTGCTCCTAATTCTAATTTAAGGCAATCAAGAACTTCTGCGGACGCTTGCCCTAGCATTTGTTTCATTTGCTGTTTTCCTTCTTCCATTCTTTTTAGATCTTCTTCTGGTATCATTCCATTGTCTTTGGCAAAATTAAAACAATTTTCTTGATTGTCAGGATTATTACAGAACGCATCGCATTCTTCTTTGTTTTTACAATCGCCAGGACCTTTGCCTCCTGTTTTGCGGGCCATTTCTGCATCTTTTTCGCTCATAAAACCCGCAGCTACGGCAAAATCGGTGCATTCCTTAAAATGGTCTTCTTGCTGGCAATATTCGTCGCATTCTTCTTTACCCTTGCATGGTGGCGGTTTCACTCCCTTTTTAAGAGCTTGCAGCATTTTTTGCGAATCTGCTTTTTCTTGTTCAGACATCATTCCTGCTTCTATAGCGAAGTTTATGCACATCTCCATATTATCAGGATTGTTGCAATATTCGTCGCAAGCATCTTTGCCTTTGCATGGCAGCGGTTTTACGCCCCTTTTAAGCGCTTGCAGCATTTTCTGGACATCTTCAAGCTCTTTGCCCTGGATAAAACCTGCTGCTACGCCGAAGGTAATGCATTCTTCCATATGGTCAGGGTCTTCGCAGTAAATATCACATTCTTTTTTATTGCCGCATTGCGGCGGTTTCACTCCTTTGTTTATAGCGGATTGGACTTTCTTGGCTTCTTCTAATTCGCTAGGAGACATCAAGTCATTCTCTTCAGCATAGGAAATACATTCATCAATATGATCGATATCGTTGCAATATTGTTCACAGGAATCTTTTCCTGTGCATCCGCCCGGACCATTATCACCGGCTGCTAAGAACCTTTTGGCCTGGGCTATTTCTTCATCAGACATAAGGTTGTTTTCTTGGGCAAAGTTCAGACAGGCATCGATATTGTCTGGTTTGTCGCAATAAATCTTGCAATCTGCCTCGCTTTCACAATTTCCCAATTCTTCAATAGGATATTGGATATCAGCTTCTTGGGCGGATATTTTATTAGTTGGAAAAAATGAGCCGATTATTAAAAGACAAAGAGCAATATATATAGCTAGATATTTTGTTTTCATAGTTATTAAAAAGGATTAGTTTTAATATTTGTAAAAGGATTAGCTTTATCGGCCGGATTTACGTCTGGCTTGTTTTCAAGAGGATTTGCTCCAATAGAAGGCAAGACCCCCCTTGCGGCGCTATTGGCTATATCTTCTGCGCTTCCGAAGATACCCGTTGTTCCTGATTTCTTATAGCTAGTCCAATAAAAATAGCCTGATAATAAGGCAATTAATAAAACAACAACAATTATGCTTGCTATAACTATTATTTTTTTATTCATAGTTTGTTCTTTTTAATGATTAATCTATTAAATTATTATAACAAGTTAAAAGGAACATCAGAAGCAAGGCAGGTGTGGATAACTTTTTAATCTAAACGCATACTACATATCTTCTTTGACAAAACGAAAAAAAAGAGTATGGTGTAAGGCAGTAAGATGAGGGACATCCCTTCATCGTTGAAAACCAGAACGGAAAAACCTGAGTAGAAAGAGGTGCCACAAAATGGGAAATCTCGGTCCAGAACACGAAATGGCAAAGACTGCCGTTTCATTTCCAACCGTAATGGTTCGTAAAGCGAAGCCTGAAGAGGGCTTAGAAGAGGATTGCATTGCAATCCAGTGGTATGGGGAATCGGAAAGCCCCCACATGCCAGAAGGCGCGCAATTCTTTTTTGATATCCTGTGTCCGCTTGATAACCCGCATTGGATCGGAGATCCAAATTCATTCCGGGTTGTTTTCCTCGGCCAGGTAGAAAACTGGCACAATCCCGGAGAACTTGACTCCTGGCTGGAGGAATCTGGCAATACGCCCAATACGACGATTGCCTGGTTTATGAGTCCAATCAGCAGAGTACAGTTCGAACCATCTTCTTTCATAGCCAATGTCGTCCTTTTGGGCGATCCAGTCTGCGGGATAATCAGACCGCGATTGTATCGCGATCTTACAGTCATATCCGCGGTGAAGCAAGAAGCGGAAGCTGGAATGTCCTTGGCCGACAAATTGGTCCGTAATCCGAGAATAGATCTTCCACCGGAAGAGATTCCCTGGACTGACCAATGGCCGGACTGTTCCTGCCTTGAGTCTCTCGGGAAAAGCCATGACCGTAAGCCAGGAATTCCAGAAGGCGGCAGTTGTCACGATCTGTCATACGTTTGTCTGACTTGCAGACGACGGTGGTGGCAGTATAACAGTTACTATCATTTGTGGAAACACGTGACAGACCCTGGTGAATGGAATTGTATCCGCCGCCAGCAAATCCTCCATGATGGAGGTTACGAAGACCTAGACGAACAATAGGCCAAACAGCCCAAAGGCTCTGCGACTGAACATCGAAGAGTCTCTTTTTTTACTTAGAATGAAATGACTTTTATTTAAGCTTGTTTCTTGGTAATATGGAAAATATGAACAAAAACAATTTAATAAAGATTTTCACAAGTATAATCATCTGCGAACTGGCAGGAGTTGTCGGTTCTATTTTTACAATGCCCTCGATAAAAGGGTGGTATGTAACTTTGAATAAGCCCGGCTTCAATCCGCCTAATTGGATCTTCGGCCCTGTCTGGACAACTTTGTTTGTTTTGATGGGAATCTCTTTCTATCTTGTCTGGTCAAAAGGCTTTGTTGCAAAACAACATTCAAAAGCTTTAAAAGCATGGAATCCCTGGTCCCAGAAACTATGGACAGGCTCCTGGCAGAAGATAAATGTTATTTCAATCTTCAGCCTCCAGCTGATTCTTAATATTCTATGGTCTGTGATATTTTTCGGTCTCCATCAGCCTGGAATTGCATTCTTTGAACTTCTAATGCTTTGGTTTGCTGTTCTATATACAATTATTAACTTCTATCGCATTTCCAAACCCGCTTCACATTTATTAATCCCATATATCCTCTGGATTACTTTTGCCGGGTTTTTGAACTATTCGATCTGGGTGGGGAATTTATAGAGATTTTTAGGATAGGTGAAAATAATAATCTTTTAATTAAAACATATGTCAATATTCAATACGCAGCAATCGTTAGAAGAGTTGGAGAAAAAAATAGATGATTGTGTCCCAGAAATGCAGTATTTAGGCGCTGTTTTTATTAATTTTAAGCTACAGAAAAAACTTATTAACGAGCAGAATGAATATAATAGAAAGCAATTATTTTGGTCAAGATTTTTAGCTATTTTTACAGCGATTTTAGCAATTGCAACGATTTTTTTGGTTTTTGTTAGCAAATAGAATATAGAACATGGAAAAGAAGGCCTCAAATAAAAACTTACACAATGCAGGCAAAGCCAAGAAAGATGAGTTTTATACTCAACTTGTTGATATTGAAAAGGAACTTAAACACTATAAAGAACAATTTCGAAATAAGGTTGTTTATTGTAATTGCGATGATCCTTACGAGAGCAACTTTTTTAAATACTTTGCATCCAACTTCAATGCTCTTGGGTTAAAGAAGCTCATCACCACGAGTTATAGCGGGTCACCGATTGTTGGAGGTCAATTACCGCTATTTCAAGTGGCTGGATCAAAGGGTAAGCAACCGTTTAAAATCGAAATCAAAGAAGTGCCGGACACAGACAAAGATGGAGCGATAAACCTTGATGATGTTAAATATTTGCTCAAACACGACAAAAACACCGCCACCCCATTAAAAGGCAGTGGTGATTTTCGAAGTGATGAGTGTATAGAACTACTAAGGCAAGCCGATATAATTGTAACTAATCCTCCATTTTCATTGTTTCGCGAATATGTGGCACAGCTTGTAAAATATGAGAAAAAGTTTTTGATACTGGGTCAGCAGGGAGCTATTATTTATAAAGAGTTTATTCCTTTAATAAAAGAAAATAAAGTTTGGCTTGGTTATGACAACGGTGGCACAAAGTGGTTTCAAGTGCCAATGGATTACGACATACCAACGGAGTCAAGAAAGAAAATTGTAAATGGCGTGAAATATTTTAGTATGGGAAGCGTTAACTGGTATACAAATCTTTATGTTACTAATCGCCATGAAGAATTTACTTTATATAAAAAATATTCCCAAAAAGAATATCCTAGATATGATAATTATAATGCTATAAATGTAAATCGATATATTGATATTCCAATGGATTATGATGGGGAAATGGGAGTGCCAATAACTTTTCTTGACAAACACAATCCTGATCAATTTGAAATTATTGGTTTAGATAGATATACAGGTAAAAATGGTGACAAAGATTTTACCATTAATGGTCAGTTATTGTTTAGACGCTTATTAATAAAAAAGAAAAAATAATATGAAAATTAACTTACATAAAATTACAATTCGGAAAGTAATTGCTGGTTATATAGAGAACGACAAAGAGGGAGGAGTAACGGCTTACGAGAGCAAATTGAATATTCGCCCGAAATATCAGCGTGAGTTTGTATACAAAGAAAAACAACGTAATGCCGTTATAGAAACAATCAAAAACAGCTTTCCGTTGAACGTGATGTATTGGATGATTAGAGAAGATGGCGGTTTCGAAGTTTTGGATGGTCAACAGCGCACTATCAGCATCGGACAATATATTAATGGAGATTTTTCGCTGAATGATCGCTTTTTTCATAACCTTACCAAAGAGGAGCAGAATAAAATTTTGGATTATGAACTAATGATTTACTTTTGCGAAGGTACAGATAAAGAGCGGTTGGATTGGTTTAGAATTATTAACATCGCCGGAGAAAAACTGACCGACCAAGAAATTCGTAACGCAGTATATACTGGTCCATGGCTATCCGACGCTAAATTGAAATTTAGCAAATCAAATTGTGCGGCGTATTTGTTAGCAAATGACGGAGGGCAATTAGTAAGTGGGTCACCAATACGACAGGAGTATTTAGAAACCGCACTTTCTTGGATCAACGACGGCAAAATAGAAGATTATATGGCCAAACACCAACATGACCAAAACGCTGAAAAATTGTGGGAGTATTTCCAGAGCGTAATTGCATGGGTGCGGGTAATATTCACGAATTACCGTAGAGAGATGAATAGCGTAGAATGGGGAGAACTTTATAATGAATTTAAAGGTAAGAAATTTAATTCCCAAAAATTGGAAAAGGAAGTTGCCGAATTGATGCAAGACGAAGATATAACAAAAAAATCTGGAATTTATCCGTATGTTTTAACACGAAATGAAAAATTCTTGAATATCAGGGCATTTACAGATAAACAAAAAAGAGAAACATACGAAAGGCAAAAAGGGAAGTGCGTAAAATGCAAAAAACATTTTGAAATAGAAGAAATGGAAGCGGATCATATAAAACCTTGGTACGAAGGAGGGAAAACTATCGCCAAAAATTGCCAAATGTTGTGCAAAGAACATAATCGAATTAAATCTGGAAAATAAAATAGTCCATATTTTAATAGTAAAATTTACCGTGAAATACCGAAAAAAATATAGATTCTATGTTATAGATGAAAATAATTATGTCAGATCGGCCATTTGGCGTATCGTGTTTTCTAACAATTCATTGTATGTTTTTCCAGGTAAGATGGGTAGGTATTTTAAATTAAGTATGCATCCTAAAGAAGAAAGTTCTGCCAGGGACTACCAAATGGGACTGAAGAATAATTACTCTATGGAGTTATCCCAAAATGGTTATGAAACGCCTAAGCCTGTAAGGTGGTCATGCCCTCCTTTAAATAATAATGAAATAAAATGTATAGCATCAATTATCATTCCTACAGAATTTTTACGACCGCCGAAATCAATCCTTAGCACATATAATGGAAGTGAAAATTTCAAAATTTTAATGGCTAAGCCTGGCAATGCAATTGATGTAGACATTTTCTGCTCAGAAATAAATCCGATTCTTGTTGAGAAAGAAATCACTGATAAAGGTATGGAATTAATGGTAAAAGATTTTTTGTCCCAAAAAGAATGTATTTTTGTGGCTTATAAACAAATTAATTTTGATGCACAAAAAGTTTATAAAATTAAAGATCAAAAGGGAAAACATTATCCATTGAGTGATGTAATGGAGAATGAAACAACAATCAGTAATTTATGTGGAGTATTGCATAGCGAGCCAAGCACAAAAAGAGCTATTCAGTTTTGCGACGTTTACGGTCTTTCTTTAAAGAAAGACGTAAAAAAATTAACTGAGAAATAAAAATTGATAAAAATATGGCATTTTTTAATAAAATAAAATTATTATGGAAATTTTTCAATTCTATTGGGAAAATAAACCAATATCAACAAATTTTTGACTGTAGAGAAAAACTTTTAGAAAAGCAAAAGAAAATAGAAGAACTAGAAAAAGAAATGGATGATTTAAAGGCAAGTATAAAAATAAATGACAATTTTTCTATAAAAAATCAATTCAAAGAAATTGATGAAAAGAAAAATTCATGCAAATAAAAATTAATTAAGTAATATGTCCAAATACTATAACCCCAACAGACAACAGAATATATATAATCCAAAATCGTCAGAACTGTTTCGACTTAGTCGAAGTAGAATTGATTTATTCCTAAACTGTCCACGTTGCTTTTATCTTGATAGGCGTTTGGGTACTGACCGTCCACCAGGATATCCATTTAGTCTTAATATGGCGGTGGATAAGCTTTTAAAGAAAGAGTTTGATATACACAGGGCTAAGGGTACGACTCATCCTTTAATGAAGCAATATGGTATTGATGCAGTTCCTTTTGCACACGAGAAAATGAATGAATGGCGGGACGCTCTAAGGCGTGGAATAACTTATCATTACAAAGATACAAATTTACTGATAACCGGGGGCGTAGATGATGTCTGGGTAGATCCAAAAGGAGAACTAATGATTGTGGATTATAAAGCTACGTCGAAAGAAGAAGAGGTAAGCTTAGATGCCGATTGGCAAATAGCATATAAAAGACAAATGGAGATATATCAATGGCTATTCCGAAAAAACGGATTTAAAGTTTCTAACACCGGATATTTTGTTTATTGTAATGGCGACAGTGATAAAGAGGCCTTTGATGGCAAGCTGGAATTTGATGTAAAAATTATCCCTTATGAAGGCGATGACTCTTGGATAGAGAAAACTATTATTGATATACATAAGTGTCTAAACAGCGAGAAAATACCAGAAGTGAATCCAGGCTGCGACTATTGCAATTATATCAAAGCGATAAACAGCAAAAATGGATAAAAACTTCATAGGAACAATCATCGAAGAAAGCTTGGAAAGCAAGAATGTTCTTGAAGATGTTAAAATCCTAAGCACCAAAGTTGAGAAAGTCACAGAAAAAGACAAAACACCATGGATTAAGCAGTGGACTCTGCATACTGTTGAAATTCTCATAGATCAAGCTGATGCTGCCGCAAAAGAATTAAGCCTGTCTTTAGATTCTAAACATGATTGGTATGCTGATTTTAAAAACAATGCTTTCCACTATATCATCTTCCGGGATAAGATCTTTAAAATAGACAAAAGAAAAAAAGAGCAGTATGATGAAGCAAGAAAATACGGGATCTCTCTGGGGATTCCTGGATATCAATTAGATTTTCAATAGATATTTAAAAATTAAAAAGGTTAATTTATGAATTAAAACTATGGAATGCAGGCAAAAAGAAAACTTAAAAAGCTGTCTCTGCACCCGTTTAGATTGCCCGAGAAGGGGATTCTGCTGCGAATGCGTAAAGTTCCATCGGGAAAACGACGGAATACCAGCTTGCTTTTTCTCGCCAGAGGCGGAAAGGGCCCACGACAGGTCAATTAAAAAATTTATTCAAGATTTAAAAAACAAATAATATGCTCATTCTCACACAAGAAGAAGTAAAACAGATCATACCCTTGTCCCAGATCGGCAAGGTAGTCGAACGTATAGAAAGCGCATTTTCAAAGTATGGAAAAGGCGAAGTTGATATGCCTCCGAAAACATATCTATATTTCAAAAAAGATAACGGAGATTTGCGGGTAATGCCCAGCTTTTCTGAAGAGTTAAAGATGGCCGGGACGAAGATCGTAAACGTTCATCCAGATAACCCAAAAAGCAATCTTCCGACAGTAGGAGCGGTTATCGTTTTAAATGATGCAAAAACAGGCGCTCCTCTTGCTTTGATGGATGGAACATATATCACCGGGATGAGGACTGGCGCTGCTGGAGCAGTAGCGGCAAAATATCTCGGCAAGAAGGATGCCAAGAGCATGGGAGTAGTTGGCGCTGGCAGACAAGCATTGTTCCAGATTGCCGCTACAGCAAGCGTAATCCAGATAAAAGATGTTCTTGTTTGCGATCCTAACGAAAAGAATATCGATACTCTTTCTGCTGAACTGGGAAAGATCGGCATAACTATCAGGAAAGCAGGGATAGAAGAAGTTTCCAAGCAGGATATCCTGGCAACTACCACCCCTTCCCGCAGTCCTATTGTTAAAAGCGAATGGATTGTTCCGGGGACCCATATAAACGCTGTAGGAGCTGATGCCCAGGGAAAGGAAGAGCTTGATCCGGCTATATTAAAAAAGGCAAAGATAGTTATCGATGACTGGGCCCAAGCCTCGCATTCCGGGGAGATAAACGTGCCCCTTGCCAATGGAGTTATCACAAAGGATGATGTCTACGGGTCTTTAGGAGAAGTTGTGGCAGGAATCAAGAAAGGAAGAGAAAATGACCAGGAAATCACTGTTTTCGATTCCACCGGCCTTGCTATCCAAGATCTGTTTACTGCAGCAATGGTTTATGAAGAGGCTTTGAAAAGAGGAGTGGGGAAAAACATTGAAATCTTTTAATATATATGAAAGAACGTTTGGAAGGAGACAATCAAGAACGGCGATTAGAACATCTCAGGCGGGAGGCTAGAGAGGTTTTAGAAAGGAAATATCCGCTGGAAAAGAACGAAGAAGAACCGCATCCAAACTTTACTCTATTTGAACATCTTTTAATTGGATCTACTATCGAAGGCCAAGGAATACTTGATAGAGATACACCAATTATGGTTTTAATAGGCGGTAATCCTGAAACTGCAAGAAGAGTAAGAGAAGAATATGTTGGAAAAAGAGGGGGATTTCCGCTCGGTACTCATACATCTAGCGAAACAGGCGAAGGACACCACTATAAGACTACTTTAAGACTGAAAGATCCAGGGGCGGCAGCAACTATTGAGAATATAGACTTTGGGAAAACAACAGTAGTAGAAGACAGATCAGGAAAACCATTAAGCGATGCAGGCGAGAAAGAAAGAATTGTCCAAGAACTTTACTCTCGGACAGAAAGAAGGTGGCAGGAGATACAAGAAGGGCAATTAAGAGAAAAATAACAATATGGCAGAAGTTAAAGTTTTGATCCAGGGATTTGCAATAAACGATGAGAAGGCTTGTTCTACAATTGCTCTTGTCCGCGATAAAAATATAGTAATGGTTTGCGATCCCGGAACCTTAGACAATCAGCAGATTCTAATCGATGCTTTAGCGAAAGAAGGATTAAGGGTAAGCGATATTAATTTTGTCTTCATAACCCATTCCCATATCGACCATTACAGGAATATAGGAATGTTTCCAAATGCCAAAACATTAGAATACTTCGGCATTTGGGAAGGAAGCAAATCAGAAGATTGGAAAGAGCAGTTCAGCGACGATATCAAGATTATTAAAACTCCTGGACATAGCTATGATGGTTTGACTCTTCTAATCCAGACAAAAGAAGGGACAGTAGCTGTCTGCGGAGATGTCTTCTGGAAAGAAAACTATCCAGAAAAAGACCAATATGCTTCTGATCTTAAAAAGCTGGAAGAAAGCCGTAAAAAAGTCTTAAAAGCCGCTGATTTAATAATTCCCGGCCATGCTGGGATTTATAAAAATAAAACATATGAATAAAATCTTAATAATCTCAGTCATAGTCGTCTTAGTCGCAGCAGGCATCTATTTTTTAATTCCAAATAATAAACCAGATAATTCTATTGTTAAAAATATGAGCCATACCATAACCATTAAAACCAATATGGGAGAAATCAGTTTTGCAACCTATGATGCAGACGCTCCAAATACTGTTAATAACTTCATCACCCTTGCCAATAAAGGATTCTACGATGGAGTAATCTTCCATCGGGTTATCGATGGATTTATGATCCAAGGAGGAGATCCGACTGGAACAGGAGCTGGCGGACCGGGATATAATTTTAATGATGAGCTTAATCCCCAGACTGATTCTTACAAAGAGGGGTATAAGAAAGGAGTTGTTGCTATGGCCAATGCAGGGCCGAACACTAATGGCAGCCAGTTCTTCATCATGGTTGCTGATTATCCTCTGCCGAACAATTATACTATCTTCGGGAAAGTAGTTTCCGGCCAAGAAGTGGCAGATGCGATTGCTAAAGTAGAAGCTGAAAATGATCGCCCTCTTTCTCCAGTAACAATAGAAAAAGTAACAGTTACAGAAAATGGAGAAGAATAAACTGATAGTTTTATCGCTGGGAGGTTCGATTATTATTCCAAAGAGCGGTTTTGATATCAATTTTTTAAAGTCATTTAAAAATCTGATATTAAAGTTCGTAAAGAAAGGATATAGGTTTATCATAGTCTGCGGCGGTGGGCAGACAGCCCGTTCTTATCAGGAAATAGCAAGGGAATTTAATTTATCTTCCGATGATGTTGATTGGGTTGGAATAAATGCTACTTGGCTTAATTCTTCTTTGATGAAAAGCGTTTTTAAAGAGCAAGCGTATTCTGAAGTAATCAAGAATCCAACAGAGAAGGTTGCTTGGAAAACACCGATTTTAATAGCTGGAGGATGGAAGCCTGGCTTTTCCACTGATTATGATGCGGTAGAATTGGCAGAGTTGTATAATATAAAAAAAGTCATCAATTTATCAAATATCAGCTATATTTGCGATAAAGACCCGAAAAAGTTCAAAGACGCTAAAAAGATTGAAGAAATGAGCTGGAATGATTTCCGAAAAATAATAGGGGACAAATGGATTCCCGGGGCAAACTTGCCTTTTGATCCTATTGCCAGCAAACTAGCCCAGAAACTCGGATTAATCTTGGATTTCGTCAACGGCACTGATTTAGCTGAAGTTGAAAAGGCGATAGCTGGCAGCAAGTTTATGGGAACCGTAGTAAGCGGTGTATAGTTAAACTACCATGAAAACAAACAAATCTTTGGACATTTTAAATACGGTAGGCAATACGCCGCTGATTAAGATTAAGAATATATATGCTAAATTAGAAACAACTAATCCTACGGGAAGCGTTAAAGACAGAATGGCCTGCTATATGGTGGAAAAGGCGGAAGAAAGGGGCGAACTAAAGCCAGGCAGTACGATAATTGAAATTACTTCTGGAAACACTGGAATCGCTTTCGCTATGGTTTCGGCAATTAAAGGGTATAAATTTATTGCGATAATGCCGGAGTCGATGAGTATAGAAAGGCGGAAGATGATAAAAGCATTCGGAGCCGAGATTATACTGACGCCAGCCAAAGAAGATATGGCTGGAGCGATGAAAAAATATAAAGAAGTGATAAGCAAGCATAAAGGAGCCTGGCTGCCTAGGCAATTTGAAAATCCTGATAATATCGCAGCTCAGAGGGAAGGCTTGGGCAAGGAAATTATAAAACAGATGGAAGGCAAGGTTGATGCTTTCGTGGCAGGAGCGGGAACTGGAGGGACATTATTAGGAGTTGCCCAGGCGCTTAAAAAAATAAATCCAAAGGTAAAAATTGTTGCAGTCGAACCAACAGAATCAGCAGTATTGTCCGGTAATAAACAAGGACTGCATAAAATCCAGGGAATAGGGGAGGGATTTGTGCCGAAAATAATAAAGGACAATATCAATTTGATTGATAGGATTATCACTATCAAAAGCGAAGACGCTATAAAAATGATGCGTGAATTAGCGACAAATTATGGGATTCTGGTGGGGATAAGCTCGGGAGCTAATGTTCTTGCAGCAGTAGAGCTTAATAAAGAATATAAAAATGTAGTGACGGTTCTGCCTGATAGAGGAGAAAGATACCTTAGCGCACTATAACTATCAGCGAGCTTTGTAATTCTATTGCAAAGCTTTTTGTTTTGACATAAGCGTATTTTCATTGTATAATCAGTCTTTATGAACAAGATAAGAAACATTGCAATAATCGCCCACGTCGATCATGGAAAAACCACATTGGTGGACGCTCTTTTGCGCCAGTCAAAAACCAGCCTGAGCAAGGAAGAAGCCGGCCAGGAATGCATAATGGACAGCAATGATATAGAAAGAGAAAGGGGGATTACTATCTTTTCCAAAAATGCATCTGTCCAATATAAAGATGTGAAGATTAATATCATCGATACTCCCGGCCATGCTGATTTCGGCGGAGAGGTGGAAAGAGTTTTGAATATGGCTGACGGCTGTTTATTGCTGGTTGACGCGAAAGAAGGACCGATGCCCCAGACAAGGTTTGTTTTGAAAAAGGCATTGGAAATGGGCCACAAAATCATCTTGGTGATAAACAAGATAGATAAAGACGGAGCCAGGCCTGATTTTGCTTTAGAAGCAACAATGGAATTATTCCTGGAATTGGGCGGACACGACCAGACATTAAACTTCCCTGTCATTTATGCTTCAGGCAGACTGGGAAAAGCAGGCAAGACTCCAGAAATAGATAAAATGGAGGATATTACTCCTCTTTTTGAAGAAATCATCCAGCATGTCCCTTCGCCGATTGCTGACAGGACGAAACCATTACAGATGCTGGTTACTTCAATCGCTGAAGATAACTTTAAAGGAAGGATCGCTATCGGCAGAGTCCATAATGGAATAATGAAATCAGGGCAGGAGGTTATGCATATTAACCGGGAAGGCCAGATGAAGAAATATAAATTGACTTCTCTGATGACCTTTTCTGGCCTGCTTAGAGCTGAAACAGAAGAAGTCCCAGCTGGCGATATTGTCGCTATTTCAGGAATACCGGAAATAACCATCGGGGAAACAATAGCAGACGTGGAAAAACCAGAAGCTTTGCCTTTGATTAATATCGAACAACCGACTGTAAAAATGACTTTCATGGTCAATGATTCTCCTTTTGCAGGGAAAGAAGGGCAGTTTCCAACTTCAAGGCAGATAAGAGAGAGGCTGTATAAAGAGCTGGAAACAGATGTTGCTTTAAGGGTTGAAGATACCAGCGATGGCAAATGGGTTGTTTCCGGCAGGGGAGAATTGCATCTGTCTATTTTGATTGAAAGAATGAGACGGGAAGGCTATGAGCTCCAAGCTTCAAGGCCTCAAGTTATCATCAGAGAAATAAACGGACAGAAGATGACCCCTTATGAAAAGATCTTCATCGAAGTCCCGGAAAAATATCATGGTACAGTCATTCAGAAGATGGGAGCCAGAAAAGGGGAATTAGTAGAAATGAGAAATGCCGGCTCCACTGTCTTTTTAGAATTCATAATTCCAACAAGAGGCCTTTTCGGCTATAGGGGAGAGTTTTTAACCGATACAAAAGGTTTGGGAATAATAAACACTGCTTTTTATCAATATCAGCCAGATCCCGGGAATTGGCAGGAAAGGTCCCAGGGCTCTTTAATCGCCCACGAAACAGGGGAAACAAGGCTTTACGGATTAAGAAATGTCCAGGATAGGGGAACATTGTTCTTTGGCGCTGGAGTCATGGTTTATGAAGGCCAGGTTGTTGGACAGAATTCAAGAGGGAATGATATAAGAGTCAATGTCTGTAAAGAAAAACAATTATCAAATATGAGATCAAGGGGAGAAGGAGTAACAGAACACTTTGATACTCCTAAAACAATGGGGCTTGAAGATGCATTAGAATATATCGGAGACGATGAACTGGTTGAAGTTACTCCGAAGAATATCCGCATCAGAAAAGTCTATCTAACCGATAACGATCAGAGAAGGGCAGACAGGAAAGAAAGAGCACAATAAATCGCCTTCTGGCGATTTTTTGTTTACATTTGAAATATTAAAATGTAAAATTAAAAATCATGGATATTTTTTCTCCGCAAAAGATTAAAGTAATAGACATCGCCGGCAAGGGAAGGGGAGTTCTTGCAACCCAGAATATTAAAAAGGGCGAAACGATAGAAGTCTGCCCTATTATTTTTCTTTCTAAGAAAGAAGTTTCTTTTTTAGAAAAAGAATCAGATATCTTGAAATTCTATTATCTTATCCAGCCAGAGATCAACAAATTCTGCCTGATGCTGGGTTACGGCTCGTTATATAACCACAGTCTTGATAATCCGAATGCAGAAATTGATTACGATATTAATAAGGCGGAGAATTATCTATTTTTCAAAGCTATTAAAGATATAAACGTAGGAGAAGAAATAGTTTATAACTACCAGTTTGATAATAATGTTGTTGATTTTTTAAGCTTAGATTAGTTTTTTAAAATAAAAGTTGTATAATAAATTTGAAAATGGAAAACGGAAATTCAAACGGTGAAAAAATAAAAAAAGACTTCATCCCAAAAAAGTTTTTGTTTGTCTCGATGGAAAGCTTGAGCGGAGACCTGGCTTGGAAGATAAAAAACGAAGGCCATGAAGTTAAGATATATATAAAATCAGAAAGAGACAAAGATGTCTATGACGGGTTTTTAGATAAAGTTGAAAAGTGGGAGGATAGCAAAGATTGGGCTGATGTGATTGTTTTTGATGATGTCGGCTTCGGCAAAACTGCAGATTCTCTCAGAAAAGAAGGGAAATTTGTCGTCGGTTGCAGCGAATATACGGATAAGCTTGAAGAAGATAGGGAATTCGGCCAGAACGAAATGAAAAGAGTCGGGATGCTTACCCTTCCTCATTGGGATTTCTTGGATTTTAATTCAGCAATAGAATTTATTAAAACAAACCCGGGAAGATATGTCTTTAAGCCTTCCGGTGACATTTCTTCTGATCAGAAGGGGCTTCTTTTTCTGGGCCAGGAGGAAGACGGCAAGGATCTGATTGAGATTTTAGAGCAGAATAAAGAGACCTGGGCGAAAAAGATAAAAAGATTCCAAATCCAGAAGATGGCTGTCGGAGTTGAAATAGCTGTCGGTACTTTTTTCAACGGAGATGATTTTATTTATCCGATCTGCGTTAATTTCGAGCATAAAAAGCTCTTTCCAGGGGACATAGGCCCTTATACAGGCGAGATGGGAACATTGATGTATTTTTCTGATCCTAATACGATTTTTAATACGACTCTTTTCAAAATGAAAGAAGATTTGAAAAAGTCAGGATATGTCGGATATATCGATTTGAATTGCATTGCCAATTCCAAGGGGATTTATCCGCTCGAATTTACAGCCAGATTTGGCTACCCAACTATCAGCATCCAAATGGAAGGGATTACTTCGGAGATGGGCGATTTTCTTTACGCTATTGCTAAAAAAGAAAAGTTTGAATTGAAGACAAAAAGGGGATTCCAGATAGGAGTTGTCATTGCAGTTCCTCCCTTTCCCTATGAAGACAAAAACGAAACTTTTATCTACAAAGACTTATCGATTCTTTTTAAAAAACCGAATCTTGAGGGCGTCCATATGGGAGATGTCAAGCTGATAAACAACGCCTGGTGCGTTGCCGGCAATACAGGCTATGTCCTGGTCATCACCGGTTGCGACAGCACTGTCGAGGAAGCAAGGAAGCAGACATATAACAGAATAAAGAATATAATGCTCCAGAATATGTATTACAGGACCGATATAGGACTAAAATGGAATCAGGACTCTGACAGGCTTCAAACCTGGGACTATCTTAAATAATGACCTCTAAAAAAGATACTCTTAAAAAGCTGGAAAATGTTTACTGCAGGATAAAAACATCTTCTATCAATGGTGTTGGTGTTTTTGCTATCCGCGATATCCCAACAGGTACTGATCCTTTCGGAGGAATAAAAAAAACAAAATGGATAGAATTTAATATCTCTGAGTTGAAGAATCTTGGAAAAGAGACATTAGAGATGATTGATGGTTTTTATGTTATTGAAAAAGATGGAAAGGTTTTAATCAATGAAGGCGGACTTAATGAAATGAATATTTCTTTCTTCCTCAACAACAATCCTGGATCTTTTAATCTGAAAACAACTGATGGCGGAAATACCTTTGTCACGATAAGAAAAATAAAGAAGGGCGAAGAGCTGAGTATAGCTTATTCCACTTACGACTATAAATACAAATAACTCTAACGAAAAAGCACCCGACCAATCGGGTGCTTTTAACAAAACTCTACTTTTTGTACATTCTGACCATTGGCTTGATCAGTACCAAAACAAGGACAATGGCGTACCAATACCATTCTAGGCTTAATAGAGAAGGCCAGAGTTTGGCAGCCATTAAAGCAAAGGCGAGAATACTGATTTTTATAAGTCCGAAATCGCAACAATCTAATTTTTGAACTTTTTCTTTTGTTCCGCAGCAACAAGACATTTTTTATAAAATATTATTAATTTTAATTATCGGCCTTTTTTAAAATAATCTCCTTTATTTCTGATAAAAGCGGTTCTTGAGCGACAATCAGTACTTTTCTGCCAGAAGGAGTTTCTACCCATTTTGTTTCATATCCGGCTTCTTGCATGATAATAATTCTTGCAGCTAGATCTTGGGGTTTGTTATTGTTGCCTAAATAAATATATGCATCAATAGCGCCAGTGACTAAATAAATAGCCAGAGATCCGGAGGTTATCCTGATCCGATAGCACTTTTCTGCTATCGCGCTCAACTTATCCAGGAGCCACTCTTTTTCTTTACCGGCAATCGCTCCAAGGTCCATATCAATTATCGCTTTATCAAGCGTAAATGGCGCTTTTAGAGAAAGTAATTTGCCATTTAGAAAAGCACCATTGTTTTTTGAGGCAGAAAATAGCTGCTTTGAAACTGGGTTATAAACCAAACCCAGAATAACTTCATTTTTATACATCAACGCGATATGGACATAGAAGAACGGCGCTTGAGCGACGTAAAACTTCGTTCCGTCTATAGGATCAATCAGCCATTGATAGTCAGATTCAGCATTGATTCTTTCTCCTTCCTCGCCCCAAAACCCATGGTCTGCCCATTTGGAAACAATTTTTTCCTTGATAAAATTCTCTATTTCAACGTCAGCTTTCGTGGCTATATCACGGCTGTCTTTTTGTTTCGATATTTCTATTTTATCCCAGCTTTCTAAAGCCATTTCTCCAGCCTGTCGTATTATAGGCGTTAAAAAGTCAGTCGCTTCTTGTAAAAATTGTTTTGTCGGTTGTTGGATCATAAAGTTTTAAACTAATTTAAAGACTCAAGATTAACGCATAACTCATCTTCCCAAATCATTTCTGGATAGCTTTTCAAAAGATCTCTTACATACTTCTTGCGTTCGTCGTATTTTGCCTGATCTTTTGCTTCAAACTTTACAGTAATATACGGGCCATTTTGCGAGTATCGGAATATCATCATCCCATCTGGAAAATCAGCTCGCGTTCCGTCATCGTCAGGTATAATTGCAGAATCAGTAATTTCTGCATCTGGAAAATCTTTTTTAAATTTAACCGATAAGTTTTTGATAACTTCAACCTTTTTTTCATCTGGACAGCCAATTTTAATTTCAGGGGAAGAGATATATTTCGGAAAGCTTTCATAAAGCTGGCTCAGGGTCTGATTTTTTTCTCCTAAATATTCCATTATTCTAAGCGAGGCGTAAGTGCCGTCATCATGCCCATAGGCATTATCGGCAAAGAAGAAATGGCCAGATAGCTCTCCGCCAAAAGCTGCGTTTTCTTCGGCAATTTTTGCTTTTATAAACGAATGTCCGGTTTTCCACATAATAGGAATGCCTTTGTTTTGTTTTATAACTTCCCGGACAATCTGCGAACAAAGAGTATTGTAAACTATTTTTGAACCTGGAAATCGCTCCAATATTTCTTTGGCAAAAATCGCTACCAGAACATCGTTCCAAAGAATATCTCCTTTTTCATCCACTAGTCCGATTCTATCGCCATCTCCGTCAAAGGCTATACCTAAATCAGCTTTTTCTTCCAATACAACTTTCGCTACTCTGTCTACAACTTTTTTTGCGCTAGGGTCTGGCGTTCCGATTGGGAAGTTTCCATCAACTTTCGTATTTCTAGCGATAACTTCACATCCGGCTTTTTTGAATATTTCTGGAATATACATGCCGGTTGTTCCGCATCCGGAATCAACAACCACTTTAAACTTTTTTCTCAAAACGATCCTTTTCAATACATCATTTTGATAATCTTTGGTCGTATCTTTTTTCTCATAACTGCCTTCTTCCATGGACTGAAAATAATTATCTTCATCGATTATTCTTCTTATTTCCTGCACTTCTTTCGAACTGGTTGTCTGGGAATATCCAATTGCGATCTTCATCCCATTGTAGTTAGCTGGATTATGCGAAGCGGTGATCATTACTCCGCCATTTGTCTGGAAGCGGTATTGAGCGTAATACATCATCTGGGTCATTATTACTCCCAGATCAATAACATTAATCCCCATAGAGCGCAATCCTTTAATCATGGCAGTTTTATAGGCTAGTCCTGTCAGCCGGCAATCACAGCCAACTACTGCATGGCGGATTTTTCTTCTTCTTAAAAAAGTGCCATAACCCTTGCCGATTGCCTCCACTTTTTCTATATCTAGGTCTTTATCAGCTACTCCGCGAATATCGTAATTTCTAAAAACATTTGGATTTATTTTCATAATTATTCTTTACTTAATGATTAGAGATCTTTAATATATAATAGCATAATTTTAAGATATCAGGGCAAGAATGGGGCAGGGTATTGCTATTTCTTGACAATCATGTATAATGATTATTGTAAGTTTCTTATTCTTTTTCGTAGGGGTCTTTAAGTAAGCCTTGAGAGAAGAACTAAGATAAGTCGGCTTACTTCTCCTAAACTTTAATAAAAAGAGAATAATATAAGTAAAGCAAATGGCAAAAAAATTATACGTTGGTGGGTTATCATATAACACTACCGATGCTACTTTGAAAGATACTTTTGCACAAGCTGGAACCGTTGAATCGGCAACAATCATCATAGATAAGATGACTAACCGATCAAAAGGATTCGGCTTTGTAGAAATGTCAACTGAAGAAGAAGCGCAAAAAGCCATTGAAATGTTCAATGGTAAAGAGCTTGACGGACGAAGCGTCACAGTAAATGAAGCACGTCCTATGGAAGCCAGAGCTCCACGAACTGGCGGATACAACCGCGACAGCAGAGGTGGAGGCGGATTCGGTGGAGGCAACCGCGGCGGAAGTCGCTGGTAGAAGCCTGAACAGAAAGTCCCCTTAACAGGGGATTTTTTGTTGCATCATTTGCTTTTATGGGAGTATACTAAAGAATATGAAAGCCAAAACTAAAAAAATCCTGAAGAAGAAAACTAAGAAATCAGTCAAACCGAAAATTAAGAAACTGTCCCCCGATGACAAAATGACAATAGCAAGCATGCATGCCGCTTTAGTTTTTGGGCCGACTTACTATTTTAAAAAATAACATGCCAGAAACATTTAGAGAAAAAGAGCCAGCCTTGGAAAATACTGATTTCAAAGAACCATTGCCGGAATCAGCTCAAAGAGAAATAGAAAGAACCGCAGAATTGCCGGATGAAGAATTTGTTGGAGAGGTTAGGCCGGTTTTGAGAGGCTTGCTGAAAGAAATACGAAAAGCAGAAGGAGAACTGGTCAGAGCGGATGAAGTTGTCTATCATATGCTGCCATCGCCTGATAACCCGGAAAGGGAGAATCCTTTAGTTGTTATGCCAAGCCGCGGCTGCGGCTATGAAAAAGGATCCGGGGGATGCAGTATGTGTAATTTTGGCTGCGAAGGGAGAGAGACTACAAGAGAAGACGCTGATACAGCTTTAGATATTATTTTCGATCATAATAGAAGATGGTTTGCGGAGCACCCTGAAGACAACGGCGGCGTTGTTGTTAATATAAACGAACCAGGATCTTTTCTTTCAGATAGAGAATTGTCTCCTGAAATCAGAGACCATATTTACAAAAGAATCAGAGAATACCAGGAGACCGAAGCCCAAGGGAGAGCTGTGGTAATGGTAACTGAATCAAGATTAGACCAGATTACAGAAGAAAAGCTTATAGAAATGAGGGAAAAACTGGGGCCCGATGTAATTATTGATATCGGAGTCGGTATAGAAAGCACTGACCTTGTAGTGGAGGAAGGAATCTTTAACAAAGGAAAGCCTGATGATTGGCAGGAAAAGATGAGAATGATGGACAGGCACGGAGTAGGAGTGACTCCACACTTGATGTTCGGAGCGCCGTTTTTAACAGAAGAACAGGCGATAAATGACGCTGTCAAATCCCTCAGAGATTGTTTGGAGATAAGAAACGATAAAGGAGAAAAATTCGTTAATACGGCTCTTTTAATGGTTATGAACAGAAGACCCGGAACATTGGTTGATTATCTGGCTAGGAACGAAGAGCATCAAATGCCGAACGTTATGGCAGTAGCCGAAACAATGGAACGGCTTGGAGAAGAGCTTTCGCCTGAAGATTTCAGAAAGATAATGGTTTTCGGCTTAGTCGGACCTAAAAATCTTGTAGAAGCCGGAACAGAATATATGACCTGCCATGATGAAAGCTGCCAATGCAATAGTGTTTTCGGAATTTTGCGCGAATGGAGAGGAACCCCGGAAAATTTGAAAAGATTAAAAGACGCCAGAGCGTCTGTAACAGATGCCTGCCCTAATGAAACAGCTTTTCAGGGACCATATAAAAGACAGAATGGATTAAGCCCGGAAAATAAGCGCCAGATTAAAGAAAGGGCTGCTAGCGCTTATTACAGAATGTCGCAGACAATTCTCCCAGATAAGAGGGGAATGGGAGTCGAAGAAGTAATAAAAAGTTTTGAATAAAAAACATGGATACTATACAAGCTATTCAAACCAGAAGAAGCATAAGAGCATATAAAAACAAAAAAGTTCCAAAAGAACTTATTAATAAGATAATAGAGTGCGGTTTGCTGGCTCCTTCTTCAAAAAATTCTCAGCCTTGGAAGTTTTTTGTGATTGAGAACAAAGAAAAAATCAAGCAAATAGCAGAAATATTGATAAAATCAAAAAACACTCAAGCAGAACCTTCTGATCCGCGTACGGGAAAGATAAGAAAGGGATTTGTTGCATCGATTAACGCGTCCGGGGAAATAATGAAGAATGCTCCCTTGCTGATTATTATCGAAAATACCTGCCCCTTTTCTCATAACAGGAAGGAAGTAATGAAAAGCAAGTTTTCCAACGGCATTAACGGACATGACAGCGAGTTTTTAAGTTTAGGAGCAGCGATAGAAAACATATCCCTGGCTGTTCATGCTTTAGGGCTTTCCACTGTAATTATTGCTGATATCATAGCGGAAGAAGCAAGGATTAAAAAGATATTTGGAATGAAAGGGGATTTGGTAGCAGTTTTGCCAATCGGCTATCCAGCATACAAAGTAACTGCTAAAAAGGAAATCAAAGCGTCCGTGAAGTTTATTTAAAAACAGTCCGCAGATTATTCGGGTTGTTTTTTTACTTTTCTGTCTGTCACTCTTGACAGGGGAGTGATAATAAATTAATATTGATAATTATGGTAGAAGGTTTGAATAAAAGACAAGAAAAAATATTAAACGCTCTGATTGATGAATATGTAAAAACTGCCGAACCGGTCAGTTCTAAAACCTTAGCAAAGAAGAGGGGATTTAATGTTTCCCCGGCAACAGTCAGGAATGAACTGCAGAAATTAACCGACATGGGATATATCTGCCAGCCCCATACTTCGGCCGGAAGAATGCCGACAGTAGTGGCCTATCATTATTTCGTCGATAGTATCTTCGAAAGCAAAGATAATCTATTCTTCCAGCTCATAACCGAGGAAATAGAAAAGACAAAACAGCAGATAGAAAACGAAATGAAACTGGCAGAAAGTCTGATGGAATCTTTAGGTGAAATATCTTCAGTTTTGAATTTCTCCTGCTTATCGAACAAAGATAATTTCTTTGAAGCCCTGACAAAGCTCGGTCCTTCTAAGACGATCTGCGATAAAAATAACAGCATAATAAAATCAATAATTAAAGAATTAGAAAACTTTTAAAATTATGAAAGACGAAACAAAAAAAGACGATAAGCCTGGAGAAAATGATCCGATTGAAGAGTTGAAGAAACAGAAAGAAGAATACTTGAATGGCTGGAAAAGAGAGAGAGCTGATTTCTTAAACTATAAGAAAAATGAGATGGAAAGGATAGGTGAGCTGATAAAATATGCTAACGAAGCGATTATTATAAAAATGCTGCCGATTCTGGATAATCTGATGATTGCAGAAAAGAGCATAGCTGAAGAGTTGAAGAAAGACGAGAATATAAAAGGGCTTTTGCAGATAAACCAGCAAATTAAAGATTTTCTGAAAACCCTGGGAATAGAAGAGATAAAAACAATAGGGGAGAAGTTCAATCCTAATTTTCATGAAGCAATCGGAGAAGCTGAAGACAAGGATAAAGAACAAGGCATAGTCATTGAAGAAACGCAAAAAGGTTACACAATGTACGGCGGGGTCATCAGACCCGCAAAAGTAAAAATTAATAAATAATAAAGTCGAATATATAAAATTAATTTTAAAAAAATGAACGAACAACAACAAATTCAAATTAAAATTAAGGAAGACGAGTTAAAGGGCGTTTATTCTAATCTAATGCAAATTCTCCATACAAAAGAAGAGTTTATTTTAGATTTTTTCTTAGTTTCTCCACCTACGGGAGTTTTAAATTCAAGAATTATTATGAGTCCCGGTCATATAAAAAGATTAATTAACGCCCTACAAGAAAACATCGGTAAATATGAAGAAAAATTCGGAGAGATAGAAGCCGCCGAACAACCCAAAACAAAGATAGGGTTTTAAAATATAATATTAAATATGTTCGGTAATGATTGGCAATATGTAAATGAATTATTTCCAGATATAAATATTTATCTTGAAACAATAAAACAAAAGAAAAGAGCGTTTGTTTATCATAGAAATGAAATCATAAAGATTATAGACTCCGTTATAACAAATTTGGAAAAAGGTTTTTATTATTGTTCTGGTGATACCAAAAAAACCGAAAACGATCTTGATTTTCTTATTAATATACATTTTAGTGGATTTCTTATAAACACTATCAGCTCTTTCGATGTTTTGTCTTGCTTAATAAATAATGTTTACGAATGCGGAGAGTCTAAGCCTGATTTTTTTAGAATTAATGGAAAAATAATATCGAGACGTTGTAACACTGAGTTAGCTAAAATAATAAAGATAAATGATTGGTATATAGAACTCAATAAATATCGTAGAATTAACACCCATAGAAGAATAATAGAATTTAAAATAAAAGAAGAAAATAATATTACCATGAGTAATCCGAAATCAAAAAGGTATGATATTTTTATTCCAGATGATCCTGAGGCAAAAGAATTCACATTTAATAAAAATAAAACTTTAAAACATTTTTTAGAAAAAATAGATAAAAATTTAGACCAGAATTTACAAAAGATATATAATGCTATAGAAAAAGATGTAAAGGAACTAGATGTTAAAGAAATAATTTAATAAAATTAATAAATAATTAAATAAAAAAATATGAGCAAAACAATAGGTATTGATCTAGGTACAACATTTTCAGCCGTCGCCATAATGGAAGGCGGAACAGCAAGGATAGTTGAAAACAAGGAAGGAGGAAGAATTACTCCTTCGATTGTCGCCATTACTAAAGCCGGGGAAAGACTGACCGGAGTCTTGGCAAAACGCCAGCAGATTACAAACCCGGCCAATACAGTCTATTCCATTAAAAGACTAATCGGAAGGAGATTTTCTGATGCCGAAGTCCAAAAAGACAAGAAGCTTCTGCCTTATGAAATCCGCGAAGCCAGCGATGGCGGAGTAGAAGCAAAAATGAATGACAAATGGCATAAGCCAGCTGAGATTTCAGCAATGATCCTCCAGAAATTAAAACAGGATGCTGAAGAAAAACTAGGAGAGAAGATTACAGATGCTGTTATCACCTGCCCGGCATATTTCGATGATTCTCAGAGGAAAGCAACAAAGATTGCTGGGGAAATCGCCGGGTTCAACGTAAAGATGATTTTAAATGAACCGACTGCTGCTGCCTTAGCTTATGGAATGACAAAAAAAGTTGGTCAGCAGATATTGGTTTATGATTTTGGCGGAGGAACTTTTGATGTTTCTATTCTGGACATTACAAAAAGTTCTGACCAGGACCAGGATACAGTCAGAGTAATCGGCGTTGGCGGAGATACTCATTTAGGAGGTGATGATTTCGACCAGAGAGTGATGAATTGGGTCATTGAAAGCTTCAAGAAAGACCAGGGAATTGATTTATCAAAGGACCAGCTGTCTCTGCAAAGAGTAAAAGAAGCAGCTGAAAAAGCAAAGATTGAACTGTCTACTTCGATGGAGACAGAAATCAACCTTCCTTTTATTACCTCTGATGCTTCCGGTCCTAAACATCTTTATCTTAAGATGACCAGAGCTCAGTTGGAAAACCTGGTAAAGGATTACTTGGATAAATCAATCCAATTAGTCGACCAGACCTTGAAAGATGCAAAATTAACTGCAAAAGAGATCGAAGAAATAGTTCTAGTCGGAGGCCAGACCAGAATGCCGGCAATGCAGGAAGCAGTTAAAAAGTATTTCGGCAAAGAGCCGAATAAATCAAGCAATCCTGACGAAGTAGTGGCAATCGGGGCAGCTATCCAGGGAGCGATTATGGGCGGGGAAGCAAAAGAAGTGCTTCTGCTTGATGCTACGCCTCTTTCCTTAGGTATTGAAACATTAGGCAATATCAACACTGTTTTAATCCCTAAAAACACAATTTACCCAATTCAAAAGTCCCAAGTCTTTTCAACTGCTGCTGATAATCAGACATCAGTGGAAATTCATGTCTTACAAGGTGAAAGGCCAATGGCTCCTGATAACAAGACTCTTGGCAGATTTATCTTAGACGGCATTCCTCCATCTCAACGGGGAATTCCCCAGGTTGAAGTAACCTTCGACATCGACTCTAACGGTATTATAAACGTCTCAGCTAAGGATAAAGCAACCAATAAAACCCAATCAATCAGGATTGAGGGCTCTGTCGGCATATCAAAAGAAGAGATAGAAAAGATGAAAAAGGAGGCTGAACTGCACGTTGAAGAAGATAACAAGAAGAAAGGAGTGATTGAAGCGAAAAACCTAGCAGAGAACCTGGTCTATACCTGCGAGAAAACCTTAAAGGATAGCGGTGATAAGGTTACTCCTGACCAGAAGAAAGAAGTCGAGGAAAAAATAGAAGCATTGAAGAAAGTGAAAGATAGTGATAATATTGAAGAAATAAAAACGAAAACACAGGACTTATCACAGGCAATCCAGAAGATCAGCGCTGAACTCTATAAAGCTCAACCAGAAAAGAAAACAGAAGAAAAACCTAAAGACGACGCAGAGGAAGGAAAATACAAAGAAAAATAAGTGAAATATGAGCAAGGACTATTACCAGATCTTAGGCATTGAAAAAGGTGCCTCGGAAGAAGAAATTAAAAAAGCCTTCTACAAGCTAGCTCATAAACATCATCCCAATAAGGGTGGAGATGAGAAGAAGTTTAAAGAAATAAACGAAGCTTTTCAAGTTCTTTCAAATAAAGAAAAAAGAACCCAGTATGACCAGTTCGGCCAGACCTTTGAAGGAGGCGGACCGAGCGGAGCTGGAGGAGGGTTTGATCCCAGCTGGTTCTGGGGCAACAGATCCGAAGGACCTAACGTTGAATTTGATATGAGCGATTTAGGGGATGTTTTTGGAGACTTGTTCGGTTTTGGAGGATCAAGGAAGAAAGCAAAGGATATAAAGAAGGGAAGCGATATCAGAATTGAAATAGAGATCAATCTGGAAAAAACATTGAAAGAGATTAGAAAGGAGATTTCTTTAAAAAAGATGGTTTCTTGTTCCCGCTGTTCAGAAACTGGTGCTGAACCGGGAACAAAAATCAACCAATGCTTTTCTTGCCGTGGCACTGGGCAGGTCCAGCAGATAGTAAGAACTGCTTTCGGATCTTTTACCCAATCCACTATCTGCCCTGAATGCAATGGAGAGGGCCAAAGACCGGAAAAGCCTTGCAATGTCTGCAAGGGAGAAGGAAGGATAAAAAGCGAAGAGGATATTGATATTTTCGTTCCAGCCGGCGTTGACACAAACCAGATGATAAAGATCACTGGCAAAGGAAACGCAGGAAGAAAGAATGGAAAACCAGGTGATTTATATGTTAGAATTGCTGTAAGGCCCCATTCAATCTTTGAAAGAAAAGGAGATGATTTATACATCTCCCATCCAGTTTCTTTTGTCCAAGCAGCATTAGGAGATGAAATTGAAATACCTTCGATAGACGGAACAAAGATTTTAATGACAGTTCCAGCCGGTATAGAATCAGGAAAGATATTCAAGATCTCCGGAAAGGGGATTACTCATTTCAACAGTTATGGAAGAGGAAACTTGTACGTTGAATTGATGGTAAAAACCCCGAAGAAACTGACAAGAAGGCAGAAAGAATTATTAGAACAATTAAAAAAAGAAGGAATTTAATAATTGCCCTCGTAACTCAATGGTAGAGTAGTTCCCTTTTAAGGAAAAGGTTCCGCGTTCGAATCGCGGCGAGGGCACAAAGATTAAATATTAACAATATTTAAAACTATGCCTCTAAAAATAAACAAGAAACTAGTTAAAGCCTACGGAATAAAGTTCTTTGTTAAAAAAGACGAAAAAGAAGTTGGCCGTGCTTTTTTATATGTAATGAAGAACGATTTGAAGAAACAGCCCTTCGGATTATTGGAGGACGTATTCGTTGATGAACAGCTTCGAGGGCAGGGAATCGGCACCGAACTGATAAATAAGGTTATTGCTGAAGCTAAAAAAATAAAATGCTATAAGATTGTGGCTACCAGCCGTCATGAAAGGCCTGCAGTTCATAAGCTATATGAAAAATTAGGTTTTGAGAACTTTGGCATTGAGTTTAAGATGTATTTGGAAAAGAAATAAACATGGATAAAACCAAGCAGAAAATCGTAACTATCGGCGGAGGTTCAGGCAGTTTTATGGTTTTATCAGGATTGAAAGAATATCCTGTAGAACTGTCGGCTATAGTTGCTATGTCTGATGACGGCGGATCTACCGGCGTTTTAAGGGATGAGCTTGGGGTTCTTCCCCCTGGCGACGTAAGGCAATGCTTGGTGGCTTTATCTCATTCCAGCAAGACTTTGCGAGAGCTTTTCAACTATAGATACGGCAATGGCGGGTTAAACGGGCACAGCTTTGGAAACATTTTTTTATCTACTTTAGAAAAGATTACCGGAGGTTTTGATCTGGCCATAAAAGAAGCTGGCAAGATTTTAAGAATACGCGGACAGGTTTTACCGGTTACTTTAAAAAATACAAGACTAATAGCTGTTTTAAAGGATGGTAAAATAATGGCTGGAGAAAAGAATATTTGCTGCTACAAAGGCGGCTTTTCTAATTTAGAAAAACTATATCTAAAACCCGAAGCGGAATTAAACCCAGAAATATTCAAAGCCATAAAGGAAGCAGACAAGATAATTATCAATCCTGGCGATCTTTATTGCAGTTCAATACCTAACTTTTTAGTAAAAGGACTGCCCGAAGCTATTGCCAAATCTAAAGCTAAAGTAATATATATTGTTAACCTAATGACCAAGGCCGGACAAACCGATAACTTTACTGTAAATGACTATATCTCTACCTTAGAAAAGTATTTAGGTAAAGGAATTATTAAATATGTTATTTTCAACTCCGAGCTGCCTGGCTCTGAATTATTAAAAAAATATACCAAACAAGGCGAAAAGCCGGTCATTCTGGGAGATTTTAAAAAACTATCCGGTATCAAGCTTTTAGAGCATAAACTATTAAGCCACGAAGTTTACTGTGCTGACAAGAACGACAAGCTTTGCAGCCAGAGATCGCTTATTAGACACGATTCTCAAAAACTAGCGAAGATAATCTGCAGCTTATAATTTTATTATTTAATACTTTCTTTAATCGTCCTAAAAGGACGATTTTGTGTTAAAATCAACCAATATGATTCAACGAGGAATTGCCACATTTACATTGGATTATGGAAAATACCCTAAATGGCTGTTTGATAGAATGGTTAAATTGAGCCGACAGATAATCCACGCAATCATTGCCGAAGAAGGGCCGGATAAGTTTATTAAGATGATTTCAGACCCTGTCTGGTTCCAATCATTGGGAACTGTTTTGGCATTTGACTGGAATGCTTCTGGTTTGACTACTATTCTGACAGCTGCTTTAAAGGAAGCAATCCGCGGAGAAGAAAGAGATTTAGGCATTTTTATCTGCGGGGGAAAGGGAAAAACTTCTAGAAAGACTCCGGATGAAATTTTAAACTGGGGAGAAAGGATAAATCTGCCTGTAGAAAATGCGAATGCTCTGGTATACAACTCGAAGATGGCTGCTAAAGTTGACAGCAGTTTAATCCAGGACAGTTTCCAGATTTATCATCATAGCTTCATGTTTTCAAAGAACGGCGCTTGGACGGTTATCCAGCAGGGGATGAACATCCAGAGCCAGACAGCAAGACGATATCATTGGTATTCAGAGAATATCAAAGACTTAGTTAATGAACCGCATTCAGGAATAGCAAGCGAGCAAAAACTAGACAAGGTATTGAACTTAACTGCCAACGAAAGCGGAGAGAATAGGGGAATAAGCACGGGATTGGTTTCCCAGAATTTCAACACTCTGATGAAAGACGTTGTTCTTCTAAGAAAATACTGCACGCCTCTTTCCCAGATGATGGAGGTGGATAACAGGCAGCAAAGATTAAAGTTCTTGAACCTGGAAAACAAAGAATTCAAATGGCATCCTGTTGTAAACGAGGATTTTTCAAAAAGCAAATACTTGGAGAAGATCCTCTGGCGCCTATGCGATCAGAAACCGGAGAGTTACGAAAAACTGCTGGCAACAGAAGGAGTCGGACCAAAAACAATCAGAGCTTTAGCTTTGACTGCTGAAGTGATATATGGAGCCAAGCCATCGTACGAAGACCCTGCCCGTTATTCTTTTGCTCATGGCGGCAAAGATGCCACCCCATATCCTGTTGATCGTCCCACTTACGACCAGACGATTGAAAAGCTAAAAGGGTTTTTGAAGAAATAACATTGAATAATTGCTAGAAATTAGTAATATATATCTATTAGGGCCCATAGTAAATCGGTATTACACGCCCATGGCATGGGCGGGGGCCGGGTTCGATTCCCGGTGGGTCCACAAATGAAGCCAGCTATTATTTTCACCTCAACAGCAAAACATCTGGCAGAAAACCTTAAAAGAAGGATAAGAAACTTTGAATTAATCTTTCCTGAAAAGAATAAAGAAGGAAAGGGATTCTTTCCCGATGGAGAGATTTATACAAGAATATCTCAAATAAATAATTTAAAAGGCAGAAGGGTAGTTATCCTCCACTCAGGCGCCCCTGATCCGAATAACGGCTTAATCGAATTAGAAATGATCTTGCAGATTCTAAAAGACCATAAAATAAAGCCTGAAATATTTTTCACCTATTTCCCCTATGGACGCCAGGATAGGGCATTCCAAGAAGGGGAGACTAATGCCGCAGAAAGCTTAGTCAAAAAACTGACAAGCTATTACGGGGTTAAAAAAATATATATAATCGATCCTCATTTCGGAAAAATGGGATGGATTAAAAAATATCCGATAGCCAGCATTTCAGCAACATCTCTTTTAATTGAAGGGGCTAAAAAAGATTTCAATCAGGATATTTTATTCCTATCGCCAGATAAAGGAGGAAAAAGAAGAACTGGCATTTCGGGGCTGGAGAAAAAAAGAATAGATTCTTTCAGAATAGAATCTTTCTCGCCAAAAATGGATGTTAGAGGAAAAACAGTGGGGATTGTTGATGACATTCTCGGAACCGGCGGCACTCTTCTAAAATCTTATGAAGTTGTAAAAAAATCAGGAAGCAAGGAAATCATTGCCCTGATTACCCATGGCTTATTGGACTCTGGTATTAAAAGAGTAAAGGATAGCTTCTCAAAAGTTTATCTGACTAACACCATAAATAGAAAGGAAGCAAATGTTGATATGACTAGTTTAATCAATGATGCTATAATAAATAAAAAATAATTTAATAATTTTAAATATGAATAAAAAAATATTGCTAGTCAGCTTAATAATCATTTTATTTGCAGGCGCAGCTACTGCAGCAGTTTTATTTATTTTTCCATATCCGCCAGATCAACCCCCTAAAGCAGATGATACAGGTTCAACGCAATCAGGAATTCAAGAGGTAGTTGATGCCAATAATAGATTCACTTTTGATCTATATTCTGAATTGAATAAGTCTGAGGATGGGAACATCTTTTATTCTCCATATAGCATTTCTGCTGCTTTAGCGATGACTTATGAAGGCGCAAAAGAGCAGACGGCAGATGAAATGAAATCAGTTTTCCATTTCCCGGAAAGCAGCATATTAAGACCGAATTTTGCCGCAATCTATAACAATATTAATGAAGGAGCTGGGGATTATGAATTAAAAACCGGAAATGCTTTATGGACTCAGCAGGATTATCCCTTCCTTGAAGACTATACGAGCAGGGTTGAAAAATATTATGGAGGAAAGACAGCAAATCTTGATTTTATCAGAGAAACAGAAAAATCAAGGCAGACAATCAATACCTTTATAGAAGAACAGACGAACAATAAGATTAAAGATTTAATTCCAGCAGGAACTCTTGATTCAACGACAAGATTAGTTCTGACAAACGCCATTTATTTCAAAGGAAACTGGAAATGGGAGTTTGATAAAACTAATACCATTGAAGAAGATTTTACAATTACTCCGGATAATATTGTAAAAACCCCGATGATGTCTATGAGTCCTGAAGAAGCAACTTTCAATTACGCAAGTACAGAGGAATTACAAATATTAGAATTGCCATATAAAGGAGATGATATTTCGATGCTGGTTTTGTTACCGGCTGGGAATCTTGAAGCTATAGAATCTTCTTTAACGGCGGAAAAGCTTAACGAATACAAAGCTCAAATGAAAGAGACAAAATTAGATTCAATATCTTTCCCAAAATTTGAGTTTGATGCTAAATACTTTATGAAAGATGCTTTGAGCGCATTAGGAATGCCGACAGCTTTTTCAGGAGGTGCTGATTTTTCTGGAATGACTGGCGGAAAAGATTTGTTTGTTGGTTTTGTTATTCATCAGGCATACGTTAAGGTTGATGAGGAGGGGACAGAAGCGGCCGCTGCAACCGCTGTAGGGATGAAACTTACAGCCATAATTCCAACGAATGTTTTCAGGGCAAACCATCCCTTCATATTCATAATTCAGGATAAGCAAAACGGAAACATCCTATTCTTGGGCAGAGTTATTGATCCTACTATCTAACGGAAATCCATTTAGAAAACCGTCCTTTAATAAGGGCGGTTTTTTGATAAAGCTGTTAATTTTAAGAATCTTTCTCTAATTGACATAATCATATTTATACTGTATAAGTGAGTATACTTTTTAAAACAGCTCTTTAACATAGAGATTAAAACTAGAAACAGTAATAACAGAAACCCGGCAGAGAAAGGAGGGAAAATGACAATAGGATTGTAGACCAGACGAGAAAAACAACCCAATGGAAAGGGAAGCTAATGAAAAAGGCTTTCTTGTTCACAACTGGCGATGGCCGACCAACGGCTAACGCCTTCTGGATGCCACAACACCATCTGATCATTCCCCAAGTGGAAGCGGCTGTTCGGTCTTTGGGATTTGAGCCGATTTGGCTCCACGACAAAGACGTTGCAGTAAGCTCCGAATACATGGCTGTCAAAGTCGGGAAGAATCTCATTTCTCAAGTAAGCCAGGGCGATCTCCTTATCGACCTCACCACTGGCTGGAATTTCCCCGAACACTTCGGGATAGTGGTAACGATGGTTCAAGGCCTGATTGGATCGGGCGCGATAAAGCTACTGCTTGTCTGCAACATGGAAGAAAAGGCTCCTGGTTATGTGGCAACCAGAGCGAATGTCCTGATTTGCGAAATCATGGAATTGCCCTATACTTCTTTGGCCGTCCTTGACCAGAGCAAACAAGGATGGCAAGAATTCACTGCTGACCTGAAATCAGTGATTGAAGGAACATACAAGCTCGAGATTCCCCAAAGCGAAGTAGAGGTTACGGAAGAGCACAGGGAAACTGCCCGTTCTGCTATCAGTATGATTTGGAGATCGGGTGGCGTTGTCCCGTTTATCAATGTCAGTTCAATGACGATGGCCCAAGGCTGGCCGAACTACTATATGTTCAAGCGCCTCGGCTTGACCCCCATTTTCGTCGGCTCCAACCAGTTCCAAGCCGACATGAAGAGAGTCCAAAGTTGCGATGTCCAGTGGGCCTATGGCTGGCTCCGCAATCACGGACTGAACTTCGTCTTCGAAGAAGGCGGGTTGTGCGAAAAGGAGATTTTTGACGCGCTCCGGATGTATCTGGCGAAGCTTGAATACTTCAAGCGCGGAGCCATCGGCATGGGCACCCAGGGCCAGATGGACACCACCAAATTCGAGGTTGCCACTGATTTGTCGGAAAGCCTGATGATGAGCAGCCTCAGCCCGGGGAAGAATCGACCGGTGGTCGATGTAACCGAAGCTGATGCCGAAGCGCTTTGGACTTCGATTCTGATGCAATACATCATTCTCGCCAAGACTGGAGCCTTTGCACCAATCGGTTTCCATGACGTCAGGCACTACAACCAGGAAGCAGACACTCTGGTTCTCCTTAACTCCGGCGCTCTCGCTCTGGACTTTATGACTGATGAGTTCGGCGATTACTCTGACATCTATGCGGTTTCCCAAAACCGGAATGTCTATTTCCTCAATGGCGGTGCGTGCATCAAGGGCAATATGAGATCCTTTAGGGGAGCCAATATGTTCCGAGCTCATGGCAAGGGTTCGGGCTACCGGATGCTGGCAACCCGTCTTGATTTCCTCCATCTTCCCTGGGAACTGAGGGAAAGCAAATACGGGAAACTCGACCCCTGGCCGATGGGCATTGCTCAAGTGCCCGGAGGGAAAACCAAGGCCGTTACCCTTAACTGGATTCCGAACCACAGCCAGCACTGTGGATATGACATCCTGCCAGAAATGAAGGCAGCCTGCGAGATACTCGGAGTAGACTTCTACTGTTTCTAGGACTTTTCTGAAAACAAAGAGCAGTGCGCCCCGCGCATTGCTCTCTTTTTGTTTGACCCGCTATTTTTTTTATGCGATAATTAGAAAGTAATATGGCGTTGATTAAAAAGATTTCATTTTCTATTCTTCTGGTTATTATTTTCGTCGGGATTTTTGCCGGCGGATTTTATTATGGTGAAAACTTAACTGTCTGCGAGATCTGTCCGCCAACAGATTTTGATTTTTCTCTCTTTTGGACTGCATATAATCAACTGCAAGAAAAGTTTGTCAATCAAGAAAAGATTGATCCTCAAAAAATACTCTATGGCGCAATTTCCGGAATGGCCAAAAGCTTAGGAGATCCCTATACTACTTTTTTTAATCCAACTGAAGCCGAGCAATTTCAAGATGAACTTTCTGGTTTTTTTAACGGAATAGGGGTAGAGATGGGAGTACAAAGAGAAATCTTGACGGTAATATCGCCATTAAAAGGATCACCGGCTGAAGCGGTTGGACTAAGAGCTGGTGATAAGATTACAAAGATCAATGGTAAAGATACTTTTGAAATGACGACAGACGAAGCAGTAACTTTGATTAGAGGAGAAAAGGGGACAGAAGTTACTCTGACAATCTACCGCTCAGGCTGGACAGAAGAAAAAGACTTTGTAATCGTCAGAGATACGATAAAGATTCCTTCCTTAGATTGGAAAATAGTTAATGGAAATATTGTCCATTTAGAAATTTATCAATTCAGCCAGAGCTTAAGCGCTGATTTTGATAAAGCCGCCCTTGAAATTTTAAATAGCCCTGCTAAAAAAATAGTCTTGGATCTTAGGAATAATCCCGGAGGATATCTGGAGATTGCTCAAGATGTTGCCGGCTGGTTTTTAGAAAAAAATAAAGTTGTTGTCATTGAAGATTTCGGCGGAGGCAAAGACCAGAAAACGTATGAAACTTATGGAAATGGAAACTTTTCCCAATATCCGATGGTTATATTGATAAACCAAGGTTCTGCTTCAGCCTCTGAAATATTAGCCGGCGCACTGAAAGATAACCGCAATATCCAATTAATTGGAGAAAAATCTTTTGGCAAAGGTTCTGTCCAGGAGGGAGTTGTTTTAGAGGATGGGTCTTTTCTTAAAGTCACAATCGCTAAGTGGCTGACGCCGAATGGCACTTCTATTTCTGAAAAAGGATTGGAGCCTGATATTAAAGTTGAGCTGACAGAACAGGACTATGAACAAGATAAAGACCCGCAACTGGACAAAGCTATTGAAATCATAGAAGGAATGCAGTAATATCAATTATTATATTTCAAATAATAAATATGAAAGTAATTCTTATCCAAGACGTTGAAAATGTAGGAAAAAAATACGAAGTTAAAGAAGTAAAAAGTGGCTTTGCCAGAAACTTTTTAATTCCTCAAGGAGTGGTGAAACCAGCAACAAAAGAAAATCTGAAATGGCTGGAATCTCAAAAGAAATCCGAAGAGACAGTAGCAGAAACAGAATTAATAGAAGTTCAGAAAGTAGCTTCAAACCTTGATGGCTTGGAAGTTATTATCCCGATTAAGGTTGGAGAAGATGATCAGCTTTTCGAATCAGTAAACAGCCAGAAGATTGTAGAAAAATTAAAAGAGCTTGGTTTTGAAATTAAGAAAACCCAAGTTAAGCTAGAAAAGCCAATCAAAGAGTTAGGAGAATTTCCAATAAAGGTAGGATTGGAACATAATCTAGAAGCAGAAATAACTGTAATTATAACTCAAAATAAAGAAAGCTAGTTTTTGAGCCACGGAAACGTGGCTTTTCAATTGATTATTATGCAAAAATATATTTTTGTTGCTGGTGGTGTAATGTCTGGAATCGGCAAGGGAATAGCCACCGCTTCAATTGGAAGAATCTTAAAAAGCAAAGGATTCAGAGTGACTGCAATCAAAATTGACCCCTATGTGAACGTTGATGCAGGAACAATGAACCCAATCGAACACGGAGAAGTTTTTGTAACCGATGACGGAGTCGAATGCGACCAAGATGTCGGCAACTATGAGAGGTTCCTGGACGAAAACATTTATACCGATAATTATCTCACTACCGGCCGAGTCTATCAGGCGGTAATCAATCGTGAAAGGAATTTGGGCTATGCTGGAAAATGCGTTGAAGTAGTGCCAGACATCCCAAATGAAGTTATCTCAACAATTAAAAAAGCCGGAAAAAAGGCCAAGGCTGATTTTATCATGATAGAAATCGGGGGAACAGTCGGAGAATATCAAAATATGCTTTTCTTAGAAGCAGCTAGAATGATAAAGCTACAGAATCCTGGAAACGTTCTTTTTATTCTGGTAAGTTATCTGCCTATACCAACATTATTAGGGGAGATGAAAACGAAACCGACCCAATACGCGGTAAGAACCCTTAATTCAGCTGGAATCCAGCCGGACATTATCCTCGGCCGTTCTATAGCGCCTTTAGATGAACCGAGAAAAAGAAAGATTTCCAATTTCTGCAACATCCTGCCTCAAGATATAATTTCTGCGCCTGATGTCAAATCAATTTATGAAGTGCCGGTTAATTTCGAAAAAGAAGATTTAGGCAATAGAATCTTAAAGAGATTCAATATAAAACCCAGAAAATCAAACATGAAAGAATGGGCAGATTTTGTTAAAGTCATGAAAAGCTCGAAAAAGGAGGTAAAGATAGGAATAGTTGGAAAATATTTTGAAACAGGTAATTTTACTCTTATGGATTCATATATATCAGTCATTGAAGCGGTAAAGCATGCTGCTTATTCGCTTAATGCCAAACCTGAAATCACCTGGCTATCTTCTGAAAAGTATGAAAAAAACCCTAGCTTACTGGCTGAATTAAAGAAGTTTGACGGAGTTATTGTTCCTGGCGGATTCGGCAGTAGGGGAATAGAAGGAAAAATAAAAGCTATTGAGTTCTGCCGAAAACAAAAAATCCCATTCTTCGGACTTTGTTTGGGAATGCAATTGGCAGTTATAGAGTTTTCTAGGAATGTCTGCGGTATTAAAAATGCTCAATCCCGAGAGTTTTCTAAAGAGTGCGAACCGGTAATTGATGTTATGTCAGAACAGAAGGCCCTTCTTAAAGAAAAGAAATACGGCGCAACAATGAGATTAGGCGCTTATGATTGTAAAATAAAACCCAGAACAAAAAGTTCTGGGGCCTACGGATCTTTGAATATTTCCGAACGCCACCGACACCGCTATGAATTGAACAATGATTATCGTGGAATCTTAGAGAAAAAGGGAATGGTTATGGCTGGAATAAACCCTCAGAATGATTTAGTAGAAATCATTGAATTACCTGATCATCCTTTCTTTGTTGCTACTCAGTTCCATCCTGAATTCAAATCCCGTCCTTTGAAACCGCATCCTCTTTTCAAAGAGTTTATCAGAGCTTCTTTGAAGTAAACTACTCTATATTAACGATACTTACTATTTTTTTGGAGTTGTTGAAATTTTTCTTTGTTTTCTCTGTATACTTAATTACGCCGTCTTTTCCGGCATAAAGAGTGTCGTCGCCTCCCTTTTTGACATTTTTACCTGGAAGAAATTTCGCACCTCTTTGTCTGATTATAATCATCCCGGCTCTTACTTTCTCGCCGTTGTATATTTTGACTCCTAATCTTTGTGCGTTAGACTCTCTTCCGAGTCTAGATGATCCTGCTGATTTAGAATTTGCCATATCTTTTAAATAGTTATAATAATGTATATATTATCGGAATTTATCAAAAAAGTCAATTCCTTAGCTGTAAAACACAAAAAAGAGATTGTTTTGGTTATTATTATCCTGTTACTATCCCTTTTTTCTTTTGCTATTGGCTATATTATGGCAAGTTATCAAGGAATGGAAGGCATCCGATTTGTTTAGAACCAATGATATAGAGTTCATTAACAAGTTAGTGGTTCAGCAGTAAGCGCTTCTTACTGCCGAGCCACTAACAAACGGAGGTGCAAATGAAAGCTCTGTCTTGCGGAAAATGTCTTGCAATCGCGGAATGCCAGATTTGCAAGATTGGAAAAAAAATCGTCTTCTTTTTGAAGTGTCCTCAATGCTTGATTGAGAGAAGAACAACCGGTTGGAATATCAAACCATTCATCTGGAAGGATGTGAAATGAAAAACAGAAGATGGTTCTGCACGCTGAAGTGCAAACTTCTCACAAAGACGAAAGTCAAACGATTCTGCACAAGATTCAATTGTCCGCATTTGCGACTCCGCAACAACTAAAGGGTTTGGGGCTGCCCTAAAAAGCCCCACTAATCTATGAAAACAGCAATTATCGGAGCAGGAACCTGTGGTCTTTACTTGGCTTGGAAACTATCGAAAAAAGGGGAAGATGTAACTATTTTTGAAAAGAACAGCGCAACTGGCAATAAAACATGCTCTGGCTTGTTTTCAGAAAGAATCTTAGAATTCATCCCAGAATCCAAAAAATTGATTGAAAACGAAATAAACTCTGTTATTATCCATTTTCCAAAGAAAACAATAAAAGTAAATTTTTCAAAAAAGATTTTAGCAATCGACCATTCCAAACTAGATAACTTGCTTTTAGATCTGACCCAGAAAAGTAGCGCTAAAATAGTCTTAAACCAGAACATATCTGAACTACCGAAGGGTTTTGATAAGATAATCGGCTGCGATGGCGCAAATTCAATTATCAGAAAAAAAATGGGCCTGCCAGATCCTTTTATGCGGATAGGTATCCAAGGATTTGTCAACTCCCCGATAAAAGAAAATATCGTTGAGGCCTGGCCTTGCAAAAATGGCTTCATTTGGAAGATTCCGCGTAGTAATCAGATTGAATATGGTATAATCGCAAATATGAATGAAGCATATAAAACCTTTAGTAATTTTTTGGAAAAGAATAAAATTTGTCTTAAGAGCGTTAAGTCAAAAGTTATTCCCCAAGGTCTTGTTATCGGTAAAGATAAAGACATCTCTCTTTGTGGCGATGCAGCTGGCCTGACTAAGCCTTGGTCAGGGGGAGGGGTGGTTTGGGGATTAATTGCATCTGATTTCCTTATAAACAGCTTTCCAGATTTCATAGCTTATTCAAAAAAAACAAAAAGCTTTTTCATCCCAAAGATTATTATTTCAAAAATTTTAACTAAAGCTGTCTATTTTTTTGGTTTTCATTTTCCATTCTTTATACCTAAAAATAATAATATAGAATCTGATTTCTTATTCTAATGAAGCAAAAAATTCCAAATCATCTAGGGATAATACTTGACGGAAATCGAAGATGGGCGAAGGAAAACAATCTGCCTAGTTTTGAAGGGCATTTAGAGGGCTATAAAAATGTCAAAAAAATAGGCCTTTATGCCCTGAATAAGGGAGTAAAAATCTTAACTGTTTTCGCTTTTTCTACTGAAAATTGGAATAGGGATGAAAAGGAAGTAAATTATCTAATGAAGCTTCTGGGACAATTCTTCATTAAGAAATCATTGAACGAATATCATAAAAATGGAATAAAAATAAACCTTATCGGCCAGAAAGAAAGACTGCCTGAGCTTTTACAGAAGAAAGCCAAAGAAGCAGAAGAATTAACAAAAAATAACAAATCCGGCATTTTAAATCTGGCGATTTCTTATGGGGGAAGACCAGATATTATTCAATCAATTAAAAAAATTATTAAAAAGGGGATTTCAGCAAACGATATTACTGAGGATTTAATAAATCAGAACCTCTGGACAGCCGGCTTGCCATACCCAGACTTAATTATCAGAACCGGAGGAGAACAGCGCCTTTCCGGTTTTTTAACCTGGCAATCAGTCTATTCTGAACTTTACTTCACTCAAAAATATTGGCCGGCTTTTAGTAAAGAAGATTTAGATATGGCTTTTGAGGATTACGGGCAAAGAGAAAGAAGATTTGGAAAATAGTATTGTGCGACAATTTTGTTCCTAAAAGCCCCTGTTTAGGGGCTTTTAATATTGATAAGATCTATACTTGTGCTATAGTCTAGGCAGAACATTACAATATTAATCTCCCTGGAAAGGAATAAACGATGAAAACAGGTGACACGGTCGGTTCTTTCTTCTTTGAAGGACTGGCCCGGGTCTGTAAAGGCGAAGAGTGGTTTCACGTCCATATCGATAATGCCCCTGCTTACGAGCAGAAGTTTGGCTGGGTCGGTTCTTTCTCTGAAGGACTGGCAGAAGCCTGCAAAAACGGCAAGTGGTTTCATATCCATCATGACGGTACCCCTGCTTACGAGCAGAGGTTTGACTGGGTCGGTCCCTTCTCCAACGGAATAGCTTTGGTTAAAGAAGGAAACAGATGGTTTCACATCCATCACAATGGAACGATAGTAAGTAATCTGCGTTTGGTAAAGGTCTCTTAAGAAAGGGGAAAAAATGAAATTGACGCATGACAAAATCAGTCCTTTCTCTGAAGGACTTGCTGTGGTTCACAAGAATGGCGAGTGGTTTCACGTCAATCCTGATGGCATTCCTGCCTACAAAGAACGGTATGAATGGGCTGGTCCTTTTTCTCAAGGGGTAGCTCTAGTTCGAAAGAACAGCAGATGGTTTTGCATCCATCCCGATGGAAAACGCGTGAAAAAGTTCTACTTAATCTTGGTCTCATAGAAAGGAACAAAAGATGAAAACAAAAGCAGAACTGCTGGCAATGTATGACTATGTCGGTGAATTCCATGAAGGATTAGCCTGTGTTCGCAATAACAGCAAGTTTTTCCACGTCAATCCCGATGGCGTTCCTGCTTACAAAGAGAGGTATGACTGGGCTGGCAACTTCAGAGATGGAGTAGCTCTGGTTCTGAAGGATCGCAAGCAAATCCATATCCGTCCCGATGGGACAAAAGTGGAATAGCTTTCACACGATACAACCCCCTGAAAAGGAACAGACAATGGGAATAAAGACAAGAGCAGAATTGAGTGAGATGTATGAATATGTCGGTCCATTCTACGATGGACTGGCTAAGGTCCTCAATAAGGGCAAGTGGTTCCATATCCGGCTCGATGGCAATCCCGCCTACAATGAGAGATATGACGATGTCGGTCTCTTTCATGAAGGAATTGCATGGGTCTGGAAGGACGGAAAACAATTTCAAATCCGTCCTGACGGAACAAGGGTGGAATAGCTTCCACACGCACAAAACCCCTTGTATGGGAAATCTCGCAAGAGAAATCTCTACAGCGGGGTTCTTTTTTTTAAAGCTTTTCTGCTAACGTTTCAGCCATTGAAAACCATTTGGACTGTTTTGGCTTTTCTTTGTATTTTTTAATTGATTTCTGAATCTCTATCAGCTTTTGGAAATCTTCTTTTTTCCAGATTGATAAATTCCTTCCTTTGTTTATATAGATAACATCAACTGCCTTTGACCATAGCTCGAAGTCTTTTTTCTTCTTTTCATTCAGCGTATGTTCTTTAAAGTAGGGGATAATGGCATTTTTTATCTCTTCTATATTCTGGACAGAATAGCGCGCCTGGTCTTTAATTGCGTTAATTTTTCCGCACTTCAAAATCTTTTTTATCTTTTCCAATATATTTAAATTCTGAATGTTTTCAGTAACTACGAATTGGGCTTTCCAGCGATAGTAAGTAGGGGAGTTGAGTCTGTCGTGTTTAACGTCTCTTCGAAACTGTAAATCAAAATATCCGCCTTGATTGATTATTTGAATAATATTAGTGTTTGCCATATTTTTAATAGTTTATTTATTGTGCGACTATTTTAGTATATCACAAAAAAACAAATCTATGTCGCACAATGAAAAATAGGGTGAATAAGAGCGTAAAAGTAGATTAAGAAACCATAAGCCATAGGCGCCTCTAGGGACGGTAGAAGGTAGAAAACTATGTCTTCGGCTATAAAATGGCCTAAAAAGGCCTTTAAATCGATTAAAAGAGACTTTAAGGGGCTAAAGGGGTGAACTCTACCATATGAAAATAAAAGATTAATTAGCGGGGCTTTTTCCGTGAAATTTTCGATGGACGTCTCTAAGCCTCTTATCTGTTATATGTGTATATATTTGTGTAGCCGATATATTTTTATGACCCAAAAACTCTTGTACGGTTCTTAGGTCGACCCCCTGAGATAATAGATCAGTGGCGAAACTGTGGCGCAGCACATGAGGAGTAGTTGTTATTGGGATACCTGCTTGAATCGTGTATTTTTTCATAATTTTTTCGATTGCTCTCGGTGTTAACCTTTTTGAAGCGTTATTTAGGCTACGATAATTTATGAACAACGCTTTCTCTTTATCATTCACTCTTGTTTCAAGATATTTTTTCAACCAAGTTGTCGCATCTTCAGAAAAATATATTGTTCGAGCCCGACCGCCCTTCCCAACAATACCAATTTCTAAATCTTTTGTTAATGGCAATAATTTTATTTGCTCACGGTTTAAAGAAGTTAACTCAGATATCCTCATTCCGGTAGAAAAAAAAGATTCTAGAATAGCTCGATCTCTTATGCCGGGAACGGTTGAAATATTGGGTGCTAAAAATAGTTTTTTAAGCTGGCTCAAATCAAGAAACTTAACGCTTTTCTCTTTATCTCCTTTAGCAAGTTGTATCTTGTCGGCGGGCAAGGATATGATGTCTTTGGCAGTAAAATAGCTCAAAAGAGACCTTAGGGCTATAAGATAGTAATTCTGAGTGCTTCTTTTAAGCACTTGGTTATTACGAGTGGGGGAGTGACGGGCTAAAAAAACTCGATAATCCCAAATATGTTCTGGCGTTAGCTCGTGCGGTTTTAAATTTTCTAAATTATTTTTTTTTAACCACGTTAAAAACTTTTCTAGAAACCTTTTATAGTTTTCTTGAGTCTTAGATGATAACCCCTTCTCAATGTCTATCCAGTCTAAGAAGTCGTTCGTATGCTGTAATATTGGCTTTTGGCTTTGATCCATATATATAGGTTCTCTTAACTATTATTATGCGAACCTTCTTATATCTATCATAATCTGACCAAAATAGGGTGTCAAGTACCTTCCCCTAGGTATCCGATAGCCTTTGTTACCCCCCCCGAATATCTTTGTTTCTTTCAGCTAATAAAATTAAAATATTATATTACTTCCCTAAAAAATATTTTTAAAAAATATTTTTCTATATTATCAACTATTATCGCCCCTCTCGAAAACCCCTCCCCTGGCGCCATTCTTACGCTAATTAAAAAAGGGTCAAGATGACCCTTAAAACAGGTACTAGACATTACCTACCAGCCATTTATCTGTCGCACAATATCTATTGTGACGGCCGGCTGAATAGTCCGCTGAATAACCCAAAAAAATAGTCTTTAGTCTTTTCCCAGATATTCTGCCCAATTTCATTTGTTCCTTCCCTTAGCTCTTCTTCAGCAATACGCTGTCTTTTTTCAATTTCCGATATAATTCTGTCTGAAATGTTTCTATTCCAGAAGTCTTTACAACTCTGCCAAAATGCTTTCCCCCACCCTTCAATCTTTTTATAGATATTGTTACCAAAGTATGACTGCTGGCTCAGAAACAAAACTGCTAAGATAATTAAAATGATAATAATATTTCTAATCATTTTATCAGGTTTATTGCTTCTTTTATTCTTTGGAGAACTTTCTCTTTTCCTAAAGCCTCTGCTACTTCGAAGGGACCGGCGGAGGATTCTTTACCGGTCAAAGCTGCTCTTAACGGCCAAAGCATATATCCCCTATTTGGTAATTTTTCGGCTTCTAATTGAAGAACATTTTGGAGATTTGTTAAGTTCCAATTTTCTTCTCCAATCCCTGACAATATCTTTTCTAGCTCATCAAGGGAACTTGAAACCTCCGGCCATGTCATATTCTGCCACTTTAACAGCTCCTTTGGATAGCCTAGGTCTTTTTTAAAGAAATAATCTGTTGATGGGGCTATCTCGTCTAATCTTTTGATCCTTGTTTGATGCAACCCGATTATTTTCTCCATAAGCTCAAAAGATATCTTCTCTCCTGTCTCTACTGCCTGATAACTATTATTAATCAATCCTTTTTCAACCAGATAAGGGATGCAAGCTTCTGTTATATCGCTTAAAGATTTCTGACGGATATAAAAACCATTAAGGAAGTCTAATCTTTTTTGATTGAAAATTGCTCCTGCTTTCTGGACATTTTCCAAGGAGAACTCTTTTACTAATGCGTCTAAGGAAAAGATTTCTCTTTCTCCGCCTGGATTCCAGCCCAAGAATGCCAAGAAGTTAACCAATGCTTCTGGCAGATAGCCCATCTTCCTATATTCAGTTGCAGAGGTGGCGCCATGCCTTTTGCTAAGCTTGCTTCGATCCGGGGCTAGAATCAGAGGAATATGGCCATAAATCGGTTTTTCAAAGCCTAGCGCTTCTTGGATTAAAATCTGCTTAGGAGTGTTGGAAATATGCTCCTCGCCTCTTATTACATGGGTAATCTTCATTTCATAGTCGTCTATAACACCGGCAAGATAAAATAAGGGGGTTTTAAGGTTCTTCGCGATGACAAAGTCCCCTATCAGCGCCGAATCAAACTCTACCCGGCCGCGGATGATATCGTCAAAAACTATTTTTTTCTCAGGAATTCTTAAACGGATTACTGATTTTTTATTTTCTGCTAAATTCTTTTCAATTTCATCTGATGTCAAAGAAGAACACTTGCCATCATATTTTGGCGCCACTCCCCTGCTCATCTGATCTTGTCTTTTGCTTTCCAGCTCTTCCGAGGTGCAAAAACAATAATAAGCTTTATTTTCTTTTAAAAGCTGCTTTAAATATTTTTCATAAATCTCAGTTCTTTCGGTTTGGCGATACGGCCCATATTTTCCGCCGATATCCGGTCCTTCCGTCCATTCAATACCGCACCATTTTAAGCTTTCAAATATGTTTTCTTCGAATTCTTTTTTTGACCTTTCTAAATCAGTATCTTCAATACGTAAAACAAAAGCTCCGTTGTTCTTTTTCGCAAAAAGGTAGTTGAATAAGGCTGTTCTGACGCCACCAATATGAAAAAGTCCTGTTGGCGAAGGAGCAAACCTTACCCTGATTCCGTCTTTTTTAGTTTTTTTCATATTAGTCTATGGATAAATATTCTAAAATATTCCTAGCGATTGTCTTTGCTGCCATCGGCTTGGAAAATCTTAGAGCTTCTTCCTTCATTTTTTCCAAAGCTTGAGGTCGGACAAATATGTATTTTATTTTTTCTAAAAAGAAATTAAGCGTCAGATTATCCTGTTCCATAACTATTGCTGCCCCTGTTTCAGCATAGGAATAAGCGTTCTTAGCCTGATGATTGGCGGCAGCAGACGGAAGAGGAACTAAGATACTAGGTAAACCCATTGCTGCAACTTCAAATATACCGCCGGCTCCTGCTCGAGACATCACGAAATCCACTGCTTTATAGGCATGCTTCAGTTTTTCTTCATCTAAGAAAGAGTATAAATGATAATATTTCTCTAAATCTTTGTTTATCACAGCTCTCGCCTCTGTCTCTACCCCCTTCAGATTTAACATACCGCAAACATGGATAATTTCAAAATCTTGAAGAAAATTATTCAAGATCATCAGAACAAAATCATTAATAAACTCAGCCCCTTGCGAACCGCCTAGAAACAGGAAGACTGGTTTTTCAAGGGTTAAATTGAATAATTCTTTGGCTTTTTCTTTTGAACCGTTCATAATCTCTAGCCTGATTGGATTTCCAACTAAAGTTGTTTTGCTTAAATCAAAATATTCTGTTCTGGGAAAAGATATATAGATTTTCTTGGCCCATCTGCTAGTAATCCTATTTGATAATCCAGGAACGATATCAGATTCATGCAAGAATACCGGTATCCTGAAAATTCCAGCACATAAAGTAACCGGCAAGGAACCGGAACCTCCTTTGCTGAAAACAAGCTGAGGGTCTATTCTAACCAGATAATAGAAAGATTGGAGAAAGCTCCAGGGAATTTTGAACAATATATCAATAAAATTCTGAAAAGAAAAATACCTTCTGATTTTACCAGCAGCGATTGTTCTTACATGGACGTCTTCTTGAGAAAGCAAGATTGAACTGAATTCATCTTTCGGCCCTATATAAAAAAACTCCAGATCCTTCTTTGAATATAGATTTCTTATTTCTCTTATCGTAGCTATCAGCGGAAAGGTGTGGCCACCAGTGCCGCCGCCAGTGAATAATATTTTCATGTTTTAGAATGCCTTGCAATGTTTAAAAGTATTCCCACTCCGATTAATTCTGAAACAACGTGAGACCCGCCGTAGCTGATAAAAGGCAAGGGAATTCCAGCTAAGGGGAAAATGCCGATCATTGAGCTTATATTAACAAATCCTTGCAAAACTATCCAGAAAGTAATTCCTAGGGCGGTAAATTCGGAAAACTTATCATTACTGCGCCTAGAAATCATTAAACCAAGCCATAAGAATATTAGAAAAAGCGAAACTAAAAGCATGCAGCCTGCAAATCCTGTTTCCTCAGCAAAAATGGCAAAAGTAGAATCTGACATTGATTGGGGCAAATACCCAATCTGGCTCGACATCCCAAGACCACGGCCAGCAATTCCGCCAGAACCAACAGCAATAATAGCCTGTTTCACTTGAAATCCCTGCCCCATGGGGTCAATTTCCGGATTTAAAAAAACAAGAAAACGGGACAAGCGATAGGCCTCATATTTTACTAGCAAAAATAGCCCTGAAAGAGCACCACTAACTATTAAGAAACTATGCCAGACAGGGGCGCCAGTTGCAAAATATATTGCCAGTACCGTCAATCCGATTATCCCCAATGTGCTGATATCTTTTTGAGAAACAAGAATAATTGCAATTATTGCCAAAAAAACTAAGAAGGGCAAAAAAACTCGCTTAAAATCATAATCTGACCTTTTGTTCTTTATTACCCCCATCCCCTTTCCCTGATAATTCAATCTGTTTTTTAACCAGCTGCTCAGATACAAAATAGAAGTTATTTTAAAAAACTCCGATGGCTGAAAACTAAATATTCCAAAACTCAACCATCGGCTGGCTCCCCAGAAGCGGTCGCCGACAAAAAAAACAAGAATCAAAGCTATTAGATTGCCAAAAAGCAGAAACGGTAATTTCTTTCTAAAAAATTCTAAAGGAATTAAGAAAGAAATCAATCCTAAAATTATGCCAGGTAAAAAACCACGAGTAAGCTGGTGGATTAAATAATAGTTAGTTGTCCCAAATCTTTTGAAAGAAAGCGGTGCAGAAATAGTGGCTAAAAAAGAAATTCCTAAAATTAAAAACAGTGCAACGATAAACAATAAGAAATAATCTAAGTGTTTAATCCTCATTTTAATTTTTTAACAAATTTTACGAATTGGTCTCCCCTATCAAATTCATTCTTAAACAGATTAAAGCTGGCCGCACCGGGAGAAAGCAAGACAATATCTCCTTTTTCTCCAAGCAAAGAAGCCTTTTTTACTGCTTCTTCCATAGAGTTAACTGGAGTTATTCCAACGGAAGAATTGAGTTCCGAAAGTTCTTTTTTAATCTCTTCTGAAGCTGTGCCTGGCAAGAGAACAATTCTGTAAACTGAATTTAAAATCTCTCTTGCTAGCTCATTATATCTTAACCCTTTATTCTGGCCGCCAGCAATCAAGATTATCCTATTGCGTTTGAATGTTCTCAGGGCCTGGATTAAAGCATCCGGCATAGTGGCCGTAGTATCGTTAATATATTTTACGCCATTGATTTCTTTTATAAATTCCTGGCGGTTCGGAACCCCTCTGAAGCTTTTTAATGATTTTTCAATAACTTTAGGCGAGACTTTCAGCAACTTAGCGACCTCGATTGAAGCTGAAAGGTTAGATAAATTATGGTCGCCAAATAATTTAAAGCTATCTGGTTTGATTATTTTAGAAAAGAAACAAACTTTCGAAGATAATTCTTTAGCAAATTCTCTGACAACTGGATCATCGTTGTTTAAAATAAGAACGTCCCCCTTTTTCTGGTATTTGAAGATTATTTTTTTAGATTCAATATATTCTGCCATGCTGCCATATCTGTTAAGATGGTCTGGCATTATATTTGTTAATACAGCTATATTCGGGCTTTGGGTTAAGCCCTCCAGTTCAAAACTGGAAAGTTCTAAAACGACCTTATCCCCTTTTTTTATCTTAGGTAAAAGCTCCAATGGAGATATGCCGATATTCCCGGCTAAAAATACCTTTTTGTATTTTGCTTTTAATAAATAATAAATCAGAGATGCCGTAGTTGATTTTCCTTTTGTGCCGGTTACGCCAATTATAAATGCTTTTGATAATTTAAAAAACAAGCTTATGTCTGTTTCTATCGGGATATTGTTTTTCCTGGCAATTTCTAAATACGGAGAGGTGCTGGGAACATCTGGATTTCTGATAATTAAATCAGCCCAGACAAAGTCTGCTTCTTTGTGCCCGCCTAAAGCATATTTTATTTTAAATCTTTTAAGTTTTTCTAAAGACTCTTCTAGTTGCTCTTTTGTTTTTAAATCTGTAACCAAAACATCGGCTCCTTGCAGACAAAAAAACTTAGCAGAGCCGGCTCCTCCCCCATGCAGTCCCAAGCCCATTATTAAAACCTTTTTATTTTTGAATAATTGTTTAGGCATTGAAAGGATCTTTTACAATAGGGTTTATTTTCTTATTGAAGCAAAGATGGCTGATTTTCCCCAGATTATACGGTTCATCAGAAAAGAAAAAACTATGAGCGCCCCCCTTTTTGGCTATTGCTGGGTTTTTCCCTAAATATTCTTTTACTTCTTTTGCCAGACTTTCTGCAGGGTTAATAACTTTAATCCCGGAATCAATGGTCTTTTCAATTACTGTCTTTAACAAAGGATAATGAGTACAGCCCAGAATCAAAGTATCAATCTTATTTTCTTTTAACGGTTCTAAATATTTTTTAATTATTTCTACGGTGATTTTATCATCCAGCAATCCTTCTTCCACAAGCGGTACAAATAATGGGCATGCCTGTGAAAATATTTTTAAAGAAGAATCTGCTTTCAAAAGCTTTTGCTGATAGACATCGCTTTTTATCGTCCCTGGGGTACCGATAATCCCGATCCTTTTGTTTTTAGTCTTTTTAACCGCTTCTTTCACCGCTGGACCAATCATTTCAAAAATCGGAAAATTAGGAAATTCCTTCTTCAAAGAGTCAGCTGCCCAAGCCGAAGATGTATTACAGGCAATAACAATAATTCCAGCGCCCTTATTCAAAAGCCACCTTGTAATTTTTTCCGAATATCTCCGTACAAAATCAGCTCCCTTTGTACCATAAGGAAGCCGGGCAGTGTCTCCGAAATAGATTACCTGGTATTCAGGCAGATATTTAAAAATCTCTTTAACAACAGTTAACCCGCCTACCCCAGAATCAAAAACTCCAATCATAATCCCCATTTTAGAACAAAAAAACCGATTATTCAACCGGTTTATTTCCAATTAGAAGATTATCCTAGCAATCTGACTGCTACGCCGATAATAGCAAGGACTATGCCAATAATCCAGAAACGCATCGTCACTTTGTATGCCGGCCAGCCGATTGCCTCAAAATGATGATGAATGGGAGCTGATAAGAATATCTTTTTCTTTCTGATTTTCTTTGAAAGGAGTTGTAGAATAACAGACCCTGTTTCTATGACCAAGAGGCCGGCGATTATAGGAAGAACAACAATTGAATTGGTTAAGAAGGCAACAACAGCTAGAACAGAGGTCAATCCCAGCATTCCAGTTTCTCCCATATAAAATCTGGCTGGCGGAATATTAAACCACAAAAAAGCCAGCAAAGCCCCAAAGATCACTCCGCAAAAAGCAGCTAAATCAATCATTCCTATTGAGAAAGAAATAATTGTAAACGCACCGAATATTGAAATGAAAGCGCCGCCAGCCAAGCCATCCAAACCATCAATAATACCGCCAGACCAGCAAGCAAGCATAACTAAAATATAAAGAGGGATAATCCAAAAACCAATTGAGAAATTACCCAAAAGCGGAATATGGACTATATCAAACCCGAGTTTATAGTAAAACCACAGCCCGCCGATTAAACCGATCAAAGCCACCATCATGAATCTGCGTTTAAAAGATATCCCTCCGCCGATATATTTTCCTTTTCCGAATACTTGGAGGATGTCGTCGGCAAAACCAACCAGAGAAGCAACCACTAAAGTAAATAGAGGTAACCAAGTTTGGCTGCGAGACAAAAAATTAAAAGAAGGAGACCAATAAAATAAGAAAACAACAAAAACCACTGTCACCCAGATTAAAAGACCGCCGAAGCGCGGAACAGTCACTTCCCTATCTTTATGAAGTTTGTTAAAAACTGGCGCATCCTCTCCGCTCATTGCTTTTATTCTCGCTTCTTTTTTCCAGAGCTTGTATTTGTATAAATAATGGGTTAAAAAAGGGCACCAAAGCATCGCTAAAACCGCAGCAGTTGTCGCTAAACTAAAAATCTTTATAACGTTAAAGGTATTTACCATTTGTAGGCGCTATTTACCCAATTAATTAGTTTTTGCGTTTCACCGAATCTGTCGTCTGAACCTAAAACTATGTAAATCATATCGTTCTGATTTTCTTGGTTTTTCAAAACTAAAAGAAGACAACCCTTAGCTTCAACGGTTTCACCTGTTTTACCGCCAACTATATTCGGAACCACCCCTAAAAGCTCATTGGTGCTTAAAAGCTGATGATGAAATTTTCTTTGAGGGGTTATAAGCCTGAATTCATCCAAAGAAAGAATTTCCCAGACTAAAGGATGCTCCTCTAATAAATATTTAGTTAATTTCAATAAGTCTTCAACGGTTGAATAATTGTCAGGACTCAAGCCGGCTATATCTTCAAAACTAGTGTCAAAAAGCCCTAGTTCTGTTGCCTTAAGATTCATTGAACCGACAAATTGTTTAACGCCCTCTATTTCAGCTAAACTATAGGCCGCATCATTACTTGATTCAATCAGCATAATATAAAGAAGATTCCTTACTGAAAGTATTTCTCCAGGAGTTAAAAGACCTTGTCCTCCTTCCTGGTCAACCGATTTCTGACTGATCATAGTCACCTTTTCAAAACTATAGCCCTCATTTTCACTCTCTAAAACTACCAAAGCAGTCATCAGTTTTGTCAGGCTGGCAATTGGCAGTTTTTTGTCTTCATTCTCTTCAAAAAGATATCTATTCTTATCTGTTGAGCTTATTTCGGCGCAGACTGCTGCCTTAGCACCAATTTCTATATCATCTACCGACCAATCGCGGGTTGGTTTTAAGTTTTGAGGGATTTCTGGGTCTTCAGGAGGCAGTATCTCATTTCCTATCAAACTGGCACTTGGATTTTTTCCAAAAATTTCTCCAATATTCTTTCCGTAAATCATAATAACAAACCAAACAACTAAAAAAACAATAAACAAGCTAAAAAGAACTATTGCAGGTTTTATTAATTGCTTGAAGTTCATGCTTTACGTTTCTTCTTCTTATCTATTTGAAGTTGTAGCTCTTTTAATTGTTTTAATTCCACCTCGCTTGGAGCATCCATCATCAAGTCTTTGCTGTCTCCAGTCTTTGGAAAAGCAATAACTTCTCTAATATTAGGCTCTCCCAGCATAATCGACAGAAACCTTTCAGATCCATAGGCAATCCCTCCATGAGGAGGAGCGCCATATTCGAAGGCTTCAATCATATGACCGAAGTTCTTCCTGATTCTGTCTTTCTTATACCCCATTATCTCAAAAACCGCCTCTAGAGCCTCAGGTTTGTGGTTTCTAATGCTTCCACCGCCAATTTCAGAACCATTAAGGACTATGTCATACTGGGTAGTCAATATCTTTGATATATTCTTCTGTTTTAAAAGGTCATTCATAAATTCTGGCTTAGGGGCAGAAAAAGGATTATGGGTGAATGTCCAGCCGCCATCTTCGCTTTTTTCGAAGAACGGAAAATCAATAACCCAGCAAAAAGCCAAAAGGTTATTATTTGTTTTGTCATTGCGTATATCCGGCTTATCACAGCCATATTTTTCCATTGCTTCCTGATAAGTCAGTTTCGGAAAGGGAATCTGCTGGATCTGTTTTTCAGGAAATAATCTTTTGCATATTTCAATTACCATCTTTTCGTTAATCTCCATGACATCTTCCCTATCGACAAAGCTCATTTCAATATCTAGCTGGGTAAACTCTGCCTGCCGGTCAGCTCTTGGGTCTTCATCCCGGAAACAGCGGGCAACTTGGAAATATCTTTCAAAACCGGCAACTTGCAAAAGCTGCTTATATTGCTGAGGCGATTGAGGCAAGGCAAAAAACTTACCTGGCTGAAGCCGAGAAGGAATGATGAAATCTCTTGAACCTTCTGGCGTTGATTTTGATATAATCGGAGTTTCTATTTCTATAAATCCCTCTTTTCCCAGAAAATCTCTCATGAACTGGAATAATTCATGCCTTCTTATCAGGTTCCTTTTCATCCTTTCTCTTCTTAAATCCAAATAGCGGTATTGCATTCTTTTTTCCTCGTTGATTTCATAACCATCGTCATCAACGGCGATCGGAAGAGTTTTCGCTTTAGATAAAACCTTCATTTCTTTAGCTGATAATTCGATCTGACCGGTTGGAATTTTAGAATTTATCATTTGAGCCGGCCTTCTTACTACTTCACCGATTATCTCAACTACCCACTCTGGCCTTAACTCTTCTGCCATCTTATACAGCTCTGCTTCTTGGGGAAGAAAAACTACCTGTAAGATTCCTGACATATCGCGCAAATCAATAAATAAAATCTTTCCGTGGGAACGGACGACATTGACCCAACCGCAGACTTTTATCTTTCCACTGATATAGTTTACAGCTTCTGCATTAAGTATTCGTTTCATAATTGTTTAATGATTATTTTTACAAATTTTCTGCTGCCGACTTTTATTATCGTCCCGTCTTTTAAATTAACTTCTTTTTTCCAATCGACAATTCTTTCTTTTTTGTCGCCATCTATCATTTCCACTCCCCCGCCTTCGATCAATCTTTTAGCTTCGTTCTTTGAAGAAGCTAATTTCGTATCAAACAATAAATCCAGAATGAAATAGTTATTTTTATTGGTTTTAAAAGTCGGAATATCGCTTGGCAATTCCTTGTTACGGAAAACTTGATTGAATTCTTTTTCCGCTTTTTCGGCTTCTTTCTCTCCGTGATACGTTTTAACGATCTCAAAAGATAATCTCATCTTAGCTTCTTTTGGGTTTTCCGATATCCCAGCCTTTTTTATTTCATCTAAAGACAGATAAGTATTATTAATAAACAAAATTTCTATCATTTCGTCTGGTTGTGCCATAATTTGTGCAAACATCTCATTAGGTTTTACATCTAAAAAAACTCCTGTACCTTTACTTTTTGACATAAGCTCTCCAGTTTTTGGATTTTCCATTAAAGTTACCGCTACTACAAATTTATCCTTATTTTTAATTTTTTGGAGCAAATCTCTACCGGTCAAGGCATTAAAAATTTGATCTGTTCCACAAACTTCAACATCGACGTTCATCGCCACCGAATCATAACCTTGCATCAATGGGTATAAAAATTCGTGCATATATATTGTTTTTCCTTCTTTCAACCGTTTTTGAAACATATCTCGCTCGAGCATTCTCGGAACAGTAATCTTACTAGATAAATTTAACAAATCCTCCATTTTTAATTTGGAAAGCCAATCATTGTTGTATTTTATTTTAGGTGGATTTTTAAAATCGTGAAAATCCATCAACGGTTTTATCAATTGTTTCCATTTTTTGACATTATTAACAACTTCTTTACGAGACAATTGTTTTCTAGCAGAATTTTCTCCCGTAGGATCTCCAATTCGCGCTGTAAAGTCGCCAAAAAGGATTATTGCCTCATGCCCCAGTCTTCTGAACTTTTCCATTAACATTATATTTTTGGCATGGCTCAAATGTAGAGTTGGCGAAGTTGCGTCAAAACCAATATAGAATCTAAGTTTTTTTCCGCTTAATAATTTATTGCGGAACTCCTCTTTGTTCGGAAAGATTTCAGCGATAGTGCCACGGTCTAAAATTTCGTCTATTTTTTGCGGATTAGTGTTTATCATATAATTATGTTATTCTATCACCTTAAAATCATTAGTCAAAACTTTTTGTTCAATTCATAAATGTCCCCTGCTCCCATAAGAATGGCTATTTCCCCGTCTTTCACATTTTTAATCAAATAATCTATTATTTTCTCCTTTTTCAAATAAATAATATTTTCCTTTTTAACGGCCTTAACTAGCTTTTGAGAACTTACTTTCTTTTTTATTGCTTCCTTTTCCCTGCCAGCCACGCTGTAGATATCAGTGATAATTATCTGGTCTATCAAAGCTTTTCTGAAAACACTAACAAAATCGTCAAACAAATTAAAGGTTCTCTGGTATTGATGCGGTTGGAAAAAGCACCAGATTTTTTTATCAGGAAACTTTTCTCTGGCTGCTTTCAGAGTAACTCTAACTTCTGTCGGATGATGACCGTAGTCATTAATCAAGGTTATTTCTTTCTTGCCGATTACTTTCTTACTCATATCAAATCTGCGCCAAGCACCTTGATATTTTGAAAGGGCTTTAAATGTTTTTTCATCGGAAATTCCCAGAATTCTTGCCACTGTCAAAGCCGCCAAAGCATTAGAAACATTATGTTCCCCGGGGACTCTTAATATCTTTCTCAATTCTTCCGCTTCTTTCTGCTTTAAAGAATAATTTTCAATTTTAGATTTCTGATTTTTAATTTTTGAAATATTAGCATCGTCATTGTTTGCCACCAATGTTCCTTCTTCCAGCAAATGCCCAATATATTCTTTGAATGTCTTTAGAATGTGGTTTAAATCTTTATAATAGTCCAGATGTTCCCTTTCAATGTTTGTCAAAACGATAATCCGGGGCCAATAATTCAAAAAGGAAGCATTCCATTCATCGGCTTCAATTAAAAGATACCTGCCATTGCCCATTCTAAAATTGCTGTTATTAAATTCTTTTAATTTGGTCCCGACAACAACTGTCGGATCTAATCCAGCTTCTATCAGAACCAAAGAGATCATTGAGGTTGTCGTGCTTTTTCCATGGGCGCCAGAAACAGCAATGGTAAAATATTGTTTTGTCAGCTCGCCCAGTGCTTCAGGATAGCTCAAAACTTTAGCAGACTTACGGGCTTTTTTCAATTCCGGGTTATTTTCCTGGACAGCGGGGCTAAAAATAACCATGTTGATATTTTTTGAAATATTTTTTTTCTGATGCTTCCCGATTATTATCTTAGCGCCTTTATCTTTTAATAAATCAGTGATTTCCGAAGAAACTAAATCAGAACCGGAAACTTCCATCCCTTTTTCTAAATAATATTGGGCTAAGGCACTCACTCCTATTCCGCCAATGCCTATAAAATGGATTTTCATTTGTTGAAATTAAAAGATTGTAAAATTGCATATTCGGGTCCGTCTCTTTTCAGCTGGCTTTCCATCAGTTCGATTGATTCTGCTTTTATTTCGAGACTAACGTCTTCCTCTATTTCCGGTCTTTCGTCTGGTTCAATTATCCGCCATTCCCATTCTTTAATTCTGGCTAAAGTAATATGGAGGACTGCTTCCCTGCTTTCCGGACTAAACCCTATTTTTCCCGCCAATTCTTCTTCCAATTCCTTTTTTAAATCTAGAAACTCTTTTGATAATTGCCCCGTGGCCCAAATCATTTTGGGAACTTCTGCATCTTTCTTATACGGCGAATAAAGAGTTTTATTTAGAATAATTGGAAACGATTTATGTCGCACAATAACTTTACCGATAGCTTGTTCAATCTTTGGAATTTCTCCTTCTTCTACATCCCCAATAAAGACTAAGGTAATATGCAAATTTTCTGGTTTTATCCATCTGACCGGCAATTTCTGCCATTTATTCTGGTACTCTGACAAGGCGGTTTTTACTCTTTCCGGCAGATTGATTGCAATAAAAACTCTGTGTTTCATTTTTTAATTCTATCAAATTAATGGTAAAATTGAAACTGTGTTAAAAGAATCATATCTTTACAAAAAACTGAAAAATAATGTTGCTCAATGCCAGACTTGCAGCCATTATTGTATTCTTAAAAATAACGAAATAGGAATTTGCGGAGTAAGAGAAAACAAGGATGGAAAAATCTATTCTTTAGTCTATAAAAAGGCTTGTGCTTTAAATATTGACCCGATTGAGAAGAAGCCTCTCTTCCATTTTTTTCCCGGCAGTAAATCTCTTTCAATTGCCACTGTCGGTTGTAACTTTTCCTGCCATAACTGCCAGAACTGGAGTATATCCCAAGAACCAAAAATTCTCAAACGGATAAGGGGTAAAGAAATATCGCCGGAAAAGGTTGTTGAGATTGCTTTAAAAAATAATTTGCCTTCAATCTCATATACCTATAACGAACCGACAGTCTTTCTGGAATATGCATTTGATATAATGAGGCTGGCGAAAAAGAAAGGATTAAAGAATATCTGGGTCAGCAACGGTTTCTTATCAAAAGAAACAATTGAATTAATCGGACCGTACTTGGATGCAATTAATGTGGACCTAAAAAGCTTTTCTGATGACTTTTATCGGAAATACTGCGGAGGAAGACTGCAACCAGTTCTCGATACTCTCATTAGACTGAAGAAAAAGAATATCTGGACGGAGATAACAACGTTAGTTATTCCAACTTTGAACGACACTGAAAAAACATTTAAGAAAATCTCTCGCTTTATAGGAAAGAAACTGGGGCCAAACACGCCTTGGCACATAACTCAGTTTTATGGGTCAATTTCCTGGAAACTCCAGGAACTGCCGAATACGCCGATCGAAACCCTGAAAAAAGCTTATGAGATCGGTAAAAAAGCTGGTTTAAAATATGTCTATACCGGAAATATACCGGGATTAGACAGCGAAGACACCTATTGCCCAAAGTGCAGAACAAAAATGATTAGTAGGTTTGGCTATGAAATAGAACGTTTTGATAAAAATGGAAAATGTTTAAAATGCCAAGAATCATTAAACATCACTGAATAGTATGATAAAGTTTGCTGCCATTACTCCCCATCCACCAATAATAATCCCGACAATCGGATTTCCGGATGATTTAGATAAAACAATCAAAACTCGGAAATCGATGGAAAAACTGGCTAAAATATTCAAGAAAAAAAGAATTGAAACAATAATACTGATTTCTCCTCATGCTCCGATAGATTATCAAAAAGTAGCAATCAATATCTCCCCTACTCTTTCTGGAAACTTCGAGCAATTTGACGACAAAGAAACTCATCTTAATTTTGAAAACGATTTAGAAACAGTAGATTTGTTGCAACAACAATCTAAGCTTCAAAAAATTCCTCTGAAGTTAATCGAAGAACCGATCCTGGATCATGGATCTTTAGTTCCTCTATACTATCTGGCAAAAAACTATTCTTTAAAAAACAACAAAAAATTAAAAATAGTTTCTATCGCCTATTCCTACCCTGAGCCAAAAATCAATTTTGACTTCGGGAAAATAATCTTTGATGCCTGTAAAGTTAAAGGAAAAAGATTTGCTGTAGTTGCAAGCGGAGATTTATCTCATCGTTTAACTCTTAATGCGCCAGGCGGTTACTTTCCTGACGCCATAGAGTTTGATAAGCAATTAATCTGGCTTCTAGATAATAACAAAACCAAGGAGATATTAGAAATGAATAGCGATTTTATAAAAAAAGCCGGAGAATGCGGTTATCTGTCAATTGTGATGCTGCTCGGATTGATCGAAGAAATTAATAAAAGAAAATTCAAAAAAGTTAAGTTTAAATCTCTATCTTACGAGGGACCCTTTGGCGTTGGTTACCTTGTCGGATATTATCCTGTCTAGATGAATTATCTCGTCTCTTTAGCAAAATCAGCGGTTGAAAGCTATATCAATGATAAAGTAGTCATCAACCCGCCGGATAATCTGCCAAAAGATTTTTTAAAAATGAAATCCGGTGTTTTTGTCACCATTGAAAAAGACGATCATCTCCGGGGCTGCATCGGTACTTATCTTCCTACAAAAGAAAATATCGCCCAAGAAATCATTTCAAACGCCATTGCGGCGGCTACTGAAGATTATCGTTTTGATCCGATTGAAAAAGAAGAATTGCCCAGCCTGTCTTACACAATATATATTTTAAATGAACCAAAGCTTATCAAAGACATAAAGGATTTGAATCCTAAAAAATACGGAGTAATTATCAGAACAACCTCTGGAAAATCCGCCCTCCTCCTTCCTGATCTAAAAGACGTAGACACAACTGAACAGCAACTGGAAATAACTTGCCAAAAAGGCGGGATCAATCCGAAAAAAGAGCAACTAATAATTTACAGATTCACTGTAAAAAAATATAAATAAATAATTAAAATCCCCCAGTAGAAGATTCTCTCGTGAGAATCCCTAAAGGGGGTATTGGCGGAAGCTAATCCGCCCTTGTGCCGTCAAGACCTATGCGGAACCACTCGCCGTTCTTGTAAGCCAGAGCTGTTCCTTCAGAGAAGGAGCTGACCAGGCTGTACCTCTGCCTGTAGGCAGGAGTGCCATTGCGGCGGATATGGAACCATTTGCCGTCTTTGCAGACCCGAGCCAGTCCCTCAGAGAAGCGACTGACATAGTTAAACCTCTGCCTGTAGGCAGGAACGCCATCGGGATTGACGTGGAACCATTCTCTACCCCTGCGAACCAGAGCTAGTCCTTCGCAAAAATGACTGACTTCGTCATACATTGCCTGCAATTCTGTCATTGTCTTCACCTCGTGTTGTTCCTTCCAATTGAGTTTTCAATGCGCTATAAGTTTATATCATATTTAAAGCAAAACATCAACGGTTGCTGAAGAAATGTTATTTTGGTAAGATAGGATATATCATGAAAAACCAAGAAATAGCCAAGATTTTCAGAGAAATGGCTGAACTGCTTGATATCAACGGAGAAAAAATTATCCAGAGGATTAATGCTTACAAAAAAGCTGCTGAATATTTGGAATCCTTGCAAACTGATGTTTCGAAAATTTACAACGAGAAAGGAATTGACGGATTAAAAGTCAAAGGAATGATCGGAGATAAAAATGCGAAAAAGATTGAAGAGTACATCAAACATGGAAAAATCAAAGAGTTTGAAAAACTAAAGGAGGAAACAGCGATACGCCAGATTATTACCTTCTATTTCCAGTCAAAAGGACTTGGCTTGCAAGAATTGAAAGAAAATGCTAAAAATAGAAAGATAATATATTCCCGTTTTACCAAGCCAGCCAAGCAGTTGCTGGAACTAGCCGGTTCTATTGAAAAAGCCAAAGAAGCGATAAAAAAAGTGTCCGAATGGGCAGTATCCAGAAATTTAGACTACGCAATTGAAACTGTCTTTAAAAAGTGGCTGGAATTAGATAGATTAAAACCAAAAGAAGTTGTTAAAAAACCATTCTATAGAGATAATCCGATGATCTGGTCGGAAACTAAAAGAAGATGGTATGTAATTGATAAATATGGCAAATGGCTGGAGTTTGCCGCCAAAGAAACGGATATTGAGTGGAAGGTAATAAAATAAAAAACTATGTTAACCCACACTGATTTAAGAGTTGGCACAAGATTTATTCTTGATGGCCAGCCATACGAAGTTTTAGAAGCTATGGCCATGAAAATGGCTATGAGAAGGCCTGTCATCCAGGCAAAGATTAAAAACCTGCTTAATGGCAACGTCTATGAAAGGAACTTCCAGCAAGGAGATGTTTTTGACGAAGCAGAGCTTATAAAAATCGGAATAAAGTATTTATACAATAACCGCGGCTCTTTTTTCTTTTGCGAGGAAAAAGATCCTTCAAAGCGCTTTTCGCTATCAGAAAAACAAGTCGAAGCCAGCGCAAAGTTTTTAAAGCCAAATGAGATCATAGACGGCATCCTGTTCAATGATAAGATCATAAACATCTCTGTCCCTATTAAAACTCAGCTGAGGGTCAAAGAATCGCCACCTGGGACTAAGGGCGACAGAGCCCAAGGAGGGACGAAATCAGTTGTTCTAGAGGGTGGTGCCGAAGTTAACGTCCCCTTATTCGTTGAAGAGGGAGATGTCGTAGAAATTAACACAGAAACTGGAGAATACGTCAGAAGAGTTGAAAACTAACTAAAAACTCCGCCTTAAAGCGGAGTTTTTGTTATATTAACGACAGGTTGAGAAGATTGGTACCTTTTACCAATTTCTGCCTCCACTTCTGCTTTTAACTTTCCATACTTTAATTTTGATAGTTTTTTGATCGGATCAATCATATTCTGATTACCGGCCTGAGGATGCAATATTTCCAATTTGAAGGAAGAAGAAATCTTGTTATTAATCATCATCTTGATAATCAGGTTAAAGTTATCCAGATTTACTAAATCAAATCTGGAAAACTCTGGTTCAAATTGCTTCTCTAAAAACTCAGCGTCATCAGCGCTAGTACGGAAAGCACTAATCGTTCCTACGTTGCCTAAGACTGCGTTTCTAATTTCAGGAGTAAGCTGAGGAATATATTGATGAGCCAGAATCAGATTCAACCTATATTTCCTCGCTTCAGAAAGAATAGTAGAAATACTATCAGTAGTAAAGTTTTGGAATTCATCGACATAAAGATAAAAGTTCTTTCTTTCTTCTTCTGGAATATTTGCCCGCTTCATTGCCGCCATCTGTATCTTCGAAATTAGAACAAGACCCAGCAACGAGCTGTTTACCTCGCCAGTCAGCCCTTTTGATAAGTTAGCTAAAAATATCTTCCCTTCATCCATTATTTTTCCCAAATCAAAACCAGAATGCGCCTGGCCGACAATATTTCTCATCATTTCGTTTTCGATAAAGCGTCCGACTTTAGAAACAACATAACCCAGCATATCAGACTTAGTCGATCCAGTAATCTGCTTCCATTCTTTCTGCCAGAACGATTTAACAACCGAATCAGTAACTTTTTTTAACTTTTCTTCCATATATTCCGGCTCAGTAAACATCCTAGGGATTTCAACTAAAGTACCCGGGTTATTTTTATCAGCCATTAAAGCAAGCATTGCATTCCTCATATAGTGTTCGAACATCGGACCGATTATTTCTGGCGGAAAAAGCTTGTAAAAAATCGCGATCATTTCCTGGACAACAAAGTCTTTCTGCCCAGGAGTTTCATATTCAAGCATATTCAAACCAACCGGCCTATCTTGGTCAAAAGGTTCGAACAAAACAACATCCTCTATTCTTTCTTTCGGAATATTAGCTAATGTATATTCAACCAAATCGCCATGAGGATCTACTACTGCTACGCCTTCTCCATTTTTAATATCCTGACGGATCATTTCCCGCAGCAAGCTGCTTTTTCCAGTACCAGTCTGGCCGACAACATAAAAATGCCTTGCTCTGTCTTCTTTCGAGGCAATATATACTTCTTTTTCTTCTCCGCGGAAATTAACCTTTCCAATTGCAATTATGCCTTTATCCGGCAAATCGGAGGGAGGAGCAGAGGTCTTAGTTTTTACAGCTTTGATATATGGAGTTTCAATAAAATGAGTCGGAAAATGATAAACGCTGGTCAATTCTTCGATGTTCAAGACATTGCTTTCCTTCGAATCAAAGTTTCTAAAACTAAAATCGTAAATAAATTTCTTAAAGTCTTTCTTTTTCGCCCGTATCGGCTCCAAGCTATTTATTGCTGAAAGAGAAAACTGGCCGAAAGCGCCTTCCAGATGTGTTAAGATTTCTTCTGCCCTTTGGCGATTTTGGGCTGAAGTAACTAGCCTGATGTTTGTTTCAAATGCCTGTTTTTGAATTTTATTCTGGATCGCATCAAAACCTCTTTGGTCAATCACCTGTTCTTTCTTTTTAAATTCATCCTTCTTATTAACCTTAGAACTCTTAATCATTTCAATTATCACTTTAACCAATCCGCTGCGATCAACCTCGGAAATTGCGTTCTTTGCTGATTTTCCTTCCTGCATCTTCACTAAAACTTTTTCTCCTATTTTCCGCCAATTTTCCTGTGAAACCGGCCTGATAATTACCTGGATCGCTGCCCCTTCATTCGGACTTATCTTATTCAAAGTATTGGTAATAGCAGAAAGCGGATCTTTCTCCAGTTTTAAATAAGTGTTAATCGGAAAGACAGAATGTTGTTTCAGTTTCAGATAAGAACCGATTGTAACCCCAGCTGGTTCAAAAATAGTATAATCTTGGGAGATCTTTTCCACTAAAGCTCCGGGGTAGACTCCCTGAATATATTTCTCAATGGCTGTTTCTAAAAAGTTAGGAACTGCAACATAAAAAGAGATGTCGGTGCTTCCAATTTGAGAAGCAATCTCAAAAGCTATTCGAGGCGATTCTTTGGAAAATCCTTCTTTGTTTTTTATATAAAGAAAATTAGTAAAAACTTGCTCCATTTGAGCAATGAGAGATTTTTCTTCTTTCTCCATCAATTCCTGCTGTTTCGTTTCTTGTTTCGGCATCATTACTAAAAAAAGAGACATCTCAAAAGAGTTTAAGAAGCCTTTCTTTCCTTTTTTTTCAAAAATTAAAGCGACAAAAACCGCCACCAGAAGAAGAATAAAAATCGAAATAAGCCAAAACAAAATTTCCATTAGAATGTTTATTGTTTTAAAAACTTTTTGTAAAGCCCCTCATTAACCAAAATATCGTGCAGAATATCTAGAATATATGGGTCGTTCATATTTTTTGCAACATTTATCGCAAAAGCTAATCCCCTTTCTTTAGCAACGGTCATCAAATATTCTAGTTTTTCTTTTTCACCCAAGAATTCAATCTTCTTTGCTTTTTCGGCTGCCTCATTTTGTAATTCCGGAGTCAGCTCCATCATCTCAATTTCTCTTTTAATCTGCTGCCTAATTGCTTCTCTCTCTTCAGCCGGGAACCCTTCTCTTTTTGTCTCTTCTTTTTCTAATGACGAAAATTCTTCTCTTGCCCTTTTCCAGATATCTTTTTTCTCTATATATGTTTTTTCTTCTTTTTTTGGAGAAGTTTCATCCATATTTATGGCATTAATACTATATCAAGAAGCGCTTCGCCCGCTATATTAGTTGAATTTTTACTATAAATAAAAACTTTAACTTTTAATCCATTAGAGATTTTTGCCACTTCGTAAATTCTTATGCAGGTCGACGGCTCAAAGCTTGGTTTTAGAATATCACCGCATTGATCTTCTTGGTATGATGGCAGCCAATTTGTTACTTCTTGTCCTGAAACGAGAAACTTTCTCCCTTCGCTGTCAACTATTTCTCCAATACCCCACATCCTATCAGTAGTATTTTCTTTCCCCATATTCTGGGCTCCAATTTTTACTTCAACAAATCTTTCAGTCGTGATTAAGTCTTTCTGCCAATCTGGCTGACTGCTATTCTTGCCCAAAAGAGCTTCTCCCTTATCGGTTGCTTCTAGAAAAAATAGTCTTATATCCCCCAATGTCGCCTCATATACTGGTGCTGGCAAATCTGTGGGCGGTATTACTACGGGTGGCTTTTCTGCTCTTTTAATAACGATGTAAGCAATTAATATCGCTATTAAAACCACAAAAGCTAAAGATAAAAGAATCTTTGCGATTTCTCCTGACGATTTATTAAAATTATTAAACATATTATTTTGATTAATTATTATCTCATTTTACTCTTTTTGAAAAAGTAAATCAAAGTTTTTACTCATATCTCAAAGCATCGACTGGCTTAAGCTTTGAAGCGCTTCTAGCCGGTAGAAATCCAGAGATGCAACCGACTAAAAATGAAAAGACTAAGCTGAAGATAAAAAGCTGGGGCGTTACAGAGGCCTTTAGGTAAAAAAGCGGATGAATTTGAAAATAGATTTCTATGGCTTTAGCGAATAAGAAACCGAGGAAAGTGCCGCCCAGTCCGCCTATTGTTCCGAATATTCCTGATTCAATCAAAAAGATAATATTAATAGTAGAATTCTTCGCCCCGATCGCCTTCATAATGCCGATCTCCTTTATTCTTTCTCTGACAGAAGTGTACATCGTATTAGTTATCCCGATTCCGCCGACAACAATAGCAATTGAAGCAAATCCTATTATCACCGCCTGTATCAGACCCATTACGTTTCCAACAATACCGGCAATCTTTTCACTGCTTAAAACAGCATAAGAAGAATCGTTCTCTTTTTGACCGATTATCCTCTTTCTGGAATCATTAAGGTTTGCTTTCAAATCTTCAATAACTGAGTCCGTGGAATATCCGTTCTGAACTTTTGCAAAAGCCATTTTAGCGTCTTTTTCACCGGTAATGTTATGGAATATGTTTAAATCCATAGCAATCATTGAATCGTCCTGCTTACTGCCTAAAGAGTTTAGAATACCGACAATTTTAAAATTTCTTCCTTTGATAACCGCCTCTTCAAGCCCTATTTTAAGCCCGGGAAAAGTCTCCGAGGCGATTATACTCCCAACAATAATTTCATTTTTCCCAGGAGTTGGCCATCTCCCTTCTTTCAAAGACCAGCCTAAATCATTGATATATATATCCAAAGCCTTTTCCCAGTCGTTGCCATAGATATAGACTGTCTTTTTTTGGCTTTCGTATCTCATAATCCCAGCTGTATAATTTACCGGCACAACAAAAGCAATGCCTTTCGTCCTTTCAATTGTATTAATATCATCATCGGTTAATTTCTGACCGCCAATTAGAGAAGACATCATGTTTGTAATATCACCGGGCATGATAGTAATTAAATCCTTGCCCATCATACTTAATTGCTGCATGACCGCTCCTTTCAAGCCTTCGCTTAAAGACATTAAAGAAACAATTAAAAAGATCCCGATAACAATTCCAACGGTTGTAAGCCAGCTTCTTAAACGCCTGGTTGTCAGGTTTCTTAAGGCTATTTTAAAATATTCTTTTGTTAAGTTTATTTCTGCCATAATACTTCTTTCTCTTGAAAATGATTTTTAACCACCTGGCCGTCTTTAATATGGATTACTTCCTGACTGTAACTGGCGATGCTCGGATCATGAGTTACAACAATAATTGTTTTCTTCTGGCGCTTATGGAGGTCTCTCAATGACTCCATAATTATTCTACCGTTATTAGAATCCAAGTTCCCGGTCGGCTCGTCAGCTATCATAATTTCTGGATCGTTAGCTAAAGACCTGGCGATTGCCACTCTTTGCTGTTCGCCGCCAGAAAGTTCTCCTGGCTTATGGTTAGCTCTTTTTTCCATATTTAGAGATGCCAGAAGTTCTTTTGCCCTAGCATATCTTTCTTTCCCTGGTTTTCCCTGAAAAATCATCGGCATCATTATGTTTTCAATCGCGCTCAAATTCTGTAAAAGATTGAATTGCTGGAAAACAAAACCGATCTTCTGCCCTCTGATTTTAGCTAATTCATTTTCAGATAATTCTGAAACATCTTTCCCTTCTAAGAATATTCTGCCTTTTGTCGGAGTGTCCAGAAGACCGAGCAGATACATCAAGGTTGATTTTCCAGAACCAGACGGACCCATTATCGTAACAAAAGAACCTGGATTTATTTCCAGGCTTACGTCTTTCAACACCGGCAACTCTATCTTACCCAGCTGGTAAATCTTCCAAATATTTTCTAATTTGATCAAAGGTTCTGGCATCGATTAGGTTTATTTAATAACAACCTCTTCCCCCTCAGATAAGCCGGAAATTATTTCTACCATATTTTCATTGCCTTCCAATCCGATCTGAATCTCTCTTTCTTCTGTTTTTCCGTCTTTATAGACTAAAACTGTTATTCCTCCGTTCTCTCTAACTGCTTCCTTAGAAATGATTAATACGCCCTGTTTATTTGCGGTTTGGATAACAACATCAGCTGTCATCCCTGGCTTCAATCCCTCATCTATTCTATCAAAAGAAATAGTAACTTCGTAATAGACAATCCCATCAACTAATTTCTCGCCAGGATCAATAGCAATCACCTTTCCTGTTAAATCTTTATTCGGGAAAGCAGCTATTTTAATATCTACCAGATTGTTTATTTGAACTTTCACTATGTCTTCTTCGTAGATATCTAATTTTATCTGCAATGGATCGGAAGAAATAAGAGAAATTAATGATCCAGCTGCTTGGACCGTCTCCCCCACCTTTTCATTAACCTTAGTAATTGTTCCTTTAATTGGAGCCCTTAAAAAAGCATCCAAAATTTGATTCTTTAAAGAATCAACACTAGTTTGAACTTCTTCTACCTTTGCTTGATAATAATCAATTTCATTTTTTGCTTTTTGAAAAGCGATTTTGCCAGAAGAAATAGCTTGCTGGCTATTATTAACACTGGTTAAAGCAGTAATCGCATATCCACGGTGGTTATCTATAATTGTTTTGTCAGCTGAAGAAACTTTTGTGTAATAGATTCCTTGTTCGCAAATTTCCCTTATAATTTTCAAAGATTCAGAAGTATTTTTCAAGGAGATTTCCATCTTAGAAAGAGCAGCATCAATATCGTTATGGCTCAAACTTGCTTTGGCTGTATCTAAAAGTGGTTTTACACTGCTTAAGCTTTCGCTTATTATGGTTCTGTTGTCTTGCACTCTAGCTCCCTCTTGATCAACAGCAGTAAAATAACTTATCTGAATCGCACTGATTGCGTTGTAAGTATTGTAAATTTTCAGATAAGCATCATCTAGAACATTCAAAGCGTCTTGATAGGCGCTGTCTAAGCTTTGTTCTGCTGCATTTTTATCATCTTCAGATAATTTATTATATTGAGACTGGGCAACTGCCAAAGACGCCTGGGCTTGGCTTAATTGTATAAAAAGCTGATTTCTATCTAATGAAGCTAATTCGGCACCCTTTTCCACCATATCGCCAACCTTGACGTTTATTTTTTCAATTCGTCCAGCAGTTTTAAAACCTAATTCTATTTCTTCAGTCGGCCTTACTGTCCCTGTTTCTGAAACTTCTTGAATTATAGTTCCAATCTTCACTTTCTCTAAAACAAGACCGCTCTCTTCTTTATTAAAAAAAGCCTTATTGATTATAATCAATAAAACTATAACAACGACTGCTATTATGATATTCTTTTTGTTTAAAATATTTTTCATTTTAATTAAAGTTTGACTCTCCTTTAAACCACTGAGCGAACTTACACTCTGGATTGTGGGCTGGCGGAGAATCTTTTCTTAATGTTGTAATTGCTTCTTTGAATAAACTATAAACGTCATCGGGGTTTGTTTCAATAGTGTGGAGTTCTTTCTTAAACGGCAGCCTATCAATAAATCCATTGCTTTTATCAACAATATAAAAAGCTAAATAGCCTTTTTTATTAGTAGAAAAACCGTTCTTCTCTAAAAGATAAGTATAAATATCCATTTGGATCTGAAACCTGTCATAAACATTAGCAACCTTGCTCCCTGTTGATTTATAATCAAGAGGAGCTAGCTTGCCGTCCTCAAACTCTAAAACATCATCAACTGCGCCAAAAAGAGTTGCATCTAGTTCAGGATCGTAATAGCGTATCCCGCTGAAGTTGCTCCGCCATTGATTTAATAAATCTTGATTAGCAAAAAGCTTGGCTGGAATATTGTTGTCTACTAGCATTGGATGTGATTCATTCTTCGAACGGTATTCATCAAACTCTTCTTTTAAAAGAGTATCAACTGCTGAATTGAGGGCGTAAGGATATGGCGGTGGTCTTTTTATCCCCATTTTCTTTTCTAGCCAGAAACAATGAGGACATTCTAAAAATAAGTTTAAAGAATTTGGAGAAAGTTGGAACTTCTGAGAGTTATCTTGATTCATAATATTAATTCTATCTTAACAAAGTTTTAAAATAAAAAAAAGCCCTTTGAGGCTGTATTATTTTCAAGCTTAACCAATAATTAAATAACGCCACCTTTCAAATTGGTCTTTTTGAAATTGGTAATTTTTATATCCAATTTTCTCCAGTATCTTTTTTATCTCTCCTTTCTGCCTTGAATCAAATTCCATATATATTCTGCCTTCTTTTTTAAGATAATCTCTGGCTCCCTTTAAAAATATCTTGATAAAAAGAAGTCCATTCTTACCTCCGAACAAAGCCCTCTTTGGTTCAAACTTTAAAACTGACTTTTGGATTTTATCCTTTCTTCCTTCAGCGATATATGGCGGATTAGCTAGAATGTAATCGTATTTTCCTTTGACATGCTGGAAAACGTCTGATTGGACTATTCTGTATTTTTTAGAATCTATTTTGTTCAGTTTCAGATTAATCTTTATCTGTTTTAAAAGCCTTTTATCTTTTTCAGCAAAACAGACCTTTGCGTTTTTAATATGCTTTAAAACTGCAATGCCGATGCATCCTGATCCGCTAAAAATATCTAGAACCTCAGAGTTCGCTTTAATTCCAGCAATGGCTTTCTCCGCCCAATATTCTGTCTCCGGCCTAGGAATCAATGGTTTCTGGGATAAATCAATCTTACAGCCTAGAAACTCAGTAAAACCGATAATATAATCAACCGGCTCCCCTCTTTCCAATCTTTTAATGTCTTTCTTAAAATCTTCGCAGACCCTTCCCCCATATTTCTCATCTAGAATCCAATCAATCTCTTTGTTTTTCATAACCTTTGGCAACGATATAGAATTCTTTGCTGTGTTTTATAATCGCCTGAGGCCTTGCTCTTTTAAAAACCTTGAATGATTTTTCAACTTCTTTTGCAAAATCATCTACGCCTTCTCCTTCAAAGATCTTGGTAATAAAATTACCGCCCTCTTTCAAAACTAGCTTTGCTATTTCAAAAGCTTTTTCAGACAGCTCCAGAGATCTTCCAACATCCATCGATATTACCCCCGATGTCTTCGGCGCTAAATCAGCCATAACAACATCGAATTTCTCCTCCCAGTTCTTTAAATCTATCTGGTCTAATTTCAGGATATCTCTTTTGACGAAAATAACATTCCCTTGGGCGGAAAATTTAAGATTCTCTAAATCAATACTAAGAACCCGGCCCTCCTTTCCTACTATCTTTGAAGTATACAAAGTCCAAGATCCGGGACTCGCTCCCAGATCCATAACAATATCGCCTTTTTTGATAAGCTTATGTTTTTGGTTTATTTCTTCTAGCTTATAAACCGAACGAGCAGGATATCCATCTGCCCTTGATTTACGAGTATAGAATTCGTCTTTAAGATTTTTACGATACATTGCTTTAAACTAACATTTTTTCTTTATAAAAAAAAGCCCCCGAGTGGGGCTAAAACTATAAGATAATGCAAACTAGTTTTTAATCTCTGTAATTTCTACCTCAGTAAATGGCTGTCTGTGGCCCATTTTTCTCTGATATCGTTTCTTCGGCTTGTATTTGAAAATAATCACCTTTTCATTCTTCCCTTGTTTCAAAACCTTTCCAATAACCTGGCCATCCTTTACTAATGGATTGCCTATTTCTAATTTTCGGTTTTTCTCCAATAACAAAACCTCAGAAAATGTGATTTCTTCTCCTTCTTTTTTATCTACTTTTTCAATCTTTATTTTTGTTCCGGGTTCAACAAGGTATTGTTTACCCCCAGTTTTGATTATTGCTAGCATAGTTTTGTAATGTTTCTAATTTATCATTATTCTGATTTCTCGTCAAGAAGAGGATACTCTGCTTCTTTAATTTTTATCTTCCCATCTCCGCCTGCTATTTTGACAACGTCTTTGTCTATTTTCTCAAATTCTCTCCCTGCTTTGTTATAAGTGCTGACGGTTGTATTCAAATGCTGGCCCAACCTCTCCAGGTACTCGCTGTAAGTAAATATGTGCCTTCTCAAGTCTTCTACTCTTTTAATTATTAACTGAGCTTCTTCTGAAATCTTCTGGCTGCGTAATCCCTGCAAAACTGTCTGAAGATAAGCGAGAAAGGAGGTTGGAGAAACAACAACAACTTTCTTCTTTGAAGCGTAATAAATCAGATTATTAGTGTCCTCGGAAATTGCGCCTACTTTGTTTATAAGCAAGTCGTAATAGACTGCCTCCGAAGGAATAAACATAAAAGCAAAGTCCATTGTTCTCTCTCCCGGTTTCACATATTTAGATGTTTCTTCAATTCTGGTTTTTAAATCATTAACAAAAGCCATTTCATATTTTTTCTTTTCATTGGGGTCACGAGATTCTAATATCCGATTGTAATTTTCTAAGCTGAATTTTGAATCAATCGGAATAATCTTCTTATCAATGAGAATCGCGGCGTCAACTATCGTTCCGTCTTTAAAAGGATACTGCATCTGGTAAGAACCTGGCGGTAGAACATTTTTTAAAACTGCCTCTAAATAATATTCGCCTAGAATCCCTCTTTGCTTCGGATTTTTTAAAATATCCTGGAGGCTTTGGAGCTGGTCGGCAAAACCCACTACCTGTTTATTCGTTTCATCAAGCCGGGTGAGTTTTTCTGTTACATCTCTGATTATTTTAGCGCTCTCCCCGAATTGAGATTGCATTGTCCTGTTTGACTCAGACAATTTGCTGTCTAAAACTTGGCTGATATGATTCAACTGCTGTTGGAGCATCAGCAGAGAACTGCTTTCTTTCCCTGATGTTTTTTTAAGCAATAAAAAGAGCACTGCTCCTAGTAAAATTGATATAGTCGTAATAAAAGCCAGCGTCAAAATTTCCATAAAATTACCTGAATAAAAAATTAAACCGAGGATCGTTAAGAATTGGACCTTTTAATAATATCTCTGAAATCAAAAAGAAAATGTAGATAAAAAGCAAAATTAAAGCTTCTTTTTTGGTAATTTCTTTACCGCTTCTGATAAAAATCGGAAAAAACAGGGCTGAGATTATAATAAAAAATCGAGCCAGAGCTAAGCTGGAAAAATCAAAAATTTGAATCGGACAAATTATGGCAACGATTCCTAAAACTAAAGTTGAGGGGATGATAACTGCGCCCATTAGGTCTCCCAGAATCATCCAGGTTTGGCCGCGCCTGGCGGAAACAGCATCAAAATACATTTCAGGCAGAGCGCTTCCCAACCCCGTAATTAAAATACCGATTAAGATAAGCGACATATTGAAACTCTTGGCGAAGAATTGGGCGGAAACAACCATTCCCTGGGCAGCAATAATAAAAATAACCAGGCCAAAGATAATCTTTAACAGATCTTTTAGAAAAAAACTGAAGCTCTTAACCGTTGAAGGGCCGCAATCTTCATAAGGTTTGTTAAATCTGTCCTCTTTAGAGAAAAGCCAGGAAACATAATAGACAAAAAGGAAAATCAACAGAATTCCGTCTATTCTGGAAAGGGTTCCATCTAAAGTTAAAATCAAGGGCAAGAGAGCGGAAATCATCACAAAAAAGGAGCTGGTTCGGACAGTTCGGCTTTCAGCTGGAATTCCTTTTTTGGCGAATAAACAGGTTACCGCTACTACCAAAGTTAAAGCAGCTAAATTGTTCCCAGTAACATCCCCAAAAGAAAGCTGAGGAATACCGCGGATCGCAGCCGAAAGCCCTATTATTAAATTCGGTAGAGAAGCAGCGGCAGCCATAACAAAAAAAGCTACCACAAACTCTTTCAACTTTAAAAACTTGGTTATTTTGATCAATCCATCGACAACCAGCTTTCCTGCTACATAAAATAAAAGACAAGAAACTATAAAGAGAGCGAGATATAATAGAAACATATTATTTAAAAAAGTGGATTATTTCATAAACTATCCCTAATATGAAAACTGAAACTAACGGATAGACTAAAAGCTTCGATTTGTTCTTCTTAACCTTTCCATACATTAAAAGAATCAGAACCCCTTCGATTGCCAGCATTACTCCGCCGATAAACCCAATCACCTTGATAAAATCTTTAACCCCTAAAAGATAAAGCAGGAACGGCAAAGAACAAGTAAGCACCCAAGAAAAATAATGGGGCATTTTTAAATCATACCAGAAAACCTTCTTCAGAGTAAGACCGACTGTGATAAAAGAAGTAAAAGTGGCTAAAAACCCGGCCAGAAACATCATGCTCGTGATATTCTGGCCAAGAATGTTTTTTAAGCCGACTATCGCCTCTTGCGTTGTCCCTGGACCAGAGATCATTACCACGAAAACTACAAAAAACAAATAGAAAATGGCAGGAATAACAGTTGAAATAAAAACTGTTCTTTTCACTTTTTTTTTATCCCTAATAAGCATTTCTTCAATTTCGGGAATCATTGTTGCCCCCCATAAGGCAAAAAGAATCGGTCCGTAAGGCAAGAAAAAATCAGCAAAATTATTAGTAAAAGATAAATTATCGATTTTCAAAAATGGCAAGCCTCGCCAAAAAACGAAGATTAAAGAAAAAAAGAGCAAAACTAATCCCCAAAACTCAATCTTGGAGATTGCTTTAATTCCCCAGAAAATAAAAAGGGAGCCGAGGATAAAATACAGAAGAGTGTATAAAAAAACATCGCCATTCAGAAATGGCATCAGCAAGTTCGCCAAGAATTCTCCGCCGACAATGATATAAACTAGAAGCGTACCGATAGAGCCAAAGACAGCGGTAATCACTGCTATCTTCCTCCCCCATTTCCCTAAGTAGATCTGAGCATAACCTGGCAGACGAAGAAAATCAGGTGTTTTTAAAGCAACTTCGCCAAAAAGCAAATGGATCAAGACCACTAAAGCAGTAAGAACAAACAAGTAAAATAACATCAGACCGAAACCAACCCTTACGGCAATGTATGGTAGAGAAAAAACGCCAACACCAATAATCGTTCCAGACATGGTAGCAATAGCTAAAATCTGTTTTTTAATAGATGCTTCCATAATAATTATTTAATTCTAACACAAAAAAAGAAGGACTTTAAGCCCTTCTAAATTTAAAATCGCAATAAACAATATTTTATTCTATAAAATATTTTTAAAATTCTTCATAAAAACTGTTTTGTAAATCAGATCTCTACTTATTAAACCAACTACCTTGCCATCCTCTACAACCGGAAATTGATGAACCCGTTTTGCCAACATCAACGCACCAGCATTCATTACCGGCATATCAGAATTAACCGTTAACGGCGCTTTATTCATAAAGATTTCTACTTTATGATAACGAATTTCCTGAGCCTTTTCCTCCCGCTTTTCCCCATCGGTATAACTCTCTGGATGTTCATAAAAACTACTATAATAAGGGTAAAGAATTCTAAATAGATCTTTTTCTGAAACATATCCAACTAGTTCATTATTTTCATTAACCACTGGCGCGCCATTCAAATTATTATTATATAATAAAGCAACAGCTTCTTCATAAGTATTCTGAGGGTTCAGAGTTACAAAATCTTTTTTCATCAAGTCTTTTACTTTCATGTGGGTTAAGGCTTTTTATTTTTTAAGTTTTCTATATTTGTCCATAATTTTCAAACGAACCACCTCACGATTAATTATAGCTTGAAGCTTAACAAAATCAACATCGCTTCGATTCTGTTTCTGTTTTAAAAGTTCTTCAGCTCTTGCCCTAGCCGCTTTTGAAGATTCTACGTCAATTTCTTCTACTCTTTCAGCACTATCAGCTAAAATATACACTTCGCTGTTTTTGCGAATTTCTAGGAAACCAGTAGAAATTGCCAAAGAAATAGTGTATCCATCCTTTTTTATTTTTAACTCGCCTGGTTTAAGAATTGAAACTAAAGGAACATGCCTTGCTAAAACAGTAATCTCCCCCATTTCGGTTGGCACCGTCAATCGCTCTACTTCATCCTCATAAACTACTCTTTCAAGAGTAACTATTTTGAATTTTATTTTTTTCATTCTTCAATAGCGCCTTTCATGTAAAAATCTTGTTCGCTTTTATCGTCATGTTTTCCTTCTATAATTTCTCTAAATCCTTTAATAGTATCTTTCAGTTTCACATACTTTCCAGCAATTCCAGTAAACTGTTCGGCCACGAAAAACGGCTGAGATAAAAACTTTTGAATTTTTCTAGCTCGGCAGACGATAGTTTTATCTTCATCTGAAAGTTCATCCATTCCTAGAATTGCAATAATATCTTGCAGGTCTTTATATTTCTGTAAAATCTTTTGTACCTCACGAGCCGTCTTGTAATGTTCCTCTCCAACAATATTTGGGTCTAAAATAGTAGAACTAGAATCTAATGGATCAACGGCGGGATAAATCCCTAAAACAGATAAAGAACGGGACAAAACAATAGTCGAATCAAGATGAGTAAAGCTGGTAGCGGGTGCCGGATCTGTCAAATCGTCAGCTGGAACATAGACGGCCTGCACCGAAGTAATCGATCCTTTTTTTGTAGAAGTAATTCTCTCTTGCAAAACACCCATTTCAGTAGCCAAATTTGGTTGATAGCCTACAGCCGAAGGCATACGTCCAAGCAAAGTCGAAACCTCGCTGCCTGCTTGGGTAAAGCGAAAAATATTATCAATGAATAAAAGCAAATCTTTTCCCTCTTTGTCTCTAAAATTTTCGGCCATAGTTAAGGCAGACAGTGCCACCCTGGCACGGACCCCGGGTGGTTCATTCATCTGTCCAAAAACTAAAGCAGTTTTCTCCAACACTCCACTAGCTTTCATATCCCTATATAAATCATTTCCTTCGCGACTTCTCTCTCCAACCCCGGCAAATATGGAATAACCGCCGTGTTCCTGCGCAACGCTTCTAATCAACTCCTGAATAACAACTGTTTTACCAACACCGGCCCCTCCAAATAATCCAATTTTTCCGCCTTTTAATAATGGACAAATTAAATCAATAACTTTGATGCCAGTTTCTAAAATCTCTAAATTTGTTGACTGCTCAATAAACTTAGGAGCTGTACGGTGAATCGGCAAACTTTCTTTTGATTTGAATTCTCCTCTCCCATCAATTGTCTCTCCTAAAACGTTAAACATCCTACCCAAAACTTCTTTACCTACAGGAACCATAATTGGAGAACCAGTATTAACAACCACCTGTCCTCTTTGCAACCCATCAGATGGACCCATGGCCAAAGCCTTTACTTTATTAAAACCAATGTGTTGCTCCACCTCTAAAACTAGATTATTTTCGCCAATTTTAGTATGAAGCGCACTATAAATTTCAGGAAGTTCATTAGGAAAATCTATCACTACCACGCTTCCCATAACCTGAGTAATTTTACCTATGTTTTTGTCTGTTTTTTTATTTTCCATATATTTTTATTTATCAAGTATTAGTTAATGCCTCGGCTCCGCTTGAAATTTCGGCAATTTCTTGAGTAATTCCAGCTTGACGGGTTTGATTGTAATAAAGAGTAAGCTCTTCAATCATTACTTTGGCATTATCGGTAGCGTTCTTCATCGCCATCATCCTAGCACTATACTCACTCGCATTGGCTTCGAGAAGTGCTTGGTATATTCTAACTTCTGTCAAACGAGGAAGAACAAGATTTAAAACCATATCCTCTCCCGGCTCAAATAAAATTACTGCCTCTGCTTTTTTAAATTCCGCCACACCGCTTTCTAATCCCAGTATCTCTGCTAAATTCTCTTTTGTTATAGGCAATAAGGAACTGACTTTGGCTTCGTATTTAAGGCTAGAGATAAAATCAGTGAAAGCGATCGAAACTTTGCTATAATTTTCTTTAGTGAACTCATCAATAATCATTTTAGCTAGAGGAATAATATCATCAGTATGTAAATCATCAGGAAATTTTACAAAACTGGCTATTATCTTTCCAGTAGACTCTCTAGAGACAACCTCTGCCTTATGACCGACGATAATAAGATCAATTTTTTTATTTCCATTTTTCTTAATATATTCAGTAGCCACCGTAATAACATTTATATTATAACTTCCGCATAAACCCCTGTTAGAAGCAAAAACAACCAACAACTCCCTATTACTCTTCGGTTTTGAAAGCAAAGGATGCTTCAAGTTTTTTTCTCTGGATAAACTTGCTAAAAGCTCCCGAGCATGCCTCGCATATGTTCGACTGGCTAATAAGTTATTGACTGCTCTCTTTATTTTAGCCGCTGCCACTAATTCCATGGCCTTTGTAATATTGCGAGCGTTACCAACAGACTTAATCCTGTTCTTAATTATTTTCGAAGCTCCTGACATATTTATTTATCTTGATTAGAAAATTCTTCCATTGTTTTTTCAAGTTCCAACTCGGTATTTTCATTCCAATTATCGCTAATATTCTTAATCAGAGATCTTTTACTTTGTTCTACAAATTTATGAAGCCTCTTCTCTTTTTCAGCTATCTCCTCAACTGAAATCTGGTCAAAATATCCGTTATTTACTGCATAAATAGAGATTATCTGATAAGCAATTGGCAGTGGACAATATTGAGGCTGTTTCAGTATTTCAATGATACGATTTCCCCGATCAAGTTGATTTTTAGTCGCTGGATCTAAATCACTGGCAAATTGATTAAAAGCCTCCAGCTCTCTAAATTGAGCTAAATCTAATTTTAGTCTACCGGCTACTTTTTTCATCGATTTAATTTGAGCGCTAGAACCAACACGAGAAACTGAAATACCCATATCAATTGCTGGCCTATTCCCTCTATTAAATAGATTAGTATCAAGAAAAATTTGTCCATCAGTGATAGAAATAACATTAGTGGGGATATACGCACTAATATCTCCTGATTGGGTCTCAATAATAGGCAAAGCAGTAATAGAACCACCTCCGAATTCTTTATTTCTGCGACAAGCACGCTCTAGAAGACGGGAATGCAGATAAAAAATATCGCCTGGATAAGCTTCACGTCCTGGTGGTCTTCTTAAAAGTAATGATATTTCCCTATAAGCCCAAGCATGTTTTGATAAATCATCGTATATTATTAAAACATCCTTCCCTTGATCCATAAAATATTCAGCCAAAGCTACTCCAGAATAAGGAGCCAAATATGATAAAGATGCTGGTTGAGACGCACCGGCAAAAATCACAGTTGTGTATTCCATAGCTCCGGCAGATTCAAGCCTGGCGACGATACTAGCTACTTTGGACTGCTTTTGGCCAATAGCTACATAAATACAGATTAGATCTTCGTTTTTCTGGTTGATGATTGTATCAATAGCTATTGCTGTTTTTCCTGTTTGCCTATCCCCGATAATTAATTCTCTCTGACCCCTGCCAATAGGAATAATAGAATCAATAGCTTTAATACCCGTATGAACAGGCTGAGTAACCGGCTCTCTTTCAATAACTCTTGGGGCAATTTTTTCAATAGGATAATTATCATCAGATTTAATCTTATCCTTTCCATCGATGGGGTTTCCTAGTGGATCAACAACCCGACCAATATATTTATTGCTTACTGGAATAGATAAAATTTTCTTCGTTCTTTTGACTATATCTCCTTCTTTAATTCCTTTAAAATCGCCCAAGATTACAGCACCGACGGTATCTTCTTCTAAATTTAATGCTAAGCCATATATATCGTTTGGAAATAGAAGCATCTCAGCTGACTGGCAATTTTCCAAACCGCTTAATCGACAGATGCCATCACCAACCTCTAGAACTTTACCTACTTCGCTCGTCTTCGCTGATGATTCGAATCCTTCTATCTGTTTTTTTAACTGATCAACTATTTTATTAATACTCATACTAAGCGTTGGTTAGTTTATTTCTAAGTAAATGCAAATTGTTTATTAAGCTAGCATCGATTATTTTATTCTGATAGTAAACAACAAACCCAGCAATAATGTCTTTGTCCTCAATAACCTCAATTGAACCAGAAGATTCCGCCCCAGATAATTTCTGAATATCTTTTAATATATTTTCTTCTAGTTTAGCCGCACTGAAAATTTTCAGTGTTTTGATATCTCCTTCCTTTTTAGCCTCTATTTCAATATATTTTAAAAGATTAGGAAGCAGGTAAATCAAGTGTTTTGTCTTACAAAAGTTAACAAAACCCGTAATAATTGCCTGATAATTCCGGGGGTCTTCTTTTATTATTTTAAACAAAGCTCTAGCTAAGTTTTGGGCGTTATATTTCATTTTCCATCAATTAATCTTTTAATTATCTCTTCCTGTTTATTTTTTGTTAAGTCTTCTTTTATAAACTTTCCAACAACAGAAATTACTAAGTCGGCCACCTCTCCCTTCAAATCATAAAACATCTTCTGCTTCTCTTGCTGTATTGATTTGTCTGCCTTGGCCATAATTTGTTTCGCCTGCTCTTCTTGCCAAAGTTTTCCTTCTGAAATAATCCCTTCTGATTCTTTCTGAGCAGCAGCAATAATCTTATTTGCTTCGTTTCTTGTCTCTAACGCTATTTTTTCGCTAATTTGTTTGGCCATTTGTAATTCGGCAGCTGATCTTTCAGCATCCTCAATCCCCTTCTTTATCTTATTTTCTCTCTCATTAATTTTCTGCTCGATTGGTTTGAATGCAAACCGCTTCAAAATCCAAATAATAATCAAAAAGTTCACCAGGTTAGCTAAAGCTACCCGCCAATCAAAACCAAGACTAGTTAAAATCTGACCAATGTCCATAGTACTTCTATAAAACTATATAATAAAAAATGCCACAAGCGCGTAAATAGCAGTTGATTCGGCCATTGCAACACCGATAATCATCTTGGAAAAAATACTCCCTTCCATCTCTGGATTCCTACCAATAGCCTCTAAGGCTTTACCGATTAAATAACCTTCGCCAATGGCTGAGGCGCCCATTGTAAGCGTGCAAATAGACTTTGCTATTAAACGTGCTACTTCAATTTCTGTTGTCATATTTTTTTTATTAATTATTATTAATTTATTATTCCGACTCAGCCCCTTTAACCGCTAAACTATAATAGGCAGCTGTAAGGGAGCCAAAAACCATTGCCTGTACAAAACCAGAAAAAATATTCATTACCATCCAGCTTATCGGCAGAAAATATGCGAAAAATCCCAATAATATAACTGCTAACATCTCTCCTGCAAACATATTACCGAATAAACGCATAGATAAAGAAATTACTCTAGCAACTTCAGAAACGATATCTAATAATCCAATTAAAAAATCAATCATGCCCATTACCCCGGAACCAATCCCCTTTTTGAAACCATTGATAATCTCACAGAATTTAAAATAGTTGGAAAAGTGTTTTAAAAAACCCCATTTTTTTATACTTGATGCTTGGATAAACAAAACCATGCTAAAGGCCAATGATAAAGTTACATTAAAATCTGTTGTCGGTGATCTAAAAATGGACATTTCTTTATAAGTAAAACTTCCCAGAAAAGGCAAAAATAAACCCAACAAGTTAGAAAAACCGATAAATATAAAGAGAGATGCAATCAAATAGAAAATCTTTTCGGTTATAGCAGAATCACCCGTAATCTTATCTATCAAGCCACGTACAGCTCCATTAAAAGCTTCAAAAATAATCTGCCATCGTTTCGGCATAACCCTAGCTCTCTTTGAAATAAAATAAGAAAATATAAGGATAATCACAGTAATCAACCAAACCATTAAAATAGAGTTAGTAACTGGAAATCCCCATATATTGAATATCGTCTCTGTATTTATTGTCGGCTTACTAGCCCCTATCTGAATTATTGACATCATCTTTTAATTTTAAAATCTTTTTATCTGTCCTTTTTACCTTTCTGTTAAAACTAATATACTTTCGAATAATTATCACCCATGAAAAAATAAAGGAAATAAAAAATAATATAAGCGTAAAAATACTGCTGGTCTGATTATTTTTTTCCAAATATCTCCCCAGAAAGAAAGCGACAAAAGCGGGCAAAGCGATAATCACGCTCATTTCTAACATCATCAAAAATGCTTTTTGGCGATATCTCTCTCGTTCTTGATAAATAGATTTTTTGTCCTGATTATTTTCCATATCTGCTTTAGGCAAAAACTAAACAAGTCAATTATACACTAATATATTAAAAAAAAGAACCCCATGTATGAGATCTCTCTTGCGAGATTTCCCATACAGGGGGTTTTGCGTGCGTGGAAGCTTACTCCACCCTTGTCCCATCAGGACGGATGTTGAACCAAACGCCGTCCTTCCGAGCTCTTGCCAGTCCCCCAGAGAAGGGACCGACAAGGTCGTACCTCTGCGTGTAGGCGGGGGTACCATCGGAGTTGATATGGAACCACTCAGTACCCTGACGAGCCTGAGCCAATCCCTCAACGAAAAGGCCTACCTCGTCATGCATCTTCGACAGTTCTGCCCACGGTTTTGCCATTGCCATTGTTCCTTTCTGGGAGAGTTGTAGTGAAAGCTATTCCACCTCTGTTCCATCAAGACGAATGTGAAACTGCCTGCCGTCTCTACGAACCAGAGCCAGCCCTTCAGAGAAGGAACCAACCCAGGTGTACCTCTGCGTGTACGCAGGGGTACCGTCAAAACGGATATGGAACCACTTGTCGCCTTTCCGAGCCCGAGCCAATCCTTCGAAGAAACGACCGACCTCGCTGTACATCGCTTCCAGCTCTGTCCTTGTCTTCATTCCTATCGCTTACTCCTTTCTGCGAAGTTGACCGCCCAAGTCTTTATACATTTCCATTATTGGTTTCGGAGGAAGGTGCTCCTTGTTAAAAACAAAGTAGCAACGTTCACCGTTAACCAGTTCAAACCTTAGTTGAATACCAGTATAGATCATTTTCGCTTCTTCACCGTCAACGAAGACCTTACCATCCTTATTTTCGACAGTAATCGTAAAGGTATGACGACAATGCTCGATATAAAAACTTGCTTTTGTGATGAATCGCACCGCTATTCTCCTTTCAAAGGGCTGATTGCACGATATCAAGAGATTATAACAAAACTAACGTTTTGTCAAACTAAAAAACAAGAGTTTTTGCTCAGATAGTAAATTTTATTAAGTTATAAAATGGTGCCCTCATCGGGATTTGAACCCGAGTTTTAAGCTTGAGAAGCTCATGTCCTAGACCAGGCTAGACGATAAGGGCCTACTTCCCATTATTCTATCTTATCGGAATAAGGCTTGCAATACTTTAATGCCTCGGATATTTCGACGAAATTCAATCCTAATAATATCCCGACACAGCTTGTCGCAATAGCGCTATATATGTATTCTTTGCCCGAAAGGTTTTCCTGCCAGATTGGTATGATTTTCCCTTTATAGTTTATCTTAAAATTAGTGCCGGTGTTCGTATGGACGTCGCTGACCCTGAAATCAGCCTTTTCTCCAAAACCAAAAGTAAAGTTTTTTATATTCGTCACATCGTCTATCCCTCTAATTACTTTATCGTCATAATTCAAAATCAAGAAACCGTAGGGCGGCATAAGCTGGGCAATTTCATATATCTCAGCTGCTTCTTTTTTTTCGCCTTCAAAAGAATCGGAATTTATATCTCCGATATGAGTTGCAACTAAAATCGGCAATTGAGAAAACTTTATCAGATTCACTATATTCTTGAAAACTTTCTGGTTCTTTAAATCAGTTTCTATGATAAAAAATTTGCTGGTCAGGATATTAAAGATATTCGGAGTTTTCTCAACAATTTTCTGAACCTTAAAGCGCGGACTCAAAACCTGCCAAATTGCCTCACTGGTATAGTTTCTCCCTTTGCCAGTAACCAAAATGACTTTGATCTCTTTAAAATGAAAAATAATTTTAGTGAGGAAATTCATAATATTATTGTTCGTAATCTGGCGGTATCTGCCAGTAGTTAAGGATATACTGGGATAACTTTGAAAAAATCGGAGCAGCTGATTCACCAGAGCTGGTACCCTTAGGATTGTCTAATTTCACCAATATGACAAATCTAGGATTCAAGGCAGGAGCAAACCCAAGAAAGCTGTGGATTGTCCTATCTGGATAATAACCAGCTTTGCCTTCATATGGAACTTGGGCTGTCCCTGTTTTTCCAGCTACATAATAACCGAGTACTCCTGCTTTTTTAGCAAAACCATTTTTGACTGAGCTGATTAGCATCGTTGTTAATTGGGAAACTGTTTGCTGGTTAAGAATCTCTTTATTAATCTTAGGCTTATTCTCAATTTCTTCTCCTTGGTTGCTAACAATCTTTTCAACTACATATGGTTTTGCTAGGTTCCCGCCATTGGCAATGACAGAAAAAGCTCTAATTAACTGGATCGGAGTCATTTCAATGCCTTGGCCGAAACTGGCAGTAGCGAAATTAATCTCCCTGCCATTCCTTAAATTCTCGTTTCGGGAAGAAACTTCTCCCTGCAAATCAATTCCTGTTTTTTCTCCAAGACCAAATTTATCAAGATATTCTAAATAGACTTGATGGTCGATTAACTTTGAGACGAAAACTGCGCCAGTGTTAAGGGACTTTTCTAAAACCTGGGTCATTGTTTGTGTGCCGTACTTTTTAGTCCTATCAAAATTGTAAATTGTTTCTACTCCGACTTTTACAAAACCTTCATCGTCATAAGTCGTGTCAGGGGTTATCTTGCCCTCGTTTAAAGCGATAGCCATGGTAATTGGCTTCAGAACCGAACCGCATTCAAATATCTTTTGGGTTGTACTATTTTGGAAAACTCCAAGATCTTTCTCTTTTGAATACTGGTTAGGATTAAAACCAGGAAAGTTAACCATAGATATGACTTTCCCGGTACTGGGCTCTAAAACTATAATTTGACCGCTGTCTATATTAAAGTTCTCTTTTGCTTCTTTTAATAAAGATTCAGCCTCGAATTGAATATTGTAATCAATAGTTAAATAAAGATCTGAACCGTCTAAGCTTGCTGGTTCGAATTTCAAAAAGTCAAAAAGAACAAAAGTCCGCGATTCTTCTTTAAAACTTTTCTCGCCTTTCAAGATTTCGTTGTAGTATCCTTCTATCCCATACTGGCCGGTCCCATCGCCTCCGACGAAACCGACAACCGAAGCAGCTATTTTTTCTTGCGGATAATATCTTCCTGGAAGCTGGTCTAGATATACGCCTGTTAATTTCAGGGCTTTTATCTGATTGACCTCTTCCTCTGTCAGTTTATTTTTAATTATTGTGTAAGAATCCCCGTTTTCAATTTTAGATAATATCTGGCTCTTTGGATCTTTAATAACCTCGCTGAGGCTGTCGGCGATTATTTCTTTATCTTGGATCTCTTGGGGGACAACATAGACTAGCCATTTATCACTGTTAACAGCCAGGCTTTTAATATTATCTTTAAAAAATATCTTCCCCCTTGCTCCTTCTATTTCTTCAAAAATTGTCTGCTGGCCTAAAGCCTGGGCCTGATAGAACTTGTGGTTTATTATTTGGAGAAAAAATAGGCGGCTAATGATAGCTGCCCCGAAAATAACTAAGATTAGGAAAATTAGGTTAACCCGCCAGTTTTTCATTTACCTCTTTGCTAGTGAATTGTCTAAGATTTGGATATATTTTATTGATTTTGTTTTTTCAAAATTTAATTCTTCGGTTCTTTTTTGAATATTTTCCAAGTAACTGATTTGAGCAAGATTTATCTCTAAGTTTTTATTTTCGCTGATAAGGCTATCTATTTTATTTTGATAATTTTTCATTAAATAACCGCTCTTTATCGTCGTATTAACCTGAAAAACATAAAAGACAGAAAGAAACAGCAATGTGCAAAAACTGGATAATAAGAACGTTCTCCAGTTGATTTTCGGCAATCTTATTGAGAACAGCTTATTTAACGGAAGAACTTGAATGAGAGTATGAGTGGTCATATAGATAAATTATTTAATTTTTATTGCCGCTCTTAATTTAGCTGATCTTGAACGCGGATTTGTTTTAATTTCTTCAAAGGAGGGCGTAATCGGTTTTTTTGTTAATATTTTTAGCTCCCCTTCTTTTACTTTCTCTTTTAAAAAGCTTTTAACTATTCTATCTTCTAAAGAATGAAAGGAAATTATCGCTATCCGGCCGTTTTTTTCTAAAACATCGGCTATTTGGGGTAAAACTTCTTTTAAATTATCCAGTTCGCCATTTACCGCAACTCTTAAAGCTTGGAATGTTTTTGTCGCGAAATGGATCCTTTCATGCTGGGAAGGAACTGCTTTTTTAATGATTTCTACCAGCTGGAATGTTGTTTTTATTGGTTTCCTTTTTCTCTCTTCAATAACTTTCTGGCTAATCTCTTTTGCAAATCTCTCTTCGCCATATTCTTTTAAGATTATTTCTATCTCCTTCTGGCCCCAGTTGTTAATTACTTCTTCGGCTGTTAGGTTGTTGGTCTCAGTGTCATATCTCATATCCAGCGGTTCATCTTTTAAGAAAGAGAATCCTCTCTCAGAATTTTCCAAGTGCCAGCTAGACATTCCTAAATCTAGCAAAACTCCATCTGCTTTAAATTTATTTTTTCCAACTATTTCTTTTATTTTTGTATAAGAACTGCTGGCTAATATTATCCTTTTCTTGAATTCCTTTAACTGGGATTGGCAGATTTCAATTTGTTTCAAGTCTGAATCTATTCCTAAAACTTTTCCTGCCGGGCCCGTTTTTTCTAAAATAGCTTTCGCATGGCCTCCATGCCCTACTGTGCAATCAACAAAGTTTTCATTCTCTTTCGGATTTAGGTATTCCAGAACTTCTTTTTTAAGAACAGGTATATGCATTAATTCTTTTTTTCGCCTTTATTCATCTTTTCATCCTGCTTGGTTATATATTCATCCCATTTCCCTGCATCCCATATTTCCAATTCCTTGTTAAGCCCGCAAACCACAATTTCTTTTTTAAGGTCAGCGTATTTTTTCAAATAGTCGGGAATGAGGATCCTTCCTAATTTATCTAAATCAACTTCCATTGCTCCGGCTAATATAACTCGGGCAAAACCGCGCGCTTCAGGTTCAGTAATCGGAAGACCGCCCAGCTTGTTCAACATTTCATCCCAACCATTCTTTGTGTAAACAACCAAACACTTGGTTATGCCTTTGGTAATTACAACCTTTCCGCCAAGCTCTTTTCTAAACTTACTTGGAAGAGCTAGTCGTTTTTTAACATCAATTTTATGTCTGTATTCTCCGGTAAACATAAGGAATGGCTTATTAGTTTATCCACAGTTTTCTTGAGTTCTCCCACAGTTATCCACAATCACCCACTACATATCCTTTATACTCCACTTTATGGTTATAGGTCAACACCTTAAAATATTAGCTAATTTTGTTCGTAAACCCGCTTATTTATCCACAGCTAACCCACAGTTGAGGTTTTAATACAAAAAAACCAGCTTGATTAAGCTGGTTTAACAATAAGCTCTAGTTTCCTCTTCTTTGTCGCACAATAATATCTTTATTCCATCAGGTTTTTAAAAACAGAAGTTATTAATGGTAAAAATACTTCTTCAAAAGTTTTGTAATTTACCGGCATTTCAATGTTTACCGGCTGATTAAATTTTGAATTATTTATTTCAAAATATATATCAAGCAAATTTTGACCAAAATCGAATTTACTCAGATCAATATTTTTTTCTATTTTCAAACCATAAAGAAAATAATCATTCTTCCCTATCAGAAGTTCCGCGCTGATTTCCCCAATGTTGTTTAAGAGTTCAAAAATTTCTTCTTTTGTCTTTAAGGTGCCGGCCTCTGTATTAAATTTTTCAGGTTGCAATAATTCTAAATCTGAAACCAATTGGGCTGTTTTCTCATTATCCAATGCGATTAAATAGCGATACATTTTTTGTCCTTCAATTTTCTGATCGGACAGCTGTTTTTTAAAAACACAAAAACTGCTTTCTGATATTATTTTTCTTGCTTGTTCAGTCAGGCTAGGAACCTGTTCAAGTTTAGAATCTTCTCCTGATTTATTTTCTATCGGAAATTTAATCCAGTTTCCAACTGCATCATTTGAATTAATTCCCACCATAGCAAAAAGAAAAAATAAAGAAGGAGAATCAAGTTCGCTGATATTGAAATATATTTCTCGGCCAATAGTTTTAAGATTAAACTTAGCAAAAAAAACTTCTCCTATGTCTCCGATGTTTTTACTGCTGAATAATACCTCAAAAATTTCATCCGTTTTTACATTTTGAGGTTCGTTGATATCTAAACTGCCGGAAGAGCTTACAGTTAGCTTTCCAGGATCTTCTCCCTTCATATCTGCATTGAATTTCACTTCAGAATGAAAAGTTTTTATCTCTTGCATCTTTTCAATCATAGCGGGAATAACTTTTGCCGGACTAGTTCTGAACGGACTCCAAATAGGATCAAAAACCCTTGTCGCTAAAAGCGCGCCACCGCTAATTATCCCTAAAACTGCTACAACGCTGATAATTTTAAGAGGAAATCCTAGTTTTTTTGTTGAAACAAACGGAACTGGTACTTGTTCCATGTTTTATATCTCTTAGTTGTTATTTTTTATCAATCTTTATCAAACTGAAATTACTTGCAGAAACCTCAAAAGATTCTCCTTTTTTAATTTTATCTGATAAAAGCGCATGGGCAACAGCATTTTCAATTTTATCCTGGATTACTCTTCTCATTTCTCTTGCCCCGAAAGCCGGTTTATATGAAAGCTTAACTATTTTTTCTTTTAAAGAATCTGTAATAATAAAATCGATATCTTTTTCTTTAAGATTTTTCTTCAAAGAGTTCAACATTATCTGGGCTATATCTAAAAGATTTTCTTTTGTTAACGGCTTGAAGATTACTACTGCATCAAAACGGTTGATGAACTCAGGCCGGAAGATGCCTTCTTCTAAAAGACGCTCTAGAAGCTTGTCTTTATCTAATTCTTCGTTTTTACCGACGCTTTCAAAGATAAATTTAGCGCCGGCATTAGAAGTGCAAATAATTATTGTATTTGTAAAAGAGGTTTTCCTGCCTTGGCCATCGGTAAGGTTTCCTTCGTCAAAAACCTGAAGAAATAAGTTTAAGATATTGGGATGAGCTTTTTCAATCTCATCTATCAAAAGCAGACAAAAAGGATTCTCTCTCACTGGTGTTATTAAAAGCCCTTCTTCTCCAGTTGTACCGATAAGACGCGGGATATCAGAAATTGCCTGGAATTCTGACATATCAAGTCTAGCCATTTTTTCTTCTCCTCCAAAATAGACTTCTGCAAGGGCTTTGGAAGTTTCTGTCTTCCCTACCCCAGTCGGTCCCAAAAATAGAAAACTGCCCATTGGCCTTTTTTTCGAAGCAATGCCAGCCCGAGCCCTTCTCATTGCAATAGAAATTTCTTTCACCGCTTCTTCTTGGTTAACAATCCTTTTATGGATTGATTCTTCCAGATTTAACAAAGTTTCTTTTTCCTCAACCCCTATCTTCCCTATTGGAATTTCAGTCTTTATAGAAATAACCTTAGAGACATGCTCCGGCATAACTATCTTTCCTTTGATCGATCTTGCAACATAAACAACTGTATCTTGTAATAAATCTATTGCCTTTTTGGGGAATAAAACGTTAGGAATATATCGAGCCGATAAAGCAACCACCTCCCTTATAGTTGGGTAGGTTACAAAAACCTTATACTTGTTTTCCAATTCGAAAGCCAAGCTTTGCAAGATTCTGATCGTTTCTAATTCTGAAATTTCTGAAACCTCCACTTTTGTGAACATTTCAAGCAAAGAAGGGTTTTTCTCGATACGGGTATGAAGACCATTATAATCGGTTACACCGATAAACCTGAATTCGTGAAATTTCAAATATTTTCCAATTATGCCGGAAATATCCACCATCCCCGGCTGAGTCTTCTCAATTCCAATGTAGTTATGAAGGTCCTTAATCACTAAAATTATATTTCCAGCAGCGATAACCTCCTGGAAAATTATGTCTAAGGTTTTTTCTACTTCCTCTGGATCATTGACTTGGGAGAGAAAAGATATCATATCCAACTCGACTACCCGACAATAGTTCAATTCCGGAAAACCCTTGCCTAAATAGATCATCCTGGCTAATCCCTGAATAATGCTTTCCTTGCCAGTTCCCGGCTCTCCGATAATTAGAACATTATTAACATCCGGCCTGGCCAGAGCTGCCTGAACCATTTCAATCGCCTTTTCATGGCCGATGATTGCTTTAAAAAGCCATTTTTGGACGAGCTTTCTCCAATCAATAGAATATTGATCCAGGGTGATTGTATAGCCGGTTGCCCAATCTTTTCCTAAAGATCCGGAGGCTGCTAAGTTTTCGTAACTCCAAAATTTATTCTTTTCCTCAACCCTTCTTTCTAAATAATCAAACCATATGGCCATATTCTCAAAATCTTCCATTTTAAGGTCTGCTTCGATCAGGATATTCTTAAAAAATTCAGATTTTGAAATACCGATTAAAATATCCCTTGTTTCAATCCTCTGGCGCTTTCCTTGCTGGACCGCTTTTAACGCCTCAACTATTGCTATCTTAAAATCTTCTGCAAAAGTTTCAATTGAAATATCTTTTTTTTCTAATTTTTCTAGATAATTTTTAAGATTTTGCTGAATACTAGCCGCATCTAATCCCAAACGCAAGAAAATATATTTTACCTGGTTGTTCTGTTCTAAGGTCAAATAAAGCAAGGCCATTGCTGAAACTTCAGAAATCTTTCTTTTTTTACAAAATTTAACTGTATCTGAAACAATCTTTGCTGAATCAAAGCTTAAAAATTCAGCTAGATTATATTCTTGAGGATTTGCGACAACTTCATCAATTTTTACATTCAGCTCCGGGTTTTTTATTTTAGCATTGAAGAAAAAATTGGTTTCCCAAAAAACGGCATAAAACGCTAAAAAGAAGGAAGAAATTCTAAACGCTGTGGTAAGAGAAAGAACTCCAAAAAAAGAAATCCCGATAAAAAACAAGGATAAGTAAAATAAATAAAGGGATGCATCTTTAAGCAACTTAGAAAACTTGAAGAATGGGTTCTTTTCCTTTTCTACAGCTTTGAAAATTTCTGTTTCCTTAAGGTTGAATTGCATTGACATATTAAAGGATGCCTAAAGAAAATAATAGCCCGGCCAAGACTAAAACCGGTAAAAATAGCCATCCCAAGAATATTATTACTCCTGCAACAAGAACAAAAACCTGAAAGATAGTTCCAGCTATGATCATAGCTGAACGACAAATTGCCCCCACAATTCTAGAAAATATATTAGAGATAATGGTTTCAAAATACTTCCCAACGTCAAATCCCCTGGGATAACTCCAATTATATCTCCGCCAAGGAGAAAATAATGTTTTTAAAAGCAGTGGTGTTGAAAAGAAATTTGCGCTGAAGAAAAGAAAATTTCTCCAGACTTGTAACAATGATCTAGACCTTTCGATAAAATGCCAATAGATAAAAGAGACTACAATATTAGACGTCATGCTTGCTGTACAGCTCTAATTGATATTAATTTAATCCCTAATCCTCCTATTTGCGCTCCTCCAATAATTAAAATTCCTGCTAATATTGACCAGCTTATTAGGTTCAAGATTTTTGATACGGAATCAAACGGTATAATATCGCCAATCTGTTTTCTAATAATTTCTTCCATTTGAGTTTGCAACGTATCTCCTCCGGAAGATATCTTTTCTGTAGGAACACTAAAAAGGTTAGGAACAGGTATTTTATCGGTAAAAATCTTATAAGAGCCGTAAAGAGTAGTTAAAATAATTGCTAACCCTATTAATAGTAAAACATAACCTAAAATTTTATTTGCCATATATTTTTTTTACCCAGTGGGCAACACAGGATTTGAACCTGTAGCCTTCCCGATGTGACCGGGATGCTCTGCCATTGAGCTAGTTGCCCTGAGTTTTAATAATACACTACCTTTATTTTATCATTTTCTTATTTATAATCAACAAACAAAAAACAGCCCCGCTCTAGCAAGGCTGTTTTCCGTAAATTCTACTTTAATTCCACTTTCGCTCCGGCTGCTTCAAATTTCTTTTTGATATCTTCTGCTTCCTCCTTCTTAGCGTTCTCCTTGATCATCTGAGGAGCAGTAGCCGCAGCGTCAACCAAATCCTTAGATTCTTTCAATCCTTTGCCGATAACGTCACGGACTACTTTGATAACGTCAATTTTCTTAGCTCCTACTTCCTTCAACTCGATATTGAAGCTGGCTTTCTCTTCAGGAGCTGCTCCGGCAGCGCCGGCAACTGGGGCCGCAGCAACTGCAACTGGAGCTGACGCTGAAACACCGAATTTCTTTTCTAAAACTTTGACCAATTCGGCTAAGTCCATGACCGACAATCCTTCTATGGTTTTCACTAAATCTTTGAATTTAGCTGGAACCTCGATTATTTCTTCTGCCATATATTTGTATTTTTTAATTATTAATTTTTGTTAAAACGTTAATCAGACCTTTAATGTTACCTTGTAAAACGTTCATTAACCCTGACATTGGTGAGGAAATGCTTCCAACCAATTTTGATAGTAATTCTTCCCTTGAAGGAATCTTCGATAAAATAATAACTTCTGCATTATTAATAAACTTATTCTCAAAGATACCGCCTAGAATCTTAATACCGCTTTCCCTACTGAACTGCTCGGTAACCTTTGCCGGAGCCATTTCATCTTTTATTCCGAAAACAACAGCTAATTGGCCGGGTATGCTTTCTTCGGCTCCTTTCCAGACAGCATTGTCTTTGCCGAAAGCAATCCCCAATAATGTCTTCTTGGCTACTTTCAAAACACAGCCGGCTGCTTTAAGCTTTTTTCTTAAAGCAAAGGTATCTTTTGAATTCACCTTTGAAAAATCAATAAAAACTATTGATTTCTGCTTATCAATTTTCTCTTTCAAATCCTCTATTGTTTTTTTCTTTTGATCTTTTGTTAATGCCATAAAATAAAAAGCTGCGGTTCTACCCACAGACAAAAATAAAAAGTATAAATACTTGTTACCCTCGGCAGGACTTACTTTTGCGCCTGCTGTCTATGGATAAAATATTAAATTGTGTTTAATAACTGTAGTATACTCGAGCTGGGTATTTTGTCAATAGTTATCTCAGATATTTATCTATATTATTATTGTGTTCTTCAAACGTCTTGCTGAAGATGGTTTCGCCGGTAGGCGTTGATAGATAGTATAGAAAATCATTCTCGTTAGGATATATCGCGGCGATAATACTATCTAATCCGGGATTTGAAATAGGAGCTATCGGCAATCCATAATGCATATAGGTATTATAAGGAGAATCAGTCAGTTTTTCTTCTGCCGAAACCCCGACGCTCTTTCTGCCGGTAATATAAACAACCGTAGCATCTACCTGGAGAGGCATCCCTATTTTTATTCTTTTCCACAAAACACCAGAAACATCTTTTTTGTCTTCTAAAGTCTTTACTTCCTTTTCAATTAAAGAAGCCATTGTTATAATCTCAAAAATAGACTTCTTCTGCCGGCTGATTTCTTCCCTTAAACCGGGGGTTAACTTTTGATCAAAATTACTGAGGATCTTTCTAATTATATTTTCAGCGCTAGTTCCTGGAATTACCTCATAAGTATCGGGAAAAAGATAACCTTCAAAACTAAGGCCCTTGGGCTTATCTTCTAAGCTACTAATGCCCTGGCTGAAATCTTTTTTGATTAATTCTGAAAATTCTTCCTGAGTAGATATCCCATTATCTTCGAAATATTGTCCTATATCTTTCAAATCCCATCCCTCGATAATAACTATCTTCTCCCTGATAACGTCTCCCTTGGAAATTTTATTAGCAATGACCGCAATGCTCATTGACGGAGATAATTCATATTGGCCGGCCTGGAGTTTTTTAGATATCCCCCGAAACAAAGTATATGTCCTGAAAATAGAGCTGCGTCTTATCAATCCCTGTTCTTTTAAGGCAATTGAAATTTGTTTTGCGCCTTCACCATTTTGAACTGTAAAATCAACTATTTTATTGGAATCAAGAACAAGGGAAAAATAGACTTCGCTCCATAAAAAAATAACGCCTATAAAAATGGGTGCCAACGCTAATAATAAAATATTTTTTTGTTTATCGTCCATGTTATCGTTTATCAATTAAAGGGACAAAAACAAAACCCGGATGTTCTATTTCTTCAAACTCGGTCTCAGATTTCTTTAAAATGGTCCAGATTGAAGATCCGACTGGCGCCACTATTTTACCGCCGATTTTTATCTGTTCTTTCCAGGCAGCAGGAATGCTGGAAGCAGAAGCAGAAGCGATTATTTTATCAAACGGCGCTTCTTCCGGATAGCCGTTTGAACCGTCTCCAGAAACAGTTTTAACAATCCCCTTTTCTATAAAACCATATTTGGCCACATTTTTCTCTCCGAACTCTTTCAGCTCCGGCACTATTTCAACTGAAATTATCTTCCCCTTCTCCCCCACTATCTGAGCCAGAAGAGCTGTTGTCCAGCCAGAGCCAGAACCGATATCTAGAATCTTTTCATCCAATTTCGGTTGTAGTTGCTCCAGCATAAAAGCAACTACTAACGGCTGAGAAATTGTCTGGCTATAGCCTATCGGCAAAGCCTCATTGAGCTCGGCTAAATCCTTAGCTTCTTCCGGCAAAAAATCAGCTCTTCTTATAATCTTGAAAGCTTCTTTTATCGAGTCAGTTTTTAACCAGCCTTCTTGAACTAGTGATTCAATTAAAGACATAAATTTAGAGTAATTTTCCCTGTCTTAATGATTTTCCGATTTCTTGAGCTTTTTCTCTGCCCTCTTGGGTAAGAAAGAACTCTATTTTAGAGTCGCCTTTGATTAATTTTTTCCCTCTCAAACTTCGAAGCGGCCTGTCCAATTTTCTGGAATCGGGCCAAAGCGGATATCTGGCAAATCCGAACGCCTTGGGAAACAAAATGAAGCATTCTTTTATCAGTCTTTCAAAGCTGCAAATTTCGTTGTTTATAACAACAGAATAAATACCGAAAAGAATCAAATCATTAATCGGATTTTTATCAAATATTAAGTTTTTATTTGATTTTTCAACCATAAAATCTTTTAATCGTGCGGTGTTTTTTGATTGATGTTCGAACTTTTTTTGACGAAAAGCCTGAAAACTAATTTGGACTCGGCGGGGCAAACTATTTTTCTGGGGGAATGGAATTGCCCCGCCTCGGCTTTCTTCCCGCCCGCAGGAGGGGTCTGGGGAGGAATGCGGGCGGGTTTTTGAACCTTTCCTTTTTCGCTTCCGAATTTCGTGCCAGTTGAAAACTGGCGCGCCACCTATCCGCCTTTGGTTACAACTTCGCCTTGATTCGGCTTTGGCAACTCCACTGGTTTAGGTTCAACTTTTGGCTGTTCCTTTGGTGCTGGTTGTTGCGGTTGCGGTGTTTGATTTTGTTTATTTTCGTCAGACATAAAATTTTCCTACTTTAGTTAATATAAGCAAAAATGAAGAAATAATCAACAAAGTGATTGCAAATCTATATAATTTAACTTTTGTTTTCAAAATTTTGTTATTTTCCGTAAAAGCATTTTGAGCGTCGCTTGTAAGCTGTAAGAGCAAATCTTTTTCAGATTTTTCTAAATATTCCTTATGATCAAAAAGATTTACGGAAATTGTAATGTAATTTTTAGGCCAATTTACAATCAAAAGCAAAACTGTTGAAATTCCGAGTATTGCTAAACCAATTACGCCTTCATAAAATTTAATCCCTTCAAGACCGCCGATAACAAATGATAAATAACCAATTCCTAAAGTAATCTCAAACCCCATTAAAGTTCCAGCTTTTCCGTCTAGGCAGTTATCGGCATTTGATAAATAATCAAATTTGCTTTTGATCGATTCAAACAAAATTTTGAATTTATTATTTTCTTCCATATTTATTTAGCAATAATCAAAACCTCTTTTGAGCTTCCGTTGCTTAAGACGTATTTATATTCAAGTTTCTTTACTTCAATTGATTTTTTATATTTTTTTAACATTTCTACTAACTCATCAATGCTTGGCGTGCCGTCATCTCTATAAGAAACAATCAGGATTGAATCCTTAAATTTTTTAAATAATCTCTCAAAAGCTTGGTGTATCTCACCTTTGTTACACCATTCATTTTTACCATTTTTTATTTTTTTATGTTTTGATTTTTCATCAATTAAATTTGGCCATTCATCATAGAAAACAACGCCCTCAAGAAAATGATAAAAATCAAAATAGTTCACGCCGATGCCTTTTGTGGAAATATAAGGCGTATCAATGTAAACCAAATCCGTTTTAATGTCTAAATCAAAAATATCAGAGTGAAACGCTTTATTATTTTTTTTATTATCAAAAACCGCATTATTTCCTTCTTCAACAAACTTTCTAAAATGATCTTCAAACGGAGTATCCCAAGTTTTCTTATTGCCAAAACTACGCTCGACTTCAGCGGTTCTAATATAAAGATTTTTTCTATGAAATAAATTGTAGGGTCGTTTTATTATGCACGCTTGAAACAGAGCATAATAGGCCAACGCCTGTTTATATTTATTTTTTATTTGCCCGATATTAGTTATAACAATATCAAGCCACTTATTTTCTTCATCTGTAAAATAAATATCATGAAAAGTGTCGTAAATAAAAGTTGGATATTTTGTATTTTTATGTTTTTTAAGAATAGAATCGATGTCGCTTTCCTCCAAGACAACATTTGAATTTTCAATAAGGGCAAGCCCTACATAATGATTAAACTTTAATGAGTCGTTATAAGAAACTTGCTTGCCGTTTTTCTTGAACATATAACCGACGCAACCAGTACCACCAAAAGCGTCGAGAACGGAATCAAACCTCAAATCCTTTGTGTAATAATCAATCCATTTTAGAATTTTATATTTGCTTCCTTGGTAACGAGTTGACGGCAAAACACCGGCTTTGTTAGCAGGCGAATCGCTAAAAAGTTGTGATTGCTGTTTTGCTTTAGTCATGACACTATACATTTTTGATATTTCTATACTTTAAATATTCTTTTAGATTTGTATATGGCGGTTTCCTTAATTTTGCACTCCGAGACATTTCCGCCGTCATATAGTTCATCCAAAAATCATCAAATACCTTTACGCCCAATTTTGAAAATGGGCCAGTGCCTTCTTTAAGTTCGGCAATTTTAACGCAAGAGCCAATATTTTTTGTGTTTCCACTTCCAGGACGATCTTTGGCAATTTTATATTTCTCTTGAACAATAAAATCAAAATCTTTCACTACCGACAAAATTTCCTCAAGATCATCTATTGTATAAACCTTATTTTCGTCAATAAGGTCTTCTTGCTGGGTATATATAACGCCTAAAATGTAGTGTTTGCTGTATTGTTTGTATGGGAAAGTAATATTTTTATTTGAATCTCTAAATCTAAAATATCCTGTAAACGCTCCCAAGGTAAATCCTGACACATCCCCGTTTTCTTTTCGGTAAGTGCTTTTCAAATCAAGGGCAATTTTCTGCTTATCTTTTGTTATAAAAGTAACATCGGGATAATGATTTTGTTCTGCGCAAAAATGCATTTCAAAACCATTTTCCTTGGCAAATTTTTGCAAAACAGGAAACATCATTAACTCAATGATTTTAGAAACAACTTTTGTATCAACGGAAATTGTATAAATATTTTTAGCAACATCAATAAAACCTTTAACCGTCCAATCACCTGACGGGGTTGACAGTATTTTACGAAAATCTTCCGTATGTCTCAGTAAACTTTTTTGAAAATTATCTTGTTCTATAGTCATATTATTTATTTGTTTAAATCATAACTTTGTTTAATAAGCGCAAAAACGGCTTCAAGCTCGCTCTCTTTTTCAAGTTTTACCTCATAATCGCCATTACCCCAATGTCCGATCATTTTTGGTTTAGTTAAATCACGAGCTAAACTTTGCGGGTCATTGAGTTGGCCGCTTTTTACATTCAAGAAAATTTTAAGCCCGTATTGTTTAACAACAATATCAGTAAAATTTGTTGACGTTTTGTAGGCGATATATTTTGCTTTTGCTTCCTCAATAATATTTTCGTCTATCGACAAAATTTTCTCCCGCAAAGTTTGAAATAAATCGATCGTCTGCTTGTCAATTCCTGAAAGATGATCATCTATGGAATATGTTTTTTGTAGTCGTTCGGTTTTTTCTTTACCTTGCTTTGCTTTTTTAACTATGCCTGATGTTGAGATTCTAACCTTTTGATAATTTTCTGGTTCAACATATAAAATATCCTCGTCATAAATACGGTAACGCAAAAGCTCGACATTGATCGGCAGAATATCCGCCGTGTCGAGGTCAAATTTATTGTAGCTCTCGGCAATACAAATAACGCGAGGCGAATCCCAATCAATCTCAATATCTACCTTTTTGTTTTGGCACAAGATTTCAAAATCGGCTTTGTGGTCAAGAAGCCAACGCAAATACGAAAGTCCTTGATTGATGACATTGTCGTTTTGGTTTTTCTTGTATTCAATGATGCAAGGCGAGCCGTTTTTATCTATACCGAGCGTATCAATTCTTCCGCCAAAACTTGTAGAGTATTCGTGGGCAAGAAAAATAATATTCAAAATTTCTTCCAAGTTTGCTTCAAAAAGCACTTGCAGATTGCGCTCTAAATCAAGGTCGCGAGCGACTAATTTTTTAACTGCTGAATTGTTGATTTTGAATAATGCCATATTTTTATTTCATTAAAACATCAAGCGAAACGCCAAGAGCGTCCGCGATTTTTTTTACTGTATCAATGGTTGGGTTAGGGGTAGAACCAGCTTCAATTTTCGCAATAGTATGAAAAGCCAAATCTGCCTTTTTTGATAAGACATCTTGAGAAATACCGAGCTTGTTTCGGTATTTCTTTATATTGTCTCCAATTGTGGATTTTTCGTTTGACATATTCGTATAGTTTTACTATTATAGTTGTATAGTATTAAAATCATCACTTATCAATAGTTAGTATATGAAATTTTTAGCATTTAGTCAAACAAAAATTATAGAGAGTTCCTTAGCGTTGCCCGCGAATGGGTTGGGTGGGTCAAGGGCAACATCTCTTTCAGTGGCACATTTTGCTTTGCAAAATACGAAATTCGGAAGCGGAAAAGGAAAGGTTCAAAAACCCGCCCGCATTCCTCCCCAGACCCCTCCTGCGGGCGGGAAGAAAGCCGAGGCGGGGCAATTCCATTCCCCCAGAAAAATAGTTTGCCCCGCCGAGTCCAAATTAGTTTTCAGGCTTTTCGTCAAAAAAAGTTCGAACATCAATCAAAAAACACCGCCAATTTTCACTTTTTGTGAAATCGTAAGAAACAGCCTCGGCGCAAAGCGCCTCGGCATGGTATTTTTCCGCAATTTTGAAGGCATTTTTGAAATCCAAAACCAAAGTGCGGTCGGCAATGCGGAAGTTCGCAGAGCGAAGCTCTGGCAAAATGAAATTTTGCAAACCAATCTTTTTTCTTTCGCTTTCAGCGAAAGGTTGAGCGTATTTTTGCCCCAGGGCACCCTCTCTTGCTTCGCAATTCACCTTGTCTTTGATTGCCCAAAAACTAATTTCAAAACAATATGGACAACCTAAATTTACAAACCAAAAAGATTTTTCTCTATGCTCGTAAATCCACGGACGAACCCGAAAGGCAGGTTTTGAGCATTGAAGCGCAAATGTTTGAATTGCGAGAGTATGCCAAAAAAGAAGGGTTGAATATCGTCCGTGAATTTGTGGAAAGCAAAACCGCCAAAGAGCCGGGGCGTGAGATTTTTAACGAAATGATCTCGAGCATAGAGAAAAATGGAGCCGAGGGAATTTTAGCGTGGCATCCCGACCGTTTGGCTCGCAACTCCATAGACGGCGGACGAATAATTTATTTGGTGGATACGGGTAAAATAACCACGCTAAAATTTCCCACTTTTTGGTTTGATCCGACTCCACAGGGAAAATTTATGTTGTCCATCGCTTTTGGGCAATCAAAATATTATGTGGATAATCTTTCGGAAAATATAAAGCGGGGTATTCGCCAGAAATTGCGAAATGGAATATGGCCCGCTTGGGCGCCACTGGGCTATGTGAACGACAAAAACGCCCGCTGTATCGCCGTGGACAAGGAAAAGGCAAAGTATATCAAGCGGGCTTTTGAAATGTACTCAACTGGCGAATATCCCCTCGCTCAAATCCGAAAGATTATCAATTCCTTGGGCTTGGTTGGCAAGAAAGGCAAAATGCTTTCCGTCTCAAATTATCAGTATATGCTCAAGAATAAAATCTATTACGGAATGATTGAATATAACGGAGAATTGTATGACGGAAAGCATGAACCGATTATCACAAAGAAACTTTTTGATTCCGTTCAAGAAGTGATGGCAAACAAGAGTAAACCGAAATCGCCAAAATTGAAACCTTACATTTTTAGAGGATTTTTCCGTTGCGGAGAGTGCGGTTGTTTCATTACCACCGAAACGCAAAAAGGTCACAACTATTTGCGATGTACCAAACGGAAAAATCCTTGCTCGCAAAGATACGCCAGAGAGGACGCCATCACTTCTCAAATAAAAGAAGAAATCAAAAAAGTTTCTTTGTCTTCCGCTTGGGCAAATGCTTCAATCAATTATTTTGAAAATGAAAAAATGAAAATTGCCCAAGCGGAAAGCTCTTTCGCCCAAAAAGCGAGAAATGAGCTTGTAGAGATAGAAACAAAACTTGATCGTTTGCTTGATTTACAACTGGACGGCAATTTATCGCAAACGGAATATACCGCTAAAAAATACAAGCTCATTCTCGCTAAAAAAGATTTGGAAGAAAAAATCACCGCTTTTGGGCGAAAGAGCAATAATCGGTTCGAACTTGCCATTGCCTTTCTAAAAGAGGCCAACCAAGCCGAAAAATACGCTCAACAAGAAAATCCCGAAAGGATTCGGGATTTTCTCAAAAAGATTGGTTCGAACTTCCGCATTGCCGACCGCACTTTGGTTTTGGATTTCAAAAATGCCTTCAAAATTGCGGAAAAATACCATGCCGAGGCGCTTTGCGCCGAGGCTGTTTCTTACGATTTCACAAAAAGTGAAAATTGGCGGGGGCGCTAGGATTCGAACCTAGAACAAAAATTTTGGAGATTTCTATGATACCATTTCACCACGCCCCCGAACTACTGCTAAATATTTAAGCACTATTAACATTTTTATCCTATCACAAAAATTAGCATAAAAAAAGAAGTTCTTACACCGGAGCATAAGAACCTTATTGCGGTTTCTCAGAGGAAACCTACTTGCGGGGATCGAGGAAAATGAAACGATAATCGTCCGATCTTGTAGATGGCCTTGGAGTTGGCCTTTTTCTCGAAGATGATCTCCGCGATACGGGCAACGATGAGGTAAATCTCAATCTTCTGGCGGCCGACGCGACCTCGCTGAAAATGCCATCAGTCCAATTGGTTAAAGTCGTAAACAACCTGTTCATACTTTTCTTTCTCCTTGGGCTGATTTGCCCGTTTTTGGGTGTTCCTCTAATCCGAGGACAAAACTTGATTAAAGCAGTCATAGCCAGAAAACAATAAGTCATTATTGGCTTCTGGCTACGACCGCTAAACCGCAAGCAATAATAATGGGAAAGAACAAATTAATACCTTTATCTTATACCATATTAATGGCTTATGTCAATAAGAAAAAATCATTTTTTAAAATAAAATTAATAAGCATTTTAAACAAAAAGATCCAAGTACCGAGGGTACAAGGACCTGTTCTCGCCGAAGCAAAAACCTATTTATCGAGAATCATATTTCCAAGTCTTTTTAGCGCAAAACGAAAATGTCGCTAGTTTTTGTAGAAAACCCTTGAGGTCAGCTACCGCGTGCGATCGCGAGCATATCCCGACGATTCAGGATGCTCCGCTTGAATACTTCTAGCGGATCCAAGCCAGACGGATTGACGTCATGCTCGCAGTAGATAACCCTCTGGTTGGCCCTATCCATCACGCCGATGGCTCTCATCTGGTCATTCCAGGTATCCTGTCCGCCCACGCCGACCGCCCAGTCCCAGTCCATGCCGATGAGAATGTCTTCTGGCCTCTTGCCGGATTCGAGCATAGTCTGAATGCTGACAGGCATCTTCTGGCCGGAGTTGGCATGAACGAACATGGAGAAAAGGCCAGCATCCACGGTCATCTTCACGCCGTAGGCCACGTCGATACCCGAGATCAAGACGTGGGCGAACTCGTTGTTGATGTACATCGCGGTTCTGCCGAGCGCGCTATTGACGGCCCTGCAGAACGAAATGGCCAGTTCCAACGTCATAAGGTAGTCGATACCAGGATCGCCTGGTTTCCATTCGAGCCACATGACGCCATTCGTAGCCTTGAGGACATTCACCCAGAAAGCCAGCATCGTGTGCCAGGCTTTCTGAAACTCCATCGGCGGATTGTCGGGATCATCCACTTTGCGGCTGGTCCATGCCGGCCACCAGATATTGATACCTGCGCCGAGGCCCTCTTGTTCCAGCTCTTGCGAACGAGTGATAGCCTCAATGTGCAGTGCCTTAGCCATCTCATAGTCGGCAGAGTTTTCCGAAACCATGCCGCCGCGTTCAGCGCCCTTGAACCCGAATTGGGGAGCAGTCATCGCGACCCAGCGCGGGAAAACGCCGTTTCTGATGCCGGCTTTGAGGTCTTGAAAACTGATGGCGGTAGGGGCGTTGTACTCCTGGTATGCCTTGATGTCCGTCTTGACCTCGTGCAGGATGTGCCCGGAGCTGCGTAGCTCTTGATTGCCTTTCAGCCCGAGCATCTTGCTGAGCTTCTTGATGCCGAACAACCGGTCGGACACCATTTGAATACCGGCGAGAATGATGCCTCCTCCGAACTTGGAGTTACTTGCTCGCGGTCCCAATGCCCATGCCGGCACTGAGTCGATCCATTGCGTTATCATGGCGCGATACCCTTTCGCTTTCTCTTCTACTTGCCCCAGCTTTATTGCCAGTACAAGCAAGTGAAGGTTGACAGACCACTCATTCCATTAGATCTTGCCCTCCTTTCTATGATTTAGAAATGTAAAAACTTAGATGTTTGTAAAGGTGCAGAATAGTCCATTAGTTTATCACTTTTTCCATTATTGTCAACGATATACTTTAAACAAAAACTCGGGTGTTTCCCGAGTTTTTATTAGTATAAAAAAATGTTGCTATTTGAGCTTCTCACGCACCTTTGCTACCACATCCTCAATTTTCCAACAGGATTTTACAAGATACTCATACGATCCCAACTCTATCGCCTCAGACACCTTTTCATCTTCGCTAAAGTTGGTAAACATTATAACTTTTGCATTTTTCCCCCAATCATCTTTTCGCATTTTCTTTAACATGGTAATGCCATCCATTACCGGCATAAGAATATCAAGCAATATCAAATCAGGGTGCTCACGTAGGGCAGTCGCAAGTCCCTCTTCTCCATTTACCGCTTTAATAATTTCAAATCCTTCTGCGGCAAGATTGTCAGTAAGGACTGTGACTAAAATAGCGTCATCTTCTACGATTAAAATTTTTTTAATAGACATAGGTTTTTATTTTTTAATTTTAAATTTTATTGCTTATCGTTTTTGCAGCCCCACTCGACCTGGGAATGCGTAAATAAAAGGTTGAACCTTTGTTTTCTTCCGATTCAAATGAAATTTCCGCGCCAATCTTTTCAGCAAGCGTCTTGGCAATATTAAGACCAAGACCTGTACCTCCTGGCATAAATGCTTTTGCATTTGAGGCGCGATAAAATCGTTCAAACATTTTTGCCTGCTCATTTTTGGGAATACCAATACCGCTATCTTTTACAGAAAATACTACGGCAGTAGGTTCTTCTTTGACGTTTAAAATCACTTCCTGCCCGTTTTTAGAATAATTGATGGCGTTGGAAATGAAGCATTCAAGAATGCTTTTGAGAATCTCCAGATTAGTCTCAACCGTAGCAGTTTTATGGTCTTTCAGGGTATTGTGCAAAATGATTTTTCTGCTCTCTGCCACTGCCGCCATCGAAACAAAAATATCTTTAAAAAGATCTGAAATTAAAACTGATTCCTTTGCTATAGACTCATTTTTACTCTCAAGACGCAAAATTTTTAACATCTCCGATACAAGCTGTATCATCCGTTCATTCACTTGATAAATTTTGTCAAGATATTCTTTTTCTTTTGGTTTTATCTTGCCCATAATCCCTCTTTGTATGGTCTCAATCAGCCATTTAGTTCCCAAAAGAGGAGTCTTTAACTGATGAGATGCGAGTGTTAAAAAATTTGTTCGTAATTTCTCCGCTTCTTTTATATAAGTAATATCGTGAAGAATAATAACTCCGCCAATAATCTTTCCCTGAGATTGTTTAACGGGAACTAAAAATATCTCTAAAAAAAGGTTCGCTAAGGAAGCTTCTTCAATGTGGATGATTCTATTTTCCTTTATCGATTCATCAATTTTCTTTTCTAAATTTAAAGAGGAAAATAATTTATAAAGCTCTGAAAGATGATACCCTTCTTGAGGAAGACCGGTGAAACGGATTGCCGCTGGGTTTGCCAGAAGAACCTGTTTTGTATCATCAAACATAACAACCCCGTCAGGAATACTGATGAGAAGCGCTGTAATAATATCTTGTGGTAAATGCTTATCGATCATAAATAATATTATGTTGGTAAAAACCAGATTTAAGCTCTTTTGTTATAAACTTATCGTCGTCTATGATTAAAACTTTCGTATTGTGTTTATTATACCAAATTAACTACATTTTGACACTCACGTCAAGCTATAACATTTTTGATGCTCTTTTTTTGTTTCATAGTCAAATCTTCAGATAAACAAAAAACGGGTTCTACCCGTTACCTACCTTTTGCCTTCTTTGTGGGTCATTATTATCTTACAACGTTTTGCGCCCTCTTTTTTATGAACCCCATTATGTTTTCAACTGTTGTGTCTAAAATTCGTATTAAAGCCTCGTTCGAATTGAAAGCATTATGAGGAGTTATAATAACATTTTTCTGCTGAAGTAATATATGGTTTTGTAAAACAGTTTTTAAATCACAGGTTTTAGGAAACTCCTTTGAAAGGAGTTGAGCTTCTTCTTTCACAAAACATTCTTCTTCCAGCACGTCCAACCCGACACCCGCCAATATCCCGCCTGATAGCGCCCTTAATAAAGATTGCGTTTCTATCAACCCTCCCCTTGCCGTGTTTATTAAATATGCACCCTTTTTAATGAGCCCTATATTGTCAGAATTAATTAAATGGTGCGTCTCCTTATTATCTGGGGAGTGCAAGGTTATAATATCTGATTTTGCTAGCAAATCTTTAAGTTCTACGTATTCAAGACCTATCTTTTTTGCTACTTTTTTATCTTGCCTTAAATCATAGGCTAAAACTTTCATTTCGAACCCTTTTGCTATCCTCGCCACGTGCAAACCGATATGACCGAGCCCAACAATGCCCAGTGTTTTATCTTTCAAGTCAAACCCCCTCAAACCATCTAATGTAAAATCCCCTTTTCTCGATCTTTCTACAGAATCAAATAATTTTCTAGACAAAGCTAATATAAGAGCAAATGTGTGTTCTGCCACCGTGTTTTCTCCATAGAACGGAACATTGCAAACAACAACTTTATTTTCCTTTGCAGTCTCAATATCAATATGGTCAAATCCGGTTGACCTTGTGGCAATCATTTCCAAACTCGGAAGTTTCTGCAAAATATCTTTGTTTATTTGAGAATAAATAAATGGAGATACTATGGAACATCCCCTTGCAGAACCTACATTATCCAAAGACAACGGTTCTGTAAAAAAAGAAAGTTCTTCGTTCGAAAATTTATCCTTTAAATAATCTTTTTGCCAATCTTCTACTTCAAAAAATGTAATTTTCATTTTATAAATTGTTGATTATTATTTTATTCTACTCTTTCCGGCAACTATTTCAACCTTTGCAAGTAAACAAAAAACGGGGCCTACCCGTTGATTGTTATTTAATTATCTAATACGACATCAAGTCTCTAGGATTGATAATCACTATAAAACTAAAACTAAAAAATATTACTTACCTTTTTCCTTCTTTGTGCGGTGTATGTTTTCTGCAGGTTTTGCAAAATTTTTTCATTTCCAGTTTCTTTTCAGCCGCTGCTTTTGATTTTTTTGTAAAGTAGTTTACCTCTTTGCAAACAGTACATTGAATTTTTGAAAACGGTTTCTTTTTTGGCATAATTTTTACTTATTATTTTGTTATTTATTCTTGAGCCGATGGCCAGATTTGAACTGGCGACCTTTCCCTTCGTTTACACCTCTTTTTATAAAATGTTTATAAGAGGACTAGACTGTATCTTGAACATATTCCTCCAAGAATTAAGTTCCCCTTTGTCAGTCGTTCGAGCGCTTTTCGGGGCGCTACGGTCTTGACCAAACACTGGCTATTAACCGTAATTAGGGATTCATTATTAAATTCCTTTAATAATGGGCGGGGACGATACGACCCACCATGGGAGTGCTCTACCAGCTGAGCTACATCGGCATGTAATATTAATTACTGTAATTTTTAATACTCTTTAAAATATGCTCTTTTAATTTTTTATTAGTAAAACTCATTGTCAAAACTCCGTATTCGCTTTTCTTTCTATATGTTCCTTTACCTTGTGGCGGAATGATTGTTATTTTACCCAACTGTTTTCTTTTAATCCCAAGGTGTTTTTTCCAAAAAATTACTGCTTTTGACTCTTCGATATCGTTAAATAAAATTAACCCATAGGAAAATTTACTTTCTTTAACTTTATATATTTTTCTTAAAAATTCTCTAAACTTTTTAATTAAAAATGGGTCTGTATTCCCTATTCGAACCGATGTATTATTAGGACTTTTATCTCCCTCTCCCCAGTAGATCCCCAACCCAATTCCCATCAATTCGACTTCTTTCTTATTAAGCCTCTTTTTTATCTTAAACGGATCCCCATTTGGATTGTGCTTGAAATAAATAGCATCGCTTAAATTCCGTTTTTGAATATTATATCTACGAAGCCAATAATTTATCCCAGTTTCTGAAAAACCAGTCAATTCGCCAATTTCAGCAGCAGATTTATGATTATCAAGATATAAATACGAAAGTTTTTTAGATGATAGTTTTCTATTCATATTATAGTGATATTTTATGATACCACAAACATGAATAAACCACCACCTACTCAAATGGTCAGTCAACTATGTGGGCGCGGCAGGACTTGCACCTGCGAAGGTCAGAGACCGTCAGATTTACAGTCTGATGCCTTTGCTGCTCAGCCACACGCCCAAATCAAATTATATTCTAACACAAACTAACTAATTTTCAATAGCTTTGCTGTGTTGTTTTTTCCATTCCTCGATTTTTTTATGATCACCAGAAGTTAAAACCTTTGGCACCAGCCACTTCCTTTTATCCTTTCCAATAAATATTTCTGGTCTTGTATATTGTTCATACTCAATGAAACCGCCGTCTTTTGTAATCCTTTCTCCTAATAATTCCTTTTTACCAATAACTCCGGGAATCAGCCTGCTTATTGTTTCTACAGCAATCATTGCCGGCAGTTCCCCTCCCATCAGAACATAATCCCCTATTGATAGTTCCAAGTCAGCGATATTTTTCGCCACTCTTTCATCCACTCCTTCATACCGGCCGCAAATCATAATTATCTGGTCAAGTTTGCTTAATTGATAAGCAATTTTTTGATTGAACTTTTTCCCCCGCGGAGTGAAAAGAATTATTTTCGTTTTTTTACTCTTTTTCAAGTCCATTATTGCCTTATAGACAGGCTCGACTTTCATCACCATCCCTCTTCCTCCGCCAAATGGCTTGTCATCAACAGTTTTATGAGAATCATCCGCCCAATCCCTTAGATTATGGATTTTAATAGAAAATAGCCCCTTTTTCTGGGCCTTTTCGATTAAAGATTCTTCAAAATAACTTTTAAATATATCTGGAAAAATAGTGATAATATCGAATTTCATAAATGTCCCTAAAAATGAAAACCGTACTATTTATCATAGCACGGTTGTCATTTCTCTGTAAATCCGAAGATTTTAAAGTTTTATATCTTCAATTTCCTCTGAAGATTTGCTTTCCTCAGGTGCTCTTTGAATACGACCACCTTCTGGCTCTTCTATCTTAAGATTGACACGAGCGTGATTCTTGAGACCAACAATGCGAACCAAGTTTCTGATTGCTTTGGCGGTTGATCCTTCTCGGCCGATGATTTGGCCCATATCTTCTGGGTTTACTTTCAAAGAAAGTAAAACTCCCATTTCATCAACCCTTCTCTCAACTTTCACGTCTTTTGGATTGTCAACTAATGATTTGATAAGAAAATCAAGAAATTCTTTATCAGGTTCTTTTGCCATGTCAGTAAATAACTAATTGTTAATAATTTATATCTTTAGTAGCCCCTGCCCCCTTGGAGCGGCGACCTTTCTGTGATTCCCCCTTTAAATAAATCAGAGAATCAGAACTTTAAAGCTACTAATTATACTTTACTTAATTTTAAGGATAAGTCAATATTATTCCTTTTTTTCTCCTTCAACCGGAGCAGGTGCTGGTGCTTCTGTTGCTGGAGCAGCAACCGGGGTTGGAGCAACGGGAGCTTCAGTCTTTTCTTCTGCTTTTTTTGGAGCTGGCGCTGCGGTACTCTCCCCCTTTTTGGCTTTTCTCTTTTTATGAACTGCAATTTTCTTGCTTTCTATGATTTTCTCTCCAATCAGTAAATTGTAAACCGTTGGCGATGGTTTAGCCCCTTTAGACATCCAATATTGGACTCTGTCTTTCTTAATCCCCTTCTTTTTTGTCAAAGGGTTATAAAAACCTAAAACCTCGACAAAACTGCCTGTTCGCGTAGATTTTCTTTTATCGGTTACAACAATCTTAAAAGATGGTTGATTTTTTCTACCTATTCTTAAATATCTTATTACTAACATATTTTAATAATTTTCAATTTTTAATTTCTAATTATTACCACCCCTTTGTAATTAATGCTTTTTTTGCTGCCGCCTCTTCGGCTTCCTGTTTTGAAAATCCTTCTCCCTCAGCCACCATATCTTCTCCCAAGAAAATACCGATTACAAAATGTTTTGTGTGATCTGGCCCCCATTCTTTTAAAACCTTGTAAACAGGGGTAATACCTTGCCTATCCTGGGCTTCTTCCTGAAAGTCAGACTTGGCATCTTTGAAAAGATTGTTTTCTATTATAACCGGCAATTTTACAGCAAGAATCTTTCTTATAAAATCCCCGCAGACGCTATAGCCTAAATCAAGATAAATCGAACCGATTAATGCTTCAAAGGTGTTTGCCAGAATGTATTGGCGGGCCTTGCCTAATTCCTTTGTTTCACCCCTTGATAAAAGCAAGAATTCGTTCAATTCCAAATCCTGGGCAATCTGAGCCAGCATTTTAGCGTTGACTAAAGCTGCCCTCCAATTAGTTAACTCCCCTTCTGGCTTGTCCGGATATTGTTTGTAAAGATACTCGCTTGATATAACTTCTAAAACTGCATCTCCCAAAAACTCTAGCCTTTCATTGTTTTTTAATCGAAAATCCGGATTTTCATTAAGATACGATCTATGGACAAAAGCCTGGATTAAAAGGTCTATGTTTTTAAATTTCAGACCTAATTTCTTTTCAAGGATAGAAAAATCTTGCATTTATTGTTTATCTTCTATTTGTTTAAAAATTGTCCCTAAAACTCCGTTTACAAATTTGCCAGAACTTTCCCCGCCGAATGTCTTTGCTAATTCAATCGCCTCATTTATTGCAACCTTGGGCGGAACTTCCTCTTTATTGCTATATAATAATTCGTATAAACCGATCCTTAAAACATTTCTGTCAATAATCGGTATCTGCAGAATCGGCCATTCCGGGGCTGCTTTCTCAATAATTTTATCTAAATCAGGCAAGCGCTTCGTAATATTGTTCGTCAGTTCCCAGATAAAATCAAAACTTTCAAGCCCTGATCCAAAATCCTCAACATTGCGCTCCACTATTTTGTTAATATCTTTTTCTCTATTGTAAAAATCCCACTCATACAAACTTTGCATTACAATTGAACGTGATAAATGCCTTGAAGCCACGGTTATAAGATGATACTTAATTCTTAGAAAGCCCTTCCATTGTCATTGGTTTTTCTGCCTTCTCTTCTTTTCCTGCCGTCTTCATTTCTTTCTCGCGTTTCTTTCTCTCTTTCTTGGTTAATTTTCCCAAAACATCAATCACTTCTTTCCCATTATAATAACCGCAATTTAAACAGACTGTATGAGATTTTACAGATTTTTTGCATTTTGGACAATAAATCAAAACTGGAAACTTTAAAAAGAGATGCATTCTCCTTTGATCCCGTCTTGAACTTGTTTTTCTGCGTTTTGGTACTGCCATGGTTAATAAAAATCTTTTTTAAGCTTAGCAGATAGAATTAAATTAGTCAACGGCTCCTTTGGGGAAGCCGTTGAAATCTTTCTTTTGCATTTAATAATAATTCTAAAAAGGCGCAATTTCTCTCCATTCTGGCGTTGTTCTGGGGGCACTACTATTTACTATCATTGGGATTCCATCGGTATCACAAACAAATGTCCCATCTGAAACAGTTAGAACAGCCTGATAATTGCCTGCCTTAGTATAGGTATGGGTTACAGTATTTCCTTCACCGGTAGTATCATCGCCAAAAGACCAGCTACAAATACAAGGAGGATCGCAGAGAGAACCACTCGTAAAAGTAACGCGCTGCCCAGCAGTAACAGTAGTACTAGGTGAAATAGTGAAACTGGGATAAGGATAATAATGAGGTGCGGTTGTAAAAGAAGAACCTGTTACCCAGCCAGAAGTAAGACCGGCGCTATAAACTCTAACTCTCCAATAATATGTGGCGTTATATGTTAAAACGTCAGGGGTATCAACAATATATTGATCTGGATTACCTGCGCAATAGGTTCGGGGAGAGGAAACAGGAGAAGAAATGACAGGAACTGTTTGCTCGTTTATCCTTGGAGAAGGAGGAACAGCTGAGCTAATATTGCAATATCTTCTATCAACCTCTGGAGAAAGGAAAGTAGAATTATTATCTATTTGAAGATCAAATCTATTCTCATTATCGTTATCGACATCCTGATAAGTCCATCTGAAAAATACATCACCACGAGCGAAAATACCTGAACAATAATCATCAAAGAACTTTTGGAGACTGCTGACAGAAGGCGCATGCTGCGGGGTAACATTAATTAATGTTTGGCAAGTAGCAGAGTTAACGCCGTTTTCAATCCTAGCAGAAACCGCATATGAATTGCCTACTGTAGTATAATTACTGCATGTAAAAGTACACGCGCCAGAACTATTGCAACTAGAAGCACTGGCAACAGCGCCGTCACCACAAATCGGGTACCCCGACTGTGTTGCAAAGGTTGGAGTTCCAGAGCCCATATCACTATAGCTCATAGTGAAATTTACATCTTCGTTTTGTAAAACATTGGCAGGCCCAGTAAGAACACAACTAGCAGGCGGAGTAAGAGTGGCAGTACAAACAGAACTGACTGCTCCCCCATTCAAGCCATTGCAAACCCAGGTGGTTGTTGGTGAAGGAATAGTCGGAAAAACTGGACTAGCAGGATTAGAAGTTCCAGCAGAGCATAGAGTATAGCTTCCAAAAGCAGTAGAACCAGCTGGATACGTTTTGTTCGCCGTACCGCAAGCACCATTAACGGTTAAACTAGCAGTACAAGTAGGACTGGTTGTCCCTCCGTTCAAACCATTGCAAACCCAGGTGGTTGTTGGCGAAAGAATAGTCGGAAAAACTGGGCTAGCAGGATTAGAAGTTCCAGCAGAGCATAGAGTATAGCTTCCAAAAGCAGTAGAACCAGCTGGATACGTTTTGTTCGCCGTACCGCAAGCACCATTAACGGTTAAACTAGCAGTACAAGTAGGACTGGTTGTCCCTCCGTTCAAACCATTGCAAACCCAGGTGGTTGTTGGCGAAAGAATAGTCGGAAAAACTGGGCTAGCAGGATTAGAAGTTCCAGCAGAGCATAGAGTATAGCTTCCAAAAGCAGTAGAACCAGCTGGATACGTTTTGTTCGCCGTACCGCAAGCACCATTTACAAGGGCCGTTAAAGTATATGGGATAGTTTGAGCAGGAACGACTAAGCTATAAGAATTCGAAAAATGACCTAACATGTTGCATCCATAAAATATATCATCTACGGTTGATTCAAGAGAAATATCATTTCCATAGCATCCAGAAGAATCAACGTAACGATAGTAGAACTTGCCAAACGTAGAACCAAAGTTAAAAAGAGGATTTAACTGACCAGTACCGGTTACCGTACACTCCATAGAATATCCAATACCTTCACCGCCGGTCAACGCACCACACGACATACCTGTTGTATTGGTAATTGTTTTTGTAGGCTGAGACACTACAAGAGGAATATACACATCATAATCAGTACCATGACAAGTATTTACATAATTACCCACAAAATCTTTAGCTAAACAACTAATTGTTGAAGGAGGAGTGGCACCAGCTCTCCATTCTCCGTATGGAGAATCATTTGAATATCCCAGTCCAAACCAATAAATATCAGTATAATAATGCGGAACAAAACTTAATACTAGTTGAGTGCCAACTGTTACTGAATCTCCATCATTAATAATAGCGCTTGTATTCTTATCTTTTACCCCGATGTTATAGGTTATGGCAACGTCTCTTTGACCTAATGCAAAAGACCATCCTGAATCAGTCCATCTGTTCCAAAAATATGCTAATATATCGCTCTTTACATCATTCCATTGCAAACTTTTTGTTATTACTCTGGTGGCTTTTTTACATAAAGCCGAACCTCCCGAATTGATAGTAGGACAACTAGCCAAAACTCCATTATTGTTATAAGCGGATAGGCATTCCCCGAAATCAAATTCACCGCTAGCACAGCCAGAATTACCAGATTTGCTAACATCACTTGCCCAACTGTAACCAAATTTTTCTAAATCTTCTGTATTACACAAAGCTATGCCTCCATAGGTAGTAGTTGCTGTTGAGCAAGAAGCTAACACGGCACCAGTATCAGATCTATAGGCTGTTGTACAAGTAGTACCAATTTTAGCGCAGGCAGCGCTACCGGAAGAATAACTAGACCAGGTTGTTCCTGCGGCATGGGTTCCACCGCACAAAACTATACCTCCATAACTAGTAGTTCCTGTTGAGCAAGAAGCTAAAGCAGCACCAGTATCAGATCTATAGGCTACAATGCAAGAAGGATAACCGATAGAAGCACAAGTAGCATTACCGGTAGAATAACTGACCCAAGTTGCTAGTGGCATCTGATTTCCACTACATAAAGCTACACCCCCATAACTAGTAGTTGCTGTTGAGCAAGAAGCCAACACAGCACCAGTATCAGATCTATAAGATGTAGTACAAGTACTGCCAATAGAAGCACAGGCAGCATTGCCAGTAAAATAACTAATCCAAGTTGCTCCTACAGTAACAGTTGCTCCGCACAAAGCTACGCCTCCATAACCACTACCAGTTCCTGTTGAACAAGAAGCCAACGCAGCGCCAGTATCAGACCTGTAAGATGTAGTACAAGTTCTACCAATTTTGGCACAAGCAGCATTACCGGTAGAATAACTAATCCAAGTTACTCCTGCAGTAACAGTTGCTCCGCACAAAGCTACGCCTCCATAACCACTACCAGTTCCTGTTGAACAAGAAGCTAACACAGCGCCAGTATCAGACCTGTAAGATGTAGTACAAGTTCTACCAATTTTGGCACAAGCAGCATTACCGGTAGAATAACTAATCCAAGTTACTCCTGCAGTAACAGTTGCTCCGCACAAAGCCGTACCACCCGAAGTAGAAGCGGCACAAGTAGAAGAAGTACCATCAATTTTATATGCAGTATTACAAGTTCTACCAATTTTGGCACAAGCAGCATTGCCAGAAGACCACGTACCAGCAGTCCACCAAGTTGCTCCTTCAGTAATAGTTGCTCCGCACAAAGCTGAACCGCCCGAAGTAGAAGTACCACAACTAGAAGAAGTACCATCGATTTTGTAAGCAGCAATACAAGTTGTTCTGCCAACAGAAGTGCAGGCAGCATTACCAGTAGACCATGTACCGCTAGGCCAAGCTGCTCCGGCAGTAACAACATCAGCGCACAAAGTTGAACCGCCTGAAGTAGAAGCAGCACAAGTAGAAGAAGTACCATCAGTTCTATAAGCAGTAGTACAGGTTCTGCCAATTTTGGCACAGGCGGCACTGCCAGAAGACCATGTACCGCTAGCCCAAATTGTTCCTGCAGTAACAGTTGCTTCGCACAAAACTATACCGCCTGAAGTAGAAGCAGCACAAGTAGAAGAAGTGCCATCGGTTCTATATGCAATAGTACAGGTTCTGCCAATAACAGCGCAAGAAGCACTACCAGAAGACCATGTACCGCTAGCCCAAGTTGCTCCTGCGGTGACGGTCTCTCCACACAAAGCTGAACCGGAAGAACTGCCAGTTGTTGTTGAACAAGAAGCTAACTGAGCACCTAACGATCCATATGCAGCAGTACAAGTTCTGCCAAGAGGAGCACAAGCAGCACTGCCAGAAGAATAGCTAATCCAGGTTACCCCTCCAGTGACAGTTGCCCCGCACAAAGCCGAACCGGAAGAACTGCCAGTTGTTGTTAAACAAGAAGCTAACTGATCACCTAACGATCCATATGCAGCAGTACAAGTTCTACCAAGAGGAGCGCAGGCAGCATTACCAGAAGAATAACTAACCCAAGTTTCTCCCGCGGTGACAGTTGCTCCACACAAAGCCGTACCAGAAGAACTGCCAGTTGTTGTTGAACAAGAGGCTAATGCAGCACCTAACGATCCATATGCAGCAGTACAAGTTCTACCGATTTCAGAACAAGAAGCACTGCCAGAAGAATAGTTAACCCAAGTTACTCCCGCGGTGACAGTTGCTCCACACAAAGCCGTACCAGAAGAACTGCCAGTTGTTGCCGAACAACCTATCGAACTGCCAAGTGAATTATAGGCAGCAGTACAAGCTCTGCCGAGAGGAGCACATTCAGCACTGCCAGAAGAATAATTAATCCAAGTTGTTCCTCCAGTAACGGTTGAACTGCAGAAAGCTGAACCGGAAGAACTGCCAGTTGTTGCTGAACAGGTTATTGGATTGCCAAGTGAATTATAGGCTGATACACAAGTTCTGCCATATTCAGCACAAACAGCATCGCCAGAACTATAGCTTCCCCAAATATAATCACCCGTAGTAGCATAGCAAACAGATGTTGATATCCCGGTTGCAATCAACGAGATCATTCCGATTATAATATAATTTCTTATGTTCATTTTCAGATAATTATTAGTAATAATCTAAATTTTGTTTTTTCTTTTAATGAATGAAATAACGGCTATACATATTGCAATCAAAATAATTATTCCAAATGCTATAAGAACAATTAAATTATTCTTCGATTTGCACAATTTAGGGTCGATTTTATTGCAATCGTATTCTAATGTAGTTTCATCAACTAATTTATCTGCTTGCCACAATTGGGCAGTTAGAAAGAAGTGATCAAGATTGTTTTTAGATATGAAGTCTTTTTTAACACCCATCATTTCTCCGGTAATTTCCCCTTGATAAGTATATTCGTCTATGGTTGCTCCATTATCATTTAGAATTTTTAAAGTCAGCTTCCCATTCGGAACGGACTGGGAAATGCCAGAATTATGGACGCATGAAAACATCGTGGAAGTAATGCCTTTCTTTATTGGAAAATTCATAATCGAAGGAAAATTTAATCTTGTCTTATCAACTTCAGGACGGACAAAACGGATGCCGACAATGGACTTGGAGTCTTTATATATAAGTTCTCCAACAAGATAATATACGGGATCGTCGGCTTCTGAAACAACAAACTGGATTTCCTTCGATGACTTAGCTTTTATAGTAGATTCTTCAGAAACGGTTCTAATTAAGTTGGCAGGATTGATGCTGTCCCATTTGTATAATTTCCAAACTATATCAACAGTTTCATTACTGTTTGTAGAATTATCTATCCTTGCTGAAATAACTGCTGGCTCTCCGCTCGGTATTCTAGGAGGAGAAGCTGCGAAAAAATAGGGACTATTATTTATTTCAACTCCAGCTTTATTAAACTGGACGTTGGATTTTTCTCCGTTGACTTCAAAATTAAAAGTATTGCCTATTACATCATCGGTAAAGCTTAAACCTAAAAGATTAAACTTCTTAGCAACTATAAAAAAACTGGCTATCTTATAATCCCCTCCTATTAAAGATACCGGCACTTTCCAAGTAAAAGAAACAGGGATTTCTCCTTTTGCCGGTATTATGATATTTTCTACTGCAACAAATTGGTCGATAACATCCGGCCCATTAGGATCTTTCAATGCACTTCTGTCTCTGAGAATCTTTACATATAATGTGCCGTCTATAATCGGATAGTCGTTTTGATTGATTATCGTCCCATCGAAATTCATATCCGTCCCTGAATCAACATAAAAACTTTGAGCTGTTATATTAGTTTGAACGCTTCCAAAACTGTAATAATCAAAACAATCTACTGTGTTTTCAAGAAGACCTAAACTTGCCGGCCGCGGATCAGGAAAGATGATGTCTATATTTTCTTTTTGTTCAGGCGTGCCGAATTCCTCGATTTGCGCCCTTAAAGCCGCTCTAGTTTCTTCTGGAGTTTTAGAATTAAGGATATCTTCAATTTCTTGGGGAGAAAGATATTTAACAGATTCTTCAGAAAGGCCATAGTCTTCTAAAGTATGTTCAACGCCTTGGACAAAAGTTATTCCGAAAACAAAAAGAAGAAAAATTGAAAAAAGAAATATAGTAAACCTTAATAATGTTTTTTCCCCCATGGATTATTAAAAATAAAAATTTATTAACAGGTAACTATTATATTATAGTATCTTATTCTGTTCTAAAGATAAATTATCAAATCAATACCGCTTAAAACCCTCTAAAAGGGTGAAATTTCCTTCCATTCTGGCGTTCCGATAACAGTACGTATTATCACCCCAACTTCATCTCCATAGCAAATATTTATTCCATCCGAAACGGTTAAGGTAATTTTATAAGTGCCTGCTGCGGTATAAATATTTTTGACAATATCTCCTGCAGCAAAATTTCCATCTCCAAAATCCCAAGTGCAAATACAGGGAGGAGTACATTGGGAAACGCTCGTGAAAGTAATTTCATCTCCTATGATAGGATTTAGAGGCAGGAAGGCAAAAGCAGGATAAGGATAATAATGAAGTGTGGTTGTAAAAGAAGGACCGGTTACCCAACCAGAATCAAGATTAGTGCTGTGAACCTTGACCCGCCAATAATAAGTAGTATTGTAGGCCAAGTCATTTCCCGTTAAAACGGTTCTGACAGGGACAGATTGAACGTTCGTAGTCGGAGAAGGATTATCAATATCAGTATAGTTAGCATATGATTCTATTGAAGAAAAATCAGAGTTATTATCTATTTGGAGATTAAATTCTGTTTCATGATCGCCATCAATATCTTCATAAAGCCACTGTAAAGATACGTTTCCAAGGCCTAAAGACTTTAAACAATAACTTTGTTCAACATCAAGCAAGGTTGCAGTAGGCGGTATCTTAGGCGGACATTTACATTGATCTACTTGTCCTGCCGGAATACAAAGACCCGGACAATCCACGCTATCGGTTCCATCGCATTCTTCAGTCTCCGCTTTCACGTTATCCCCGCATCTATATGTTATAGTGCTGTTTATACAAATTCCGTCTTGCAAAACAGAGTCTGCCGGACAACTGGCTGTTGTATAAAGAATAGATGATAAGGTGCCTTTTAGACAAATTCCATCTTGCAAGATATATCCCTCGCCTACCGGACAAGCTGTTGAGTAAAGAGTAGATGATATAGTACCCTTCAGGCAAATTCCATCTTGTAAGATGTATCCCTCGCCTACCGGACAAGCTGTTGAATGAAGAGTAGACGATATAGTACCTTGCAGACAAATTCCATCTTGCAAAATATATCCCTCGTCTACCGGACAATTTGTTGGGTAAAGAATATGCGACTCAGTGCCAGTTATGCAAATTCCATCGCTTCTAATAAAACCTTCTGGACAATTAACTGTAGAATAAGGAGATTCTGATTCTATATAAAAACTGACAGGAGTACTATAAACATTTGTACAACCTGTAGCACTTATTGTCCCGGACATATTTATATGAAAATGACCATCTCCGTCTGGTTGGACTGAAACCCTGTTATAAATAGTTGCACCACTATAATATACTCCTCCCCATACTTCTGAAGAGTACACCAGTTTTATCACAGCAACCCCAGCCGTTATCGGAACACTCCCCACTTCACCGTTATTTCGCTCTGTCCAGCTGACTCCGCTATCAGAAGAAGTATAAAGACGTCCACCCCAAGCACTAGCAATAAGATTAGAACCATCAGAATCAGAAGAAACAGAGTTCCAGTATTTATCAGCAGTTCCAGCAGGCTGACGCTCTGTCCAGCTGACTCCACTATTGGAAGAAGTATAAAGACGGCCACTTTCCACACCGGCAATCAGATTAGAACCATCAGAGTCAGAAGAAACAGATTTCCAAGATTTATCAACAGTTCCAGCAGGTTGGCGCTCTGTCCAGCTGGCTCCGCTATCAGAAGAAGTATAAAGACGACCATTCTTTACGCCAGCAATTAAATAGGAACCATCGGAGTCAGAAGCAACAGAACTCCAAGCTTTATCAACAGCTCCAGCAGGTGTACGCTCTGTCCAGCTGACTCCGCTATCAGAAGAAGTATAAAGACGGCCGTTCTCCACACTAACAATTAAATTAGAACCATCAGAATCAGAAGCGACAGAATTCCAGTATTTATCAGCAGCCCCAGCAGGTGTACGCTCTGTCCAGCTGACTCCACTATTAGAAGAAGTATAAAGGCGGCCATTCTTTACCCCAGCAATTAAATAGGAACCATCGGAGTCGGATGAAACAGAGTTCCATTCTTTATTAGCATCCCCAGCAGGCTGGCGTTCTGTCCAGCTGGATCCGCTATCAGAGGAAGTATAAAGACGGCCGTTCTCCACGCCAGTAATCAGGTTAGAGCCATCAGAGTCAGAAGCAGCAGACTTCCATAGTCTGTCAGCACTTCCACCAATAGTTGCAGGAAGAGTAGCTGTTTCACTCCATGATAATGTTGAACCAGATACAAAACTAAAATTAGTGCTATGAAACAATGTCCAATTTCCCGATCCACCTGGATTCACTGTAGTAGAGGCGCTAGGCGTATTCCAAAAAACCTCAATTGACGCAGCATAAACCGTTCCTATCAGGAAAAACAAGCTGAATGATAAAGATAGAAAAAGTAATGAGAAAAAACTTGTCTTTTTCATTCCTTTTTTTTAATTTTAAATTTATATAACAAGAATCCCGCAATCAAAGCCAGTATTAATGCTATTGACGATAATAAATAAGTTAAATATGTTTTTGTTTTTTTTCTTTCCAACTCTTTTATTTCCTGAGAAAATACGGATAATTTAATACTACGCTCGTCTAAAACATTTTCGCCTTTGATCAACTTGACTTCGATTACTGGAGAAATTAAATCTTTTTCAACAGGAATTGTTATCACTAAAGAAAAAAGATCAGAATTCAAAGTAACATCTTTTGTGGTTTTAACAACAAGATTTCCATCTTTGTCAAAAATAGTAACTTCCAATTTTCCTTCTCCTATATCGCTAAGGTCAGCTGGACCAATCAAATCTATCGTAATTTCGATGTTTTCTCCTGCCCTATAATAATCCTTGTCTGCTTTCACGTATAATATCTTTCCTCCTTCTCCTTTTACTACCCAGCGGAAGTATTGGATTCCAGAAACTTGTTCCTTTCCCTGATAAAACTTAACTTCAGCTAGATACGATTCGGGTATATCAAGCTTCGGCATTGCCAGACTGATCTCTTTTGTCTCGTCCTTAGCAAAGGTTATTGAAGATTCCTGGTATTCCCGGATTAAAGACATATTAAGCTGTCTTTCAAAAATCTTTATCCTAGGAATAACAGTAATCGCCTCTCCTGGGTTTTCAACCTTTAAAAAAGCAACCACGTCTTCTTCTGAAGAGACGTTTATCCCTGCCAGAGAAAAAGCTTCTTCTCCCCTGACCAAGACTCTGGAAAAAATATCAAGAATATCTAAAAACTTGTTTCTTCCTTCTAAAGAGACTTTTTCATCTTTCCAGCCTAGTTCGCTTCCCCTTTCAGTGATAATTTGGGCTCTTAAAGTATAGTCTCCGCTGATAATGTTTTTCGGATAAGTGTAGGCAAAAGATTTGGTTATTGTTTGGCCCGGAGGAACAAAGAATGTTTCTTCAGGAACATTTACGTCAATCAATTTGAGCTCTTTAAAAGAGACACCTTGGAATAATTTGATTTCGTAGTTTAAATCGTTTAAATAGTATCGTTCGCTATTAGAGACAGAGAACTCTCCTCTTATCACATTGCTCTTTATTTCACTTACCTTTAATTCTGTCACATATATTCCCGGGGCTAGATAAGCCTGAGTTTGAAAAACAGAACAAAAAGAAAAAACTCCTGCCAGGCAGATAAAAAGAATAAATTTATGTTTTGCTAAAAACAAACGAGGCATAATCAGACTTTCTTTTTAATAGAATATAATATTCTATCCTATTAATTTATCGTAAAAAGAATGGGAGAACGCCAGAAGCCCGCAACAATATGCGCTGGATCAACAGCTATACAGCCAGTATAAGAACTATTACAGGTAGCCGCCTGACATTGATAGTTAGAATAATCAAATGTATAAAATTGACAAATCTTATACCATCCAGAAACAACAGAACAATCTGCTTTACAAGCAGGATTATTTTCCGGGGTTGCTTGGATTTCCAAATACACACTATATGGAGCCAATGCAGCTTCATAAGGGATAGTAAAAGTTACAACAGAATTTTTTTTTGGGTAAGCAGGAACAGCTACCGTAGCCTTGATAGAACTATCGCTATTTCTTATCACCATTATTCTGCCTGAATTATTGGGAAAAACAAATTCTGTGTTAGGACGATCGGCCCTAAGCAACATTGCCGATCTTTCTGGCGACCTTACGCCAGTTATGGTCACTGTTACTTCCATTGCTGCTCCAAAAGCGGATAAGGGAAAACAAAGAAAAAAAGCAAAGGAAAAGAAAACTGAGAATAATATTTTTTTCATAAAAATAAATTTTAATTTTAAAAACGACCTTTAATTTCATAACCCAACACCGGCCTTTATTGATAAAGACGCAACCAAGAGAAGCGATTTCCCTTCCTCAACATCTAAAATCATTCTCAATCCTTTAGTTTCATCTTTTTTGTTTTCTAACTCAATCCAATAACAGGAGGCAGTAAGATTAATTTTATCAACAATTCCAATCCTATCTCCAAAACCCTGCTCCTGCCATTCTGGTCTTATCTTCCTATATTCATCCTCTCCCAGTTTGATATAGTTGGCAACTTCCGGCTCAAAATCTTTGATGAATTCGGAAAGATCATCATAGTCTTTATCGGTTTTTATCATTTCCATAATTTCGCCTGCGCTTAGTTTATTCTGGATATCTAAATTTTCCTCCTTCCCTGGAAAAATAAAAAGACAAATCACCAACAAGATAACTATTATTAGAAATATAATTAAATTTTTATTTTCCATTTATGTTCTTTTATTATATCTCAATTCTCTCTAAAGGAACAATGGGTCAAGAGTGAATAAATATTAATCCAGCAACTGGACTAAACGATTTCCGGTGAATCGGGCAAGGACCATGTTTTTTCAGCATACTTCTGTGCGATTGGGTTGGATATCCTTTGTGTTTCTTGAAACCGTACTCAGGATATTTTTTATCGTACTTCAGCATTATCCTGTCTCGCGTTACTTTGGCGATGATGCTTGCCGCTGCGCAGGAAAAAACTTTTTCATCTCCTTTGATAATTGATTTCTGAGGAGTTCTTGAATCAATCTTAAAGTTCCCGTCTAAGATTAAATGATCCGCTTTACAGCCCAAACCTTCCAATGCTTTTAACATTCCTAGTTTCGTCGCCTCCAAAATGTTTATTTTATCAATCACCTTTTCTGAAACCTTGCTTATCCCCCATTCTATAAAATTGCAGTTGGTTAAAACCTCAAAGATCTCTTCCCTTTGTTTAAATGATAACTTTTTAGAATCCTTGACTCCTTTCAATTCTTTAAGAATCCGGGATCTGAACTTTGGATTTATTATCACTGCCGCTACCACTACCGGTCCTGCAAGCGGACCCCTCCCCGCCTCGTCTAATCCCGCCACCAACTTGTATCCCTTCTTCCATAATTTTTTTTCTTCATCAAGATTCGGGTAATTCATTTTTTAATTCTAACACAATAATTTCTTCTAAAAAATCAAGCGCTTGTAAAATTTCTTCTACGGGGTAAAATTAGATAATAACTTTTTTGTTTTTTATGAAATTTACCCACTTGCATGTCCACTCTCATTATTCCCTCTTAGATGGTTTGCCAAAAATCAACGAGCTTGTTGACTATGTAAAAGAATCAGGCATGGATTCAATCGCCCTTACCGACCATGGCGTTCTTTATGGAGCGGTTGAGTTTTTTAAAACCTGCAAGGCAAAAGGAATAAAGCCGATAATCGGCTGCGAGGTCTACCAATCTTATGAAAAAATGGATCAGCGGAGAGTAGGCATAGACGACAAAAGATATCATCTGATTTTATTGGTGAAAAACGAAGAAGGTTACAAAAATCTAGTCAAACTCATTACAAAAGCCCATTTAGAGGGTTTTTATTATAAGCCGAGGGTTGATGAAGAATTGCTGGCCCAGCATTCAGCCGGCCTTATCGCCCTTTCTGCCTGTCTCCAGGGAAAAATTCCAAGATTGATCTCGGCAAACAGAATCGAAGATGCAAAAAAACAAGCTTTAAGATATCAGGAAATCTTCGGCAAAGATAATTTTTATCTAGAACTCCAGCACCATAGCCATATTCCGGAGCAAGAAAAAATAAATAAAGTTTTAATAGATTTTTCAAAAGAACTAGACATTCCTTTAGTGGCAACAAACGACAGCCACTATTTAAGACCTGAAGATAATGATGTCCAGGATATTTTAATGCTGATTAATACCGGCGCTGACCCGAATGATCCTGAAAGACTGACAATGAAAGATGAAGACTTCTCGCTGAAAAAGCCGGAAGAAATGGAAAAGCTGTTCAGCCACGTCCCTCAAGCAATTGAAAATACTCAAAAAATCGTAGAGGCCTGCAACTTTCAGTTCGAACTCGGAAAAACAAAACTGCCGGTTTTCAAAGTGCCGGACGATAAGACCCCGGAAGGATACTTAGAAGAACTGTGCTACCAAGGATTGAAAACTCGTTTTGGCGAAAAGCCAGAACCAAATGTTATTGAAAGATTGAAATATGAACTTTCGGTTATTAAAAAAACCGGCTTTGCTTCTTACTTTTTAATTGTCCAGGATTTTGTTAACTGGGCGAAGTTAAATCGAATCGTTGTCGGACCAGGAAGAGGATCAGTCGGAGGCTCTTTGGTCGCCTACTTGACCAACATTACAAATGTTGATCCGTTAAAAAACAATCTTTTTTTTGAAAGGTTTCTAAACCCGGAAAGAGTATCGATGCCTGATATCGACCTTGATTTTACTGACCGCCGGAGAGATGAGGTTATAACCTACGTAGCTGAAAAATATGGCAAAGACCATGTCGCTCAAATTATTACATTCGGGACAATGGCGGCCCGGGCTGCCATCAGGGATGTCGGAAGAGCTTTGACTGTTCCATATAGCTATTGCGACAGAATAGCCAAAATGATTCCCACCGGCATGTCTCTGGAAGAAACTTTAAATGGAGTCCGCGAGTTTAAAGAGCTCTATGAAAGCGACAATCAGGCAAAAAGATTGATTGATCTGGCAAAAAAACTTGAAGGGGTAGCCCGCCATGCCTCGACCCATGCTTGCGGAATCGTGATTTCTGCCGCTCCTCTGACTGATTACGTTCCCCTCCAGCACCCGACCCAAAACGATGAAAACATTGTTACCCAATATGAAATGCACGCTATTGAAGACCTGGGTCTTTTAAAAATGGACTTGCTGGGTTTGAAAAACTTGACCATTATTGAAGATTGCCTTGCCCGTATTTATCAGGTCCATAATATATCTATAAAAATTGACGATATTCCGCTAGACGACGAAAAAACATATGAACTTTTCAGGGAGGCAAATACAACAGGCGTCTTCCAGCTGGAATCAGACGGGATTAAAAGATATTTAAAAGAGCTGAAATCAACTGTCTTCGAAGATATTGTTGCTATGGTCGCTCTCTACCGGCCAGGACCGATACAGTTTATTCCAGACTTTATCAAAGGAAAAAACAAAAAGAAAAAAATTGAATATTTGCATCCGAAACTCCAGCCGATATTAGAATCAACTTACGGTATTTGCGTTTATCAGGAACAGCTTATGCAGATTGCCCAGCAATTAGCAGGTTTTTCTTTATCCGAAGCTGACGTTTTGAGAAAAGCAATCGGTAAAAAAATCAAAGAACTCCTTATCAGTCAGGAAGAAAAGTTTGTTTCAGGCTGTATCAAAAACGGTATTGATAAGAAAATCGGCCAAGAACTCTGGAAATGGATTATACCTTTTGCCGAATATGGTTTTAACAAAAGCCACAGCGTGGCTTATGCTATGATTGCTTACCAGACCGCTTATTTAAAAACTCAATATCCAGTTGAATTCATGGCCGCTCTTTTAACTTCAGAAAAAGCTGATGTTGAAAGAATTGCCGTTTTAATAAGGGAATGCAACAAGATGGGGGTTCCAGTCTTGCCCCCGGATGTCAACGAAAGCTTCAGAAACTTTTCTGTTGTTCCAAACGAGAACAAAATCCGCTTCGGACTGCTGGCAATCAAAAATGTCGGTGAAAATATTGTTGAAGAGATTATTTCGGAAAGAAAAAAAGAGGGACCGTTTAAATCTATCAATGATTTTATCTCCCGCATCCAGTCTAAGACTGTCAACAAAAAATCAATGGAAAGTTTGATTAAAGCTGGAGTTTTTGATAAATTAGAGGAAAGGAACAAACTGCTATATAACCTGGAAGATATCCTTGAAGCTAATCGGGAAATCAAGCAAAACGTAGACAATGGCCAGAAAAGCCTTTTTACCAACTCTTCTTCCTTTAATAATGGGGAGTTAAAATTAAAGACTGCCCAGACAATTTCATTGGCTGATCAGCTGGCCTGGGAAAAAGAACTTCTAGGGCTTTATGTTTCAGCCCATCCTTTAGAAAGCTACAAAACGGTCTTAGAAGGAAAGACTTTTCCGCTTAGCAGCCTGACTGAAGATGTAGTCGGAAAGCTGGTAAAAATCGGAGGGATGATTTCAACTGTTAAAAGAATAATAACTAGAACCGGCAAGCCAATGCTATTTCTAAATCTTGAAGATCTGACGAATAAGGTTGAGGTGGTTGTTTTCCCGGGAGTAATTGATAGGAATCCGACTGCTCTCCAAGAAAACAAGATTGTTTTTATAAAAGGTAAAGTTGATAATCGAGACGGCGAGATTAAAATTATCGCCGATGAGATTGAAGAAATAATAAACCAAGAAGCATAAAATATATGGAAATAGAAAAAAAGAGGCATTCTTTAGCTCACATCATGGCTGAAGCCATCCAAGAGCTTTATCCAAAGACGAAGTTCGGGATAGGCCCGGCAATCGAGTCTGGTTTTTATTATGATTTTGATATTCCTTCCACTTTAAAACCGGAAGACTTGGTTAAGGTAGAAGCTAGAATGCGTGAGTTGATTAAAAATGATATTAAGTTTAAAAAATCAAATATCAGCAAAATAAAAGCGAAGAAAATATTTGCCAAACAGCCTTACAAATTAGAATTAATTAAAGAACTGGAAGAAAAGGAAGTTACCATATATGAGTCTGGCAACTTTATCGATCTCTGCAAAGGACCCCATATTAAATCCAGCAAGGAAATAGATCCTGAATCTTTCAAGCTTACTAAAACTGCCGGCGCTTACTGGAAAGGCAGTGAAAAAAACAAAATGCTAGTCCGCATTTATGGAGTGGCATTTGATAACAAAAAAGAGCTTGCTGATTATTTAACTGCTCAAGCGGAAGCAGAAAAAAGGGATCATCGAGTTCTTGGACAAAAGCTGGATCTTTTTATCTTCTCTGACATAGTTGGGAAAGGACTGCCATTATTTACTGAAAAGGGGTCTGTTATAAGAAGGGAGCTCGAAAATCTGGTCGTCAAAGAAGAAATTAAGAGAGGTTATAAACATGTCTATACTCCGGAATTGGCAAAAGTTGATTTGTATAAAAAATCCGGACACTTTCCTTATTACAAAGACACAATGTATCCTGTAATGAAAATCGATGAAGAAGAACTGATTTTAAGGCCGATGACCTGCCCCCACCATTACCAGCTTTATCTGGCAAAACCAAGGTCATATAAAGAACTGCCTTTCAGAATAGCCGAATTGGCGAAACAATTCAGATATGAAAAATCAGGAGAATTGACAGGATTAATAAGAGTAAGAAGTTTCTGCCTAGCTGATTCCCATATCATCTGCCAGAAAGAACAAGCAGAATCAGAAATAAATAATGTCCTTGATCTGATAGAATATATGACTAACATTTTTGGATTGAAGCCAATAATAAATTACAGATACAGATTATCCCTAGGAGACAGAAAAGACACAAAAAAATATTACAAAGACGACAAAGCTTGGACATTCGCTGAAAATGTCCTGAGAAAAGTTTTAAAAGGAAGAAACGCCCCATTTTTTGAAGCAGAAAAAGAAGCGGCTTTTTACGGACCGAAAATCGATATCCAGATGAAAAACTTCGCAGGAAAAGAAGATACGGCTTTTACTGTCCAATATGACTTTGTCGGACCTAAAAAATTCGATTTAAAATATACAACCAACGAAGGGAAACAGGAGGAGGCAATAGTAATACACCGCTCGTCCATCGGAGCCATAGAAAGAATAATGGCATTTCTAATCGAGCACTATGCTGGAGCTTTCCCCTTGTGGCTATCCCCTGTCCAGATCTCGGTCATACCTATCGGAGAGAAACATTTAGATTATGCAAAAGAAATACAAAAACAGTTAAAAAGCTTTGATATACGGGCGGAATTAAGAGACGAAAATGAAACCCTGGGTAAGAAAATCAGGGAAGCAGAAATGCAAAAGACCCCTTACCTTTTAATTATCGGCGATAAGGAAATCGCAGCTCAATCAGTTGCAGTAAGAGAAAGAGGCAAAGGCGACACCGGGATGATAGAAATAAATAAATTCATTGAAAAAATTAAAGAAGAAATAAAAGATAAAAAATAATATGCCTCAAATATCAGAAGCCACTAAAAGACTTCTCTCGCGCTATCAAGCCGGAGAGAAATCCAATCAAACCACTAAAGAAGTAGCCACTATCCATGTAGACGAGGTTGCATCAAAAGTTGCCGCTTTTTACGAAAAAGTCAGAGGTGTTATCGATTGGAAAGAAGAACATTTATTAAAAAGAGGGGCAATTCAAAGAATATTAAAAAGGCGTTTCTGGATAGGTATTGATATTTTGCAACAAAATACCAATCAAGAATCTATTGCCGAACCATTAATAATGGAATTAATCCGCGGTGGCCACTATCCTAATGACAAGCTTCCGGAAACAAAAATCGCCGAGGTCCAAAAGATAATTGATAAATATATTTTTATTCTGAAAGATACGCCTACAGCCAAAAGCGGAGAAGAAGCTCTTCAATTCTATAACTGGCTCTTATCAATCACCTCCTGCGAAATAGAAGAAGCGCTTAGCTCTTCTTACAAAGAAAGAATTTTGATCAGCTATATGTTTGAGGTGATGAAAGAAAAAATAGTGCTGAATGAAGGCGCAATCAAAATCAGCCCTTTGAGAGAAGAAGAAAAGAACATCCAGATATATATCGCCGTCCAGAAAGCTCTTTTCAAGCTGGACGAACCGATGATAAGCTACCATCTGCTGAAATATAAATATCCTAATTGGCAAGGCATTGGGCTTGAAGAGTTGACCGAGATTGCTAGAAACATGCATTCTTTGAAAAAAGAAATCGAAAGAAGCTTATCTCATCCTTTGATTGATAAGTTCTATTATATCTGCGAAAAGTACGATACTCCCTATTTGCTTTTAGGCGATATTTTAGCTGAGGAAGGCGGAGAAAAAGGAAACAAAACAATTTCAGAACCGACTACGCTAGAAGAATCAATTAGAAGCGTATACAATAAACGGCTCTCTACTCTCAGGGGTCGAATTTATCGAGCTGGATTTTATTCAACCCTTTCTGTTCTGCTAACTAATGCTTTTTCGGTTTTCATTTTAGAAATACCGCTGGCAAAGCTATTTTATGGGACCTTCAGTACCTCCCCTTTTCTAACAATAACAGTTGATATTTTTGCTCCGACAATCTTAATGTTTTTATTGATAGTAATAATTAATCCGCCACCGAGAAATAATATCAATGTCGTGGTAATGGAAACTACGAAAGTTGTTTATCAAAAGGAAAAACCTGATATTTATGAAATAAGACCGCCACGACCTAGGGGGTTTACAACTCAATTCGTTATAAGTTTGATTTATCTCATTACCACCCTGGTCTCCTTTGGAGCTATTTATTGGGTTTTCCGTTTAGCCAAATTCCCTATTACTTCTGTAGCTATCAATATTGTGTTTGTCGCTCTAATTTTATTTACCGCTTTAGCCGTTAGGAAAAAAAGCGAAGAGCTTACGGTTGAAGAGATGAGACCGGGCTTTTCAGATTTTATTTTCGATGTTCTTTCTTTGCCGGTTGCCAGCACAGGACAATGGCTGTCTAATAAATGGAAAAGATATAATATCATATCAGCTTTCTTCAATGCCCTAATCGACATGCCATTCATGGTCTTTGTCGAGTTTATAGAACAATGGAGATATTTCTTGAAAGAAAAGAAAGAAAAAATACATTAATTACAAAAAAACAGCTCTTGAAGGGGCTGTTTTTGTAATGTAAGATAAATCGACATGAGATACTTTATCGTCACTTTCGGCTGTCAGATGAACATATCTGATTCGGAAAGAATCGCTGCAATCTTGGAAAAAATCGGCTATAAACCAGCTTCAAAAATCAATGAAGCGGATTTAGTTGTAACCAATATGTGTTCTGTCAGACAATCAGCGGTAAACAGGGTTTATGGATTAGCTCAGAAACTTGAAGAGTTAAAAGCAAAGAATCCGAAATTAAAAACGATATTGACCGGCTGTGTTCTGAATAAGAATAAGATAAAATTAAAAAGCCATTTTGATTTTGTTTTCGGCATTAAAGATATTGTCAATTTGCCCAGAATATTAAATAAAAAATTAAAGCTTAAAAATACAGATTACTTATCGATCAAACCTGTCTGTTCAAATAAATTTATTGCCTCTATCCCGATAATGACTGGCTGCAATAATTTTTGCACCTATTGTGTTGTCCCCTATATCAGGGGTAAGGAGATATCAAGACCGGCAGAAGAAATAATCCAGGAGATTAAAGATTTAGCTAAGGACGGCTATAAAGAAATATGGTTATTAGGCCAAAATGTTAATTCTTACAAAAATAATAAAATAAACTTTCCAAAACTTTTAGAAATGGCAGATAAGATACCTGCTGATTTCTGGATCCGTTTCACCTCTTCCCATCCCAAGGATTTCTCTGAAGAATTAATCCAAGTGATGGCAAAAGGCAAAAAAATCACTCCTTATCTCAATCTTCCTGTCCAGGCTGGCGATAATGAGATTCTCAAGAAAATGAACCGGTCATATACCGCTCTTCAATACAAAAGCCTAGTTAAGAAAATCAGAAAAAAGATCCCGGGAATATCTCTTTCCACCGATATAATCGTCGGTTTTCCGGGCGAAACAAAAAAGCAGTTTGAGAATAGTATAAAACTGTTTAAAGAGGTGAAATATGATATGGCTTACATCTCTGAGTATTCTCCCCGTCCCAATACCGCAGCTTTAAAAATGAAAGATGACGTCCATATTAAAGAAAAAATTGAAAGAAAAAGAATTTTAAATGAAGTTCTGAAAGAAACTGCTTTGGAACATAATAAAAAATACATCGGAAAAACAGTTGAAGCCTTAATAGACAGCAAGAAAGAAAACAACATTTTTATCGGAAAAACCAGAGAATATAAAACAATCCGGATTGATTCAGATAAAAATCTCTTAGGCAGGTTTGTAAAAGCAGAGGTGACTGACGCCTCTTCCTGGGGATTAAAAGGAAAACTAATATGAAACAAAAATTAATTGTCATTGTCGGGCCAACCGCCTCCGGGAAAACCGGTCTCTCAATCAAACTTGCTAAAAAATTTTCAGGCGAAGTCATTTCGGCTGATTCCCGCCAGGTCTATAAAGGAATGGATATCGGCACAGGCAAAGTTACCAAAGAAGAAATGGATGGAGTCCCCCATTATCTTTTAGATATTGCCTCGCCTAAAAAAAGATTCGATGTCATTCAGTATAAAAAACTGGCCGATGAAGCAATTAATAAAATATTGGGAAAAAATAAAATTCCTTTTATTGTCGGCGGGACTGGTTTCTATATCCGGACAGTAGTTGATAATACTTCAATCCCGGAGGTTAAACCTGACTGGAAACTGCGCCAAAAACTGGAAAAAAAGCCTATTCCCGAACTTTATAATCTGCTCCAGAAATTAGACCCTAGGAGAGCCGGATCCATTGACAAAAACAACCCCAGACGCCTGATAAGGGCTATAGAAATCGTTTTAAAATCTAAGAAGCCTATTCCCCCGCTATCCGAGAATAAGCCTGGTTTTAAGGCCTTATTCCTAGGAGTGAAAAAAGACCAAAAAGAACTGAAAAAATTGATTAGAAAGAGGCTTTTAAAAAGATTGGAAAATGGAATGATAGAAGAAGTTGAAAATCTTCATAAAGACGGCGTCTCTTGGAAACAATTAGAGGACTTCGGATTAGAATACCGTTTCGTCGCACAATATCTTCAAAATAAAATAAACTACCAAGAAATGGTCAGCTTGCTCCAGAAAGAAATCGAGCATTATGCTAAAAGGCAGATGACCTGGTTTAAAAAAGACAAAAGAATCAAGTGGATTAAAAGCTATAAGGAAGCGGAAAAAGAAATAAATAAATTTTTGTAACGGAAAAGCGAGGGGTTGAATCCTCGCTTGTTGGTTTCGTTCGAAACCTTGGTCACCACTTCAGACCAAGAAGATCCCATACCTCCTTTGTCTTCACGAAGAAGACCAAAGGACAAAGAAGGAAGATCCACTTGGATGTGGAAGCCACCGCTCCCACGTATTCTCCATCTCCGGCGACGAAGCAGACCATGCCGAAAAGGTAGAGAATGAGTTGGCAGCAGGCCAGGAAACCGATCAGGAACAACGCGAAACAGACAACCATCTTCTTCATCTCAAGTCTCCTTGCTGTGGTCACCTTGTCGATGTCAACGTTCAGTATCAGTATTGGTATTATATCACTTTATATTATTTTGTCAATATGTCCTTGAGAATTTTCTGGACAAGGTCAGGATTAGCCTTTCCCTTATTTTTGGCCATCACTGTTCCGGCTAAAAACTGAAGGACATTTTCTTTCCCTTTTTTATAGTCATCAACTGCGCTTTGGTTCTTTTCAATCACCTCTTTTATTATTTTTTCTATTTCCCCTTCATCGCTCACTTGCCACAATCCCTTATCATCAATAATCTGCGAAGGATCTTTCCCTGTTTGGAACATTTCTGCCAATACTTCTTTGGCAGTTTTGCTGTTTATCTTCCCGTTGTTGATCAAAGCGATAAATTCAGCAAAGTTTTCTGGAGTGATTTTACATTTATTCTCAGAGAATCCAACACCAGTCAAACCCTGTAAATCAGTAACGATATAGTTAGTGGCAAGTTTTATTGATGATTGGATTTTTCCTCCTTTTACTTCCGTTTTCAATTCGCTAATAACTTTTTCAAAATATTCTCCCAAATCCCTGTTATCTGTAAAGATTTCAATTGATTTTGAATCCAATCCGTATTCTTCTCCAAATCTTTTTCTTTTTTCTGCCGGTAGTTCCGGGATTTCAGACTTGATCTTTTCTATAAACTTCTTATCTAAGACAACTGGAGGAAGATCCGGCTCTGGAAAATATCTGTAATCATGGGCTTCTTCTTTTACTCTCTGGACAAATGTTTCTCCTTTTCCATCGTTCCAGCCTCGAGTTTCCTGGATCACTTTCCCTTTGTTTTTTAAAACCTCTGCCTGCCGTTCTGTTTCATAATCAACCGACCTTTCGGCTGATTTGAAAGAATTCAGATTTTTGATTTCAACCTTTGTCCCTAATTTTTTATCATTACTCAAACTGATATTGACTTCAACCCGCATCTGGCCCTTTTCCATATCAGCATCAGATACGCCTAAATACCTTAGGATTAACTGGAATTCCTCAGCAAACCTCCTTACTTCAAGCCCAGAGCTTAAATCCGGCTCAGTCACTAATTCCATTAATGGTATTCCAGCCCGATTAAAATCAACTAAAGAATAATTCGCGCCTTCAGGATGCAATAACCTTCCCGTGTCTTCTTCCAAATGGATTCTTCTTACTCTTATCTTCTTCAGTTCTAGCTTTGAAAAATCTTCGGATACTGGAATCTCTAAATAACCGTTTTCTGAAAATGGCTTGTCATATTGGGAAATTTGATAGCCTTTTGGCAAATCAGGGTAGAAATAGTTTTTTCTATCGAACTTTGATTTTAAAGGAATTTTACAATTTAGCGCTAAACCGGTTTTTATCACTTTTTTTACCGCTTCTTCATTTATTGTCGGAAGACTGCCTGGCTGGGCGGTGCATATCGGACAGATATTAACATTCGGACGATGCTCATCGGGATCATTTTTACAAGAACAAAACATCTTGCTCTTTGTGTTGAGTTCTACGTGAATTTCTAAACCGATTGTAGTTTTATACATAAAGTTTTATTTAATATCTAGCTCTCCTGGCAACCTCTACCCCGAAGCTAGTCCCGATGATATCAGCGCCTGCTTTTACCATCATTCTAGCATCTTTTAAAGTTTTAATACCACCCGAGGCTTTAATCAAGAGATTAGGGCTAGAATCTTTCATTATTTTTAAATGCTTTGCTTTTTCTTTTAGCTCTAATCTATCTAGAGGATCTTTCTCAGTTGCCGTCTTAACGCAGAAAGCCCCTGATTGCTTGGCAATTTCAGAAGCCTTTTTGATTTCATTGTCTGTCAGATATCCTGAACCGATTATTACTTTTGTCGGCAAGATTCTGGCTATTTCCTTAAGATCTTCTAAAATTTCGCTGTATCTTTCGTATTTCAAATTAATAATATTCATGACAACATCCAGCTCATCGGCTCCGTCTTTCTTAGCTGTTTTTGCAATCATCAATCTCTCTTCGTGGGAAGAAATTCCCATTGGCGGATCAATTAAAGCAATTATTTTTATCTTGCTTCCTTTCAGTTCTTCTTTGACTAATTTTATCCATTCAGGATTAACGCAAACTCCCCGAAAACCGTACTTCTTTGCTTCCTGGCAAGTCCTTATTATCTCTTCCGCTTTCACTCCCTTCTTTATATTCGTCTGATCGATTATCTGGGCGATATTTTTAATCATGCTTTTTATCAAAAATCACAAAAGAATATGAATAAGGATTTTTATCGTCTGGCTTGTTGTCTATTCTTTTTATCTCCTGCCACTCTGAAAAATCAATTTCTGGAAAATATGTATCAGCCTCGAAATCATGATGAATAAAAGTCAGATATAGCCTATCAGCTAACGGCAGAAATTGCTTATAGATAGAAGCTCCCCCGCAGATCATTATTTCTTCCTCCCCTTTAGCAAGAACCAGAATATCTTCTATTGAACGGGCGATAATATATTCGCCTGAAGATTTGCAGTTAGGGTCGTTATTCAAAACAATCGTTTTCCTGCCGGGCAGAAGCCTTCCCCCTATTGAATCAAAAGTCCTCTGGCCCATGACAATAGTCTTTCCTAAGGTATTTTTTTTAAAATATTCCAAATCAGCCGGCAAACGCCAAGGCAGAGAATTTTTAAAACCAATTGCTCTGTTATTTCCTATAGCGACAATAATTGAAATCATACTGCAATTGGGGCTTTAATCGATGGATGAAATTTATAATCGACTAATTTTATATCCTCCATCTTGAAATCATCTATATTCTTTATCTCCGGATTCAACCATAGTTTGGGCAGAGGAAAAGGCTCTCTGGACAGTTGCTCTTTAACTTGTTCGAAATGATTCAAATAAATATGGGTATCTCCTAGGATATGAACGAACTCATCGGCCTCCAGTCCTGTTACCTGGGCTATCATATGCAACAGAAGAGAATAAGAAGCGATATTGAAAGGAACTCCTAAAAAGGCATCGCAGCTTCTCTGGTACATCAGCAAGGATAGTTTTTTATTGACACAGAAAAAATGAAATAAAAGATGGCAGGGCGGAAGAGCCATCATGTCCAGCTCGGCTGGATTCCAGGCAGAAACAATTATTCTTCTGTCGCTGGGATTTTCTTTCAGCTGTTTGATGACCTTAGCAATCTGATCGATAGGAATATCGGTATAGGGTGATTTCCATTTCCTCCACTGAACGCCATAGACCCGTCCTAAATCTCCTTCGAACTTTGCTTTCGGCTTCCAGTAGTCAGCACTAGCATTGCCGTCCCAGATATGGCACCCCATCTTTTGGAGCTCTTTATTATCCCCACTTCCAGACAGAAACCAAAGCAGTTCTGCCTTCATTGATTCAAAGGCTAGTTTCTTTGTTGTCACAGCCGGAAAACCGTCTGACATTTTAAATCTCATCGGAACTCCGAAAATTGCTCGAGATCCAATCCCTGTCCTATCCGGCCTATCTGTCCCCTCCTCCATTATTTTTTTAAGTACATCAAGATATTGTTTCATATTAATTTTGAGACTATTCCTTCAACCTCAGAAGAAACCTCTTCAATTGTTCTCTCTCCATCAATAATCAGAGTGTTTTCTATTCTTTGAGGAAGAATGGCATAAACTTTCCAAACTTTAGCTAATTTTTCTTGTTTTTCAAAAAGCTGTTTCTTGGTCCCCCGTTTATTTATCCTATCGATACAGACTTCCGGTTTTACCTTTAAGATAAAGGTCTGGTCGGGCAATAAAAAGCTATCATTCAATTTTATCAACCACTCCAAGTCCAAACCTTCTGAAGTCCCATAAGCAAAGGTAGAAAAGAAATAGCGGTCAGATATGACCCACTTCCCTTCTTTCAGGGCTGGAACAATAACTTTTTCTAAATGCTCCTTCCGATCTTGGGAAAACAGTTCTTGGAGCTTAGCCGGTTCAGTTTTTATCTTTTCATCTAAAATCTCTTTTACTCTTCTGCCAGCTACAGAATCTAATGTCGGCTCTTTTGTTGTAACAACTTGAAAACCTTTTTCTATTAAAAAGTTTTTGAGAAGAGATGTTTGAGTCGATTGGCCGGAGCCATCAAGTCCCTCGAAAACAATAAACTTTCCAGAATAATTGTTTTTTTTCATAAACTTTGAGATATTTGATAATTTAATATAACATAGCTGAGTTATAAAAAAAAGAGATTTTTCATAACCCTCCAGTCACAATACGTAATTGAAAAGCCGGACACCATATTATGTATGTCCGGCCGTTGAACGCTGTTGAAAGCGTTTTGTGGTATTACCACGATTGTCCAAAGGGCAAAGGATCAAAGGTCTGAAGGCCTAAGTTCCAAAGTCCTGAGGACTTACTTGCGCACGCCAGCGAACCGACAAGATGCCGTCCCAAACAGAGTCGAAGTAGCCCAGGAGCAGCCTGCGAACACCAGAGAGCCCGAACAGAAAGGCCACAAGACGACCACCACGGAGCCTGCAGACGGAGCCGAGGGCGACCACCGGGAACTTCCTCTGGAGGTCTGGCTCTTTCTTGGCCAGGCCAAGGAGATCCCAGATTGTGGCAGGCTTGTAGCCTGCCTTGTCCATCTCAACGATGACTGCCGTGGAGGACATGGTCCTGCCGAAGTGGAAGAGGACGACTTCCTTTTCCTTGTTCTGACCGTTGGCTGGCTTGGGGAAGTTTGCGGAGGTGATGTTCTCGTTGCTCCAGTTGAAGCTTCCCAGCCTCGTTGCTTCCTCCACGGACAGGGTCTCATCGACCAGGACTGTGAAGGTGTGGGTGATGAAGTTCATCGCTGACTCCTTTGAGCTTTTCGCTCTTTGGGTTCTCACTGCCTGTGAGCTGAAGGGCTTGGCTGTAGCAGCCATAGCCAGGAAATACCGAAGGTTTCAGTATCTTTTGGCTATGGCTGCTGGATAGCAAGTATTTGATAATAAAAAGAACAAATTTATTATATTTATACTAATGAGTATTTTAAGTTTTGTCAAGTTATAAAAATGACTTCCTCTCTATCTTTCCTTCTGGTTGAAACGGGGTTTCCCATAAGAAAACAAAAACAAGGGCCTATCCCCTGTTTTAAATTACTTTTATCTATGCTGTTTTTCCGCCGTATCTATATTTATCTTCGACAATATCTTTTTCCCGCCACTCATCCACCCAGTCATTTATTTTATGGACGAAAATTTCGCCATCTTTCAATGCAATAAAGTTATCCATCCCCGAATTAACAATCATTCTTTTGCAAAAAAAACAGGGAAAAGCATTTAATTTATCCCCTGTCTTGGCGTCTTCGATATAAAGATACATGGAGCCCCCAAGCAAACTAACGCCGGCCCTGGCGGCATTTATTATGGCATTAGCTTCAGCATGAACGCTCCGGCAAAGCTCGTATTTTGTTCCTCTAGGCACATTTAATTCATCTCTCAAACAGTTTCCTCTTTCTAAACAGTCCTTTGTTTTTCTAGGAGCTCCAATATAACCAGTAGAAATAATTTGGTCATTGCAAACAATTATAGCGCCTCCCTTGCTTCTAAAGCAGGTGGAACGCTCGGCAACTTCTTTGGCAATATTAAGATAGTATTGATCTTTTGAAGGTCTCATAGCTATTTAATAATTTTAATGGGTGCATGATTATTGTTTCAAATTATAAAATTTTTATCCGTTTGATATGATTATACTCTGCCAAAAAACTCTGTCAATTATTTTATTTTCCATAATTTTCGACATATAGCTTTAAAATTTTATTTTTAATTTTTTGTGCATTCCCATGGCTTAACAAACCAAAATAAGAATTAAGCGTCTTTGAAGAATTCTTTTCTAAAAGTCTTTTGAATATTCTATTTTTAGTTTTATTCCTTATAACCCTATGGCCTGGAAAACTAACCCAGCCTAAAAAATCAACGCCGGAGTACAGGGTTTTAATAAAAATTTTATCGGGGTGTAATTCAAGATTTAAATTGTCCTGCAAAAAATTTCTGATAACGGGAATTATTTCTTTCAGATAATTTTCATCTTCTGACAGGATTACGAAATCATCGGCATATCTGATATAGTATTTTACTTTCATTTTATGTTTTATGAATTGGTCAAGCTCATTCATATAAACATTGGCAAAAAGCTGGGAGGTTAGGTTTCCAAGGGGTAGGCCACTCGACTTAAAACTGGAAATTATTTTTCTTAACAGACCAATAATATCTTTATCTGCGATGTATTGTCCTAAAATATTTATTAGAATATCTTGATCAACGCTAGCGAAAAACTTTTTAATGTCGCATTTCAAAACCCAGCAGGTTTTAGTATTGTTTTTTGAGACTATATAGCCAAACTTTCTAAACCTGTTTATAGCCTTGTGCGTTCCTTTACCATTTCTGCAGGAAAATGAATCTGAAATAAATGTTTTGTCGAAAAACGGGTATAATATACGATGCACGGCATGGTGCAATAGCCTATCGCGAACACTGGCTTTGTGGATTGTCCTCGGTTTTGGGTCGTTTATTCTGAAACGTTCGTATCCGCCATGTTTGTATGCGCGGTTTTTCAGATCATTGTGCAGTAATAAAATGTTGTCCATCAAATAAAATGAAAATATCTGGACGTCTTTTTTATTCTTCTTCCCCTTGATAAACTCCTGCCAGGCCAAAAGCAAATTATCAATGCTAATAACATCTTCAAATTTATGACTCAACTGTGTTTTCATAATCAAAATATAAATAATAACGAAGCTTCTTCCCAAAAACTTTTACCTATTTTAGAGAAAACAAAAAGTGCTTATCTTTTCTGGTATCAACACTATTTGATTATACCAAAAACGCATAGGTATTCTTTGGGAGAAAAAATTGATAATCTTTTTACCGACGCAATAGAGGCGATTATTGCTGGCAGCTTCCTCGGACAAATGGAAAAACTGCCCTATGTGCGCTTAGCAATAAGAAAAATGGATACTTTAAAAATATTTTTAATGATCCTCTGGGAAACTAAATCTGTTGATAACAAAAAATATATTGCTCTTTCGATAGAAATAAATGAGATTGGCAGAATGCTCGGAGGCTGGTCGGGTCAACTCAAAAAACAAAACTCTCCCATAAAAACGGGAGAGAAATGAAGAGAATTTCGCACGCCAGCGAACCGATAGTTGTCGTTCCAATCATTGTCGAAGTAGTTCAGGTTCAGCTTGCGATCACCAGAGTTCTCGTACAGATAGGCCACATGACGATTACCATTGAGCTTGCAGACGGAAATGTGCAGAATATCGCCCATGCCACTACCCTTCGAATGCTCTCGGGGCTGTATCGTATTCGGCATCATAATGCCATAATATTTGCACCAAGTATCCTCGTTTTTTCGAAGTGTCTTCATACGCCATTCTATCCGAAACCGTAATCGCGGATACTCTCGACGTATGAATACTGGATTCGGCAGTCGGAAACCTTGGTCTCCGTCATATTCGCCTAATACCATTTTTATCTTATCACAAATTGAAAAGCCGGACACCATATTATGTATGTCCGGCCGTTGAACGCTGTTGAAAGCGTTTTGTGGTATTACCACGATTGTCCAAAGGGCAAAGGATCAAAGGTCTGAAGGCCTAAGTTCCAAAGTCCTGAGGACTTACTTGCGCACGCCAGCGAACCGAAAGCAGCCGCTCCAATCACTGCCGAAGTAGTCCAGGCTCAGCCTGCGATCACCAGAGCTCTCGCACAGATAGGCCACACGACGATGACCATTGAGCCTGCAGACGGATCCGAGAGCCAATATTGGGAACTTCCTCTGGAGGTCTGGCTCTTTGACGGCCAGGCCAAGGAGATCCCAGATTGTGGCAGGCTTGTAGCCTGCCTTGTCCATCTCGGCAATGACTGCCTCGGAGGACATGTTCCTGCCGAAGTGGAAGAGAACGACTTCCTTCTCCAGTTTCTGGCCGCTGGCTGGCTTGGGGAAGTTCACGGAGGTGATGTTCTCGTTGCTCCGGTCGAAGCTCCCTAGCTTCACTGCTTCCTCCACGGACAGGGTCTCGTCGACCAGGACTGTGAACTTGGTGATGAAGCTGATCACCTTCGTGATCACTTCGATTGCGCCACGGAGGATGCCTCGAGCAACCTCCACCCCGCCCAAGATGTTGAGCAAGGCCTCGTCCTCTCCGCGTGTCCAGTCTCCATACTTACTCATACTGTTCCCTTCCTCGGCTAAAAGCCGATGGATTTCCATCTGCCCGATGGTTGAGGGGCTTGACCACAGTAGTCATAGCCAGAAAATACCGAAGGTTTCAGTATCTTTTGGCTATGACTACCGAATCACAAGTAATATTTAAATAGAAAAGAACTAATCTTACTATTTTCAATTATACCACTATAAGAAATATTGTCAAGTGTTAAAAAACAAAAAACGGACTTATTACATCCGTTTTTCATTTCCAAACTATTCAGTGATTTCAATCCCCATATTTTTTGCTGTCCCTCCGATTATCTTCATTGCTTTTTCAACATCATCTGTATTCAGGTCTTCTAGCTTTGTCTGGGCGATTTCTCTCAATTGCGCTTTGGTAATCTTACCAACTTTCTTTTTATTAGGCTCGCCGGAACCTTTTTCAATTCCAGCCGCTTTCTTTAATAATTCTGATGCTGGCGGTTTTTTAAACTTCAGATTATATGTCCTATCTACAAAGATAGTTACTTCAACCGGAATAACGAATCCTGCCTGGGCTTTAGTTGCATCATTGAACTTCTGGCAGAACTCAGAAATATTCAAACCATGGGGAGCCAAAGCTGGTCCAACTGGAGGGGCCGGAGTAGCCTTGCCAGCCTGTATTTGAAGTTTAACAACTGTTTTTATTTGCTTTGCCATATTTTAATATATATTATACTTTTTTAATCTGTAATGAATCTAATTCAACTGGGGTATCTCGACCAAACATATTAACAAGGACCTTAACCTTTCCTCTCTCCGGATCAACCTCTGAAACTTTTCCTTCAAAACCTTTGAAAGGACCATCTGTAATTTTCACTAATGAATCAATCTCAACATCAATCTTAAAGTTAGGCTCTTTAATCTCCATCTTCTTCATTAAATAGTCTACCTCTTCTTTAGAAACAGGTAAAGGAGTAGTCCCAGCCCCAATAAATCCGGTAACACGAGGAGTATTCCTAACCACATACCAGGAGGCATCAGTTACTACCATTTCAACCAGGACATAGCCGGGATAAATCTTTTCTTCTATCACTTTTCTCTTGCCGTTTTTGATTTTTATCTTTCTTTCTTTGGGAACTATAATATTGAAGATATGATCTTCCATACCCAAGCTTTCAATCCTCTGCTTCAGGTTTTTAGCAACAGCATCCTCGTAGCCGGAATAGGTATGGATTACGTACCAATTTTTATTTTGTTCAACTGTCTGTTTTGGCATATCTTTTTAATATCCGCGGTATAGTATGAATTTCTTGATTAAAGTGGTGAAGATATAGTCTAAACCACCTAAGAAGAAAGAAACCGCTAAAGTTACTAAGATTATGATCAAGGTGTATCTGAAAAGTTGTTGGCGGTTCAGCCAATTCACCTTTTTGAGCTCTAAATACACTTCTTTCAAAAAACTCTTAATTTTTTGTCTTGATTCTGCGATTTTCATGGTTTTTAAAATGGCCGTCTGGCCATCTAAATATAGATTAACCAAACTAAAAGAGAAAGTCAAGCCTAGACATCCAAATTCTTCACCGTCTTGGCATGAGTCTGAATAAACTTCTTTCTCGGCAATACTTCTTCGCCCATTAAGATATCAAAAATCTTATCTGCTTCCCTAGTGTCATCAACCGTCACCCTTAATAATAACCTATTCTGGGGATTCATTGTCGTCTCCCACAATTGTTCCGGGTTCATTTCTCCCAAACCTTTATATCGCTGGATAGAAACACCCTGCGCTCTGTCTAAAGATTTTATAACCTGCGCTTTCTGCTCGTCGTTATATGCATATTTTATTTCTTTACCAGCCTGGATTCTGTAAAGCGGTGGCTGGGCAACATAGATATATCCAGCATCAACTAATGGCTTGAAATGGCGATAGAAAAAAGTCAGAAGCAAGGTTCTGATATGAGAACCATCGACATCAGCATCAGTCATAATGATAATCCTGTGGTATCTTAAATTTTCAATATTAAAGTCTTCCCCTATGGCAGTTCCTAATGCAATAACCAAAGCCCTTATTTCTTTTGAATCTAGCATTTTGTCTAAACGGGCTCTTTCCACATTCAAAATCTTACCTCTTAAAGGCAGAATTGCTTGGAAGTGCCTGTCTCTTGCCTGCCTCGAACTATTATGGACAAATATGCCAGAACCTAGAGCGAAATTATGAGTACCCTCAACTTCTAAATCATAAACATCCACCCTTTCAGATAATTTAATTATTTTTTTGATCTTATGGTTATAATTTAACACGGCTTCTTTCAACTTTTGTTCATTACCACTAAAAAATCTATCGCAAATCGTATCGTATTTTAAAACACTTTTATCATTTTTTTTGAATCTCTCTTTATCATATTTTTTAACATCTATTTTCTGATATTTCCCGTAGATTTCTTTCAGCAATTTTAAAGCCTTATTCAAATATGTCTGGTTATATGCGATTTTTCTCTTTTCTCTAAAACTAGAGGTCCATTGCTTTTTGGTTTGTTCTGCTCTCCAAATCAACAGATCTTTATTCTGCCATTCTTGCTTAGCCAATAAACAAAGTACTTCTTTCTTTTCCGGGTGAGTTTCAAAATATACTCTTATCCTTTCTGATTGACTTTTTCTATTGTTTTTATCGGCCCAATATTTCTTTTGGATTATACTCAAAAGATTATTATTTTTTTCTCGATATTCCGAATTATTTTTATAAAACTCTAAAAACTTCTGACCCATATATCTTTTATAATCTCCGCTCTCCCATTGCTTTTTTGCTCTTTTGCTTAACATTTTTCTCATTTCTGGCTTTAGCATTGTCGCCTTAATCTTTTGCCTGTATTCTTCTGATTGATGGGCTTCCCTTATTTTTTCTTGGACCTCTGGCCTTGCCATCGTTTCTTTTACTATGCTCGCGTGCAATTCTAAATGTTCCTGTTTATTCATCCGAATCAAATTATCAGGATTGTTATTCAATTTTCTAAAATCGCAATGATGGATAACGTCCTGCTTATTTTTCTCCTTTAGACAAACAGCTTGATTAGAATTGTATTCATCGGCTAGAAAATGGGTATAAATCCACTTATGCATTTTAGACTCATAGACCATTTCGTAACCATCGATCTTATTTCCCTTTTTAATGCTTGAATGTTTTTTATACAAAGGCATCAGGGAATCTTTTAAAGTAAGACCCTCTGCTTTTTTATAAGAACCGTCTTTTAACAGAAACAAATGGTCAGGAGTACAAATAATCTCTTCGTTATTATCAAGAATAATTTTTACAACTTCGGCATTCTCCCGTGTCTTCCGCGGAGCCTTGATTAAACCTACTCCTACCCTGCCATCTTCTTTTATTGTATAACAATAATTTTTCTTTCCTTCTTTATTTTCTTTTATTAATTCTTTGAAGGTTAAATTTCTATTATCAACTAAAGCAACCTTTGTATCTCCAGAAAAACATCCTCCGGCTGATTCTCCTTCGACTATGTATAATTCTGACTCTTCTGGATTCTTCGAAAGACAATCTGAAAGCTTGCCGGGCAAAGCCAATCCTTCCAGGATTCCTTTTCTTAAAACTGTCTGACGGGCGCTCTTTGCCGCTTCCCTAGCTTTAGCCGCTAAAAGGCAGTTCTCAACAATTCCTTTAGCATCTGAAGGATATCTTTCCAAATAATCACTTAAACCTTCTGCTACGGCTGATTCTACGGCATTCTTTGCCTCTGGGTTTCCTAATTTTGCTTTTGTCTGGCCTTCAAATTGAGGGTTTCTCAATTTAACCAGAACAACAGAAGTTAAACCTTCTCTGACATCCTCACCTGAAAAGTTATCATCTTTTTCTTTAATGAATCCTTCCCTTCTTGCATAATCATTGAGGGATCTTGTCAAAGCAGCCCTGAGGCCGGTAAGATGGGTTCCGCCTTCCGGGGTATAAATATTATTAGCAAAGCTTTCTTCGATGCACTCCATTTCCTGGGTGTATTGAAAAGCTGCTTCAACCGCAATATCATTTTTTGTAGTTGAAACGCTGAAAATGTTCGGATTGCGGGGAGTATTTCCACCAACCAAGTATTTTACATAAGAAGCAACTCCTCCTTCAAAATAGAAGGAATAACTTGTTTTTTCCTTTCCTCTTTCATCTTTGAACGTTATCCTGACTCCTTTTGTCAGATAAGCCTGCTGTCGAAGATGGCTTAGAATTCTTTTTGAATCAAACTTTATCTCTTTGAATATTTCCGGATCAGGCTGGAAAGTAATAAAGGTTCCTGTCTTTTTGCAGATTCCTATTTTTTTCACCGGAGCTTTTACATCGCCCTTTTCATACTCCTGCATATATAGCCCTCCGTCTCTGCAGACTTCAGCTTTCATATGGGTAGATAAAGCGCAAACAACTGAAACTCCAACACCGTGCAAACCGCCAGATACCTGATAAGCTTTGCTCCCGAACTTTCCGCCGGCATGTAATACTGTCATTACTGTTTCCAAAGCTGACTTTTTTGTCTGCTGATGCTTTTCAACCGGAATACCTCTGCCATCATCAGCAACCTTAACCACATCATCCGCTAAAAGTGAAACATCTATGTTCTTGCAATATCCGGCCATTGCCTCATCAAGAGAATTATCAACAACTTCCCAAATCAGATGGTGCAAACCGTCTAATCCGGTTGACCCGATATACATGGCTGGCCTTTTCCTTACCGCTTCCAGCCCTTTAAGGACATAAATATCCTTAGCTGTATACTCCCCTTCTTTTCTTGTGTCTTTTTTATCTTCCATAATTTTAACGTAAAATAGCGTTTAAGTTTTGTTTTGTTTTTTCTCTTATTTCTTCTTGAACCTTGTTTATCTCTTCGTTAGTCAGGGTTCTTTCCGGCGATCTGTAAACTATGTGGAATGTATAGCTCTTTTTGTCTTTGCCGAATTTCTCTTCATTCTCATAACTGTCTAAAACCTTTACTTCTTCAATCAGGTTATCAGCGCAATCTCTGACAATTTCATAATAGTTGTTCAAATTCATGTCTTTATCAATAACAAAAGAAACATCTCTTGAAGTTGCGGGATATTTGCTTACTTCTTTGTACTGGCTGTTGATATCTTTAAACTGGCTGGTGATTCTCGGATCCTCCGACCAGAGTATTCTTATATCCCCAATCCCCATTTTGACCATTGCCAGCCTGTCCAAGCCAAAACCGAAAGCCCATCCATTATATATTTCAGGGTCTATTCCGAAGTTCTTTAAAACTTGCTGATGAACCAGGCCTGAACCGACAACTTCCATCCAATCGCCATTGAACATGATATCCATTTCAACGGAAGGATCTGTGAAAGGAAATGAATCGACTAAAAATTTGTATTCAACGTCTTTTCCGAAGATGCTTTTGGCAATATCGATTTCAACATTCTCCAAGTCTTTCTGGGTTATAACCATCTGGCTTTTCTTGCATATGTACAAGCCGTCTATCTGATGGAAGGCAGGAAAATGATTTCTGTCAATTTCATCTTTCCGGAAAACTATCCCAGTTGATAGAATACCGATCTGGCCTTCTTTTTCCAGTGTTTTTAAAACCTCGTCATTCCTCAGACAGAAAGGCCACATAGTCGTTGTCTGCGTTCTTAACATATCTTTATCGGTAAGATAGTAAGTATCAGTTTCTCTCCTGCTGGGATGGTCTTTGGAGGTATTTAAAACATCGAAGTTCTCTTCAACTGTAACTATCTTGGGAAAATCAACTAAGCTAAAATCTTTAAACCTTTCCAGTTTTATTATCCGATCGACTAAAATCTTAACAGGAGAATTCTGCTTTTTTGTCAGGTCAGGAAGCTTTAACAGCTTCTTGATTCTTTCTGCTTTGATGTCGTTTTTCTTTTCCAACTCATCAATCAAAGCCTTTTCCCTAGGATTATTTATTACTATATTTTTCTCCATATTTAAGCTGAAACTAATAACTCTATTTTACCCTAAAAATAGACTGAAAGCAAGGGTTAAACTGGGGATAAATCGTATGTAAAAAAATCCCCGCGAAATCGCCTTCCGCGGGTATTGTTAGACAGCATCTAGAACTTGAACGACAGCCCAGCGCCGTAAATAACTTGAGTATTTCGACCGTCCCCTAGGTCATGGAACGGACCAGCAACTCGAATCCAGAAAGGTTCAACGGCAAACCACGACTTCCTGTGAAACAGAAGGCGTCCCCGGATGCTCTTTCCTGCTTTTCTGGCGCTCGACAAGTTTTGACCAGTCTTGAACTATCTTTTTATTCATATTTTTGGTTTAAGGAGATATATTGGCGAAACTTTCGTTAGATTATGGTCATTTGAATAAAGAGTTCTTTCGATTGTAAAACATTTATTGATATATTCCTCCCCGTCTTTTTCCAGATGGACGGTCCAGTATTTATCTTTCATATGCCACCATGTATTTAAAAACCTATCGAAAATTTCACCTTCTATGCTGTCATTCTTAAATTTACCCTTTAAAAGGTTGATCTCTTTTTCAAAATATTTTAATGATTGCTTTTGCTCTTTGTTCTTGAACCAGCTGTCCCAGATTAAATCTTCAGCTGCCCAATTTACCGCTTGCTTGATACTGAGCTCCTGATTTAAAACTTTATCAACATATTTCTTGAAAATATCTTCTGCTTTTTTGAATTTAGGGCTATTACCCATAAACATACTGCGAGTAATGAAATAACCGTTATTAGAAAGCAATCTCTTCATCTCATTTAAAAATAAATCCTGATACTCGTCGCTGAGGTTGCATATTACATAATCGCCGATAATAACGTCTGCAGTTTTACTCGGCAGTTTAGTATCTATCCAATTTGCTTTTATAAACCTTTCCTTTTTATTCTTATTCTCGGTCAGTTGGCTCATTGCTTTATACATATCAACTGTCATATCGACACAAATAACTTCTGCGCCCTGGATAATGCTGTATTTATAAAGCATATCTCTTATCTCCGGAGTAGAACCCAAAACTATGACTTTAGGATTTTTCTTCCCTTTTAAAACCGCTCCAACTAAAAGGTTGTAGTTAAAAATATCATTTTTACTCGGTCTTCCCGGTTCGGTAAATTCCTGCCACATCTTTCCCATTTTCTGCCAGCGTTTTTGATGGGTTCCAAATTTTTTCTGATTAAGTTTAGTCATGTATTTAAAAGATATATTATTCTTTACTATACATCTTTTTATTATTCTTTCAACTAATGGATTTATGTCTAAAATAACTAGATTTATTATTCTTATAAATGTAAAAGGGCCGTACCGGATGGTCGTGCCCTATGTTCCCTGTTGCAGGCCAGGGGAGGCCTTTGTCACTCAGTGGGATAGAAGTCGATCTTGCAGCCTTCCATCCCTTCGCCAACGATGTAGATGCCTTCGCAGTCTACTCGGTCGGCGAACTCACCGAAGTGGCCGTTGTGGGTCCTGAAGACCCACACACTTTCATCGTCCCCGGTCGCTCTAGACCAGATGACGATCTGCTCCCAGGGCCCGGTCTCCACCTTGCAGGTGATGACCTTGTGAACCCACACTCGGGTTCCACGGACAGGCACATCACCCGTGAGGGTGATCGGTTTGCTTTCGCCGCCGACACCACTGAGGTTGCGCATCGTTGTGCAACCCGCCGCCAGAACCAACACCAGGACCACTAGGATCGCTTTCATGACCTTTTCTTCCTTTCACGAGACACACCCTTGGACACACTTGACCAAACGATTCAGCCTTTCTTCGTACCTCCTTCCGTTAGTTTGTGAATGTTATGAACTAATATTATTATAGCATATAGTAGATATATGTCAATAGGTTAGGAACTAAAAAAACACCCTGATTAAAGGGTGGTTTTACAGATTATTTTAATCTATCGCGCTCTTCCCTGCTAAATATCCTGTGCTCCAGCAGGCTTGTAGATTGAATCCCCCAGTCCTAGCGTCTATATCAATCATTTCCCCTGCGAAGAATAAATTATCGATTATTTTCGATTTCATAGTTTTATCGTCTATTTCTTTCAGCAGAACTCCACCGCTTGTGACCATAGCTGATTCAAACCCTAATAATCCGCTTGCTGTAACTTCCATCTGTTTTAAACTCTTCGCAATAGCCTCTCTTTCTTTTTTAGTAATATTATTGGCCTGTTTGCCAGCTTCTATTCCCGATATTTTGATAAAGACAGGGATAAGCCTTTGCGGCATAAGATCTGCAAGAAACCCTTTAACAGATTTCTTTGGGTTTTTAATAATCTTTTCTTGAATTCTTCTATCCAAATCCTTTGTGTTCAAACCTGGAAAAAGGTCTAAATTCAGCCTTACCTCCCCCTGCTTTAACAATTCTCCTACTCTTCTGCTTAAATTCAAGATTACGGGCCCGCTTAAACCGAAATGAGTAAATAGAACGTCTCCTGTTTCTTGGAAATATTTCTTACCGCCCTGGAAAATACTTACTCCAGCGTTTTTTAGCGCTAATCCCTGTAAATCCCAATTCTCTTTTATTTTTAGAGGCACCAAAGCTGGCGAAGGTTCGCTTACTTTATGCCCGAGATCTTTCACCCATTTAAACCCATCACCCGTAGAACCGGTGGCAGGATAAGATTTTCCCCCAGTACAAAAGACGTATTTGCCGGCAATCACTTCTTTGTCCCCCGCTACTAGCTTTTCAATTTTATTATTTTTCGAAATGACTCTTGAAACTTGAGAATTAAAAGAAATAGCAACATTGTTTTTTAGCAGATGTCTTTTTAATGCATTCAAGACATCGGCTGCTTTCCCGCTTGCTGGAAAAACCCTGCTATTATCTTCTATTTTTGTCTTAACTCCCAATCCTTCAAAGAAACCAATAACTTCTTTCGGCCCGAAAACAGAAAAAGCATGGAAAAGGAATTTTCCATTTTTACCATAATTCCCGACTAGCTTTTTGAGATTGAATTCTGCGTTTGTTATATTGCACCTGGCGTTGCCGGTTAAAAGAAGCTTCTTGCCAAGCTCTTTGTTCTTCTCTAGTAATATGACTCTGGCTCCTGATTCTGCCGCTGATATAGATGCCATCATTCCGGCAGGACCTCCTCCGATTATTGCTACATCAAAAGTTTTTGCATCCATTATATCTTTATTATCTCTTCCCATGGCAGACCCGGTTTTCCAAAATGGCCGTAAGCTGCAGTCTTCTGGTAAATCGGCTGGCGCAGATTCAGTTTTTCGATAATAGCCTTGGGCTTGAAATCAAAGTTCTTCTTGACTATATCCTGCAGGCTTTCTCCTTTTTCGTTGAAAGCATCAATCATTAGAGGCTCTGCTCTCCCGATAGCATAAGCTACGGAAACCAGGCATTGTTTTGCATAACCGTTGGCAACTATATTCTTCGCTGCGAACCTAGCCATATATGCGGCTGACCTGTCTACTTTGCTTGGATCCTTGCCGGAAAAGCATCCTCCGCCATGAGGAATCAAGCCGCCATATGTATCTACCATTATCTTCCTTCCGGTAAGTCCTGTGTCTGCTTCGAATCCTCCCTGGACGAATCTGCCTGTAGGGTTTACCAGTATTTCTATTCCTGAAACGTCTCCGATAGCCGGTTTTATCAGATGTTCTGTTAAAAGATCTTTAATTTTCGGAACATCGATCTTTTCATCGTGCTGGCAGGAAATCAGAACTTTGGTAATTCTTCCGTTTTCAATGGTGACTTGGGTTTTCCCGTCTGGCTTCATCCACCAGAACTCTTTATTACTCCTCCTCAAATCTTCTAGGCCTTTTGCTAATTTATGAGACATAACAACAGCCAACGGCATAAACTCCGGGGTTTCGTCTGTTGCATAGCCGTACATTATCCCCTGGTCTCCTGCTCCGCCAGTATCTACTCCCTGGGCAATATCCGGAGACTGGGCTACGACATTAACAATGACTTTTATCTCCTGCTGGTAGCCGATATTTCTATACACTTCCTTGGCTATTTTTTCAAAATCAACTTTTGCCAAAGATGTAATTTCTCCGCCGACTATCAATAACCCATGGCCGCCGAATGATTCCATTGCTACCCGGCTTTGCGGGTCCTGCCTCAAGCATTCATCTAATATAGCGTCAGATATCTGGTCGCACATTTTATCCGGATGGCCGGATGTGACGCTTTCAACCGTATATGTTTTGAGATTATATATCATATATTTTTATTTATTAATTATTAATAAAAAATCTCCTTACAAAAAGGAGAAAAATACGAAATGCTTATCTTTCCCCTGATAGGGCTGGATTTGGCACCTTTCTTTAAATGAATTAAAGTAGGTTGTCGGCAGGTTTGACGGGCCAGTTCCCTTCCTGCTCTCTTGATAGTTTAAATTTTATTTATTCATTTTATCAGATTAAAAAATCGTGTCAAATTACAACGCTCCCAAATCCAGGGTAAAATCCACCCTTATCTTTTCTACAAAGTCTTGGGCGTGGCTTACCAGTATCATGGCGCCTTCAAAATCATTAACTGCTTTTGCAATCACCGGGATATGGCGGAAATTAATATGGTTTGTAGGTTCGTCCAGAATAAGCAATCCTGGTTTTCCTAATGCTATTGCAGCAAAAGCAACTAATCCCTTTTGGCCTTCAGAAAGCGATCCAATTTTAGCTTTTAATATCTCTGCATCTAGAAGAAACCCGGCTGCGTGAGCTCTCAAATCCTGTTCCGTGCCATCGCTTCCCATTGCTTTTGAAAGCGCCTGATGGACAGTTTCATCAAAATCCAATGTTGAGAAATCTTGCCTATAGTATCCGATTTTAACTTCAGTCTTAACGTGCTCCCCTTTTGCATGACCCGAAGCCAGTTTTTCTAAAAGAGTAGTTTTACCGATTCCATTCGGTCCAATCAAAAGCAATCTTTCTTTTTTATTTAAAGTTACGTTTACTTTTTTATTCACAAACTTATGGTTTACTGCGATTGCAACGGAATTTAATTGCAGAATTACGCCTCCAATATCTTTTTGGGACGGAATAGTAAAGTTCTTTATTGTCTTGTCTTCTCTTCTTAACTCTACAACCTCGCCCTCCAGCTCCTCGATCTTCTCTCTCATCTTCGAGGAAACGTCTCTCAGATGCCCTCCTTTCTGGGCAAAGAAATTAGCCTGCTCTTTTCTGTGGGAAATATCTTTTTCTAATCTGATGTTCTTCATACGCTCTCTTTCCAAGCGCATCCTGATTTCTTCAACAACATCAAGATAGTCGCCTGTATATTGCTCAACTTTTTTTGAAAATATATCCAGATAAAGCACGCCTTGGGTAAAAGTGTTTAAAAAATCTGCATCATGAGAAATAACAATACAGGTTTTTGGATAATCAATAATAAATTTTGTTAAATGGGCAATGCCCGCTTTATCCAGATTATTTGTCGGCTCGTCTAATAAAAGCAGGTCTGGGTTTTTTATCAAAGCTGATGCTAAAAGAAGCCTTGCCTGCTGGCCCCCGGAGAGATTTTTAATTACTTTATCATGCGGAAAAGAAATGTTCGTTATTTTCAAAACATCGTCAATTTTTTTATCAATATCATATGTTTTTCCTGAAAAACACTTTTCAAAGAATTCTTTTATGGTCAGTTCTAAATCTTGACGAGGAATTACCTGTTTAGCTGTAGCTATCGTCAAATCTTTATTTACATTAATCGCACCTGAATCAGGACTTGATTCGCCAGTTATCAACTGAAAAATCGTGCTCTTGCCCGCGCCATTCTGCCCCATCAATGTAATTTTCGAACCTCTGCGTACAGAAAAGCTGGCCTCATTTAAAATTGGCTTATTCGCTCCCCATTCAAAAGAAACATTATTAAATTTTACTATTATTTCATCTGACAGCATGATAAATATGTTACTCTGTTTTTCGATAAACATCCAGCCTGGTTAAAAGAAAAGCCCGCCGAGACAGAAGAGCTTTCTGCCTGGCGGGTATATTGATCCGTTTAGAGAGACACGCGTTTGCCGCATGAAAAGCAAACAAACCTGCCGTGATCGTCCTCGGCAGTCATTGGCTCTCCGCAACATTGCGGTGTCTGGCCACCTCGTTGTATGAGATCTGTCCTATCCCAGTAGGAATCGACTGGTATGCCTTCGTCGTCTGGCAGACTCTCGACTCGAGACAGACAGACCATACAAAGATCCTTGCCCAGCTTCCGCCAGCAGGCAATACACATCGGCATATTGCATCCTCTGCATTCGAAAATGTGTGCAGAACATAGTCCGGCACCGCATTCAACGCAGTGCGTTGTAACGGTTGCGGTATTGGGCTCGGAGCAGGAGACACAATTCACGCTTTTCTCAGCCATGACATTCTTCCTTCCTTGTCTGTGGTGTTCTATACCTCCCAAACCCAGCATTGAGGTGTCAGGCCGCCGGTTGGCATGTCCGCGACCGGAACAGAACATTTCCCACCCAGCCTTTCCCAGCAGGTAATACACATCGGCCTACTGCATTCTTCGCATCCGAAAACGTGTACAGAGCATAGTTCGGCACCGCATTCAACGCAAGTTGTTTCAGCAGGTTTGGAGCAGGAAACACACTTCTTAGCCATGGCATCACCCCTTCCTTTCTTGTATTATCCTGAGAGCAAGAGTCGTGTTTTGAGCAGTGGCAATTCTTCCTATTGGAGAAAGACCCGTTCTGTTCCTGAATACTATCCTTCTCAGTTCCTTTAAAGACAGCCTTCTGAGCTTTTCTTCTTCCATCGGTTGAGCCGACGGTTTAAACCACTTTACATACTTTCCCATCTGGTCATACTCCTTAATGTTAAAGGACCGATTATTTATTTTACTTTACACTAATACTAATTATTGATTTGTCAATCAAAAACCGCCTTGGATATAAGACGGTTTCTTCTGCGCGAATTGGCAAACTGATCACATTAATTTTTATCATATTTTTTACGAAAATCCTTTTCGTCTCCGAAACGGGCGAAACTCTGGCTAACCTGGTCTTCCTGTGTTTTGAAGCCAGGCCTGTTCTCGTGCATAATGCCGCACCAATATTTTTCAGTCCGGCCGGCAATTTCTTTCCAATAACGGCAAACTCCATTAACATATCCGCAATACGTGCAGCCTATTTTTTCCAGGCCGTTCAAATATGCCAGCCTATTCCGGTCAAAAATTAAAATATATTCAGAACGTTTAACCCATTTAATCTTATATATCGGAAAACAAACAAGCTGATACAGGGCAGCAGTTAAATCAAGAGCCACAATAAATGGCAGAGGCAGCCAGATGAACGGCATTGATAATAGAAGGAGCCAAAACCGGGTTGATCTGTATTTACGATAATTCATACGATTTGATTAATTAAATGCTATATCATACCAAAAAAGCTCGGACTTTTGAATAACATTAAAAAACATTATTCGATGCTAAGCGGACTCGTGGGATACTTTAAGATTTTTCCGGCTTGGTTTTATTTTTATAAAATATTTTGCGGTTTCAATTATGGCTACCAGAAGAAATGCCTTTACAATTAACAAACTCCACTGATATGCATGCAAAGGAGCAATATTCAAAAGTTGCTGGGTAAATGGCAGATAAGTAACAACTACTGCCAGCAACAAGCTAAAGGCGACAACCATAAACAACCATTTGTTCGACCAAAAATTTTCATAGTGCCAGAACGGCTTTCTTAAAGTTCTGCATGAAAAAATATAAATTACGGAGCTGAAGGCTAAAGACATAAAAGACATTGTCTGGCCCATTTTTAAATCTCCGCGATACAACCCAAAATACCAAAAAAATCCCAAAGACAAGAACCCCGAAAGCAGAGAAATTACAAATATCAGAAAAATACTGAGCTTGTCTAAAATAGGTTCTTCCATTCTTTTCGGGCCGTCAAGCATTGTTTCTTTTTCTTTCGGTTCAAACGCTAATATGAAATCCTCTGGCCCATCGCACAAAAGATGCAACCAGAGTATCTGCACAACAGTAAGCGGAAAAGGCCAATTCATTAAAAGCGCGCCAAAAATTACAACCACTTCTGCAAATGAATTAGAGAGTATAAATAAAATTATTTTTTTGATATTTTCAAAAACCAGCCGACCGACTTCAATTGCAGAAATAATTGTTTTAAAGTTACTATCTAGAAGAATCATGTCTGCGGTTTCTTTTGCCACCTCCGAGGCATCGCCCACAACGATTCCTACGTTTGATTTTTTTAAGGCCGGTGCATCATTTACCCCATCTCCTGTCATTGCCACAATTTCTCCTTTTTGCTGTAAAATATTAACTATCCTTAACTTTTGCTGCGGGGTAACGCGGGCAAATAGCAATACTTTATCAATCACTCTATTAAATTCTTCGTCCGACATTTTGTCAATTTCAGACCCTTCTAAGATTTCATCTGACTGAACTTCCATTCCTAAATATGCCATAACCTTTTCTGCTGTCCGATAATAATCTCCAGTTACGACTTTTATCTTAAGTCCTGATTTTTTCGCAATTGAAAGCGTTTCTTTCACCTCTTTTCTCGGCGGATCCCAAATGCCCAGCAATCCGTTCCACTGCAAGCCTGAAATATTTCTTGCTGAAATTATATCAATCTCCTCTTTAGATATCATTTTTGAAGCCAATCCAAGCACCTTAAGTCCTTTCTCCGCCCATTTATTCATCTGTTCCTCTGCCAGTTCTTTTTCTTCTACAGAAAAATTACACATAGAGATAATAATTTCCGGCGCTCCTTTTACAAAAAGCATATATTGCTCTCCCTCTTCTTCAAATACGTTTACGGTAGCCATAAACTTGTGCTCTGACCCGAAAGAAATTTCGAATATCCTTTCATGCGCATCATAAATTTCCTGCGCATTAAAATCTTTTAAGTCTTTAAGATATTCCCAAAGCGCAATTTCAACAGTATCATTCATATCATTGCAGAGGCACATGGTTAAAAGGCTATTTTTATCATCCCTAAAATGCGTTTCTGTAATTCTCATTATTCCTTCTGTAAGCGTGCCTGTTTTATCCATGCAAATTGTTGTAACAGACCCAAGCGTTTCAACAGCCAAGATTTTTTTGATAAGAGCTTTCCTTTTCAGACTATCTCTCATGGCAAGCACAAGTATCAAAGTAATAACTATCATCAGGGCTTCTGGAATTATAGCAATCAAAAGCACGGCCGAAAGTTCTACCATCTGCAAAAAATCCCGGCCTGTCAAAAAACCAAAAACAAAAACCAAAAGAGACAAAAAAACTGATATTAAAATTAAAGTCTGGGTCAATTTTTTCAAGCGTAATTGAAGCGTGGTAACCGGCTGGACGGTTTCTTTTAATGTTTTGGCAATTTCTCCAATTTTTGTTGCTAATCCTATTTCAGTAACTTTAAAAATTGTACGCCCCGAAACAACAATCGTCCCCATAAAAACATCATCCTCTTTTCTTTTAGCGACTGCTTCGCTTTCGCCGGTCAAAACAGCCTCATTTACGAAGAATGAAGCTGCTTCCAGTATTTTTCCGTCAGCCGGCACCCTATCACCCACTCCCAAAAAAACAATGTCACCAGGAACAATATCAGATGCCATTATTTTCTGCTTTTCACCGCCTCTAAGCACTTTAGCCTTCGGTTCAACCAGTTTTTTCAACGTATAAAGAGTTTTTTGCGTTTTGTGTTCCTGGAAAAACCCCATTATTGCGTTTACTATAACCACGGAAAATATAAGAACGATATCAAAATACTTTTGCAAAAATACGGAAATTAATCCCGCCAGCAAAAGTATATAAACCAACGGATTGGAAAATTGTGAAAGAAAAATTTTCAGTCCTGAAGCCTTTTTTTCTTCTGGCAGCACGTTTTTCCCGTATTTTATCTGCCTTCCTCTTATTTCTTGCGGAGAAAGATTTTCGTATTTCATTTTTAACAAAAGTAAAGTTTCTTAAATTACACCAAAAAAAACCGCCCAAGACGCCAAAAGGATCATACTAAATCTTTAAAGCAACCAACTGGCTCTTTTAAAAATGCTTTCTAAACCTTAAAAAATGGAAAAAATGAAGGAAGTTTAGGAAATTCAAATAATTCCATTCGCTATAATAAAATCCTAAAAAACCAAGGAATCCAAGAAATCCTAAAAAACCTAAAGACCAATTTAATTTTTCATTCATAACTTTTATAGTTTAATTATATTAATCTATTAATATTTATATTTCCGATTTATCCTTAAACTCTTAATTCTTGTGGCCATATTCTTTGAGCGATTTCTTTGCTTTATTTATAAACTTGCCGAAATCTTTGTCCTTTTGTCTTTTTTCCATTTCGGACATTTCGTAATATTCAGCCTCTTTCTTAAGATGAACATAGTTTGAATATTTTTCTTTATCTATTTTGCCAAAGCATACTGCAACTAAAACTGCGCATCCTGCCTCGTGTGTATGAGTGCAATCATTGTATTTACAACTTTTTGCTATCTTAGAGATTTCATCAAATAAATTATCTATGCCGGCGCTCGCGTCTGTCATTCCAACTTCTCGCATTCCCGGATTATCTACAACGATAGCGCCATTTTCTAAAAAATACATTTCTCGGTTTGCAGTAGTATGCCTCCCTTTCCCGGTGCTAATACTTATATTTTCTGTCTTTATAATATTTTTCCCAAGAAGTTTGTTTATCAAAGAAGACTTACCAACCCCAGAAGAACCAAGAAAACAATATGTTTTCCCCTTTTCCATATACATTTTTAATTCACTAAACCCCTCATCAGTAATAATGCTAGTCGAGATAAAGTCAACATCATTAAATCTATTTTTTATTTGACCCAATTTTATATTTAATTCCTCTTTAGGAATTAAATCTATTTTATTTAATATAATGACCGGCTTCACTCCTCCGTCTTTAGCTATGACAAAATATCTTTCAAAGCGGTTCAAATTGAAATCTCTGTCAACCGACTCAATAATAAACGCTACGTCAATATTTGTTGCTATAATTTGCACTGCTTCCTTACCGATTTGTTTTCTTTTTATTATAGTGTGTCTCGGTAAAATTTTTTTGATTACTGCTTTCTGCTCTGGAAGTTCTTCAATAATCACCCAGTCCCCCACGGCAGGATAATCCTCTCTGGACAAGGCGTCAAACATCCGTTTTCCTGTCACCTTAGCTAAAAACTCGCCATTGTCATTTTTGACTTTATAAGCCCCTTTATATTCAGAAATAACCCGTGCTTTGTTTTCCATAAGTTTACTTAGCGTAGGATATATTTTACTTTATCAAAAAACCACCTTTTCAGCCAGTGGTCAGAAAGGGGCTTGCCCGCTAACAGACAAAAATTTCCGAACCATTATTAGATTATTTTAAGTAACCGGTAACTCTTAGGACTTCGTCAATTGTTGTTATACCTGCTTCAACTTTTTTAAATGCGGCGGTTTTCAAATTCATAATATTCTTTTTCTTCAAAAGATCTAACATGAAAATACTTGATTTCGAATCAAAAATATTTGCCCGAATTTCATCATCAATATCAATTATTTCAAATACACCTGTTCTACCTAAGTATCCTAAATGTTGACAGGCATCACAGCCGCGTCCACGATAGAAAACATTACTAACCATATGTGAGGGCAGTAGCGCTTTTTGTTCCTTAGTGGGAACGATTTTTTCTTTGCATTTATTGCATATTCTTCTGACAAGCCGTATTGATATAATACTTCTAAGCGACTGCGCTACAATAGAACGAGAAACACCCATCTCAGTTAAGCGATTTACAAGAGCAGGAAGATCAAAAGTATGAAATGTCGAAAATAAAAGAATCCCGGAAAGAGATGCCTGAATAGCAAGCAGTGCAGTTTCACCGTCACGAATTTCTCCAAGCATAAGAATGTCAGGGTCTTGGCGCAAAACCGAGCGCATTGCTAAGGCAAAAGTAAGTCCCTGATCATTATTTATGCTTGTCTGTCTCAGATTTTTGATTTGACATTCAACAGGATCCTCGAGCGTGATAATATTCTTTTCGTCTGAACTAAGATAGTTTAGCATTGAGTATATAAGATTGGTTTTTCCCGAACCGCTCGGACCTGTCACCAAAATCATACCGGATGGATTCCTCATAACGTCTTTTAGTAGTATAAGCTGATCTGGCTCCAAACCAAGTTCTTCAATTTTATTAATAACTTCCTGTGAATTATGAATTCGAAAAACAATGCTTTCACCATATACTCCCGGTAAGGTTGACACTCTAATATTATATAAGAGATTTTTATATGGGACCTCAAAATGCCCGTCTTTAGGCAATCGGTGCTCCATAATATCCATATGAGAAAGTATTTTTATTCTGGAAGTAATTTGTTCCTGTGTGTCTATATTAAGTACTTTGATTGGATGTAGAATTCCATCAATTCTAAAACGTATTTCAAACCCATCGCGCTCCGGCTCGAAATGTATGTCGCTTGCTCGACTTTCTATTGCCGCTTTTATTAAACTATCAATTGTTTCCGCTGGTTTTGAAATTTTTATTTTCAGAGTATCCATTACTTAATGATACCACTAAAATAAAACCACCTCAATTAAAAGGTGGCTTTGATTTTGCGCGGGCTAATGAACAACGTTAGAACCGCCATATAGAGGAATAAGAAACGTATTTACATCCCAGATATAAGAGAATAATCTATTTTATTAACTCAACCATTATACTCTCCAACGGCATACCGCTATACTGCTGTTTGCTTATTCCTGTATTCTCATACAATACTTTTACACCGAACCCTGCTCCTTTTATCTTGTTCAAATAGTCGTCTTTTAATAAAGCTCCTGCTACACAACCAGATATGAGCGCTTTATTGTTTCTCTGCTCTTCTGTCAGTTCTTTTAATAAGACAATATCGGAAAGATATATGCTTCCCCCTTTTTTCAGAACCCTATATGCTTCGCTGAATGTCTTTGCCTTATCCGGCGTCAAATTGATAACGCAGTTCGTTATAATCGTATCCACTGAATTATCTTTAAGCGGTAGATTTTCTATTTCACCCAGCAAAAATTCTACATTTTTAATACCCTGCTTTTTTGCGTTCTCTTTCGCTTTTTCTATCATTTCTTCTGTCATATCCACACCGATAACCTTACCGTTACTACCAACTTTATTGGCGGCTAAAATTGCGTCTATACCTGCCCCAGACCCAAGATCCAAAACTGTATCGCCCTCTTTTATCTTCCCAAAAGCCAAAGGATTTCCACAACCTAAACCAAGATTAGCTTCACCTACAATTTTTAATTCTTCATCAGTATATCCTATGCTCTTTGAAATATTTTTTGCCTTATTGCAATTACACCCACAGCCAGAACCGTTAACGGCTATTTCTTTATATGCATCTTTCACAATTTTTTTAATAATGTCTTTTTTCATATGATATATGTTATCAAAAAACCACCTCATTTGAAAGGTGATTTTTGAAAATGTACGACCTCGTGGACAATGTTAGAACCATCGTTCAGAAGCAAACCAAGTATATTTTTAAGGACAGAAGAAAAAACTTAACTTTTTATGGCCTGTGGCTCAAATATGGTTTTGTGAAATTATTACTTCAAAAATAAAATCATCTTTGCCAATCTCACGAATATCATTTGATCCTCTATCCCTGATATTAAGTTTGTTTGAATTTATCTCTTTGTCTCCTATAACTAATACATAGGGTATTTTTTCCTGCGTGGCCTTTCTAATTCTATTACCTACGGTTTCGCTTGATGTATCCATCTCAACCCTTATTTCCTTGCTCAAAAAATCATCTGTTATATTTTGGCAATACTCAAAATGTCTTTCTGCCACAGGGATTATTTTCGCCTGAACTGGTGACAACCAAGCAGGCAAAGCTCCTGCGTAGTGTTCTATTAACACACCTATGAAGCGTTCGAAAGAACCAAATAATGCTCTGTGCAACATATACGGCCTCTGCTCCTTACCTTCAGCGTTAATAAAAGTCATATTAAACCTTTCTGGCAAATTAAAATCAAATTGCAAAGTAGAACATTGCCACTCCCTTCCGATAGCGTCTTTAATTTTGAAATCAAGCTTTGGCCCATAAAATACCGCCCCGCCTATGTCTTTAGTTATATTTAATTTCTTTTCTTTAGCAACCTTTTCCAATATCTTTTCAGTAAACTCCCAGCCTTCATCGTTTCCTGCGTATTTTTTTGACTCCTTATCTCTTACAGATAAATATACATTTATACTTTCTATATTAAAACCAAAAGATTTGTATATAAACAAAATAAAATCAACAACTTTTTTTAATTCGGCTTCTACCTGTTCGGGAGTGCATATTATATGTGCATCATCTTGGGTAAAACCCCTTACCCTTGTTAGTCCAGAAAGCTCGCCTTTTTTCTCGTAGCGATATACTGTGCCACATTCAGCCCATCTTAAGGGAAGCTCACGATAAGAATGAGGCCTATTCTTAAAAATTTGTATATGAAATGGGCAATTCATTGGCTTTAACAAGAATTGTTCTGACTCCTTTGTTTTTTTGTTATCTTGGCTTTCTTTTAGAGTTTGGCCAACCTCAAGCGGTGGATACATACTTTCGTTATAAAATCCCCAATGGCCAGAAGTCTCCCATAGTTTTTTATTTCCAATATGCGGAGTTCTCACAAGCTGGTATCCATTTTTTAGGTGTTCCTTATACCAAAATTCCTCAATAACTCTCCATAGAATAGCACCTTTAGGATGCCAAAGAGGAAGACCCAACCCAACCATTTCATCTAAATGGAATAAATCAAGTTCCCTACCTAATTTTCTATGGTCTCTTCTTTCGGCCTCTTCCATCATTTTGTTGTATTCGGTCAAATCTTTTTTACTCTCAAAAATAACCACATAAATCCTTTGTATCATTTTATTTTTTTCATCATCACCCTGATACACGCCCGAAATGTTTACCAATCTAAAAGCGTCGGCATCAATTAAAGAATCATTTTCCTTTATTTTAATTTTAATCTTCTCTTCAATGTCTTCTAAATCTTTTTCGCTTATTCTTACTTCTGTGTCAAAATCAAAATGAAATCCATTTTTATTGGTTGAATAAGAAACAAAAACAGCTCCATATAATTCTGAAAGTAATTCTTTTAATATAAGCGAAATATCTTTACAGATGTCTTCTATTCTTTTATCGTTTTGCATAATTTTTATAAACTTAATTATAAAATAAAAACCCGCCTCAATGTAGTAAAAATTACTGTACTGGGACGGATTTATATTAACTCCGTGGTTCCACCCAGCTTCTTCAGAAAAATCTGAAGCGCTTAATCAGAAACAGTTTAGTCGTTAAAAAAATAACGATAAATTATGGTTGGTAGCCACAACAATCACTGCTTAATGCAAATTATAGCTTAATAAATAATATAGTCAATCATTACCTCCAAACTATTTAACTATTTTTATCGCCTTACCATTTATCATTGCTTCCGTGATTTTTTTGTAAGCCGAGGATAAAATTCGCTGGAAGGTGCTTTGAGAGGTGTTCATTTTTTTAGCCGCTTCTTCCTGTTCTAACCCGCTTATATTCCTTAATCTTAAAGCCTCTACTTCTTCGGCAGTTAACTCAACTATTTCAAGCTCCCTCATCGGCACGCCTTGAGGTTTAAAGTAAGTTATGTTTGGATTGAATTCTATTCTTCTGCAAAGTCTTGGTCTAACCATAATAATTGAAATAATTAAAACTTAATGATATTCTTATAGCGAAAGAAGGTCTTCCCAGCTCTCTCAAAAGAAAGAGCTGGGCTCTCGGCCTTCTTTTATTTTTGACCCTTTTTCTCGACCAATTCCTCCTTAACTGCTTTCAATTCTTCCTCCAACATTACTGCTCTATCTTTCAATAATTCGTCTCTCTCTTCCTTTGTGTAAAACATTCTACCGAATAATCCGCCACCACAACCGCATCCATATCCTCTGCCCCATCCCATTCCTCCACCTCTGCCACAATTACCCATTCCTCTACCCGTTCTTGGTCCTTGGCCCGTTGGGCCTGTTCCGTCTAATTTTGGCATAGTTTTATATAATTAGATTTTTAATATGAGAGAAGCGACCTTTATCTTTACTCCTCTATATTGAATATATACCCATAACCATCTCGTGTCAATAGAGAATTACGAACAAATTAAGATGCCAGACCTTATTCCGCCCTGCGACTCAATATAATTTTGGAATAAAAAAACCGCGGAATCCATATTTGAAGGAAATCCGCGGATTATAATAGACAACTACTCTAACGGAAATTGCCAGACCAAAGACCGGAGATACGATCTGTTGTTTTGTCCTCTGCTGGCACTGACCAGTCACACTTGGGACAGTACCAAAACAGGTCGTTATCTTTCCCGTTCATTTCTCTCGGCCGAGCCGTCCGTTGAGTTGCTCTTTCAAGCTTCCCAACTTTACACCTCGGACATGTGTCTCCAGCTTTCATCGTACATTTCTCCTTTTCAATGAACCGGCTGTTCTGGGTTCTCGTTGTGAGAATATAGAACATTCTTGTTTCGCACCTTGCAAAACAAAACCCCTTCCCTTCGGGAAGAGGTTATTTTGATATATTAAAAATACATCAACGCAATCTCTTCGCGAAAGGCAAAAGACTGTGATAATGGTTTGTTTTCTTTAACATTAATTTGTATCCGCCCATCCCCTCGTTCAGCCATTTAGAAATCCTTGCAACCGTTCTGGAACTTAAACCAGTTTTATTTTCTATTTCTTCGTATGATATGTTTTTACTCAACATTTGAGCTGCCTGCCATCTTTTCCCAAACTCAATAATTTCTTCTTCTGTAAGCAAATCACGGAAAAACTTTTTAGTTTCTCCAATGTTTTTTAATTTAAGTATAGACTTAAATAAATCTTCAGTTGTTTTATTGTCCCAATTTTTCATATTCATATTGTCTACTTTACTTAAGTACAGTATAACAAATGACTGAAACCATGTCAATAGTTAAACCAAAAAAAACCACCTTGATTAAAAGATGGTTTTTGAAAATGCGCGGGTGACGGGATTTGAACCCGTGATCTCTCCCGTGACAGGGGAGCATTCTAAACCGGGCTGAACTACACCCGCAGATTCGTGCCAGGGATGGGGGTCGGACCCATGATCTCACGCTTATGAAACGTTTGCTCTACCACTGAGCTACCCTGGCAGTCAAATGTTGCGCTGCTTGGAATTGCACCAAGGCCTTCAGCTTATGAGACTGACGAGGTACTACTCCTCCACAGCGCTATGTCGATTTTAACACAAGAAATCGATATAGACAAGCATTATCTTTTATCCCCGTCTCCCTTGATTGTCTCTCTTTCTAATCTTGAGGCTAGTTTTTTAATGTTCGCTTCAGCGACATCGTCTAATTCTAAACCAAGGCAAGTTGAAAGTTCAGCGATATACCATAGAATATCTCCTAATTCATTCTTTATCTCCTCTTTCCTCGAATCGGTAAGAACCCCTTTATCGTCCCTAAAAATCTTCTTGATCTTATTAGAAATCTCTCCCGCCTCGCCCACTAGTCCCAAAACCGGATAGACATATATCTCGCCGACTTTAGGTGTTATAGAAGTCCGATGGGCTAACTTCTGGTATTCTTTTAAATCCATAATTTTATTATCTGCTCTTAAATATTTCTAGAAAAGCCTGGGAAGAAACTTCGACCGTCCCCTTTCCTTTCATTAGTTTCTTGCCCTTTTTCTGTTTCTCTAAAAGCTTTTTTTTACGGGTAACATCTCCTCCATACAAATAGCCAGTAACATCCTTTCTCTTGGCTTTTATTGTTTCTCTGGCAATAACTTTTCCGTTAACTACAGCCTGGAGGGCAACTGTAAAGTTTTCCGGCGGTAGAACCTCTTTCAGTTTTTCAACTAATGATTTACCTTCCCGATAAGCATCTTCTTCAGCTACAATCTTAGAAAAAGCCTCTTCTTTTTTCCCGGCAATCCAGATTTCCATCTTCACCAAATTCCCTGGTTTAAATCCCAAAATCTTGTAGTTCATTGAGGCATAGCCCTGGCTGACGCTTTTTATCTTGTCATAAAGGTTAACGATAATTCCGCGAAGAGGAACTTCATAATCAATGATCGCTTTTTCTGTTCCAAGATATTGGGTGTTGATATACTTGCCTTGAAGCTCTTTCAGGATTTCCATCAATCTGCTCAAATAGATAGTCGGCGTAATTATTTCCAAAGCTACCCAAGGCTCTTCAGTCTTTTGGATGTTGGAAACCTGGGGCCAATCGCTGGCTGAATAGATAAAGTTATCTTTGCCTTTCGGGTCAACAATCTTGTAAAGAACAGAAGGAGTTGAAATCACCAGATTCAAACCGAATTCCCTCCGAAGCCTTTCAGAAACAATTTCAACGTGCAAAGTCCCTAAGAATCCGCAACGGTATCCCCTGCCCAATGCTTCTTTAGTTTCCGGCTCAAAGATGAAAGAAGGATCGCTTAATTTTAACTTTGCCAAAGCATCTTTTAGCAAATCGTAATCATCGGAATCTTGAGGATAAAAACTGGCAAAAACCATTGACCTCGGTTCCTGATAACCATGCAACGGCTCTATCAATCCCTGAATCTTGAACTGGGAATCAATGACTATCGTATCACCGACCCTTACTTTACCCGGTTCTTTAATCCCTGTTGCGATATATCCGATTTCTCCAGCAGAAATCTTCTTTTGAGAAACAGGGCCAGGAACGAAATAACCTATTTCTTTTGTTTCCGCTTCGGTGTTAGTGGCCAATAACCTTATCTTTTCTCCGGCATTAATTTCCCCATCAATTACTCTGATAAAAGCAATCACTCCTTTATAAACATCATAGTCTGAATCAAAGATTAAGGCTCTGAATGGCTTTCCTTTATCTATTTTCGGGCAAGGAACCATCTCAATAACCTTATTTAAAAGATCCTCAACATTGGTTCCTACTTTACCGGATATTCTTAAAACACTGGAAGGATCAATATTCAAAACATCTGCTATTTCCTGGGCGCTTTCTTCAATTCTAGCATCAGGAGCATCAATCTTATTCACTGCCGGTATGATCAGAATATTCTGCTTTCTAGCCAGCTCTAAGTTAGCTAAGGTTTGAGCCTGGATCCCTTGGGTGGCATCAACTAGCAGGATTGCTCCCTCAACTGCTGCTAAAGCCCTTGAAACCTCATAGGTGAAGTCAACATGGCCAGGAGTATCAACTAAGTTAAGGACATACTCATCAGTAGAAGTTTTGTAATTCATCCTGACAGGCTTCAGTTTGATAGTAATCCCCTTTTCTCTTTCTAAATCCATTCTGTCCAAAAACTGAGGCTTCATCTTTTTCGGATCAATAGTTTTTGTTATTTCCAGGAAGCGGTCCGCCAAAGTGGACTTTCCATGGTCGATGTGACTGGAAATTAAAAAATTACGTATGTTTTCCATTTTTTCTAAAATTTAAAACTCCAACTTGGCTTAATACAAAATCCTTCAAAGACCTTACTTCTGGAGATTTAAAAAGAAAGGCAACTAACAGATAAAAAGCGAAACCGAAACCGCCGCTAACCCCAGCCTGCAGTAAAACCAGCCAGAAAGTCTTAGAGCCGGCAAACCCCCCTACCAGCTGTCTGACAAAATATGTAAAAATTATTGTCAGCAAGGTAGCGAATAAAACCTTTTTCAAAGAAGACAATATTTCCTTGCCATGGAAATCATTAACTTTCTTTTTAAGAAAAAAGAGTAGGATTGCTAGTTGAAGGACAGCGTCCAAAGAAATCGCTAATGGTAGACCGACGACAGGAAGATTATTCATTCCTTCTATCTTCAAAACGCTGGAAAGGAAAGAGGAAAAGATATTTTGAAAGCCCAATAGCCAGATAAAAATAAAGCTGAATATTGCTGTACTGGCCACGCTTATAACACTGGTAATAGCCGGTATCTTCGTATTGTGCATCGCATAAAAAGTCTTAGCCATCAGATAAATCAATCCTTGGGCGAATAAGCCGAACATAAAAACTCCGAAACAAGCTGCAGTCAGCTTTGTCGCCGACCAATCAAAACGGCCGGCGCCGAAAGCGATTCTGACCAGATGAGCCCTTAAGATGAAAGCGATGGAAGTTAAAGGAATCATCATAAACAGGATCTGGCGGAAGACAGAAGAAAACTTCAAAAGCATTTCCTTTTTCTCGCCTTTTGAAAAGGCTAAGGATAAAGCTGGAAAAACAGCGGTGGCAAAAGGCACAGCAATCAAACCGATTATAGGCAGAGACAAATCATTAGCCAAGCTGAAAACGCCAACGCTTCCCGGAACCAAAGTTGACCCGATAATAGTAATAATAACTAAATTAATCTGGCCGGCCGCCAAACCGATTGCCCGGGGAATAGTCAGCTTCAAGGTTAATAGGAATTCTTTATCTAAAAAATTAAATACCTTTTTAACTTTAAAGCCGACCCTGAACAGAACTGGAACCTGGATTAACAAGTGGAAAAAAGCGCCCAAGACAATCCCCCAGGCCAAACCTGAAATACCTATCCTAGGAACAAAAAAAACAATTCCGATTATACTGCCTAAGTTATAAACAAGAGGAGCCAGAGCAGTTATCAAGAATTTCTGGAAAACCCTGAGAACAGCTGAAATCATATTGCTGATTCCCATTAAGATCGGACTTAGAAACATTATCCTGGTCAGCATCGCTGTTATCTTCTGTTTTTCAGGGGTAAAACCAGGGGCGATCAAGGAGATCAATTGCGGAGTAAAAATAAATAGAATACCGCAGACTATTATCAAACCAACTAGAGACAAGTTTAAAAGATTGGAAAAATAATTAAATGCGTTCTCTTTATCTTTAATCAGAGTTTTAGTAAATATAGGGATAACCGCTACTCCGATTGCTCCAGTCATCAAAACCATAGCAATGAAATCGGGAATTCGAAAAGCAGCGTAATAAACATCAAGCTCGTTTCCAGCCCCGAAAGTACCTGTTATCAAACGATCGCGAAAAATACCGATAATAAAACTTAAAAAAGAAAAGACTGATAAAATCAAAGCAGCCAAGCTTACATTCTTGGCTTCATGATTAGATAATTTTTTAAGAAAATTAAGCATTATCGCTTCTTCTTATAATTATTATCGGCGTCTGTTCGTTTGATTGGCCAGCCGGATTATCTTTTAAAATCTTAAGCATTATTTTTTCCTGTCCGGCTAAATCTTTGCTCCTACCTAAAACATTGCCCCCTAAATCATTAACATCTGCAACAAAAAAAGGAAATCCGAACTTTTCCCTCAGCCTGTCGCATAACAAATCACAATCAATCGGACCGAGAATCCCCATCTCTCCATACTGAGGGTAGAATTTGCCATAGAAGCCATCCAGTTCGTTTATCTGATTTCCAGCTACCCTATAGAAAGTGCCTGAAATACCGAATAATTTGGCAATAACACTGCAGATTCCGGCCCAGAAGATTCTGGGAAGGCCGGCTATGTTTATTGCAACCTGCATTTTCAAAGGATTACCGACTGAAAAACCATAAGGAGTTTTTTTAGCAAACTTTGATAAAAACTTAGCCCAGAAACCGACTCTAATATCTTTTTTGTAAATAATCCTTTTTTGCAGAATGGAAACTATTTTCTGGCCTAAAGCAACTATATCGCCTTTCTTCGCAACAGGCAGGACATATTTTTCTATGACACCTTCAAAGCTGTCATCAATAGTAACAAAATGGGTTTTTAAAGGATAGCGGAACCATTTCTGGCCGTCAACTTCAATAACTAAAGTTTTTCCTTGGTTGGGAGAAAGTTCCATATATGTTTAATTGTATTCATTTTTTGGAATTTTACAAATATTTCCATCTTGACACGAAGGTATAAACTTGTTAGAATATAATTGTCCTAGTAAATCAGATGATCGCTCTCGCTTTAAGCGAGGGAGGAAAGTCCGAACACCAACGTCCTTTAATAGGAGTTAAAATAGTAGTGGCTAACAGCCATCCACCGCAAGGTGCGAGGTGCGAACAGAAACGCCTTAGCTAGAAATAGCTAGGATTCCTTATCGAGGAATATTCCTATAGCGATATAGGACTGAAACGGCTAAATCCTTACTGGGCGCAAGAGCAAAGCAGAAATTCAGGTTAATTTCATCTTGAATTCCTGTTAAAAGTAGTTCGCTTGAGCTTGTGAGTAATTGCAAGCCCAGACAGATGATCATCCTAGACAGAATTCGGCTTATCGATTTACTAGGACACCAAAGAGAGCATTCCACACGGAATGCTTTTTTTGTTTTCTGAAAAGACATATTTTGAAATATTTTTACAGATATGCTATAGTCTGGGCAGATCGTTGTAATGTTAACCCCCCTGGAAAGGAACAAACGATGGGGAAAAAAACAAGACTTGAACTGCAAGCAATGTTTGAAAGAGTCGGTTACTTTTATCAAAGACTGGCTCGAGCCTGCAAAGACGGAAAGTGGTTTCACGTCCATCCCGACGGTACTCCTGCCTACGAGCAGAGGTATAACTATGTCGGTGACTTTTCTGATGAAGGGCTGGCTCAAGTCTGTGAAGACGGCAAGTGGTTTCACATCCGTCCTAACGGCGCCCCTGCTTACGAGCAGAGATATAAGGTGGTCGGATCTTTTTCCGAAGGACTAGCTCATGTCTGCGACAAAAACGGCAGACACTTTCACATCCGTCCCGACGGTACCCCTGCCTACGAGCAGACATATGACAATGCCGGTCCCTTCTCTAAAGGACTAGCATTGGTTTGGAGAGACAGTAAACAGTTTCACATCTCTCCTGACGGAACAAGGGCAGAGTAGTACCAGCCCCAAAAAGGAGCAAGCAATGAAAACAACAGCTGAACTATTGAAGATATATAACTATGTCGGTCCTTTCATCGATGAACTAGCCCAAGTTAACAAAGACGGCAAGTGGTTTCACATCCGTCCTAACGGCGCCCCTGCCTACGAGCAGAGGTACGACTACGTCGGTTCCTTCTCTGAGGGACTGGCTGATGCTCGAAACGGCAAAGAAGAATTCCACATCCGTCCTGACGGATCGCCTGCCTACAAACAGAGATATGATGGCGTTGGTCCCTTCCACAATGGACAAGCCTTAGCCCATATCAAGGACAATTGGTTTTCCATCAATCCCGATGGAACAAAGGTGCAATAGCTTCCGCACAATACCCCCCTGTATGAGAGATCTCGAAAGAGAGATCTCGTACATGGGGTTCTTTTTTTATTGATATAAACATTACCAGCTTATTGACATATAATATACTTGTGATATAATAATAATAGATCATTAACAGCAACAATCTAACGGAAAGGAGGCAGTATAAGGTATCTAGCGGTGAAGCAGGAACAACAAGAATGGGAGAAAGAACATGAAGAGTATGATGATGGTGATGGCCTTCCTGGTGGCTGCGGTGATGACGGTGTCGGCTATCGAGGAAACCTGGACAAACAGGAATGCCGTCGATGTCGATGGCAATCCGGTCGTGGATGTGGTGTGGAAATTCGAGAGTCATTCGCCGGCCATCCAAATCACCGGCATCTACGCCGAGGATGGCAAGATCGCGATCCGCGGCATTCGCGGATACTACTTCCCGAGCGAAGTCTCGATCGTAGGAGTCGCCTGGAGCGACAGGAAGGACGCATTCCTCGTAACCTACCGTCTAAGGAAGTGGGACAATGTCCAGGCGTTTTTCCTGGATGTCAAACAAACCGACTTTGTCGAATACGCCAAAAGGATGGCTCAAAAAGCCTATCCCAAGGCGAATATCGGCGACCATCCCACTGTGGTCTGGGATAGCGATGTCATATCGCTCAATTTCAAACCACTCCCGGAAGGTTCCGTGACTACCGAGGTAAGGGAAGAAGTGATCAAGCTTATACAACGGTAACCTCTTTCCGCCGAATCGATCAACGCCCCAAAGCACTTGCTGCGGGGCTTTTAATTTTAAAAAAACCAGGCATTTAGCCTGGCTTTTGTTATATCAACGTCTGGTTCTTATGGATATTATCTAGCGCTTCGTTGACCAACCTATCCGCTTCCCTATTCTTTTCCCTTGGAATCAGTTTGAAGTTTATTTTTTTAAAATCAAGCCGTAGATTCCAAAGATCTAAAAACAATAGCTGTATCTTTTCTTCTAAAACTTTATACTCGCCATTTATCTGTTTGACTAAAAGTTCAGAATCGCTTCTTATATCAATCTCCGTATTCTCAGCCAGCTTCTTGCCGAAAAGAGCTTTAAACTTCTTCAGAGCAAAAATCACTGCCTGATATTCAGCTTCGTTGTTAGTCAAGTGGTCACCTAGGTACTCTCCGTACTTTTTAAGCTCCTGTTCTTTTTCGTTGGAAATAACAAATCCTATTGCTGATTGGCCGGGATTCCCCCGAGAACCGCCGTCTGTATAAATTATGAACTTTTTCATTTTTTTGTAAAATATTTAACCAAGCAACTTTTAAACTTTTCTAAATTATCATTCTTTAATCTGAAGCCTGAAGCTGGAGGATGCCCCCCGAAGGTTATTAAAAGCTCGGAGCAAGATGCCATCGCATCGACTGAATTCACTTCCTTAGGAACCCTTACCGAGCCATAGCTTTCATTCTCCCCTTTTTTAAAAATAAAAACAGGCTTCTCATACTTCCGGCAAAGAATCGAAGCGACAGAACCAGCCAGAATCAGAGGCCAGAAGGAATCCCCTTCGAATATGATCGGCTCCATCAGTTTTTTAGTTATTTTTCTTTCGGCAGCCCCGACTATATCTCTAACCTGAGCCTGTTTCTTTTCAGATTTATCAATCAAATTCTGGGCTATCTTTTTGGACTCTTCAGGAGAGGAAGAAATTAAAAGAAGATAAATCTGATTGACCTTATCCACTACTTCGCAAGTATTCAAAGCTGAAACAATCTTCTGAAGATTATTACCAGCAAGAGTATTGCTGCCAAAAATTTCAAAGAAAGCTTTAAGCCCTGGCCTGAAAGTATTCCGAAGCGTCTTTAACCCGCTTTCAATAAAGATCTCATTATCTTCAGCCACCGGCATTAAATCGGCCAGAGTCGCTAAGGCAGTTAATTCAAGAAAACTGTTTTTCAAGCTATCAGAAAAGTTCTTGCCTAGAATTACCTGGGAAAGTTTGAAAACTATCCCTGCCGTTGCTAGTCCTTTAAAGGGGTATTTATCGCCTTTCTGCTTCGGATCGACAATAATCGATACCTCGGGAAGAGAACCCAGTATCTGGTGGTGGTCGATGATAACTACTTCAAATCCTTTTGATTTGGCGATTTTTACCTCTTCGAAATTCCCTACCCCCAAGTCAACGGAAACAAGCAAGGCCGGAGCCATATCTTTTAATTGGTTCAGGGCTTTTTCTGTAATGCCGTAACCGTCGCTTTCCCGATCCGGGAAAAAAACAGAAAAAACCTGACCGCCCAGGTTTTGAATAGTTTCTTTCAAAATGACAGCTGAAGAAATTCCGTCTAAATCAGCATCGCCATAGATGATAATTTTTTCCTTAGACTTAACTGCTTCTATGATTCTTTCAGCTGCTTTTTTTAAGTTTTTAATTTCCGGTTTTCTTGGCATGATAATCGAAATTTTAATCCTATTTGTAAAATCTTATTTTATTATTCTGTTATCTCACCGTGCTTAACTTTGCTGAAATCAAGCCTTGATCCTCTGCCAATAGTTATCTTCCCTCCAATTCTTTGGAGCTGGCCGAGTCTTTCAACCCGGGAACCCATAAAATCTGCAGGCCCTCCAATGTCTTGAAGCTGGCCAAGGTCTTCTATTTCAGAATGTCCAAAATCTGCACTCCCTCCGATACTTCGAAGCTGGCCGAGGTTTCTTACTCCGGAATTTCTAAAGCTTGCGCCTCCTCCAATGGTTTGAAGCTGGCCAAGGCTTTCTATTCTAGAACCCATAAAATTTACACTCCCTCCAATATTTTGGAGCTGACCAAGGCTTTCCACTTGGGAACCTTCAAAAACTGCACCTCCTCCAATATTTTGAAGTTGTCCAAGATTTTCCACTCGTGAGCCTCTAAAATCTGCATACCCCCCAACTCTTTGAAGATGGTTAAGGTTTTTCACTTGAGAGCCTCTAAAGTCTGCACTTCCTTCAATACTTTGAAGCTGGCCGAGGTCTTCTGTTTGAGAATCTATGAAACTTGCACTTCCTCCAACGCTTTGAAGTTGTTTAAGGCTTTTTACTCTGGAACCTATAAAATTTGCATCCCCTCCAATGTCTTGAAGCTGGCCAAGGTCTTCCACTTGAGAATCTCTAAAATACCCATCTTTTCCAATATTTTTAAGCTGACCAAGATTTTTCACTCCGGAAAGCCTAAAATCTGCAATCCCTCCAATACTTTGAAGCTGAGCAAGATTTTCCACTCCGGAGTTCGCAAAATATGCACCTCCTCCAATAAATATCAAATTAGGAGACAACGTATCAAAACCTTTAAAATCTACATCCCCGGCGCAAGCCACTGTTTCTTCTTTTATTTCTCTTTCTTCTAGGGCTATTTGTTCCGGCTCGCAATCAAAGATTGTCGAATAATCTTTTCTTTTATCTCTTTTGTCCTGCAGTTCTTTTATCCTCGGGTCTTCTCCATAGCCAAAACCCTTAATTGGTTTTCTAACTCCATAAAGAAAGATAAGTTCGTCTTTTGTCAGTTCTTCTCCTCTTCCAACTTTCTTTTCCAAAGCAGTCATTTGTTTCATACAGGCATCTTTCACCATGAATGCTTCACCGCCGGGAAGGTCTTTGATTCTCCTGGAAAGCGTATCTGTTTCGGATATATATGGGTCTAAGTTTTCATTTTTATCAAAGGTACCCCTGACTTCGTAAACTTCTTCTTCATTAAGAGCGATGGCTATCCTTGGTACTGTCGGCTCTTCCGCCCGATCGTATGAAAAAAACACTTCTACGGAGCCGGTATTTAAGTATCTAGTGGCAGAACCGATATCAGCAATGCAAAGATTGCTTCTTTTGCCAGCTAAAGCATCTGATAATACCTGGGGATCGCTGCCTTTCTCGAAGACCCTCCATTCTCCATCAGTGATAGGTAGCAAGTCTTTCCTTTCGGCTTTGCTGTCCAGATCGCGCATTGTCTCAGCATACATGTCGCCGAAGCTTTTCTTCTTGTCGATGAGAGCGAGAAGCTGCGGCGGATAACCGGAGAAGTCTCCATCATGATGTTTGGCGTCTAATGCCCCCATAACAATAGACAGGGCTTCGCGGTCTATTTCACAGAAGGGAGCAGTAGTATCTTTGTTTCTTCTGGCAAAAGAGTATTTTTCCGTATCGAACTTTCCTAGCCTCAAAACACCCTGCATCGCAAAGAACTTGATGTCTGCAGGATATTTGCAGTCATCGCCAGTGAGATAGTCTATCCAGGAATCAAGGCTCAATCTCTGGCTCTCTATCACTTTGGCTTTTTCTTTTTCTTTCTCTTCTTCGGTAAAAGAAATCTCTCCCAATCCCCTTTCTCTGGATTGTTTTTTCTGAAATTCAAAATAGCTGTCAGGAAAGTTTTTCTTTCCGATCAAAGTGTTCTCGTAGATAGCTGGTTTGAGCAGAGCGATGTTCCTTTCTCTTGTTTCTTCATCCTCGTTCAGAAAAACATTTTCTAACCGCTCCATATATGCCTGGACTCTTTTGGTTCGGTCAGCAACGATGCCTCTTTCTCCGGTGTGGAGTTCCTTTCTTTCGGCAGCTCTGACAGCCTCCTCCTTTTCGTGGACTTTGTATCCCTCAAGGAAGCTTGGGGTTATTGGCTCATCTTCTGGAGACGGTTCTCTTGTTTCAGGATTTCTTGGCATAATAATTATGTTTTTGAACGTAATACTTCTAACCCCGGCAATTCTTCTCCGGAAAGGAATTGGAGCATGGCTCCTCCGCCGGTTGAAATATGATCAAACTTTTTAATTAATCCCATCTTGTTTACAAACTCTACCGTTTCTCCTCCTCCAATGACAGAAAAACAGAACCATTTTCCGGCAATTGCTTTTGCAATCGCCAGAGTTCCTTTCTGGAATTCTTCTTTTTCCGTCATCCCGAAAGGTCCATTCCAGAAAATAGTCTTTGCTTTTTTTATTTTTCCCTTAAAAAGCTTAATGCTTTTTGGCCCGATATCCAATTCTTTCCCTTCGAATAGAATGCCGTCAACCGGCCCTATTATCTTTTCAGGGTATTTAAAAACCATCTGTTTTTCTTCTATTTCCTTTTTAATCAACCCGCTGACTAAAACGAAATCAGCGACTTTTAAAATTCTATCAATCACCTTTGATTTAGTTTCTACTTTTTTCCCGCCAATAAGGACAACTAATGGCCTTTTTGGATTCTTTAAAACCTTGTTTAAGCTTTCAAGCTCTTTCTGGAGCAAAAGCCCTATTCCGCTAGGCAGATACTGAGGCACACCGACAACTGAAGCATGAGACCTATGACAAACAGCAAAAGCGTCGTTAATATATATATCAGCAAGACTAGAGAGTGATTTTGCAAAATCTGGATTATTGTCAGTCTCTTCTGTGTGGAACCTTAAATTTTCTAAAAGCAGAATTTCATTTGGTTCCAACCCAAAGATATATTTTCCAATCTGGTAACCGATGCAATCCGGCGTTTTTGTCACTGAAACATCTATATGTTCTGACAGCTCCAAGATTTCTATCAACCTTTCCTGGACTTTATCCATTTTCAGGATGGGGATGACTTTCCCGTCTGGCTCCCCCAAATGGCTCATCAAAACAATCTTTGCTTTTTTCTTAAGCAGATATTTTATTGTCGGAACTGTCTGGCGAATCTTAAAATCATCTAAAATGTTCCCCTGATCGTCTAGAGGAACATTGAAATCGCATCTTACCAGAACTCTTTTTTTCTCGACTTTAAAATCTGAGATAGTCTTCATTGTTTTAAAATTTTACTGTCTCTCCGGGTTTTATCACTCCTTTCTTATTCTTATCTTCTTCTTTTTCAATCTCCACTAAAGGGCTATTTTGAATTTTCTTTTCGGGTTCTTCTTTTTCCGGAAGAACAAGCGATTCTTCTAAAACCTTCCTTAATTCTGTCACATCTACCTCCTTTCTTCTCGGCTTTTCTTTTTCAACCTTTTTTCTTGAAGCAGAAAAAGGAACAACCTCCCTATTAAACATTTCTTTCAAAGAAACAACCTGGCTGTTTTCTTTTCTGATCGGGATTTCTTCGGTAGTGGGCTTGGGCGGATGAACCTTCTTAAGGCAGTTTTTACAGTAAACCGGCCTTCCTTTTTCTGGCTGAAAAATAACTTTAGTCGATTTCCCGCAAAGAGAGCATAAAGCGTCATAAAGAGTCGGTCCGGGTGGAGCTTCAACTATCGGCTCTGGCGGGTTGTCCATAATGCCAGTCCAGCGCTTAATTTTTCCTTCTACTGTTTCTTTCATCACTCCGTATCTTTCTCGGCTTGTCTTTATAATCTTCTCCCGGTTAGATTCTTTTTCTGCCGGAATAGGCGGCAGAGTTATTGCTGAAAAAGGACGGCTGGCCATACCATTAATCATCAATTTCAAATAAATATTATACTTAGTCAAACCGACTAAATCTTGAGCAGTAAAATCCGGCATAAATTCTTTCTCTAAAAACTCAGCATCTTCAGCTCCGGTTCTAAAAAGAATCAAGGTTCCTACGTTACCGAAAACAGCATCTCTTACCTCTTCCTCCATCTGAGTGATATATTGGTGGCCTAAGGTCAGATCCAGACGATATTTTCTGGCCTCAGACAGAATACCGGCAAAAGATTCAGTGGCAAAGTTCTGGAATTCATCGACATAAAGATAAAAATCCCTTCTTTCTTCTTCGGGGGTATCTACTCTCGACATTGCTGCCAGCTGGAGTTTGGTAATCAAAAGAGCGCCCAAAAGCCTTGAGTTGTCTTCCCCTATCCTTCCTTTCGACAAGTTCAAAATCAAAATCTTTCCTTCATCCATTATCTTTCTCATATCGATAGTTGATTTGACCTGTCCAATAATATTTCTAATCAAAGGGTTTGAAACAAACTGCCCGACTTTGTTCTGGATAGCAGCTGTCGCCTCTACTTCATAACGCTGGGTATAGCGGGCATATTCATTAACCCAAAAAGATTTAATAACCGGATCAGTTATCTTGCTCACTACCTTCTCGCGGTATTCGGGATCCGCCAGCATCCTATTAACACCAAGAAGAGTTGCTTCGGGATATTCTAAGAGAGCTAGAATAGTGTTATTTAGAATATATTCCATTCTGGCTGACCAGACATCAGGCCAAACCTTTTTAAAGACGCCCATCAAACCGCCAGCCACTAAATGGCGATATCTAAAATCAACCTGCTCCATTACATTGAAAGCAATCGGATAATCAAGGTCAGCTGGATTAAGATAGATGACGTCATTTATCCTTTTTGATGGGATAAAATCAAGCAACCCTTCAGACGCTTCACCGTGAGGATCGACAAAAGCCATTCCGCTTCCTCTCTGGATATCTTGAATCGCCATATTCTCCAGTAAAACAGTTTTACCCATACCGGTTTTCCCAATAACATAAATATGCCGGCGTCTATCGTCTGGCCTTATTCCAAACTTTTTCTTCTGATTGCGGAAATTTGTTTCTCCTAAAAAAGTTATATCGTTTTTAGCCATTTGTTTTAAGTTTATTCTTCAACCGGCAGATTAGCTGGTGGCCCACCCTTTTTGGATTCTACTCTGGCCATTGATGAAATACTGGTTCCAGTAATCTTAATTGGAAAGTGGTAAATAGTAGCCAGTTCTTCAGAGGTCAAGATAGAATTCCCATCTCCTAACAGGGAAGGATAAGACGGCGGAAACCTTAGAACATAGAATTGGAATATTCTTCTCTGCCTGTAGCGCTTTCTTGTTTCTCTCATCGCAAAGTGGACCTTTGTCCTTGTATTCCCTGAGAATCTAAAGAAGTTCAAATTTGACGATCCAAAGTGGGGAAAATAGGCTCTGATAACCTTTGCGCTTGTGCCCTTGTAGCAACTTCTTTTTGCGATATAAAGGCCTCTGATTGTGGTTTTCCAGGCTGGCTTTTTAATTTTATCTTCAATGGCTGTAAGAGTCTCTCTTTCTCCCGGCGTAAGTATCATTTCTTTTTCCCCTCCCTCGGTTTTAGCAGGAGGCATATATTTTTCTTCTCCCTCGGCCGGTGGAGCAAAAACTCCAAAAACTACTGTGCTGATTATTTCCTGCAGTTGCTGCACCCATGACCTTTTTATTTTTACCGGTCTTCGAGAACTTTTTGTGATTGTTTCCTTGGCTTCTTCCCTCCAAGGAAGATCTGCGTCAATAATAGGCGTAGTTACCATTTGAAACCAGGCTTGTTCTCCCGGTCCTAGTAACGACATGTCTTCAAGCATAGAAACAATCGGATCAATTCTTTTTTCTTCTGCAGATATCCTTTCACCCTGAGGTTCGAAAAACTTTGTATATGTTTTGATAGGAAGAGCATTATCTTTAGCCAAAAGATAGTCTTCTCCATAAAGATTCCACTCTTCATTGGGCATGTTTTGGGGAACATTTTTAGTATAGTCGCTCGTCTGAATAATTTCTATTTCTGGATAGTGCGAATAGATGACTGATTCAATAATATGACGGTGGGCAGATATGCATCTGATATAGAAATGAACCTTTCCCTCAATACTTGCTATCTCCCAAGAACACCATTCAGGACCGAATGGCAATTCTCCTTCGCACCAAATTTCTCTCCAATTCGCCTTATCGTGGATACTCCAGACAACATTAAAAACATCTTCCATTGCTGAAAGCGGGGCAAGAATTTCTTTAGGCGGAATAATTTCTATAATGGACCATTTTCTATTTGAATACCAAAAATCCCACCCTATCCACCATAAATAAAAAGTTTTCAAGGGAACCATTAGGATTATCGGAGCTATCAGCCACCACCAGACTCTTAACACCGGAACAGAAAAAACAACTATTAACAGAATTAGCCACCAAAAAGGAGTCCAAATTATTTTATTAGGCGCTTCTAGCCACCAAAAAAAACTTTTAACTTTCATAGAATATGTTTTTTCCTTCTATACAAAAATTATTCCTTTAAGTGATTTTAGCACATAAAAGTAAAAAAACATAGTTTGAAAAAATGAAGAAATTAAAAAAGTTGTGGAACGTATTCCAGCAACAAAGAGAGGATAATTACCACTAGAAAACCCACTAGAAAAACTTTAAAGGTATACAGGGCAGGCACCACTAAATAGCTCAATGGCGTCTCTTTCCAATAGTAGATAAAACCAAAAAAGATTGAGAAATAAATGATTGTTACTAGAAAAAGAATTTTAAGTAAAAAGAGGAAATATATCATTTATGCGGTTTGCGTCTTTCTTAAGATGTATTTACCTTGTTCATCTCTTGAAAAATACTTCTTATCGTTCAAATTCATTAAAACAGTGTTTTTGGCTACAATACGCTGAGAAAGGACTTTTTTGACAATCTCATCTTTATCTTCCGGCTGGCTGTTTTTCTTCATAACTTGGATTAGAACGTCTTTAACGGTTCCCGGGTTATAGCCCCATTCTTTTAAAGCATAAGTTCCCCTGCCGACTAGAACAAACCTCTCGTCTTTTATCAATTCATTATGAACTGTTTGAGAAAGAGTTTTCTTATTAGGCAAGTTATAGTTTGATTTATCAATTAAACTGGCTACGTTTGTAAAATGAAGGGGTTTATTTTCTTTTTTAAATACCAAGAAAGCTTTATCTCTCACTCCTCTTGGATTGATTTCTAACCAGCTGATCAATCCTATTTTTCCTTCGCTGTTTTCTTTTATGTTTTTTGAGATTTCTAAATAAGAAGCTAAAGTTGCTGGAGTGAAATCGTGTTTTTCAGCGGATTGAACTAAGAATTCTTTTTTATCCAAAGGCTTGCCTATTTCCTTCAAATCGGAAACCAGGTAATTTAAAACCTTTTTAACTTCATTTTCGCTATCCGCCATTGTGGCCCAGAAAGAGTAAAAATCCCTTTTTTCGCAAACACGAGAAAATTGCTCGCCTAAGGTTAGAAAAAAGGAAATATATGGTTTATTATTACCCCCTATTTCTTCTAAGGCTAATTCTTCTATTTTTAAACCACCACTAGATTTAAAATAATTCGAAAAGCTGTTAAGAGTCTTTTCTAAGATATCTTTCTTTTCAGTTTTAATATAATTGAAACCAGCTTCCTCTATCTGACGAACTCTTTCTCTGGTTACTCCCATTGTCTGACCGATAGATTCCAGAGTTTCTTTCGGCACCCCGCCAATACCGAATCTGCGCCTAAAAACCTCTCTGGTTTTATCAGATAGGTCTTTTGTCAGGTTCTTGTATATTGTCGAATAATTAACCTTTTCCATAATATCTATATGTTTACTATCTTATTTAACCATATCTAAATCAAGATGTCAATACCTGTTATTTTTTAATTTTTTGTCTTATTCCAACCCAGGTAACTAATAATGGCGCTGCTAGAAACAAAGAAGAATATGTTCCCGCTATAATTCCTATAATCAAGGTTAAAGAAAAGTATTTAAGGGTTTCACCACCGAATAAGAATATTGCCAAAAGAACCAAAAGTGTACAGGTCCCGGTACTGATAGATCTGAAAATCGTTTCATTGAGGCTTCTATTAACTAGATCTTTGAAATTATCTTCTTTTTTTCTTAAAAGATTTTCTCTTACTCGGTCGAAAATAATAACCTTATCATTTATCGTATAGCCTAAAATCGTAAGTAGGGCTGTAATAATCGGAATATTAAACTGGGCATTATAGTATTTGCCAAAAAAGGAGAAAAATCCAATAGTTATTAGAATATCAAAAGTCAAAGCAATAATCGAAATTATTCCATACTGCCAACTCGAAAGAGGCCAAGAAACATTTTTGAACGCAATACTAATATATATCAGCAAAGCGACTAAACACATCACTACCAAAAAAATAGTTTTTTCTCTTAATTCTCTACCAATAATAGGCCCTATGTTTTCAAATCTTTTTTCTTGCAAACTAGATAATTCTTCGAGACGAGAAATAATCTTTTCATGAGTCTCACTATTAATCTCTCCTGTTTTTATCACAATTTCTTTATCCCCCTTTGGTTGAACGGATACTTCTCCGAGATTAAGATCGTTCAATTTCTCTTGTATCAACTGGTTTGAGGGACGATTTTCGAATTCAACCTCCAGAATACTGCCCCCTAAGAAGTCTATGCCGAACTTTAAACCAAAAAATAAAAATGAAAAAACAGCTCCTGCTAAAAGAACAAAGGAAAGTAAATAATAGACTTTTGTAATTTTTAAAAAATTAATTTTCATATTAGTTTGTTAAAGCCAAAGCCATTTTGGCATCTTTTCATTTGAAAAAATCTTAAGAAACCAGTTGGTTATAAAAATCGAAGTGAGCATGCCGGTTATATTACCCAAAATAAGAGTTAAGGAAAAACCTTTTACAAAACTCGTGCCGAAGAAAAATAAAATTAAACCGATTAAAATTGTAGTAAAATTTCCGTCGCGAACCGAAGGCCATGCTCTTTTTAGACCATCTATAATGCTTTGGCCGAATGTTTTACCACCCCTTATTTCTTCTTTCATTCGAGAAAATATTAAGATGTTGGCATCAACTGCCATGCCCATTGATAAGATAAAACCAGCAATACCGGCTAAAGTTAGGGTGACTGAGAAAAGTTTAACCAAGGCTAACATTAAAACGACGTAAATTATTAAAGAAAAAGCGGAAAGTAAACCAGAAAGCCTATAAAAGACAACCAGGAAAAGAATGATTGCTAAAAGTCCATACAGGCCCGCCCAAAGCGATCTTTGGAGAGACTCTACCCCTAATGTCGGTCCTATAGTTGTCTGAGAAATTGGTTCTCCGATTTTGACAGGAAGAGCGCCGGAGTTTAATCGTCTGACAATTTCATTAGCTTTCTGAGTGCTCATATCACCGGTAATTACGGCCTCGCCTCCAGATATTTTATTCTGGACAACCGGGGCGTAAACATCTTGAGCAGTTATCTGGCCATCGCCATCAGTATCAATAATTGAAACTCCATCTAAGAAAATAGCCAATGGCTTGTTAATATTCCTTTCAGTAATCGTTTCAAACAACTTTGCTCCTTCATCGTCAAATTGGAGCTGGATTTCCGGTTTATAGCTTGTCTGGTCGAAAGTAACATCGGCTTTTTTCAAATACTTACCAGTCAGTTCGGTCGGCTTGAAATATGGATTTTGAAAAGCTATTTGCCAATTTTCAATCTTTTGTATTTCTTCCAGAGTCTTCCCCTCTACTTCTTTTATCTTATCTAAAATGACCTTTGTCTCTTCTTCTGTCCTCTGTTCCAAAAACTCAAGGTAAGGAGTTTCGCCGATCATTTTAATCGCCTCGCCGACATCTTTAACGCCGGCTAATTCCACAATCAAACGGTTCTCACCGCTAACCTGGACTAGAGGCTCAGTAACGCCGAAAAGGTTGATTCTTCTCTCAATCACATCTCTTAGGCCGGCCATTACTTCTGCTTTATTCCTATCACCTATATTATTCAAATCAGCTTCATAAATTAAGCTGACTCCTCCCTGGAGATCAAGGCCTAATCTGAATGGCTTTGTCCAAAAATGAGGAATGTTAAAGGCAACTATTTTATTTAAATAATCAATTCCTTTGTTGAGATAATCAGGGTAAACAAAATTACCGGCAAAGAAGGTCAGAATTAAAATCGCAATTAAGATTGAATACCTCTGTTTCATAAATATCTTTTTATTATACCCGTATCTTTAAATTTAGCAAGGGTCTCAAACTAACTTTTCTACAATTTTTAATTCCAGTTTGTCGGTTCCAATGTCGTAAACAGCGAAAGTCGGTTTATAGAATTGGCCGGCAACTTCACCGGGGTTAACTAATCTGCAATTCCCTATCTTCTCTTCCCATGGTTTATGGGTATGGCCATAAAAAACTAAGTCGTATTCATTTCCTCCGGCCAAGTCTTTTGCCTCTTCAGGAAAATGGACAAAAGCAATTCTTTTCTTATCTAGATTAATTTTACCAAATCCGGATAGAACATCGCAGTTTCCGTATTTGCCCGGTTCCAAATCATGCCGTATATCAGCATTGCCTAAAGAGATATGGATTTCTCCTTTAAAATCTACAAAACCCTCTTTTAAGGTTTCTTGTGTCGCAATATCACCGCAATGTAAAATCAGCTTTATTTCTTCCTTATTCAGCCAATCAATAACCTTCTTGATATTGGCTAAGTTATCGTGAGTATCAGAAATTATTGCGATTTTCATAAATTATTTCCCTGACACTTTCTACTTTTAATGGCATCCTACATAAGTTATTCAATAGAGATAATCTGGATTCCTTTTTCCTTAATCTCATCCTCTGGCCAAAATAGTTTATCTATCCTGAATTTAACAATATAGGTTACTTTTTTCTCGATCTTTCTTCCTGTATATTCTTTCGTTTCAGGATTCCATTCTTCAAGAACAAGCGTATCACCTTCTTTGACATCAAAATCATTAAGGCGGAGTTCATACTTTTTCTTACCCGAAGCAACTGCTTCAAAATATTCCGGCCAGATTTTTTTCTTGATTATTACCATATTATTTATAATAGTATCCCGCAAGAATTTTATGATTCCTCCAGAATGATCTTCTTTTTGAACGCCCCTCGTTCTTCCACTTTCTTCTCTCTTGCCGTTTCAATGCCCTCTTTACTGAAATCTTTATAGCTACACATCGCATCAATCACCTCTTGAATGTCTGCCATTTCTTCAATGGTTTCATTTTCAGAAAATTCTTTTATTTCTTCAAGAAGTTTTTCTTTCAGCTTTTCCCAGTATTCTTTATCATCGGCAATATGGGTTATCGGTACTCCGCCTTTACTCTTAATATATTCTGGGATTTTATCCCTAACTAGCTTATTATATTTCATGCTTTCTGTTTAATTATAACTTTCCTACCTCCCAATGGTACTTTTTTCCCCGCACTAATCCCCTACAGTTTTTTGAACCGCAATGGCATTCAAACGGTTTTTCAAGATATGCAATCTTGTCGTAATCAACCGTGATTTCTTCTCCCTCCTTTACGTCCCTTAATGCATAACCCGTATAACCCACTCTATCCTTTTCCTCGACATTTGGTTCACAAGAATGATTAATATAACATCCTGGCGGTTCTATAATTTCGTATTTGTTTTCTCCAATCCTATCGAGGTGTATTTTCTCAATTTCTGACAAATTTTCTATCTCGTCAAAACCTATTATTTTGCCTTTCCTTGAAATATATATTTCTTCACCTTTCTTAAAATCTTTAAGAGCAAACAGTCCTTTTCCGTGCTTCTCGCTTTTTCTTATTTCGACAAAATTATTCATATTACTTCCCATGACATTTCTTATATTTCATCCACTGGTCTAATTGTCATGCGGGTCTTTGGGTAGTCCCAAAACCTTTTGTCTTACGAGTTTTTATTTTACTCCCAGACGGCCCCGTGGTATTTCCGCTACGGGATCGTTCGGGAGTAAAAGTCGGGTTGTCAAAGGGCTTTCGTTTCTATCGTGCCCCCAACCCTATGCTGACCGTTGGGGATGTCAAGCTGATGAGTGGACAACTCTTTTCTCATCTCTTTCATTATATCAATTTGTGCATATTTATCAAGTTGAACCTTGGTTTTTTTCTGTCGCTTTTCGTTCTCGGTTAGATAGTCCTCTATCGCTTCTCGTACCATTGTCGTCATCGTCATTTTCGTTCCGTTCTCTTTCATTGATTCTCGCAGCCGATACATTCTCTGGATTTGATTTTCGTTTATCTTGGGTGAATACATATAGGTAGAGTTGTTGTTGCCAACGGGCTGGGTCTCTTGGGCCTCGTCCACTTTCGCGGATTTCCTGCTGGCAACAGCAACCCTATCCAACCGGCACAGAATATCAAGCTGAAGTTACCCACAGCGGTCTAATCTGGCGACGGGACAACAGATCTCGTAAATTTCTCTACGGGGTTTTCGATTCTCAAAACTTTCTCTACCTTTTCTTTTGTCGGAGTGTCATTCATGAATCCTCGGTATCTCTTTTCCAATTCATGATCAGTCATCATTGTGTAAATAGTAGAACTCTGAACCGATGCATGCCCAAGTATGTTCATCACATCGGCGCTCGATCCGCCGCTCTGTATAATGTGGTGACCCATGTGGTGTCGAAAACTGTGAGCATTCAAGTAAGGCAATTTCGCCCTGTTTGAGTAACGCCTTAACATTTCACCGACTCCTCGGATAGTGAATCGCCTGCCGGTCGTATCATACTGGCCGGCGCATATCGAGAGAAAGAGAGCATCTGGTTCTTTGAACTCCATTGTCTTTTTTAGATGTTCTCTTTTTTTCAACCAAGCCCATATATTGTCGTTAGTTGGTTGTGTCCAGAATAACTCCCGGAACGGGCGTCGACCTTTTGATTTCTCGGTATTGATAACCGCTCGGCGTCTCTCCATGTCCAGATCGGCTACATTTAATGCGAGCACCTCTCCATTTCTCGCGCCGGTGTCCCATAGCAAGTTCACAATGGCTAAGTTTCGGATATGACGAGGATCGGCGGTCTTTACGGGTATGGCGGCGATCAGTTGCTTATAGTCCGCGTCCTTTGCAACCCTCGGAAGTTTATGTTCCTTACTCGGTATTGGGATCAGATTCTCATCAATCACCGAGTAATTTTGCAATCGATAAAATTCAAAAAACTTGCGTAGAGCCATACACTTCCCAACAAAACTATTCGTGTCCCACCCCAGTTCTTTCATGCCGTTCAAAAACTCCATGACATGATGGATTGATATGTCCTCGATCTGGGGGTTGCGAAGAAATAGGCAGAATTGTCTCAATGTCTGGTCGTAGCCCTTGACCGTCTGCTTCTTGACCTTGAACTTACGCCAGTCAGAGAATTGATCGATTGCTTCTTTGAATTGCATATTTTTTATTTAATTGTTGAGGTGCATAAAACAAAACCACCCGGAGTTGAAGCATCACGGGTGGCCTTGTACCTACCTTGCGGCAGGATTTCCATGCCGCCCTTTTGCAAAAGGGCATGGCATGATTATGATACCACCAAAATCAGTTTAATGGAAGAGCGATTGCTCACATTAAAACAACTCTGGTAGCGTAGCCAATTCCGCGCTTCAACTCATTTCCGCTTTCGCGGAATGATCCCTTTCGGGAACGGATTTGTTTATGCAGTTGTAAGATTGCTGTGAAGGCGCGACTTTCGCCCTCAGCACAACCCCTATGCCAATCGTCCAGATGAGTCAACCGAGCAAAAGTGGATAACTATTTCTGGTCTACTTTCTGGCCTAAGGGTCAACCACCATATTACATCATTTCTTCACGAAGGTCAACGCTGTGTCCTTATATTAAAACTCAATGAAAAATATTGTCGGAATTTTCTATCAGCGATATAATATAATCACAATTGAATATTATAGAAACGACCTAAACCTTTTAGGCAAAACCAAGAGGCATGGTCGAAAACCGCGAGAAGCAAAAGATACCCATTATCGGGATTGCTTATGGCGTCGTGCGGGGAAACTCGCATGCGAGCCATAAGGCTCTACCTGGTGATGGGTTTTTGTTTGTGCAAATAAAAAGGCCAAAAACATATCAAGGTCGAACAAATTTTATCAAAAATAAAAAAGCTGATCGTTCTGCGCCACACAACGCTCAGCGCCGGATCGAATCAGCTCGTTAAAAATTGCAATCTTATTTAACCTCGATCTTACTTACCAGCATTTCCAGAAGATTTTTGACTTCTTCCTGCGCCCCGCTTTCAGTTTTGCTGTCAACGAATTCCTGCCACTGGTTCAGAATTTCCTCATCGCCCAAATTCCTAACTACGGTCTCCAACTTCAATCTCGTGTCAAAATTCACTTCGGTTTCCGCCTTCAGAACTTCTTTGATGAAAAGCTTGGAGAACTCTAAAACTTTTTCATTAGTTTTTTGAGTTTGCAGGGCAGTTTGGGTTTGACGAAGCTCTTTGACAACAGAAAAATACTTGACGCCTAAAAAGATATTGCCGGCAAGCAGAATCAAGATAATGATTAAAATTGTCTTTGGTTTATTCATAGATTTTTTGATCTCGCCAATCGTTCTCTAATTTTATCACGATAAAAGTTATAGAGCAATAAAATTATGACGACGGCTAATAAAATCGTTTTCCAATCAACGATCTTCAGCCACCAGTACTTGGTTTTGAGTTCAATATTGATATGGATGCCGCTGCCTTCTTTAACCTGAAACGGCTTGCCGTCGTAGATAAGATAACCCGGGGTTTCTGCCTTGAGATAATAGTATCCTTCGGGGACTAAAAATGAGTAGGTGCCTCTGACATCGGTAGTTTGCGGATTTTCCTGCTGATATTCCTTTGCCGGCCAAAGCTCATATTGCTTGGTTTCGGGATTCAGCCAAAAAAGGGAAATAATGGCGCCGGGTATACGGGTTTCTTTGTCGCCATCTTTTTCGTAAATATACCCTTCAGGATCAACCACTGTAGTCAGACGAATTTCTTTTTTCCCAAGTTCTGGATCGTCAAAATCCATTACCGTGATAATCTCGTATTCGCCTTCAATCAAAGGCGCTTGAATTTCCGCGGTATAAATCCCGTCACCGTCAGGATCGGTATACTCAAATTCCAGCAAAACCAGCTTTTCTTCAACTCTAACCGGCTGGTCTTGGGTCTTAGCAAAAACAGGGTTCGCGAAAATCACCGATGCCAGCAAGGAATTGAGCGGCAATTCCAATGAAGTCGGCTGACTCGTCTTTGACTTAAATACCAAATACCCCTTGACGCTCTTAACTGGTTTGTCTGGCTTCACCACCAATTGCAATGGCTTACCGGAAATTGTGGCAATCTTCTGCTGCGGCTCGCCTTTATCTGTAACAGAGAGATCAATATTGAAATCAATCAGCTCGCCGCCAGTTTTGGCGAAGACGATTTCCGTTGGCAATTGCTGTTTGATCGCCGGCGATAGTTTGGCAACAGGAACGCCCTGGGGCAGAGCAAATTTGCCGGGCTCAACTTTGGCCGTCGGCAAACCAACTCTTTCCGTCAACCCGGGCAAAGTCAGTTTTACGGATTTTAGTTTCGCAATATCGGTAATTTTGCTGACGCCGACCTCTTCAAGGGTTTTCTCAAGTTCTGGAAACTTTTGAGCCAGATTCCTAATCTCTTTGGGCAAAGGCGCCAAAACGAATTCTCTGATTGGTTCGCTTGGCAAGAGTTGCCATTTACCCTGAAACGATAGGGGTGCTTCCTTGGATACCAATTCCTCAATCGGAACTTCGGGCGGTTTGGCGGTCTCTTGCGGCTTAGGCTTCAGAAAATTTGGTATTAGTGGAGCTATTGCTTCTGGCACTTTCTTTATTTGCTCAACAATTTTTTGGGGCACTTGCTCTATCTTTTCCACTGTCGTTTCTCCAACCCTTACGATGCTGTCGGAAACGACATCCGAACAACGCCCCCATTGAGTGCAGAATTTAGCGTAAATGGTCTTCTGGCCTTCGCCTAAAGACAGATCGAAAGAAACCGAAACCTGCGATAAAGAGGAATTATAAGAAACTTGGAAACCTTCTGGGAACTGGGAATTTTCGGAAATCCAAACCGCTTTGGTATTTGATCCGCCCTTGAGGGTTAGAGTGACTTTTCGGGAATCGGTTTGGGCGGCATCGTCATTTATCAAAATTTTGAAACCGCCTTCTGGAGTTATCGGCGGATTATATGCTTCTGGCGGCAAACCGCCACCGCCACCCCCGCCGCCGGAAGGTGCCGCGGCAGGATCGGTCTCGTCAGTATCATCCAATGAAGAGCAGCCGGGGTCGGCGGGATAGTCGGTTTTACCATCTCCGTCATCATCAGAAGAATTGTTGCAAGCCGGCCTTGCGCTCCTCGGCCGCCAATCGGTTTTAACTTTGTAACCAACAGCCGCGCAGGAATTGGTCGTTGAACAATTAAAAACAATCCATCCTATGTTTTCGCCCCAAGCGTAGCCCAAAAATTCGCCGGAGGAATTAATGGTTACTCCGCCATAAGTCGGATTGAAATTTATCCAGCCAGTATTTTCCGACCAAGCGTAGCCAGACAAAGTTCCTTCACTGTCGTTGGCAACTTTGTAATCAACTGTCCCGCAACTTGAAGGTGAGTCGTTAGAACAATTCAAAGAAATCCAACCGATGTTTTCCGCCCAAATATAGCCGGTCAAAGCCGAATCTGTGACATGAATATTCCCCTCGGTTGTCCCAAAATTAAGCCAGCCAATATTCTCACCCCATGCGTATTTGTCGGACGAATCAACTGTTCCGTCCGTTGAAGAGGCAAGAACATGTCCTGCCGGAAACGCAAAAAAACCGCTTATGAAAAAGGTTAAAAACAAAACGAAAATTATATTTTTAGTCGGTATCTTTTTCCTCATAACCGCTTATGAATAATTATAACACAGAATTATCTCGCAACAAACCGCAACCTTGTGGAAAAGGCGGAAAAAACACCAAAAAGCCCGCTGTGAAAATTTTCAACTTCCAGAATCTTTATAAGGCCTACATTGATTGCAGAAGGCATAAACGAAAAACTTACCATGCGGCAAAATTTGAAATAAATTTTGAATCAGAGCTATTAAAACTGGAACAGGAGTTGCAGGATCATAGTTATATACTCGGCCGCTCGATATGTTTTGTCGTGGAAGAGCCGTCATTGCGCGAAGTTTTTGCGGCCACCTTTCGCGATCGGGTCGTTCATCATCTGCTTTACAATTTCTTGGAGCCCATTTTTGAACCGATTTTTATTGCGCAATCCTACGCCTGCCGCAAGAATAAAGGCATTCACGAATCCTTAAAAGACCTTCAAAGGTATCTCCGTAAGATTACCAAAAATCACCGCCGGAAAGCTTATTATCTTCATCTGGATATCAAGGGATTTTTTATGAGCTTGAATAAAGAGATTCTTTTTCGGCTCATTTCAGATCAGATTAAAAATCCAGAACTTCTTTGGCTGACGAAACTTATTATTTTCAACGACCCCATAAAAAACTTCACCAGCAAAGGTAACAGATCTCTTTTTGATAAAATCCCGCCGCACAAATCTCTTTTTCACGTTCCCGAAAATCAGGGTTTACCCATCGGCAATCTCACTTCCCAATTTTTCGCCAATGTTTATTTAAACGAGCTTGACCACTTCGCCAAGCATAATCTCAAAGTCAAATACTATCTTCGTTATGTTGACGATTTTTTACTTCTCTCTTGCGACCAAAAACAGCTAAAAGAGTGGCGCGACGCAATTGCTTTATTTCTCAAAGAGCATCTTTGCCTGGAACTTAACCTCAAAAAGCAAATCCTTCAGGAAACCCACAAAGGCATTGATTGGCTCGGTTATATTGTTAAGCCAGATCACGTCCTTGTGCGTCGACGCATTGTAAAAAATTTGAAACGCAAACTTTTTCAATACAACCAAATACTCGCAAATTATTCTCTAAAAACCGAGCGTGGTCAATTACTTCTCCCTCTTTTCATGAAAGATCCGCCGCTCGAATTAATTGAGAAAATGCTGGCGACCGTTAATTCCTATTTTGGCCACTTTAAACACGCCGATACTTTTAAATTACGGACGCATCTCTGGGAAAAACGCTTTCAAAATCTGAAAAACTACATTGAGCCAAAAGATCCCGATCTTGTTTGCCTCCAAATAAAGTCCGAATTTTTAGAAAGGGCCGGGAGAGCCAGATGATAATGTTTCCATTCCCGAGCGGACGCACCGCACGTAGTTACTATTGGACTTCGCATTGTTGTTGGTGTTGCCGTTAGACAAGTTGGTGTTCCACGCGTTGGTGGTATTGTCGGATTTAGTCGTGGCTGACCAGTAGTTGCGATTAACGCCCGAGGCTTTATGTCCTGCTACTTTTCAATTCTCCGAAATTCAATCTTTGCCGAAACAAAGCATAAATTCCTGACAAATAATAGTCATCTATTAAAAATAACTGAACAGGACCGCAATGGAATAAGCTCGCTTCTGATGCCCGCAAGCATCAAAATTCTGGCTCTCCCGAACCTCTCTATATTTTTTAAAGAACTACCTTTGTCTCTTTTTAGACCATTCCAACCAGCCAGAAAGCTGTTTTGATATTTCTTCCAATGTTCGATTAAATGCTTCGTATCTTTTCAATCCTAATATTTCCAGATCGTTGGCCAACCTTAGATGAATTCTTAATCGTTCCAGTTTCAACCTTGTCTCTTCCAAAATTTCTGTTTTTTCTTCCGTGGAATTAGCTTCCACAATCATATCTAATACATCAGAAACAATTTCTTTTAATTTTTGCCCCAGTGTATATTTGTATTCTCTTGGAAATTGATGGGTCGCGCGATGGATTTCTAATGTCAGTTGATAAGCGAGTTGAAATATCGGCAAATGATTATATTGAGCCATAAAAAAATTTTGCGGCGGAAGAAATAATCAAATGAATCAAATCATCCAATCATCAAATAATCTAATTTGCCGAGCGGACGCACCGCACGTAGCCACTACTGGACTTCGCAGTGTAGATGGTGCCGCCGCCAGACAAGCCGGTGCCCCACGCGTAGGCGGCACCGTCGGACCTAGTCGTGGCTGACCAGTAGAGGCGACTAACGCCCGAGGCTTCTAAATTGCCGTAAGCACCATCAATGTACGCCTGCATCAGCTGTTTTTGGTGAGGAAGAGACCAGCCTTGATCGTGAGTTGTTCCTAAATCTTGAGAACATAATACACTTGCGCTTTTACCATCGTTGTCCGCGTCATCGGTATAAGTCCATTCATAATCAGTATCTGCAGGTTCAGCTGAAGTTGAACAACCCACTCCACTGCAAGGTTTTGACCAAATCAGACCCGTAGAATTGTCTTTCATGTCTGCAAAGGCATCGTTGGTGCCGCAATGATCGCCGGTACTGCAATCTGTCCACCCTTTTGAATAGGCGTCAGACGGCCGACCAGCAGCATTGCCGGCATTGTAATCATCAACTCCGCCATTTGCTTGCGAACCGCCAGTAAATCCCCCTGCCGTTAAAGAACCATTAAAAAGATTCGCCAAAAGCGTGCCAGCTGTGCCGCAATAAGTGTTGCCAACGGAAATGTAAGCCGCGGTCACGGAAAGCGTCCCGGCGGAATTGTTGGAAGTATCGGACGAACAGAGATTAGAGAGCGTCGGAAAATCCAGAGTCGCGGTCTGCCTGGTGCCATCTGATTGCCACCACTCAACCGCGCCGTTTGAAGAGGAAATATTACCGCCGCTCGCCGCCAAATCAGTCGTCGCGTCCGCGCTTGCCAAGGTATAAGTAGCCGAGGGATATTCGCCGGTTGAAGAAACGCCGAATGTCGTTCCGCTTTTTACTACACCAACAGATAAATTGGAAGCGTTATAAGTTCCAGCCGCGTCGGCGCTGGTCAGAACTTTTGTGATGTCATCGGACCCATAAGTCCAGCCGCTGCCGCCATAGGTGCCGGTTGACGACACCCCAAAAGTCACGCCGGAACGAACATTTGCCGCTGTAAGCAAAGTGGCATTGTATGTTCCGCCGGCTGTGGTTAGGACCTTGCCAGCCTCGGAAGAGCCATAGGTATAACCACCTAGGTTTTGCTGAATAAACTGTAATCGCTCTATAACATCTCCGTTGCCATCAGCTGTGGTTCCGCTCGTATCATCCGAGCCGGCAATTCTGTTCCAGATTTGCTCTAATGTGTGCATGGTCGCCGCCGGGCTGGCCGAGGGGGTCAGAGAACCCGCTTGAACAACCCCGTAAATTACCAGAACCGAAATTAAAACAGTAAGCCCGCCTTTGACAGTGTTAGAAAATAACCATCGCAATTGCGGAATCCCGATCCCGGAATATCTCGCCTGTCCCGTAGGAAGCCGCAGGATGTCCCTTGGAGCTCGTCTGTTGGATGCAAAAAGTTTTTTAAACTTTTTAAGCGTGCGATACAAAAAATGAAACCATGGGCGCTTGTAAGACCTTTTTATGTGCCCCATGAAAAGCTGCGGGCTTTTCTTCGGGGTCTTGATATCAAAACTCCTTGATTCGCCGGTAGAAATATCATGTATTATCCATTGATCTTTTTTTCTCATATTTTTTGTTAACTTTTGAAACTTGCGCTTAAAATTTTTCTAAACATCATTTTAAGCCCCAAGTTTTATCAAGTTGATTATTTACTCGACCTTATTGTTAATATTATAGCACAATAAAATATGGCAATAAAGCAAATGGCTCCCCAGTGTGCAAAACTCTGCTTATCAACTTGATTAATTATAACAGATTCTTGAAAAAGTGGAAACAACAGCAAGGTTGTGCAAAACTTCACAGAGCGGTTTTTGCCCCGAAAGGCGCTGATACGACCAAAAATGCTATTTCGTATTTTTAGCGTCTTATCAAGTTGATAAAATACCGAGAATCTGATAAAGTAGCAGTATTATGTCGAGAAACATCTCATTACAAGAAGCTGGCAATCGTTGGGTCAGAAATTCCCTTCGTTCTTATCTCGAAGGCGAAAAAAATCTCAAATGGATTACTGGAATACTCAAGGGTGCAAACAAGAACGAGATCCGATCACTCTTCGATTCTCTGAGCCGCTCATCAACAGCTGAAAGAAAAGCGGAGTTTCAGGAATGGCTCAATCAGACCGATCTCCCCCTCAAAACAGACTAACCAATGCCCTGCCCTCGAGGGCATTTATTTCATATGAACGCACAATATCCAAAAGGTTCAGAGTGGCGAAAGTGGGATTTACATGTTCACAGCCCATTCTCCATTCTCAATAATCAATATTCCAAACTTACCAACGGCAATCCCGATTGGGAATCGTTTTTGCAAAAACTTGAATCTCTTAATGTAGCGGCAATTGGCATAACCGACTATTTCTCAATCGAGGGTTACAAGGAGCTTCAAAAATTCAAGGCGCAAGGTAGATTGCAGAATATCCATGCGATCCTTCCTAATATAGAATTTCGACTCAAGACCATTATCGCCGGGCGAAACGGCGAAGAGAAAAGATTGAATTTGCATGTCATTTTTTCTGACGAAGTTTTAGCGCAGGATATCGAAGAACATTTTCTTCACGATATCCTTTTTTACTATCAGGGCAATCCGCAAGAGCGCAGCGAAAGCAGAAAACTCAAGCTTTCTAATCTTGAAATCCTTGGCAATGAATTAATGACGCAACATGAAAATTTTCGACAAATGGGAATTTCACCATTGGAGCTTGGAGCTATGCAGGCGGTTGTAGACCATGAGGATATATTAAAACGGCTTGAAGATAGTAGGTTCAAAGGCAAATACTTGGTGGTTCTTTCGGCGGAGGGATGGGATCAAATTAGTTGGGATGGTCAGGCGCACCTTACCCGGAAAGCGCTCTTGCAAACATCTGACATGGTCTTCTCCTCTAATCCACAAACGCAAAAATGGTGCTTGGGCCGTAATCCATATGCAGAAGGAGTTGAAAATTTTATCAAAGAATTCAAAACGCTAAAGCCATGCATTCATGGTTCTGACGCTCATAGAGTCGAAGATATAGGAAGGCCATGCGCAAAGCGCGGAGATAAAAACCATAATTGCGACAACGACCCTTCTGCTTGTGAGCTTCGTTACTGCTGGATTAAAGCCGACCCAACTTTTGAGGGGCTCAAACAATTACTTTATGAACCAGAGGAACGAGTGGCGATTCAACAAAATGACCCATCTCCCATAATTAGCAACTATACCATCACCAAAATAAGCGTCAGTGGTGCTGTTGTGAATGACGAGCTTTCTTTGGCAGATACCGATTTTGAAACGAACCCTTTTCTCATTGCAGTAGTTGGTGGAAAAGGAGCCGGTAAAACTGCACTAGTTGATTTGATTGCGAACTGCTATATGGATCGTGCGGCCATGGACGATAAAAATTCTTTCGTCAAACGAGTCGCCGAATATGAACCCGAAATAAACACTTCACTTTCACTTAGAGATGGCGGCGAATTCACAAAAAAATTAAATGAGAAAAAATTCTACGAAGATGGTCAAATAATTTATATAGCCCAAGGAGAGTTAGAAAAATACATTGGCGAAAAATCCGATCTCCATCAGCGTATAAAAGACCTGATTTTCGATAGCCCGCAAATTAAGAACTCAACCCTTAGTTTTGATTTTGACGAAACCATTCTAACAACCGAGGAACTCGCAAAGAAATTGACCACTAAAAATCAGCTTATTGAGTTACTCGAAACAAAAACCAGTGCAGACAATAACAAAGCTATCGAGCAAGAAAAAACGAGAGTCGAGGCCGATCTCAAAGATATAGAGAAACGGATCAAAGAACTTGAAAAAGTTCAGGACAAATCAGATACCGAAGCCGCCCAGAAAAGACAGGAAAAACTTGGGACCCTAAAATCTCGGCACGAAGACCTCATCACACTTAGAGATACACTCGAGAAAGCAATCGAGTTTTTAGAGAACCAACTCGATGGGTTTAATAAGTTTATCGAGACGACAAATGAGCTAATAAAGAAGTTGAAAATCGAGGAAGAAAAATTCACGGAACTCTCGTACCCTCCTAAAGCTAAGCTTGAAAAAGTTCTCGCTTCCGTAAAAACGCAGATAAAACAAACTGTTGCCGAAATTGAAAACGAGCAGAAAGAACTCGAAAAACTGAAACGCGGCGTAAAGGAGCACGCCAAACTTCTTGAACGCAGGCGTGAGTTGCAAACAGCATCGAAGGCTATCGAGAATAAAATAAAACAACTTGAAGAAGATAAAAAGAAACTTCGGGAGACAGAAGCGGAACGGAAGAAATTAATGAGGGAGCTCTTAGAAAGCGTGGTCGCTCAAAAAAAACAATATGAAGAGATTATAAAAACCTTCTCTGATAAAAAGGCGGAGGTTTTGTCAGACATTGATTTTGTCGCGGAGGTTCGTTTTGAAGACGAGGTTTTTCTTGAGAAGGCCGAGGGCATTCTTGATAACAGAAAGCTTGAGGTGATGGGAGACGACAAGAATCCGCCAGCATTTGATACTTTAATTAAGCTGGCACATGCTATTGCGGATGGGAACGGATTAAAATCTAACGAGCTTGTTGAAGAAACGGAGCGTTGCAACAAAGAATTTAAGACAAAAATCAAAAGTGCTCCTGTAACTATTGGGGACTTCTATGATTTATTGTATGGAAATTATATGAGAGTAATGCCAGTGATCAAATACAAAAAGACCTATCTGGATAAGCTTTCGTTGGGACAAAAAGCAACCGTTCTGATAAAAATCTATCTTGCTCATGGTGACAAGCCGATTATTATCGATTCCCATGATGACCACCTTGACAATGAATTCATCATGGACGAGCTCGTCAAAGCGGTCAGACAAGCAAAGAATTTTAGACAAGTTATCTTAGTATCTAATAACGGCAATGTGGTTATTAATAGTGATGCTGAACAAATCGTGATCGCAAATAGGGATGATGGCAAGATAACTTATAGTGCCGGCTCTATAGAAAACCCTGCGATTAGAGATCGTGCTTTGAAAGTTTTAGAGGGTGGTTCTGAAGCCTTCAAAAAGCGTCAGCAAAAATATCGCATTAGTTCTTAGAACTACTCATAAAATAGATGCAGTGGATAACTCTTGCTTTGCGCCATCTTTCAAGTGGTGTATAATGTTGTTATAGGTTTAATTTTATGGATGGATTAATAACCGTAAAACAGGCATCAAAAATTTTGGGAATTCACCCAATGACTTTGCGCCGGTGGGACAAAAGCGGCAAACTTAAAGCTGTTCGACATCGGTTCAATAACTATCGATTTTATAAGAAGGTGGAAGTAGAAAAATTGGCCGTTAAGCTCATCAAAAAATAATTATGAAAAAAGATTTACAACAAGCAGAAGCAAAAAAAGCAAGCAAGGAACAATCTGAGTTAGAGATTCAGAAACATTTCAATAATCCCGAATTAGGTAAAAGCAAACACAAGGTTGTCATTGGAGACAGCCGGAAGATGAAGTCGGTGTCGGATAACTCCATACATCTAATTGTTACATCGCCACCCTATTTCAATGCGAAAGATTACTCGTCCTGGCCTACGCTTGAGGATTATCTCAAAGACATGAGAAGTACCCTTGAAGAATGTTTTAGGGTGTTGATCCCCGGAAGAAAATTTTGTCTCAATATTTCTGACCTACCAGAAAAAGGCAAATCTGGCGTGCGATGGATTCCCCTTGGAGGAGAGCTTTTAAGAGTTAGTCGCGATGTAGGATTTGAATTGGTGGATCGGGTTATTTGGTATAAAACCCCGATCAAGGGTTTTCAATATGGCTCCTTGCCATATCCACCCTCCCCTTTAATCTGCGATAGCATGGAATATATTTATATTCTAAGAAAACCAAACGGAGCTAAACCCGACTATAGTCATCTCTCAAAATTACAGAAGGAAGCCAGCCGGCTAACCCGCGCAGAATATGCGGAATACACAAAACAACTTTGGACAATGCGACGAGTTCGTATTAAGGGAAACGAGGATGGACATATTGCGCCATTTCCCGACGAACTGCCCCATCGTTGCATTAAACTTTACTCCTTTGTCGGCGAAACCGTGCTTGACCCTTTCGGTGGCAGCGGAACAACAACTAAGGCAGCCATACTCAACAAGCGTCACTCCATGCTTTATGAAATAAAGAAAGATTATCTCAAACACATTAAAGAAAAAGTTGGTTTAAGTGGAGCTAAACCGACACTTTTTCTTGACGATCCAATGAGTAATGCCGAGATCGAAGTTATCTATGAAAAATAATTTTATTTCATCAATCTGGGATTTCTCCGATGTCTCTATCAGAGAGACAAATTATGCTACGCATGATTTTTTACGATGGTATGGCAAACTAATACCCCAACTTGTCTCCCGACTCATTAAACTCTATTCCAATGAGGGTGACTTGATACTAGCTAATTTTGTGGGGAGTGGGACGGTGCCGCTTGAGGCAAATATCTTGAAGCGTGATTCTATTGGAATCGATTCGAATCCGCTCTCAATTCTTCTTGCTTCCGTAAAAACACGCCCTCTTACCCCCGATTCTCAGCCACTTTTAGAAAAAACCCGAACGGCAATCAATTCTACAAGTCGCAAGCAATATCCAATGAATGACGAAAATCGCAAATGGTTTTATCCAGAGTCATTCCAAGATTTACTGACTATAAAAGAAAAAATTGACCAAGTCGAATCGGGTCGAGATCGAGATTATTTCATGCTCGCGCTAGCCTCTATAGTGAAAAAGGCATCAAAAGTTGATGCTCGTTGTGTTAATCATATCGTGGTTGATAAAAACAAGAAGAAAGTGGATGTCGTTTCTGAATTTTCAAAAAAACTCGATGAGATGGCGAAATCAATGCAGGAGTATAAAAAAATAGCTAATGGCAACAAAGTTGAGATTCAAAAAGGCGATGCGCGAGATACCAAGCTTTCCGATAACTCGATTGATCTTATCATCTCACATCCGCCTTATCTTGGTGCCATAGATTATTCCAACATCTATCAATTGGAAACTAAAACCCTCGGATTCGATTATGAGGAAATTGACGCCGGAGATATATCGACAAACAGCATGCAACGATACCTTGCCGAAATGAATAAAGTTTTTGATGAGATGAACCGTGTCCTTAAAAGCGGCCGCCACGCGTGTGTAGTTATTGGAGACAATAGAAAAGACGGCGCGATACAGCCGACATTTGCATATTTCATCCAGTACGCAACAGAAAAATTAGGATTCCAGCTCAAAGATATTTTTATCTGGGTAATGAGCCAGAAAGCTGGAATGAGCGTAAAAAGACGAGGCAATCACATTGATCACAATTATATTCTCGTCTTTCAAAAGCCCTAGGCCTCAATCAGCTTTTTTATTTCATCGTTCGGTGCTTTGAGTTCTACTTCCATAAATTGAACAGGGTCAATCGAGGGATCAATACTGGCGGCGTCCCACTTGTCTTTGGTGCTCACGATAAATGTTGCCATATCTTTGCGAGGATGTTCTTCGCCCCCATGCGCCTTCGCTAAAATGACCCGAACTGGCAAATCAAGAGCCACATCATTGGCAATACACATCTTTTTGACAAGCTCGTTCAAGAGTTCCATTCGTGGTTTATTTTTAACAAGGCCCGTGAGCTTCTCGGTATCACTTTCATTATATTGAGGTTTTGCCTCGACAATAAGGATCGTATTTTTATCCTTCACGGCAATAATATCTGGGGCCTCACTACCCGTTTGACCTCTATATGCAGGGTCTTTTGCAGGATTAGGAATGGTGAAAGTGCCTTGTGACCCCGGCGGATTAAAAGCCACGACATCCCAGCCGTGTTTCAACAGCCATTCCTTTACCGCGAATGTTACATCGTATTCGCTAACTGATTTTTTGATAATAGACATAGTCATCAAAGACAATTACATCGGCAACCTCGCCGTAGATACGCTGTTGCTTTGTCATGGTAAATGGACATTGGTTCGCCTTTAAATGTTCTGATCCAATGTTTTTCTGAACTTTTTTCAAAAATGGACAGGTTGATTTATCGTGTTTTATATCAATAAAGATGTTTTGATTCTCGCTCGTTGCATATTTTATATTTTTGGCGCGTAAAAGGAGATTGAGCACTCGGATGCCATTTCCTTCACGACAAAAAAGATTATCGAAAGCGCACAACATTCCCGCATAAGGATCGGTTCGAAACGGAGTTGATGGTGCATGTAGTCCCTCTGGCTCAAAAATTAAAGTATCCTCATTTTTTAGAAAATGGGTCGGGAGCTGTTTTGTGTCGAGCTTGAACTCTTTGATTACTGTCTCTGTTTTTTCCACCCTTATCGTGGTTAATTTATAGATATCTTTCCATCCCGCCACAAATTCTTTATGTTCCCTCACTTTGTGCTGACCCACTTTAACCATGAGTTCGTATTGCTCTTTGGCCGATGATATATCTTTATCTCCTCGAACGGCGGAATCAAGTAAAGCAAACCACGATTGAATCTGGTCATTAATAAACGGGGCCGTAGGATGTTGCTTGTCATACTTTAAATAACCATTGATATCTGGCCAAAGAAAAAGAAGCGTTGGGGTTTTATTTACATCCGTCGTCTTTATGAAAATGTGATAGATTAATGGATTTGCTCTGTAACTTGTAGGTCTATAAACGCCGTTTTTTCGCTCCAGTTTAACTTTTGTGTTTGGAATAATAAGCGCGGAAGGAATTTTTAAATTTGACGCTCCATAAATTCTGGAGAAACGCTGGAGCGGGTGATGATGTTGCGGAGTATGAGTCATGAATTCGGTCACAAAAAGAATTTCTGAATCATTCTTTTCTTCATCGATCCTTTGAATAATAATATCGGGGGTTTCGTATTTGATCACAGGTAAAATATGGTGATCAAAATCACCATTAAGTAAGCGCAAAAGCGTGCCTGATGAATTCGTCTTGGGAATCGGCCGAAGCAATACTTTCTCCCCGATTTTTGAGAGAGACGAATTTAAATAGACCCACCGTGCAAGGTCATAGTCATTGTCGTGCCAAATGACAAACATATAAAAATATCTTAGCAGTTTTTACGAAAATTGAACAGAGCAAACAAAAAAATGTGGTTGTCAATCTTCATAACTTTTGATATTCTAATAAGTGAGAATATATTTTACTTATGCCTAAAATAGATATATCAGTTCGTGAATTAGTCGATAAGGTTCAGCGCGGCGAGCTTACGCTCCCCGAGATGCAGCGCCGGTATGTTTGGCCGGCCACTCGAGTCCGCGATCTTCTCGACTCACTCTATCGCGGATATCCATCTGGGACTATTTTGGTTTGGGAAACAGACGAAGAAATTGAAACCCGCGAACTGGCCGTAAAATCCACAAAATCTCCGACAACTTCCCAAAAATTATTACTTCTCGATGGCCAACAACGAATCACCTCTTTGTCCGCCGTATTAGGCGGCGAGCCAGTCCATGTTAGAAATCGCAAAAGACCAATTGATATTCTTTTTAATTTAGAACACCCAGAAGGGCCGCCAGTGGAAGTCATGGAAGTAGACGAAAATAATGGCGACTTCACGGCCGACTTGGAAGATGTTGAAGATGAAGAAACGGCGGAGCGGGATATTCAGGAAGAAATGAGAAAAAGAACTTTTGTTGTGGCGAGCCGATCCCTACAAAATGATCCGCTTTGGGTTTCTGTTTCGGATATTTTTATTAAGGACTTTAGCGAAATACTTGAAAAGGTGGGCATTACTTCTTTACAAGACCCGCGCTATAAAAAATACTCCGCCAGATTGCAAAAAATCAAAAAAATTGCTGACTATCCGTATGTCATGCAGGTGCTTGAAAAAAGCATGTCATATGAAGAAGTCACGGAGATTTTCGTGCGCGTCAATTCTCTTGGTATTAAATTGCGCGGTTCTGATTTGGCTTTAGCTCAAATCACATCTCGATGGAAAGGATTCATGGGATTGATTGAAGATTTCGCGGCCGAGTTCAAAGATGACGAGGATTACATTGTAGAAACTGGCTTGCCGGTTCGTATGCTCGTGGTATTCGCCACGCATCAAAGCAGATTCAAAACCGTCGGTAAAATCAGCAAAGAAAAACTGGACGAATCTTGGAAGCTTGCCACGAACGGATTACGCTTTGCTATCAACTTCCTAAGAAGTAATGCTGGTATAGACAACCTCAGTTATCTTTCGTCTCCTTTCTTAATGATCCCGATCGCCGTCTATGCGGTATTGCATGATGAGAAACTAACCCCAGAAGAACAGAAAAAACTTTTGAGGTGGTTCTATCTCGCCCATATGCGAGGACATTACAGCATGGGATCGTCTGAATCTATTTTGGAAGCCGACTTGTCGATTTTGTTCAAAAATAAAAATCTCGATGATCTCATTAATCAGCTACACTTACATGTCAAAAAATTTGTCGTTGATATGGATGATCTGGTTAACAGAGGCATCAGGAGCCCATTTTTCTCAATGCTTTATTTTGTATTGAAAAATAACGGCGCAAAGGATTGGTTCTCTGGTTTGAAACTTTCGGATAGACATACTGGACGGGCACACACAATACAATATCATCACATCTTCCCAAAGTCGCTTTTGCGCGATCCAAAATTCGGCTACGACAAGAAGGAAATCAACGAAATCGCAAATCTTGCTTTCATAGGTGGCAAGACGAATAGGCAAATTCTCAATAAAGAGCCTTCTGTTTATCTTGAAAAGGAAATCATTGCTAAAAAAGGCGAAGAGGCAATAAAACTTCAGCTGATACCCTTGGATAGAAAACTCTGGGAGATCACCAACTTCAGAGAATTTTTGGGATGGCGCAGAAAAGCAATCGCCGATGAGATTAACGATTTTATGAAAAAGTTAGAATAGCTATGATGTAGTACCATAACAATTTAATGGCCTAAACTCTGCAGAGTTTTTCTGTCGGGCATGGCCAGAAACCGCGAGAAGCATAAAGACCCCATCATCAGGGTCGCTTCTCGCGTCATGTGGGGAAACCTGCATGTGGGCCGCAAGGCCCTAGCCTGGTGGTGGGCTTTTTGTGTTTCGGGATGGAGTGGATAAGTCGTACTTGTAAAAGCTTTGCAACCGAAGGTAATATTGCCCCCGCTATGAAAATGCGTGTTATGAAAATTTTTACCAAAGACAAAAACTATTCTTTGCCAGAGATCATAGGCATTTGTGATCAAAACGGATTGATTACTGTTGATTGTTTGAAAGACGAGAATATGATCAGCGTTGAAAAAGAAGGGGCGGATTGCTTGTTTGAATTTCATCAAATTGGCGACGACTTTTTTAAATTAACTTGGGCATATGCATAAAAAACAATTAGAAAAACATATCGAGCAAGACGACTATTTTGGCACGCTGGCAACCGTGCTCAATATGGCACGGCAAACTCTTGAGAAAGACATGCGTGGGCCGAAGAAAAACTGGCACATCAAACTTCTACAAAGTTTAGAAGAAGATTTGATGTATCTGCAGAATAACTACAAGATAGCCAAAAAGTAGCCATTGCGCTTTCCTGCTGATTTTGCTATGATATAAATGTAGGTTTTGACAATTTGGTTGTAGTTCGTGCAAGCAATCACGAACCGCTTGTTTCTCCCCTTTCGGGGTAGGTAATCTGGGAAATCTGCAGAGAGCCAAATGAAATAAGCGACTAATCGCAAAAGCGGTTGGGAGATTTCAATCTAAGAGATAGTAATATCTTTTGGTGAAATCTCTTAGCCGCTTTTTTTGTTTCGAGGTCGACGAGACAAAAAACGGCTCAAAGGTCATTAATCAATTAATTAATAAAATTTATGAACACAACAAATATCGTAGAGAAAGCAATCGTCAAAGCGATTGAGCTTCATGCGGGTCAAGTTAGAAAAGGCGACGGCAGGATTCCGTATGTAGTGCATCCGCTGGAAGTCGGGATCATTGTTGCGCGATACACGACAAGCGCGGAACTGGTCGCCGCGGCGATTCTCCATGATACCGTCGAGGATTGTAAATATCCTCTTGACGAGATCGAGAAGGAATTCGGCAATGAGGTTCGAAATCTCGTAGCTGCCCTTACTGAAGACAAAACGCTTCCCGATTGGATAGATAGAAAAAATGAAAACCTGAGGCGGCTTCGACAAAATCAGGACGCCTACTTCATTAAATGCGCCGATGCCCTCGCCAATATGCGGTCGCTTTTAAATGCGCTCGGCGCAGAAGGTGCGGTTGTCTGGGATCGCTTCAATGCCCCAAAAGACAAAAAGATGGAATACTACAAAGTCATTCTTCAGGACACGGAAGATTTCCTTCCAAAAAAAATCATTGAGGAATATGTATCGACTTTGAAAGACCTTGAATATTCAGAATTTCTGGAGAAAAAGACGACACTCGGCTTTGCGGTGAGCGACAACAAATAGAATCGGCTGTTCACAAATAACTTTGACTTATATTCTGTTATAAGTTAGTATTGAAGTACAACTGAATAGTGAGTTTATCAAGAGTGGCGGTTAGAGCACTGGCTCGATGACCCGCCCAGCAACCCTTTGAAGTGACGCTTCGGAGAAGGTGCTAATTCCAGCCCCATACGGGGAGAGATAAAGGTCGATTTTTTGTTTTCTTAACCGCTCTTCTCCCCCGAGAAGAGCTTTTCATTTATGGAAATAGACATGCAAAAACGAGACGAAGCATTAAAGCACGGCACTTTCTTCGGATTCGTACCGCATCACTTGGAGATCAAAGAGATCCCGGAATTAAACGATTTTCCGTTCAATGTACTCTTTGCCAGTTTCGGCATGAAAAATGGCGCAAGAGTGATGGGCAGTGCCGTTTATAACCCGGATTTTTCCAGCTTCAAGAAAGACGAGGACAAATATTCCATGCAATATCGCAATGGCTACGGTGGTAACACCTGGCTTCGTATTGATTTTGACTTCAAGAAGAGAAGTTGGATCGGCGAGAAGTTCGTTAATGGAGAATCGGCCGGCATGGCGTTCGGATCGGAATGGCAAATGTTCTTTGTTCACTTCACGATGCTCGGGCTTAAAAATGGAGAGCAGTGTAAGTTTGAACCAACCGCCTAGAACTTCTCCATAATGGAGAAAACTTCCGCCGGATAGTTTGGATTTATGCTTCCATTATAGCTCTGTAATTTTTGGAGCGTGGTTTTGTCGCTATAGTAGCTGGCTGTTTTTGAATTGAGTCCGCAAAGATTCACGCCCACGATTTCGATTGCTTTCTCCACGCTCTCAAAACCCGCTCGGCACGAAGCCCAGCCGAACGGATTATTTCCGCATGTTTGTTTCCCGCCGGAAGATTCCCGAACTGCAATGGCCGGCAGAAGCCGCCAGTCCCGGGCGACTTCCGCCTGGCTCTTTCCGCTGACCAGCAATTTTCTGATCTGCTGGTTTCGCTCTGATTTTGCTAAATGTGAATTTTTCATATTTTCGTTCGTATTTTTATGTGGTTAATTCCCATGACAATTTCTGTTGGATATACAAAAAACCCGATGTCTCGTAAGACATCGGGTTTGAGCTTTTGGCTTAAATTCCCGGTTTTAAAGGTTTTTTAGGCTTCCCTCATGACCCATGACACTTTTTATATTTCTTCCCAGAACCGCAATAACAAGGGTCATTTCTACTAATTGTTTTTTTATCTCCAGTTATTACTGTCTGCGGTTGGACTGGTTTCTGTTTCGTTATTTCTGCTTTTAAAATATTGTCTGCGATTATTCTCTCAGATTCATCTAGCAACCCTCTAAACATCTTTCTTCCCTCATTTTTGTATTCTATCAAAGGATCTTGCTGGCCATAAGCTCTTAATCGGACGGAATCTCTTAAATATTCCATGCTCTCCAAGTGTTCTATCCAGAGAGTATCCAAAACCCGGAGAGAAACAAATCTTTCAATCTTCCGCATATTATCCGGACCGACTTCTTTTTCTCTTTTTTCATAATCTTCCTCTTTAAAACCTGCCTTTTTGATAATCTCGATTATTTGAGTTCTGCTCTTTTCTCCCTCTGCTTCCATCACTTCCTTTCTTTTCCTGTAAAATACTTCCCTATGCTTATTCATCACCTCGTCATAATCCAAGATATGTTTTCTCATATCAAAATTGAATCCTTCAACCTTTGCCTGAGCTGATTCAATTGTTTTTGAAATTATTCCTGATTCAATCGGCTGATCTTCGGGCATATTAAATGTTCCCATCAAGGATTTTATCCTGTCTCCGCCGAAAATCCTCATTAAATCATCTTCTAAGGAAACAAAGAATTGGGAAGAACCAGGATCTCCTTGTCTGCCGGACCTGCCTCTTAACTGGTTATCAATTCTCCGAGCTTCGTGCCTTTCCGTACCAATGACATGCAAACCGCCAAGTTCAATAACCTTTTTCTGTTCTTCCAAGTCTGGGGGATTGCCTCCTAGAATTATATCAACTCCGCGGCCAGCCATGTTGGTGGCAATAGTCACTGCTCCTAATCTTCCTGTCTGGGCAATAATCTCTGCTTCTTTCTCGTGGTTTTTAGCATTTAAAACCTGGTGGGGAATCCCCTCTTTTTCTAACAGTCTTCCTAAAAACTCATTCTTCTCAATTGAAACAGTTCCGACCAAAACCGGCTGACCCTTTTGATTTCTTTCTTTTATCTCTTCTAAAACTGCTTTGAACTTTCCTTCGATTGATTTATATACTCTATCGGGCAAACCCTGCCTCAACATAGGTTTATTTGTCGGAACGGAAATAACATCAAGGCTATATACCTTATCAAATTCTTCGGCTGAAGTCATAGCGGTACCAGTCATTCCAGACAGCTTCTTATACATCCTGAAATAGTTCTGGAAGGTTATCGTTGCCCAGGTCTTTGATTCTTTCTGAACCTCGACTCCTTCCTTCGCCTCAACTGCCTGATGAAGGCCGGCAGACCAGCGGCGGCCAGGCATCAGTCTTCCAGTAAATTCATCAACAATTACAATCTGGCCGTTTTTAACCACATATTCTTTGTCTTTTATAAAAAAGGTTTTGGCTCTTACAGCAGACTCTATCTGGTGAGTGGTGGTAATATCGTTTTCAGCCCAAGGATCAGTTCCGATCCAGCCGACAATCTTGTTCTGGCCGGCTTCGGTGAGGGGTGCGGTTTTTGTCTTTTCATCAACAGTATAGTCTTCATTCTCTTTCAAGCGAGAAACTGTTTCGGCAAATTGATAATATTTTTCAGTTGATTCTTCGCCAGGCGAAGAAATAATCAGAGGCGTTCTCGCTTCGTCAATCAAGATTGAATCAATCTCGTCAACGATCGCATAATTATGTCCTCTCTGAGACTGCCCCTTTAAATCGTAAACCATATTGTCTTTTAAATAATCAAAACCAAATTCGTTATTCGTTCCATAGAGAACATCTGCTAAGTAAGCTTCTCTCCGAGAAACTGGCTTAAGAAAATCTTCTACTACCTTGAAACCGCCTAATTCATCTCTAGTCTTATCCTCTTCTTTTTCTGCTTTTTTGTAATCAGGATCGTAAAGAAAAGCCTGCTCATGATTTATGCACCCGACTGTCAGACCAAGAAAGTTATAGATCTGGCCCATCCAGACAGCATCGCGCCTTGCCAAGTAGTCATTTACTGTAACGATATGGACGCCTTTTCCGGTTAAGGCATTCAAACAGGCTGACAAAGTTGCAGTCAATGTTTTTCCTTCGCCAGTTTTCATTTCAGCTATTTTCCCTTGATGGAGAACAATGCCTCCGATCAGCTGAACATCGAAATGGCGCTGTTTTAAAGTCCTTTTCGCCGCTTCTCTCACTAAAGCAAAAGCCTCCGGAAGCAATTCGTCCAGAGTTTTCCCCTGATTTAATTCCCCTTTTAAATCCTGAGTTTTCTTTTTAATCTCTTCGTCTGATTCTTTTTCTAAAACCGCTTCAAACGAGTTTATCTGAGAAATTAACGGATTAAGTTTTTTTAAAGATCCTTGGTGGCTATCACCAAAAATCTTTGTAAGAATTGACATTGCCTTTTATCTTAAAGGAAAAAACAGCTAATGTAAATCACAAACCCCGCCTAAGCGGGGTCTATGATTCATTCTATCGTTGTAATTTATTATTTCTCTTTAAGCCTTCGAACAACCTTGGAAATAGCCATTAAAACAATAATTCCAAGAATTATTAACAATAATATGTATATGGGTTTATTGAGATCAAAATTTAACAATCCGGCTAAGAATCCTTCCCCCCCTCCAAGTACTGCTGCCGATTGAGCAGTTGTCTGGAAAGAAATATTAACAATATCCTGAGAAGTACCACTAGAAGTAGAAACTATTCCTATCACATCAGCGTTGCTTCTCAATATGGTATTGTTCTGATTAATCTGGCCCTTGAAAGTAACTGTTTTAGTCATCTTCGGAAGCAATGATCCCAGAGAAATTCCTGTTCTGATATCTCCGCTGTAAGAATTGCCGTCTAACGTCAAATCTCCTTTATAAGTAATCTCTTGAGGAAGGTTTATCGTAACCATAACGTTGTCCATGGTCACGCTTTGCCCGTTGCTGATTACCGCCAAGAAATCAACGGTTTGATCAGGATCTGCTGCAAATGTTTTTAGCCATTGCAATGGATCAGCATCTCTTTTACCGAATAGAGTAATAGCTAAGCCGATAATACCGCAATCACTGCTGCAAGATTGTATTGTTTCACTGCAGCCGCAGACTCCGTCTCCGCAGGTATTGCAGGAAGAACAGTAACTTGCCGAACCCTTAGCGCAGGTTGTGCCATCACACTTCAATTCGTTAACGCAGGCACTGCCTGTGCAACTATCTATCGTACATTCATTATCATCCTGGCAATCTCTGTATTTGCTGCCTCTATAGCCAGTGGTAAGATCGTACCAATAAACATCGCTGTCATAGCATCTCTTTTCACGCTGAGAAGTACAGCTAGAAACAGCCTGACAGGTTGAAATACCGGTTGAACATACTTGACCGGTTGAGCAATAAGCGGCTACGCTCCAGCCTGAAAAGCCTGTCCAGCCAGACCAGTTCCCTGTACAAGAAGCGCTATAGCCAGTGCAGTATTGAGACCTAGTTTGAGTTCTTATTCCAACATCACCGCCGCAAGATGGACCCCAAGGACAACCGTATTCGTTCTGAGTTTCGGTATTACAAATGCTGTATGAATTCTTGTAGTGACAGCCATCGCAGCAGGGGCCTGAAGTGCATTCGCAAGTATTAGCCACATTAACTGAACAGCTCGCTGAAGCTGTCTGCCCGCCGGAAGTAACATTTATTGTAGCTGTCTGGGTTCCTGAATAAGGGAAGGTATTATAACAGCTCTGGCTGGATCCTGAGCAGGCACCAGACCAGGAATAGTTGTAATAATTGGATCCGCCGGAGACAAAAGCAATAAAAGTTGTTGATTGGCCTGTCTGGATAGAACTTGGGTTAGCTGAACAATAAACAGAAATAGATGAACTTGAAGAACATTGATTGTTTTGGCAAGTTTGGCCGGAAGAACCGCAATCTTGGTAGTTTGTCCAAATATTACTTGTTTGACATGTAGCATTTGAACAAGTGTTAGTTGTTCTCTGGCGTTGCAACCAGCTGCCAGAACATTGGTAAGTACTAGTTAAAACATCATCTCCGCAGTCTTGGAAAATATCGTTTCTATTGCCGCTTGAATCATACCAATAAACATCGTTGTTATAGCATGATTTATGGTCATGATTTGTAACTGACTGACTGACATAGACCGAGCAATTTGCTGAAGCTGTTTGAGTGCCAGAAGTGACAGTTATTGTAGCTATTTGAGTTCCTAAAGAAGAAATAGTGTTGTAGCAGGTTAAACTAGATCCTGTGCAAGCGCCAGACCAGGAATAACTATACGTACCTGTTCCACCAAAAACAGAAGCAATAAAAGTTGTTGATTGGCCTGTTAAGATATAACTTGGGCTGGTTGAACAAGAAACATAAATAGCCGGAGTTGAATAACATTGATTGTTTTGGCAAGTTTGGCCGGAAGAACCGCAATCTTGGTAATTTGTCCAAGTATTATCTGATTGACAGCCGGCAATCGAGCAACTGTTAGTTGTTCTTTGACGTTGCAACCAATTACCGGAACATTGAAAGTTACCAGTCCAAACATCGCTTCCACAATCCTGTTGATCTACCCAGACATTATTTGTCTGGCAAGCAGCATTTGAACAAGTATTAATTGCCCTTTGGCGTTGCAACCAACTGCCAGAGCATTGGTAAATATTAGTTAAAGTGTCGTCTCCGCAATCTTGAAAAATATCGTTTCTAGTATTATTTGAATCGTACCAGTAAACGTCGTTATTGTAACATAATTTATAGTCGTGGTTTGTAACCGACTGAGTAACATTAGCTGAGCAGCTGGATGAAGCTGTTTGGCCGCCGGAAGTAACAGTTATCGTAGCTGTTTTAGTCCCTAAAGAAGAAAAGGTCATATAACAAGTTTGGGTAGACCCTGTACAGGCGCCAGACCAGGAATATACGTATGTACCATTTCCTCCTGAAGGACTTGCAGTGAATGTTACTGACTGACCTGTTTCAATAGAACTTGGGTTAGCTGAACAAGAAACAGCTAATGTAGGATTAATAAAAGTTGAACAGTTAGCTGAGGCTGTCTGATTTCCTGAAGTTACCGTAACTGTCCCTGTTTTGGTTCCTGAAGTAGAAAATGTATTTGAACAGCTACTAGATGAACCTGTACAACTGCCAGACCAAGAATATGTATATGAACCTGTTCCACCAGAGGCAGAAGAGGCAAAGGTTACTGACTGACCGATATTGGCCGGGTTAGGCGAAGCTGAGCAAGAAACAGCTAAGTTCGCTACCTGAGTAACATTAACTGAGCAGCTAGATGAAGCTGTTTGGCCGCCGGAAGTAACAGTTATCGTAGCTGTTTTAGTCCCTGAAGTAGAGAAAGAATTGGAACAAGTCCTAACAGAACCTGTACAAGCGCCAGACCAGGAATATATGTAGGTGCCATTTCCTCCTGAAGGATTTGCAGTGAATGTTACTGACTGACCTGTTTCAATAGAACTTGGGTTAGCTGAACAAGAAACAGCTAATGTAGGATTAATAAAAGTTGAACAGTTAGCTGAGGCTGTCTGATTTCCTGAAGTTACCGTAACTGTCCCTGTTTTGGTTCCTGAAGTAGAAAATGTATTTGAACAGCTACTAGATGAACCTGTACAACTGCCAGACCAAGAATATGTATATGAACCTGTTCCACCAGAGGCAGAAGAGGCAAAGGTTACTGACTGGCCGATATTGGCTGGGTTAGGCAAAGCTGAACAAGAGATAGCCAAATTTGCTGCTTGAGTGACATTGGCTGAACAGCTTGCACAATAAGCACTGATTGGAGCTGTCTGACCAGTAGGAGTAATAGTTATCGTAGCTGTTTTAGTTCCTATAGTAGAAAATGTATTCGAACAGCTTTGATTATGTCCTGTACAGGCGCCAGACCATGAATAAGTATATTGAGAGGTTATACCGGAAACAGAAGCAGTAAATGTTGTTGACTGACCCGTTAAAATAGAACTTGGATTAGCTGAGCAAGAAATAACTGGACCTGTTACATTAACCGAACAACCTGATGCGACTGTCTGCCCGCCAGAAGTGACATATGCTGTAGCTGTTTTAACTCCTGAAGAAGAGAAAGTTCTAGAACAATTTGAACTAGATCCTGTACAAGCACCGGACCAAGAATATGTATATGTGCCATTTCCTCCTGAAGGACTTGCAGTAAATGTTACTGACTGACCTATTTGAGCAACACTCGGGTTAGCTGAACAGATAACAGAAAATGAAGGATTAACAAGGACTGAACAGTTAGCTGAGGCTGTCTGATTTCCTGAGATTACTGTGACTGTCCCTGTTTTAGTTCCTGAAGTAGAAAATGTATTTGAACAGCTGCTAGATGAACCTGTACAACTGCCAGACCATGAATATGTATATGAACCTGTTCCACCAGAGGCAGAAGAGGCAAAGGTTACTAGTTGGCCAGTGAAAACTGGGTTAGGCGAAGCTGAACAAGAGACAACTAAATTTGCTGGCTGAGTGACATTAACTGAGCAGCTTGCACAATAAGAGTTAGTTTGACCAACAGGAGTAACAATTACTGTAGCTATTTTAGTTCCTGAGGTTGAAAATGTATTTGAACAGTTTTGACTGGACCCCGTACAAGCACCAGACCAAGAATAACCGTATGTGCCGGCTCCGCCAGAAATAGAAGCGGTAAATGTTGTTGACTGGCCTGTTTGGACAGAACTTGGGTTAGCTGAACAAGAAACGACTGGTGGAGGACTAACAATAACCGAGCAATTTGCTGAAGCTGTTTGATTACCAGAAACAACAGTTACCGTAACTGTTTTGGTTCCTGAACTATAAAATGCAATTGAGCAACTCTGATTAAGTCCCGAACAAGCGCCATTCCACGAATAGTTGTATGAAGCAGTTGCGCCAGAAACAACAGCAGTAAATGTTGTTGACTGGCCTATTTGGACAGAACTTGGGTTAGCTGAGCAAGTAACACTTAAATTTGTTGGATTAACAACATCAACTGAACAGCTTGCCGTAGCTGTCTGATTACCAGAAGTAACAACTACTGTAGCTGTCTTAGTTCCTGGAGAAGAGAAAGAATTAAAACAAGTTGGATCAGACCCTGTGCAATTGCCAGACCAGGAATAGCTGTTTGTTCCTGTTCCACCAGAAACAAGAGAGGCAAAAGTTGTTATTTGACCCGTTACAATATGATCTGGGACAGCTGAACAAGAAACAGTCAAATTTGGAATTGGCGGGCAAAGTCCTAATTCTTGAAGCGTCTGGCCGTTCACATCTGTATCGTAATATCTTATTTGCGGATAGTTAGAATCCATCTTCACGGGAGCGAAAACATGATTACCCAAATAATACCACCCCAAGACATCTCTCGTATAATTGCCGTAGGTAATCTCTAGTCCGCCGAAACCCACTAGAACCTGAAGATTATCTTTCATTTCTACCTTAATTGTATCGCTACACTCAGCATTATTAATCGTTACGTTCACTGGAGAACCGCAACTATTAATAGCATTGCCATCATAAACGACAACACCGTTTTTAGTTATTCTAAAATCATCATCAACGCAAGTACCGGATATATATAATGGTGACGCAGAAACAAAACTAGGCGTTATTAACGCCAAGGCTAAGATAGAAAAAGACAATGTACAAAAGATTATTTTTTTCATTTTTTATTATGTTTTATCTATTAATTTAAGTATAAATATATTATACACTTTTATTTAAACTTGTCAACAGAAGCTACAACGAACAAGCAACTTAATATATAACATTATACCTTACTTATCTTTTGTCAAACAAAATAGCCCTCTAACTTTCAGAGGACTACAGTTTTTCGAAAATCAGCGTTTCCATTCTTCTTTTAATATCTTAAAAGGTTTTCAAATGCTTTCCGCGCCTCTTCGTTCCAGGTCAATTTTTTTTAGCTTATATTTTTTAATCTCCTGCTGCATTTCGTCCTTTACCTCCACTATAGCTGAACTTAGATCTTCGCTTTCAGCCTCGGCTACAATTGTTTTTCTGGGTAGATTTATCAAAACTTTAGCCTTGAAAAAAGGGCCCTTCTTGTGATGCATTGTTTCTTTCTCTATTTCAACAAAAACCTCACCAAGCGGTTTTCCTTTTTCTACTTTTTCTTCTTGCAGTATTTTTATAAACCTAGCTAAACTTCCGATTTTTTCATTAATATATTCTTCGATCATTTCAGTCAGCTCAATGTTTTTTGTTTTGATTATGATTTTCATATTTTATAAATTAAAAACCTAAATATTGGACTTCTTCTTCTAGCGTTATTTTAAATTTCTCTTTGACTTTCCTTTTTATTATATTAACTAATTTTAACACATCATCTGCTTTAGCTCCACCCAGATTAACAATGAAATTTGCGTGCTTCTCCGAAATCTTAGCCCTGCCTATTATCTTCCCCTTCAAACCGCACTTATCAATGAAATAGGATGTGGGAATCCTGGTTCCCTTATTAAACTCAATTAGTTCGGGGTACTTCTTAAGCAACTCTTTGTCTATTATTTTTTTATCGTGGTTTTTAAAGATACATCCAGCTGAAGGAAAACCTAAAGGATGATTTTCTTTCCTATAACCCAGAAATCTTTTAATCTCCTGAGAAATTTCTCCCCTATCTCCTTTTTTAAGTTCTAATAAAACAGAAAGAACCAGCAAGTTATTATTCTTTTTGAAAATGCTATCCTTATTCCCAAACCTGCATTCCTTGTTAGAAAAAGTCTTAACTTTTAATTTTTGAACATCTAAAGCTTTTACGTTTTTAATATTATTTTCCATTGTCGAACCGAAAGCGCCGATATTGCCATAAACCGCACCGCCAACGGTACCAGGAATGCCAGCAGCCCATTCAAAACCGGTTAAATCATTCTTAGAGGAAATATCAACAACCTTGCTAACTGGAACGCCAGCTTCAGCATAAATGTTAAAACCTTGAATTTTAAGCCATGAATTCTGAATCTTTATTATCAACCCTTTGTATCCCCTATCTGACGCCAATAAATTGCTCCCGCCGCCTAAAACAAAAAACGGCAAATTAAATTCTTTTGCTGCTCCAATAGCTTTGATCAAATCTTTTTGATCTTTTGCTGTAAAGAAATATTTTGCTGGTCCGCCGATTTCAAAAGTGGTATGTGCGCTTAATAAAATATTTTCTTTAACGCCCGGCAAACTCTTTTTAATATCCTTTTCACTCATCACTTATTTTTTAAGTAAATTATTCAACTGGTTCCTTGTCCCCAACCCAACAAGACCCGTTGCTTTAATTGCATAACCGGCCATTAATGATATTTGCGACTTATATTTATTTTGAAAACATTTCACAGCCGCCAATGTTTTTATAGCGAAGTAATTAGTGTTGGCAACACCTGAAAGACAGCCCTCAGATGTCAACATTATTTTCAAATAAACTACGTCTTGGTTTCTCATCCCATAATAAAGATTCTTACTGAAAGTGAATCCTGTCGGAATCGATGGATTTATCACTTGTTGCCCCGAAGCAGAAACCGTGAAAGTAAAAGAATATGACGAATCGTTATCGCCGAAATCAGAAGTTTTATTTTCAAGCAGCGGTATCAGCACTAAACCAATAACATCTGTGCCAAAGTTAGAAATATTAATTTCTCCTTTTTTATCTATCAATTCTAAGAAATTAACAATATAACTCCCGTTGCTTTTTTGGATGATATAAGGGATCTTAAAATTGGCTCCTGAATTACTTATAAAAGAAATTTTAGTATCTCCTTTTCCGCCAATGATTTTAAACCAATTACCAGCCCAATCTTTTGTTATTTCTGTAACACTTAGAATGCTTTGGCCGGATAATGGAAGAAAATTTATTTTTGGATAAACATGCAGGTCTTTCAAATTTTTATTCAAGTAGCAATAATCTTGGCCGAAATTGCAATCGTTTAAAAAAACGGCCACTGTCCAATCGGTAAAAACTTTAGCAAAATCTTTGTTAACTCCTTCTTTTTGCAAAGCATAATTTATGCTCTCTATACCAACTTTAGGACTATGCAAAGAATCAATCAGAATCTCTTTTCCATAATGGTCGACTAAATATTGTGTAAAAAGATTGATAACCCCGTAATCAGCTTTGGTGTTTTGCCATTCTGTAATTGGATTAAACGGTTCATCATAAAAAGACTGAACCCTATTTTGAAGATAACTTCCTATAAAAATATCGTCATAGCCTAAAAGGGTTGACGCATATTCTGTCCTGGCTTCATTCAACCAGGTTTCCTCTTCGATGTTATAAGTTTTGTTTTTTTGATTGAAAATAATTAAATGGCTGAATTCATGAGCCAGAAAACTTTTAACATTCAAGTTTCCCAAAGATGCAGAACCCAGATAGATCATTTCTCTTTCGTTGGATCCCGGAACTTGTAATTTCAAATACTCATCGTTTGATCGAAAATATCCACCTGCATCTTTTATCATAGGGTGTATCAAAATGGTAATTCTGGCATCTTTATCTATTCCTGGCGTCCATTCAGAACCATAGTTAGTGGTTAAAACGGGATAGATATTATTATCGAATTCGTCCCCTAAAGAGCTCAAAGTTGCGTAAACCTCATTCTGTAAAGCAAGGTTCCACCAGCTCTCATCCGCATAAAAATAGGCCCTAGAGGTAACTTTAAGCAAAACAGCATTGATACTGCCTCTTTTGTCTAAATCGTAGCTAGAATCGATATAGAAATTACGTTTTTCTCCAAGACTATCTGCCTTTGCTGCAACTGGTAAAAAAAGAAAACAGGCAATAGCAAGAAGGATAATCTTTTTCATTTCTCTATCTTATCACAAATAAAAAATATTTTAACTATTAACTATTTTAATTTATAAAATGGAATCAACTTTTGCAAAAATTTTATTATTTCTTCTTTTTTGTTGTCGGTTATTATTGATTCTAATTCTTTCAACCTTTTCTCAAGATCAGAAGAACTTATATCAGAAAGTTTTGCTATAAAAATTTTCTGGTTCTGAGTCGCAATCGTCCCCTCTTCGGCTGTTAAAATTTCTTCAAACAGTTTTTCTCCAGGTCTTATTCCAGTAAACACTATTGGTATATCTTTATCCGGCTCAAAACCGGAAAGGCGGATCATTTCTTTTGCTAAATCTATAATTTTAATCGGCTTTCCCATATCCAGAACGAAAACTTCTCCTCCTTTACCCATTGCCCCAGCTTGCATGACTAAGAGGCAGGCTTCGGACGTTAGCATAAAATACCTTCTCATATCGGGATGAGTTACTGTCAGCGGTCCTCTCCTTTTAATTTGCTCTCTAAAAGTTGGAATAACGCTGCCACGACTATCCAGAACATTACCAAACCTGACAGAAATAAATTTTGTGCTGTTTTTCTGATTAAAGACCTGGCAGATCATTTCGCCCACTCTTTTTGTCGCTCCCATTATAGAGGTCGGATTGACGGCTTTATCGGTAGAAATGAAAATAAGCTTTTCTGCTTTAAACTGAAGAGCGTTCTTAACTACTACCTCTGTTCCAAAAATATTGTTTTTTACTGCTTCATCCGGATTTTCTTCCATTAAAGGAACATGTTTATAGGCAGCGGCGTGAAAAACTATTTTTGGATTAAACTCAAGAAAAATTTTACTTATCTTTTTTTCATCTCTGACATCGGCTATTAAAGATTTCATTTTCAAATCAGGAACCTTGTTTTTCAGTTCTCCAAAGATATTGAAAATACCAGTTTCATCCTGATCTAAAAGCAAAAGCAAAGACGGACTAAATTTTGAAACCTGCCTTGAAAGCTCTGATCCGATTGAACCTGCCGCTCCAGTGATTAAAACTGTTTTTCCTTTTATAAAATTCTCTATTTGAGTGGTATTCAAATTAACCGGCTCCCGACCCAATAAATCTCCGGTATCAATATCTTTTAAAATCCCAACCGAAAAGACTCCGTCTATTATTTCAGCCATTGGCGGAACAATCTTAATTTTCTTAATTTTAGCTTTCCTTGCTATTTCAACCGCATTTTTTATCACTTTCTTTCCGGCAGATGGAATAGCGATAATAACGCCTTCCGCATTGTATTTTTTTGTTATCTCGGGAATATCAACGATTTTCCCCAAAACCTTTAAACCGTGGATATTTACTCCCTTTTTAATAGGATTATCATCAACAAAACCGACAGGCAGATAACTAGTATTTTTTGAAGAAATAATACTTCTTAAAATTTGCTCGCCGGCATCACCCGCCCCGACTATTATCACTCTATCCTTCTTTATTAAACCCTTTCCAGCCCCGAAAATATCAAGATAAATCCTCTTAGAAAAACGAAGGCCGCCACAGAATATAAAAATTAGGAAATAACTTATAAGAATCGTTGACCTGGGAAAATTAGAAAAAGAGGGAAAATATTTAGAAAGATAGATAGTAATGCTTAAAAATATGAAAGAAGCTATTGTTGCTTTAAACAAATTAATCAAATCGCTGATACTGACATAAGCCCAAGAAAAATGATATAACTTTTGAAAATAAAAAATAGGAATAGTAAAAATTATGGTTAAAACAGCCATTCTAATAACAAAGGTCTGGTATACACTAGGAATATTTCCTTCAAATCTTATTAAAAAGGCCAACCAAATAGAAATAGCGATTAAGATAGCGTCGGCACCAATAAAAAACACCATTCTTGTATTTGCTGTTTTTTTTAAGAAAAATTTCATTTTGTTTCTTTAAAAACTTTCGCTGGAATCCCGAAAGCTATTACATTTGCCGGAACATCTTTATTTACAAAGCTGAAAGCTCCTATTACTGAATTTTCTCCGATTGTTACACCTGGCATTATTACGCTTTGAGTCCCAATCTTACAATTTTTCTTTAAAACCACCTTTCCCTCTTTATCGTCAATAGTTGAAACAGAATATATTTTTACCCCTCCCCCTATTTGTACGCCTTCTTCAATTACCACTCCGGCTTCAGCGTTTATATATACAAAAGCGCCTATATCGGTTTCCTTCCCTAATTTAAAATTTTTGACTCCCTGCACCATCCAATTCCATTTAGTTAATTTCCCTTCTTCAATTATTGGCTTTTTCCAGTTTTTGAATCTTTTTTCCATTTGTTTATTTTTTAGAATTTATTATTTCTTTTATTAAAATAAACGCCTCCGCATTTTCTAATCCCGCTTCCATTCCCCTCTTCTCAGATAAGACAGTAATCCCTTTTAAGGACCGAGGGTGGGGAAATTCTTTTAATTCGCTCTTATAGCATTTCATTGCTTTAAGTTTATCTTCCAGGGTATTTTTTACATCTACATAAACGGTTGGCAGAAAAATATCTTGCAGTTTCCTTACCTTTTGCTGTCCCCATTCTGTTTCCGACGGCACTTCATAAGAAAAAACCTTTTTTACAGACATACTCTGTTTTGGCCTTGCAGCTACTAAAGCCGCTTCAAAAACTAACTGGTGATCCTTGTTCAAGTCTCCCTTATGGGGGATATAGATGATTTCCGGTCTTATATCTTCAACACACTTTGAAATCAGATCATTAAGCTTTTTTTGCGGAACGGTGTCTAATTTTACCGTTGGCAAATCCAAAAAAAACGTTTTTTTAATCCCTAAAACTTTATTAGCGCACTCTACTTCTTTTTTTCTATCCTTTATAGATTCTTCCGACCAATCGGGGGTATAACCGCAAGTAACAATGCAAAGATACACTTCATCTTTTTGGCTGACATATTTTTTGATTATCCCGCCACAACCCAAAACCTCGTCATCTGGATGAGGGGCTATTACTAAAACTTTCATATTATCTTTTGTTTTTTTCATAAAGATTCTTGATTACCGAACAAACTCTTTTTACATAATTGATGGGCATTTGGGAATAAAGCGGCAGACTTATAATATGGCTGCTTATAAGGTCAGTATTGGGCAAGAAAATATCCTGGTATTCTTTATAGGCTTTCTTTTTATGGATTGGAGGATAAAAATAAACTTTTGTCTCAATATTTTTTTTAATCAATGTTTCTAATAACTCATCTCTCGAATGTCCAAATTTATTTTCATCAACTAAAATCGTAAGATCTTTAAAAACTGAAGAAGAAAAATCAGTAATCTTTTGGAAAGAAATTCCTGGTATCTCGTCTAGCCATTTTCTGTAAAGGTTAATCAATTTTAATCTTCTTTTAAGGTGTTTGGGAAGAATTTTTATCCCTTCAATGCCTAAAATTGCGCTGAGTTCGTTCATTCGAGCGCTAACTCCTAAAAATTCTTCTGTCCTATCAATACTATCACCATTATTCCTGCCCAGTCTTAAGATTCTGGCAATATTTGAATCTTGAGTTGCTATCAGGCCCCCTTCGGCCGTAGTTATGACTTTGGTGGGAGTTAAACTAAAAATCGTTATATCGCCAAAACAAGCCACTGATTTCCCTTTATATTTAGAACCAAAAGCATGAGCTCCATCATAAATAACTTTCAATTTATGCTTCTTAGCGACTTCTTGAATCTCATCAATTTTACAGGGATTGCCGAAAACATGGACAGGGAAAATAGCAGTGGTTTTAGAAGTAATTTTTTCCTCTATCAAGGAAGGATCAATATTAAAAGTTTCTTTGTCTATATCAACGAAAACCGGCTTCAGGCCACACCAAAGCAAAGAATGAGCTGCCGAAGTAAAAGTAAAACTAGGAAGAATTACTTCTCCTTTTATTCCTAAGCATTTTAGAGACAAGATTATAGCTGATGTACCGTTAGCCAAAGCAACTACCTCTTTAACGCCTAAAAATTTAGCACATCTTTTTTCAAATTCTCTCACATACTTGGCGTTAGTAAGCATCCCGCTTTTAAAAACGTCTTTGAGCTTGCTTTGGAGAGATTCTAATTTCGGCAAAGTTGGTCTTGCAAGAGGTATCATAATTTATTTTCACTTAAAATTATATCCAAACTTTTAGGGCCGCAATTGAATAATAAATCTATTATTGAAAGATTCGGTATAAATCCTTCTTTCATGAATTGCTGAGAGTAATTCGGATGTTCAAATTCTTGGAATATTACATTAATATTCTCTTTTTTGAATTTTTCCAACTCTAGGTATTCTCTCCCTCCAATCCCTGATAAATAAGTATCAGCACCGAATTTTTTGCAGATATTGACTAGCCTTTCAGTTGCTGTTCCCTTTATATTATATACAGAACTCTTCTCTATTCTTTTCTCTAAACCCAGCACTCTGGCAATATTTTCGATTAGATAAATATCTAAATCAGAAATTGAAACCCACTCTTTTTTGAAAACATCTTCGAAAAAATCGGCGTAAGTTTTAAAAAACAACGCTTTTGAATAATTATAGCATAAAGTCTTCCATTGGTCGTCCTTCCATTTTTTTTGGTTATCTATCAGAACTTCGTTTATTTTCTGGTTGGGAGACCTATTGGAAACAGGAACAGTCAGCCATTGCCAGCCATCAGCTGTTTTTATCTTATTTCTGTTAATAAACCCGTTTTTTTGATAACCGACATCATCTAAAATAACAAACACGTCTGACCTGATAATCCTGTCAAAAAAGCCAAGGTATGGCAAATACTCTGGCTGATGGATAGTAATAGTGGTCATATTTGTTTTTTAAACCACTGTACTGTCAGAAATAGTCCTTTTTCAAGGGAGACGGGTTTAAATCCCAATAATTTCTGCGCCTTATTTATTTTAAAATAGAAACGGAATGAATCCTTGATTTTATTAATTTTGATTTTAGAATGCGATTTAGTAATGCTTATGATTTTTTCCGCCAAATCTTTAACATGTATTTCTCTGCCACTCCCTATATTGATTACCGCAAAACCCAGCTTTTCTAGTTTCTCAAATGCTAAAATATTCGCCTGAACGACATCTTCTACATAGACAATATCCCAGCTGATGTCGCTAAGAATATTAATAGTTTTATTCTTAAGCGCATTTTTCATAAAAGTCGCCACAGCTCCTTCCTCTTTTCTCGGACCGTAAACTCCTGCGTATCTTAAAATAACAGCGTTTGATTTATAGTTTTCAGCATAAATCCTGACAAGTTCTTCGCCCTGCCATTTGCTCAAGCCATAAAAATCACGAGGATCAATAAAATTCTCTTCACTGACCGGCAGTTGTTTTATTTCTTTACTGTAAACGCTCATTGAAGAACTATAAACAAACTTTCTAATATTGGTCTGCCGGCAAGCCTCTAACAAATTAAACGTTCCCTTTGTGTTAACTTCAAAAAACAGAAATGGGCTGTCCTCTTTTGTTTCGCTTGCAGGAACAGCAGCAGCAACGTGAAAAATACCATCGGGTTTATATTTTTTAAGAATATCTAAAATTTCCCGAAAATTAGTAATATCGCCCTTCACTGCCTTAAAGTTTTTGTTATTCTTTAAATGCCTAATATTAATATCATTTCCATAAATCAGCCCGATTACTTCAAAACCTCGGCCAAGCAAACCTTCACAAAGGTGCGAACCGACGAATCCTGTTGCTCCTGTCACAAGAACTTTATTGTTTTTTCTTTTTTTATTCATAATCTTCTACAATCCCCTTTTCCCCGTATTGGCCTTTCCCCAATAACACGGTCAAGGGTGTTTTAAATAAAATCTTCAGGTCAAGCCATAGGGACCAATTCTCAATATACCATATATCCCATTTTATTCTTTCTTTCCAGGGAAGAGTGTTCCAGCCTTTCATCGCAATATTTATATTGGTAATACCTGGCTTTACTTGAAATCTTTTCTTTTCAAATTCATCGTACTTTTTTACTTGATGCGGCAAAGCGGTCCGGGGCCCCACCAAAGACATTTCTCCAAAAACCACGTTTATAAATTGAGGCAACTCGTCTATTCCAAATCGTCTGACAAACTTTCCCACTCTTGTTATTCTGGAATCGTTTTTCGCCACCTCATATCCTGACCCAATGTTTTCGGCGTTTTGAACCATAGTTCTCAATTTCCAAATTTTGAAAGTTTTTTCATCTCGACCTACTCTTTCCTGCCGAAAAAAAACTGGTCCTTTAGAATCTAATTTGATAAAAACAGCAATTATTAAAAACAATGGCGAGAGTACTATCAAACAAGTCAAAGATATCCAGAAATCCATTTGTCTTTTCAAAAATAATTGGAATTTCATTTTAGTTTTTCATCAATTAACTTTTGGTATTCTTTTTTTAATCTTTCAAAAACCAGCCTTTCATCAAACTCTCTTAAAATCTTCTCTCTGCCGTTCTGTCCTAATTCTTTTGCTTTTTCTGGGTTATTGAATAGGTAGAAAATGGCCTCGGTTAATTTTTTGACATCTCTGACGGGAATTAAAATGCCTGTTTTCCCGTCATCAACTACCTCGGGACATCCACCTGTATTTGTAGCAATAACCGGTATCTGCATGGCAGAAGCTTCAAGAAGAACAACCCCTAATCCTTCTCTGTGTGTAGGAAGGACGAAAACATCCATTAAAGGATACAGCTCTTCAACGTCCTTCCTTTCTCCTAGGAATAAAACGCTGTTTTCAATTTGATAGTCTTTAACGATCTTGGGATCGATATTATCCTTCTTTTCCGGTTCTTCTTGGCCGACTATTAATAGTAGCGTCTCAGGGTATTTAGCAAGAACTATTTTAAAAGCTTGAAACAGGTCCAGATAACCTTTTTCAGCAACAAGACGGGCAACAATTCCAATTACTCTCTTACTTGGATCAATACCCAGCTGTTTCTTTTTCTTTAGGATTAACTCTTTCGAAAACTTAGAAGGATCAAAACGAAAAATATTAATACCATCCCCTAGATATTTTATCTGTCCTTCTCTGCATATTTTTCTTTCTACTGCGCTTTTAACTATCTTCCTGCTTATAGAAAAAACTAAATCAGAACATCGGGCAGCTATTTTCTCTATTAAGATGAATATCTTTTTTTCATTTTGAGATGCATCTTCGGCAAAATTAAAACCATGAAAGGTGTTAACAATAATCGGTACTCCAACTAATTTTGCTGCAATTTGACCAAAAAACTCTGGTTTTAATGTATGAGTATGAACAATATCAAACTTCTCCTTCCTAAAATAGAAATAAAGTTTTACGAAGGCAATGACATCGGATATAAAACTGATTTTCCTTTTGAATACGATGGTTTTTACTTTAATTCCTTCTGCCTCTATGTCTTTCAATAATTTTCCCGGAGAGCAAACAGCATATACATCATAACCTTCATCTCTCAAAAATTTTAAGTGATTAAATAAAATGAACCTCAGCGTGATATCAACGCTGGTTACATAACAAATTTTAATTTTTTTATTTTTATTCAAAAGCATTAAATTAATGTTGGGAATCTATTTTAAAAACTTAGGGCGAATAAACCCCTTTTATATATGTTCGAAGAAGAAAAACATAAAAAGAAAATGGGAAGAAACAAGAAAAAATATATAACAATAATAGCTTTTTATCCGATTTAAGAAACGGTTTAAGCTCCTGTCTCGCTTTTTTCCCTTCCCCATTTTTCCAATATGAAGCAAATTTCTCATAACTGATGCGAGTTTGCATTGCCTTTAATTCGCAACTATATTCTTTTGTTAAGTTGGGGTACAGACCTAAAAGCTTTTTAACTAAAATCTCTTTTTCTTTAGAAAAAGGAAAAGAAAGGTAATGTTTAGAGGTTAAACTTCCTTCATGCATTCTATATTTCACCAACACATCATCAACATACGCTAATTTCCATCTATAAGCTATACGTAAAAATAAATCCGTATCTTCTATATAATTAAACCGGCTATCAAACCACTCATTTAATCCGGAAAAAGTTCCCCTCTTTACAACTACGGTAGATAGGCACAAAAAGTTTTTCTTAAACAACTGCCCAAAAATATATCCTTCTGGTGGTTTTTTTTTGCCATAGAGCTGGAAGGTCTTGCCTTTTTTATTGAAATAAACCGCATCAGAAAAAACAATTCCGATTTTTGAATCATTAATAAAAATTTGGATTTGTTTCTCTAATTTCTCCGGCAACCAAATATCGTCGCAATCTAAAAAAGCGATATATTCGCCAGCAGCTTTTTCAAGAGCTAAATTTCTAGCCTTGCCTAAAGAATAAGTTTTCTCGCTTCGGAAATACTTTACTTTTTTACCATAACTCTTGGCTATTTCGGCGCTATTATCGGTTGAGGCATTATCCCAGAATATAATCTCCCAATCCTTATAGGTTTGATTAAAAACGCTGTTTATAGCTTCACCCAAATATTCAGCACAGTTAAGACCGTTCATTATTATACTTACACTAGGTTTTTTTTGATTATTTTCCATTTTTAACTTCCCATTGATAGGGTATTTTATCGCTGGATGATTCTAATCTTTCTATTTCTGCGGGGTCATAAGGCATTGTGGCGCAGTCGGCTAAAAAAGCAGTTTCCTTCCCGATTGCCTTAAACCCGAACCAAATTAGAGGTGGAATAGTTACTAATTTATAATTCTCTTCTGAAAGAATGATTTCCTTAACAACCCCATTTGTCTTTGGCTCAACTCTGTTATCATACAAAACTAGTTTTACTTTCCCCACTGGAACAGCAAGATTTAAAGTCATTTTTTTATGCAATTTCCAGGCTTTGACGGCGCCTGGCAATATTTTTGAAAAATATATTTCTCCAAACTGACAAAAAATCGGATCATCGCATCTTAACATGTGTAATACTGCCCCTTCTTTATCGCTGATAATTTTTAAATCAGTTATAATAACACCCTGTATTTCGCTTGTTATTGTTTTGTCCATATCATTTTTTGTTTTTGAGCAATTTTAACATACTCTTTAATCTGATTCGTTGAAAATTCATACATATCTCCCTTTTTCGTATAATAGTTTGAATACCAGTCAGCTGTCATTTTAACCATATCTTCGAAACTCAAAACTGTATGCCATTTTAAATCAGAAAGAGCTTTTCTACAGTTAAGTTTTAATAATTTGCATTCTCCTTTGGCTCCCTTACCTGTCTTATCTTCCCGCCATTTTACCTCCGGCCAATATTTATTCAAGGCTTTCACTAGGTCTATTACCAAGTGGTCCTTTTTGTTAGGACCAAGGTTATAGGCCTGTCCTCTGAATTTATCAGGATTTTTTAACAGCTTAACACCTAGCCATAGGTATCCGCTTAATGACTCTAATACATACTGCCAGGGACGAGTAGCATTCGGTTGTCTGATCAAAGGAGTCTTCCCATTGCTCCAAGCTCTTATACAATCAGGAATTATCCTATCTTGAGCCCAATCTCCTCCCCCAATGACATTACCGGCCCGAGTGGTTACAATCCGGAGACTATAAATATTGGCATAAGATCGACAGACCAATTCAGCAGCTCCCTTAGAAGCGCTATACGGATCGTTCCCTCCTAATTCGTCATTTTCCAGATAAGAACGGTCAAGTTCTCGATTACGATAACATTTATCGCTGGTAATTATTACTCCTGGTATATTTTTATTATACTTTCTCATTGCTTCTAAGATATTGACCGTGCCTAAAATGTTTGTTTCAAAGGTCGTTTTTGGATCGTTTAAAGATTCTCGAACTAATGCTTGAGCAGCTAAATGGAATATAATATCGGGACGAAATGATTTTAAAACACCTAAAACCTTTTCGTAATCTCGAATATCAACTTGATGATGTTCTATTTTTTTTTCAAGGCCGGAAACCACATAATTTGACGGCTTAGTGGGAATGTTGATTGACAAACCGGCGACTTCTGCTCCCAACATTTTCAGCCAGATAACCAACCAGGATCCTTTAAATCCTGTGTCTCCGGTAACTAAAACGCGTTTCCCTTTATATATGTTACCGAATATTCTTGTCATAAAATTTCTTTATTAAGTTTATTATTTTATCTTGTTGGACTTTAGTCAGATCTGGATGCAACGGCAAGGTCAGCAACTGTTTATAAACTATTTCGGTTACTGACAAGGGACCGGATTTGTAATAACTTAAAAGATGGTTGGGATAATAATGTATCCCGCATTCAACATTATTATCACCTAGATATTTAAGCAATTCTCCTCTTTTATTGTTCATCACCTTTATCGGAAAAATATGAGGGACAACGTCGTCGTAATTTTTTTCGAAGACCTCAATCCCCTTAATATTTTTCAAGAGTCCAAGATACCTTTTAGCTAGATATTGCCTGTTTCTTTTAAACAAAGGAAACTTTCGAAGCTGAACTCTGCCGATAGCTGCAAAAAGGTTACTTATATGGTAGCGGTATCCTTGATAGGTCACGTCAAACTTCCAGCTTCTCAGCCCCTTGTAGCGCTTTTCTGTATCTTTGTGGACTCCAAGAAGCCGAGCGTCCTGAACATATTGGGCAACCTTGGAATCGGCAGTTACTACTGCTCCGCCTTCCCCGGAAGTGATATTTTTTATACCATCAAAGCTGAAGCAGACAATATCTCCAAAACTTCCAATCATTTTTTTCTTATAAACCGTACCGAAAGCATGAGCTGCATCTTCTATCACTCTTAAATTGTGTTTTTTGGCAAATTTATAAATTTCATTCAAATTGCCCGGGTCGCCGGCATAGTGAACAGGCATAATCGCTTTCGTTCTGCTGGTGATTCTCTCCTCAGCGTCTTTAAGGTCTATCGTCATAGTTTTGGGGTTTATCTCACACGCAACCGCTACTGCTCTGGCTGCAGTTATAGCCTGAAAACTTGCTAAATAAGTCATTGATTGGACTAAAACCTCGTCTCCAGGTTTTGTCACAGAAGCAACGGCTAAATGGAGGGCAGCCGTTCCCGTGTTGACACAGACTACTTTTCTTTTAGTATTTAAAAAGCTTTTCAAATCTTCTTCAAACTTCTGCACCTCTCTGCCCATGCCTAAATAGCCGTCCTCTAAAATTAATCGAGAAACAGCTTTTACTTCTTCATTATTTAAGACTGATTTTGAAACTCGAATTTTATTAAACATAAAATATTACTTTTTTTTACGCGCTATAGATAGAATATAGCGACCCGCATCTGGAACAGAATTCGCCAACTCAACTTCCAATTTCATCAACATATCTCTCTCATTTTTATTTAAACAAGAAGGCCTGGCAATAGAAGCGTGAGGGTCGCCTTCAATACCGGAACAAGAGCCGATCCCGCATAGATTTAAAATTTCAAGTTTTAATTCTTTTTCCATAAGGCTTATTATTTCATTACTTGTCTGCCAGGTGAAATATACGTCCCCGTCCCCTAATCTTCCTGTGCGATTTTCCATGATTATATTAACGTCATTCCAATTGCGTTTGCTCACGCTGTATAAAGCATCAAAATATTGAGACCTGAATGACGCGAATAACAGCCCGCCTGGCTTAAGGATTCTTTTTATCTCTTTCAATACTGGACGATATTCTGGCAAAAAGAATATAACCTCAAGTAAAAGTATACCATCGAATGAACTTGAATTCTTCTCTTTTAGAAAAGAAAGGATATCCGCTACATAGTATTCTATATTAAATAAGCCGGATTCACTGGCATATCGGCGGGCCTGGTCAACGGCTGTCTTTGAGAAATCGACTCCAGTCACCTTTCCGCCGTCAGCACACCATTTAGCTAAGTAAATCGATAAGCGGCCCTGACCGCATCCGAGATCTAAATATCTTCCGCTTTTTGGTAATTTGCTGAAATCCAAATACTTCTTAATCCAATGCCAATATTGCTCTTGATAATACGGCTCATCAGAAGATGCGACCATATCGTAATTCTTAGTTGATTGGATAATCTTATTCCGATGGCGTTTCATATCATTTTTATCTCCTGCCATTTTTCTTTTCGTCTTATTCAAAAGCCTTTTGAATAAACGGAGGGAAATATTAAATTTTGATGTTATAAATTCCATTGTAGCATTTCTTCGAGAATATTTTCCCCATACATAGGGTATGTATAAGGATCGCGATATTTGGGATATTCTTTTGAATTTTGTTCTAAGACGACTAAAGAAGGTAAAAATCTTAGAATATCCATGGATATGCCAGAAATTTCGCTGTAATATTCAACCCATCTGCAAATTTTTTCAGACCAGCCATAGGCGTCTGAAAACTCTTTCAGTTTTAATCCATGCCCAACTTTTTTCCATTGCGCTAAAAGCGGACTGAACAAAAGATTACCTAAGTCAAAAAATGGCAGTTTCGCCTCCTCCATGTGTTCAAAATCAACTATATTAATTTTATCCCTTAGTGTCAAAATATTACATAAGTCATAATCCCCATGTTCTAAACATAGGGGCAGCTCTTCGCCGCCAAATGATTTAATTTTTCCACGCATTTCTTCGACGAACTTCAAAACCCTGTCATTGGATAGGCCATTTTTACTGATCTTATTCAAATATTCAGCAATTTGAATATCAAGATAGGAAGCTGCATTTATTCTCTTTACTGTGCTGATTTTCTGGAAATCATTGAGAAAAGATATTGCTCTGTTTATTACAGGATTAATTTTCTTCAGCCATTGTTTCGTAGCATACTTGTTTAACGGTAATGATAAATTTTTCAATTTATTCCAGAAGAAAAATCCTATCTGGTCACCTGGGAGGTAATTTGTGACCAGAATCGTAATTTCGTCTATGACGCCAGAATAAACCAGCTGAGGAAACCCCACTTTATTTCTAAAGAGAGAGTTCATTAATTTTAAATTTTCGGCTTCTTTTTTCAAAATATCCGTCGATTGCTTATCCCGGCATATCTTGCAAAAATAAGTTGGAATCTTACTGTTATTTATATAAACCAAATAGTTAATCGGCAGGTCATTTCCGAGACGGCTATCCCATTTTACCGCTTTAAAACCAGGGCAGTTGTCGCTTATTATTTTAGCTTTCTGAAAAATCTGTTTTATCCTCGGCTCATAATCCGAGTTATAGTCTTTAGAGGCCAAACAAATTATACTTGGAGAAAAATATTTTAATAGTCCTGACGGGATAAGCTTTAAAAGCGGTTTTAGTTGCCATCGGCTGTTGGCGAGCATTTTTTTCTTCAAGGAACTTATAAGCTCAAAAGGTATTGCTTCGACTGGATTAATATAATGATTGAAAACTCCATAAAAGTTTAATTTAGAGAAACCGCTTTTCTTCAATAAAGAACGATAGCCAAAAACAGTGTAAACATAGGTTCGATATTCGGAATTAAGAAACAGCTTAGTTATGAAATTGGCCAGAAATCTTGGCAAAAAACAGATAAATGGCAAATTTATATGCTCATCCGGCCAGCCGGCTAAATAAATATAACCGATTCTGTTTTCAATTGCCAAATAGAGACTCCCTCCAGGCTTTAAAACCCTGTTTAGTTCACAAAGAACCTTAAGCTGTATTTGAGTCGGATTTTCGGAGTATTTTTTTCTCTGCCCGAGCCGAAGGCCGCGCCCAGTCCCCTGCCATTGCTTTTCTAAAACTACATCTTCGTCAAGACCAACCCATTCTAAAACTCCGTTCAAAACAATCAAATCAAAAAAATTATCAGGGAATGGCAAATTCTGAAGAGAAACGGCAACCGGATAAATGTTTTGGAAACCCATTTGTTTGGCCCTGATATTTAAAAACTCTAAGGTTTCAACAGTCTTATCAACTGCATAAACTTCTTTATGATACTGAGCCGCTGGAATAGAAATTCCACCCCACATGCTTCCTGCATCTAAGATTATTGATTCCTTGGTAGTTGGCCACAAAAATTGGCAATCTGCCCTATGGAAAGGCGCAAAATGATCCGAATATTGCGGCACCACCTTTTTGGCCGTCCCTAGCCAGTCCCCGCTTTCTTTTGCCATTTCATTCAATTCCTTCATCTTTTCCCGGCTGACATTGCACCAATATTCATCTCTTTCTCTCAAATCGGGAACACCACCAACTATCTTATACCTTTGATTGCATGATGGACAAAATAAAGAATCGGCTTCTTTTTTTAACTTTAAGCGACACTTGGGACATAAAATATTTTCTAAAAAATTATTCATTTGATTAAGGCTTGATCATAAATAACATTTCTTTTCGTTCTTCGGCAGATAAGAAAAATCGGAAACCGACTAAAATGACTATTGCATATATCATACCCATTTCAAAAATCGTCAAAAAAATATTAGCTGGTTGAAAAATTTCAAGGGCTAGAACTGACAAAATCACAGTAGAAAGGTAAACCAAAAGGTTTTTCTTGATAGCCAGACTGAAAAATTCCTGCAAACTGACTTTTAATACTTTCAATATTTGATGCAAGACCAGGGGAAAACCAACTAAAACCATCGGAATAGTAGTTCCTAAAACAACCCCCAGAATGCCTAAAGGCCTGACCAATATCAAGCTCAATCCTAAATTAAGTAAAGCATTGAGCGCGCTGATTTTAAAAAGAACTTTAACGTGGCCCTTTGCCGTTAATAGTCCTGTGCCAACCTCTATTATATTGTTGAATAACCAGAAAGATATAAGAACCTGGGCCGGCAGAACGCTTTCAGTAAAACCCGCCCCCATCCAGTTATTTATGAAAAGTCTGGCAAAAATAATAGTAATAATAACTAAGGGAACAAAAACTAAGGTCATGTATTTCGTTCCCTTGAATAATAATTCTTTTTGTTTATCGTACTCGCTTCTCCCTTCCATATCAGCCCCAGCAGGAAAAAGAGGACCACCCAACAAGCTATTAACTGCCCTAAATCCCCCCTGCAGATTGAAACCGACGCCATACAAAGTAAGCGCCGATACTGAAACAAACGCTCCGATTACAAAACTATCAAAATTAAAAATAACTATCCCGACTAAATTGTTTAAAAAGAGGAAAAAGCTAAAACTGAATATTGTCTTAAAAACCTCTTTATTAAAATAGGGAAATATAATCTTTGATTTTAAAAGATGATACCTTCCAATAATATAAGCTCCGACATACTCCAATATTATAAACAGGTAAGACAGAAGTAAGAAGAAAACTATCCCCAATCCCCGACTGAAGATCAAGTAGGCAGAAGCTCCAATTAAAACTATCTCTATTATTTTAATAGTTGCCAGCCAATCATATCGTTGAAACCCTTCTAAAACCCTGGTGAATATCTTTCCTGGCCAAATAAACAATGAAGCAACCGCCGCCACCCAGAAAAGCTGGCGCATGACTATTTTATTAGCCGCTTCAACGGCAAAAATATGGTCAAAACAAAATGATAAAATAAAAAGAGCGGTGGCAACGATTAATCCGATAACGAAAAATAATGAGAAAGAAGCGCTAATAATCTTTTTCGCTCCTTCCTTGTCTCCCTTAGCCGTAAGTTCGGCCACGTATTTGGTCACAGCGGCGGTTACCCCAAGTTCGAGAACCCCCAGATATCCAGTCAGAGCCATTACCAGCAAATACATTCCATACACTTCTTTGCCAACGTGGGAGACTATAAAAGGAAATAGAGCCAAGTTTACAGCAAAAACAATTCCCTGGCTAAGCGTATTATATTTGATATTGCTGCTAATAATTCTTTTTCTGGACATGTTATTTAGGAAAATTTTTAACCAATTCGTCAACGGCGGCGGCAGCCCTCTCGGCTGCATGACGATCAGGGAGAGTCCCGAAGCTTTCTAAAAACTCGTTATTTTGCAAATCTGCTTTATATTTTCCAGATTGAATAAATAATTCAACTTCTTTCATAAGCAATTCAGGGTCTTCTGCTAGAACCACTCTCTTCGCCAATAATTCTCTTACCTTATTTTCAAGTTTAAGATGCCTGGTAAGGCAAAAAACAGGTTTCTTGCAGGCAACAGCCTGTAAAAGCACTGTGCTTGGAAAATCAACAATCACCGCGTCGGCGATAGAAAATAGTAAAGGAGCGGCAATTTCGTTTCTAACGGTCAAAATGTTCTGCTCCTTAAAAGAATTGCAATATTCATCTAACGAGGACAAGGCGTAAAATAAATTCGGATGGAGTTTTATTATCTTAGTTCCTCTAAGCTTTGATAATCTTTCAATGATCTTTTTTTGGGTATCATAAAGATAATTATCTGACCAGGACGGATAAGAAACATTATAGCTATTGCTAAGAAAATACATTGTGGTAGCAAAAACAATAATCGGTTCGTTGATATTTATTTTTTTGAGGATTTGGCTAGGTTTTAATGAAGAAACGGGCAACTTATCCAGACAAGATGAACCGACGTTTTTTTGTTTTCGATCCAGTTTTAATTGTCTGGCTACCATCCGCATATTTTCGTTAGATCCCTCTCCCCAATTTAAGAAAAGGTCGCAAACCAATAAATCATCTAAAATTATGGCAGATAGTTTTTTAATGTCTACGTCTCCCCCATGCTGCCAGCCGATAATTGGAATATTGTTTTTTTGAAAAGCACGGGCAATGCTCTTGGACATAGCCGTTGGACTGCTGCAAAACAATACTCCTCTTAGCTTTTTTCTCTTAATTAGCCGGTCTGTTTTGTAAAAAGCATTTAATGAGGCTGGAACCACTTTTTCTAAAAACAAAGCAATCTTATTTTTAAGAAGAGGGTAAAAGTCAATGTCTTCTTCTTTAAAATTTCTTCTAAAAGAAAATGAGCTATCAAGCCGCTGAAAGACATTTTCAGACAGTTGAAAATATTTGTCATTTTTTAGATGCCAAGTTTTAAGAGTATCATCTGATTGCCCCCAGATATAATATCCTTTTTTGTATAATTTCTTATCGCACAAATCCCAATTATAACCGCCATTGAACAAAAATAATGGGGCTAATTCAGATTGGTGGTAGAATAATTTCAAAGCAAAGCGCCAGTCTTTTTTGAAAATCTTGAAAAGATAATACAACCGGGGTTTGCCTCGAAAGAATCTTCTCCCGATTTTATTTTTCCAATCTTCTCTGAAAAAAACATTTCTAACGATTTTATTTGAAATAAAGAAATGTACTGGCAAGTTGATTTGGTAAACATCAAGAACTATTTGGAAAAGGTTCTCATTGGATCCCCATAATAACCACCCTTCGGTTTCGCTATTTGTTTCAGGACCATCTTCTTGTTCTGCCAGCAAGCCGATTTTATCCGGTTTTTCTTTTTGAATGATTTTTTTAATTTTAAAATAAACATCTATTAAGGGATAATAAGCCCTGACAAACGGGTATAGATGGTAGAAAGCCAATCTCAAGCCTGACTTTTTGATTTCAAAATAATCTTTTTCTAACTCTTGGTCTATTTCTTCGGTCAAGCTGACAATTTTTGGCTCTAAGTTCTTTGTATAATTATAATGTTCTTCCGGGTTATAATAGTCTTCCGGAATCCGGTAAGGCAACCCTAACTCATCTAAAACAAATATAGCTTCTACCGAAGTAGGGATAACAACGCAATATCCCTCTTTGAGGTTTTTTTTGAATAGGGCAAGTTGTTCTGCGGATTCCTTATTGTGGACAAATAAAATACTCTTTTCTTTTCCAAGCAAGAATTCTTTTAGGCTTTTTTCTTTTTTTAGATTATATGCAACCATTTGAAAAATCAAATTAACAATTAGCGGCTTCTTTTTTATCATAGTGCCTTGCTCCCCTGAATTTCGTCTGGCCTTTGAAATAAAGGTCGTAAAAACCCTGGATTAATGCATCAGCCTCTTTTTTATCCTTTGTCGTGTGTTCGAAGTGATCGGAAATTAACTCTTTATTCGCTTCAAAAAGCAACCTATAAAATTCTGGCTCCGGAATGTCGGTAAAATTAACAGTCAGCAAGTCTGAATTTTTAAATTTATTAAAAAAATCATCCGGTCCCGACAATAAGCCCGTTTTAATCGCTTCATAATATAATTCAGATCCCGGGAATGGGGTTACTGGCCTTATAGTTCTAACTTGATAATAATTATTATATTCTTTAATTAATTCTACGTTACCTTTCAGAGACTCTTTTGTATCGCCTTTATTGCCCCAAATAAAGTTCAATCCAAGACCAATCCCTGCATTTTTGGTTATTTGGGACGCTTTAATATTTTGTTCAACCGTTGTATTTTTTTTCATTAAATCCAAAACTTTCTGGTCAGACGACTCAAAACCGAAGTTTATGAAAACACAACCGCTTTTTTTCAGGCAATCCGCAATTTCTTCATCAAAGATATTAACTCTTGCGTTGCAATCAAATTTTATCTTCAAATTATTTTTTTTAAGCCCTTCATAAAAGTCAAAAACTCTTTGCTTCGAATAGATAAAAAGTTCGTCGTGAGTCGTAAAATAAGTTATTCCGTATTTTTCTTTTAAAATTTTTATTTCTTCAATCACATTATCCACGCTCCTGAAACGAATCGCTTTTTCCATCCGGTAACAAAAATTGCACCTGTTGATGCATCCTCTTGTCGTCGATATACCCATAATTTTATCCTTTTCTTCCATACCGCTAAGCCGTAAACAAGTCGAATATTTATCCATAGGAAACAAAGACCATTCAGGAAAAGGGATCGAATCTAAATTAGAGATTGGATTTCTTCTCTCGTTAATTTTAATATCTTTTCCAATACGATAAGCAACTCCCTTAAGTTGCGATAAATCCCCTTTCTCAATTTTATATTTTAGCAATTCGACAATGGTCTCTTCCCCTTCTCCTAATGATACAATATCGGCTTGAGTTTTTTCTAAAATATATTCCGGGATGGGGGTCGGACCATAGCCACCGAGAACCAACCAAGCATTTTTTTTAAATCTATTGACCGTCTCACATAGACCCAGCACTGTTTCTTTAAACCTTGCCGCCATAAACCCTATGCAAATCAAATCGTAATTTTCTTTTTCTAAAAAAAGTTTGGCTGTTTCTTCATTAGAATAATGAAAAACATCCTGGCAGCATATTTTTACTTCTACCCCTTGTTTTTTAAGAACCGCAGCCAAATAAGCTATTCCTAATGGAAAATAGTTATCGTCTTGATAAAAATCATGAACTATAAATAATATTCTTCCTTTATTAATCATATTTCTCAAGTCTCCCTTCTCGCCAGAATATTATATTTTCCTAAGATCCTGGAGATTAGAATTAATTTTACCAACCCCTCTTTCTTTATTTGTCGCGTATATCAAAACCGACGGATTATAATTGGTTTGATCGCAGTTTTCGCATAAATATCCTTTAAAGTTTCCAGTTTCGTGGGCTTTTTTAATTTTCAAATAAAGTTTTGAATGAAATATTTCTTCAAGAGTCTGTTTCTTTATATCTCCGATAATCAGCTGGGCATTAAAATCAAAACAGCAGACTCCGACTTTCCCATCAACATGGATATAGGGCGGACCAATAAGCGGTCTTCCACAAGTCTTTTGATTTTTATGGTCAATTTTCCTATAATTTTTCGCACCCCCAAAATTGTGGGGCTTCCAGACATAAACTTCATCGAGTTTCGGCTCCCAAAAATTAATCCAATCTTTCATTTCGCTTTTATTTTCTTCAACCAAGGTTAATAACCCGATTGTATGAGGTTTTTTCTTGAGATTTTTCGTTTTATCCAAAAAACCGAGAATATTATTCAAAGATTTTTCAAATTTCAAAGAACCTCTATGGACTTTCTCATAAGTTTCTTTATTCATCCCATAAAAACTTATTTTAAGTATGTCTATGTATTTGATAATATCGTCATATTTGTCGGGCGTCATTAAAAAGCAGTTTGAACTGGTATAAATCTCAGCATCTGGCATTTTTTCTCTAACATATTTACATCTTTCAAAAAGCAAATTATCGGCAAATGGATCTCCAAAAGCGCAGGTATCCACCATTTTTACCCCTGATTGAGAAGCCTCATCGATAATTTTTTTAAACAGACTCATGTCCATTATGCCGAGTTTTTGGGTATAAAACTCTCTTGGGCACATAATACAGTGCGCTGGGCATAAATTGGTTGTTTCTATTGTTATCGATTCTGCTTTTAGTTTCATTTTAAAATTATCCTCGTAATTTCTTCCTTATGGGCTCCTCGCTCTTAGTAACAATTTTTTCCCCGTTGCCCAATACTTCGTCGATATCAAAAATTCTCTTTTTCAATCTATCCATTGCCACAACCTCCAAACTTGCCAACTGGTCGGTCCCCCACATATTATGATCCATTGTAATATGCCGTTCTATTATTTTAACTCCCAAAACTACAGCGTAGACAGAAGGCTCTAAATCTTGTTCATGGCCGCTATAACCAACCGGACAATTATATCTTTCTCTTAAGGTTTTAATGCAGTTTAAATTCAACTCGGGGTGAGGAGCCGGATAGGCAGAATTACAATGCATCAAAGCAAAATTAGCATTGCTGTTTTTTAGCATATCCACTGCCCTATCTATCTCCTCCAGCGTGCTCATGCCGGTTGACAACAGTATCGGCTTACCTGATTTCACCACGGCTTCCATTAATGGTTGATCCGTAATTTTTGCAGAGGGAACTTTTATAAAAGGAACATCGTATTTTAAGATAAAATCTAAACTAGGCATATCCCAAACAGAAGCAGTCCAGCTTACAGGTTTTTCCTTACAATATTTATCTATATAGTCATAATCCTCTTTACCGAACTCAACTCTTTTTTTATATTCCAAATAAGTCATTTGACCCCAGGGAGTATCTTTCATCACGTTTTTTTGTTCTTCCGGAACACAAATATCCGGCTCTCTCTTTTGAAACTTTACACAATCCCATTGGCAAGCAAATGCGGCGTCTATCAATCTTTTTGCCACTTGGAGATCGCCGTTGTGATTAATCCCGATTTCGGCTATTAAATATGGTTTTTTAAAGTTATTGAAATCAATTTTCATATTTTTTATTTTAGAGTTAAAAGCAGGGGGTTAATACCTCTGGCTTCTAAAATTAAACAACAAAGATCTCTTATTGCTCCATCGCCCCCTTTTCTGGGAGCGATATAATGAACAATCTTTTTGATGATTATTTCGGCTTGAGCTGGAGCGGCTGCAAATCCGACTTTTTTAAGAAGATGATAGTCGACTATATCATCTCCCATCGCTGCACATTCTTCCCATTTAATTTTGTTTTTTTCCAGCCATTTTTCTATAACCTTAGCCTTGCCCTCTCCCTGCTGTCCTAAAAATAAATCTATCTTGGACCATCTACCGCTTTCAACAGACGGCAAGGAATTAAGCTTATCACAAATAATTTGTGAGAATCCTGTTTTTTCAGCCGTAACAAAAGCTATTTTAATGCCTATTTCTCTTAATAAAGAGATGCCCTGGCCATCAATGTAGCTTCTTTCTTTAAGCGCTTCCCCTGTTTCAGGATGTATAAAAACTCTGCCAGTGAAGATAACGCCGTCTACATCAAGTACTAATGCTTTTATTTTTTTAAGTTTTGTTTTAATACTTTTATCCATTGTTTTCTAAGATTACATTTTTTTATATAAACTGATAATCTTTTCTCTGGTTAAAATGTTTCTCCAGTTTTCGCCTAAAGCGCTGGTCAAAGGACGCTCCATTTTATAGGTCATTTCTATCATCTTATCTAACATTTCTGGAGTTACATTCTTAGTCACGTCTTTTGGTATTTTAATCCCATTCTTTTTTATTATCTCCTTGAATATTTTAACATCAGGCCCGTAAAACTCTTCTAACTGATTAAACACTATAGAATTCGCTATCCCATGCCTGTAGCCCAGGACTAAGCTTATACCGTAAGACAAAGCGTGACAAACGCCCACTTCTGAATTTGCAATAGAACATCCTCCTAGATAGGAAGCTACCATTAATTCCCCATATTTCTTTTCTTTCAAGAAAAAATCAGTTACCATTTTTTTCGCGGTAGAAGCGAATCCTCGGCCCAATTCATCTATAAAAGAGCCGCTCAAAGATTCAACGCAATGGATAAAACAGTCCATAGCGGTATAAAACTCTTGATCTTTATCTGCTGTTTTCAAAAGTTCGGGATCCATTATTATGACTTCAAACATACTTTGCTCGCTATTTATCCCTAACTTTTTTTCCAGACTAGTCAAAACCGCAGTCCTTGTTGCTTCGGATCCTGTGCCAGATAACGTCGGTATCCCTATTTTCGGTAAAGCTTTCTCCTTCACTAAATTCCACCCCTGGTAATCTGCTGCCGATCCTTTATTCGTGAGAATGATTGAAACTGCTTTAGTAATATCCATGACCGACCCTCCTCCGATACCGACTATAACTATTGGCAATTCGCCATTTTTTTCTGCAATAATTTTATCCCTTATTCTATCCACCTGGTCGGTTCTTGGTTCGTGTTCGGATACGTCTGCGTCAATTATTAAATCTTTTTCTCTCTTTGGTATTTTAATTCTTAAGCCGGTTTTCTGATGGACCGAATCAATGATATATATAACATAACCTTTATCTACAGGAAAAAGTTCTTTCAAAATATTCTCCAGCTCATTAAAAACGCCTACCCCGTATATGACTTTTGAAACTAGTTTTGTTATTTTCATTTTATTTTTTTCCTTGTCCTAAAATCATAAGTTCTCTCGACCATCTGATAAATTTATTTTTATTGGTTTTCTTAACCGGACCGAAAATTTGAAGCGACTTAGAAAATATCTTTAACCAGGAAAACTTCCATAAAACCGGCAACTGGTAGAATATCTCCGCTGACGCGTTTTTAAATCCGGATATTTCAAGCAAATCTTTAATCCCGGTTTCAGTATAAGGATGGACGTGGGTATAATCGTTATAAAATATTTTCATCTGGCTCTGCCAATCAGGAGTCATCACTATTGCCGTACCGCCCGGCTTCAATACGCGATAAATTTCCTTAATAAAACTATCTGGAGTTTTTAAATGTTCTATAACTGATTTAGAAAAAATAATATCAAAGAAGTTATCTTCAAAAGGAAAGCTGTTTAATTCAAAATTACAATTATATATTTCGACATTCCTCGCTATTTCGGATTTTGATTTCTCAATATCTATTCCATAAACATTTAACCCGAGATCTTTAAAGCTTTTTAGAAAATCACCTCTCCCACATCCGACATCCAAAAGCTTGTCTCCTTTTTTCATCCCAAACCTATTAAACAAATAACTGCACAACTTTGAGGGATAGTCGGTTATAGGCGTTTTTCCTTCTTTATAAATGACGTCTAGATAACTTGGCATAGAAAGATATTATTTTTTATTTAATTGTTCGACTAGTTCAACGGGGACGCCGTCAGGATCATAACAAAAAGAGACTTTTGCATTGCCGTCCGGCGAAACCCTGGGCGGACAATTGAATTTAATTCCCTTTTCTTTTAACTTTTCGTATTCATGATCAAGGTTTTCCACCGTGAAAGCAGGGTGCGAAGCCCCTATCGCACAAATCTCTTTTTTCTCCATAGTTTTTCTAAGGTGGGATTTATAGCATAAAAGCTCTATAAGATTATTGTCATCAGCCGACATTTTTACCGTTCTTACTTCCACGTCTTTAAGGCCTAAAATGCTGCTTATAAACTCTCCCTTTTCTAATGCGTCTTTTTTTATTTTCAAACCCAGCAAATCTCTGTAAAAATACAGGGACCTTTCTATATCGCTTACTACGATTCCAAAATGACGGATAGCTTTCATATTTTTTATTCTTTTATTGCTTCGCTAAAACATTCCTCAATAACTCCTATCCCCTCGATAAGGGCTTCATCCTTTATCGTTAGAGGCGGACCGATTTTAATTGATTCTCTGCCGGTATGAACAAGTAACAATCCTTTCTGCATCGCTTTTTCGCACACTTTGCTTGCGATTATACCATCGGGTTGATGTGTTTTAGGATCAGTTGTTATAATAGCCGCTAGCAAGCCTTTGCCTAAAATGTGGGAAATATAATCTGGGAATTTTTCTTTAATTTTATTTAAAGAAGAATGGAGGATCTCACCCTTCCTGGCAGATTCTTCTACTAGTTTATTTTTTTCTATTGTGTTTAGATTGGCCAGCCCAGCGGCGCAGCATAATGGATTTGCAGAATGTGTGCTGCTCATTGAGCCAGTCTCCGGTAGATCTATTATTTCGGCTTTTCCCACAACAGCAGAAAGGGGCAAAGAACCGCTTATGGCTTTGCCCAGACAAACCAGGTCTGGTTCAACATCATAGTGCTGATAAACAAACAGCTTACCAGTCCTGCCAAATCCACCTTGGACTTCATCAAAAACCACTAATGCTTTATGCTCTTTCGCAAAATTATAAAGCTCTTTAATATAATCTTTTGGATACAATATAGCTCCCCATCCTTGATAGCTTTCCATTATGAACCCGCAAATATCATCAGTATCAAACCCTTCTCTTTTTTGAAGTTCCTCCATATCTTTCTTAAACTCTCGCGGACCCCAAGGATAAGGGAAAGTTAAATGATGGATATTTGGATCTTTATGGCCGATCCAGGCTGACCCCTTAGGATCACCCTTAAGCATTTCCGCTCCCATGGTCCGTCCATGCATATTGCCTAGAAAAGAAATGACTTTGATCTTTGAAGGCCTAATAGTCTGGCCATACATCCTTGTAAGCTTTAAGGCGCATTCTGTAGCTTCTGTTCCTGATGACATTAGAAAAGCTTTCTTCAAATAGGAAGGAATCATCTCGATTAATTTCTTTAAGAACTTAACCCTGTATTCATTGACAAAGGTATAGGTATGGAGAAGTTTTTTATCTGCTACTTCTTTAATTGCCGAAACAACGCTCGGATTAGCGTGTCCGGAATTTGCCAGAAAAATAGTAGAGGTAAAATCAATCCAGCAATTCCCATATTTATCAAAAACTTGAAAATCTTCTGCCCGATCCCAAACTATAGGCAGTTGGCCATGCATAGACCTTGCTTCGTATTTCTCTAATTCTTCAAAAATTAAAAGGGATTCAGGAACCGGAATTTTCGTCTTTATTTTCCTAAACTTTGTTTCGACTAACGGAACCTCCTTTGGAACGTTTGATATCTTATATTTTTCCATATTTGTTTTTTAATAATTCATATATTTTATATTTCTTCCTGGATAGATCAAACCCGACATAGTCTATATCTTCAATCCCATCTAGTTCTATCATGAATGGCGTGATGAAAGGAAGTATTTTCGACCCATGGATAAGGCCCAGTTTTTCAACTGTTTCTGTTTTTATCACATCCACATAGCTATTAGGGTGATAAGAAGTTGCAAAGGCCTGCCGGGGCAAATTATGATAATCTGGTCTATGGTCTTCTGGGAATAAGCCGACAAAGAAACCGTTTTTAATCTCGAAAAACTTGTGCGGTGATTCTTTTAACGCGTGGGCAGAACGAAGCGAGGTCGCTTCCCTCTTTTTAATAATTTTTCCTATTGCTTCATCTATCAATTCTGGCTCTCTAAGGGGAGCAGTAGGACGAAGATGGACTAAATAATCAGGCCTGTAATGTTCTTTTTCTCGAAACCATTTGAGCACATGCTGGATGAATTCTATATCTGGAGAAGAATCTTTCGCGAACTGCTTCGGACGCAGAAATGGAACTTCTGCTCCATACTTTTTTGCAATTTCGGCAATCTCTTTGCTGTCAGTACTGACAATAACTCGCGAAATAGTCTTCGACATTTTAGCCGCAACTATCGAATAGGCAATAAGAGGATATCCTCCCAAATCAATAATATTCTTTTTCGGTATTCCTTTTGATCCGCCGCGGGCAGGAATAATAGCAATAACTTTTTTATTCATAAAAATAGTGTTTTGTTATTTGCTCTTTTCAAACCATTCTTTGGTTTTTTGAACCCCGGTTTCAAAATCTGTTTTAGGCTGCCAGTTTAAAACTTCTTCAGCTAAACCAATATCTGCCTGGCTATGGAGAAGATCTCCAACCCTTGGAGGCAAATATTGGACTTTTCCGCCAATTAATTCACTCAAATAATTAACCGAATAAGACTTTCCTTGGCCGATATTAACTACTTCCCCTCCTTTTATCTTCTTGCTCTCTATTGCTTTGATGTTTGCATCTATCACGTCATCAATATAACAAAACGCTCTGGTCTGTTCTCCGTCACCGAAAATTGTTAATGGCTTATTCTGGGATCTTAATCTTAAAAACTTGCCCAGAACCAGGCTGTAATCGGAATTGAAATCAATCCTTGGTCCATAAACATTAAAATACCTTAGACAAACTATTGGAGTTTTATAGAGATCAACAAAAAGTTTTGCAACCTGTTCTCCAACTAATTTTTGCAATCCATACGGACTTACAGGGTTTGGCGCCATGTTTTCTTTTAAAGGAAACTCTTTTTGATCTCCATAAATAGCAGAAGATGAAGCGAAAATAATTCTTTTTACCTTACTATCGATCGCTGCCTTAAAAACGTTGATTGTCCCTAAAATATTTACTTTAGAAGTACCGATAGGATCTTCAATCGAAAAAGGTACTCTTGGATTAGCGGCTAAATGGAAAACATAATCTATTCCCTGAAAAAATGATTTAATTTTTTCGAAATCGCAAATATCAAACTGATGAAAATCAGCCTTAGGATTTAGGTTTTCTTTCTTACCGGTTGAGAGGTTGTCGATAACCACCACTTTATGGTTTTCTCCTATTAATTTATCAACAAGATGGCTACCGATAAATCCGGCTCCACCAGTGACTAAATATTTCATATTTATATATTAAACATTTTGTTTAATAACGGAATCTTAATATCTTTTAACTGCTTGAAGCCGAGCGGAAACAAACAAAGAAGAGATAAAAAGGCTGGAATTCTAATCCTAGTTATAATGCCAAAATTAGTTATAAAGAGAGCCAATGTCCCAAAGATTAAAATACTAAAAATAAATACTGGCAGAATAACCCTATATTGCTCTTTGATGGATTTTATTGTTCCTTTAATTACGAAAAACAATAAAAAGTACCAAGCAATTAATTCGGGCAGAACCAAAAGATGCTTAAGGCGCTTTATTTGCCATGGAAAAGGACCCAAAAACGCGCAAGCAAAAGATAATGCTGTGTTTCTCAAAAATATGAGAGGATTCTCAAAACCTGTTTTTATCACTATAGAAGAACCTCCTCTATCTATTCGGGTAACGGCTGGTTGAGAAACGTCTGGTTGAAGAGTATCCGCTTGAGGGGCATCTAATTGAGGGGTGGTCGGCTGAGATTGAATCTGGGGAGATTGGACTGACGGCGCATAAACTTTTTCTCTATAAAAAGTTATTTTTTCAACGTTGAGAAAAGATCCTAAATTTTTAAATCCGTAATAACCGAGATTTAAAAACCAAGGAGAAAAACCTAAGAGAAAAAGAAGAATTACCCCATAGATAACCCTTTTTTTAAAACCTAAGGCTGATACTAAAAACCAAGAAATTATAAAACCAAACATAAGAGCAAAACCAACATAAAAACGGAAATGAATTAATGCGGTCAATATAATGTAAAAAACGAGAAACTTGCTCCATGAAAATCCTTTAACTATTTTTAATGTTAACAACAATCCGACCATGCATAACAAAGCCGCTAAAGCATCCTTTAGCATCAGATTCCCGAAAAAAACAAGGCTCGGGTAAATACTCGCTATCAGTCCCATCAAGAAACCTTCTTTTTCTGATCTGCCTATTTCGCGGGTTATCAAATAAATAAAAACAGTTATAAGAGCAATCAGCCAGGCATTAAGCAATTGGCCCATAAGCATACTTGGAATTGTAAAAATATAAATATAACCGATAATGGCTGGATAATAATTGGGGATGTATAGGTCTTGCAAAGAAAAGTTCCCCTGATGGACCCTCCCTACTATTTCTTGGGCCAGTTCGTCATAAAAGACATAATCGCCATATCCGCCGCTGAATGGCTGAAAACCCGTATAATAAAAGAATAGAACGGCCATAATCTGCAAAGAGAAAACAATCAAAAACAACGCGCTTAAAATTCTTCTCTGTTTCTCTCCCCTGAATCTATTGATAATAAATAAGGAAACCGAGGCCAAGAAGAAAACAAATATAACTCCCATGCTCAACGCCTTATCAATAAAAGAAAGCACTGATAATAACAAGCATCCGGATATAATAAATTTTTGATATTTCGAAAAAAATTCTAAAATTTTCATAAGTTATTTGATTTGTTTAATTAGCAGATTTTTTACATACGATGATAAAATTAGGCGTATAAAAACGCTTATATCTTCCAACGGCCACATATTCTATCAAAGCATAAATTCTTGATATTAAGTGCCATAAAAACCACTGTCCAGTTTTTAATAAAAAACGCGCCAGGGCTCTTAATAAAGGGATTGATTCTAATACTGGGAAACCTTCCGGTGTCGAAGGAAATTCATGATATTCTTTAAATCCTGCCAGAAGCGCATATTCCCCTATTATCTTGAATGAATAAATTTGCTGATGGGTCGGATCGCCAAAAAAATAAGGCTGTAAAAACGGAGAGAAACCGTTGATTGTATGGATAATCAAGATTCCGCCTTGACGCAGAGCATTGTTTGTCATTTTTAGCAACTTGAACAGATCGTTTTTATCAAAATGCTCGGCAACATCAATAAGGGTTATCACATCAAACTCTTTTTCATGGACTGGAAGATATTGGAATACGTCTGCCAGCTCGACACAGTTCATTTTCTTTCTTGCGTTATCTATCTGTCTTTTTGATGAATCAATGCCAAAGCCATTGGTATATCCCTCCTTCTGCAAAGCATGCAAAAGATGGCCGTTACCGCACCCTATATCAAGAATCTTTGCTTTCTTATCAAGCGGTAAATGGGGTAATATATAAACCTTGAGAAAAGAATGGTAAGCTTCGTAAGAATAAGGAGACCTTTTTTTGGAGGCATAGAAAATTTCTCCGAGCTTAATCGGATCAATCACGGTTTGTCTTTTTTCTTCATCAGTATACATATAGTTTTATTCTCCTAAAATTTTATTGACCAAATCCAACCAATTTTTCTGCGTTTTTTCTATGGAAAAATCTTTGGCGTAATTGAAGCCGTTCTCTCCCATTTCTTTCCTTATGTCCGGATTATCCAGCAGATATTTTACCTTTTCCTTTAAGTTTTTAAAATCGCTGCAAATCATTTGTTTTCCACCCTCTAATGGTTCTCCCATTCCTCCGAAACCAGAGCCTATTACTGGAGTTCTAAGTAACATCGCCTCATGAGTCGTCCTGCACCAGCCTTCTTTGAATTTTGACATAGTAAGAACGATGGAAGAGGCTTTAAGAAGTTTCAGATAATCCCGGTAATTTAAATTAAGATTCTCCACTGGAATATCAGCTTGTTTTTCTCCCGAAGTGACCAGATAAACATCTAAATCTTTTAGCGCTTTATAAGAATCGACCGCCCCTTTGCATTTTTGGCAGTTTCCTAGATATATTATCGGCTTTCCTTGAAGGTTGTTCTCCTTTTTAAAATCCTCCGCTTCTTGGTCTGTAATATCATATTTATCTAACTCAAAACCTCCATATATTTTATAAACATTTTTATAGCCTCTGTCTAAAAAATATTTTCTCCAATATTCAGAAATCGTAACAATAAAATCTGCTTTTTTAAGATTACGGAAGAAAAAAAGCCTGGTCAGTAAATTTAAAAATGGCTGGGAAACAGGCGGATGACCGGAAAAATCAAGATGATGAATCCAGACTAGGTTTTTTCCCTTCATTCTCTTGGAATTGAAAGCAACAGTAGAATAAAAATCCCTTACCCAAAGGTCTTTTTCCCCCTTCAGCGTCAAATAATAGAAAAATGATTCCAGGAATTTCAAATACCTAAAACGTTTTAAATATTTTGCCTCTAGATTTATCAGCTCCAAGTCAAAATCTTTGGACAAGGCGTCTCTTACATATGCCCTATGGATAACTCCGCCACGTCTTTTCAAAGAAATCTCAGGCCAGCCTATTTTTTTTCTTTTTGTATCCAATTGATTCATAGTTTATATATTCCATACTCTTTAATTTATCGTCGAATAGTTGCCATCCATCAAACAGAAGAGCATCTGGTTTCATGGTCTTTGCTAGTCTTTCTATATCAAGTTCTTGATAGTTTTTGTGATTATTCATAAAAATCGCAACATCGGCATCTTTCAAACCTTCTTCCATCAAACATGGCTTTATGCCCAGGTTCTCAATTTCTTGTTCTTCAACGACAAAATCATGGCCGTATATCTTTTCCATTTGCGCGCTTTTTAAATAGACTAACAATTGTACCGCCGGTGATCCTCTTAAATCGTCTGTTGCTGGATTACCTTTAAAGGCAAGGCCGGAAATAAAAATTTTGGTTTCATTAGGCGATAGGTTTTTTTCTTTTATATAATCTTCCACTCTTTCTGCAACATGTTTTATAATCCCTTCATTTATTTCTCTGGCTGCTTTTATTAAACCGCCGTCTATTCCAGAACAGTTTATTAGAATATAAGGATCTTTTTCCAAGCAAACTCCTCCGACAAAACCCGGTTTCAATCCCCCGACAAAACCCGGCTGTTGGACATTGCTTCTTGGATAGCCGAAATTAGCCGAATCTATCACTTCTTTGGCATCTAAACCAAGGTTTTTACAGATTAGCGCCACTTGATTGGCATAGGCAAAAATGAAGTCTCGGTAGCTATTATTAATCAATTTTATTATTTCCGCTACTTCTAATGAACTGGTTTTAACTATTGAGGGGGTAATTCTGGAAAATAGGTCAACTGAAAGATCCATGCTTCTCTCATTTAAAGCCCCGATAATTTGAGGCAGAGTTTTAAGCTCTTTTAACGCTTTGCCCTCCACTGTTCTTTCCGGGCAGAAACTTAAATGAACATTCTTAACTTTTTTTTGTAATATAGGCAAGACAAAGTTTCTTGCCACGCCAACCGGAACTGTACTTCTTAAAATCACAAGTTGGTTTTCTTCTAAATAAGGAAGTATATCTTCTATCGCGTTTTTAACATATTCTAAATTAGGCACTTTTGTATCTTTATCTACGGGCGTTGCAACGGCAATAACAAAAGCATCTATTTTTTTATCCCCGGGAATTTTGTCAAAAAGATGAAGATTCTTCCCAATTTGCCTAGAAAGTATTTCTGGTAAGTCTTCTTCGAAAAAATGCGGTTTTCCCTGTTCCAACTGCTCTAATTTCTCTTTATTCTTTTCTATGCCAAAAATAGTAAAACCCGCCTCTGCCATAACCGCGGCCAGCGTAGTCCCGATAAAACCCATTCCGATGATACAAACGTTGTTTATTTTCATGAATAATTATTATCTTTCTAAAGTTTCTTCTAATATTCCCCGTATTTTTCTCTTAAGCTTCTGAAAAAAGGTAAACGTAAAAGTTTTTTCCAGGAAATAACAAAATAAGGCTTAGATATAAGATAGGCTCTGACCATCCGTCCCAATATTTTATATGTCGGTTTAAGACCCTTGTAAACGTAATAATCAAACCAGATATAGCTTTTCTGAATCTGCTTTTTACTAAACCCGGGAAGATCTAAGGTGGCTTTCATTCTTTCCATTTCTGGCCCGGATGATTTCCCTAATAATCCCTGCTTTTCGCATAAAGAGTAGACATCAGTTCCCGGGTATGGAAAAAAAATACTGGTTAGATGCCAATCGGGCAAACATGTTCGATTAATTTTCACCGTTTCTTTGAAATCGGCTAAAGTTTCACCGGGGATTCCTATCATATTAAAAAAAGCAACCTTCAAACCATGTTTTCTCGCTAGATTAACGGCATTACTTATATCCTCGTTTGAGTAGTTTCTTCTAAGTATTTCTGAACGGACTCTTTCACTTCCCGATTCCAGTCCGATATTGATAAACCTAAAGTTAGCTTTTTTTAAAATAATAAAGAAGTTTTCCAGGTCTGGATCATTTGGCGTAATCCTTAGATTGGCCCCAAAAGAAAAGGGCTGTTCAAGGGTTTTATTAAAACGCTCCAATTCCAAACACAAATCTGTGGCCCATTTCTTGTCTACGCCGAAAGTTTCAATCTCTAGATAGATCTCTCTTTTTCTTATTGGGAATCTCGCGATAATATCTTTTATTTCCGCTACAATGTTTTCTGGCGACCTAAACCTGACATAGGAACCCGGAGCCAATTTTTTAAGAATATGGTTGGAGCAATAAGAACACTGGAAAGGACAGCCTCGGCCCACTAAAACTGCGTATCTTGATCCTGGTCGTTCCTCTATCCACTCTTGCCACATTTCCCTATCGGGAAAAGGCAAGCTGTCGAGATCTTGTAAAAATGGACGTGATGGATTTTTCTCGATTTCAGGGCCATGCTTAATCCAAAGATTAGGGATGCCGGAAGGCAAAACGTTTTTTTCTAGCTGGGAAACCAATTCCAAAACAGGATTTTCGCCTTCACCAAGGCATAAAGCATCAAAACTATCCGATAAAACTCCGTCTGGGTTTAAAGAAATATGCGGACCCCCGATTGCTAAATAAATGCCTGGCTGCTTTTCTTTCAAATATTTCGCTATATCAGCGGCAAGCGGATATTCCGTGCTTACAGCGGTAAAACAAATCAACTTTGGAGAAAATTCTTTTAAATATTTTTCAAGGATATCTATGTTGTTTTTAGGCGAGATTCTGGATAAAACAGCCACCTTTGTTTTGTGGCCGTGTTTTTTTAAAAAAGATGATATGTAAGATATACCAAACTGTATCTGTTCTGGCGACTCTAACGGTTTGTCCAATGACCCGACAGTGTTCAATGAATAAATAAAAAGGATATTCATATTTCTATTATTCTCTTTCTAGCCACAGGTCCCCCTGGTAATCAGAGGGCCTTTTAATTTTTACAATTTTATATCCCATTCTTTTCAAAAACCCTATCAGATAGTCAACATTATTCTTTTTGCCAAAATGATTATGATATTCCAAACGAATTTTTTTAATCCTTTTGAAATATTCATCAGGAAGATTATATAAAATTTCAAATTCCGCTCCTTCGCAGTCCGTTTTAAGAAGATCACATCTCTCTATATTGTTTTTATCAAAAACGTCCTTCAAAGGAATACAGTTTGTTTCGATGAATTTCTGCTTCTCCTCTTGGGTGTGATCTCCATATAGAGCGTTAAAGGGTGACTCGCTTATCGGAGAAAAAGAATGAGAAGGGCATGATCCTAAATAAAATTTTCTTTTTTCTGCGCGGGCGCCTATTGCTAAGTTAAAAGGCAGGATATTCTTTTCTAATTTATTCAATCTGATATTCTCTTTTAATAAATCATAATTCTCGGGCATCGGTTCGTAAGCATAAATGGTTGTATTTTTCGATTGGCTGGCAAAAAGAGAAAAGACTCCGATGTTCGCTCCTATATCGATTATTACTGAATTATCGCCAATATCATTTCCATAATCTTTTTTTATAAAAACTACAGCTATGGTTCCAGAACTGAGGCCGTCTTTGGTTTTTATTTTCAAGCCGTTTCTAAATATATAAGTGCAACCCTCGTCCTTAATTCCAATATAATTTAATGTAAAAATGAACCAATTTTTTATCTTAAAAACAATTGAAGGAAAATACTTCAAATAAACGATCATTTTAATAAAAAGCACAAGATTGAATTTTCTTCTCATAAAAGCTAATGTTTTATAAAATATATCCCCGCACAGTCTATTTTGACCAAATCTGGACTTATTTTCCTCTCTATAAAAAACTCATCTAAGGCCCGTTTTGCCCCCTCCCAGCATCCATAGTCATCCAGGATGATATATCCTCCTATAATAACATTATCATACATATTATCAAGGCAGTATTTTGTCGATTCATACCAGTCGCTATCCAGTCTTAAAATTGCTATTTTGCCTATTTTTTCCTTATTTATAGGCAAAGTATCCTGAAACCACCCTTTTTTAATTATAACGTTTTCAAGGTTTATTTTTAATATTTTAAAAAATACCTTTTTAACATCTTCTAAAGAGCTCACGCACTTATCTATGGTTTCCAATTTCCCCCCTACTTTATTCCCAGCATATTCTTTAGCCAGTGCTCCATCTTTTTCTGTTGGTTCGGGCAAACCCTCAAATGAATCAAATAGCCATGTTTTTCGGCCAGATTTGGCTCTGTCGGCTACAAAAGCCATTAATGCCGCACATCCCCCTTTCCAAACACCGCACTCGACAAAAGTTCCTTCTATTTTTTCCCTTTCAGATTTTTTCGATAATTCATAAACGTTTGATAATCTTGGATAGCCAACCATTGTATAGGGATAAATCTTTTTGAATAATAATAGTTTTTTGAAATTCAAATAATCCTTTAAAGGAATCTCCCTTATAAAATGAAACTTTTTATACATTTTAAAAAGACGCTGATTTTTTCTAATTAAATTTTCAATTTGTTTCATCATTTCAATATCCTAAAAAATCCCATTTTTTAATAATCTTTTTGATATCGAAGTCTTCCGCTCTTTGTTTGGATTTTTCTGATAAACTTTTTTCTAGTACCGCATCTGTCAAAACATTAACTATTGCATCTCCTAGTATCTTTCCATTGGAAACGGGCGTTAATATACCGAACTCTGCGTATTCAACTTCTTGAGCCTCTATCTCAACGTTTGTTTGTGGAGCAAGAATTTCTCTCGGGCCCGACTTACAGTCTGTAGAAACGACGGGAATCCCGCAAGTCATAGCCTCCAAAAGACAATAAGGTAATCCCTCTTGTAATGACGCAAGGACGAATAACTTGGCTTTAGATAAAAACTTAAAAGGGTTTTCTTGCCAGCCCAATAAATGAACCTCGCCCTCCAGATTTAAATCAGAAATAACTTTTTTCAACTCTGACATCATTTCTCCTTCGCCTAAAATAACTAATTGCACGTCTTTGATCTTTTCTTTTATCTCCTTGAATACTTTAATCAAAAGTACATAGTTTTTTCCTTTAACTAGTCTGCCAGTACTAATAATCACCGGCTTTTCAAATATCCTCTCTTGATCTGGATTAAGAGGTTCTTTAGCTAAATCCCTTATTTTGTTTATATCCAGAGGATTGTATATAACTTTAATTTTCCCCTCTTCAATATTGAAGTTTTTAACCAAATCTTTAGCCGACCGCTTTGAAACACAAATTATTTGCGGCGCTCGGTGGAAGAAAGTTCTTGCTAAAAATTTATATAACCCGCTGTTTAAGGAAGAAAGAAACGTATCCACTCTAAGAATGTTTTTTTTGTTTGAAAAAACGTTGATGATATTAGCGGGAACGCCAAAACTTATAACATGGTCTGGATTTTCCCGTTTGATGATTTTTTTAAAACGAGACAAGGCTACTAAGAAATAAAAGGCTCTGAAAACAAAGTTATTTGAAAGCGGAACGTCTAAGCTGATTAAATTCCCTTTATACGGAAAAGATACTTTGTTTTCAAAAAGAACGAGCGTTTGTTCTATGTTCTCTGGCAAATTCAAAGACAGCTCAGAAACTACTCGATGTCCTCCAGCCTGGTAAAAATTGGGCAATAAAAATATAATTTTTTTCTTAATCATGGGCATTTTCTAGTTCTATAAAAATAATACCATTTTCCTTTTTAGTTATTTTTCCCCAAAGCCAAATAATAAATGCTGGTAAAAAAGCGATAACATATGCTTTCAAGCGCCCTAAAAAATAAACGATCCGAGGCAAGAAAAATGATTTATCTTGGATTTTTTTTGAAATATTCATTGTTTTACTAACCAAATTAAGTCTCGTTTTATCATTAAACGCTTCAATAATAGTTTTAAATCCCTCTACATAAGAAATATGAGATATTTGGAAATTAATTTCTGAGAAGAAGTTTGCAATTGATTCCTCGTCCCATTTGGTTAAAGTGGTGGGCGGAAACTCCCAACTATTATAGTCAGCTATCGCTCTTTTTCTTGATTGCACGCTTAAGGTTATCTTCCCGTTTGGTTTTAATATCTTTTTAATGTTTTTAATAAATTCTAATGGATTATCTAAAGATTGAAGAACTTGGAATGAGGCAATAATATCGAACTTAGGCAAATTTTTTCTTTTGAAAAAATCCTCAAAAGAAGAATCATAAATATTTTTTAAATTAAAATGTTCTTCGGCTGATCTTATAGCGTTTTTATCAAAATCTACTCCCCAGACGTCACATCCTCTTTTTTTTAATTCATTTAAAAATTCTCCGGTACCGCATCCTAAATCCAAAACCTTTGTTCCTTTGATAAACGCTTTATTTATTCTTAAAAACTTTTTATGATATCCTCTGTAGATTTTCGGCTTTATTGCTTCATTTATTTTAGAAGTGTCTCTTCTTTCGTAATTTTCCTTGTTAATGCTTTTAAAGGGTAGATAAAATTGGGTTTTGCATTTTTGGCATTGGTAAAGAGAAAGACTATTTTCTTTTAAATTATAATTTTTGATAAAAATAAACTTTTTCCCCATTAAACAAACAGGACAATTATTTGGATAATTAAAATTAGGTATATTCATTTTTTTACCCTAAAGACAATTTTTAATTTCTCGGCAAATCAGCTTGTAATTATTTCTATCTTCCCCAATAGATGCCGAGATTATACTCCCTTCAATTGTATTTCTGAAATAAGAGGCAATAAAACGGATATTAATATCTTTTATGTTTTCCGTGTTTGGTTTTTTAATCAGGTCTTCTTCTATCCTTTCTTTCAGCTCTTCAAAGTTTTTTGGGTTCCTGGATAAAGGATGATAAGAATAAAACATATTTCCCAAAACATATGCTGGTTTACCGGCTAAAACCGCTTCCATTCCGATAGTGCTGGTTATAGTAATAATCCCTGACGACTTTTTCACAATCTGCTCTATGTTTTCTTGTGGAGAAATCAAAACTACATTAGGCAGTTCTTTCAATTTTTTATAAAAGCTTATCGGCCTTAGTCCGATAGAGGCCGGGTGCTCTTTAACATATAATTTATAGGGAAAAGGCAGGGCAAAAACTATATTTCTAACCGTGCTTAATTGATCACAATAATAAGTTGCATAGACAGAGGTTGAGGCCTCTGGCTGATATTGCAAAGGAAAAAAGAAAAATTTTTTATCATCATCGTTGACTCTAGAAAAAATATTCTTCTGGGATAAAATCCTGAACTGGCGTTTCTCAATCTTCCAAAATGCGGTAATAGTATGTTTAAGATAGGCTTCATTCTCATAATCAAAATCTTTAAAATATCTTCTGTTTAAAAAATATTTTAATAAGGGCTTTGATTCTTTAAGTTTTTTAATATAATGCCTAACAATACCAAATTGAGAAAAATAAATTTTTATCAAATCCACATAAAAAGGCTTATATTTATGAGATACAAATTTTTCAATGAAATCTTCCGAAAACTTTTTTTCTTTTTCCGGTAAATCGTCATTTTTGATCTCTTCAAAGGTCTTTTTGTATTTTGAAAAAGTGAATTCTGAGTCATAAATATCTATTCTGTCGTTAAATCTAGAACCGCTCAATCCGATATAGGGTATATTATTTTTTTTACAAAAATAATAAGCAACCTCGTGGAATAAGGCAGCCGGTGGTTCCGAAATTATTATATCTGGTTTTTCCTCCTGAAAAATAAACTCAAGAAATTGATAGGTTTGAGATACCATGCCAAACGAATTGCTATAATTGAAATTCAATGATTTATACCTATCAAAAGCAGGGAATAATTCTTTCCAAGATAAATTGCCGAATTCTTTTCTTTCTTTCTGGTAATTATTAATGCACCAGTCGATTTTAGAGATAAACTTCGCTTTATCAGGAAAAAGTTTCTTTTTTTTATATTCAGCTATCTTGCTGCTCATAACCACGAGACACTCGTCTTTTTGTTCTATTACCTGATGAGCTAATTTCCCAAAAAATTCCGGGAGAAACTGGGCGTCATTTATTAAAAAAACCCATTTCATATTATTGTTTTTTTAAAACTAAGTATTAAATCTTTAAAAAAATATATCTCTTTTTTGCTAATTCCCTTAAGCAAAAGTATCAAAACTCCATAAATCAGAGCGGCCAAAACTATTACGATTAAAACGTTAAATAATCCTACTGGGTCAAGTTGAATAATAAACAAACTCATTAAAGCTGACGCTATAATGCTTTTAACTATAAACTGCCAATCAATTTCAAATTTAAATTCCTTAAAGGCAAAATACCAAATTAAACCAAAGGAAAAAAGGTAAGATGAAAGGGTAGTGATAGCGGCGGCTAAAATTCCAAAGATAGGAATAAATATGAGATTTAATCCAAAATTTAATAAAGCGGACACTGTCCAGATAGTTGCATTAATTTTTGTTTTTTTAGCCAAAACTAAAATCTGGCAGAAAAAGCAGGAGACCCCGTAGAATAAGATACTCAATGTTATAAAGGGAGTTATAAAATAACCATTATCAGCAATTTCTCTAGTAGAAAAGATTACAAGCAGCTGTCTGGAAAGAACAGATAAACCAAAAACTGAGGGAATAACTATCGTTAAAAAGTATTTTAAGGAATATTTTAAATAGTTTTTTACCTCATCCATCCTTTTTTCGTCAAAAAGTTTGGGGAGAACAGCGGTTAGCATAAGGGTTACCGGATAAATAAAAAAATTCAGCAAGCTCCCTATAGAGTAAGCCGGAGCATAAAAGCCTACAGCAATTACGCCCCAAAAAAGGTTTATTAAATATCTATCGGAAGAAGCAACGATCCAATAAGAAAGGCCACCACCCAATAATGGCAAACTAAAACTGAGGTATTTTTTAATCGGAGAAAAGGTTGGAACTATTATGCCAATTTTTTTGAAAACATAGATGAACAGAATAAGAAAGGTTATCAGCCTAATAAGTAAAAAAGATAAGACTACCCCATATAATCCGTGTCCTAAAAAAACCGCCCCGACAATTAGCAAGACCTGCCCGATCATTTGGAAAACCGAAAAAAAACAGTATTTCGCCATCTCTTGAAATACTATAAGCACGTCTAGAATAACCACATTTAAAGATTCTAAGATAATTATTAAAGAAAATATTTTAATTAAAGTGGGGCTGCATTCGAAAAAACTGGCAATAAATCCCGAAAAGATTATAAAAAGCAATGCCGCTGTAGAGGCGATGATAAATATCAAGGTTAGAACAGAGTAAACGCCTTCCTGGATTTCTTTTTTATTCTTTTCAGCGGGCAAAAATCTAATCAAAGCAGCAGGCAAGCTCAAAATAATAAAAGGAACCATTAAGGTAACCATTTCTCTCAGCTGTGTCCAAATGCCATAACTTGCCACGCCAAGAATTTTTGTTATAACAGGCAAAGTAATCATCCCCTCCAAGGCTGCTACTACATGGACTATGCCCATAGAAAAGACATATTTTGTAAATTTTTGGTAAGAAGACATATGTTTAAAATTATTCTGGTTGTTCGTTTCTTCTTCTAGCGCCACCGGATATTATAGAATATTGGTTATTAACAAAATCCCATCTTAATTTCCATTTTTTTCCGTATTTAAATATTAATAAATCTTTGAATAAAATCCTCAAAACTATTGATGGAATCAGAAAAAGCGTGGAAAAAACTAAAGAAAATATCAGAGCATCTATGAATATCGAATTCTTAAAAAATAATTTTAAACAGCCGAAATAAGAAAAACGATTAAAATCTTTAAAGGTTTTCATTATTACCATATCTATAATAAATTCTCGTCCTAATCCCCTGTCTCTCTTAATAATCAGGGGCGCATAATTATTATTCATATACTTGTTGAATAACAGCAAATTGTTTAATTTCTTCTGCATCTGATAGTGCAGCATGAATTTATCTTCAACAAAAAATTTATATTGAGGTATTTTTTGGCGGACTATGTCTTTGTTGAATATAACTCCATTAAGATAAGGGTATTTTAAAAACATCAAAGGAATTAAAAATATATGTATATGGCTGGTTCCGATTCCCCGCTCTATTAAGGCCCTATCTTCTGCGAACATTTTTTTAATCAGTTTATTGTTAAAAATCAAAACCGATATAAACGCAATAGTTGGAAAACCCAACCCGATAATATCTTTTCTGTCTACTTTGAACACCTCTGGTTTGTCTTTTTCTAAGCTATTACTGAAAATTATTTCTTTGCCGGTTTGTTCATCGATCGTATATGATTTTACTCTAAGGACAGCTAATCCTGTGTCTTCTTTATAATTATTTTTTATAAAATAGATAACCGCATTCAGGCCGTCGTCTACGATAGAATCATCATCTCCAAAAGTCCAGATAAAGTCTCCCTCGCACATCTCAATTGCTTTAAGTATATTCGCGTCAATACCCAGATTATTTTTGTTCTCATTATACCTTATCAAATCTGGATATTTTTCTTTGAATTTCATCACAACTTCCCGAGTGTCATCAGTGGACCCGTTATTAGAAATGCATATTTCAACTCGCTCTTTTGAGTTTCTAGCCTGAGGCAGGATATTATTCAAAAGATTCTCCAAAAAATGGGCCCTATTATAAGTCGGAATAGCAATGCTCAATAAAATTTTTTTATCCATGATTTTTAAAAAATCCACTAATGGTTCTGATTATATAATTCAACTTATCTTTGGTTATATCTGAATAAACCCCGATTAAAAAAAGGTTATTCATTACTAGGTCGGTATTTTTCAAGGGGTCCGGAACTCTGCATTTTATACTTTCATAAGCCGGCTGTTTTAATAGGTTTCCGCCAAAAAGCATTCGAGTGGCGATCTTGTTCTCTTCCAAATAGTTGACAATATCATTCCTGGTAAAAGGAGCTGTTTCTTTTATTAAAATGGGAAAACCAAACCAGCAAGGATTAGAATCATTTTCTGCTTCAGGAAGAATTAAATACTTATCGTATCTTTTTAAAAATCCATAGAGCAGATTAAAATTACTTTTTCTCGCTTTGATAAATTGGGGCAATTTTTTAAGCTGAGCTACTCCGACTGCCGCCTGCATATCAGTGATTTTTAAATTATATCCAATGTGAGAGTAAATATACTTATGGTCGTAGCCAAAAGGCAGTTTTCCCATTTGCCAAGAAAATCTTTTTTTGCAGGTATTATCCTGGCCAGGTCCACACCAGCAATCTCTCCCCCAGTCGCGGAAAGACACAATTATTTTCCGCAAAAGCGGATCATTTGTCAGAACCGCTCCCCCCTCTCCCATTGTAATGTGGTGCGCCGGGTAAAAACTATTAGTAGAGACATCTCCAAAAGTGCCGGTATATTTTCCTTTATATTCAGACCCCAAAGCGTCGCAATTATCTTCAATCAGCCAAAGATTATATTTTCTCACAATCTTTAAAACTTTATCAATGTTAAATGGATTGCCTAGTGTATGAGGGATAAAAATTGCTTTTGTCTTTTTAGAAATTGCTTTTTCAATTTTTTCGGTTTGAATATTATAGGTTTTTAAATCAACATCGACAAAAACTGGAACCAGATTATTCTGGACAATTGGATTTAAAGTAGTTGGAAAACCGCAGGCAGTGGTTATTACTTCATCGCCCGGTTTTAACCTTCTTGCACCAAGTTTTGGCGATGTTAAAGCAGAAATAGCTAGAAGATTAGCCGAAGAGCCGGAATTAGTCAAAAGACAGTATTTTAAACCTAGAAATTCAGCAAACTCTTTTTCAAATTGTCGGGCATAACGACCGGCGGTTAACTCAAAATCAAGAGAGGAATCAACCAGATTCACCATTTCTTTCTCATTATAAACTTTACCCGCATATTTTATCGGAGTTTTGCCAGCAACAAACTTTTCTGCCTTTTTCCTTATCCAATAAAGTTCTTCTACTTTTTTCAATATTTCTTTCCTAATTTTTTCTTCTTTTTCCATATTATTAAACTTTTAAAGATACAAATCCCTGTTTTTTTTAAACCAATCTATGGTTTTGCTAATGCCCGACTCAAAGTTATATTCAATCTGCCAATTAAATGTATTCCTGGCTTTGGCATTATTAGCTAAAGCCTTCATATCTTTTCTATAGTTACTGGCTCTAGAACCATATTTAACATTTATTTTTTTTCCTAATATTTTTTCTGTAATATCTACAACTTCTCTAACGCTATGCTGCTTCCCAGAGCCGACATTAAATATTTCTCCTTTGCAATTATGGCTGTTCTTTGCGATTTTCAAAAAGAGATTTACTACATCTTCTATAAAGATGAAGTCTCTGGTATTGTCCGGCGAAACTAGCTCTATTTTTTCATTCTTCAGGGCGTTTAAAATAATATAAGGTATTAATCTTTGGCTATCTTCATAACATCCGTATGGAGTAAACAGCCTTAAATCAACGATTGTCATGTTTTCTTCTTCAGCGAACTTTTTTAAAAACAGTTCTGCAGTGAATTTTGTTATAGCATAAAAATTTAATGGGTCGACAATATCATTTTCATCAATTTTAGATTTTTTTTCCTTGTATTCGAAATAAGTGCCAGTATAGATAAATGACGATATAGGGTGGCCTTTTAACGAATTTACTAAATTTAATGTTCCTTCAATATTTACCCTGACCATTTTTCTTAGGTCAGACTGGAAAGAAGGATAAACGCCATAGCTGGCTAAATGGAAAACAATATTTGGATTGATATCATCGATGGCTTTAGATAATCCATCTTGGTCTTCTAGGTCAACATATTTAATGCCAATTTTATCTGTTATGCCTTTAAGTCTCCATAAATTGGCATCTTTCTTTTCAATTATAAATACCTTAAAACCAGGAAAGGAAATTAACTTTCTGACTAAATTTGCTCCGATAAATCCTGCTCCTCCGGTAACCAAAATTGTTTTATTTTTCATTTCTACCATATCTTCCACTTCGGGTCTTTTGCCCAAAGATCATTTAAAAATAAGAAATCCCGGTAGGTATCCATGCAATACCAGCAACTTTCATGCTTATAAATGACTAACTGCTTTTGAGGTATTAATCTGGCTAAAGCGTCTTCTATCGCGTCTCCCGGTTTTAAGAAATTAAAAAATTCTTTGTTAAAAACCATAAAACCGCCGTTAACATAATCATAAAGCAATGGCTTTTGAGCAAATTCAGTAATTATATTGTTCTCATCGCTATTCATCAGACCCCATCGGGCTACTGGGTGGACGCCGGTAACGGTTGCTATTTTCCCGTGAGATTTGTGAAAATTGACAAGCTTATTAATATCTATATCCGCTACTCCATCTCCATATGTAACCATAAATACATCTTCTGTAATATATTTCTTTAATTTCGAAACTCTTTCGCCGTGAGGAGTATCCAACCCAGTATCGGCAAAGATAATATTAAAATCGTCGCTAGGATTATCGGGAGTATCATTATCGAAGGTTACAATCTTGCCGTCCTTTGTGTTTAAAGCGAGATCGGTACTATAATATTTTTGTTTGAGAAAGTGATCCTTTATAACATTTCCTTTATAGCCGAGAGCAAAAATGAAATCGCGATAATTATAGTGACCATATATCTTCATAATATGCCATAAAATCGGCGCGCCACCTATTTCTACCATTGGCTTTGGCTTAAACTCGGTTTCTTCTTTCAAACGGGTACCCATACCCCCGCAAAGAATAATTGTTTTGATTTTTTGAATATTTGATTCCATATTATTGTTTTATATTTTTTTAATAATTAAAGGCGACTTTTCTCCTTGATTAAAAATTAAATCGATTACCGAAAGATAAGGCGCGAATTCCCCCCAAAGCTGAGGATATTCTGGGTGCTGGAAGTTTTGAAAGATAATTTCAATGTTTTCTTTTTTAAACAACGACTTGTCTAAAATCTCCTCTGCCCCTTTCGCATCATATAGCTGAGTAATGCCCTGATTTTTGCATAAATTTACCACTTTTTCTGTTTTCCCCATTTCTTCGTCTTTTAAATCCAAGTCCGAAGAAAGGACAATTTTTGTCTTAATGCCTAAAATATTGCAGACTAACTTGATTATTTCAACGTTTAAATCTCTTAATGAAACAAACCTTTTAGAATAAATTTCTTTAAAAACCGGTTTATATTTTTCAAAATATGGCGCTTTTTTATATGCTAATTCTATTGTTTTCCAATGTTTTTCTAACGGGTTCCCTTGTTCATAAAATATTTTAATCTGGGAAATTGGCGTTTCTCTCGGTGCTTTTTCAACCGGTATGGTTAAATAAGTGACACCATTAGCTGTTTTTATCTTATTCCTCTGTTGCCATGATTTTCTTTCGAATTGGACATGGTCAAAAACAACAAAAACATCACTAGAGGAAATCATCTCAAAATATCCTATCCATGGCAAATAAGTTGGTTGTAATATCGTTCCTTTCATGCTTTTCCTAATTTTTTTAAATCCATTAATATAATTTTTTCATTACTTAAAACTCTGTCTAGAATATATGGTCTATAAAACACCTTCGGTCTGCTTACTTTTTCTATACCCCTGAACATCTGCTTAAGTTTAGGATCATCATTGAGAAGCTTCAATGATCGCTGAGACAGACCCATATTATTAATCTGGAATACATCGTCAAAAACTAAACAATAACTATGAAGGAAATCGTATCTCTCCTTGTTCAACCATGGCCTGAATTTCCTTCCTTCTTCTGTCCCACTATCAAGAGAGGCGTCTTCGTAATCTTTCAAAGTGTTAGGCAAAGTCAGTCCCATCTCGTTTTCTATGTATGAATTTAAAGAAGTAAATGGCAAAGGAAAATACAAATAAGTAAGACATCGGACATAAGGGTTAACTTCTTTTAGCCGCATCATAAATTCAATATTAAGCCTCAAATCTTCGTCCGTTTCAGTTGGTAATCCTACTATAAAATTATGATTTGTGGTTATTCCTTTATCAAACAGTTTTTTGTTCACCTCGGGGATCTTGCTTAGATCGAGGTTCTTGTTCACCAATTTGAGCAACCTAGGAGAGGCAGATTCGATGGCATAAATAATAGTTTGAACAACGCCTTCCATAGCGCCTATTACTTCATCGGTGAGGTTATTCATATGCGCTATGCACTGTTCAACATAAAAGTTGTGCTCTTTCATATATCTAAAAATCTTCAACGCCCTGTCCTTATCAACTAAAAAATTATCATCTCCAAAGCTGTAAACTCTGGTCTTCGTTAAACGATAGATATCTTCGATTTCGGATATGACATGTCCTGCTGTTCTACAGCGCCAGCGGGGAGATTTATCTTTGATTTCATCATCGACAGAACGATGATAGCAAAAACTGCAACTGAAAGGACACCCTTTGCTAGTCATAATTCTGAAATAATATGGCATTTGCTTTTGGTTACAATTCTCCCCGAGCAAATCCCACTTAGGAATCGGAAAATTGTCCAAGTTGTTCTCCAAAAATCTTGGGGAATTATTAACAACGATACCTCCTTCTTTATAGGATAAACCCTTTATGTCCTTAAGAGAGCCTTTTCCTTCCAAAAATTGGGCTAACTCAAATAAAGTATATTCCCCTTCATATCTTGCTATAAAATCAACATTGTACTCTTTTAATATCCTTTCGGGAAATAATGAAGCCATCACTCCTCCAAAACATATCGGCAGGGAGGAATTGATTTCTTTCATCTTAGCGGATATCTCTTTAGCATTTTTCATAAACTCTCCTATAAATATCGTAATCCCTACTAGAAAATAATCCCCTTTCTTTATTTTATCCCAATCTATTTCTTCGAGGGCCGTATCGACAATGTCGCATTTATAACCCTTTTCCAGAAGAAAAGAAGCCAAATTTAACACTCCAACCGGTGGGTTATATCTCGGCACCGCGTTAGATGTCTTTAATCTTTTATACGATGGGGTGATTAACAATATCTTTTTCATATTGAACGGAAATAGTTTATATTTTTAAGGTCATTTTCAAGTCCATTTCCACCTTTTGGCGTTTCAAATACTAAATATACGTCTTTTTCTTCTTTTAACTTAAATAATGTTTTCTTTAGCCATTTAATATCAAATTCTCCGTCAAATAAACTTCTATGATCCTCTTTTGCATCCATTTTCCCATTGCATATATGGAAATAAGACGGATTTAGTTCAGAAATTATTTTTTTAATAAACTCCTTGTAGTCTAGTTTTTGACTTATAGCGCTCCTTATTGCGTGGCCGAAATCTAAACAAAGATTGATCCCACTGTCCTTGATAAGTTTTAATTGTTCATAAGAATGTCCAAAACAAATTTCATTATCTATTCCAAATTTTGGCATATTTTCAATTAAGATTCTTTTATCTCTTATCTTATCAATGCTCTCTTTAAATACTTCAAAAGAATCTCCAGATTCTGCATGAACAACTATGAACTTGCTGTTAAAAGAATCCGCAATCTTTATAATCTGCTCTTTAAAAAGTTTTATCTTTTGGTTATTCAATCTGAATACATCAAAGCCGTGCGCAATATGAGGAGCATGTATGGTTATCGGGATATTATTCAAATTTTTAAGAACATCGTATTTTTCTGGCGTAATAGAATCAGGGACAATATATATCTCCATAAAATCGATTTCCCCTTTACTAAACAACTGGGCAGCTTCTTTAAAGAGCTGATCTTGGTCTACAGACCATATTTTTAAGCCGTATTTTATTTTGTGTTCTTTGTTTGACATAAAGTGTCCTATGGCTAGTTCCCCGTTTTGGGAATTATATAATTATGTCTGATGTCTTTATTAATATCTGCTATCTTAGGATTCTTATCAAGATATTCTAATATCTCTCTAGTATTAAAATCTTCTTTTGGCTTGAAATGCTCGAATATCTTTTTCACTAAGACTAAATCTAGCGGCTCGTCTACGCAGACCCTCAAGTTTGGCCGGGAAAATTCTGAAGGAGCTTTTTCAACTTTTACTTTGAACAAGTCGGGCCTTTCGGAAATAAAAGATACTACGTGTTCAGAATGAAAAGGGTTTTCAGTTAGTCGAGAGATCTTTTTAAGCGTTTCCAGCCTGACAATTTCGATATCTCCTAACCCAAAGGGATATTCTTTAATAAAGAAAAAATCTGGTTTATTCTTAAAATTTAAATATTTTTTAATAATCTGGTCGATTAGAACCGGATCAATAAGAGGAGAATCTGCTGTAATTCTCACTACAAGGTCTAATTTGAATTTTTCAGCCGCTTTTATATATCTATCTAGAACATTATCTAAACTTCCTAAATAAAAATCAACTTTGTTTTTTTTAATAAGAGGGAGAAGAACTGCGTTTTTTTTAGTATCGGGAATAGCTACTATTATTTTTTTAACTAATTTAGCTTTTTTAACTCTTAAAATAACATACTCTAATAGATGTTTATTCAAAATCTTTTTATATACCTTTCCGGGCAATCTTTTCGATTCCATCCTTGCCTGAATAATAACCCCAATCGATTGTTTAGCGCTGGAAATCATAAAGTTTTCTTAAGAGTTTCTATAATATAACGGATCTCTTTTTTATTCAGAGAAGGATAAAGAGGAACAGCGATTATGGACGAGATGGTCTTTTTTGTATTAGGGAATAATTCATCATCCATCTTCAAATACTTGTGGAGAGGCGGATATACTCCTCTTCCGAATTGTATTCCGTATTTCAGCCCCTCTTTGATAACTTCTTGTGAATCTCTTTTAGTTTTAATAATATATCGCCAAAAAATATTGTCTTTAAAAAGTACTGGAACCTCTGTTATATTTTTTAATTGTTGGCTATAAATATGGGCTATCTCTTTTCTTTTTTTAACAAAGCCGTCAAGCTGGCTAAGCTGGCTTATTCCTAGAACAGAGCCCAGACCATTCATCATATAGTTATATTGGACATGATATTCGGGACGAGAATCAAGACGCTGAGATATAACTGTACTTTCCTTGTCAGCCAGAAATCTTATTTTTTCGAATAATTCTTTAGAATCAGTTAATAATATTCCTCCTTCTCCAGTAGTCATCATCTTTGAGTAATGAAAAGAAAAAAGTGAAATTTCTCCAAAGTTTCCTATTTTCTTATTATGGTAAGAACCGCCTAAAGATAAAGTAGCATCCTCTATCACTGGGACACCTAAGCCGATGATTTTATCGATTTCAGCTGGATAACCAAACATATGAGGAACAATAATCGCTTTAGTCTTTGAACTAATCTTATTTTTCACGTCTGGAAAGGAAATATTAAAATCTCCTTTCTCAATGTCAAAATTACAATCAGTTAATTTCGGCTTAGCCTTCAAATAGTTTATAGCATGCAATAAAGCCACACTGACATAAGACGGACACATAACTTCTTCTCCTTCTTCAACGCCTAAGGCCATCAGCGCCAAATGCAGAGCAGTTGTCCCAGAAGTGCAGGTTACTGCATATTTTCTTCCTATATAACTTGCGAACTTATCCTCAAACTCCTTTATGACTTTTCTTGAAAGAAAAGAAAAAAGCTCTGGTTTTAATGACTTCTTAAAATGGTCTATGTCCTTTTTGGTTATAGTTGGCTGGTTTAACGATATTTTTATTTTTTCCATGTTTGAATCTTTAATAAGTGCTCCCACTGAAGACCGTTATATTTTTTAACTGGTTTTACGACTATTTTTCCTAAAACTAAATCGAAGTATCGGGGATGAAGTCCTGGCTTCAAGTATCTTTCGGCTCTTAAAATAGCAAGATTATTCCTATCCAATTTATCACCTTTTTTAAGATCTTTAATTATAAAAATGCTTCTCTTGTCGCCGGGATAAATCTCTTTTTCTGAAGGGGCGACTGTTTTTTGGCCAGTCCCTAAAATCTTTTTATATAAAGGGCTGCTTTCAAGAAATTTATCTTTTTCTTCCTGACCCCATTTCTCCACTTTTCTTATTTCTTTAACCATTAATTTAAGTTCTTCTGGGTCTAGGGCATAAGAATGGTCTGCTCCTGATAATTTTTTATCTAAAGTAAAATGTTTTTCGATTATCGAAGCCCCGCTGGCAACAGCCAGCCTTGGGATAAGAATGGGATCTAACGAATGATCAGAAATTCCTATGGGAATTTGGAAAGCGCTTTCCAGGGTCTTTATCACTTTTAAATTATATTCCTCTGGGGGCGCTGGATAACTGCTTACGCAGTGTAAAAGAGCGATTTCCCGATTGTTCTCCTTATAGATGGTAATAACTGCTTCTTCAATATCAGATAAAGTACTAAATCCGGAAGAAATAATCATCGGTTTTTTCTTTTTGGCAATATAAGTTAACAAGGGCAGATGATTTAATTCCGGAGAAGCAATTTTGTAAACCTTTATGTTATTTCTTTCCAATTCATCGGCCGCTTCCTCATCGAAAGGGCTGACAATAAAAAGCAACTCTTTTTTTTCGGCATATTTTTTCAGCAAAGGAATCCATTTGAAAGGCATCTCGGCTTTTTTGAAAAACTTATACAAGTCCAATTTTCCCTGGGGAGTCAGAATTTTTCCGCAATTTGGGGTATAGATTTTAGAAGCCCTGAAAAGTTGGAATTTTACTGCATCTGCTCCAGCCTCTGCAGCAATATCAATCAGTTTTTTCGCCTGCTCAAGCTTCCCATCATGATTAGAGCCCGCTTCAGCAATAATAAAAACCGGACTTCCTTGCCCTATCCATTTATTGCCAATTTTAAAACAAAGCTTTTTTTCCATAAAACTTGATTACAAAACAATATAAGATATATTCGGTTCATAATAAAAACTTTTAAACTCATGTTTTTTCAAATTCAACTCTTCTATCAAAGCGGCTGTTTCCCCCGGCCATCTGGAATTATTTATTTCATCAAAAACTAAAATTGACCCGCGTGGCATTCTCGGCAAGAATATTTTTAAAGCTTCTTTCGTGGGTTTATAGATATCAAAGTCTAAATATAATAAAGATATTACAATATGCTTATTTTTCTTAATAAATTCCGGACCAGTTTTCAAAAAATCTCCCTTAACTAATTTAACTTTCTCGATATGGGAAACAAATCGATTTAAATCATATAAACTTATTACCTTTTTCAATTCATCATATGAGTCTGCAGATACGCCACCCTTTTTTGCATCAATATTTTTCTTTTCTGTCTTGTCTTCAATATCAACGTCGGGAAAACCAGAGAAAGTATCGAATCCAACAATTTCGCGGTGATAGTTTGTCGGTTCATATATTGCAGACAATTTTGCCCAAGTCATTAACCCTGATCCCCTGAAAACCCCGCATTCTATAATAGAACCTTTAATACCAAGAATCATTTTGAATAACTCGTGCTGCACCAAAAAACGGGAAATAACCTGCCGTGAAGCATATTTAGGGAAGTCATCAATAATGTCTATCGCGGGTTTGTTTTCTTGGATAATCAGCTTGTTTAAATGCTGATTTAACGTCTTGGAATATTTTTTTTCTTTTTCAGTTTTCATATTATTTTTTACTCATTATCTTTTTAACTGACTTAATAACATATTGGACATCTTTGCTCGTCATTTTGGGAAAAAGAGGAAGAGTTATGGCTTTTTCATAATATTTTTCGGCTACTGGAAAATCTCCTAGTTTATACCCGAACTTTTTCTGGTAAAATGGCTGGAGATGAAGCGGAATATAATGCACCTGAGCTAGAATCCCCTCTTTATGCAGTTCTTCAAAAACCCTCCTTCTATCAACCCCTTGAACCTGTATAGTATATAAATGCCAGGCTGATTTTGCATAATCTTTTTCAATTGGAATTATAATTCCTTTGATATTTTTAAATGCTTTATTATATATCGCAACAACCTCCCTTCTTCTTTTAATAAACTTATCTATTTTTTTAAGCTGGCTCAAACCTAAAACGCACTGGAAATCAGTAATCCGGTAATTATACCCGGGGTTTTCTATCTCGTAATACCATCCGCCATTTTCCGGCTTTTTTACTACTCCGTGGTGTCTGAATATCTTAAGCTTTTCGTAAAAATCCTTATTATTCGTTAATATCATCCCTCCTTCCCCCGTTGTTATGTGTTTCACCGGATGGAAGCTTAAGATAGTCATATCAGCAAAGCTTCCGATCTTTTTCCCTTTATAGACAGCGCCTAAAGCGTGACAAGCGTCTTCAATCACTAAAAGATTATGTTCCTTGGCAATTTTCAAGATTTCATCATAATCGCAGGGGTGACCGGCAAAATCAACCGGAACTATGGCTTTTGTATTTTTTGTTATTTTTTTCCTTATATCTTTCGGATTGATATTCAGGTTATCTCTTTTAACATCAGCAAAAACTGGCTTAGCTCCGCAAACAGCTATCATATTAGCAGTGGCGGCAAAAGTTAAAGGAGTGGTTATTATCTCATCCCCTGGCTTTATGCCAGCAACACTATAAGCAGAGTGAAGAGCAGCGGTTCCCGAAGAAACTGCCACTCCATATTTCGCCCCACAATATTTGGCAACTGCTTTTTCAAACTCTTCAATTTTCGGTCCCTGTGTCAACCAATCATTCTTCAAGGCTTTAACAACTTCTTTTATATCTTTTCCATCCACCCACTGGTGGCCATATGGAATTATTTTAATTTTAGCCATTGTGTTGTTTTATTTATTCCTTGTTTTAAGTTTATTGTCGACTTCCATCCTAAAATTCTTTCTGCCTTGCTTGAATCCGAACACATATTCATTATTTCAGCATGAGGATGGTGATGCTCAACAAACTTTATTTCTGATTTATCCTCAGCTATCTTTTTCGCCAAATCATTAATTTTCATTCTCGTTCCGGAACCAGCGTTAAAAACCTGGCCGATTGCCTTATCGCTGAATGCAGCTTTTGTAATAAATTCGGCGCAGTCTTCTATATAGAAAAAATCTCTTTCTTGTTCTCCGTCTCCAAAAACTTCCAACGGTTCCCCATTAAGTTTTTTATTGATGAATATGCTCATTACTCCTCCTTCAGAATCGCTTCTTTGGTAAGGCCCATATATGCTAAAAGGCCTTAAAATAACAACTGGCAGATTATATGTCTTGGAATAAGCCATAACAAGATTTTCGCCATTGATTTTGCTTGCCGTATACGGGCACGAAGCATAAAGAGGGTGTTCTTCGGCTATTCTCTGGTCCGGCTCGGCTGTTTTATAAACTAAAGCCGAGCTTGAAAAAATCATCTTTGTGTTATGCTTTCTGCACTGTTCGAGAACATTAAATGTACCCAAACAGTTGTTATTGAAAGTTTTTTCTGGGTTATCAATGCTTTCCTGAACGCTTATCGCTGCGGCAAAATGAATGCATATATCGAAGTTATTATCGAAAAGATTTGAAATCAATACTTTATCTTTTATATCTCCTACTACAAAATCTTCTAGCTTATCTTTGAATTCTTCAATGTTTTTTTCAGAACCATTTGAAAGATTATCTAAAATCCAAACTTTATGTCCTTTATCAAGCAGATTTTTCGCGGTCCAGCGACCCATGAAACCTGCTCCTCCTGTTATTAAGATTTTTTTAACCTTTGTATCCATAGTCCCACCAATTTACAGGTAGATTATATTGCTGCATCTTGTCTTGGACGGCCTTAAAAGATTTTTTCTTGAAAGCTTCAATCTCCGGAGCGCTGATATCATAAGGCTCGCCAACACTAGTATTGCAGTCATAAAGCTCCCAGTTCTTATGAAATATTTTATATCTGAATTTTTCAGGATTCCTGAATATCTCCGTTCCCGGATTTGGAGCTAACAAATTAAACTCTGCCCTTGAGTTTTCTACGATTAATTTAAACGGCATCATCCCAAGAAGCTCTTTAAAATTCTTTTTCACCGTTGTAAATGTAGCGTCGCAGCATTTTAAAGCAATTTCAAGCGTCTGTTCAAGCGTCTCTTTCGTCTCTCCCGGAAGTCCTAGAATAAACCCGGCGTGAAAAAGCATTTCATTTCTCAAAAACATTTCAGCAATCTCTAAAATCTTAGATACAGTTATGCCTCGTTTATTAAACTTAAGCACCTCGTCTGAACCTGATTCCATCCCTATATAAAGATTGGTGCAGCCTGCTTCTTTTAGCTTTTTAAGAATATCATCGGTAACACCATCTGGTCTGGTCGCTGCCCGGAATTGCCCGACATTTTTGCTTTTGATTAGGTCTAAAACCTGCTTTGTACGTTCTGGATACAAGCCCATAAACTCATCTTCGTACCTTATCTCAAGATCCGGGTTTAAAGATAGGGCAAGTTCTAATTCTTGAGACACCTTCTCAGCAGGACGGCAACGAATTCCTCTTCCATGCACTGATGGCAATTCGCAAAAAGTGCAGCTATGAGGACAACCGCGCGTACACATCAAAACGACATAAGCATATTTTTTCATATCCAGCATATCGTATGCTGGTATGGGAATTTCTTCAGGATCTAGCAATGGGCCCACCGGGTTATCAATAATTTCTCCATTTTCCCTATAACTGATGCCTTGTATCTGAGAAAGCGGTTTGCCTTGCGAAAGTTCAAGCATTGGACGCTCTCCTTCTCCTCTGACAACAACATCAATCCAGGGGCATTCGTTTAGGGTCTCATGCGTTGTAAATGTAACATGCACTCCTCCGATAACTATTTTAGCGTTCGGAGCTGCCTCTTTTGCCGCCTTAGCTATCTTTGTCGCGGGAATATACGATATTGTTGTTGAAGTTATTCCTATGATTTCTGGCTTGTGCTCTTCTATATAATATTTTACAAATTGCTGGATTTCGCTTATTGAACGGGAAAGAAGCGATGGTCTTTCATACTGCAGTTGTTTTGTATCTAAAACGCCCACCTCAATTCCTGCCTTCCTTAGATACGATGCTATATACATAAGACCCTTCGGCGGAAACTGCGTCAACCAATTTATATCCCAAGGCCTCTCTGGAAATGGAGGATCAATTAACAAAACTTTAATCATAAATCTGTTTCTTTTTCTAACAATTTATTAATCGCTTCTTGAGACAAAAATTCAGCCTTATCTGAAGTGACAACCGCGTTTTCAATTTTGTTTGTATTCTGGTATTTACTTCTAATCCGGGCATGGTCAACTATCGGAAAAATGATATAAAGATTTTCCATTTCTACGGCCCTTGAAAGCTCTTCCTCTGATATTATTTCTTCGTTCATTTTTTCACCTTCGCGTATACCAATTTCATTAATCTGTACCTTTGGTCCTCCATCTATATGTTCTACGTTATATTTTTCTATCATTGCTTTCGCCAAATCAGCAACTTTAAATGCTTTCATCTTCCAGATAAAAACCTCACCCCCTTTTACAAGCTTGATAGCCTTAAAAATCAATTCTACCGCCTCACCCATCGTGATTACAAAACGGGTCATGTTATCATTGGTGATTAAAACCTCGCCTTTTTTAATCTGTTCTTTGAAAAGGGGCACAACAGAACCATTAGAACCAAAGACATTTCCAAAACGGACAGAAGCGAATAGGGTTCTTTTATCTCCCTTGTAATATTCTGCTAAAGAAACGAGCTTTTCACCTAAAAGCTTGGTTATACCCATCACGCTTAAGGGATGAGCGGCTTTATCAGTGCTTGAAAAAATCATTTTTTCAACATTTTCATTTCTAGCGCAGTCTATAACATTCTGCAAACCCTCTATGTTTGTTTTAATGGCTTCAAAAGGATTGTATTCGCAGGCATACACGTGTTTCATCGCAGCTAAATGGATAACTATATCAATCCCATCCATCGCCATTTTCAATCTATTTATGTCTTTAATATCCCCGATTAGATAACGCAGCTTTTCTTCATTGGGGAAAGCGCATCTTACTTTAGCTATCTCGTTTTCTGATAAATCAAAAACACGGATAACATTTATATCGTATTTTAATAGTTCTTTTATCAGGGCCTTGCCGACTGAACCGGCTCCGCCGGTTATCAATATTTTTTTATCTTTAAATTCTTTTTCCATTTTTTAAAAGAAAATTACCATTTTTCAATGGTTTTTCTTGTTTTAGTTTTTAATTTTTTATAAACGTTAAAAACATCTAATTCAAATTTTGGAGAAATAAGTTTCAAAATTTCATTACCCCAAATCCTATATTGCCCGCTAACCTTATAGGCCTCAATAATACCATTTTTCAACATTCTTTTCATCGTACTTTCACTGACTTTCAAAAAATCACGGGCCTCTTTTGGCGTATATATTTTATCTGGTTTAATTTCTTCAATCATATATATAATAATAGACCCCCCTTAACATGGTGTCAAGGGGGGTCAAAAGGTGTCAAAATCGGTCATTTTTTATTTTACACGAGCAAGAACCTTTTTCATCCCAAACTTGCTTCTAACCCAGACATGTATCAGTTCGTAGCTTCCAAAAAAGACAGCTGTATAAAATAAGTCTCCCAATAATGTACTTCTAAAAAACGGTAAAGCCATTAAATAACACTGAATTATTCCGGAAAAAGTTCTGGCATACCAAGGAGCAAAAGCCCAAACCGCAAAGTTGGTAATAAGAAAAAACAAAACAGAAGATAGAATAGCACTTCCTCCTACTGTATACCATCCTTTGTGATTTTTTAACCAGAAACCCAGAACCACGGACAGAATAAAGCTCCCGTAAACTGAAACCATCACAGGAGCTTGGTAGAAACCAATAAATATATCTGAAATAAACATTGCTCCGAGCGGTAAAAAAAGAGCTATTTTTCTAGAAAAATAAACTCCTCCAAATAAAGCAATGGCCGCTATAGGAGTAAAGTTAGGAGCATGAGGAATAATTCTTAAAATAATCCCGATTAAAATTAAAAGTAAAGCAATAGTAAACTCTATATTTTTTCCTTTTTTTGTTAATTCTTCCATATTTTAAAAAGATGATTTTTCAAATTTAAATTCGACTTTGTCCCCGATTTTTAATATTATTTTATCGGCAGAGACCATAGGCATCTCTCCATTAACATAGTATAGCCAATATTTTCCGTCTTGTCCATTTTTTCTGTCTCCGATTGCCTCGATTAAGATACCTGCATCATAGGTCTTTGTCTTTAAAGTTATATTTAATTCATCTGTTTTATCTTTTAACAAGTCGAAAGCGGTCATTCCTTCCTTAAATTCAGCAGCAATAATATTCGGATCCCCTTCTCCGTCGTCAATCACCAGCACTAATTCTTCTTCCCCTACTCCTTGAAGAACGTTATTTTCTTCGACGCTGGCTTGCCAAAAACCATTAGAAAAATATAGCCAACTACCGATAAAAACAATTACTCCTATTCCGACTATAATATAAATAATATTTTTTTTAATTTTCTCTTTTCGATAAAGGTAGAAAACCGTTGATATAAAAAATACGAAGATTATTGAGATTATTATTAACCATGCATTTTCTACCATTGAAAATAAAAAATTTGTTATTCCCGTCAGCAAGCTGGCTTGCGTTACGATTGGAACAGACGCAGTTTCTTCTTGCTGCGGAGCTGCTATTTGCTCTTCCTGTTCAACATCCTGTTGGGTTTGATCAGATTCCTCGTTCTGGTCTGGCTCAATTGACTCTAAATCGGGCTGGCTCTGATTTATTGTCGCATCAGGAGTATATCCATCATTTTCGGCTATCACCTCTACATCATCAATAGCAAAACTGACTGTGATAGTATGATCGGCATTGATATTAGCAAAAGTATAACTGTTTATTGCGCCAACCGAAGCATCATCCACCAGAACATCTAAAATGTGGTAGCCGGTATCAGGGGTAATAATGAATGCCTCATCCGAACCAACACTCGCCCTCACCATTCCTGAAAGAAAAATTAAACCATGTTCACCAGCAGATGCATTGATGCCATATGTTCTTGCTCCGCTATTCTCGTTGCTGCTTGGCAAGGCAGACCATTTATTTATCGGGTAGAATTTTTGAGACAAAGCAACCACGGCATAAGAAGTGGTCATTGAGCTGAAAGAATCTTCGCCTGTGCCTTCTTGATATTCAAAGTATCCGTCATCAGCTTGCAAAGAAAGAAGATGATCCACCGGGCTTAGGCCGTTTTTGCTCCAAGATGGGCCATCAGGGTCTTCTCCGAATCTAATAACCGCCGAGATCACCCAGGCATCGGAAGAAGCGTCTGAATCCGTTCCCCAGGGGCTTACTGGGTCATAAGGGAACCCGCCATCGTTATTTTGGTTTGCTTTTAAGTAATCAACGGCTTTTGTAATTGCTGGATCGCTTGATGAAACCCCAGATTCCAATAAAGCCATAATGGCTGCTGCTGTATCGTCAATATCACTACCCCACCCACTGCCGAAAGGAAAGCCCCCGTCAGAATTTTGATTTGCTAAAATGAAATTTTTGGAATCCTGAATAATCTGACTACTTGGGCCTTCACCGGCTGAAACTAAAGCCAGAATTCCCCAGAAATCATCGTTTAGATAATCAGAAGAGCCAATCTGGTTATTCTGGTAAAAACCTTTCAATCGAGCAACGAAATCAACGTTGCCAAAAGTCTTTGGATTCTCGTTAGCAGCGGTGATAGCTAAAATGATTTTTTCATAATCAGTAGCTGAGCTGCCGCTAATTGTTTTAAGATAATTTAGATCCGAATCCGTTTTTCCGCTTGCAATTAGGGCTATAGTTATCCAGGGATCGGAAGATTGGGAGACAAGATAATTGACGGCTTTATCAATTTCTGTTTGATTTTCTGCATGAGCTTCAGAAAAACAAGCTAGCCAGATTAAACTGATTAAAATTATGGTTAAAGTTTTATTTTTCATAGATTAAAAAATCCCTTTCGAGAAGGGAAATTCCGTTCAATCTAAAAAATAGTTCAGATTGACCTTTTCCTTTGCTCGAAGAAAATTAGGTTACTTATATCGTTATAAATGTGGTATTCTGGCTTAGGAATTCTATTAAAGATTCCATAACAGTTGCGGCACAGCTCCGGATTTTCACCGGTGTTTCCCATTTATTTTATATATGTTATCTTTTTCCTATAGGAGAGTCAAGGGATGTTAACGCTTTTAAGAGACGTTGCTTTTTTTATATTTAATCCGTATCATAAAAAAATATGATTAATCAGAAGAAACTTATATTTGTCAACATTTATTCGACAGAAACGCTGGCGAGATACCTCTTGTCTTCATATGTCTTAAAATCTTATTTAAGGAAGTTTTTAAGCGAAGAAGATCTAGATATAGAAATTCTCAACTTTAGTAATCATACTGAGGAAGAAAAAATCTTTGAAGCAATAATCGAAAAAAATCCAGATTATATCGGATATAGTTGCTATATCTGGAACATTGAAAAAATAATCAAAATCGTAGAAAAAATAAAAGAAAAGACAAATTTAATAGCCCATATTTTCGGCGGTCCAGAAATATCTGAAAAAAGGATTTTGACCATGCCTAAAAAAATCGCGGACTATTATGTTCTGGGAGAAGGGGAAATAAAACTTTATGAATTGATTAGTTATCTTGAGAATAAGAATAAAAAGAACTGTTTAAAGTTTCCAAGAGGAATTGCTTATTGGGAAAATGACGAGTTAAAATATTCTGATTCAACCGAAATAATCAAAGAGCTTGATGAGATCCCCTCGATTTATTTGAATGGCATTATTGAAAAAGAATTTTATGAAGGACGGCAGGCTTTTTTAGAAACCCAAAGGGGCTGCAAATTTAAATGCAAATACTGCGTTTATCATAAAAATCAGCCCAATATTTCTTTTTATTCCCTAGAAAGGGTATTTTCTGAACTTGAAAATTTGATTGTAAACAAAAAAATAAAAGCATTAAGAATCTTCGATGCTATCTTCCCTTCAGATCTAGAAAGAGCTAAAAAGATCGTTCGGTATCTTTTAGAGTTGAAAAAACAAGATATAAAACTTCCATGGATTTATTGGGAATTTACCCCATACCACGTAGACGAAGAATTTATAAAATTAACTGGAAATTTGAAGTATAAAGATAATATTTGCAATAGCGAAGAAATAAAACCGCTAGACATGCCCCAACATTATTCCGGGATGTTAAAGGATTATACTGTTATAAACTGTATTGGAATCCAATCTTTTTGCAAGGAAGCTTTAACAGCAGTTTCAAGAATGTACATCGGATCAGAAAAATTAGAAGAATTTATGAACCTTGCAAAAAAATATAATATTGCTCTTAAAATTGATCTAATCCTTGGATTGCCCTATGAAACCACAAACTCATATCTTGCCGGAATTGAGTCTTTCCTTCCTTATTTCAAAAACACAGACCACGTTTTGAATATCCATCGTTTGCAATTACTTCCAGGATCTGAACTAGAAGAACTGGCTGAAAAATATCAGATAAACTATTCAAAAGAAGCTCCGCACTTAGTATTCTCGACAAACAGTATGTCTGGACCAGAAATTAATTATCTGTCGAAATTAACTGCTATTTTATTTAGAATTTTAAATTCTCCTTTGAGAAAGTATTTTATGAATGCAAAGGAAAAAACCGGAAAAAGCTTCGTTGGTCTTATTGAAGAAATTTGTAATAAGATCAAAGAAAGTGATGAGTTCAAAAACACAAAACTTGTTAAACAAGATTCTGTAGACGACATTTATTGGAATGATGAGATATATAAAGAAATACCGAGCAAATGGTTAATTAATTTATTGGATAGTTTTTGAAACAAGCTCAAATTTTTCAAGCTTATTTACGAAGTCTAAAACATCGTTGAAATCCATATTCAGTTCTTCCGCTATATCGAACACGGTTTTATCCCCTTCAAGGCTTAGCATTATCTTTTCAAGATTTCGGCTAAGTTCCTGATTAACTCTCCAATCAACCCATAAGCCGTATTTTGATAAGAATATGGGCCCTTTGAACTGCCTTTTCGGAACATAATCACTGTCAATAATTCTCAAAACCTCTAAAACTAAACTCTTTGATTCTTCCAATCTTTCTTCCGAAATAATATCTGGATTATCGTCGCTCGTATGATATTCCGGATATGGATACCTGCTGATTGAAATCATAGGGATATTAACGCCAGGTCCGTTAAACACTATTTCATCATTTGCCACAATTGTTCTAAAGGGGCTTTCTTTAAAATTTTTAAGCTTTCTTTTCATTACATATTTTGTAATCTTGTCTAACCGTGTATCTCCCTGTCTTGTCAGTTGCAAACAATGGACATTGTTATTGCCCAACATCTCAAGAAAAATACCGCATTCTAGCTTCGAAATTATGTTTTCATTCTGGCTTAAATAAGCGATTGATCCGATTGTTTCTGGAACAAACAAAAACTTATACGTATAATAATTATCTTTTTTACTAATTTCTTTGGCAATATCAACTAATATTGCAACACCAGCTAAATCATCGTTTGCTTGAGCGGGATGACAAAGATGTGCGACCAAAACAATAGTCTTATCAACTTTTCCTTTTATTGTATAATCTCCTATTTTTAAATCCCCATTTTTAAAATCAGAATCAATAAAAACCTTATACTTGTCTTTTGTGAATTCTTTTAATTTGCAGTTCTGGATGCAAAATCCCCAATCTCTTTCGTAATATTTAAACTCAAAAGGAATAGCCTCCGGCCTTTCCGGGCTCGTGTGAAGGTGCTTTAATAGCTCCTCTTTGCTGATAATCTTGTCAATCGGCAAAGAATAGGAAACAACGTGCAAAGGATGGTTTTTTAAATCAAGAACCCTATTGCCTTCTAAGTCTTCGATATAAGCCTCTCTAACGCTCCATTTTTCGGGAACTTCCCAAGTCCAGCATTTTGTCCCCGTAGGAACTTTATGGATTTTTAAAGGAATCATTTTCGAAATATATTCTAATGATTCGTCAAACCCGTCAGAAACAATATCCCTTCTTTTGAACCATAGATCGTTGATTAGTTTCATCATACTATTTGAAATTTTCTAAATAATTTTTAAATGAAAAAATCTTAATATCTTTTGGAATTTTCAAATTGTTTTTTAAGTAATCAATTATTTCTCTGTCATAATCTGTTGCCATAATCCAAAGTTCGTCTACTTTATTTTCAAGTAGGTTCTTGGGATTTTCTATCGGATTTTTATATCCAGGAAAATACTTCCCATGGTTAGCGGTATCCCCGTTAAAAAACCTCGGTTCTAGTTTATGTTTCAGAAGACCTATAATCTGCAAACCTCCTGCATATAATCCCAATGATTTATTTTCCCGGTCTAATTTATCTATTTTTTCTTGCAAGCAAGGCAGAATCTTATTGATTTTTGCTGAAAAGTTATGAAAAAGAAGCTCGGTGTTTGATTCTATGTCTTTGTTTTTTATTTTTTTAATCTTGCTCGACATATTACCCCATCCATATATCATTGCATTTTTTGAACCAAGAGCAGTTTCTACGTCGGAAAATCCGCTTTTTACTAGAATATTTTTTAAGGCTTCAGCTGTAAAAAAGTTCCAATGTTCATGGCCCAATATACTGATATCTCCAAGCTTTAATTTATTTTCGCAATTCGGAACGGCGATAAATATCTTCCCTTTTTGCTTCATAATCCTCCTAAATGATTCTACGGTTTCTAGCGGGTTTCTCACATGTTCAAGGAATCCAAAACTGAAAATTACATCAAATTTTTCATCAAATAGGTCTGATTTATAAAAATCATTTATTATATCTATACCAAACCTTTTCTTTCCCTGTTTTGCATCAGTACCCGGGTCGCATCCAGTTACCTCTTTTGCCCCCAGAAGCTTAAGCCGCCAGAGCAAGTATCCGTCTCCGCATCCCACCTCTAAAAAACTGCTTTTCCTCAAACATGGGCATATCTTAACCAAATATTTTAATACATCATCTGCCCTTGAAACACTAAGGCTTCCCTGGCCTAATGGCGTAGAAACTGAACTGCCTTTTTTATAAGCACTGTTAAGCATCTTTTCGTTTTCTCTGGAATATCTCTGGACAATCAAACCAAGATCCTTATCAAAATCCAATGCAAATGGAAGGACCAAGGGCAATCCTTTGTTATCGGGCGAGTCAAGAACGCCAATATAAAAAGGAAGTTTCTCAAAACTAAACATCTCTGTATTTTTAAGAAAGAAATTGGGATCTTTTTTAAACATTTTTACGCCTTCCCGGCAAATATCGCTAATTTTAGCTATGCTTATATAGTCGTAACCGAACGGAACCTTTTTAAGAAAACCGGCATCTAAAAGGTGTTTTTCGATCTTACTGAAATCGGGAACTACTTTCCCATCCAAGCGCCTGACATAAAATTCATATTCATCATTGTATACTTTTTTTCCCTTTCTTATCTTCCCTTTAAACTTTTTAACATATCTATAGGGCGCTTTGAGTATTTCTTCAATATAGTGGATCTGGGTACAAGCGAAATAATCAACTCCGAATATTACATATTTGCTGTTTTTTATCCTTTGAAGCTTATCATATACTGAACCTTTCCCGAAGCTTTTTTTACTAAGGTTAGTGGTTAACTCTTCTGCTCTTTTCCCAACGGCTGCAACTGAAAATATAGGATGAATACTCCTAAAAGAGCCTTTTCTTTTGCGCAATTGTTCGGTAAATAAGCCTACTTTTGAAGGAGTGCTATCCGGATCATAAATTTCATTATTGCAAAAAGAATAAGTAAAAGTAGGAGTAACCAAGGTTCCCCCCTCTCCAACAACCTGCTTAAATGCTTCTATAAAAATATCGGCAAATTCCTCTTTATTAGTAATTTCTCCCAACTTGCCGAAACGACCTAAGTCAGCATTAATCATCAAGACATCTCCGTTCTTTATTCCCGCCTTTTTAAAAACACCAACTATATCTTTAAACCTGAAGTCTTTTCCTTCCGTTTTAAACACTATTTTATTTCTCCAAGGTGACGCCATTTTTTTCTAAAATATCTTTTATATTCTTCACGCTTTTTATACTAACCACTTCCTGCATTGTAAATGTAACATTAAAATTGCTTTCAAGCTCGGAAATCAGCATCAAACTATTGAAAGAATCCCAGGTCTCTACGTTATCGGGGGATGTTTCATCTGTAATTAGTTTTTCATCTATACCTAAGACTTTTGATAATATGTGTTTTAATTTTTCCATTGGAGCAAGCTGGGTCTTACTTTTTAACTACTTTGATGAATTTTGGATAACTATATTCTTTTTCTATTGGAAATTCCCATTTTTCAGTATTATCTTTTTCTTCAACAAACTTAAAACCGTTTCTTTTATAAAATTCTTTTGCAGGAATATTCTTTTTTGTCTGGATAAACTCTCCGATGAGGGTATTAGAACTTTCTTTTTTTGCTTCTTCCAGTATATAGGCTAACATGGTTTCTTCCACTCTTCTACCGATTACTCTACAGCTTAATAGAAACGAGTCAATTATCCACTTTCCTCCCCCTTTTTTAACTATTGCAACTCCTATGGTGCCATCGTCTCCGAATTTATCCGCTAATTTAACTGAAAAAATTAAACAGTTCTTATCTTCTGCAAGCTTCTTAACATCTTCCTCCGAGTATCTTTTCGTAGTCATATTGAATTGATTGGTTTTCTGCGTAAGCTGGGAAATTCTAGGAATACTAAAAGAATTTGCTTTTTCTATTGTTACAACCATGTCGAGAGCCTTGAGGTATTCGGTTATATCCGCAGTTGTCTTGCCAAACTCTTGCCTTTTTCTTTGGTTCGCATACATTTGACCCCTCTTTTTATCTTCTTCAGAAAATTGAAATGAGTTAAAATCATCTAATTCCATCAGGGTTTTTAAATATAAAGATGGATCTTCGGGCAAATCCACAACCTTTACTTCAGGCAAGGCGGTCCTGACTATTTCTCTATTCAATTTATCATCATCAAAAAATACAAGGCTATCTAATCCTATGTCTATTTCTCCAGCAATTCTTTTTATATTAGATGCTTTGTCATCCCAGTTGATTTTAATTGATGCAAAATGTTTTTCTTTAAGAATCATATAGGGATGTTCTCTCAGCACCTTAAAGCCGTCTTCAGGATTATTTTTGCTATTGATAGCCAGAATAATCCCTCTGTTGTATAAAGAAAGAATATATCTTTGAAATTCTAAGAATGGCCTTCCTTCCGGGGTAGGACCTAATTTTATCCCTTCGAGACCGTCTTCTGCCACGATCCCTCCCCATAAAGTGTTGTCTAAATCTAATACAATGCATTTCTTCGTCAGCGCTAATAATGGCTTGATATATGAGATATATTCTTCGCACAATCTTGGAAGATATTCGAAGCTAATTTTAATGTCTCCCAAATAATACATCTTGTAATCGATTATATTCTCTTTGCCCCATTTAGAACAAAACGCGTCATAATCAAATACAAAGACCTGATGGTTTTCTTTAAATTGCCTGGTTATTTCATGGTTGATGTTCTTAACGAATTCAATAAAGCCGACTCTTTGCTTATTGTCAATAATGCCTAGGGGAGAATAAACCGGGACTTGGAAGTTGTGCAAAATAACCTTGCAATTCAGGTTTTGCAAAGTCTTGTCCACCAGTGATTTTATCTGTTTGATATTGTTTTCAAATAATTTATCTTTTTCTTCTTCCGACAACTGATAGTAATCAAAAAACACGTCTCCCAATAAAGATTTTGTATCAATAAAAAAAATTACCAGATCGGGCTTGAAACTATATAGCTGGCTGTTATCATCTATTATCTCCTGATTATACTGGTTATATCCTCCAATTAATATTTCAGGGATTATGCCAAGCTCATAGCACTTAACGAAAAGAATCTCTTCCAAGCATTTGATAGTTGAACTTGACAGCACTGCAATCCTTATCTTTTTGAGTCGGCTCGTGTCTTCTACTTCAATATCCTTTTTAATCAAGCTATACTCTTTCAAATAGTCGGCGATATCTCTGGTTTTTAAATTGGTTTCTTTTTCCGTCATTTTATTTTTTTTCCACTATTGCAAAGGCGATTGCTTCATCTTTGCAATGAGATAAGCTGATTTTAAGGTTATACCCCTTCGCAGCAGCCACAGGGGCCCCGTCTTCATTATTTGATATCTCTATTTTATCCAAAGCCGGCGTTTCTTTGCTTAACGAGCCGATCGCTTTAATAATTGCTTCTTTGGCAGCAAATCTAGCTGCTAAATGCTGGGCCGGCGCTTTTTTTGAAAAACAATAATTCATTTCTTTTTCTGTGAAAATCTTGGCTAAAAAATTACCAGATTTTTTTCTGTCTAAGCCTTTGAATCTTTTGATTGATTCGATATCCACACCGATTGAAAAATCGTTCATGTTTATTTTGTTTTGGTAAAATTACTAAACAGTTTTTGAAAAATTGTTTTTGCAATTTCTTTGTTGGGGGAAAATAAATATGGCAAAAAATCTGTTTTGAAATTATTAACGGAATATTCTTTAATTTCTGAAACGAACTTAAAGTTGATATTATCGTGTTTTGAGATAAAAGAAAGGAAATTATCCATTAAAGATAAATAATAACGGTCTGCCATTGCCGGCGAATGGGTAAAAATATGGAATAGAGGAACATTTTGCTTATAATATTCAGAAAAACAGACCCTAAACCAAGATAAGCCGTAAAAAGGAATACTCTCGGGAGTAATCGCCATCCTAAAAATTGTTTGAGAAGCAGGAACAATCAATATCGGCAAATCTCCTTTTTTTTGGTAATCTTCTGGGCTAGGATGATAAGGCATACAAATCCTTGGAAGTTTTGACCAATCAAAATACGGCAGTTTCTTATTGACTATCGCTGAACAATCGTGAGTAAAACCGTTTTGAATCAGCGCCCTTATTGTGTCATTGTTCAAGGAACCGCGGCCAGCAACAAAAATCTTGGATTCAGCTCCTAACGACTTTTTTAAATACTCTTTCCCTGTCTTTATCATATCAAACTGTTCTGGATAAGGATGGTCCTGCAAAACGCTGGAAGTTGAAGATTGCTCGCAGTGTTCTTTAAGATACTGGTCGCCCACATACCATTTAGATTTTTGGTTTTCAAATTCCTCCCACCCTGGGTGAACATGAAGACCGATTTCATGACCCGTATTCCTCGGAAAAGAATCAACAACTTCCGGACAAACGGCAAAGGTTATCTTTGCCTTATATTTTTCTGCCAGTTTGACTAAATTAACTACCCCGTCTTTTACGCCTTGGACGGATTTTTTGTCGAAAATCGTTTTTTTATCGTCAACAAAGCCGAATTCTGTATGGCAAACAATTATTATATCCATTTTACTTTTTAAGCTTACCGGCTACGCTACTTATAAGCTGAGAAGAACTTTGAACCTTATCTCCGCCCACACCGTTGATTATTTTTATTCCGAACTCTTCGCAAGCCATTCTTTCGTTTTCGGGGATGTTAGCGGCATTTCTATCTCCACCTTTGGCAAAAAATAATTCACCTGGGTATTTTTTCGCCACCATTTTCAGACTTTCGGAAACGCTTTTGTCTTTATCAATTGATAAAACAACATCGTCTGCATACCTTAATGCCTTTATTATTTCCATTCTTTCCTGTTCTGGCATGAAAGGAAAGCTTCCTTTAATCTTCACTTGTTCGTCATTATTAACTATAACAACTAAAAAATCACCCAGCTTTTTAGCCTCTCTTATCAAATTTATATGCCCGATGTGAATTGGGTTGAAAAAACCCGAGGTAATCACTATCTTTTTTCCAGATTTCGTTGCTTTTTTCATATTTAATCTGTATCATAAATTATCATGGAAAACAAGAATCTTCAAAGTAATTTTCACTGGTTTTATTTAGTCGGAATTTCTTTAATTATAACTCTTCCATTTCTAGCTATCCCCCCGCTATTTCATCCTGCTGCCTGGGGAAAGACTATTGTCTTTAGAATCGTCTTTTCTATTCTAATTTTCTTTTTCATCTACCAAACCATTTATCGCAAGAATACCCTCATTCTTGAAAAATTAAAATCAAGGACGATAAGACTGGTTTTAGGTATTTTAACGCTCCTTCTTCTCTTATTCCTGCTTTCAACTATCTTCTCCCCAGAAAGGTACTTCAGCTTCTGGGGAAACCCATATCGCGCCGGCGGGTTTTTAAACTTTGCTCTTTATATATTTTTCGCAATTTTTGTGTTTTTAATTTTGAAACCCCGCGATTGGAAGCTAGTTTGGAATCTTTCTCTTGGAACAGCTTTATTGGTATCTTTTTTGGCTTTACTCCAGCAATTTAAGGTTTTTGAAGGATTTCTTGTATCTTACGCTGCCAGACCGCCAGGAACACTAGGCGCGCCAGTCCTTCTTGCTCTCTATCTCTCTTTTTTTGTATTCTTGGGTTTATCTTTCGCGATTTCGGAAAAAAGCAAGAAGAAAAAAATCATTTATCTTCTTTCTTTTTTAATAATTATTTTTGTCATTTTCCTTACCGGCGCAAGAGCTGTTTTCGTCGGATTGGCAGTGGCTTTTTTATATTTTATTTTATTCTACCCAAAGAAAATAATCCTCCTGAAAGTTATTACGTTAATTTTCGTGATTTTTGGCGTTTTCGGCGTTTACTATCTGAATACTAACGAAGCAAAGTTTTTTTCCTATCCTGTCGTAGCCAAAAATCAGGCCTTAAACCTTCTGCTTTCCAGACTCAGGATTAAAATGTTCTTAGAAGATCCTAGATTCAGTTTTTGGAAAATTGCAATTGATTCCCTGGGGGAAAGGCCTCTTTTAGGATACGGCCCTGAAAACTTTTCGATTGCCTTTGATAAATATTACGACCCGTCTTTGCCATATGTTGACTACGGAATTATAAGACAGGTAGATAGGGCTCATGGTTTTATTTTCGATACAGCTGTTACTGCTGGCATCCCGGCTTTAATAGTTTTTCTTTCGTTATTCGGGGCTCTTTTCTGGCAACTTCAAAAAATAAAAAAACGTAATGCTAATACACAATTACAGACCGGCAATACGAATAGTCCTATAATCATTCACGGAGTTCAGGCTACCTTTATCGCCTATTTTGTAGGAGTGTTTTTCAGCTTTGACACTTTTGACACTTACTTTATGTTTTTTCTTTTAGTGGGGTACTGCTTATATTTAATTTCATCCTCAAAGGAGGACTCTGCGCCAAATCAACAAAAAGAAAACCAATCTTATCTTTCTTCGCTATCTTCCTTTTTATATAAATATAAAAAAATTATAATTTCTCTCCTTTCTCTTTCTCTTCTATTCTTTATTTGGTCTTATAATCTGAAACCTCTTCTTATCAATAAAGAATTAAACTGGGCTGATTATTATTCGACAAATGAAAAATGTCAAAAAGCGATTGATAAAATGGAAGAGGCTTCATCTTCTCATAGCTTTATTGACCATTATGTGCTGTTGGCTTATTCGGATATTCTTGGCGACTGTGAAAAAACAAACCCTGAAAGTGAAAAAGAATTAACTCAAAAAGCAATCGAAGTCTTGGAAGAAGCGGCGGAACTAAGGCCAACCTACACCAGAACCTGGCTCTTGCTGGGAAATTATCTTAATTTTTCTGTCAGAAGTAATCCGGATTTAAAACCCGAAGCAAGAGAAGAACTTCTCTTAAAAGCCGACTTTTATCTCGAAAAGGCCCTGCAATTAAATCCAAAGAGCCAAAGGATATTTTTAGAAAGGGTAGATACTTATTTATTATTGGAAAAATATGATGAAGCTAAGAAAATAGCGGAGCAATGTGTTGGAATGAATGCTAGCATGGGTGATTGCTGGGTACAAATGGCCATTGTTAATGTTGAATTAGGAAACTTGACCCAAGCTATAGAAAATATAGAAAAAGCGAATCAAAATTATGTTAACGTGAGTTCCCGGACCGCTCTCTCTCAATTTATTAGAAAGTACCTAGTTGCAATCCAAGATTTAGAAGAAAAAGATCCTGAATACTATTATCAACCATTAATCTTCGCTTACTCAAAATTAACATCCCTTGATCCGAAAAACTTCCAATACCACGCTTCTTTGGCTTATATATTTAAAACTTTAGGGAAATACTGGACAGCGTGGGAAGAAGCTTTAACGGTAGTAAGAATGTCTCCGGGATCAAAACAAAGCGTGCAGGAGTTTGTAAAAACATTTCCCGAGGAGTTTATAAAAAAGCTTCCTAACAACGGAGAACTATAATCCTGCCCTTTCTGACTTCTTCTGGCAGTCACATTTTTTCTCCTTCGGGATGTTTTTAATAATCCCGCTTATCAATTCTTTAAGTTTATCTGTGTTTTTAGAGAAATTTTGCAGAACCTGTTCAACTGAAACGGGTTCTATTTTTGTTTTAGCGTAAATCCCTGAATCATAGTCAGTAACCAAAGAAATATTTAAATAGCAGATGCCAAGCTCTAAAGCCAGAATTACCTCCGGGTATTGGGTCATATTGACCACGTCCCATCCCATCTTAGAAAACCATAGGCTTTCAGCTAAGCTTGAAAACTTCGGTCCCTCAACCACGACTACCGTTCCTTTACTATGCACTGGAAACTTTAATTTTCTTGCCTGGCTGACAGCAATTTCCCTTAACTCTTTACAATAAGGGTAAGTGGCTTCAATATGAGCAACCTTCGGACCGTCAAAGAAGGTATCTTGTCTTGACTTAGTTCTGTCCACAAATTGATCGCAAATCACAAAGTCACCGGGTTTGATATCTGTTCTTAAAGAACCAACCGCTGTTGGAGCTATTATGGTTTTAACTCCTATTTCTTTCAAGGCAGCGATATTCGCCCTATAAGGAATTCTATGGGGAGGAATTTGATGCTCTTTTCCATGCCTTGGCAAAAAAGCAACCTTCTTGCCGAATAAATTACCTACTGTAATTTTGTCGCTTGGTTTTCCAAACTTTGTTTCCACTTCGATTTCTTTCGCCCCTTTTTCAAAAAATTTATAAAAACCAGAACCACCGATTATACCAATCTCAGCCAGCTTCTTTTCCTTAACTAATTTTAAACCTGCCCTATATTCCGCTAAAGACCTTACCGGATAACCCTTAAGATTTTTTCTTCCTTTTAAATAATTTAATTCTATTAAAAAATCAATTCCCATAATTTTCCCTTTGAGTTTTTTTACCAAATCTATGGTTGCTTCCATAGTTCCGCCGGTGGCCAGGACATCGTCAACGATAACAACCTTTTCTCCAGGCAGGATAGCATCTTCGTGCATTTCTAAAGTATTACTTGCGTATTCAAAGGAATACTTTTTTGAGATAGTTTTAAACGGCAGCTTCCCTTTCTTTCTGACAATAGCCAAACCTGTCTTCAGTTTATACGCCAAAGCAGAAGCCAGAATGAAACCCCTGGCGTCAATACCAATAACCTTGTCTATCTTTTTGCCGATATATGGTTTTGCTAATTCATCAATTAACTTGCCGAAAATATCTTTATTCTGAAGCAAGGGAGTAATATCTTTAAAACTTACTCCTTTCTCCGGCCAATCAGGTATTTCCCTGATGTTTGATTTAATTAAATCTTGTATCTCCATATTTTCTATTCTACTCCCCTAAAAATCTAATTTCAATTTAATCCGCGTAAAACAAAGGCCGTTCCCCTAAAAAGGAGAACGGCTCTTTGCTTTCCAGCTCTATCCCGCCACAAAGTCAGGATATGCCAGATTAATTTCAAAGATTACTAGCTCGGGTTAACGAATGCGCCAGCATAGATATCATTGCGGAATATCTTGTCGGCATCGTAGTAATCAGTTGAATCTCCGTTGACACTCCACTCAATATTAGTGGATGTATCATCTAAGTATACCTGGATAACATCTCCGTTATCCTCAAACTCAGTGGTATCAGCATAGATGAAGAAGCTCTTTGTTGTTCCGGCAGGAACAGTAAGCCCTGCGGTCGTAAAGTCAAAGGTTACGCTTGTAGCAGTGTCAGCAACCGCTGCATTGCTATCAAGAAGGGTGCCATCTTGGTCTTTTAATAACCAAGTGTTGGCAACGTTGTCGGAATCTTGAACCCTTGAAATACCAACAATCAGCTTACCTATGGCCTGTTCGAATGTCACATCTTCAGAAGCATTGGCAGTTACATCAAAAATGGCTACCAATTGAGCTGTAGAAGGAATCAAGTCCCCAGAAAGTGAGTAACCTGTCCTTGAAGTGACAGCAGCGAAGGTTGGCTTGGTCTGATATAGATCCATGGTACTGCCAAGAGCAACTTGAGCATCAGAATCAACTGCTGCTCCAGAAGCTAAACCAGTACAATTAACTGAATCTGCTACATGACCGCCAGCAAGAGAAGCTGTTACATCAACGTTATTGCTAACTTGTGCTTTAGCATTCATCTTGGCCTTAAGGGTCACTCTGACATAACCGTTAGCAGGAACAGTTAATGCTCCATCGGTTAAAGTAAACTTAGGAGCAGCACTGCCTGTAGCTGTAGCAAGCAAGGTGGTGCCATTATATAGATAGAATGTATCTACATTTGTGCCACCGGTTATGGTGACAGTAAGGTCATCAACATCTAAGCTTTCTACATTAGAAGCAGCTAATCTGAATACAGCTAAGGTTGGGGTTTCTCCCGCAACCACTATATCAGTAACTGGAGAAGAAGAATCTTTGGTAATGGTTAAAGCACCATTAGCGGCAATGGTCATTACTGAACCAACAGTAGCGCCAGCATCATCTGCAGTAACGGTCTGACCGCTTGAAGCTCCAACGCATACTGCATCGTCAAAATGGAACTGAATAGTGTCTGTAAGAGCAGTTCCAGTTGCAGCTGCGGCCAAATCAGCAATAAGAGCCACATTCACAAAAGAACCCTTTGCGACTGTAATTGTCTGGGTCAATGGGAAGGCAGTTAGTGCATCAGCATCGGCAGCACCAGTTAAATTTGTAGTGTCGCTGACCTTGGTTTCGTAAACATCACCTCTTGCGCTATTGGCTGTGGTTAAATCAGCCCAAAGTTCTGCGTTATCAATATCAGATCCCTTGGCTAAAGCAGAGACTGTGATGTATGGAGAAATGCTTGTAACTTGTATATCCTCTCCAGAATCAGCAGCGCTCAATGAAACTGTTGCCCAAAGGAAGTCATTTGCTCCCTTGGTAACAAATCTCGCAATAGGAGTAGTTAGGGTTACAAGATTCAAATCTCCAACAGAAATAGTTAATGTGTTTCCAGCAGGATCAGTGCCATTTGGGGTAGGAAGGATTGAATCTCCGCTTGTCATACCCTTAGCAGTAATACTTGTGTATGGGTCATCAACAGCAACAAGTATTGTACCGCCGGTAGTTGCATCAGCAATTTTTGCTTTTACAGTGTATTTATGAATACCAACAGGGACAATAAATGTATCTGTGAAGGCAACTGTGCCGTCTGGAGTTGTGCCAGCCAAATCTTTAGGACCAGCAACTATTGTGCCATTCTCATCATAAACTTTGATGTTAGTGATTTGAGCAATGGTCACTGTTGCAATGGTGAAATTAAAGGTTGCAGCTGTAATTCTCATTTCTTCTCCTTTGGCATCAAAATCAAATACGGCCAAAGGAACATCGTTACCAGGTGAAACTTTACCGGCAGCAGGTGTTGTACTTGCTTTGGCAATATTTAAAGCGCCAGCGTTGATTGTCTGGATTGTTCCAAGACCATCCCAGCTGTTTGTAAGAGTGATATAGGCACCGTAGACATTGCCTCTGGCGCTGATTAATTCATCAGAACCATCAACTACGTCGCAGTAAACTGTCTTAGCAGTGGAAGCTACGCCTCCAACTATATCAACCATTACTTTCAAACGAAGGGTTGCCCCTTTGTCAACCAAAAGGTTGAGATTACCCCAGGTAGCCTTTTCTTCTGAATCCCAAGAAGCTGCTGTTCCTAGACTTACATTGTGGGTAACATCGTAAAGTTCGATGTTAGCAACATCAGTCACATCAGCAGTTCCTGCTTTTAATACTGTTATTGATTCGACAGTAACAGATTCAGTAGTACCTCCCGAAAGGGTGAATGTACTGATTGGGACATTGGTTTCGCCAACATCCGGTGTGGAATCAGAAAGACCAGCAGTTTCTGTAAGAGTTAAAGAACCAACAGTTAACAAAACTACTGTCATTCCATTTCCGGTAACAGGGGCGCCAGTAACTGTAGAAGCGTTTGAAACGATATCTGAGTTAGAAGCAATACCCATGGTTACTACGGAACCACTTCCTTGACCATCAACAATACCTGCTCTTATAAAGTAGGTCTTTGTTGTGCCTGCAGGAATTACTAAAGCAGGAGAGAAGGTAATCATTGCACGATTATCTACGTTCAAGCTACCAACGCTTCCTTTGTAACCTCCTGTTGCAATATCAATAATTTTTACGTTTTCAATAGTAGCGTTAGCTGATAAACCACCTCTGGTAACGTAAATCTTTGAAACGCTTACGTCAGTTGCTCCAGCTGTTAATGAAAACTTTGTAAAGTTAGCATTAGTGGCATCGATAACACTAGTTGAGGCTGGGGTATCGTAGGCTAATCCTACTGATAAACCGCCACCTGTTACTGGAGGAGGAGTTGCACCGCCAATTAAAACATTTAATTGGGCTCTTGTGCCTGTTCCAACTAAACCAGTAGCTGCGATAGTATAGCCTGCGAAGGCTGATATTGCTGATTTGTATTTGTTCTGAAAGCATTGAACATTGGCCTTTGTGTTTGGACCATAGTAGGTTGTGTTGGAAATTCCTGTTCCGCAACCTTCTGCTATCAAAACAACTTTCAAATAAGGAACATCGCTATTGACTGTACCGACAGGAAGATTCCTTGTGAAGGTAAAGTCAGCAGGTATACCAGTATAAGCAATAGCGGAGACAGGAGCCAAAACGGCTACCAATGTCAAGCCAGCAATTGCTGTGAAAATTTTTACTCGTATACTCATTGTTTTGTGTTTTTGTAATTAATTTTTATAATTTGTTTTTATTTCTCGTCGGTCGACCGCGGGCTCGTGATTTTACGTATTAATCACGAAACTCGACTTATCCAATATTATTTTGTTGTTATTAATAAAATCTTCTCCAAAGCAGCCGTATACTCTCCTTTCTTGTAATGGGACTTTACTTCAACCAGTCTTATCTCTTGTTCCAAGTTTAAGTTTCCAGAATCGCTTGATTGGGTCAAAACCTTTATCTCGTTCTCTACTAAAGGAGCCAAAGCATCATTTAACTCATTGCTTTCCTGCAACATGACTACGCCTAAAGTTTCAACGTTTCTTTTGGCTTGCTGGATCTTTTGAACCTTAACGGCAATACTTGTAAAATCATTAGTGTTGCTGGATATGTCCTTTACTGTCTGGGCAATACCATTCTTAACTTCCTGGATTGCTGGGGCAATGTTATTGGTTTTGTTCTCTTTGATAACATCAGCTAATTCTCCTAATCTTCTGTTAACAATGTCTAGGTTATAATTAGACTGATTCGCTGATGACAATAAAGCACCCTGGGATTGTTCGGCCATCTTTTTAACTGAGAAAAGCAGGTCACCCGGAACAGTGTTTTGAGCAAAAGTGAATGTACCGAATAAAATTGCGAAGCAGGCAATAGTGGCATAAGCCAGTTTGCTTTGGAAAATCATTCTTGGTAAAACCTCAAAAACTGTTAAAATCTGTGTTCCAAATCCTGGCTGTCCGCCGACTATCTCTCTTTTAAGCGAAACAACCCAGTCTTGGCTGGGCTTGATTTGTCTCAATTCCTGAAGTTTGGAAATGAGTTGTTTGTCATTCATGTTGTATATTTATGACGGAAAAAGAGCCTAAATGTTACATCTAATATATCTCAACCAGGGTTTCTTCTTCCGCCCAGTTATAGAACTCCTCGGAATCGCTCTGGCTTAATCTCAAACAGCCGGCAGAAGCAGGCTGCCCTATTTCGCTTTCTCCGACTTTCTTTCCTTCACAAATAGGGGTTTCATGAAAACCGTATTTGCCGTCATTAGTAAAACCAACCCAGAAAGGCAACCAACAGTCAGCTATTTTAGAATAGACCATTGGAGATTTGTATATAACCCTGAAGTTGCCTTTAGGCGTTGGCGTATCTATTTTTCCGCTGGAAACAGGATATTCCTTCACAAATTGACCATTTTCAAATAGAAATATCTTTTGAAAGCTTAAATCTACTTTAATCTGTTTCTTAACTTTAACATCCCCTTCGGGAACGTTATCTGGCTCATTCTTAGCCTCATTTCCGCTACCTTGTAGAGAATCAGGAGTTATTCCCTGTTGATTACTATTATAGGCAAAAAACAGCCCGATTAAGGCTATTCCTAGAATAATTAAAATTTGAAGAAATAGCTTCATTAGCTAGTTAATCTTTCCCTTAATGAATTCAAAGCTCTATGGAGCAACACTCTTGTTGCCTCTTCTGACCTATCTAGTAACTTAGCCACTTCTTTAATGGGCAAGTCATCTAAATAGTGCCAAATGATCACATTTTGATTGTCTTCGTTCAAGTCTTTTAAGGCGTTTTTGACTACTGCCAGATCAGCATTTACTATTGCTTTTTCCACTATATTTGTCCTAGGATCAGCCAGATTAGGGGTAAAGTCAGTAGAAACAATCTGCGCCCTGCCCTTTTCCCGATAATGGTCAATTACTAGGTTTCTTGCTATCTGGTATAGAAAAGCACGAGGATTGTCAATCTCTTCTGCCTTTTCCTTAAAAACCTCCCATCCCCTCATAAATACCTTTGAGGTTATATCCTCGGCAACCTCTTGGGAACTGACTTTAACGAAAACAAAACGGTATATCTTTTCAATACACTGGTCATATATTTTACTGAATTTCTTTTCGTAATTATCCATTTTTCTTAGATTATAGATAGGACAAGATAGGACAAAACCCCTTAAATATCAGGAACTGTTAGGACATTAACGATGTCCCATCAACTTTTTGATTAATTTGATAAAATACCTGGTTCCATTCTCCAACCCTGACTACCCTTTCTTTTTTCAATAGATCGTCTAAATCCCGGCGTAAGGTTCTTTTAGTAACATTGGGCAAAGCTTTCTTAAAATCAGCAACCTGGGCTTTTTCTTGGGTTTTCAAGACTTTTAGAATTTCCTCTTGGCGGTCTGAAAGCTTTCCTTCTGAATTGATACCCTCTTTTTCCACAATGTTATCCACAGGCGCTATTTCCTTTTTTATAGCCTCTTCTTCTTTTAAAACAGCTATCGGCCCTACTTCTTCTTTTATCTTATCGTACTCTTTGAAAAGAATAAGCAAATTGAGGTTATCTATCCAGCCCTGTGCTTTTCCTAAAGAAAGATAACCCTTAAGCACCTCAATATCCTCTAAAATCTGGCTGGCAACCTCTCCTTTTTGAGTATTATCTGGCAAAGAGATTAAAACCAAACCTTCCATTACTTCTAATGCTTTTTCTTTGATCTTATTCTTCAACAGCTCTTCTTCTGGAAAAAAATCCAAAATCTTGTAAACCGCGCTGGTTATTTCTGTGTATTTTTGAGTAGGCATGACTAAAATATTTCCCAATTTATCTATTGAGAATTATCCTACTTTAACAAGAAAAGAGCAATTTGTCAACTAAAAATGCTTAATCTTTTTGATTAAACATTTGTCTATTATACCACGCAAACCTCGCCAAGAGAACAGTGGATAACTACGGTAGAGGCCAGATTGGAATACTGTTAACGCTATAATCCGTGTTTTCTATAATTGGCGTTGCTGGCACAGTAATCTCGTTTACTTCATCATACCAATCTGACAGATATAGGCC